>FWWL01000008.1_pt1 | contig 568903 bp, 530 predicted proteins | sample 2228331 | NCBI WGS metagenome assembly FWWL01 (sample SAMEA103939775, study PRJEB20133) | metagenome
GGCGGTGGCGGTTCTGCTCCTTTAGCTATTACTAATCCCGCCTCCAACATCGGCTCTATTTATGCTACTTTAAATGGTCAGGTTAATCCTAATAACGCTGCTACTTCTTACTGGTTTGAATATGGCACTACTACTAACTTAGGTAATACCACCGCTTCTCAATCTGCTGGCTCTGGCAACTCTTCCTTAAATGTTTCTCAAGCTCTTTCTAACCTTTCTCCTAACACCACTTACTACTTCAGGATTGTTGCTCAAAACCAAAATGGCACTACCTATGGCTCCATTCTTTCCTTTACTACCACTACTGGTGGGGGAGGTGGCGGTCAAGGTTCAGCTCCGGCGGTAATTACTAATCTCGCTTCTAATGTTGGATCTTCTTTTGCTACTCTTAATGGTCAAGTTAATCCAAATAATGCTAATACTCTTTATTGGTTTGAGTACGGTACCACAACTAATTTAGGCAATACCACCGCTTCTCAAACTATTGGATCCGGAAATTCTTTTGTTAGTGTTTCTTTCCCTCTTTCTAACCTTTCTCCTAACACCACTTATTATTTTCGTTTGGCAGCTCAGAATCAATTCGGTATTTCTTACGGCTCCATTCTTTCCTTTACTACCACCACTAGCGGTGGCGGAGGAGGCGGTGGCGGTTCTGCTCCTTTAGCTATTACTAATCCCGCCTCCAACATCGGCTCTATTTATGCTACTTTAAATGGTCAGGTTAATCCTAATAACGCTGCTACTTCTTACTGGTTTGAATATGGCACTACTACTAACTTAGGTAATACCACCGCTTCTCAATCTGCTGGCTCTGGCAACTCTTCCTTAAATGTTTCTCAAACTCTTTCTAACCTTTCTCCTAACACCACTTACTACTTCAGAATTGTTGCTCAAAATCAAAATGGCACTACCTATGGCTCCATTCTTTCCTTTACTACGAGTATGGGGGGAGACGGCGGTGGTCAAGGAAATGCTCCCTTAGCTAACACTAACCCTGCTACCGGTGTTTCATCTAACTCTGCTACTTTAAACGGTCAAGTTAATCCTAATGGTTTCGCTACTTCTTACTGGTTTGAATATGGTACTACTGTTACTTTGGGTAATACTACCGCTTCTCAATCCATTGGTTCTGGAAGCGATTTTCAAAATGTTTCCCAAACAATTTCTAACTTAATTCCCAATACCACCTATTACTTTAGAGTAGTTGCTCAAAATCAATACGGCACTGCTCAAGGCTCCATTCTTTCTTTCACCACCACTAGCGGTGGTGGAGGAGGCGGTGGCGGTTCTGCTCCTTTAGCTATTACTAATCCCGCCTCCAACATCGGCTCTACTTATGCTACTTTAAATGGTCAGGTTAATCCTAATAACACTGCTACTTCTTACTGGTTTGAATATGGCACTACTACTAACTTAGGTAATACCACCGCTTCTCAATCTGCTGGCTCTGGCAACTCTTCCTTAAATGTTTCTCAAGCTCTTTCTAACCTTTCTCCTAACACCACTTACTACTTCAGGATTGTTGCTCAAAACCAAAATGGCACTACCTATGGCTCCATTCTTTCCTTTACTACCACTACTGGTGGGGGAGGTGGCGGCGGTGGTTGTTTTGGAAATGTTCCTTCGGTTCAAACTTATGCTGCTTCCGGTATTTCTCAAAATTCAGCTACTTTAAACGGTTGGCTTTCTTCTTCGGGAAATACTTACGCTTGGTTTGAGTATGGAATCAATACTAATTCTTTGAGCTATACAACTGGGTCTCGTTTTGTAGGAAGCGGATCGATGAACTTTTCTGATTCGGTTTATAATTTGGCTTCGGGAACAACTTATTATTTTCGCTTGGTAGCCAGAAATGATTGTGGGACTAATTACGGCAACATTTTAAGCTTTACTACTACTGGAGGAGGAACTCTTGTGGGGCAAGCTCCATCTGTAATTACTAATCCGGCCTCTCTTGTTTATCAAAATTCAGCTTTGATTAATGGTCAAGTTAATCCTAATGGAGGTTTAACCACTGCTTGGTTTGAATATGGGTTAACCACTAATTTAGGATCGCAAACATTCATTCAGCCAGTAGGAGCGGGTAACACTTACTTAAATTACTCAGCTGCCTTAACTGGTTTAACACCTAATACTACTTACTACTTTAGAGCAGTGGCGCAAAATCAGTACGGTACTTCTTATGGAAATATTTTAAGTTTTAGAACTGGTGGCAGCAATGTTGTGCCGGTGATTAATGTTAGCTCTCCAACGGCTCCAGTAGTAATCGAAAGACCAGTGGCGGTTACGGGAGGAGGAACATCGTGTTTGGTTTTAGTTCCTTCTTTGGATGTTCCCACTCTTTCTGCGGGAAAGGAGTTTACCTATACTCTTACTTACCGAAACGGCTGTCGAAATAGCATTTCCAATGCTTTTGTAAAGATTATTCTTCCAACCGAGACAGAGTTTATTTCCACTAACTATCCTTTCTTTAACAAGGATGCTAACGGAATTTCTTACAATTTAGGAGCGGTATCAGCTAATTATCAGTCAGCTATTAGTATTCGTGGCTTAGTGAAAAAAGAAGCCAAAAAAGGAGACACTCTTATCTTTTCTGCTATCTTCAACTTCAATGATTACTTAGGGAGATTTCAGTCAGTGAGTGCTTATCTTAATGCTTTAGTGGGAAGTGAGATGACTTTAACAGCTTCAGTGTTTGATGCTTTTGCTGGTCTTTTAGGAAATTGGCTTTTTGACTTAATTTTGATTTTGGTGGTTCTTTTCTTGATTTGGTGGGTTTTCTTGAAGAAAAGAAAAGAAGAAAAGGTAGAAGTTATTCCCAACGAGATTCTTAAATAAACCGTTAGGATAAAATCAGAAACCGCTCCAAAAGAGCGGTTTTTGATTAGAAAAAAGGCAAGTAATAGAAAGTGTTGACAGATAAATTTTTCTTTGTTATCTTTTGAAGGTTAGCGATTTTTGAAAATTTAAACAAATTTGAAATCCGAAGACAGCGAGTGTTTTTAAAAACATAAAATTCTCGCCGAGGATAAAACTTCTCTTTCAAGATTTGGATGATTAAGAAAGGGTAGTCTTATCCTTGGCGGCTTTTTTGAGCCGCTTTTTTATTAAATAAGACACTTTAAAAAATATGAAAACCAAACAACAAAAAATAAAAGAAGTAGAAGAAGGAAAAAAGATTTTAAGTGAATCAAAATCTTTGATTTTAGTTGAGTTTTCCAAGACTCCAACTAAACTGATTGAGCAATTTAGAAGATATTTAGCTAATCAGGGAGTGTTTAGGGTTATAAAAAAGAGACTTTTGAATCTGGTTTTTAAGGAAAAGGAAATTCCTTTGGACGCTAAAAAAGCCGGTTTACAAGTGGCGGTTGTTTTTGGAAAAGGAGATATTTTTGAAACCGCAGGTTTAGTTTGGAAGTTTATTAGTGAGAAAGGAAAAGAAATCCCTGATTTTAAAATGTTGGCCGGATTTGATCTTGATTCTTTTCGAGCCTTCAGTGAAGAGGAGGTTAGAAGGGTGGGTCAATTGCCTTCACGAGAAGTTCTTTTGGCTCAATTGGCAGCAATGTTTTTAGCTCCTTTAAGATCGTTGGCGTTTGTTTTAAAGAGAGTTTTTGAAAGTAAAAAAGAAAGTTAAAAACTAATTAGAGTCGAGGAAAATTTATAAATTAAAATTAATAATTATTTATCACTATGAACGAAAAAATTAATGAAATTCTTAGTCAAATTGAGAAAATGACCGCTCTTGAAATTGCGGATTTGGTAAAGGCTTTAGAAGAAAAGTTTGGTGTTTCAGCAGCAATGCCGGTGGCATCAGCGACTGCTGGCGGTGGAGCAGCTGGCGGTGGAGAAGAGAAGACTTCTTTTAATGTAATTTTGAAGAGTGGCGGAGATCAAAAGATTAATGTTATCAAAGTGGTTAAGGAGATTACTGGTTTAGGATTAAAAGAAGCCAAAGATTTGGTTGATGGAGCTCCAAAGCCGATTAAGGAGGGAGTAAAGAAAGAGGAAGCAGAGGAGATAAAGAAGAAATTAGAAGAAGTGGGAGCCGTAGTTGAATTACAGTAAAATAAAAAAAATAATCGGAAATAAAAAGAGTGCTGTTGAAAAATAGCACTCTTTTTTATATGCTTTTTTGAGAAGATTTTTAAAGGGCGTTTAGCTCAGTTGGTTAGAGCGCATCGTTCACATCGATGAGGTCGCTGGTTCGAATCCAGCAACGCCCACTCTAAGTTGCTTTCAATTTGTTGATTTTTTTAATTTTTTCTGAAAACTTTTCTTGTTAAATTATTGATGACTTCCTAAGTCATTTTTTTTGTTTTTAAAAGTTATCCACAGAAGGCCTCTTGTGAAGTGCTGATTTGTGGCACATAATTAAATAAAGTGGGGAATTGTGGATAACTGTGTGGATTTAACTAAAATAAATAAAATATGCCCTTTTTAGGAGAATACTTTCATAACTTAGATCAAAAAGGAAGAGCTGCTATCCCAGCTAAGTTTAGAGAAAAAATTTCGGGAGGAGCAATTATTACTCGGGGGCTGGATCATTGTTTGTTTGTTCTTCCAAAAGACGAGTGGGAAAAATTAGCTCAGAAAATTATTGCTATGCCTTTGGCGAAATCTGACTCTCGAGCTTTTGCTCGCTTAATGTTAGCTCAGGCAAGCGAAGTAGAGTTTGATAATCAGGGAAGAATTTTAATTCCTGAGCCATTGCGTCGCTACGCTGGCCTTTCTAAAAAAATCGTTGTGATTGGTGTTTATAACCGCTTGGAAATTTGGGATGAGAATGAATGGACCAAATACAAGAAAAAAACTGAAAGTGCTTCTGAAGAAATAGCTGAAAAACTGGAGGGATTGGGAATCTAAAGTCAAATTTTAATTAAGATGAAAACAAAAGAAGAAAAGGTGAAAGCGAACGATTGGATTGTTCATTTGCCGGTTTTGAAAGAAGAAGTAATAGTACACTTAAATTTAAAACCCGGAATGTTTGTGATCGATGGGACTGCTGATGGAGGAGGACACAGTTTGGCGATTCTGGAAAAAATTTCCCCCGGTGGAACTCTTTTAATGGTTGATTGGGATAAGAATTTGCTTGAATACGCTCAATCTCGACTGAGGGAGAAAAAAGAACTTCTTTCTTCTAATCGAGTAATTGGAGTAGTAGAAAATTACGCTCGAATTCCCCAGATTTTAAAAGAATATCGTCTACCTAAAGCCGAAGGATTAGTTTTAGATTTGGGTTTTTCTTCTTTTCACTTGGAGCAAAGTAAAAGGGGATTTAGTTTTCAAAAGGATGAAAAATTGGATATGCGCTACAGTACCACAGAAAATCTTGCTACTGCGGCGGAAGTGTTAAATCAATTAAGCGAAAGGGAATTGGCAGAAATTTTTTATCGCTATGGCCAAGAAAGATTTTCCCGCTCGATCGCTAAAAACATTGTTCTTTATCGCCGAAAGAAACAAATAGAAACCACTGCTCAGTTACTGGAGATTATTGATCACTCTTTGCCAGCAAGAGAGAAATTCAAAAGAAAAATTCATCCCGCTACCAAAATTTTTCAAGCTTTAAGAATTTATGTTAACCGGGAATTGGAGAATTTGGAAAGTATTTTAAAGGAGCTTCCGGCAATCATTAAAAGTAAAGGTCGATGTCTCATTATCTCTTTTCATTCTTTGGAGGATAGATTGGTCAAAAATTACTTTCGTTATTGGCAAAAGGAAAAAAAGGCTTTGGTGGTTAATAAAAAAGTAATTCGGCCAGGTTTTTTAGAAAGAAAGCAAAATCCTCGCAGTCGATCCGCAAAATTAAGGGTTTTAGAAATAATTTAAATATTAAGCTATTTACCTTTTATAATTAATTTTTTAAAAAACCATGACAGTTATTGAATTTAGTAGAAGAGACTTAAAGATTAATTTTTTAGCTTTAACTTTGGTTTTGATACTTATTTTAGTTTCTGCTTGGATGATTTTGGTCTACAACAAGTCGGTTGATTTAAAACACGATATTCTTTTAGCCCGAGAGAAATTAGAAGATTATCAGGTAAAAAACGCTGAATTAAAAAATAATCTTTTTCAAATTTTAGATAATCTTGATGAAGAATCAATTTTGGCTTCTAGCGGCTTAGTTTTAGACAAATCTCCTCAATATTTTAAAAGAAATCATCAGCTTATTTCTGAGCTAAGAAGCAATTAAAAGAGTTTTTGAGTTTTTAAGATGATGAGATTTACAAAAAGACAATATTTTTCTGATGTTTGGTTTTCAGTAAAATTTTGGTCTTTTCGTCTTTTCTTTGTTTTTATTTTCGGTTCTTTATTAGCTAACATCTTTTTCCTCCAAGTTAAAAAAGAAAGTCTTTTTTCTTCTTTTGTTCATGTTCGAGCTGATGATGGGGGAAGTTCTTATGTTAAGCGAGGGTTAATTTACTTTACTGATAAAAATAATAACCTTATCCCAGCTGTTTTGAATAAGGATTATCCAATAATTTTTGCGGTTCCAAAAGAAGTAAAGGATCCTTCTTATGTTGCCAAAATTTTAGCTCCTATCGTTAATAAGGATCAGGAATTTTTGGAAAAAATTTTATCTAAACCCAATGATCTTTTTGAGTTAATTTTAGAAAAAGCCAACGATTATCAAGTATCTCAAATTAGAGCTCTAAACTTAGAAGGGATTTATATTCGTTTTCAAAATTTTCGTTTTTACCCTTACGGGAATTTAGCGGCTCATCTTCTGGGATTTTTAGCGCCGGCTGAAGATGGAACAGTCAAGGGGCGTTACGGTTTAGAATTAGAATTCGAAAAGAAACTTTCCGGTCTTTCAAAAGAGTCCGAATCAGGAAAAGAAGGAATTAAAGAAGGCGAAAGCATTGTTACCACCATTGATCATGCTATCCAAGCGGAGGCAGAAAAAATAGTTTCTTCTTTAGTAAAAGAATGGCAGGCAGATGAAGGTTTGGCCATTGTTCAAGATCCTTGGAGTGGAAAAATTTTGGCAATGGGGGTTTATCCTTCTTTTGATCCCAATAACTATTCTTCTTATAAAATTGAAAACTTTATTAACCCTGCTGTTCAGCTTCTTTACGAACCCGGATCAGTTTTTAAACCGATTACAATGGCGGCTGGAATTGATAGTGGTAAAATTACTCCTCAAACCACTTATTACGATGCTGGTTATGTTAAGGTGGATGATCGAATTATTAGAAACTGGGACAATAAATCTCATGGGCTTCAAACAATGACAAATGTTATCGAAAAATCTTTAAACACTGGTTCAGTTTTTGCTGAAAGAATAATGGGCCATTCTATTTTTGCTCAATACTTGCGAAACTTTGGCTTTGGAGAAAAAACAGGAATTCAACTACCCGGAGAAATTAGTGGAAATATCAGAAATCTAAATAGTAAAAAAGATGTTGATTTTGCTACTATTTCTTATGGGCAGGGGATTTCGGTTACTCCCATTGCCTTAATTAATGCCTTTTCAGCGATTGCAAACGGGGGAGTTTTAATGAAACCACTTATTTTAGCAGATGAAAAGCCTCAAGTAATTAGAAGAGTAATTAAACCAGAAACTGCAAGACAAGTTACGGAAATGATGGTTTCGGCGGTTGATGTTAATAAAATTGCTCATTTTGAAAATTATAAAGTAGCTGGCAAAACCGGAACCGCTTTTATTCCTGATTTTAAGAAGGGCGGCTACACTGACAAGGTCATCAACACTTACATAGGTTTTGCCCCTGCTTCTCAGCCTAAGTTTGTAATTCTTATTAGATTAACTAATCCGGCTGGCTCGCCCTTGGCCGGTCAAACTGTTGTTCCCGCTTTTAGAAAATTAACTGAATTTTTATTAAACTATTATGGAGTGGCTCCCGATAGAATAACTGAAAACACTTTAGATTAATTTGATTTGGTTTTTCTAAAAATATGTTTAAAGAAGAAAATAATCCAAGAAATTTTTCTCATCTTTTAAGAGATTTAGCAATTATTGCTCTAACAATTGTGGCAACCATCTTTTTGTCTAATTTAGGGGTGATAGATTATCTTCTTGAGCTCTTAGGGAATTCGGTTTTTTGGGGAGGAATAGTAGCCGGCCTTTTCTTTGTTTCGGTTTTTACCGCTGCTCCGGCTGTTGCTTTTATTTTAAAGCTTGTCGAGATTTCTTCTCCTTGGGAAGTGGCCTTTTTTGGATCTTTAGGAGCTTTAATAGGAGACTTACTGATTCTTCGTTTTTTTGAAAAATCTTTAATTGAAGACATTTTAAATTTACTTAGCAAAAGAAGAAGAGAAAGATTGGTGAAAATTTTTCGCTCTCCTTTTTTAAAGTGGTTTTTGTTTTTTGCGGGAGCGTTAATTATTGCTTCTCCTTTGCCGGACGAAATTGGTTTGGCGGTGATGGGTTTTTCTAAGGTAAAAAAAGGGTTTTTTGTCGTTCTTTCTCTTTTGCTTAATTTTCTTGGCTTATTAGTTATTTCTTTGATTTTGAAAGGTTAAGTTGAAGTAAAAAATGAAAAATCTTTTAATAGATCTTCTTTATTTTAAATTAAGAATTTTAGCTCGGCTGATTATCTTAAGATTCCGGCCAATTGTTATTGCTGTCACTGGTAGCGCCGGAAAAACTTCAGCCAAGGAAGCAATTTTTTCTGTTTTAAAGGATTTTAAGCGGGTAAGAAGATCGGTGGGAAATTTTAACAGCGAATTAGGAATTCCTCTAACAATTTTGGGGGATTTTAAAAAAGAAGACTTGAATCTTTTTAGTCGCGAGATGCCCCCTGGAGCTCATCGGTTTAGAAAAGTAGTTTTTCTTTTGAAAGTTCTTTTAAGCGGTCTTCTTTGTTTTCTTAAATCTTTTTGGAGTCGAGAAAATTATCCTCAAGTTCTGGTTTTGGAATACGGAGCAGATAAACCGGGAGATATTAATCGGCTAAAAAAAATTGCTCATCCGGATATTGGCGTTATCACTTCAGTTGGCAAAGTTCCAGTTCATGTGGAATTCTATTCTTCTCCTGAGGCGGTAATGAGAGAAAAATCTCATCTTATTTCAGAAATACCCCCTTCGGGTTGGGCAATAATTAATGGAGATGATTTCTGGAAAGAAGAATTAAAAAGGAGAACCAAGGCTCAAATAAGAACTTTTGGGACTAGCGAAAACTGCGATATAAAAATTACTCACTTTGCCCATTTAAAGGAAAACAATCAAATTGTTGGAATTACTTTTAAATTAGAAAAAGAAGGTAATTGGGTTCCTTTAAGTATAAAAAATGCCTTTTCTCTTTCTCATGCCTACACAGCTGCTTGTGCTTTAACAGTAGCTTCTTGTTTTGATATTAATTTAGTATCAGCAGCAGAATCTCTTTCTAAAAATTATTTTCCAGTTGAGGGTCGATCTGTAATTTTGAAAGGTGTAAAAAATATTCAAATCATCGATGAAAGTTACAATTCTTCTCCTTTAGCTTTAGAAATTGCTCTTAAAAGTTTGGGTTTAGTAAAGGAGAAAAGAAGAGTAGCCATTTTAGGAGATATGGCAGAGTTAGGAGAATATTCTCAAAAAGCTCACGAAAAAATAGGAGAAGAGTTAATTCCCTCATCGGTTGATTTACTAATTACTGTTGGAGAAAAGGCTAAACTTTTTACTAAAAAAGTAAAAGCTTTTTCCTTTGAAAATGTTTCTCAATTAGAGGAAAAAATTCTTTCTTTTTTAGAGGAAGGAGACTTGGTTTTAGTAAAAGGTTCTCGCTTCTTAAGACTGGATAAGATTGTAGAAAAGATTAAAGCTTAGCTTTTGTGCCGTTACCGGGATTTGAACCCGGGTTCCAGGGATGAGAACCCTGTGTCCTAGACCAGGCTAGACGATAACGGCTTTTGAAATAAATTTACTTTTTTCTCTTTTAGTTGTCAATTTTGGGAAATCTGGCAAATACTCCGGCAGGTAAATTTCTTTGACCGCTTATTTCCTGAATTTGAATTTCTCCGGCTTCAATTTTGTTAAGCGGCAGAATGGAGGAGAGAATATTTTTAATTACTGTTGCTGAATAACCCAAAGAATAGCTGTTAAAAAGAAAGAAAAGAGGATTAGGAGAAAGAATTTGACTAAGAGATTTAAGGAGGGGCAAAACATCTTTTTCAAATTTAAAAACCTTTCCTTTGGGATCTCTTCCAAAAGCTGGCGGATCCATTACCACGGCGTCGTAATATGATTTTCTTCTTATTTCCCGATTAACAAATTTTCGAGCATCGTCTACTATCCATCTAATTTGAGCTTTTTCAAGGTTGCTGGCTTTTTGATTTTCCTTTGCCCAGCTAATAGTGGGGCGGGAAGCATCAACATGAGTAACTTTTGCTCCTAAAGCTGCTAAAACTAAGCTGGCTCCAGCGGTGTAGCCAAAGAGATTAAGTACACGCGGACTTTCTTTGGTTACTTTCTTTTTAATTAGTAAGTTAGCTAGCCATTGCCAATTTTTTATTTGTTCCGGAAAAAGTCCAACATGTTTAAAGGGGGTGAGCCTTAAAATCATTTTTATCCTTTTTTCTTTTATTTTTTCAAAGATTTCTGATTTTTCTTCTTTTAAATTAGAAATTAAAGAGGTTATTTTCATTTCAAAAATCCAATCCTCTTTTATATTTTTATTGTTCCAGTGAGTGGAGCCGAATTTTTGTTGAGGATCAAAGATAGCGTCGGCTTTCTCCCAGAGTAGAGGAGATTTTTTTTCCCATAAAACATTGGGATCGGGTCGACAGGTAATGTATTTGCCAAACTTTTCTAATTTCAACCCTTCTCCCGAATCGAGAAGTTGATAATTTTCTTGAGGTTCTAAAATAAAGGTATTCATTTTTTATCTTTGTATTTTTTTTAAATTTACTCTAAAATGGTTCTGATGACTTCCAAGGCTAATCACTTGAAAAACTTTTTAAGCGACAGATTTATTCTTTTTCCGCTAATTGCTGGCTTAATTGTTTTATTTCTTTCTCTAATTTTATTTTACCTTAATCTTTCTATCCTGAAAGGGGGTAAAATCGTTCTTCATCTTAGTCTTAAAGGAGTGGGAGATTTAGTGGGGAATTCTTCTTGGGTTCTTTTTTTAATCTTTTGCTTTTGGATTTTATTTCTTTTAAATCAGTTTCTGGCTTACTCATTTTATCATAAAGAAAAAGTTTTAGCCTATCTTTTCTCTTATTTTTCTCTCTGGTTTGTTTTGCTGGGTTTATTTTTTGTTTACTCACTAACTTTGATTAATTAATTCTTCAAAAGAAGAAAATTATAGGGTATTTAAGAAAGGTACTTGATATCGAGATTTTTTTTTGTTATCTTTGCTCTGTATGTCTAATTCTTTTGCGGTTATTAAAACAGGAGGAAAACAGTATCTTGTTTCTCCTTCTGACAAGATAAAAATAGAAAAACTAGAGGGTGAAGTTGGCTCGAAAGTTTCTTTTGATAAAGTTCTTCTTCTTTCTCGAGGAGAGGAGCTTTTTGTCGGCAATCCTTATTTGGAAAATGTGGTGGTAGAAGGAGAGATTGTCAAACAAGGGCGAGAAAAGAAAAAAATTGTTTTTAAATACCATTCTAAAACAAGATATAAAAAAACTAAGGGGCACCGTCAGCATTTTACTGAGGTAAAGATTACCAAAATTTAAGGTTGTCGCCTTTAATCTAACTAGAAAACAAGCAGTTTTTATTTTTAGTTAGTCATTCTCTTCTTTGAAGAGAATGAGCCAAGGTTTCTTCGTCGGCAAATTCAATTTCTCCACCGGTAGGAATTCCTCTTCCCAAGCGAGAAATTTTTTGGGCATAGTTTTTAAGTTCTTTTTCTATTAGATTAGCATTGAGATCACCATAGGTAGTGGGATTAAGAGCAATAATTATTTCTTTGGCTTTTTGATTGGACAGTTCTTGTTCGATAATTTTTTTTAAAACTCCTAATCTCATTTTTTGCCAACTTTCTAAAAATCCACTCTTTGTTAATTCTCCTAAAACAAGATAAAGGCCATTGTATTTCTTGGTTCTTTCAATGGAGATTAATTCAGTTTCTTTTTCAACAATTAGGAAAACATCTTTTTGCCGGTTTTTATCAGAACAAATTTGGCAAGCTTTGCCATCGCCAGAGTAAATAAAAAAACAACGGGGGCAAATCTTTATTTTTTTTAAGCCAGCGATTGCTTGGGCGGTTTCTTGGATTTTAGCAGTGCCTAAGGAAATAAATTTAAAAGCCAATCTCAGTGCTTGGCGAGGACCAATAGAAGGGAGCTTTTCAAAAATTTCAACGAATTTTTTTATTTCTTGGGGAAGCACATTCAAAAAATAACTAATAAAGAATTAAAACTCCTCAACCGCCACCCTCTTTTTTTCAATTGAACGGAAAGTTACTTTTTCGGGATCAAACTTTAGATCTACTGTGCCGGTGGGGCCGTTGCGGTGTTTAGCAATAATTACGCTAACTATGTTTTCATCTTCTAAAGCAGTCTCGAGCCGATCTTTATCTTTTCGGTAAATCAAAAGAACTACATCCGCATCCTGTTCCCAAGAGCCGGTTTCTCTTAAATCAGAAAGACGAGGAATCTTTATCTCTCTTTGATCAACTGAACGATTAAGCTGAGAAATAGCAAGTACCGGAATGTTTAATTCTCGAGCCAAAGATTTTAAACCATGGCTGATTTCTGTAAATTGTTGAACTACATTATCTGAACTATTTAAAGGTTGAATTAGCTGAACATAATCTATTATAAGAAGTCCTAAACCATGTTCTGCCTGTAAGCGTCTGGCTAAAGAACGGATTTGCATAATGTTGGGAGAGGGAGTGTCGTCAATAAAGATGGGTAATCGGGAAAGTCTGTCTAATGCTTCTTGAATAAGCTCAAATTCAACTTCGGTGCTAAGACGTCCAGTACGCAAGCGCCACAAAGGCACCTGAGCTTCAGCCGCAATTAGTCGATCAACTATCTGTTCTTTTGACATTTCAATAGAAAAAATTCCCACCGGCACTTCTCCTTTAGAAGCGGCGGCGCGAGCGATGTCTAAAGCCAATGTTGTTTTTCCTAATGAAGGACGGGCTCCCAAAATTATTAAATCAGAAGGCTGAAAGCCGGAAAGATAATTATCCAATTCCTCAAATCCTGTTGTCACCCCGCGCAATCTTTTTTCTCCTTGATGAAGTTTTTCTATTCTTTCATAAGCTTCTTTCAGTTCTTCTTTAACAGGAACAAAATTGCGGCTAGTTGATTTTAAGGAAAGGGAAAAGAGTTTTTGTTCTGCTTGATCAATTAAATTTTCAGTACTTACTTCTTTTTCAAAAACCATTTCTTGAAGTTCGGCCGAAATGCTAATCAAATCTCTCAAAATTCTTTTTTCTCGAACAATTTTAGCGTAGTGAGTAATATGAGCCGAGGAAGGAACAATGTTTATTAACTCTCCTAAATAAGAAGCTCCTCCCACCTCTTCCAATTCCTTTTTTGATTTAAGAACGCTGGAAACACTTAAAATATCAATTGGCTCATTCTTATTGAAGAGATCTAAAATTGCCTGATAAATTTTTTGGTGAGCAATTGAATAAAAATCCTGAGCTGACAAAAGATCAGCTATTTTAGAAATAGCGTTTTTATCTATCATTAGCGATCCCAAAACTGATTTTTCGGCTTCTTGATCTTGAGGGGGAAGTTTAATTTCAGCCATAATTTATTTATTTCTGATAAGAAATTAACGGCCCTTTAGGGGTATCTTCTATTTTATATCCTAAAGCTTCTATATTTTTTCGCAAGGTGTCAGCTTGGATAAACTGTTTATTTTTTCTTAATTGCTCTCGCTGGCCGACCATTTTTTTTATCTTTGAGGGGAGAGAAAAAATCACTTCTTTTTCTAAACCCAGTCCTAAGACTTTATCAAAATCCAAGATAAGCTTCTTTTTTTCTGTTAGATTTATTTCTTCGTCTTTAATTAATTGCCAAAGGACCGCTAAAGCCTGAGGAGTGTTGAGATTATTTTCAAGGGCTTTGATAAACATTTTTTTATACTGGTTAAGCTTATTTTTCTTTTTAGAAGAGGAGGGAGAAAACTCCACTGTTTTTAAGAATTTCTTTAGATTAGATAAAGCGTTTTGAGCTGATTTTATTCCTTCCCAAGTGAAGTTAAGAGGGGATTGATAATGAGTACTTAAGGTTAAATAGCGAAAATCTAAGGGGCCAAAGCCATTTTTTTCAAGATCGTCAAGAGTGTAAAAATTACCTCTGCTTTTGCTCATCTTTTCTCCTTCTACCATTAAAAATTCTCCATGAACCCAAAAGAGAGCCAGAGGTTTTTCAAAAGCTGCTTCGCTTTGAGCAATTTCGTTGGTGTGATGGATAGGAATATGTTCTTGACCGCCGCAATGGATATCAAAGGGCTGGCCCAAAAGTTTTCGGGAAATTGCCGAGCATTCAATATGCCAGCCTGGAAAACCCTCTCCCCAAGGAGAAGGCCAGCGAAGAATGTGATTTTTATATCTTCCTTCTAAAAAGAACCAAAGAACAAAATCTTGAGGGTTCTTCTTTTCTTTGTCGATCACAACTTCTTCTCGAGCTCCGACTAAAAGCTCTTTTTTATCTTTTTGAGGGTTTAATTTTCCGTAATCTTTAAGTTTGCTGGTATCAAAGTAAATAGCGTAGCGACTTCGATAGGTAAATCCTTTTTTTTCAAGAATCTTAATAAGAGCGATTTGTTCTTTAACTGTTTGGGTGGCGCGAGCAATTTTGTCGGGTTTTTTGATATTTAATCTTTTTAAATCTTGAAAAAATTTCTTTTCGTATTTTCTTGCCAAAGTTAAAGGGGAAAGCCCTTCTTTTTTAGCTCCTAATTCTATTTTATCCTCGCCAGTATCTTCATCAGAAGTTAAGTGTCCCACATCGGTAATATTCATGGCGTGCTCGACCTTATATCCCAGATATTCTAAAGTTCTTTTTAAAATATCTTCCCAAAGATAGGTTCTTAAGTTTCCAATGTGAGCTCGGTTGTAAACAGTGGGGCCACAAGTGTAGATTTTAACTACTTTTTTGGCTAGAGGCTTAAAGATCTCTTTTTTTCGAGTGAGAGTGTTAAAGAGCCTTAACATTTTTTAGAAATATTTTTTTCTTTTAAAAATAATTCCCATAATTAGAACCAAAGCAACAACCAATCCGCTTAAAATCCAAAAGTCATAGGGGGTTTTTCCAATTAAGGGACGAGAATAAGTCTCAATTGTAAAAAGAGCCAAAATCACCATTATTGGAAAGGTCATAAAAGCCAAAACAGAAAATCTTTGAACTACTTCGTTGGTTTTAATGGTAAGGATCTGAGCGTTGGTACTTTCAAAGGCTTCAATGGTCTCTTTGTAGTTTTCGCAAAGTTGAATAATCTTTAAAAAGTCTCCTTCTAAATCAGAAAAGTAAATCTTGGATTTTTCTCCAAAAAAATCGCTTCCTACTTTATTTAAAGAATTAAAAATGCTTATTTGGGATTTGGTGATTAGATAGTAACTCAAAAGATCTCTTTTAACATAGGAAATTCTTTGAAGCATCTCTTTCTCTTGATTTTTAAAGATATCATTGCGAATGCCTTCTATTTTTTCATCAATGTGTCTAAGTTGTCTTAAGCTAAAAACTAGGCAAGATTCTATCAGGTAATAAAGAAGGCGGGCTGTATCTCCTCCCAAAACTCTTTCTTTATAGTTGCTATCTGCTTCAATTTTCTTTTCAATTATCTCTATTGGTTCTAAATCTTGATAAGTAACCGAAATCACTGCATTTTTGGTAATCAAAAAATCGATTTCTCCCTTTTTAGAAACCTTTTCTAAGGGATCAAAGATAGGCAGATGGTAAACAATAAACATGTAGCTATCATAAATTTCTACCTTGGATCGAGCCGAAGGAGTGGTTAGCTCATCAATAATGATCGGATGAAAATTATACTCTTTTTTAAGCATTTCTAACTCATGAGAGGTAGGGTTTTTTAGATGAACCCAACTGATCTTTCCCTTTTTTATGATCATAAACTTTAGATTTTAATGATATTTGAGTCTTTTTTGAAATTATATCTTTCTTTTGCTTTCTTTACAACTTGGCTTTTTGTTACTTTTTGTCAAGTTTTTTGCGATCGCAGAGAAACTTGACAATTTGAATAAAGGAGCTAAAATTTTTTTAGATTTTAAGACTTTGGAATTTTTAAGTTTAACAGAGCTATGAAAGGGAAGTTAATGTTAGAAATCCTTTCTACTTTAGATAAGGGGGAGAGCAATTTGGCTGATTTGATTGAATATGCTTGCAATTTAGCCTCGAATTTTAGAAGAGCTGAGGTTGGTTTGATAAGAAATAAGAAAGATCAGCCTTTCAATTTTAATGAAAAGGACGAGAAAAGGAAAATAATAAAAAGATTTTATGCAATGATTAGTTATCTAGAAAAAGACGGGCTAATTTGTCGATTTTTCCAAAAAGAAAAACTTTATTTAAAGATTACTAATCGGGGAAAAGATAAACTTGATAGTTTAAAACACAAGTTCAGCAATGCTCTTCCTGACTGGGATTATAAGTCCAGAAGTGATAAACTAAGAACATCGCAAAAAGGGGTAGTTATTGTTGCTTTTGATATTCCAGAAAAAGAAAGGGTAAAAAGAGAGTGGTTGAGAAATGCTCTGCGCTCTTTGGATTTTGAAATGCTTCAAAGAAGTGTTTGGATGAAAAAGGGAGGAATGCCCGAAAGTTTCATTAGTGACTTAAAGAGTATGAACTTGGCTGGTTACGTTAGAATCTTTCAGATAAATCGCTTGGGAAATCTAAAGCAATTGGTTTAGGTTTTTAAAAATTTGATTTTTAAAAATTAAAATTAAAAAGCTAAAAAATATGGAAGAAAAAGAAAAGAAAGATCAAGAAGCTCAAAATCAAGATTCAATTCAGTCGGCTTCTTCTCAGGAAAACTCCTTGAAAGATGAGGAGGGATTAACTCTGGAAGATTATAAGAAAAAGGCAGAGGAATATTTAGACGGCTGGAAGAGAGCAAAAGCTGATTTAATAAACTATAAGAAAGAAGAAGCTAAGCGTTTTGAAGCTTTAGCTAAATTTGCTAATGAGCGAATAATCAGAGATTTATTGACGGTTTTGGATAGTTTTGATTTAGCTATTTTAGCTTTTGAAAGTCAAATTTATTCAGAGAAAGAAGATAAGTTAACCGAAGCAGAAAAAAGCAAATTAATTTCGAACCTAAAAGGAGTTTATTTGATTAGAGCTCAATTAGAGGATATCTTAAAAAATTATGGCTTAGAGAGATTATCTGTTTCTTTGGGTCAGAAATTTGATCCATTGGTCCATGAGGCGGTAGCAACAGTAGAATCTGATCAACCCTCAGGCACGATTGTTGAGGAGGTAGAAAAAGGATATCTTCTGCACGGTAAATTAATTCGACCAGCAAGAGTTAAAGTAGCAAAGTAATTTAGAATTTTTTGTATTTGCTTTTGACTAATTTAATTAACGATTTTATTAAAATTAACTTTTTAGATTAAAACTATGGCAAAAATTCTTGGTATTGATTTGGGTACTACTAATTCTGCGATGGCAATTGTTGAAGGCGGGGAGCCGAGAGTTTTAGAAAACGCTGAAGGTAATAGAACCACCCCTTCAGTGATAGCAATTAGTAAATCCGGCGAAAGACTAGTTGGCTTATTGGCTAAGCGACAGGCGGTGGTTAATCCCAAAAACACCATCTTTTCTGTTAAACGTTTAATTGGTCGCAAATTTTCTGACAAAGAAGTTCAGCATGATATCAAATGGCTTCCTTACGATATAAGAGAATCTTCTTCAGGAGGGGTAGAGGTGAAGATGGGGGATAGATGGTATAAGCCAGAAGAAATTTCAGCAATGGTATTAGCTAAACTAAAAGCTGATGCCGAGGCAAAATTAGGAGAAAAAATAGAAGAAGCGGTGATTACGGTTCCGGCTTACTTTGATGACTCTCAAAGACAAGCCACTAAAAACGCTGGAGAAATTGCTGGTCTTAAAGTAAGAAGAATTATTAATGAGCCAACTGCTGCTGCTTTGGCTTATGGATTAAACCGCAAGAAAAATGAAAAGATTGTTGTTTATGACTTTGGGGGAGGAACTTTTGATGTTTCGGTGCTAGAAATTGGAGATGATGTAGTCGAAGTAAAAGCTACCGGTGGAGATACCCATTTGGGAGGAGATGATATCGATAAGATCATAATGGATTATTTGGTAAGTGAATATAAGAAAAATGAGGGAATTGATTTAAGTAATGATCCCTTAGCTCTTCAACGCTTAAAGGAAGCAGCTGAAAGAGCAAAGCACGAATTATCAACCGTTGTAGAAACTGAAATTAATCTGCCTTATATTACTTCTGATGCAACTGGACCCAAGCATTTCCTAATGAAGCTTACTCGAGCAAAATTAGAGGAATTAGTAGTTAAACTTATTGATCGCTCAATTGAAATTGTTAAACAAGTGGTTAAAGAAGCCGGCCTTTCTATTCAAGATGTTGATGAAGTAATTCTGGTAGGAGGTCAAACCCGAATGCCTTTAATTCAAGAAAAAGTCAGGGCTCTTTTTGGAAAGGAACCTCATAAAGGAATAAACCCCGATGAAGTGGTAGCGATTGGAGCAGCTGTTCAGGCAGGAATATTTCAGGGAGATGTTAGAGATGTACTTTTGTTAGATGTTACCCCGCTTTCTTTAGGGATAGAAACTTTAGGTGGTGTTTTTACTCCGATTATTGAAAAAAATACCACTATTCCTACTACCCGAACTCAGATTTTCTCTACTGCTGCTGATAACCAAACTTCGGTTGAAATTCATGTTCTTCAAGGAGAAAGACCAATGGCTGCTGATAACAAAACCCTAGCTCGCTTTATCTTAGATGGTATTCCTCCCGCTCCTCGAGGAGTGCCTCAAATTGAGGTTACTTTCGATATCGATGCTAACGGGATTCTTCATGTTTCAGCTAAAGACAAAGCTACTGGTAAAACTCAATCAGTAAAAATTGAAGCTTCCACTCAGCTTTCCAAAGAAGAGATTGAAAGACTCAAACAGGAAGCAGCTCTTCACGCGGAGGAAGACAGAAGAAAGAGGGAATTAGCGGAAGCCAAAAATCAAGCGGAACAGATTATCTATTTAGCTCAAAGAAATTTAGAGGAGTGGAAAGATAAGATTTCTTCTCAGGTAAAAGAATCAATTACTCAAAAAATTGAAGAACTAAAAAAGGCTTTAGAAAGCAATGATAAAGAACTAATTCAAACCAAAACCAGTGAGCTTTCTGGTGAGCTTCAAAATATTGGGCGATCGTTGTATAATCAGGGAGATGACTCTGCTAATAATTCGGAAAATTCAAGCGCTTAACGACTAAATTCAGTTTTTATTCAAAAGATATTGTATGCTCACTCAAAACTACAGTAAGGAAAATTCGGTCAGTCTTTATCAAGGGAGGTTTTCTTATTGGAAAGCCTCCCTTCTTGCTTTTCTTTTGACAATGGCTTCTTTCTGGACGGGTTATTCTTTCAGCAAAGTACCAGTCTTGGAACTCTTCAGTTTTAATTTTAAGCCTTTTTGGAGTACCTTTTTAGCGCTGGCTGTCTTTCTTACTATTTTTTTACTCACTGTTTTTTTTGTGGAAAGAAAGGAGCTTTTAGCTATTGCTGTAGTGTTGGCCGCAGGAGCTTTCTTTATTCCCTTTTTTCCTTTTCTTAATCAAAAAACAATTTGGGGAATTGTGGTAACCGTAGGCTTGTTTTTAATAGCGGCTTTTGAGGGGCGTCGGCATCTCGATGATTTTTTAAGGATAAAATTTTTTAATATTGGTAACTTTGTTCTTTCGAAAGTGATTTTGGCTTTAGCTTTAGTGGCGGCGATTTTTTCTTTCAATCTTTTTTCTCTTCAGAGTTTAAATCAAAGAAACTTTATTTTTTCTGAAGACTTTTTTGAAAAAACACTTAATTGGTCAGGAAAAATATTAGAACCATTAATAGGCAATTTAGATTTTTCTTTAAGTTTAAGAGAACTAAGTTTAAAATTGGTTGATCAACAAATAAAAAGCCAAAACCTTCCTGCTAATTTAGTTAATCCCGCAGTTAAAAAAGAATTAGTCGAAAAATCAATTGCCAACTTTCAGAAGCAATTTCAGTCTCTTTTGGGTGTTTCTCTAAATCCAGAAATAAAACTTTCTTCTGCTATTTATCAAGCCTTTCTTTTAAAAATTAATAATTTAGATGAAAAATCAAAGACTATTTTTTCAATGGTATTAGCTTTATTAATTTTTCTTACTGTTCAATTCCTTTCTCCTTTTATCAGGTGGCTGGTTCTTATTTTGGCTTTTGTTGTCTATCAGTTTTTGATGATTGTAGGGTTTGGCGCCATTGTCTTTGAAAATCAAAGTAAAGAGAAAATTATTTTACCTTGATTTGAGAAAAACCTCTCGTTTATTCAAATCAAAGTTTAGAATTTTTCTCTTTCTGAGACTATGAAAAACTACTATGAAATTCTCGGAGTTCCTCCCGATGCTTCTGAGGAGGAAATAAAAAAAGCCTTTCGCCGTCTGGCTCATAAATATCACCCGGATAAAGAAGGAGGAGATGAAAAAAAATTTAAGGAGATTAACGAAGCTTATCAGGTTCTTTCGGATAAGAAAAAACGCGCTCAGTATGATAAGTATGGTCGGGTTTTTGAAGGAGCGGGTCCGGCAGGGTTTGATTTTGATTTTGGAGGAGAGTGGCAAAAAGGTCCTTTTGCCGGATTTGATTTTGAAGGGTTTGATTTTCCCGGTTTTGGAGGATTTGAGGATATTTTTGAAACCTTTTTTGGAGGGAAAAAGAGTGCTTTTCGAGGGAAACGGCGGGGGAACGATATTCAAGTGGTTTTAGATATTACCTTAAAGGAAGCTTTTTTAGGAGCTAAAAAAGATATTTCTTTTAGAACTTTTGTTAAATGTCAAAGATGTAATGGATTAGGTTACGATAAAGAAGCCGGCTTGGAAAAATGTAAAGTTTGCGGTGGCTCAGGGAAAATTAAACAACAACAATCTTCATTTTTTGGAACTTTTATTCAAATTAGAGATTGTGATCATTGCTTTGGTACTGGTCAAGCGCCCAGAAAAATTTGTGGTGAATGCTCCGGTTTGGGAAGGATTTTATCAGATAAAATAGTTTCGGTAGAAATAAAACCCGGTGTTTACAATGGTCAAATAATAAAAATTCCTTCTCAGGGAGAGGCTGGTTTGCGAGGAGAAAAAAGTGGTGATTTGTTTATCAGAATAAATATTCTTCCCGATAAGTCTTTTAAATTGGAAGGAGACAATCTTATCCTTAATCGCCCGGTTACCTTAAAAGAACTTTTACTAGATAAAAAGATTAAAGTTGAAGGGATTGACGGAAGAACAATTTTTGTAGAAATTCCTTCAGGTTTTTCTTTAGATGAACCCTTGGTTGTAAAGGGAGAGGGGATGTATCGCTCTTCTTCTGCTGGTTTTTCCAAGAGAGGAGATCTAATTATTAAGCTTACTCTTAAAACACCGCAAAAGATAAGCGAAAAGGCTAAAAAGTTAATTCAGGAGCTAATTGATGAACTTGAAAAGGATCAATAATTTGGTTATTCTTTATCAAGTATAGCTTTTTATTTCACAACCCCCGGTAGCTCAGTTGGTAGAGCAGCTCCCTTTTAAGGAGAGGGTCCTAGGTTCGAGTCCTAGCCGGGGGACAATGTTTAAAAGAATTTCAAAATTTTTTGATAAGTTAGAGGACAAAATTCGTCATCTTTTAAGCAAAAAGCCTATTCTTTATGCATTTATCGGGGGAACGGGGATTGTTCTTTTTTGGAGAGGAATTTGGCATTTGGCGGATGAATACGGAATAACTTCTTGGGAATCTTTAATTCTTTCAGTGATTATTCTTTTATTAACTGGTACCTTTGTTTCCTTTTTTATTGGTGAACAAATTCTTATTTCTGGTTTAAGAGAAGAGAAAAAAACTGATGAAAAAACTGAGGAAGAAATTGAAGAAGAAAGCAGAAGAATTAAGAGAGTAATAGAAGAGATCGATTTAATTAGGAAAGACGTTTCCGAAATAAAAGAAAGAATTTCTCATCTTCTTTCTATTGAGAACAAAAAAGATCTTTAATTCTTTTTGAGAATTTTCTTAATAATTTCATCTACTTGTTGATAAGTTTCTTTGAGGTTTTGATTGTTGTCGATAAAAAAGCTTGCCTCTTTCATTAAACTTCTGATTTTTCTTTCGGATTCTTGCCGGCTTTCTTTTTGAAACTCTTCCCAAGTTTTGTTTTTTTCATCAGGATTTTCCTGACGAGCGATAATTCTTTGATAGCGAATTTTCTTTTTTGTTTTTATAGCAATTAAATAAAAGTTAAAATCTTTTTTTAGATAGGTAATATCTTCTAATCGGCGGGGACCATCGATAACAATTGTTTGAGAATTTATTTTTTTAATATCTTGAGTGATTATCCAAGAAATAATTTCTTGGCCAAATATTTTTCTAAGGTAAGTAGAAAGTTTTTGCATATTTAGGCGACTGACAGGAAGATAAAGCCGATTCAAAATTTCTCTTATAGGAGTAGAAAATTTAAGGATTTTAAACTTGTATTTTTTATTTAAATAAGAAGCAATAGTTCCTTTTCCGGATCCTATTTCTCCCACTAGAGCAATAACTGTTTTTTTCATAAACTTCTATTGGTGGGGATACTTTTCTACGGACTGATCAAAATATTCGAGACTGATTTTAGCTTGTTTGAAAAGCTCTTCCGTTTCTTTTCCCTGATGATATTTTTTTTCACAAACAACTCTTTTGATGCCGGCATTAATAATCATTTTGGCGCAGGTTGAACAAGGCGTCATTTTGCAGTAAAGAGTAGCACCGTTAATGGTAATTCCTAATTTTGCGGCTTGAACGATAGCATTTTGCTCGGCATGAGTAGTTCGCATACAGTGTTGACTTTGACTACCATCTTCATGAGTGACGGTTTTGAGTTGATGTCCTACTTCATCGCAATGAGGCAATCCTTTGGGAGAACCAACATAGCCGGTAACCAAAATTTGATTGTCGCGAACGATTACACACCCCGACCGACCTCGATCACAAGTGGCTCTTTGAGCGACAACTTTGGCTATTTCTATAAAGTATTCATCCCAGCTAGGCCTTGTGTCTTTTTTTTCTCGATTCTTTTTTTGAGAATCTTTCTTTTTTGTTGTTTTCGACATTTTTTAAATTTTAAGTTTGTTAATCGACTTTTAAAATTTTATCAAATCTTTCTTTTTTATTTCAAACCCGCTCTTTTTTGTTTGATTTTGCTTCTGAATTTTCCTGCTATAGCAGAAAAATTCAGGGACTCTACTTTTTTTCTTTTTTTATTTCTAAAATAGCCAAAGTTTCAAAGTGAGGAGTATTAGGATAAAAATCAAAGGCGTAAAAGTTTTTAATAAAATAGTTTTCCTGAAGTTGGGCAAGATCTTGAATTTGAGTTAGAGGATTGCAAGAAAGGTAAAATATCTTCTTAGGTTTTTCTTTGAGAATAATTTTGATTAATTTTTTTGATATTCCCGAACGAGGCGGATCTAAAACAAGAATATCGGTTTCTTTGAGAAAATCGGTTTCAATTTTTTCACTTTTCAAACAAAAGGCTTTAAAGTTATCTACCTTGTTATTAAAAGAATTAATTTTTGCATAATCAATGGAAAGAGAGTTTATATCTATTCCTACTATTTCTTTGGCAAAATCTTTAAGGGAAATTCCAATTACTCCTACGCCGCAGTAAAGGTCTACTATTTTATTAGAAATGTGAGCATTTTCTTTCATTTTCTCTAAGGCTTTTTCAAAAAGTTCGATGTTGTTTTGAAAAAAAGAAGAATAATGATATTGGAATTCTTGTCCCAATATTTCTTCTCTAATAAATTCTTTTCCTTTTGAAAAAAGGATTTTATCGAAATTACTTGCTCCAGAAAGAGGATTAGAATAAGCAAAAACGAAATTATCTACTGAGTTTAAATCTTGAAAACTTACCTCTTGCTCTTTTTTAGTAAGTAGCGAAAAATGAGTATCTTCAGTTTTTATAGATTTTCTTGCAATGAGGGCTTTGGGCTCGGTTATTTTTGATTTGTTGATAAAATTTAGTATTTCTTGAGCAAGGGAATTAACTTTTTTGTCTATAAGTAAACAGCCTTCGATTAGTTTAATTTTTTCTCTGTGATTTTCTCTTTTATAAAAAGAAAGCCAATATTGATTACTTTCTTCTAAAAAGGAAAATTCTATTTTCGTTCGATATTCAAAAATTTTAGGAGAAATGAAAAATTCTTCGAGAGGAATTTTTGATTTTAAAAAGGATTGAAAAAGGTTATCCAAGATATTTTTCTTTAACTCGATCTGAAATTTATATTCAAAAATCTGCCAAGGTGAACAAGAAAGATAGTGGTTTTCTTTTTCTAAAACTCGGTGAGGGGATTTATTTATTACTTCCACCACCTCTCCTTTAAGAAAGTTTCTTTTTTTCTTTATTATTCTTACTTTTACTTTTTCCTGAGGGAGAACGCCAAAAGCAAGTACTTTCTTGTTTTCAAAATTTCCAACACTTGCTCCGTTGGGATCGATATCTTCAAATTCAACTATTATTTCTTTGGGCATCATATTTATGTTTTAAAATTTTTACTTTAATTTGCTGACATTTTTCTCTAAAAGACTATCTCTTTTTATTATTAACAGAAAGTAATAAAATGGAAAGTAAAAGAATTTAGAAGTTTATGAATTGAATTTCGGGGTTTTTAAAGACAAAATTAAGCGTGAAAAATTATGTTCGGGTTGATTAAGAAATCCTTTTTTGTTCTTAAAAATTACGGATTAAAGATTTTTTTAATTAAGGTGATAAATTGGCTCTTAAAGCGGCCAATAAATTTGTTAACTTCCTTTAAGTTAAGGTTAAACGAGAAAAAAGCTAAGCAAAACCCAGAGTTAGTCATCAAAGAGTTGGAAAAATTTAATTCAAGCAAACCAGAAGAAATTTTTGACTTTGCTTGGGAATTTTTTGGAGGATTAATAAGACCAATGCAACTAAAAGAAGAGTTCGTTGAACTTTTGAAAATTTTTAAGGAATTAGATCCTAAATATATTATGGAAATTGGCACCGCTAACGGAGGAACACTTTTTTCTTTCTGTAAATTAGCAAGAGAAAATGCAGTGGTGGTTTCTCTGGATTTACCGGCGGGTCCTTTTGGTGGGGGTTATCCTGAATGGAAAATACCCGTTTATCGAGCTTTTCAAAAGAAAGATCAAAAACTTTACCTTTTAAGAGAAAATTCTCACCAAAAAGAAACATTAGAAAAAGTAAAGGGGATTATAGGTGATAACCAATTAGATTTCCTTTTTATTGACGGCGATCATACTTATGAAGGAGTTAGAAAAGATTTTGAAATGTATGGCTCTTTAGTTAAGAAAGGGGGAATAATTGCTTTTCATGATATAGTAGAGGGATCAGAAGAAAATGTTGGTGGAGTTCCAAATTTTTGGCAAGAAACTAAGTCTCAGTTTAATTACAAAGAATTGGTAAAAGATAAAAATCAGGGTGGATATGGAATTGGTTTTCTTATAAAAAAATAAAGGAAGAATGTAGCCTAATTAAAAATTAATTTATTATGGTTCCTAAGGTTTCGATAATTATCTTAAATTGGAATGGATTGAAAGACACCATGGAGTGTTTAGAGTCTTTAAAAAAAGTTACTTATCCGAATTATGAAGTAATTGTAGTAGATAATGGTTCAGAAGGTAACGATGCTGATATCTTAGAAAAAAATTATAAGAATTATATTCGGATTATTAGAAATAAAGAAAACTTAGGTTTTGCTGAAGGAAACAATCTGGCTATAAGAGAAGTGATTAAAGAGAATAAAAGCAAATACATTTTAACTTTAAATAATGATACAACCGTTAAAGCGGATTTTTTAGAAAAGTTGGTAAAATGTGCTGAAAAGTATCCTTGGGGGGGAAGCTTTCAACCCAAAATGATTTTATCTAAATGGGTTCAATATATAGACAGCACAGGCTTGGATTTGTCAAAAACTGGTTTTGGATTTAACAGAGGTGCCTATCAGGATGTAAATTTGTTTAACGAAGAGAAAGAAATCTTAGGGCCTTGCGCAGGTGCTGCCTTGTATAGAGTCGAAGCTCTGAAAATGGTAATGGTTGAGGATGAAATTTTTGACAAGGATTTTTTTGCTTATTATGAAGATTTTGATTTAGCCTTAAGATTGCGATGGGCTGGATGGAAGAGTTATTTTTGTCCATCTGCTATTGTTTATCATCAAAGAGGCGCTACCGGGGGCATAAGAAGTAAATTTACAGCCTATTACGGAACAAGGAATCAAACCTGGAATTTATTTAAGAATTTACCGCTAAGCTTTATTTTTAAAAACATTCATTTAATTTTATTAGCTCAGCTTGCTCAAATTGGAATAAATTTGTTAAAAGGAAGGTTTTCTCTTTTGTTGTCAATAATTAAAGGAAGAATAGATGGATATTTAGGTTTGAGAAAGATTCTAATTAAGAAAAGTAAGATTAAAAAGCAAGTTGATTTTTCGGAAATAGAGAAATTTTTAATCTTAAAATGGAGACAAAGAATTCCCAAAGAAATCAAAATTTAAAAGTAAAAATGAAATCATTAAAAATTTAAATTGATAATATGAACATTGGGATCAATCTCTTATTTTTATACGAAATGACGGGCATCGGAGTTTATGTAAAAAATCTTTTGGAAAATTTAGGTCAAATTGATAAAGAAGATAATTTTTTTATTTTTGTCAGTAGAACAACACCTAAAGAAGTTTTCTTTAATTATAAGAATTTTAAGTACATTACCCTCCCTGTTAATGCTAAGAAGAAGTTGTTAAGAGTTGTTTTTGAGCAAATAATTTTACCCTTCTTAACTTTAAAGTATAAATTAAGGGTTTTGTTTACTCCTTCTATCTTTCATCCAATTTTTTCTTTTTGCTCTCAAGTTTTAACTTTGCACGATATTAGTTTTATCTTAAATAGAGAATTCAGTTTAAAAAACTTTTATTTTCGACTTCTTTTAAAATCAGCGAGCAGAGTAAAAGCAATTATAACTGTTTCAAGATTTTCCCAGAAAGAGATTTTAGATTTTTATAAGAACAAAAAACCCTCCGTTTTTGTTGTTTATGAAGGGGTGCCGCAACTTCCATTGGTGAAAACAAATTATGATAATAAAATTTTAGAGAAGCTAGGAGTAAGAAAACCTTATTTTTTCTATATTGGATTAATTACACCTTATAAAAATATTGACGGCTTATTAGAAACTTTCGGGAAATTTTCAAAGGAGCATCAGGAATATAATTTGATTTTATCAGGAAGGATTGTTAGAGAGCTTATAGATCCCGAAGGTTTAATTAAGAAATTGAATTTAGGAGAAAGGGTTATTTTAACAGGAATTATTAGTGACGAAGAAAAGGTTATTTTAATGAGAAACGCGTCAGCCTTTGTTTTTATTTCTACTTACGAAGGCTTTGGTTTGCCGATTTTAGAAGCTCAAAGCTTGGGTGTTCCGGTTTTAACCTCTAATCTCTCAGCGCTACCAGAGATAGGAGGCGAGGGGGCTTTATATGTTAATCCCTTTGACATTGAAGAGATTGTGAGAGGAATGAAAAAAATCTCTTTCGATAGAATGGTAAGGAAAACTTTGATTGAGAAAGGATATGATAATATAAAGAGATTTTCATTTACTAAAACCGCTGATGAAACTCTAAAAATTATTAAAATGACAGCAAAAAATGAAAATCCTTCAAGTTAATAAATTTTATTATCCTTGGGTGGGGGGAGTGGAAAAGGTTGTCCAGCAAATCGCCGAGGGGTTAAATGAAGAAAATAATCTAAAAATCGATGTTTTGGCGTGTAATTCCAGGAACGAAAGAGTTATTGAAGAAGTAAATAAAGTGAAAGTTTTTAGAGCAAAAACCTTAAAGGTTATTTTGGGAATGCCCCTTTCCTTTGATTTTTTGAGTTTGTATAAGAAAATAGCGGAGGATTATGATTTAATTTTTCTTCATTATCCCTTTCCTTTAAGTTTTCTTGCTTATTTTTTATTTTCTCGAGGTAAAGATTTAGTTATTTGGTATCATTCTGATATCGTGAGGCAAAGACTACTAGAGGTGCTTTTTAAGCCGCTACACTTGTTTTGTCTGAAAAAAGCTAAAAAAATCTTTGTTTCTAATCCCAATCTAATAAGAAGTTCAAATTATTTGAGTAAATTTGAATATAAATGCGTTGTTATTCCCTTCGGAGTGGATTTAAATTATTTTCAAGCAAATAAAGATATTAAAAAGAAATCAGCAAAGATTAAGCAAATTTTTAAAAAACCTCTAATTCTTTCGGTTGGAAGGCTGGTTTCTTATAAAGGATTTAAATATCTTATTAAAGCAGCTTTGGAAGTTGAAGCTCAATTTTTAATTATTGGAGAAGGAAAACTAAAAAGAAGTCTTTTAAAGTTAATCAAAAAATTAAATCTTTCTGATAAATTTTTTATCCTTCCTTTTGTTGATGATTTACGGCCGTACTATTTAGCCTGCGATATTTTTGTTTTACCCTCTATCTCCAAAGCTGAAGCTTTTGGAATCGTTTTGTTGGAGGCAATAGTTTGCGGTAAGCCGGTTATTTCAACAAGACTAAACACCGGTGTGGATTGGTTGAATATGGATCAATCTACTGGTTTTGTAGTAGAGCCTAAAAACGAAAAAGAATTAGCCTCTCGAATAAATTTTCTTCTTAAAAACAAAGATTTTTATCAACAATTTTCTGAAAATTCTAAAAAGAGAGCCAAAGAGTTTTCTTTAGAAAAATTTTTAATTAGTCTCAAGAATGAATTACTTTCAAGTTCTTGATACTGTTTTGCTCTATCTACTGAACAAAATCAGAACCTAAAAAATTTGATAAAATAATGTTGTCGTTAAGCAAATCTAAAAATTAAATATGAATAAACTTCGTTTTTCCTTAAACAAAAAGCTTGATAAGCGCATAGCCGAAGAATTCCTTAATATACGCGGAGGAGGAATAGATTTCGGTAAAGGTATTATAAAAACACATCCGCAACTGAAATCAGTTAAATCTCTAAAAGATATTACCCAAAGAAAAAAAGCCATCAGCGTTTATTTTGATAACTACTATAGAATTCATAAAGAAGAAATACTTCGCAAATTAAAACTTGTACGAAATGCTTGGCGCAAGAAAGAGAAAAAATATATTTCTGTGACCGAAGATTTTTTCGGTGGTTTCCGATTTTCAAAGGGAAGATATATTGCCTATGCCTCTATAATTAACTGTAATCCACGATTTCTGAAATTAAAAACCTTTCAGTTTTTTTATAAAAAACCACTTGCCGATACTATCTACACCATCACCCACGAGCTACTCCACTTTATCTTCTTTGATTTTGTTGAGAAGAATCTGAAAAAAGAAACAAAACATTTATCAGAAGATCAATTATGGGACCTTTCCGAAATCTTTAATGTAGTTGTACTTAAATCTCCGCGATACCGTCATATCATTAATCAAAAATTCGTAACTCCTTATCCTAATCACCGGCATTATATTTCTCAATTTAAAAAGGCGTATAAAAATTCTCAAAATACCAAAGAATTTATCAGACGCGGCATAGACATCATAGGCGCAAAAAATAGTGAGAGGAGATTTTTCATCTTTTAACACAGTAAAAGGCTATCAAATTTTTGATTGTAAAATAAAAAAACAGACGATTAATCGTCTGTTTTTGCTCCGGTGGTAGGACTCGAACCTACAACCGTCTCCTTAACAGGGAGCCGCTCTACCATTGAGCTACACCGGAAAAGTAGTACAAAGTTAGTATATTAAAGGTTTCTCTTTTTTTCAAGAGAGAAAATTCAAAAGAAAAAACAAAAAAGAATAAATATTAAGTTAGATTTGTTCTTTAAATTGCAAAACTTCCAGTAAAATTGGTAAAATAGCTTATCTTTATCAGTAAAAAAAATATATGTCTAAAACAAGTGCTGGACTTTTAATCTATCGACTAAAAAATAATAAAATCGAGGTTTTACTTGTTCATCCGGGAGGGCCTTTTTGGGCAATGAAAGATAAGGGAGCTTGGGGGATCCCCAAAGGAGAAAAAGATGATGGCGATAATGGCGATCTTCTTTTAACTGCTATAAGAGAAGTTTACGAAGAAACAGGAATAGATTTTAGTAATTTAGAAAAGGAAAGATTTGTTTCTTTAGGATCAATTGTTCAAAAGAACGGTAAAATTGTTTATGCTTGGGCTATAGAGGCGCCAGCTTCTATTAAAATTTTGGAGACAGATGAAATTCCGATTAAGAGCAATAATGTAAAAAGAGGATTTATTGAATTCCCAGAGGTGGATAGAGCTAAATTTTTTGATTTAGAAACTGCCAAAGAAAAAATTTATTCACCTCAAGCTGAGTTTCTAGATAGATTAAGAGATAAAATTTCTTTTTAATTGATAATCAGGAACCACTTTAAAAGTCTTTTTAATTAAAATTATTTGTAAAAACTTTAAACAAAGTATGTGGTGGAAGGATTTCATTTCTCATGAATCTCGAGAATATAAATTTAAGATTGGAAAAACATTAGCCTCTTCTCTTGCTGGTTTTGTAGCAGGAGTAGTTTTTGCTTCTATTGTTTGGATAATTGCTCTTTTAATTTTTAGATGATGGTGAAATGATAATTTTTGTCAAAGCTAAACCTCATTCTAAAAAGGAAATAGTTGAAAGAAAAGGGGATAATCTCTTTGAGGTGAAGGTTAAAGCTCTTCCTCAAAAAGGAGAAGCTAACAAAGCAATTGCTCAGCTTTTGGCTAATTACTTTAATATTCCCTTATCTAAGATAAAACTAGTAGCGGGAAAAACAAATCGCAACAAAATTTATGAGATAAAGACAGACTGATTTTTTTCCTACACATTTACTATTATTTGTGGTAGGCTTTTTAAAGTCTTTAAAATTAAAAAATATTTTAAAATATGAAAAAAGACAGAGAAGAAACAAAGAAAAAAAATGAAGAAGAAATTGGGGAAGAAGAATACTTCGAGGAAGAAGAATATTCGACTTCATCTAATTCATCTAACCAATCAAAACTAAATATTTCCACACCTGCCGCTATTGTTTTGGCGGGTATTGTTATAGCGGGAGCTATTATTTATTCAAATCAAAGCAGCCTCAAAAAAGTTCAAGAAGGAGATAATTCTTTACCACCATCGAATCCTGCTGTTAAGATAGATAAAGGACCATCAAAAGTTGTTCCTATTTCTTCAGAAGATCATATTTATGGACCAGCGGATGCTAGCCTTAAAATCATAGAATTTTCCGACACCGAATGTCCTTTTTGTAAATCATTTCATCCGACTCTAAAAAGATTAGTTTCTGATTATAATGGAAAGATCGCTTGGGTTTATCGTCATTTTCCCTTAGATTCCATTCATCCCAAATCAAGAAAAGAGGCACAAGCAACAGAGTGCGCAGCCGAATTAGGAGGAAATGAAAAATTTTGGGATTATTTAGATAAGCTTTTTGAAATTACTCCTTCTAATAACAACCTTGATCCTTCTAAACTTCCTGAAATTGCTCAAATTGTTGGTTTGGATAAAAATAAATTTCAGGAGTGTTTAGAAAGCAATCGTTATGCTCAAAAAGTAGCTCAACATCTGCAAGATGCTCTAAACTCGGGAGGAGAGGGAACGCCTTATTCAGTTATCATTTCTCCTAAGGGAGGAAAGTACGCAGTTTCAGGAGCAATTCCTTACCAAGAAATGAAATCAATTATCGATACTCTTCTTTCCAAATAGTTTTGAATTAAACTTTTGGTCAGTATGCTAAGACTTTTTCTTTTTATTCTTTTTTTCCTTCTCTCTTTGGCGGGGGCTATTGATTCTATTTATATTTTTAAAAAAAGGAAAAAGTTATCTGGTAAGCCTTTTGTTTGTCCTCTTAATTATGACTGTCGAGCGGTTCTCGAAAGTTCTTGGGCAAAAATTTCAGGAGTAAGTAATGAGATATTAGGAATTGTTTTTTACTTTTTAGTTGGAGTGACTTCTTTAGCTTGGTATTTGGTAGGGAATAATTTTCCTCTTTTAGGATGGCTGTTAATGGCCTTATTAGTTTCGGGAGCTCTTTTTTCTTTATTTTTGGTAGGAGTTCAGTCTTTTATAATAAAGAATTTTTGTTTTTATTGTTTAGTTTCTGCCTTAATTTCTATTTTTTTGGCGATTTTAAGTATTTTTTTGGTAGTTCCTTCCCTAGAGAGTCTTTTTAGTATCTTCAGTTATCTTTTGTGGCTTTCTGTGTGGCTGCCAAAAATTTTCTTTTTCTTCTTAACAGCGCTTCTAATCTTTCTTTTTTTCAAGTCCAGAAAAAAACCCGAATCCTTCTCTTTTAAAAAAGCTTTAAAAAAGTTAGTTACTGGAGCTTTAGTTTTTTATATTTTATTCGCTCTCTTTTTAACAGCTATTCAATATTATCTTTGGAGTCGATTTGATTTTACGAGGCCTTTCTTAAAAACTCCGGTCTTTCTTTTTACTCAAAAAGAAAATTTTTTGAGTAAATTAATTGGGAAGGAAGGAAAATTAAACTATTTTCTTTTTTATTCATGGGGGAGGTTTTGGTTGAAAGTTTTTATTGTTTTTTTGGTATCTTTTTTGTGGTTATTTTTTCTTCACTCTTTGGAGAAAAGCAATCCGCGGTTTTTTGAAGAAGGAGATAAAGAAATTGGTTTGTTGGGAGCTTTGATTTGCGGTTGGCCACAGTTTATTGTTTTTTTGATTTTTAGCTTTTTGTTGGTAATCATTTTTAGCCTCTTTCGTTCTTTTTTCTTAAAAGAAAAATACACTCTTTTGCGAGAGCCTTTTATTTTGGCTACTTTAATTACTTTTTTTGGAAATTCTTTTTGGATTAAATTTTTTGGATTGGGAGTAATTTTAGTTTAAACATTTTTCTATGAATTTTTGGGAAAAACTTCCAAGGCCGTTTTTTATATTAGCTCCCATGCATGAAGTAACTGACACCGCTTTTCGTCAGATTGTGTGTTTTTATAAAAAGCCAGATGTTTTAATGACTGAATTTGTCTCGGCGGATGGTCTTTGTCATCCTTCTTCTCAAAAAAGAATTATCAATTACTACTTAAAATTTTCTCAAAAAGAAAGGCCGATTGTGGCTCAAATTTGGGGAGCTTCTCCTCAGGTAATTTTTCAAGCTTCTAAAATTATTGCTTCTTTAGGATTTGATGGAATTGATATAAATATGGGTTGTCCAGATAAAAAGGTTGTCAAAAATGGAGGAGGAGCAGCTTTGATTTTAAAGCCAAAATTAGCCAGAGAATTAATTTTAGCTGCCAAGGAGGGAGGAGGGGGATTGCCTGTTTCAGTAAAAACAAGATTGGGTTTTAATAAAAACATAGTAGAAAAATGGGTTAAAGAATTAGTCAAAGCTAAGCCTGTTGCTATTACTCTTCATGGGAGACTTCAAAAAGAAAATTATCAAACCCCTGCTGATTGGGAGTCGATTGCTAAAGCTGCTAAAATTGTCAAAAAAGAAAAGATTATAATTATTGGTAATGGAGATGTTAAAGATATTTCTGATGCTAGAAAAAAAGCTTTTCAATACGGAGTTGATGGTGTTATGATTGGCCGTGGTGTTTTGGGTAACCCCTGGTTTTTTGATGAAAAAAAATATTTAATTTTAACTAAGGATAAAGAAAGAATGAAAAGAGAAAAATTAAAAATAGCCTTAAAGCACGCGCTTCTTTTTGAGAAAACCTTTAAAGAAATAAAACCTTTTTGTCATTTAAGGAAACATTTAGCTGCTTACATCTCTGATTTTGCTGGTGCTAAAGAAATTCGCTTAAAACTAATGGGCGCTCAAAATGCTACAGAAGTAAAGAAAATTATTTCTTTTTACTTGAAAAGATGAAGAGAGATTGTTTATTTTTTAATTTTTGTTTATTTTTATTATTAATTTTAATCTTTTAAAAAGTTAAAATTTAAAAAAATTAAAAAACATGAACAATCTTGTACCCACTAAAATGTTTTTCACCAAAGGAGTTGGTCGTCACAAAGACTACCTTCAATCTTTTGAGATGGCCTTAAGAAACGCGGGGATTGCTGAATATAATTTAGTAACAGTAAGTTCCATTTTTCCTCCGGGATGTAAAAGGATTTCCAGAGAAGAGGGTAAAAAACTTCTTTCTCCGGGGCAAATTGTTTTTGTGGTTTTAGCGAGAAACTCAACTAATGAACCTAATCGTTTAATCGCCTCAGCGATTGGTTTGGCTCAACCAGCTGATCCTAATCAATATGGTTATCTTTCAGAACATCATTCCTTTGGAGAAACTGAAGAAAAAGCAGGAGAATATGCTGAAGACTTGGCAGCAACAATGTTAGCTTCTACTTTAGGATTGGAATTTGATCCTAGTGCTGCTTGGGATGAAAGAGAGCAGGTTTATAAGTCATCAGGAAAGATTATTCGAACTACAAATATTACTCAATCAGCAGAAGGCGATAAAAATGGACTTTGGACAACAACGATTGCAGCGGCAGTTCTCCTTATTGAGGATGAGAATAGCCAAAAAAATAATCTCTAAAAAAATAATGGCTGAAAATTAAACCCAAGATGGTTAAAAAGAACAAAAAATTAAAGGTATTCAAATCTTTAAATAACAAAAAGGTAATTGAAATTCTAAAGGCTGGCGGAGTTGGAGTTATTCCAACCGATACTCTTTATGGAATTATTGGTTTAGCCAAAAACAAAGAAACAGTGGAAAGAATTTATCAACTTCGCCAGAGAAACCCTCACAAACCTTTTATTATTTTAATTTCTTCTCTAAACGATTTAAAAAAATTCAATCTTTCTCTCTCGAAAGTAGTTTTGTCTTTCTTGAGTAAAATTTGGCCAGAAAAAATTAGCGTTGCTTTGCCTTGTAAAGATAAAAAAATGTCTTATCTTCATCGAGGGACAAAAAGTTTAGCCTTTCGGTTTCCTCCTAAAAAATCTCTTTTAAGTCTTCTCAAAAAGGTAGGTCCTTTAGTGGCACCTAGTGCTAATCCCGAGGGTCAAAAGCCAGCTGCTACTATTAAAGAAGCTCAGAAATATTTTTCTGATAAAGTAGATTTTTATGTAGATGGAGGGAAAATCAATTCTTTGCCTTCTACTTTAATAAAAATAGAAAAAGATAATAAAATTTCGGTTTTAAGAGAAGGAGAAATAACCATTAATTTTATTGATTAGAATTTTATTTCTATTTATGAAACTTTCTTTGGGAATTGTAGGATTACCCAATGTAGGAAAATCTACTCTTTTCAAACTTCTTACTAAAAACGAAGTTCATATTGCTAATTATCCTTTTGCTACTATTGATCCGAATGTTGGGGTAGTGGCGGTTCCAGATGAAAGACTAGATATTCTTTACAAACTTAGTCGGTCAGCCAAAAAGATTCCGGCGATCGTTGAATTCTATGATATTGCTGGTTTAGTTAAAGGCGCTAGCCAAGGTCAAGGGTTAGGAAATCAATTTCTTTCTCACATTCGGGAAACGGCAGCGATTGTTCAAGTGGTTCGTTGCTTTTCTGATCCTGAAATTATTCATATTGAAAATCATCCCGATCCTTTAAGAGATATTGATACTATTAATACCGAATTGATTCTTAAAGATTTGGAAACAGTTAAGAAAAGAATTGATAAGTTAGAAGGAGAAGCGAGAACCGGAAATAAGGAAAAGATAAAGGAATTAGAGTTAGTTAAAAGAGTTGAAAGTTTTTTAAATGAAGGAAAGCTTCTTTTCCTTTTGGGAGAAGAAATTTTAAACAATCCTGCTATTAAAGGTTTAAATCTTCTTACTGCTAAAAAAATGATCTTTCTTCTTAATGGCGAAGAAAAAGATGTTTCTTTAGAATTAAAAGAAAAAATTGCTCAATTTCAGTCTCCCTACTTAGTTTTTGATTTAAAAAAAGAGCCTGATTTAAGTCCTTTAATTAAAGAAGCCTACAAAATTCTTGATTTAATTAGTTTCTTTACTACCGGCGAAGAGGAAACGCGCGCGTGGACAATTAAAAGGGGTTGGAAGGCTCCTCAAGCGGCTGGTACTATTCACACCGATTTTGAAAACAAATTTATCCGAGCCGAAGTTATTTTTTGGAAAGATTTGATAGAAGCAGGAGGTTGGAGTCAGGCACGTCAGAAAGGGTTAATCAGAATTGAAGGAAAGGATTATATCGTTCAAGACGGAGACGTTCTTTTTATAAGGCATGGGTAAAATTCAATTTCTAATCTCTTTTTTCCTCTAAATAAAAGATTAAGGAATTATTTTCATCAACTTCTTTTTCTTTTTCGGGAGAAATATAAAAGATTTGCTTTTTTTCTTGATCTTCGAAGCTAAAGGAATCAGTAATAAACATTATGGTTTGAGCAGGCATAGGAATTCCTCGAACTTCTATTCCTGACGCATTAACAACAACATATTTTTTTACTTTTTCAGAAATTTCATTTATTTGCCGACCGATTTCTAAATATCTAACACTGAAGGCATCAGCGACATTGGGATTTTTTGCCCAAAGAATAAAATAGAAGATAAAAGATTGAAGGATCATCGCCAGCATTAGAATTATTCCAACTAAATAAGTTATTTTTTTATTTGTTTTTCGATAAATAAACTCAAAAAAATAAAAACCACCTATTCCGGAGATAATAAAAACTGGAGGAATCATTAAAATCGAGCGCAAAGCGTGAGGAATACCTTCATTAGAAATAACCACCGGCAAAAATGCTAAAATCAACCAAATAAGCGAAAGAAGAAAGATAAATTTTAGATTATTTTTTTGATTATCTCTAGTGACTTCCTTTGTTTTTTTATCAATTACCCAAGCTATTCCCTTTAAAATTCCCAAAACAAAGAATAATCCTGTTAACCAAAAAAGTTGAGGACTGCCAGAATAATTGTGTCTCCAATTAGCATCCCCTTTAAAATGAAACATCGCTAAAGTTTTAAGAGTATTTTCAATCAAATCCTTTAAAGGAGTAGGGGAGGAAAAAATGGAAAGTTGGCCAGTCCTCCCAAAAAAGTCAGCAGGATTTTTTAGAAAATAAATTCCTAAGGGAGCAAAAGCTATCAAAGCAAAAATAGTAAAAGTAAGAAAATTTAAAAAAATTCTTTTTTTACTGATACTCTCAGGATTAAATTTCCAATAAAGAAAATAAATAAAGATTATTAAAAGAGGAGTAACACGATAAGCAATATAAGAATGCATTCCTAATCCATAAAGAAAGCCGGCTAAGCCAGCTAACAAAAAAGGATTTATTATTCTTTCGCGAGTTTCTTTTTCTCTATTAAATGATTTTATCAAAAAATAAATGGACCATACCAAAAAAGCCGGCGCCATAATTGCTCGAAAACCAATGCGGGAAAAGTTAATATGCCAAAAACTTATAGCTACTAAAAAAGAGCTTAAAAAGGGTAAAAGTAAAAAAGATTTGTTTTTTTCCCAAGAATTGATTTTTAAAATTTCAACAATCAGAAAGAAGATTCCAATTACTGTTAAACTCCCAAAAAGAGCGCTGGCAGAACGCAAAACCCAGGGTTCTCTTTTTTGAAAAATTTTTAAGAGCAAAGCTTGAAAGTTTATAAAAAGACCTTCTCGACCGTTATTTTCTGGATAAAAAACTTTAAATTTTCCAGTTTTTATTGCCTCTAAAGCATTATTGCCATTCATTGCCTCATCTGGGTAAAGTCCTGGCGGAACTGTGGCCAAATTGTAAAATCGGAAGAAAACTGTTAAAATAAAAATAACTCCCAAAGCAAGCCAAAAGTATTTTTTATAGTCATTCATAATTTTAAAAATTTTATTATGCCTGATAACAATCTTCATAATATCAATTACGAACAAATTGCTCAAGAATACAAGGAAAGCGTTCAACATCTTGGCGCTGTTGAGAAACCTTCTGAAAAAGAAATAATAGAGTCAATTGTTAAGAAAAAGGTAGAAGAAGCCGCTACCTTAAGCAAAGCAACTCAGCCATCTCCAAGCTTAACCCCTCAAAATGTTTCATCAGAAGTTTTTCCAAGCTACGCTCTTTCTGCCGAAGAAGATGTTAAAGAAAAGGTAAAAAAATTGATTGAAATAACTTTAGAAAAGGGGATTAGTGCCGGAGTTAGGTTGGCTTTAAAAGAAAATGACCCTTATCTTTTAGATCTTTATCACGATGCTTTAGTAGAAAAAGTGCTTGATGAGTTAAAAAGAAGAGAGTTAATTTAATTTTTTAACTCTTTTTTTATAAGCAAATAACGAATTATCTATGAATGATCTTTTGATAGTAATAACTGTTTTCTTTCTTTCTTTTTTGGCGTTGGGGGTTTTTCTTTATGGAATTTTTTCTTTTAAAAAAGAGAGATTAAAAAGATCTCTGGGATTAAAACTTCTTTTGGTAAGGCTTCCTTCTCCTTCAGCTACTGATAAAGAAACTTCACTAGGAAAGTTTAAAGAAGAAATTAATCTTTCAGAACAGCTATTTAATGTTTTTTCGGCAATAAAGGAGGGGGTAGTTTTTGAGGCAGCGGTTCATCATATAGGAGAAGAAATTCATTTTTATTTAGCTGTGCCGGAGAAAGATGTTTCTTTTGTTAGTCGGCAAATAGAAGGAATTTTCAAAGATTCTCAAGTAGAGTTGGCTCCTGAGTATAATATTTTTCAACCCCAAGGATATTCGGCTGGTTTTTATTTAAAGCAAGATAAACATTACTCCTTAATGTTGAGAACCTACTTAGAAAGTGAAGTGGATACCTTTTCTCCTATTTTAAGCGGACTTTCTCGACTAAATCAGGTAGGAGAAGGAGCAGCTATTCAGCTTATTATTAGACCAGCAGCCGAATCATATAAAAAATCAATTTTTGAAATGATTAATCAATTGCGCAAAGGAGAAAGTTTTAAAAAAGTTAGTTCAGAAAGTTTAATCGATTTAAAAGAAATTAGTGAAGCTATTAATCCTGAAGAGGAGGAAAAGAAGAAATCTTCTCCTTCCATTGTTGATGAAACTTCTATTAAAGAATTAGAAAAGAAAGTTTCTAAACCTTTGTTTGAAATTAATTATCGAGTAGTGGTTTCTTCTTTAAGTCAATATCAAACCGAAAGGATTATGGAAGCAATTGCTGGATCTTTTTCTCAATTTGAAGCTCCTTTAAAAAACAAAATAAAAATTGTCAAAGTAAAGAACCTTAAAAAATTAGCTTATCAATTTTCCTTTAGAGAATTTGACGAAAGTCAAAAAATGATTTTAAACACCGAAGAATTAGCTGGTGTTTTTCATTTTCCCACCACCTCCACTCTTTCTCCGCGAGTAAAATGGCTAAAATCGAAAGAAGTTGCTCCTCCTCCTAATCTTCCTTCAGATGGTACTAAAATTGGTGAAAGCGTCTTTAATGGAGTAATAAAGCCTGTTTATATAACCGAAGAAGATAGAAGGCGTCATGTTTACATTATCGGGCAAACCGGCACCGGAAAGACAGCTTTAATTACTAATATGGCTTTGGATGATATTCAAAAAGGAAAGGGGGTAGCAGTAATGGATCCTCACGGAGAATTAGCGGAAAAACTGCTTGCTTTAATTCCTCCTCAAAGAATAGATGATGTTATTTATTTTGATCCGGCAAATGTTAAAAAACCTGTTGGATTAAATATGCTGGAATACGATTTTGATAAACCGGAACAAAAGACTTTTATTGTTAATGAAATGCTTAGCATCTTTGATAAACTCTATGATTTAAAGGCTACTGGTGGACCGATGTTTGAGCAGTATATGAGAAATGCTCTTTTGCTTTTAATGGAAGATGCCGTCAATGAACCAGCCACTCTGATGGAGGTGCCGCGAGTTTTTTCGGATGATCTTTTTAGAAGAAGAAAGTTAGCTAGAATTAACAATCCCGTTGTCATCGATTTCTGGGAAAAAGAAGCCATCCGCGTAGGAGGAGAAGCCTCCTTGGCAAATATTACTCCTTATATTACTTCAAAATTCAATAATTTTATCGCGAACGACTATATGCGTCCTATTATTGGACAGGTAAAATCTTCCTTTAACTTCCGCAAGATTATGGATGAAGGGAAAATCTTTCTTATTAACTTAGCCAAGGGAAGAGTAGGGGAAATTAATGCTAATCTTTTAGGGATGATTATTATTGGAAAAATTTTAATGGCTGCCTTTTCTCGAATTGATGTTCCGGATAAAGAAAGAAAAGATTTTAATCTTTATATTGATGAGTTTCAAAACTTTACTACCGATTCGGTGGCTTCTATTTTGGCAGAAGCCAGAAAGTTTCACTTAAACTTGGTGGTGGCTAACCAGTATATTAAACAGTTGCCAGAAAAAATCAGGGACGCGGTTTTTGGAAATGTTGGTTCAATTATTTCTTTTCGAGTAGGAGCTGATGATGCTGAATATTTAGTAAAACAATTCGAACCAGAATTTAGCCAAAATGATTTAATCAATCTAGACAACCTAAGAGCTTGTGTAAAAATTCTCATCAATGGTCAAACTTCTAAACCGTTTAATATAAGAACTCCTCTTTATCCGCCTTCTGACTACCAATTAGCAGAAAAAATAAAGGAAATTTCCTTCCTGAAGTATGGCACCGAAAGAGAGATTGTAGAAAAAGAAATTCTTTTAAGATTAAGAGAATAAAAAAAGTATTTCTCATTTATTTTTCTTATCTTTTTTGATATTCTTTCTTTAAACACTTTAGCCGGAGTAGCTCAGGGGTAGAGCGGGGCTTTCGTAAAGCCAAGGTCGGGAGTTCGAATCTCCCCTCCGGCTCTAGGTAAAAATTTTTTAAAAATGTTAGAAAAAGATTATCAACAAAAACTGAACGATTTAACGGTCCGCCTCCGCCAAATAGGAGGCTGGCTTTGAGGTAGAGAAAAAACAAAATTTCCTTAAGGAGAAGGAATTTTTACTTCAGGATAGTGATTTCTGGAAAGACAAAAAGAAAGTTGATCTGGTTTTAGAAGAAATTGGCGAAATAAAAGAAATACTGGAAATCTTTTTTGATGCTCAAAATTCTTTAGCTCATCTTATTGCTCAAAAAGAAAAAATTGATGAGTCAGAAATTTTAAGAGTAGAAGGGTTAATAAGAAAATTAGAGATAAAGAAAATCTTTACGGGCAAATGGGATAAAAATAATGCTATTGTTTCTATTTACGCTGGAGCTGGAGGAAAAGATGCCGCTGATTGGGTTCATATGCTCTTTTTAATGTATAAAGCCTATGCAGAAAGAAAAAATTGGAAGGTAATCATTTTGGATTATTCCCAAGAATCCAACGAAGAAAGAACCGGCCGAATCCCTTTAAAAAATATTACTTTTGAAATCGAAGGAAACTTTGCTTTTGGGTATTTAAAGAAAGAAAGCGGCGTTCACCGCTTAGTAAGAATTTCGCCCTTTTCTGCTCAACAATTAAGACACACTTCTTTTGCTTTGGTTGAAGTTTTGCCGGAATTAAATTACGACAATAATTTTCAAAGGTTAAATATTCCCGAGAAAGATTTAAAAATAGAATTTTTTCGCTCTTCTGGACCCGGAGGGCAAAATGTCAACAAGGTAGAAACCGCAGTGAGAATTGTACATTTGCCAACGGGTTTGGTTGCTTCTTCTCAAGCCGAGCGTTCTCAATCTCAAAATCGGGAAAAAGCCTTAAAAATTTTGGAAGCCAAATTAATCCAGCTTATGGAAAAAGAAAAAATTCAAGAGCTGGATAAATTAAAAACCAAAGTAAAACCAGAATGGGGGAGTCAAATTCGATCTTATGTACTGAATCCTTATAAACTTATTAAGGATCATCGAACTGGCTGCGAAACTACACAAGTGGAAAGAGTTCTGGAAGAAGGAGATTTAGATGATTTTATTGAAGCAGAATTAACCTGTTTACCTTAACAGGTTCTGGTATTTTCTATTTTCTTTGTTATAATCTTTAAATATGATTATTTTCCAATCGGTTTCTAAGATCTATAAAAGCAACAGTCATTCAGTGATTGCGTTGGATAATGTAAGCTTTAAAATAAACCCCAAAGAATTTGTTTCTTTAGTAGGTCGTTCCGGAGCAGGAAAATCAACCATTATTAAGCTTTTAATTGGCGAGGAAAAGCCGACAAAGGGAAGAATCATTTTTGGCTCTTGGGATGTAACTCGCTTAAAACAAAGCGAGCTTTACCGGATGAGAAGGCATATTGGCACTATTTTTCAGGACTTCAAACTTTTACCTGAAAAAACTGCCTATGAAAATGTAGCTTTTGCTTTGGAGGTTTCCGGAAGGCCAGAAGAGGAAATTCACGAGTTGGTGCCTAAGGCTTTAGAAATGGTAGGCCTTTCTTCAAAAGCTGATAACTTTCCTCGAGAGCTTTCGGGAGGAGAAAAACAAAGAGTAGCTATTGCTCGAGCAATGGTAAATAATCCGGATGTGATTATCGCTGATGAACCTACAGGAAATTTGGATCCTATTAATTCCAGTGAAATTATTAAACTGCTTTTAAAAATTAACGAATTAGGAACGACTATTATTTTGGCTACTCACAATCGAGATGTAGTCAACAGCATTAACAAAAGAGTGATTAGTTTAGAAGAAGGGCAAATTGTAAGAGATGAAGAAGAAGGGAAATATATACTTTTTTAATTTTTAAATAATAAAAAAATATGATTACTGCTCTTGTTCGCGTTATTAAATACGGAATTCAAAATTTTTTAAGAAATGCTTGGCTTTCGGGAGCAACGATTGTAGTGATGGTAATGACTTTAACTGTTTTTGGCGGATTGATTATTGGAAACATAATTGCTCGCACAGTGATTAACAGCATTCAGGAAAAGATTGACATTAGTGTTTATTTTAAAAATGATTCCCCTGAAGATGAAATTTTAAGAATAAAATCTATTTTAGAAAGTTTACCGGAAGTCAAAATGGTGGAATATGTTTCTAAAGAAGAAGCTTTATCTATTTTTAAGGAAAAACACAAAGATGACGCCACCATTTCTCAAGCCTTGGAACAGCTTAATGAAAATCCCTTGCTGGCTTCTTTAAACATTAAAGCTCGTCAACCGGAAGAATACTCGGTAATCGCCGGCTATTTAAACAACGACTCGATTAAGCCTTTTGTGGAGAAAGTTTCTTATAGTCAAAACGCTGCTGTTATTAACCGACTCAACAAAATTCTTTCGATTTCTCGTAACGGAGGAATGATTTTAACGATTGTAATGACTTTAATTGCTATTCTTATTACCTTCAATACTATTCGCTTGGCTATTTATTCAAGCCGCGAAAGTATCAATATTATGAAACTGGTAGGGGGTTCTAATTTCTTTATTCGCACTCCTTTTCTTGTGGAAGGGGTGATTTACGGAATCATTTCGGCTTTCTTAAGTCTTTTAGTTATTGGACCAGTAGTCTATTTTGCTTCTCCTTATATAAAAGTAATGATACCCGAGCTTAATTTGTGGCAGAAATTTATGAGTGATATTCTTGTTTTCTTCTCTTACCAACTAATTTTTGGAGTGGGAGTAGGATTAGTTTCCAGTTTTATTGCTATTGGTAAATATCTTAAAGATTAACCTTTCAATTACTTTAAAGTACTCATTTTAAAAAATTGGTTTTGTTTTTGATTAGAAGATATGATTGAGGGGTTTTTTCTTCTAAACAAACCAAGCGGCATTAGTTCCGCCAAGTTTTTAAATAAGTTTAAGCTATCTTTAAAAGAAATACTGAAAGAAAATTTTCAGAAAAAAACAAAAATTGGTCACGGAGGAACACTCGATCCCTTTGCAAATGGACTTTTAATTACAGCAGTCGGAAGAGAATTTACTAAAAGCCTCTTTCTTTTTCTCAAAAAATTAGATAAAACTTACCAAGCAAAAATTGTTTTAGGAGTTAGCTCTTCTACTGATGATATTGAAGGAGAAAAGATCTTTCATTCCTTAAAAAGATTACCCAGTTGTCAAGAAATTGAGGTAGCTATTAATCAATTAGCTCAAAAAAGAACTCAAAAACCTCCTCGATTTTCTGCTGTTAAAATAAAGGGGACTCCGGCTTATAAATTAAGTCGCCAGAAAATTAATTTCGAAGTAAAAGAAAAAGAAGTTTCTTTAATCAGCTACAAAATTAAATCTGTTTCTTACTTAAAAGAAACTATTGAACTAGAATTAGAGCTTAAAGTTTCGGCTGGGTTTTATGTAAGAAGTTTTGCCAGAGATTTAGGAGAAATTTTGAAAACTGGAGGGTATGTTAAAGAACTAACTAGAACAAAAATCGGTTATTTTTCTCTAGATTCCGCTTTAGCTTTAGAAGATTTAAAAGGGGCTATTGAGATGAATTTTGAAGCTAAGGGAAAAGTTCAAGGGGTAGGTTATCGCTTTCTGGCTCTTCAATCTGCCTCAAATTTAGGAATAAAGGGGTTTTGTTGTAATTTAGTTGATTTGCCTGCCATTAGAGTTGTAGCTCAAGGAGATTTAATAAGTTTGAGCCGTTTTTTGGAAATTCTTAAGAAAGGACCGCCTTCAGCTCAAATAGAAGAACTAAAGATATTTTTTCAAAAACCAACTTTCTTAAGAGAAAATTTTGAGATAATCGAAGATCAAATATCTTAAATTTTACAGCTGATCCCACTCTTGCCGATTTATAAATTTTGTGATATTCTCAAAAATAATTATTTCTATTTTAAGAATATGAAAAAGGCCTACTTTTTACCAATTTTGTTATCTCTTGTGCTAATAATTGCCGGAAGTAGAGAATTAGTTTTTTCTCAAACCACTAATAATGCTCCCTTTGTTCAAACATTTTCAGCAACTAACATTTCTACTACCTCCGCCACTTTAAATGGTTATGTTGATCCCAAGGGCTATCAGACTACCTATTATTTTGAATACAGCCGAAGTCCTTCTTTTGATTCGATAACCCCTCTTCAACTAACCTCTTCAGCAGGAAATGTTTCCTATACTTTGAATAACCTTAATCCTTATACAACTTATTATTTTCGTTTAGTGGCTTTTAATACTTATGGAACTACTTACGGAAATACTCTTAGCTTTATTACTCAAAACAATTATTCTGATAGTAACTATCTAACTGTTTCAACTAATCCCGCCCAAAACATAGGAAGCTACGAGGCGGTTTTATGGGGATTAGCTTCAACGAGTAATGAAAACAGAGTAGCTTGGTTTGAGTATGGAACTTCTCCTAATAATCTAAACCAAAGAACTTCTGCTATCACTATTTTTCCATCTTCTTATTATTCTTCCCAAAATTTAATTCCTACTTTTTGGGCTACGGTTAGAGGGCTTAATCCGGCTACCACTTACTATTATCGAGCGGTTTTAGCAAGTGGAAATAATACCGTTTTCGGTCAAATTTTAAGCTTTACTACTCTTGGTGTTTCAACTAATAATCCTTCTTATCAAGAACCTCAAGTAAAATATGTTTATCTTTATCCAGAAGATTCATATTCAAACAATCTCTCTTATTCCGTCAATCCTCCTTATAACAACTTCCCCGGCTACAGTGTTTCTATAGTTCCTTCTCATCAGTATGTTTATACAGGAAGTGGGGAAGCTAGCCCAAACTATTATTCAAATAATAATTCGCTTCAAGCCTCTATTCTTCAAACAGTAGGAACTAACAATAACTTAGTTACTCTTGGATTGATTCTCTTGTTTATTATCCTCATTTTACTCATCTTTCTTGCTTTCAAAAAAAGAGAATAAAGAGAAAACGAGTTCTTAAATAAAAACGTTATTAGCTGGGGGACCAGGATTCGAACCTGGATTAACGGCTCCAAAGGCCGCTGTCCTACCGTTAGACGATCCCCCAAATCTTCTAAAATTCTCTAAATAAGTTACTCCTTTTCCCTCAAATTTTCAATAAGGGCCACCTCAAAAGGAACAATGGGGAAGGGGTTATATCTCATTTGGCTATAAGCTTCGATTAACGATTTTATAACTTTAATAAGGTAAGAGGTATCTATTTTAGTTGATTGTTTTTTTATTTCTTTAAGCTGACTTTGAGAAATTTCTTTTTCGAAAATTTTTTCTAACTGAGGATTAAGAGAAAGAGAAAGAATTCTTCTCAAATATTCTGTTAAATCTTTGTTAAATTGAAAAAGATTATGACCTTCGTTATTAATCTCATAAAGAAAATTTAAGGCTTCTTTTAAATCTTTTTTTAGGATAAATTCCGCCATTTTAATTACCTTCATAAAACCTACCTTTCCTAAAATAGTTTCAACATAATCTACAGTAACTTTTTTTCCTTTTAGAGAAATAATTTGATCCAAGAGAGATTCAGCATCTCTCAAACTGCCATCAGCTAAATAAGCAATCATTTCTAAAGCCTCTTTTTCAAAACTAATTTTTTCTTTTTCACTGATTAACTCAAGTTTTTTAGTTATTTCTTGTAGGGTTAATTTACGAAAATAAAACCTTTGAGTGCGGGAAACAATAGTGGCCGGCAGTTTTTCGTATTCAGTAGTAGCAAGAATAAAAATCACATAAGAAGGCGGCTCTTCTAAAGTTTTTAAAAGAGCATTAAAAGCCTGAGGGGTAAGCATATGAACCTCATCGATGATAAAAACCTTATATTTATAGTAAACTGGTAAAGTTTTTACCTTTTCCTTCAAATCTCGAATTTCATCGATGCCTCTGTTAGAAGCTGCGTCAATCTCAATAATATCTAGTGCTTGGCCATCGTCGATTTGATGACAAACTAAACATTGATTACAAGGTTCTCCTTTTTTAAAAAAAGAAGAATCTTCTTGTCTTTTTTGGCAGTTGACTACCTTGGAAAATATTCGAGCGGTTGTTGTCTTTCCAGTTCCGCGCGGTCCGTAAAAAAGGTAAGCATGAGAAATTTTTCCTTCGGCAGCTGAGCTTTGAAGGATTTTTATTGTCTCTTCTTGCCCAAAAATCTCCGAAAGATTTTTAGGGCGATATTTACGATAAATAGCCAACATTAAACAAAAATTAAATCTAAAATAAGTATAAATTAAATTTATCTAATTGTAAAAATCCTAATTTCAAAGCAGAAATAAATTCTTTTCTATTCATTGAAAGAGGTGTTTTTCTCCAGTATAATTGAGAAAGTATGGATTTTGAAGTGAAATCAGCTGAATTTTCTGGGCCTTTAGAAAAACTGCTGGAATTGATTGAGTCTAAAAAGTTAGATATAACAAGAATTAGCTTAGCAGAAGTAACAGCAGATTTTTTAAATTATGTTCGTTCTCTTTCTCAGCAAGGCCCAAAAGAATCAGACGAAAATAATCAAACAAAAAGTCAAGTAAGTCCGAAAATCCTGGCTGATTTTTTAGTGGTAGCGGCTCAGTTAATTCTGATTAAATCAAAAGCGCTAATTCCCAATTTAGAGCTATCCCAAGAAGAAGAGCAAAGCATTCAAGATCTAGAAAAGAGATTAGAAATTTATCAAAAAATTCGCCCCATTTTCTTAAATATGAAACAACAATGGAATAAACAAGAACAATCTTTTTCTCGAGAAATGCTTTTGTCGGTAAACCCTGTTTTTTATCCCTCCAAAAATATTTCTCCAGAAACTTTAGCCTTTAGTCTTAATTCAATATTAGATTCTTTACACTCTTTTTTTATTGAAACAGAAAAAATAGAAAGACAGCTTTTTAGCTTGGAAGACAAAATCAAAGAAATTTTTAAAAAAATATCTCAAGGAATTTCTCACTTTTCTCAAATGATAACTCAAAAGCCAAAAGAAGAAATAATCGTTATGTTTCTGGCTTTGCTTCACTTATTAAGAGATCAGATTCTTAAGGTCAGCCAGAAAATTACTTTTGGAGAAATAGAAATAGAGCAATTATCTAACAGTAAAAGAGAAGAAAGAAAAATATGAGCGAGAATAATCAACTTTATAATTTTTCCTCAAATAACAACCTTTTAGCTGCTTTAGAAGCTTTTCTTTTTCTTTACGGAGAACCTATTGAAAAAGAAAAGTTATGTAAAATTTTTGGAGTTTCTTTGCAGGAAATAAAAGAGGCTCTCAATCAATTAGCAGAAGAAACAAAACAAGAAAAAAGGGGAGTAATGCTAGTGGAAAAAGAAGAAACTTACGCTTTAGTAACTAAACCACAATTTGCTCCGCTTCTTGAAGCCTTTGTAAAAGAAAATTTGAAAGAAGAATTAACTCCCGCTGCTTTAGAAACTCTTTCTATAATTGCTTATTTTGGACCAATTTCCCGAGCTCAAATTGACTATATTCGAGGAGTAAACTCCAGTTTTACCTTAAGAAATTTACTTATCCGAGGATTAATTGAAAGAAAAACAAAAGGAAACTTCTATCTTTATCAACCAAGTTTTGAATTACTGAAATATTTAGGTTTAAGTAAAATAGAAGAACTTCCTAACTTTCAGAAATTTTCAGAGATTAAAAACAGCCTTTTTCAGGAAGAAAACCAAAGAGAAAATAAAAATTAAACTTTATTTAGAAAATGAGCGTAAAGTTTCAAGCTTTAATTCTTATCTTTATAATCTTTATTTCCTTGTCTCTTTCTTCCAAGACGAATGTTTTCTCGAGAAATCAATTCTTTTCTGAAAAAAATCAAACAGCAGCTTTTGTTGTTTTAAGAGAAAAAGCAGATGATTCAGATATTCTTTCAAAAAATCAGGAAACTAATTCTAATTTACCCCCTCAACCTTCTCAAAAAGAAATCCCTCAAAGCCAAGAAAAAACTCTGCTGCTTCGCAACGCCAATAGCAGCGAAAGCCAAAATTTATCTTACTCTAAAATTTCGGAAAACAGGAAAATTTCGGAAACGACTTTAGTTGAAGAATCTTCTCTGGCTAAAGAAAAAGATTCTAAACAAAATTGTTCTTCTTTAGAAACAGAATTCTTTTTGGTTAAAAATATAGAAAACAATAAAACAATTTTTGAAAACCGCTCTAACTATCGCTGGCCAATTGCTTCTATTACTAAACTAATGACCGCCTTAGTTGCTTTAGAGAACATGAATCTTTCAAGTGTTTTAGAAATTAGTCCTCAAGCCTTTCAAAAGGCTTATAATAGTCACATCTTATTGGAAAAAGAGAAATACTCTGTAGAAAGTCTAATTAAAGCTGCTTTAGTTTTTTCTAGTAATGAAGCGGCTTATTCTTTGGCAGAAGGATTTGGCTACAATGATTTTATTTTAAAAATGAATCAAAAAGCTAAGGAATTGGGAATGAAAAATACTTCCTTTGATGAACCAACGGGACTTTCTTATCTGAACCAATCAACTTTAGAAGATATTTATCTTTTAATAAATTACATTTATCATAACAATCCACTTATTTTGGATATTAGTCGAAAGAAAAGTGTTTCTTTAAGAGAAGAGGGGAGTGGTAAAATAAAAACTTTTTCCAATATTAATCTTTTTGCCGGTCAACCAAACTTTTTTGGAGGGAAAACTGGCTTTATTGATGCTTCGGGTGAAAATTTGGTAACATTATTTAAGAAGAATCAAGGAACCTTTTTTATAGGAGTTTTGGCGAGCCGCAATCGTTTTAGTGATGTAGAAAAGTTGCTTAAGTGTCTTGAACAACAAAATAATTAACTTAATTTAAAGACTTATGCTTACCTCTCAAGTTGTTAGAATTCTAATTTTAATGGGAATTTCTTTCTTTACTGCTTTAGCTTTAACGCCAGTAGTGATTAAAATTCTTTACCGTTACAAAATAGGAAAACAAATAAGACAAAGTCCTGAAACTCCAATTTTTTCATCTTTGCACAAAAACAAAGAAGGAACTCCCACTATGGGAGGAGTAATTATTTGGGGAACAGTTATTGGGTTGGCCTTTCTTTTTCTCCTTTTAGATAAAATTTTTGATGGTTTTTGGAGATATTTTAATTTTGTAGATAGAGCCCAAACCTACTTACCTTTGGCGGCGATGTTAATAGCAGCTATTTTAGGGCTTATTGATGACTTATTTGGAGTTTTTAAAAAAGGTCCTAACGGAGGAGGAATGTCTATTAAAAGAAAGCTTCTTCTTTATTTCTTAATTTCTTTGTTGGGCGCTTATTGGTTTTATTTTAAGCTTAACTGGACAGTACTTCACATTCCTTTTGTAGGCAACATTGAGATAGATGGCTGGTATATTCCTCTTTTTATCTTTATTATTTTCGCTTCGGCTTTTTCTGCAAATGAAACCGATGGTTTAGATGGCCTTCTGGCAGGAGTTTCACTTTTTTCCTTTGGTTCTTTAACGGTAGTAGCCTTTGCTTTAGGAAGATACGAATTAGGAGCTTTCTCTGCAACACTAGCAGGAGCGCTTTTGGCTTTTTTGTGGTTTAATATTTATCCAGCAAAATTTTTTATGGGAGATACCGGCTCGATGGCTTTAGGAATTACTTTGGGAACCATTTCTTTATTAACTAACACTATTCTTTTCTTGCCTTTATTTGCTCCAATCTTAGTTATTGAGTCACTATCAGTAATTATTCAAACAATCTCCAAAAAACTTTTTAAAAGAAAAATTTTCCTTTCTACTCCTATTCATCATCATTTCGAAGCTTTGGGTTGGCATGAATCTCGTGTTACAATGAGATTTTGGATAATTACGGCGGTTTCTAATGGTTTAGGATTAGTTCTCTTTTTCCTCTCTAGAATGATTTTAAATTAAACCCCCTATGACCACTTTAATCAAAAATGTTATTTTGATAGATGGAAGTGGTCGCAGTTCCCACAAGGCTGATGTTTTAGTTAGAGATAAAAAAATTATTGCCATTGGGAGTTTTCCTTCTTATAAGGCAGATAAAGTTATTTTAGGAAACGAATCTTATTTAGCTCCGGGCTTTATTGATTTTAATAACACTTCTGATAGATACTTAACTCTTTTTTCTTCGCCTCTTTGCAAGGATTTTCTTAAACAAGGAGTGACTACTATTCTTATTGGTCATTGCGGATTTTCTTTAGCTCCTAATCTTTACGGATCACTCAATCATCTTTGGAGCTGGTCAAAAACTAATCATATCAACCTTGATTGGAAGGGGGTGGGGGAATTTCTTAATTCCTTAGAAAAACAGGGAAAAATTGGCCCAAATCTAGCAACTTTAGTGGGACACCGGGTAATTCGGGAAGATATTATGAAAAACCCTCAAACTTTCAGAGATTTAACTGCCAACGAAATTCGCGTTTTTCGTTTTATCCTTTCCCAGTCTTTAAAAGAAGGAGCTTTTGGAATGTCGGCGGGGTTAGGTTATTACCCTTACCAAAATATCTCTTATTACGAATTAAGAGCTTTGTTAGACATTGTTAAACAATTAAAAGGAATTTTCACCGTCCATTTAAAAGATGAAAAAAGATTTATCATTGATTCAGTTAAGGAAATTCTTCGATTAGCTCAAGAAATAGGAATAGTAACGGTTATTAGTCACTTAAGGCCGTTTTTGGGATTTGAAGAAAATTTTAATCAAGCCTTAAGTTTAATTGAGGAAAAAAGCAATCAAGTAGAAGTCTATTTTGATGTTAATCCTTTTGATTTAAGCGCTGTTCCCATAGATAACTTTATTCCGGAATCCATCAAAAATGCCGATCGAGAATTAATTTTAGAAAAACTTGATGATTCCAAAATTGCTAAAGAAGTTAAAAAGCTGCTTCCTTCTTTAAAACTAGAAGAAGTTGTTATTCTTAACGCTCCGGGATTAGAAAAACTTAATGGTAAAACACTAAAAGAATTTGCTTCAAATAGAAACTTAAAAGAAGAAAAGGAGGTTCTTTTAAGTTTAATGAAAGAGACTCGCTTAAGAGCGGTTATTCTTTATAGAAATTTAAATGACTCCGAAATAGAAAAATCACTTCTTTCTTCTCGCTCTTTAATTTCTTCTAACAGTCCTAATTTTGATGACTTACCGCTAACCTTTAAACCAGAAAGAGCTTTCAAAAGCTTTCCTGCCTTCTTGAAAAAAACATCTAGTTTAGGATTAAGTATAGAAAAAGCAATTTATAAAATCTCTGGACTCCCAGCAAAAATCTTAAAGTTAGAAAAAAGGGGAATGATTAGTGATGGGTATTTTGCCGATTTAGTAATTTTTAATAAAGATTTTGAAATTAAAACCGTTTTTGTTAACGGTCAAATAGCGGTTGATGAAGGAGAGTTAAATCCCAATTTTAAAGGCGGGGGAGAGGTTTTAAGACATCGACCTTAATAATCAAAAAGCAAAAGTATTAGCTTTTCATTGAAAAATGATTTTTAAAAAAATAGTCTTATCCTCAAGACATAAACCTGATTATATCTTTTTGGGGGTAACTCTTTTTTTAATCATTGCTGGATTCTTTTTTCTTTCTTCAGCTTCTTCAGATTTAGCTAAAATAAAATATAATGATGCTCTTTTTTTTGTTAAGAATCAATTTTTTAAGGGTTTTTTACCGGGTTTAGTGGGTTTTATATTTGCTTACTTTATTTACTACCGCTATCTAAAAAAAATTTCCCCGTTTCTCTTTGCTGCTAATTTATTAGCTCTCTTTTTGGTTTTTACTCCTTTGGGCTTTAAATCTCACGGCTCAGCCCGATGGATTGATTTAGGATTTATTTCTTTTCAACCCTCAGAGTTTTTAAAAATAACCTTTATTCTTTATTTGGCCGGACTTCTTTCAAGTAATCAACTAAGAGATCTAAAAAAAAGTTGGAAGGTTTATTGGATTTTCTTTTTTGTTTCTGCCGTTGTGGGAGGATTAATTTTTCTTCAACCAGCCACTACCACTGCCGTTATTATCCTTTCGGCCGGAGCAATAATTTATCTTTTTAGCGGCGCTTCTTGGAAACAAATTACTCTAACTTTTCTTTTGGGCTTAACTGCAATTGCTCTTTTAGCCTTAATAACCCCTTATCGACTTTATCGGATTGCTCCCTATTGGAATATCTTAGCCGAAAAATTTTTTCCCTCTCTAATCTTAAAAGATAATATTGAAAAGGTCGACAAATTTCATTTAGAGCAGGCTCTTTCTTCTATTAGCGCTGGTGGCTTAAAAGGAGTAGGTTTTGGAAAATCTACCAGTAAATATAGTGTCTTGCCAGAGCCAATGGGAGATTCTATTTTCGCAGTAATTGCTGAAGAATTTGGATTTATAGGAAGTCTAGCAGTGATTTCGTCTTATATGATTATTTTTTGGAGAGGAACAAAATTAATGAAAAAAACTCATGATGATTTCGCTAAACTTTGCCTTTTAGGATTTCTTTCGGTTATATCTCTTCAAGCAATAATTCATATAGGAGCTAATTCTGGAGTGCTTCCTTTTACTGGAGTACCATTACCCTTAATAAGTTATGGGGGGACTTCTTTTGCGGTTACTCTTACAATGATAGGGATTATTGCTAATATTTCCCGTTATTCTTCTACTTAAAAATATGTTAAAATAATTTCAAAAATCTATTCTTGATAGCCTTAATACTTTTCTTATGAAAAAGATTAGAATTGCTTTTACAGGAGGGGGAACGGGAGGGCACATTAACCCAATCTTAGCGGTTGCTCAAGAGTTACAAAAAGTATTTGCTAATTTGCCAGAGTTTGATTTAAAAATGTATTACTTTGGCAATCCCGGATTTTTTGCTCCCGAATTTAAAAAACTAAATATTGAAATTGTAAAAATAGTCGAAGTAAAAATAAGACGTTATTTTTCTTTAGAAAATTTTCTAGACATTATCAAATTTCCTTTTGCTTTAATGGTAGCTTTCTGGAAAATGTTTTGGAAAATGCCAGATTTACTTTTTTCCAAAGGAGGGACGGGTGCTTTTCCGGTAGTTTTAGCGGCTTATTTTTTTAAAATTCCCATCTTCATTCACGAATCAGATTCTATTCCGGGAACAACTAATGCTCTTTCTGCTAATTTTGCTAAAAGAATTGCCGTTGCTTTCAGTAAAACTTTAGAGTTTTTTGATGAAAAAAAGACAGCTTTAGTAGGAAACCCGCTTCGCCCTTTTCTTTTAGAAAAAGATGAAGAGTTAACCCAAGTCAAAGCTAAACAAATTTTTGGTTTTGATCCTGATTTTCCTTTAGTTTTAATTTTAGGTGGTTCACAGGGTTCAGTAAGAATTAATGATTTTATGTTAGATAATGTTAAGCAGTTGGTTTCGCGTTGCCAGGTTCTTCATCAAACAGGTATTGCTAACTTTAATAGCTTCAAAGCAGAATTAGCGATAGCAACCAAAGATTTTATTCCTCAAGAAAGAAACCGCTACAAAATTATAGATTTCTTTAAAGAAAACCTAAAAGAAGCTTTCATTGCAGCTGATGTAGTTATTTCTCGAGCCGGGAGTAATGCTATCTTTGAAATCGCTTATTTTAAAAAGCCCTCAATTCTTATTCCCTTAAAGGAATCAGCTAATAACCATCAATACTATAATGCCTATGAATATGCTCAGGAAGGGGGCTGTATTGTAATTGAAGAAGACAATTTAAGACCAGCAATCTTTTTTTCCCAACTAGATTCCCTTCTTTTCAACAAAGAGAAGTACCAATCAATGGTAGAAAAAATAGGCAATTTTGCTAAACCCCAAGCCGCTAACATTATTGCCAGAGAAATTGCCAAAATAGTCACAAAAGCTTAAAAATTAGCCAAAGCTCTTTAAATTAGGCGATTTTTGTGATATTATGGAAAAATGACGGAAAATACCGCTCCAAGAGTAAGAATCGCTCCTTCTCCGACTGGTTATTTACATTTAGGGACTATTAGAACCGCCCTTTTTAACTATCTTTTTGCTAAAAAAGAAAAGGGAATATTTATCCTTAGAATAGAAGATACTGATACCGAGAGATCGCTGCCAATTTACGAAAAAGACATCATAGAAGGCCTTAAAACCTTAGGAATTAGCTGGGACGAAGGACCTGATATTGGAGGCCCTTATGGCCCTTATCGTCAAAGCGAGAGAAAAGAAATTTATCGAGAATACATTAAAAAACTTTTAGACGAAAAAAAAGCCTATTGGTGTTTTTGCTCTCCACAAGAATTAGAGGAGGAAAGAAAAGCAATGTTAGCAGCTGGTATTGCCCCTAAATACAGTGGAAAGTGCCGCCATCTTACTCAAAAAGAAGTCGAGGAAAAAATAAAAAGCGGTCAAAAGGGGGTAATTCGAATAATTGCCCCAACTTCTACCACCATCGAATTTAACGACTTAATCAGAGGAAAAATTACCGTTAGCTCAGAGATTATCGGGGATTTTGTAATCGCTAAAGATGAAGAAACCCCTCTTTTTCTTTTAGCGAATGCAATTGATGATAGTTTAATGAAAATTACTCATGTAATCAGAGGAGAAGATCATATTTCCAACACTCCTCGTCAGATTATCATTCAAAAGGCCCTTAATTTCGAAATTCCCAAATACGCTCATTTACCTCTAATTTTAGCTCCCGACAGAAGCAAACTTTCCAAAAGAAAAATGGAAACATCTTTTGTTGAATATCTAAAAGAAGGTTATCTTCCTGAAGCAATTTTAAACTTTCTGGTGCTACTAGGATGGCACCCAGAAAACGATCAGGAAATTCTCAGTTTGGAAGAAATGATAAAACTTTTTAATCTTAAAAGAATTCAAAAAAGTGGAGCAGTTTTTAGTGTAGAAAAGTTGGATTGGTTTAATGCTCAGTATATTAAAAATCTTCCTTTAGAAACATTAGTTGAAAGAATTAAAAATTTTGTTCCCGCTGCGTGGTTAGAAAAAGAAGAAATTTTGAAAAAAGCAGTGGTGGTAGAAAGAGATCGAATGAAAAAACTTTCTGAATTTAAAGAATTAGCCGAATTTTTCTTTGAAATAGGGGAGTGGGAAGTAGAAACTTTAAGATGGCAAGGAATGTCCCTTAATAAAGTGGTTCTTAATCTTAAAAATCTTTATGACGCTATCAACAAAATAGACGAAAAAGATTTTGAAATCAGTAAATTAGAAAAAGAAATAATGCCTTTAGCAGAAACTTTAGGAAGAGGGGAGTCGCTTTGGCCCTTAAGAGTTGCCCTTTCCGGACGAAAAAGCTCTCCCGGACCATTTGAAATTATGTGGGTTTTAGGAAAAAAAGAAACGCTCTCAAGAATCGAGGCTGCCATTAAGAAAGCTTCCGAACTTCTTTAAATCAAGAAACTTCCTGAAAAAATATTGGTTTCATGAAAAATTCTTACCTTTCAGCAACAACAAGTTTTTTTGTATTTATCATCTTTTTGCTAAATCAAATAATTTTTCCTATCAATTTTGGTTTAGCTGAAGTAGCCAATAAAGAAAATTTGAAGGCTCAAATAGATGCCAAAACCTTAGAGCTTCAAAAAATCAATAGAGAGATTTTAGAACAAAGAAAAAAGATAGAAGAAACCCAACTTCAAAAAAATACTCTTTCGTCAGAGTTAAAAAAGATAAATGCTGATTTAAAAGAAATTGAGCTTAATATTTATTCCAGTCAAGTTACTCTTGAAAAATTAGAATTGGAAATGGATTCTTTGCAGAAAGACATTAGTCAGGCAGAAAAAGAAATCGAACTTAAAGGAAAAGCTTTAGGAGAAGTTTTAAGACAACTACAACAAAAAGAAGAAGATAACCTTCTTCTTATTTTTTTAAGAAACAAAACTCTCTCTGAAGGGATTTCAGATGTCCAATCTCTTTATGACATTAATAGCAACATTTTAATAAGTATTAACGAGCTAAAACAAGCAAAAGACAATCTTAACTCGATCTTAGAAAAAACCGCTGCCATTAAAACTCAAAAAGAAATTGAACATCAGAATTTAAAAAACAAGAAAATCATTGCTGACGAAATAAGAAAAGAAAAAGCAAAATTTTTAGAAGAAACCAAAAATAAGGAAAAAATTTACCAAGCCTACCTTAAAGAATTAGAAGAAAGACAATTAGCCATTGCTTTAGAAATAGAAAAAATGGAGGCTCAATTAAGAACTCAAATTAATTACAAAAATCTTCCTCAACAAGCACCGGGATTTTTAAGCTTACCTTTAGCTACTTTTTCTTCTATTACCCAAGATTATGGCGCAACAAAATTTGCTCAAAGAGCTTACCGAGGAAAATGGCATAACGGATTAGACTTTGCCGCCCCTTTGGGAACTCCAGTTTATGCTGCTCAAGAGGGAATAGTAGTAGCTGCAGAAAATCAAGATCGATATTGCTATAAAGGCGCTTACGGAAAGTATGTAGCCATTCGTCATTATTCTGGCCTTACCACTTTGTATGCCCATCTTTCTTTGTATGTTGTTAAAGAAGGAGAAAAAGTAGAAAGAGGACAAATTATTGGCTATGTGGGGAGCACTGGTTATGCTACCGGTCCTCATCTTCACTTCACTGTTTATGATTCTTCTACCTTCAGAATTGATAACAGTAAATCCTGTGGTCCTAAAATGCCTTATGGCGGTGATATTAATCCTCGTAACTATCTGGCACTCTAATCTCATTATTAAAATTTGCTATAATTAAAAAGATATGTCTTTTCCATCTCAACAACCAGATTTAAATAGCCTTTTTAATCTGGAAAAATGGGGAGAGAGCTTGGGCTCTATAGTCAACTTTCTGAAAGAAAAGGATCTATGGGAAAAATTAGTTGAGCTCTTTTCTTTGATTGTTTCTTTCTTTAAGAAGATATTTTTCTTTATTAATTCTACTAAGATAAGTAAGGAATTGGTTGACTTTCTTTTGTCTGTTTTTAAGCTGATCATCAATCTTTTTATAGCTCTTTTTAATATCTTAATCGATATCTTTAATTGGCTTCTTAATCTATTTAAATAAAAACCTTATCTTAGTCTCAATCAATAATAATATGTCATAAAAGGTATATTGTGCGACACTTTATTAAATCTTTTTTCTACTCTTCCCCAGCCTGAAACACTATGCTTTTTATGTGAAAACTTTACTTATTTAAGGTTCTATTTTAAACTATCCTCAGAGTCTTTAGTAAATATCCTTTAATCTACTCTTATGAACTATTTTGATGTCAAACACTTTAAAGAGGTTGCCGGCTACGAAATAGATGGTGTCTGGTATCCGCGAGTAACTAAAATCGTTGAAATTAAAGCTAAACCCGCCCTTTATAAGTTTTATGCTGAAATGAACTCTTTTGCTGAGGGAGAAGATATTAAAGCTAAATCCGCCTCTGAGGGAACGCTTATTCACGAAACTATAGAAGGAATTTTGACAGGTAAATCCCCTACTATTGATGAATCTATTAAACCAGCCATTGAAGCTTTTCTAAATTTTATTGAACAAAATCGCATTCAAGTAGACCCTGAACAAGTAGAAAAAAGAATAATTAATTTTGAAGAGCGCTACGCGGGAACTCTTGATGCTTTAGCTTTAATTAACGGGAAATTCGGAGTTTTGGATATTAAAACTTCCCAATCTATTTATCGAGACTATAATCTTCAAACTTCCGCTTATATGGCAGCCTTAGAAAAAGATTTTCCCAATCTTCAAACCCGTTGGATTTTAAGAGTCGATCAACACAAGAAATGTCTTAAATGTGGAGCTACTTTACGCCCTAAAGGAGGGAGAGAAAAAATTCGTCTTGCTTGGGATCCAAACGATAAAAACATCAAAACCAAATCAGAAGCTTGTCAACATGAATGGAGTGAGTTAGTGGGAGAAATAGAACTAAAAGAATTTCCTTATTGGAAAAGCGATTATCAAGCTTTCTTAGGAGCCAAAAAACTTTGGGAATGGGAAAATGAATACTGGTTAAAACAAATAGGCTACTTAGAGTAAGAGTAAATTTAAACTTTCTCTCTCTCCCCCTTTAAACCTTTAACAAGAATATTTATTGATAATAATAGGAGTTTTTTCCAAAAAATCCCTTCCGGTTAAATAGCCCAAAGCAAAAGCCAAAGCAATTATTAAAAAAGCCAAAATAATAAGAAGTATTTCTTTTTTTCTCTCTTTTAAAAAAATCTTTAATCTCAAAAAATAGCTTTTCATCTTTTCTTAAAAAGAAAAGAAAACTAAACTATTTCAACTCGGAAAAAGATCTTTTTCCCTACTTTCACTACACTTTCAACCGCTAAATCCTGAAAGTTAACAATTCTTAATCGAGGCTCAATTGTTTTAACCGCTCCTTGCTTGAAAAGTCGCGCTAATTCGCTCTTGCTTTTAAAAAAGCCGCTAGCTAATAACACCTCAAAAAAAGTAGTCCCTTTCTTTGCTTTTAAGGTTTTAATCCCTGATAAGGGAGCTTCTTTTTTTTGAAAAGCAGAAATAAAAAAGTTTCGAGCTTTTTCTGCTTCTTCTTCTCCCCAATAAAGCTTTGTAATTTCGTAGGCTAAAATCATTTTAATATTTCTTGGATTAATTCCTTGTTTAAGTTGTCTCTCATAATCATAAACTTCTTTCAAAGAAACCCGGGTGCAATGAATAAAATATTTAATAATTAAATCATCATCAATTCTCATTACTTTGCCAAACATATCGTTCGGTTTATCATTGATATTGATAGTATTGCCCCAACTCGAACTCATCTTGCGTCCGTCTGTTCCTTCGATGAGATTGACCATCAAAATATTTTGAGGCCTTTGTTTATAATACCGCTGCATTTCTCTACCCGCCAAAAGATTAAATTTTTGATCCGTTCCTCCAACCTCTACATCCGCTTTTACCATTACGCTGTCATAAGCTTGCATTAAGGGATAAAGAACCTCTCTTAAAGAAACGCGTTTCCCTTCTATTAATCTTCTTTTAATATTTTCTCTATCAATAAAATCAGAAAGAGAAAAAAGATTAGCTTGATAAGCAATTTCCTTATAAGTTAACTTAGAAAGCCAAGAGGAATTGTATTTTATTTCAACTTTTTTGATATCCAAAATTTTTGAAATCTGTTGAATATAAGTCTTTAAATTAGCTTTAACCGTCTTTTCATCCAACATTGGCCTTTCGCTTTCTTTATCAGAAGTATCACCAATTACTCCGGTAAAATCACCGATAATAAAAATAATTTTATGCCCTAATCTTTGAAAATCTCTTAACTTTAAAAGAGAAACCGCCCTTCCCAAATGGATATTAGGGCTTGTTGGATCAATACCTAATTTCACTCTCAACTTGCTTCTTCCTAAAAGCCTTTTTCTTAAATCTTCCTTATCAATCACCTCTGCCACTCCCCTTTCCAAAATCTCTTCAATTTCTTCTTTGCTAACTTTTGATGACATTTTTAAATTATATCACATTTTTTAATTTCTTCAATATTTCAAAACTACAAGCTATTTAAGGCTTCTTCGATTTCATTTATTACTTCGGGAGGTAGTTTCCTTCCGGGATTAGTTTTTCCCGGATACCGCCAAGCAGAAATTATCTTTATTAGTTTATCACCCGAAGAAACAATTCTTGATTGTCCCTTCCCTTTTTCTTTACTTTTTTTATCTAGCGATGGTTTTGGACTAGCAATTTGATACATTACCCAAATTTCCTGACTCCAAGTTTTTTGATTATTTCTCACCTTATAACTTGATGGCTGCATCACAGCAATGGTTCCATAAGCAATCCCCTCCTCTATTCTTAAGGGGCTTTTGATTACTCGCCGAACCCGACTCTCAGAAAGTTGATAAAATTTCATTTTCCGGAGAGCATGCTGAGTCCAAAAATACTTGGATTTTATCATTTTTTTCTTTAAAAAAGCAAAGGAATTCAAATAATTCTTAACTTATATTATAATATAGAAAGATTAACTTTAAAAATAAAAAAATGGATAAAATTAATCACTTAAAAAACAAAATTTCGAGCTTTTTTTCTTGGCTTCTATTAAGCTTAATAATTTTATCTTCAGCCTTTTTAATGTTTCTTTCCGCTTCTCAAGAATCAGCCATTATGGATGAATTAGCCCATATTCCTGCTGCTTACAGCTACCTTCGATTTTTTGATTATCGACTTAATCCCGAACATCCACCCTTAGTAAAGGTTTTAGCGGCTATCCCTTTGGTTTTTAAAAAACTAAATTTTCCTCTCAATCAAGAAATTTGGACAAAAGAAATAAATGGGCAATGGGCAGTAGGTAATCAATTTATCTATTGGCTTAACGAAAATAAAGCCGACGAGATCATTTTTCTAGCAAGAATCTTTCCTATTTTTCTTACGATTACTCTTGTTGTCTTTGTTTACTGGTGGTCAAGAAAGCTTTTTGGAAAATGGTGGGCTCAAATTCCCGCTTTTTTAGTTGCTTTCTCTCCTCACTTTTTGGCTCACGGTCACTATGTAACTACAGATGTAGGAGCTACTTTGGGTTTTTTTATTGGGCTTTACTTCTTTAACAAGCAACTAAACTCCCCTACTTTCAAAAACACTATTCTGGCTGGAATTTTCTTTGGAATTGCTCAATTAATGAAATTTTCGGTTATTCTTTTGGTTCCGCTCTTTCTTTTTCTGGCAATTATTCATTGGATTATTTCTTGCAAGGAAAAAAATATCCTTTTAAAATCAAAAAATTCCTTTTCTTTTTTAATTAGTTATCTAAAGTCTTTAGTAATTATCTTTTTGATAGGATTAGCAGTTGTTTGGCTAGTTTATTTCATCTTTACCTTAAATTACCCAGCCTCTAAACAACAAGCCGACACTGAGTTTATCTTAAGTTCTTTTGCTGGTGGTCCTGATAAAGAATGGAAAAGTTGTCAACTCAAATCTCTCTCTTTAAGATGTTTGGCTAACTTAGATATTTGGATGGCTAAAGTACCTGTTCTTAGAGCTTTGGGGCATTATCTTTTAGGAATATTGATGGTAATGCAAAGATCGGCTGGAGGAAATACTGCTTACTTTTTGGGAGAAATTAGTGGTGGAGGCTGGTGGTATTATTTCCCGGTTGTTTTTCTTCTTAAAGAAAGCTTGCCGGCTTTAATAATTACTCTCTTAGGAATAATTTTGGGATTAGGTAGAATATTTATCAAAAAGATTCGTCATCTTAATTCTTTGAGAGAATATTTAATGATGAATTTCGCTGAATTTTCAATGTTAGTAATGGTTATCTTTTATTGGCTTTATAGCATCAACAGCCCTCTTAACATTGGTTTTCGTCACATTCTCCCCACTATTCCATTTATCTACATTTTGGCAATAGGATCCCTAAAAAAATGGGTTGATAAGAAAAACGAAGCAAAAATTAATTTAAGGCAAGAAATTCAAAAAATTACTTCTAAACATCTAAAAATAGGAATTATTCTATTTTTGCTTGTATGGGTATTAATAGAAACAGTCGCAGCTACTCCCTACTTTATTTCTTATTTTAATCAAATTGGAGGGGGGGTAAAAAATGGCTATCGCTTTGTTACTGATTCAAATTATGACTGGGGACAAGATCTTATCCGTTTAAAAAACTTTGTAGAAAAAAACAAGATAGAAAAAATTGCTGTTGATTATTTTGGAGGAGGAGATATTTTTTACTACCTTAAAGATAGAGCGGTAAGTTGGCAATCAGCTAAAGGAAATCCCGCTGACTTTGGTATAAAATGGTTAGCTATTTCTATCAACTCTCTTCAGGGAGCAACCGCCCGCCCAACAAAAGGCTTTCAAAGAAAACCCGAAGATGAGTATAGCTGGCTGAGTCGCTACAGCCAGCCGTTTGCTCGTGTTGGAACATCGATCTTTGTTTATTATCTAGAATAAATTTAGCTTTACTATATCTCTTTGTAAAATATTTTGTTTTCAACGGTTAAATCTATATATTCAAGTCGAGGAAAAATGTTTTTTATTTTTTCAATTGCCTCCAAAGCAAAAAAGGGAGAATGCCTTAAACTAAAACGAATCTGAGGAAAATTACTTAATTTTTGGGTTGAAATCTCAGCTAAACTTAAATCTTTTAACTCCAAAGTTCTCAAAGGAATACCAGCTTTGTTTAAAAAATCAAAAACAGAGATTAAGTTCTTTAAATAATCCTTGTCAGTAAGAACTTTTTCCCCTTTTCTAACTTCATTTTCAGAATAATCAATAACTTTAAAAATAAGTTCTCCTTCTACCACGGGAGCCTCTAAAAAAGCAATCCCCTCTTCATCAAACCAAAAACATTCTTCTCGATCTTTCTTACACCACAAAGCAAATTTATTTCTTTCTTTAACCAGAAAAATAACTTTTTTCTCAAAAAAATTAACTTTTAAATTAACTTCTCGAAAAAGAGGAAAAGATTGAGAAACTTTTTCAATAATTACTTCTTTTTTGAAAAGTAAAGGAATAAGATTGTCTTTGGAAAAAATCCAGTTTAAAGGCCAGCTAAGATCGTTTAGTTCTTCTCTAAAAACTTCAGAGATTAAATTTTTTTCGGCTATCTGCTGATGATTATCTTTTTCTTCAACCTCTAAAGCTTTAATTTGAAAAAAACTGGAATGAAAAAGAAAAAACAAAAATCCTAAAAAAAGAAAGAAAACAATAGAAACTAATACAAATTTTTTCTTTCTTCTTTTTCTAATAACTTCCTCTCTTTTCTTTTCCTGATAATAATCAAACATATCCAATTTTCTTTTGATTTGATGGGGCTTTAGACTATCCTATTACTCGAAAACCCGTATATTTCCAAAGAGCTTCTGGAACTAGGATTTTTCCATCTTCCTGTTGAAAATTCTCTAAAATGGCAATAATTGTTCTCCCAATAGCAATAGCGGTGGCATTAAGAGCGTGCGCTAATTTTGTGGAGTTTTTTGTTTTTACTTTTGCTCCGATTCCTCTTGTTTGATAATCAGTAGTATTAGAACAAGAAGCTATTTCTCGGTACTTATTTTGAGAAGGCATCCAAGCTTCTATATCAAACTGACGAGCATCAGTGGGCCCCATATCACCAGTGCAAATAGCCACCACTCGATAAGGGATTTTTAATCCTTGAAAAATCTTTTCCTGCATCGATAAAAGAAAAAGGTGCTCCTCTTCTGATTTTTCCGGATGAGCAAAAGAATACATCTCCACTTTATCAAATTGATGAACTCTTAAAATTCCTTTTACATCCTTTCCATAACTTCCCGCCTCTCTTCTGAAACAAGTGGAAAAACCAATATATCTTTTAGGAAGTTCTTCTTCCAAAAAAACTTTATTCATTCCCAAAGGACCTAAGGTGTGTTCAGCGCTTCCTACCAAGTAAAGATCGTCCTTTTCTAAATAATATCTTTCTTCCTTTTGACTTTCTGAAAGACGACCCATTTTTTTATAAACTTCCGGCTTAATAAAAACCGGCGGAATTACAGGTTCAAAGCCTTCCGAAGTTAAAATTTCAAAGGCATAGTTTATTAAGGCAATTTCTAATAAAGCCGCTTCCTTTTTTAGATAACCAAAGCGACTTCCTGCTACTTCAGAGGCAGTTTTAGTATCAATAATGTCCAAAGCTTCTCCTAAATCTAAATGATCTTTGGGAGTAAAACTAAATTGAGGAATCTCCCCAACCACTCTTAACACTACATTTTCTGATTCATCTTTTCCCCGAGGAACATCATCAAAGGGAATATTAGGAATTTCTAAAAGAAGATTAAATCTTTCTTCTTCTAATTTTGATAATTCTTCTTCTTTTTCTTTGATTAACTCTTTATTCTTCTTAGCTTCTTCAAATTTTTTTTCTTCCGAAAGTCTTTTTTGAAGAGCTCGAGCTTGATCCAATTGGTTTACCAAAGTTCTCCATCTTTCATCAAGAGAAAGAAACTTATCGACTATCTCGACAGAAAGATTGCGAGCGATCATCATATCCTTTATTTTTTGAGAATTTTGGCGAATAAGTTCAATATCAAGCATATTTTTTAAAAAACAAATAATAAAAAAATCTTAACTTTTTTTCTTCATTGGAGGAAAGAAAATAGTTTCTCGGATAGGTTTGTTTGCCAAAACCGCAAAAAGACGCTCTGACATTCCAAATCCTGCGGTGGGTGGCATTCCATACTCCAAAGCTTCCAAAAAATCTTCGTCTAACATTTGGGCCTCTTTGTCTCCTGCTGCTCTTAACTTCATTTGCTCCTCAAACCTTTCTCTTTGATCTTGAGGATCATTTAATTCGGAAAAACCCTTTCCTAATTCTGTTCCATAAGCCATTACTTGAAGTCGTTCTACTACTCGCGGATCTTTTTCGCTTCTTTTGGCTAAAGGCTCTATTTCTACCGGAGGATTAATTAAAAAACAAGGCTGAATTAATTTTGGTCTGACTGTCTTTTTATAAATTAAGTCAATCAATCGCCCCTTCCCCGCTCCCTGAGGAACTTCGATTTGTAAAGATTGTGCTTTCTTTAATAATTCCTCTAACGAAGCGGTTTTGGGATCAATTTTATTTTCCTTAAAAAAAAGCTTGCAGTAATCATAAACCTTCCATTCTTTTCCCCAATCAATTTTTTTACCCTGCCACTTAAAAACTAAAGTTCCAAATGTCTTTTTTATTACAAACCGATACATTTTCTTTAAAAAAGTCATCAACTGGCGATAATCCGCGTAAGCCCAATAAAACTCCATTTGAGTGTAATCCTGAAGGTGTTCAGCATCAATTCCTTCATTTCTAAAAACCCTGCCAATCTCATAAATTTTTTCAAATCCTCCCACTATTAGCTTTTTTAAGGCAATTTCTAAAGAAATCCTTAAATAAAAATCCTGATCCAAAGCATTATGATGAGTAACGAAAGGCTCTGCTTCCGCTCCTCCAGGAATCATTTCAAAAACAGGAGTTTCTACCTCCAAAAAACCTTCTTTATCCAAAAATTCTCTTACTGCTTTCCAAAACTTACTTTTCTTAATAAAAAGTTCTTTGGTTTCCTTGTTTAAAATTAAATCCAAGTATCTTTTTCTTAATCTTGTTTCGGTATCAACTAACCCATAAAAATCAGAAGGAAGCGGGCGCAAACTTTTAGCTAGAATTTTCAATCGCAGCGCTAGAATACTTTTTTCTCCTCTTTGAGTTTTAAAAAGATAGCCATATGCCTCCAAAAAATCTCCAATATCTAAATATTTTTTAAAGAAAGAAAAATTTTGAGTTTCTTCTTTTTTAAAAACCACCTGAATCTTTTCACTCATATCTTCTAGATCTAAAAAAACAATCTTTCCTTGATCGCGAAGACTTCTAATCCTTCCCACCAAATAAATTTTTTTGCGCGATTTTGACCAAGCGGAAAAAGAATCCAGAGCCTCTTTAATAGAGGCGGTTCGTTGACTAAAAATAGGATAAGGATTAATTCCTTGTTCTCTCAATTCTTTTACTTTTTTCTTTCTTTCTTTAATTAAATCTTCCAGCATAAATAAAATTAAGTAGTTTTACTTCAACTCTTATTCAATCTTTAAGATCTCAAGCTCTATTTCTAATCCCTTGGGAGTTTTTACTTTTACCTTATCTCCCACTTTCTTACCCAATAAAGCCTTTCCAATTGGAGAAACATTAGAGATTTTATAATTCAACGGATCTGATTCCTGAGAGCCTACAATAGTATAAGAAACCAACTTTCCATCTTGTTTTAAAGAAACTGTGGAGCCAACGCTTACAACATTTTTATTTTTGGGTTTGGTAATAATTTGAGCATTTTTGATTAAATTTTCTAAATCAAAAATCTCCTTTTCCAGCTTTTCCTGTTCATCTTTTGCCTGGGCATATTCAAAATTTTCCGAGAGATCCCCGTGCTCTTTAGCCCTCTTTAATTTATCAGCAATCTCAAAACGCTTAGTCGTTTTAAGCTCTTGAAGGCGCTTTTTTAACTCCTCTACTTTTTCCTTGCTTAAATACTGAGTCATATGAAAATTCCTTAAAAATAATGATATCTAAAAATTTAATAATTCAAAAACCTGATAGATGAAAAGTTTAAACATTAATAAAAAACCAGTCAACCTTAAGCTGATTTTCTGGATTGATTTTCGATTCCATACTTATTTCTCATTAGTCTTATTTTTATTTTTACTACCTCTAATAAAACATTTAAGTAAGCGGAAGGTTTTACATGAGAAAAAGAGCTGTTTACCCAATGAACGGGAATTTCTTTTATTTTATAGCCCATTTTTCTTGCTAAAGCCAAAATTTCGACATCGAACCCCCACCCCTTAATCTCTGACAAGGGAAAAATGGAAAGAGCTGCTTTTTCACTGAAAGCCTTAAAGCCACATTGAGTATCCTTGATTCCTTTTAAAACCATTAATTGAATAAAAATATTTCCTAAATCCCCTAATAAATTTCGATACCAAGGTTGAGGAGGATCAAGCTGAGCTCCCGGGACATCTCGTGATCCAATCACTACCTCATAACCCTCTTTAAAATAGGGCTCCATTTTAAAAAAGTGATCAATAGAAGTAGAATTATCAGCATCTGTGAAAAGCCGAATTTCCCCCTTTGCTTCTAAAATTCCCTTTTTAACCGCCGCTCCCTTGCCTTGAATTTTACACTCGATAACTTTTAAGTTTTTTATCAAAGGAATAAAGCGCTGAGCAATTTCTAAAGTAGCATCACTGGAATTGTTATCCACTACAATAATTTCATAATCAAAGTTAACAGCTGCCAGATGCTTATCTATATCAATCAAAGTTAAGGGAAGCCTCTTGGCTTCGTTATAGGCAGGAATAATAACAGAAAGATAGGGTTTTTTCATAATTTTAAATTAAAACAATTTTAAAAATTATAATTATTTTACTCAGTTAAAACAATAGTTCCCTTACTAGTAATAGCAATTGTGTGTTCAAAGTGAGCCGCTAAACTTCCATCCAAAGTAGCATAACTTTCATCTTCTTTTTGAACAACCTCTTGGCATGAAACCGAAAGCATCGGCTCAATGGCTAAAACCATTCCCTCCCTTAATTTCTCCCCTTCCCCTTTTTTCCCATAATTAAAGATTACTGGATCTTCATGAAGCTGAAAACCTACCCCATGACCGGTTAAGCTTTTTAGTACTGAGAAACCGTATTTTTTAGCTTGATTTTCTATAGCCCATCCGATATCTCCTAAGCTTCTTCCCTTTTTGGCTACTTTAATTGCCGCTTCCAAAGACTTTTTAGTAGCCTCCACTAACTTTTTAGCTAAAGGAGAGATTTTCCCAATAATAACCGTTAGAGCCGCATCAGTAATCATTCCCTGATAAGCAATTCCCATATCAATTTTTAAAACATCACCATCTTTTAAAAAATAATCTCTGGGAACACCGTGAACTACAACATCATTTAAGGAGGTACAAATAGCGGCCGGAAATGGCTTTTTTGCTCCTTCTGGTTGATACCCCAAAAAAATCGGCACAACCTTATATTCTTTGCACAGCTTTTGAGCAAGCTCTTCTAATTCCAAAAGATTAGTCCCCTTTTTAGCTTTTTTTTCTAAAGAATTCAGGATAAATCTTAAAATTCTTCCTGATTCTTTTAAAAGCATTATCTCTTTTTCGTTTTTAAGAAAAATCATTTAAGCTATTTAATTTTTTCCACTATCAATTGAAAAACCTTATAAGGTAAAAGATTGCCATTAATCAAATGAATTTTATATCCTTTCTTTTTAAGTTCTTCTAAAACCGGCTGAGTTCTTTCTTGAAATTCCTGAAATCTAGTTTTTATCACTTTAGGATTATCATCTTTTCTTCTTACTAATTTTCCTCCGCAAAAAGGGCAACGCTTTAACTTCGTTCCAATTATTTCTGATCTTAAAAGTTGAGTTTGACAAACAGAGCAAATGGTTCTTTGAGAATTTCTTTTAATTGATTCTCCTTCAGAAGTTTTAATAAAAAAGAAGAAGAGATTTTTTCTCTTATACCTTTTTTCCAAAAAAGAAATCAAACCCTCGCTTTTTTCGTCTCCAAAAGCTTCAAAATAAGTCCTCGGAGAACCAGAAAAGACAATTCCCAATCCTTCTTTAAAAAGTTGATCAACTTTTTTCTTTAACAAATCAAGCACAAACTCCGGAGTATTAAGTCTTCCAGATTCATTAAGTTTTTTTTCTTCTCTTATTCTTTTATCCTTAAGAAAAACGGGATTAGAAAAAATGCTTCTTAAAAGACTGCCCGTATCTAAATTAAAAAGATCAAACTTTTGAGAAATTAATCTTGCCTGCGTTCCCTTTCCTGAACCGGGAGTTCCAAAAATAACAACTACTTTTTTCTTTAAATTTGACATTTTAAAAGTTTTTCTTCTTAAATCAAAGAAAAACTCAATCTTTACTCAAAACCCTCATATTCTCTCATAACCAATTGAGCATTAATTTGACGTAATACCTCTAAGGCTACTGAAACTACGATCAAAATACTCGTTCCCCCAATAGAAGCAATCTTAATTCCTGTAGCCATCGTGGTAAGGTTAGGCAAAATTGCTACAATCCCCAAAAAAATCGCTCCCCAAAAAGTAGTTCGAGAAATGATTCTGGAAAGATACAAAGCTGTTGATTCTCCCGGTCTAATTCCTAAAATAAATCCGCCTGATCTCTGAAGGTTTTTAGCGATTTCTTTGGGATCAAAGGTGATAGAAGTATAGAAATAAGTAAAGATAAAAACTAAAAAGAAGTAAAACAAAGCGTAAAGATAAATGTTAGAAAAAATTCTATTAACTATTTCTGATAATTTTAAAGAGACATCTTTAGAAAAAATAGCTGTTGCCTGAGAAATAAATTGAGGGAAAAGAAGAACTGAGATAGCAAAGATAATTGGAATTACTCCTGCCTGATTAACCTTTAAAGGAAGATAACTTTGAACCCCTCCGAACATCTTAATTCCCCTTACTCGGCGAGCATAAGTAACTGGTACTTTTCTTTCTCCTTCATTAATAAAGACCACTCCCGCAATTACTGCTACCGCAATTACTGCAAAGGCAATGTAGTTAACCAAATCAGCGGGATTAAAAGAAACAAAAAGTTGCTGAACAACAGCTGGTAAGCGACTGACAATTCCTGCAAAAATAATTAAAGAAACACCATTGCCAATTTTCTGCTCGCTAATTAAATCACCAATCCAAACTAAAACCATCGATCCAGCGCTAATGATTAAAGAATCTTTTAATAAACTCAGAGTATCAATCGGTGGCAAAACTTGCTGAGAAATAAGAATATTTAAAAACCCATAACTTTGAAGAAAAGAAAGGGGAACGGTTAAATATTTGGAGATCCGATTAAATTTAGCCCTTCCTATAGCTCCCTCTTCATAATACATTTCTTTCAATCGAGGAAAAATCATCGTCAATAACTGCATAATAATCGTCGCCGTAATATAAGGACCCACTCCTAACATTGCAATTGAAAGATTAGCCAAACCTCCTCCTGAAAAAATATTCAAAAACCCTAATAACTGATTATTAGCAAAAAAAGATTTTAATTTCGAAATATCGATATCAGGAATAGGAATTGCGGTAAGCAATCGAAAAATAATCAGCCAAACAAAAACAATCAAAATCCTTTTTCTCAGATCTTTAATTTTAAAAATTTGAATAATCTTAGACATATTCTATTTTAAAAATCTAACTCTAACTTACTTTACCTCCAGCTTTCAGAATGGCTTCTCGAGCTGCTCGGGAGCAAGAAATTCCCACAATTTCTTTAGCAGAAGTTATTTTCCCCTTATTAAGAATTTTAGCCGATTTTTCTTTTTTAGGAATAAGATCGTATTTCTTTAAAACATCTAAATTAATCACAGCCTCTTTTATTTTATTAAGCTGATCAAGAGTAACTACTGCTGGTTTAGTTTTTTTAGGCTTATTTTTAAAACCTCTCTTTTTAGGAAGGCGGGCAACAATTTCCCGGCGATGAGGAAACAATTTTCTTCCGGCTCTCGCTTTTTGCCCCTTTTGTCCTCTTCCTGAATAAGTACCTCTCTTTCCTCCTCTTCCCACTCTTTTTATCTTTTTACTTTTGGTTTTTGGTTTTAATTGATGAAGTTGCATACTTTTAATTTAAAATAAATTTTAAGACTGAACTTCTTTACTAAAATGTTTAATTTTCTTTAAGGCTTCAATAGCTGCTAAAGCATTGGTTAATTTGTTTTTAGTTCTTCCTAAACACTTAGCCGAAGCATCTTTTATCCCTGCCATCAAAAGCACTGTTCTTACTGCTCCTCCTGCCTTTAAACCAGCACCCTTGGGAGCTGGTTTAATAAGAACTTTAGCCGCACTAAATTTTGCTTCCACCTCATGAGGAATAGTTGTCCCCTTTAAAGGAACAGTAAAAATATTTTTCTTGGCTTGATTTCTTGCTTTCTCTATCGCCAAAGAAACATCAGCTCCCTTAGCAATCCCCACTCCAACATTTCCCTTTTCATCTCCAATAATCAAAGTACACCGGAAAGAAAATCTTTTTCCTCCGGCTACTACTCTTGCGACTCTCCTTAAATCAATAGCCTTTTCTTTAAAACTTGATTTAGTATCAGCAGAAAATTTTTGTTTGTTGTTTCCTTTGGCAATCATATTTTTATCAAATTAAAGTCAATTAAATTTTTATTCCATTCTTTCTCAAATTTTCAGCTATTTTTTTAATCACTCCGTGAAATTTATACCGACCTCTGTCAAAAACTGCTTTTTCTATCTGTCGCGATTTTAAATCATTAGCTATTGTTTCCGCTAATTTTTCTAGAGCTTGCTCTTTTTTCAAAGAATGCTTTTTTTCTATTAACCTTAAAGAGCTGCTGGTAATTGTTTTTCCTAAAGTGTCATCAATAGCTTGAATGAAAATATCGCGATTACTCTTAAAAACAGAAATCCTTGGCTTTTCAGCTGTCCCGGAAATTTTTGCTCTCACTCTTCTTTCCCTTCTTTCTCTTATTTTATTTAAAACTTTTCTTTTATTCATACTTGAAAATGCCTTTAATCAATAAATACTTTTTTACTTAGCTGCTGCTCCTGCTTTTTTACCTGCCTTTCTTCTAATTATCTCACCTTTGTAACGAATACCCTTGCCTAAGTAAGGTTCTGGTTTCTTCTGTTTGCGAATGTTAGCAGCTACTTGACCCACTAGTTGTTTATCAATCCCGGAAACAGTTATTTCGTTTTTTTCTACCTTTATATCAATTCCCTCAGGAATAGGCAATCTTACCGGATGAGAAAGACCTATTTTCAGCACCAATTCTTTTCCTTCCACCGAAGCCTTATAACCTACTCCTTCAATTTCCAAAACCTTAGAAAAACCATTAGTAACTCCCTCCAAAGAATTTCTTAACAAAGACCACATTGTTCCTAAATTCATTTTCGTTTGCTTTAAAGAATTGATCGCCTGAAGAAAAATCTGATCTCCTGTAATAGTTATCTCCACTCCATCTAATTTAGGAATTAAAAGAGATCCTTTAGGACCGTCAACTTTAACTGCGTGATCTTGAAAATCCACTGTAACCTGCGCCGGGATATTTAAGGGTTTTTTTGCTAATCTTGACATATTTTTCTAAAACTACTTTAAAAATTAACAAAACTCTTGTCTTAATTACCAAATCTCAAAAAGAACTTGACCCCCTATTTTTTTCTTTCTTGCTTCCTTATCCGTCATAATTCCTTGAGAAGTAGAAAGAATTGCCAATCCAAATCCTTGCCTAACCGGCTTAAGCATTTTGTAGCTTTTATAAATTCTTCTGGAAGGAAGGCTAACAAATCTAAAACCGGCAATAGCGCCCTTTTTATTTTTATAAGAAAGAAAAATTTCCAAAAATCTTTTGGTTCCTCTTCCCTTCTTTTCTACACTGGCAATAAAACCATTTTCCGCTAATAAAGAAGCAATCTTCTCATCCATTTTGGAAAATGGGAATTTTATCTTTTCCTTTCCTGCCATTTGAGCATTCTTCAGTTGTGTTAAAAGATTTATATACATAGCAATTAAAATTACCAAGAAGCTTTTTTAATTCCCGGAATTTCTCCTCTGGAAGCCATCTCCCGAAAACAAATACGACACAGATCAAAATCTCTCAAATAACCCCTTTTCCTCCCGCAACGAAAACACCTTCTTACAATTCGAGTCGAGTATTTTGGTTTCTTTTTAGCACGAGCAATAACTGATTTTTTAGCCATAATTCAAATAAAACTATTTTTTAAAAACAAATCCTAATTTTTTATATAACTCAATTGCCTCTTCTCTTTTTCTAGCATTAACCGTTATCGTTACCTGCAATCCAAAATCAACCCAAGAAGTATCCTGATCAATTTCCGGAAAAACTACTTGTTCTTTAAAACCAAGATTGAGATTACCTTTACTATCAACATTTTTCAAGTTGATTCCCTTAAAATCTCTTACCCGGGGAAGGGCAATTTTGACTAGTCTTTCAACAAAATCGTACATTCTTTTTCCTCTTAAGGTTACTTTTAATCCCACTATTTGACCTTCTCTTAGCTTAAATCCGGCGATTGATTTTTTTGCCTTGCAGATAGCTGGCTTTTGACCACAAATCAGAGAAATCTCCTTCATTATCTCAGGAAGAATCTTATCAGTAAAATTAGGATTTTGACTTAACCGCCCAATTCCTGTATTAACCACCACTTTTTCCAAACGCGGAACTAAGTGGACATTTTTTAATCCCAATTCATCTTTCAATTCTAACCTTATCTTTTTATTGTATTTTTCCATTAAAGTTTCCATAAAAGCTGTCTTAAATACTTATAACTTAGACCGTTGCTTTACACTTTTTACAATAGCGAGTTTTTTCTTTGTCTTTAATTAAATAGCCCACCCGCGTTGCTTGCCCACAAGATGAGCAAACCAACATCACCTTGGAAACATCAAGAGGACGAGAAATGAGAATAATTTCTCCTTTCTCCCCCACTCTTTTTGGGCGAACATGCTTTTTGTATTGATTAATTCCTTCCACTAAAACTTTATTTTGGGAAGGAAAGGCTTTGATGATCTTTCCTGTCTTTCCTTTATCTTTTCCAGCAATCACTTTAACAATGTCTCCTTTTTTTAACTTCATAATATCTAATCGAAAAATAACTTTTTAAAATTAAACTACCTCTTGAGCCATAGTAAATATCTTTTCGAATCCTTTTTCTCGAATTTCTCGGGGAATTGGACCAAAAATTCTAGTTGCTCGAGGTTCTTTTTTATTATCAATAATCACTGCCGCATTCTCATCAAAGCGGATATAAGAGCCATCTTTTCTTCGAAAAGCTTTTCTTTGTCTGACAATTACTGCCTTTACCTTGTCTTTTTTGGCAATAGGTTTTCTGGGTTCTGCTACCTGAACAGAAGCAACAATAATATCGCCAATTTGAGCGTAGCGTCTTCTGGTTCCTCCTAAAATTCGAAAACAGCGAATAATTTTCGCCCCAGAATTATCAGCCACTTTTAAAATGGAACGTTCTTGAATCATACTTTTTCTTTAAAACAAATGAATTTTCTAAACTTAATAATTTAATAATATCTTCTATTCATCTAATAACTGAGGAATATCCGCATTCTTTTCTTCGCCACCAAGAGAACTTTCCAGCTCCGCTTCTAAACTAACCTCTTTTCCATTCTTTGCTTCCTTTCTTTTAACCAACCCAACAATCCTCCATCTTTTTTCTTTTGAAAGAGGACGGGTTTCTTCGATTATTACCACATCCCCCACTTTAAACTCATTTTTTTCATCGTGAGCCTTAAATCTCGAGCTCACTTTATAAAATTTCTGATAGAGAGGATGTTTCTTTAAGCGAGTTACCAACACTACTCGTGTTTTATTCATTTTGTCAGAGACCACCTCTCCCATCAGTCTTCTTTTTTTAACAACTTTTTTGTTAGCCATGTTTCTTCTTCTCATTAATTATTGTCATTATCACCGCAATTTCTTTTCTGATTCGTCGGATATCCTTAATACTTGCTGTCTTTCCTGATTTCAAATCAAATCTTAGTTTTTCCAACTTCTCTTTCAAATCCATCACCATCGTTTCCAATTCTTTTACTTCTTTTGTTCTTAATTCTTTAAGTTTATCAGCTTTCATAGGAATTTTATTAGAATATCCTTACTTATGCCTTAAAGTCAATCAAATTATAATGACTCCTTTTCAACAATTCGTGTTTTTAAGGGTAATTTGTGAGCCGCTCTTCTTAGGGCTTCTCTGGCTTGCTCTGGAGAAACTCCATCAATTTCGAAAATAATTCTTCCCGGCTTCACTGGAAAAACATAATGATCAACCGCTCCTTTTCCTCCACCCATTGTTAATTCGGGAGGCCTTTTAGTGATTGGTTTATCAGGAAAAATTCTAATCCACAGCTTACCTCCTCTTTTAGTAAAATGAGAAATTGCTTTTCTAGCAGCTTCAATTTGTTTAGAATCAACATAAGCTGCTGATAAAGCCTGAAGCCCAAAACTTCCAAAATGAATTTGGGTCCCGCGGGTTTCTTTCATTCTCTTTCTTGATCTTCCTTTCTGCCATTTGCGATGTTTTGTTTTCTTAGGTTGAAGCATACAGTAAAAAACTTATTTGATTTGATTTTGATTTTTTAAAATCTCACCTTTGTAAATCCAGACTTTTATTCCTACCGTTCCATAAGTCGTAAAAGCAGTCGCTTCTCCATAATCAATATCAGCTCTTAAGGTTTGCAAAGGCAAACTTCCAGCTGCAAACCATTCCGAACGTGAAATTTCTGCGCCATCTAGCCGACCAGAAACTTTTATCTTAGCTCCTTTTACTTCTCTGCTTTGCATTATTTTTTCCAAATATTTTTTAGCTGTTTTTCGAAAAGGCATTCTTTTTTCTATATCCCAAGCAATATTTTGAGCAATAATTTGAGCAGAAGCTTCATATCTTTTTATTTCTTCTACGCTTAAATTAATAACTGCCTTTTCTTTAATCCCCGCCTTCTTTCTAAAAAGATTGATTTCCTTACTAATCAATTCTGTTAATTCTTCTACCCCTTTTCCTCCTCTTCCAATAATTAATCCGGGGCGTGCAGCCTTAATGAGAATCTTGTAGTTATTAGCTGTTTTTTCAATGTTTATCGAATCTAACCCCGCCATTTCTATTTTCTGGCGAATAATTTGACGAATCAAAAAATCTTCAAAAAGGCCTCTCCCAAACTTAAAGTTTTTGGGGAACCATTTTGATTTCCAATCTTTGGTAATTCCCAGTCTGAGTAATGTTGGTTTTATCTTTTGTCCCATAATTTTTTATAAAAAGGCAATAAAAAGATAATAAATTTTTTCTACTTATTCAATAAATAAACTAAATCGACTTTCTTCTAAACATTCTCTTCAAAAATCCTTTCTGATCCTTTTTTTGCTCGCCCTTTAATTTCTCTTCTCTTATTTCTAATTTCTTTTCTTCCTTCTTTTTCTCTGATTCTTGAGCTTGATGCTCAGCTTTTTCAGAACTTGCTTTTTCTTTCTTTTTGGCGGGTTTTTTGGTTTCGATAACAAATTTTGGCTCCAATTCTTTCTCTGCTTCGGTCAAAGCAATAAAAACATGACTAGTAATCTTATGAATAGGAGTAGCTCTTCCTTGAGCTCTGGGCATCCATCTCTTTAAAATTGGTCCTTTATCAACCTTAATCTCTTTAACTACTAATCTCTCAACTTTCAAGTTTTTGCTCTTGGCGTTTTCTATCGCTGATTTAAGAAGTTTTAAAAGAGGTTCGGCTGCTCGACGGGGAGAAAGAGAAAGCTGAGCCAAAGCCTGATTAGCCGGCATTTTCTTTATTAAATTAGCAACTAACCTCACCTTCCGAGGAGCAATCCTTAAATATCTTAATCTTGCTGTGGCAAGATTTTCATTTTTTTCAGCAACGCTAACTTTTGAATTTTCTTTCATAAACCCAAATAAAAATTAAATTAACTTTAAATCATTATTTAGCTGCTGTGGGACTAGCTGCCTTTTTCTCCAATTCTCTCTGCATCTTTCCTCCATGCTTAATAAACTTTCTGGTTGGAGAAAATTCCCCTAATCGATGTCCGACCATTTCTTCGGTTACTTTTACTGGAATAAAATCCTTGCCGTTATGAACAAGAAAAGTATAGCCTACCATTTCTGGGGCAATCATTGAATCTCTCGCCCAAGTCTTAATCGGGCCATCATCAGGCTTTTGTCTAAGAACTTTCTTTAAAAGCTTAGGATCAACATAGGGACCTTTTTTTAAACTTCGTGACATATAACAAACTTATTATCTCAATTTTAATGACAATATTAAACTACTTTCTGCTCTTCTTTACCCTTCGAGCTACGATTAATTTAGTCGACCATTTCTTCTTATTTCTGGTTTTATGTCCACCCGTCACCTTGCCCCACAAAGTTTTAGGTCTTCTTGTTCCTCTTCTTTGTCGGCCTTCTCCACCTCCGTAGGGATGATCAACTGGATTCATCGCTGATCCCCTTACCGTTGGTCGAATTCCTAACCAGCGAGAGCGACCAGCCTTTCCTAAATTAACTAGCGAATGATCAACATTAGAAACTTGACCAATAGAAGCAAATCCATCCCAGAGCACCTTTCTTATTTCTCCAGAAGGCATTTTTAAAGTGGTGTAACCATTATCATGAGCTAGTATTTCCGCATAAGAACCAGCTGAGCGGGCTAATTTTCCTCCTCCTCCCGGGACAATTTCGATATTATGAACTTGATAACCAACTGGAATGTTTTTTAAAAGCATTCGATTACCTTCTTTTAAAGGAGCTTTCTGAGAAGTAACAATCGTCATTCCCACCTTCGCAGATTGAAAAGCAAGAATATAGCTTCTTTTTCCATTCTGATAAAGAATTCTAGCGATAAAAGCGGTTCGGTAAGGATCATATTCCAAGGCTTCAATTTTAGCAGGAACATCTAAAATGTTTTGCTTAAAATCAACCATTCGATAAAGTTTTTTATTCCCTCCACCCTGATGACGAACGGTGATTCGGCCTTGATTGTTGCGCCCAGAATGACTTTTAAGCCTTTTGGTTAGGCTCTTTAAGGGCTCTTCCTTAGAAAGCTCTTTCATTTCTACCACTGTCATATGCCGGCGTGATGGAGTTGTAGGTGAATATTTCTTCATAAAAACAAAATTTGCTTAATTTTTTACATTTTTTACTTATTGCCGCCAATTTCTATTTTTTGGCCTTTTCTTAAAGTAACAATAATCTTCTTTAATCCTAACTTTTCTCCCCTTATCCCTCGAAAATAGCGAGGTTTTGGCTTTTGTCTTAAAGAAGAAACTTTTGTGACTTTAACTGAATACAATCTCTCAATTTGTTTTTTAGCTTCTGTTTTATTTACATCTCGAGGAACTAAAAAAACATACTTTCCCTCTTCCGTCAGAGATAAAGTTTTTTCAGTAATTAACGGGCGATCAAGAATGAGCCTCTCCCCTATTAAAACTTTAAATTGAGAGGTTTGATCTCCTTGGGTTTTTCCTTCCTTTTCTTCTTTCTTCTCTTCCTTCTTTTCTTCTTTTTTCTTCCTAAAAATAGACATAGAAAAGAAAAATTATTTCCTTAACTTGTAATGATTAATTATCTCTTCAACGGCTTCTTTTTCTAAAATAATTTTCTTGGGTTTGAGTAGATCATACACATTTAAAGAAAGTGGTGACAAACAATCAAAACGAGGAATATTTTTCAAAGCTTTTTCCTTTTCTTTATTAGAGGTTCCTAAAATAAAGAGATGAGGACTTCTAAAATCAGCAATTTTTTCAACTGCTTTTTTAGCTTCTTTGGTTTTTAAATTTCCACTCCAATTCAGCGAATCAACGATTAAAACATCTCCTTCTAGATATTTTTTTGAGAGAACAGAAAAAATTGCTCCTCTTTTCATTTTCTTGGGAATCTCTTTCTCAAACTTTTTTTCTTTAGTGGGACCATGAGTAACTCCTCCTCCCTTCCACAAAGGAGAACGAATAGATCCGTGACGCGCCCTTCCGGTTCCTTTTTGCCTCCAAGGTTTTTTTCCTCCTCCGCTTACTTCTCCTCTCCCCTTAGCATGAGCTACTGGAGAGCGACTGTTGGCTTGTTGGGCTACTAATACCTGATGAACTAAATCCGGATTCCATTTAGCATTAAAAACAAAATCTGGCACTTTCAAAGTGTCTACCTTTTCCTTATTCAAATTGTAAACGGTTACTTCCATGTTAATCTAAATTACCAAATATCAATTAAACTTTCTGAATCAATAAAATATTCTTTTTATTCCCTGGCAAGGGCCCTTTTATCAATAAAAGATTATTTTCTTTGTCGACCCCCACCACTTCACTTTTTATAGTTACTCTTTCATTGCCCATTCTTCCAGCCATTTTTCTTCCTTTGATTACCCTTTGAGGAGCGGTTGGTCCTAATGATCCGGGCGCTCTCAATCTATTTTTTTGACCGTGAGTTTTGGGACCACCATGAAAACCATGTCTTTTAACTACTCCTTGAAAACCTCTACCCTTTTCATATCCGATTACTTTTACCTTATCTCCCTGATTAAAAACCGAAACATCGATTTTGTCTCCAACATTGTAACTTATTTCTGACTGGGTTGGTTTAAACTCCCTTAAAAATCGAAAATTTCCCAAATCTTTTAGATGCCCTTTTAGAGGTTTAGAAAGCTTTTTCTTGGAAGGATCATATCCTACTTGAAAAGCTTGATAGCCATCTTTTTCTTCTGTTTTAATCTGAGTAACCACTACCGGCCCAGCCTGAACTACGGTTACCGGGATAACCTTTCCTTCTTCATTCCAGATCTGACTCATACCGACTTTTCTTCCTATAAGAAACATAAAAAAACTTTAATTTATTTAATGACTAAATATCACTAAAACAGCCAAGGTCTCTACACCTCGGCTGTCTTTTTTGTTTTTAACCTTTAGTGTAAGAGCAAATTAAGGTTAGCAAAAATAAAGATTAGTGTCAATATTTCAGAGAGAAAAGAGCTTGTTTTGTTTCTCTTTTTTTCAATTTGATTATTTATTTAAGTTAATTAGTTAATTAAATAATAATTGCTTTTCAAAAAATTTAAAGATCTAAATAAAAAAGAAGCCTCGGTTTATGAGGCTTCTTTTTGATTGAAAAATATTTTTCCCAGTCAACTAAATTATTTTTATTTCCACTTCCACTCCTGAAGGCAAATTAAGATTAGAAAGAGACTCAATTATTTTTTGTTCCGGATTCAAGATTTCTACCAAGCGCTTATGAACTCGAATTTCAAACTGATCTCGAGAATTCTTGTGAACAAAGGTAGAACGATTAACGGTGTACCTTCTTATTTCGGTGGGCAAAGGAATAGGTCCCACAATTTCAGCGCCATTTCTTTTGGCGTTCTCAATTATTTGCTTGGTAGAAGAATCAATCAAGCGGTGATCGTAAGATTTAATCTTTAAGCGAATTTTACTTTTTTCAATGTTCTTGCGATTCATATCTTCCTTCTTGAGATTTTTCTCTTAATTTGCCTTTTTGTTTTAAATTTACTTAATCTTAACTTAACTTAACTACTTAATAATTTTAGTAATCGAACCTGCACCAACCGTTTTTCCTCCCTCACGAATAGCAAATCTTTGCTTCTCTTCCAAAGCTACTGGTGCAATTAACTGAACTTTCAAAGTAATAGTATCCCCCGGCATTACCATCTCTACTCCTTCTGGCAAAATAACTTCACCAGTAACATCAGTAGTTCTGAAATAAAATTGAGGTTTATAACCCTTAAAGAAAGGAGTATGACGACCACCTTCCTCCTTGGTTAAAACATAAACCTGAGCCTCAAATTCGGTGTGAGGAGTAATGCTGCCGGGTTTGGCAACTACCTGCCCTCTTTCTACATCTTCCTTTTTAAGACCACGAAGCAAAATACCGATGTTATCTCCCGCTCTTCCTTCATCCAAAACTTTATTAAACATTTCAATACCAGTAACAACGGTTTTTTGAGTTTCTCTTAAACCAACAATTTCTACCTCTTCGTTGACTTTAATCACACCTCTTTCTACCTTTCCAGTAACCACTGTTCCCCGACCTTCAATTGAGAAGATATCTTCAATCGGCATTAAGAAAGGTTTATCGATTTCTCTTACTGGCTCAGGAATATATTCATCTAAAGCTTTAACCAATTCCAAAATCGGTTTAGCTGCCTCATCATCTGCTGAAGTTGCCTCCAAAGCCTTCAGAGCTGAACCCCTAATCACTGGAACTTCATCTCCCGGAAACTCATACTTTTTCAAAAGCTCCCTTACCTCTGATTCCACCAAATCAATCAAATCTGGATCAGAAACCTGATCAATTTTATTAAGAAAAACTACAATCCTTGGAACGCCGACTTGTCTAGCCAAAAGAATGTGTTCTCGGGTTTGAGGCATTGGACCATCAGTGGCTGCAACTACCAAAATCGCTCCGTCCATCTGAGCTGCTCCAGTGATCATATTCTTAATGTAGTCAGCATGCCCCGGAGCATCGATATGAGCATAATGTCTTTTTTCTGACTCATACTCAGAGTGGTGAAGAGCAATGGTAATTCCTCGCGCTTTTTCTTCGGGCGCGTTATCAATTTGATCAACTGTCTCTTCTTTATTAATTAAACCTTTCAGCCTCAAAACGTGAGTAATCGCCGCTGTTAAGGTGGTTTTTCCATGATCAACATGGCCGATTGTTCCAACGTTAACATGAGGCTTTGTTCTTTCGAATTTTGCTTTTTCTGCCATAGTTTTTCTTATTATTATTAATTATAAATAATGTTAATTAATGACCTAAAATTTAGTTGCTAAATGCTTATTTCTAGACAAAAATAATCCTACACAGGGATGCTGTTAATGTCAATACCTTCTTCTTCTTTTTGAGTTAATTCAACTTTTTGTTTAAGAGATTCTAGATCCTTTTTTTCTTTTATAATCTCCTGAAACTTTTCCCATTTTAAAACAACAAATAACGGACGCCCATTTTGAGAGATGGTACAAGCGTCTTCCTTTTCTAAGAAATTTTTGATTTTTGAAAAAAGCGATGACATTTTAATTATTAATTCTTTAATTATCTGTAGCCTAGCTTTAAAAATTAAGCCACAAACTCCACCCTACTCATCTGAGCTCCGTCTCCCTTTCTCTTTTTAGCCAGGTGAGTGATTGTTAAGTATCCTCCTCTTCTTTCTAAAAAGCGGGGAGCAATTTCGTAATAAAGCTTTTGAGCTGATTTTTTCGGAAGTTTAGAAAGAAGAATTCTGAGAGAAGATAGGTTTTGCTTTTTAGCCAGAGTAACTAATTTTTCAGCCTGACTTTTAAGAGTTTTAGCTCGAGCAGTAGTAGTAACAATCTTTTCATTTAAAATCAAGCTATTAAGTAAGCTTTTTAAAAAAGCTTTTCTTTGTCCTTTCTTTCTTCCAAATTTTCTTCCTTTTTTTAAATGTCTCATGTTTCATCAAAAAATTAAAATGACTATTTAGTTATTTAGTTACTTTTTTGCTTTCTTTGATTGTGAAGAAGATTCGCTTTTTTTCTCAGAAGAGATTTCCTTTACTTCAACACCCAAAACTATCTCTATATGATCCTTAAAAATACTAGCGGCCTTATGGAGAGCTTGAGAAGGAGTAATAGTTTTATCAGTTTCAATTGTCAAAATTAAGCGATTATAATCAGTTCTTTCTCCTACTCTCATATTCTCTACCTCAAAGCCCACATTCACCACTGGAGAAAAAAGAGCATCGATCGCAATTGAACCAATAGGAAGCTTTTCAGTTTTTCTTGTTTCCACTGGTGAGTAACCCAAACCTTTTTCCACTACCATCTCCATTTCTAACTCAGCGCTTTTAGAAGTAAGAGTAGCAATATGAGCTTCAGGATTAACCACCTCTACTTCAGAAGTAGTTTTAATATCAGCCGCCGTCACCTCTCCTTCTCCCTTCTTTTTCAAAGTTACTGTTTGGGGCTCATTGGAAAAAATTCTAAACCTTACCCTCTTAAGATTAAGAGTTATATCTACTATATCTTCCAACACTCCCGGTAAAGTAGAAAATTCGTGCTTAACTCCCTTTATTTTTACCTGAGTAATAGCTGCTCCCGGTAAAGAAGAAAGTAAAATTCTTCTTAAAGAATTACCCAAGGTCATTCCGTATCCCCGATAAAGACCCGAGATTTCAAAAACTCCTTTATTTTCTGTTTCAGAAAGAGTTTTAATGCTAACGTTTTTACTTAAAAGAGTGTAGTCCATATTTTTACAAATTACTAAAAATTAGACCTTTATATTTAATGTCTAAAAAATTAAAAATTACCTCGAATAGTAATCGACCACTAAGTTAATGTTGAAAGGAAGTTCTAAAGGAGGATTAGCTTTAATCGTTCCCTCCAATTTTTCTGCATCCAAAACAAACCAATCGCTCTTTTGATTTTTTAAGGTATTTTTCAAATCCTTGAAAAGAGGATGATCCTTCATTTTTTCTCTTACTTTAATCACATCTCCTACTTTTACTTGATAAGAAGGAACAGTCACCTTCCTGCTATTGACCAAAAAATGCCCGTGACTTACCAGTTGTCTTGCCATAATAATTGAGGGAGCCAACCCCATTCTGAAAACAATGTTATCCAATCTCATTTCTAATTTTTTGCCGATAAAATCTAAAGCCGATTCTCTGGCAGCAGAAGCTTTTTTAAAGATATTTTTCATTTGTCTCTCGGTTAAACCGTAAGTGAATTTAATTTTTTGCTTCTCCATCAACTGAAGCTTAAATTCCGAAGCTGATCGAGAAAACTTTTTTCCGTGCATTCCCGGTCGATAAGGACGGCGTACCAAAGCACATTTGGGAGAATTGCAGCGAAAAGCTTTCAAGCCCAATTTAACTCCTAACGCTCTTTCTTTTTTTTCTTTGGATTTAAGCAATCTCATACTTTAAAAATTTCTTACAAAATAAAATCTAAAATAATTAAACTCTTCTTACTTTTGGCGGTCGAGGACCATTATGAGGAATGGGGGTAGCATCTTTAAGGGAAACAATATTTATCCCTTGAGCGGCAATAGTACGGATAGCAGAATCGCGACCACTTCCTACTCCCTTGACAATAATTTCGACGTTTGCCAAACCAGTCTTTTTAACCTTTTCCAAAACTGCTGCTGCTACTTTTGAAGCAGCAAAAGGAGTAGCTTTTTTAGGTCCAGAAAAACCCAAACTTCCTGAGGAAGCCCAAGCCAGAACATTACCATTTTTATCGGTGACAGTAATAATAGTATTATTATAGGTAGCATTAATATAAATTCTGCCGTTTTCAATTTTTTTTGAAGGAACCGCCCCTCCTTTACCAGCAGTTTCTCCAATTTTTTCTTCCCAAGGAATCGATTCTTCTACTTTGGAAACAACTTTTTTCTTTCCCATATTAATAGAATGATCTTATTAATGATTTAATTACTTTACTTGAGCTCAACTTTTCTCTTTCCACTGCCTGCAGTTTTTCTTACATTGCCTCTTACCGTTCGAGAATTGGTTTTGGTTCTCTGCCCACGAACCGGCAATCTTTTTATATGCCTAATTCCTCGATAGCAGGAAATGTTTTTTAAACGCTCAATATTACTTCTTACAATTTGTCGCAATTCCCCCTCAACTTTGCAATTTTTTTCGATGTACTCTTTAATTCGGTTAATTTCTTCGGGAGTTAATTCTTTTGTTTTTTTAGAGGAATCAACATTAGTTTCTTTTAAAATTTTTTCAGCCAAAGAAAGACCTATCCCATAAAAATGGGTTAAGGCAAAAACTATTTTCTTTTGATCGGGAAGATTTACTCCTAATAATCTCATAATTCAAAAATTAAACTTCTTATTCTAACCAAAAACAAAAGGCGCCGCCTTCTTATTTAATTACCCTTGTCTTTGTTTGTGTTTAACATTCTTTTTACAGATAACATACAGCTTTCCTTTTCTTCGAACAACTTTGCAATCCTTACATATTCTTCTCACTGAAGAGCGTACCTTCATAATTGTTCAAACTTAAAAATAAATTTCTCTCTAATTTTTTTAAACTCTTTTAACAATGATTCCTCTTTTTTTATCCGGACTCGGTCTAATAAGAACTTTGTCTCCCGGCGTTACCTTAATGTAGTTAATCCTCATTTTGCCGGAAAGATGACAAAGAAAAACACCTTCAGCGGTCTCTACTCTAAAAGTAGCTGAAGGCAAAGCTTCGATCACTTTCCCTTCTAAGAGATTAAACTTATCTTTTCCAGCCATTAACAAGAAAGATGATAAGAAAAATAAAGAAGAAAGTCAAGAAGAAAAATAAAAATTGCCTCTTAAAAACAACAGGAGCTACTCAACTATTATCTGAACTCGATTTTCCTTTTGAGGAACACTCTTTACCCAAAAAGGCCAAAAAGAAACATTCAACTTATCAATACCCGCTAAAGAAAGAATGTAAGATTTAAGTTCGGTTTCCTTTTTACCCAAAATCTCTTTCTTTAACTTATTAGCATCTAAAGGAGCAGCAAAGACAGTTTTATACTTCAAAGGAATTTCTGCTCTTCCTGCTTTCCAATCAACCAAAGGCTTTTGATATTCCAACTTCTCTTGAGTTTGGACATAATTTTGAGGAATGTTTTCTTCCCAAGCTATTTTCTTTAAAAGTTCAACTAAGTTTTCTTTCTTAAAAACAATTAAAGAAATTTGACCATCAACAAAAACCGAAAATTGACCGTTCTCATCTAAATTAGAATCGACCTCTTTTTTAAGAACCGCAAAATCATAAGCATTATCTAAATAAACTAAATCCTGAGGGAAGCTCATCAAAAGACTAGAAAGAAGAGCTTCCTTTAATTTTGTTTCTGCTTCTGCTTCTGCTTTCTCGGCGTCTTCTTCGGTAACAAAGGAAATTTCTCCTACCGCTCCTCCTTTCATTGGTTGAGTAGAATAGCCGTAAAATCCTTGATACTTCTGAGTTCCTTGAAAACCGGGAATAGTAAATTTACTTTGAGGACCAATGTTATAATCCGGACCTGCTTTATCCGCTATTACCTGAACATCAATAGAAGAGGGTTGAATTTTACCGTCAACTACTTTAGCCGGCGGAATAATTACATCTGAAACTAATCTAAATATTTTTCCATCCGCAGTTTGAAAACGAGTAGTAGCCACTAATTTTTGAGAGACGGGGCCAAAATTATTAACCACCGTAATTACTCCCCTCGCCTTACTTTCCCCCATTTTTTTCCCGCTGGGAGTAAACTTAAAAACTTGATTACCTTTTTTTACCAGAATTTCCCCCGGAATCTGTTTAGAGGCTAGATCAATTTGATTAATATTTTTGTTCACCACCACCGATCCTTCAAAAGACCAGGGGACTTTTTTACTAAAAACTCTTACTTCCACCTTAGGCAGAATAAAAAAAGCAACATAGATAACTCCTCCTCCTATTCCTAAAATAAGAACAAGTCTTAAAACTTTTTTCAAAACGCTTTTTTTACTTTTTTTTTCTTCTCCTTCAAAAGACTCAGTTTCTTTTAAAAAGCTATCATTTTTTAAATCAAATTCAGGGAAAACATCTTTCTTTTCAACAAAATTAACTTCTTCTGTTCTTTCCTTTTTTACTTTAGCTCGGTGAGTTCTTTTACCCGAGACAGGAACAATATCTAAAACTTTTACTATTTTCTTTTTTTTCATAGATTTTTAATCCCAAAATTTTTCTTTATTATAGCAAATCTATTCAATTTGTATATTATGAGGAATCAACCAGCGAATTAATTTGACAACCAAGCTATTAGCCAAACTTTTTCTAAAAACGTTTTCTAAAGAAAAACTTAAAAGAGATTGAAACACTAAATCCTCTTCTTTAAGGCAAGAATCCTTCTTAAAAGAAAAAAAGAGAGCTTCTTCTTTTACCAAAGAAGAAAAATATTTCTTTTCCCATTTATTTAAAAAGTTTGTTAGCTTTTCTGCGTAAAAATAATGCTTCTTAACTCCCAAACTTTTCTTTAGAGAAAAAACTGCATAATAAAAATTCTTTAATTCCTTTCTAATAATCTTTAAGAAATAATCCCTCACTTTTACAGAAAGTTCATTTCTTTCTAATCTTTTCATTATTTCTTCAAAAACTTCCCTATTAATACCCAAGAGATTATTAAAAACCTGATACAGATAGAAATAGCCAAAGTTTAGATGATCAAAAGAATAAATTTCTTTTTTATCAAAAAGAAAAACGGAGGTTTCTTTTTCTCTTAAGAAAAAAAGAAGAAAGGGTTGATTTTCTTTTTTAGGAGATTCAAAGAACTCTTTCAAGTAAAGAGAAGTAGCCAAAGTTATTCCTTCTTCAAAAAAACCAGCCAGCTGAGCACGACGAGGAAGAACTCTTGTAAGGTCAATAAAGAAAGATCTTTTTACAAAAGTTTGAAAAAGATTAACCTTAAAATCCCGCCCTTGAAAATCAGAGAGATTTTTCAAATCCTGAGGAATAGTTTTTGCGTCAATTTTTATGCCGCACACAAGATTATCTACCAATAAAATTTCGGCTTCTTCTATTTCTTTCTTTTTGACGATCTTTCTTTTTTGCTCTTCAATTAGCTTCCAAATATTTTGTAAAAAGAAGGAATTAATTTCTTCTGAAGTTAAAGGTTGGGAAGGGTTTTTTCTCTTAGTTTCCAGTAAAGAACATTGAGAATAACAATAAAGATGATAAAGATTAACTACCACTTTGTAAGGAAAAGGAAAGAAAAGAAAGAATAAAAAAAACTTGAAAAAGAGATTATTCTTAAAATTTTTTTCGTTTAAATCTTTAATAAGAATTTTTTTTCGAAAACATTGAAGATCAAAATCTTCTGATAAAAAAACTACTTTTTCCAAAAGTACCCCTTCCTCTTTAAAGCTAACAAAAAGAACCCTTTGTCTTTGTTTAAAGTTAGTTAAAAAAGTTTTGATTTTTTGAAAAACAGTTTTGATCATTTTTGCCTCAAATCTCTCTCAGGAATTTCAAATTAAAAAATAAACAATAAAAACTAAAACTCTACTGTGGCGCGAATTCTCCTCACTCCCTTTCCTACTGATTCTTCCTTTATTATTTTAAAGGAACCAATTTCCTTAGTAGAGTTAACATGAGGCCCTCCACAAAACTCAGCGCTTATTACTCCCCCACTTTTTTCTGAGCCGATAAAATAAACCTTAACAATATCGGGATATTTTTCTTTAAAAAAAGAAAGAGCAATTTTTTCCGCTTCTTTTTTGGGCATTTCTTTAAAATAAACAGGCAAATCTTTCTTTATTTGTTCATTGACTAAATCCTCTATCTTTTTTAACTCCTCTTCGGTTAATTTTCTGCCAAAATTAAAATCAAACCTTAATCTTTCCGGATTAATATCCGAACCCATTTGACGAATCTGATCTCCTAAAACCTTTCTTAAAGCCCATTGGAGAAGATGAGTAGCAGTATGAAGAGCTAAGACTTTCTTTAAATCTTCTTGAGTTTCTGCTTTCAATTCTCCAGTGTCCAAAATAAGTCCATGACCACCAAATTTTTTTTGAACGCCCGCTCGAGAAATCTCTTGGTGTTTTTTGAATTCTTCTTCAAAATCTTGAAAAGAAAGATTTTTCACCGCTTGAGGAGGAGCTAATTCTTTTATTAATTCAAAAGGCAATCCAAAAGTTTCATAAAGATAAAAAGCATCTTTTCCAGAAATGGTTTGATATTTAGTTAGCTCTTTTATTCCTCTACTGATAGCAGTTTCAAATTTAAAGAATTCTGTTTGCCAAACATTTATAATTTTTTCTTTATCCTTAACCTCCGGATAAATGTCTCCAAATAATTTTTTCACCTCCTCATAACCCAACTGAAAAATATCTTCGTGAATATCGTTCTTTACCTTAATTGCAATTATTCTTCTTAAAAGACGCCTTAAAACATAACCCGCTTCCTTATTAGAGGGCTCAACTCCATCAGCAATTAAAAAGATCGCCCCCCGAATATGATCCGCCAGCACTCTTAACTCTTTTAAAGAAAGAGAGGGAGCCATTTTCTTAATCACTTCTACTAAAGGCAAAAAAGCACTAGTTTCAAAAACGCTTTCTACCTTTTCTAAAACAGTTAACAATCTCTCATAACCAGCACCGGTATCAATTCCCGGATTTTCTAATTTCTTATATTCTCCACTCTTATTCTTATAAAACTCATTAAAAACAATATTCCACACTTCTACCCCTTTTCCTTGAAGGGCTTGATTTTCATCCGAAGCCACATAAATTTCAGTTGTTGGACCGCAAGGACCCTCGCTTCCTGTAGGCCCCCAGAAATTGTCCTCTCTTGAGCCTAATTTAATTCTCTCCTTAGGTAAACCAATTTCTTGAGACCAAATTTTAAAAGATTCCTCATCAAAAGGAATTTCCTTATCACCCCCAAAAACAGTAACAAAAATTTTTGCCGGGTCAATTTTTAAAACTTGAGTAACCAATTCAAACCCCCATCCGATTGCTGCTCTTTTAAAATAACCCTCCTTTCCAAAATTTTTGGGATCATCCTCCCCTACCGGCCCAAAAGAAAAATTTCCCAACATTTCAAAAAAGGTTAGATGAGTGTTATCTCCCACCTCTTCTATATCACTCGTTCGAAAACATTTTTGGATTGAAGCAGTGCGTGCTGAACCAAAATCAGAAAAAGGATTTAATTCTCCGGTATAATACCTTTTAAACTGCTGCATTCCCGCCGTTGTTAAAAGCACCGAAGGATCATCGGGAATTAAAGAGGAGGAAGGGACAATTGTATGCCCTCTTTCCTTAAAGAAATTTAAAAAATCTTCTCTTAATTTGTAAAAATACATAAGAATATTTTCTAGCTCAATATTCTTCTAAAGCCTTAGATTTCTCATGTTCTCTCATTCTTTCCAAAGCCTTTGCTTCAATTTGTCTGATCCGCTCCCGAGTAACTCCAAATTTCTTTCCTACTTCTTCTAAGGTGTGATTAACTCCATCTTCTAAACCAAACCTCATCGAAATTATTTCTCTTTCTCGCGGAGTAAGATCTTTCATAATTTCCAAAATTTTTTCCCGCAACAATGAGCGAGCCGTCACTTGATCCGGAGTTAAACTCTTTTCATCTTTAATAAATTCAGAAAGAGTGGAGCTTTCTTCGTCATCTCCCAGAGGAGATTCTAAAGAAAGAACTTCTTGAGAAATTTCTTGAATGTGGCGAATTTTTTCAACCGAAGTTTTCATCTCAATTGCAATCTCTTCAGCTAAGGGTTCTCTTCCTAACTCTTGAGCTAATCTTCTTTTAACTTGAGTGTATTTGGAAATAGTTTCTACCATATGTACTGGAATTCGAATAGTTCGCGACTGATCAGCTAAGGCACGAGTGATTGCTTGCCTAATCCACCAGGTAGCATAGGTGGAAAATTTAAAGCCTTTTCGATAATCGAATTTATCTACTGCTCGGGAAAGACCAATATTTCCTTCTTGAATTAAATCCAACAAGCTTAAATTAGCGCTTCGATTAACATAATGCTTGGCAATCGAAACCACTAAGCGAAGGTTAGCCTGAATCAATTTTTGGCGAGCTTCCTCATCGCCTTTTTCTGCTCTTTTAGCAAGTTCTTTTTCTTCCTGAGCGGTTAAAAGAGGAGTTTTTCCGATTGATTTAAGATACATTTGAACCGCATCCGGCAAATCTGTTGTTTCAAGTAGCTCGTCTATTTCGGAAGCTGATTTCTCTGGACTGGTGGTTGGTTCAATTAATTCTCCTACCTCAATAACCTTAATGTTATGATTCTCTAAGTGGCTGTAAACCTTTTCCAAAAACTCAACATCATTCTCAATATTAGGAAAGAAGGAGAGAATTTCTGAATCAGTAACAAAACCTCGGCTCTTTCCTCTTTCTATCAAGTCTGAAATAGCTTCTTCATCAAAGAAAGACTTTTTCTTGATGCTTGGTTCTTTTTTTTGATAACTCTTTTTTTCTTTCTTCGAATTTACTTTGTTTTTTTTCTGCAAGGCAAAGCCCGCCTTCTTTAAAGACTTTTTTTGTTTTGTCTTTGATTTCAAAGTCTTCTTTTGATTCTTCTTTTTAGCCTTATTTAAGGCGGATTTCTTTGGGCTCTTTTTTTTATTTTTGGCAAGATTTTTCTTTTTCATACTACCCTCTTAAAAAAGCAAAAACTAAAATGTTTAAAGTTAGCTAATTATAAATTTAGGAGAAAACAAAGTTAAAAACAAGAGGTTTTTTTCGAAAACCCAAAGACCTTCTTGTTTTCTTTATTGCTTAAGAATTATCTAACAATTTTGTTATTTGGTCAAATTCTTCCAGTAACTGCTTGAGAGCTTGTAAATCATTTTCCCGCTCTTTCTTTTGAATAGCCTCCAGCAAGGTTTTTCTTCTTTCCTTTAAAAATTCTCTCTTTAACTCTTTTAAGAGAAAATTGGTTTCAGAAAACAATTTTTCCTGACTTGTGTCTTGATACTTAAAAGAAACTTTCATTTCTAAAATATCTATCAGATGACTAAATTTTTCTGGCAAGGAAACTTTCTTTCCCTCTAACCAATCAAGCACCGCTAAATAATCAGCAGGAAAATAATCTCGATATTCTTTAGCTAAACTTAAATTTCTTTTATCCGCTAAAATCAAGGTGATAATTTCTAAAGCTAAACTTTCCAAACGACTTAAAGGTTCCTTCTCTTCTTTTTCATTAGCTGACTGAGTTGAGGGTAAAGGAGAAGTTTTTTTCTTTTTCAGCAAGGCAAGCTCCTCCAAAAGAAAGGGTTCGCTAATTTTGGTTTTCTCGGCAATTTTTTTAATCCAGCGATTTTGCTCTAGAGGGCTAAGAAGTTTTGAAACTTTCTCTAAAATTAATCTTAATTCACTTTTAGAAGGAGAAGAAGGGTCTTTAATAAAAGTGGACAAATAAAATTCAAGCGCCGAAAAACTTTTTAAGTTTATTTCGTTTTTGATCTTTCCCGGATTTTGAGAAATAAACTCCGCGACATCTTTAGCAGAAACTAAAAAGACTTTTACCTCAAAGTCTAAACTGTTAGCTAAATCAATGGCTCTTTCGGTGGCTTTTTTGCCAGCTTCATCATTATCAAAACCAATAATTAACTTATCGCTTATCCTTTTTAAGGTTTTTAAATGTTCTAAGGTTAAGGCAGTTCCCGAAACAGCCACTGCATTTTTTATCCCCTCTTGCCAAAGAGCCAAAAAATCCATCTGGCCTTCTACCAAAAAACTTTCATTTTCCTTCTTAATAAAAGGCTTGGCTTTATGAAAACCGTAAAGAATCCGAGATTTATTAAAAATATTGGTTTCCGAAGTATTGATGTATTTACCAGCTTTTCCATCATCCCACTGAGGCAAAATTCTCCCTGAAAAACCAACTACCTTGCCAAAGTTATTGTAAAGAGGAAACATAATCCTTCCTCGAAATCGATCAGTGTAAGTCCCCCTTTCACCTTTAAAGATTAGTCCCGCCTTTTCAATATCTGAAGCCTCAAATCCTAAGTTTATTAAGTGAAGAGTTAAAGCCTCCGATTCCAAAGGAGCAAAGCCAATTTCAAATTCTTCAATTGTTTCTTTTTTTAAATTTCTTGAGGAAAGATAATCCCCGGCTTCCTTTGATAAAGAAAGTTGGTTAACAAAAAAGTTTTTGGCTGCTAAGTTAATTTCAAAAAGTACTCCAAACTCTTTTTGACTAGCAGGGCTAATTTTTTTTAGTTCCACTCCCGCTTTCTCGGCTAACATTTTTAAAGCTTCATAAAATTCAAGATTGTCGTATTTCATTACAAAGGAAAAAACATCCCCGCCTGTATTACAGGCACCAAAACAATGCCAGGTTTGCCTTTCTGGAGAAACAATAAAAGAAGGGGTTTTCTCTTTATGAAAAGGACAAAGAGCTTTAAAATTCTTTCCTGCCCGAGTTAAAGGGATTCTTTCCTGAATAACCTCAACGATATCCAGTTTTTCTTTTATTTCTTCGATCGGATCATTAGCCATAAAAATTTTAGAACCTTTAATTAAATTAAAACCCTTCTAATGGTCGGAGCTAATCTTACCAAAATTTCGTAAGGAAGAGTATTACAAGCTTGAGCTATTTTCTGAACAGAGTTTAGTTTTTCAACTTCATCAGAGTAAACCTCTATCCAATCATTTTCCTTTATTTGATTAATAGCCGGCGTTATTTCAATAGCAGTCATATTCATACTTATTCTTCCCCTTATTTTAAGAGGCTGATTTTCAAAATAAACAACCCCTTTATTACTTAAAGCCCAAGGGAGGCCCTCATAATAACCACAAGGCAAAATTCCTATCCAGCCGTTTTCGTCGGCTCTCCAGCTAAAATTATAACCTATTCCTTCACCTCTTTTTATCTCTTTAAAATTTATCACTCGTGCCCAAAAAGAAAGCGCCGGCTTTACTTTAAGCCTTGAATCTAAAGTAGTATCGATTCCATAAAAACCTATTCCTAAGCGAATTAAATTTCCCAAAGAGGGAGAAAGAAATTTAGTTCCTGCTGTTGCTGAAAAATGAAAAATTCCCTCTTCTCTGACTAAAGACTTAAAAATTTTTAAAGCCTCTTTCCAAAGTTGAATCTGTTTTAAAGTTTCCTTTTCATCTACATTATCCGCATCCGCTAAATGAGTCGCCAAACCTTCTATTTTAAGATTCTTATTCAAAGAAAGAATTCTTATTGCCTCTTCTAATTCTTCCAGCTTTACTCCTTGCCGTCTCATCCCTGTATCTACTTTAAGATGAATTGAGAGAGGAAAATTAATTTTAGAAGAAAAAAGTTTGGCATTAGTGAGCGAGTTAATTAACAAAGTTGCTTTTTTAATCTTTTTTAAAAGAAAAAGATTATTTTCTAAAACATTTCCCAAAATTAAAAGCCTCTTTTTAACACCCACATCTCTTAAGATCAAAGCTTCCAGCAAACTATCAACTACCAAATAACTAACCTCTTCTCTTTTATCCAAAAACGTTCCTATTTCTTTTAGCCCGTGACCGTAAGCATTGCTCTTTAAAACAACCGCTATCTGGCAGTAAGGAAAAAGTGATTTAAAAAAGTTTAGATTTTCTACTAATCTTTCCTTTTTAATTCTAATTTCAAGAAAGGTGTCACTAGTTTTTGAAACTTTTCTTTTCCAAGAACGAAGAAATTGAAGAAAACGCATAGTTTCTAAAAATCTTTACTAAGGGAATTATATCTAAAACAAAATCTAAAAAAAACGGGTGACTTGTGTCACCCGATGTGTGCTGATCTCTACCCACAAAGGGTAGAGAAGTCTCCTGAGGGAGTATCTTCTCCCTCTTTGTGGTGAGCGCGATTGCAGCGCTCACCGCAGCTGCATTGACCCCCTCCCACGAGGGGGTCAGAGATCCATCCCCTGCCCCCACACAGGGGGCAGGGATTCATTTTTTCCTCCCTCTCATCGGGGGAGGAATAACCATAAATGTATATGTACGACATAACCCACCTCCCTTTCTCGGGCAGAATTCTCTGCCCGGATTTAAAGAGAGATTCTTTCTCCTCAAATCCGGACAGAGAAACTTCTGCCATCTTTAACTAATATTTAGTTTTCAAGGTACTTAGTTTAGATAAAAATAAAACCGCCGACTTTTTAAAGCCGGCGGTTAAAAACAAATTTTGGAAAAACTAAGAAACCACCGGCTTTAGTCGGCGAATAATAATGACAAACAAAATCTCACTTACTAATCTCTTCCACCAACTCATAGTACTTTCATTTTAATCCCCAATAAAAATTTGTCAAGAATAAAGAAACAAAAAACTATTCTCTTTCAACAAAAAATGCTAAATTTAAATTTAATTAAACCCTCGTCCACTTTCTTTTTTCTTCTAAATACTTGTCCTGTTCTTGCCTCTCCTGAAAATCAGAGATGTTTTTAGGATCTTTCACAATTCGCCAGTGATAAAAACCATCGCTTCCTAAAAAGATATCTACATCCTTCAAATCAACACCTTCTGGTAGTTTATCTATCCATTCCTGAAAAGAAGCGTTTGGATTTTTTCCTACTTTTCCTTCAACTTTTATTTCCTCTTCTTTTTCAAAAACTTCAAGCATCTCTTCCATATATATAATTATAGCGCTTTTAATTTTCAAAAAACCAAACAAAAACTCTTAAAAACTATTTATTAAGAATTCATCAAGACTTAAACTTTAGAAAAATTTCTTTCTGATGCTTTTTCTAATTCCCGCCAAGAAAGATAAAGAAAAACTCCTAACAAAAGAAAGGTATTTGTTGGTGCTAACCAAAAAGGATAGTGTTTACCAAAACTTTCTAAAATCATTAACCCTCCCAGCATTCCAATCGAATACATTGCTCCATTTTTTAAATAAGCAAACTTTGAGATTAAGTTAATACCCCTTACCGTAAACTCTCTTACCACTAAAGCCCCCAAACCATTACCCAAAAGAATAAGCGGCACCGAAATTGTAAAAGCAAAAGCGCCAATTACTCCATCGATAGAAAAACTAGCATCCAGTACTTCCAAATAAAGAATCTTACTCCAAGCGCTTAGATGAGGATTGAGTAGTTCTTTTTCCTTGGTTTCGGCGTTCTTTTTAAAACCATCAGTAATAAAAAAAGCAGTTGAACCAATTGAAAAGGAAAGCGCTAAGAGAGGATTAATTTTTAAAGCTACATAAATAATCAAAGTGAAAGATAAAGAAGAAAGAGCATAAAACCACATCGATTGTCGATGAATAAATTTTTCTACTAAGAAAGCGTAATTTTTTTCTTCCAAAAACAACCAACTTAAAAAAACTAAAAAAAGATAAATTCCTCCAGCAGACAGCAGGATACTCTGAGATTGTTCTACATATTGACTAATCGATTGATTATTAGAAAAAACAAAAGTAATAATTTCTAAAGGAGTTAAATTAGAGTTTGCTAACCAGACAATTAAAAAAGGTAAAATTCCCCTTATCAAGAAAACCGCCAGAAACAAGCCCCAAGTCAAAAAGAACTTTCTAAACTTCTCCGGCAAACTTTTTAAAACATGAGCATTAATAACTGCATTATCAATACTAGAGATAACCTCAAAAGTAGCCAATCCTAAAACTACTACCAGATAACGAAAAAGTATAATTAATCTAAATCAACTTAAAAATCTCAATAAAAAAATAAAACCCTTTCTACCTAAAAGCTTTTTAAAAATTATCTAATCCTGAAAACTATTTTTCAAGATTTATTTCAAGAAAAAAAGCAAATTAGCCCTTTCCAAAAAACTTTTGTCTTTTTAGTAGTCAAATGTTTCTTCTAAGAAAACTTCGTTCAATTTTTTCAAAGTAGCAGGACCAACAATTCCTGTTCCTTTAGCAAGACCATTGGGAATTAAAATATCAGCCGCATACTTCTCCTGAAAGCGAATAACCGCTTGCTTAGTAAGCTGACCAAAGTAACCCGTAATAATGCCTTCGGGATAAATTGATTTGTCTTTTGCCAAAAGAGTTTGAAGATTGGCTACTTCCTTTCCTCTCATGCCCGGCCGTAAAACATTAGAAAAAAGCTTATTTCTGCTAGCTAAAAATTAAGGTGATGGAATTTCTTGGCTGGTAGGTAAAGGAGAGAGAGGTTTTGATGAAGGTAATGAGATTTGCGATGAATTAGAGCTAAACCCACCACTTACTCCCGCTTCCTTTGAAGAGGTTGCTGATAAATTATTTATTTTGGATTCTATTGGAAGACAACTAGTTTGAGGAGGAAGGGTTTGAAGTTGAACTGGCGTTGTTCCTGCGGGGCAAGAAGATTCTGAAGAAATCGATAAATTAGAAAGATTTTCTGTATACCAGCAAGTTGAGCCAACGCAATTTCGAAGAGAGTTTAAAATTTCTTTTAGTTTTTTCTTAATTTGACTATAGGCGGAATTATTGTGCTCACTGGTAAGCTGGTAAGGATCTTTTCCTAAATCGTAAAGCTCTTCTTCGTTGGTAGCTGGATGATCAATATAAAGATAAGAAGAGGTTCTTACTGCCTGATAACGTCCATGAAAAACTTTAGGATTACTTCCATCCTGATCTGCACCTTGAACCAAAAGAGCAGTTCGCCATAAGGGAACTGATGAATTTTTGAAGAGTGAAGAAAGCGAGTGACCGTCTAAAATTCTTTCTGGAATTGCTTTGGCCATTTCAACAATGGTGGCAGCTACATCAAGATTACTGACCATTTGACTGCGTGTTTCATTTTTAGGAATATTGGGACCGCGAATAATAAGAGGAACGCGAATAGATTCTTCATAAGCTAAATATTTATTACCCGGACGTCGATGCTCCCCCTGAAAATAACCATTATCTGAAGTGTAAATAATAACAGTATTATCTAATTTATTTGTTTGCCGAAGAGCATTAATTACTTTTTCCACCAAATCATCTACCGCCAAAAGAGATTCTCTGCGATTACGAAAGTGTTTGGTCAATCGATCAACAGCCTCAGCACTTAAAGAAGGGTGAGCTTGTATAAATTGAGGCTTATCGGACACATCTTCTTCATTAAAACTAGGCGGCTGAGGAAGAGAAAGATTCTTAAAAATACCTCTATGACGAGGAGCTGGTTCAGGACTATCACCGCTATAAGAAAATATAGCAGCATGAGGCGCTACAGGTGTAATCTGCAAAAAGAAAGGGCGGGGAGATTCTTTTTGATTAAAAATAAAGTCTATCGCTTTTTGCGCAAGAACATCGGTTTGGTAATCGCTTTCTTTATCTCCATAGGTAACTAATTTACCATTTTCATTAATTATGTAGTTGTAGTAGCGATAAGTGTAATTATCTACTAACCCGTACCATATATTCCAGCCGGGAGGAATATGACTGGGATCAGTTTCTTTGCCATAACCGTTTAAATATTTTCCAATGTGAGCGGTGATATAGCCCGCCTTTTGTAACCAAACAGGAAGAGTGTTATTTTCGGTGGGGACAAACTTTCCGTATCCACCATCTGTTTCCGGAACTAATCCTAAAATCTTGTGGTTGTGCGCTGCCTGACCAGTTATCATCGAAGCTCTTGAGGGACAACAAACCGGAAAATCAACGAAACTATTAATGAAATTTATACCCTGAGAAACAAGTAAGTTCTGAGTTTTTGACATCACTGACATCGAATTAACATCTTGATCATCAGTCATAATAAGAATGATATTGGGAGAATCAGAAGCAAAAAAAGATTTCGCTTCCTGATTGTAAATATTTGTAATATCAGAAGTCTTTAAGGCAAATTTATAGATCCGAACATTATCAATTTCACCCTTTGTATAATTACCCGTATTAAGATTTCCTCCTAAAATAAGCGGAGTAGAATTTGAAAGAGAACCTTTTTGATTATCTAAACTCCCAATTCTTGAAGTAGCTTGCTCAATACCATTGATATAAAGACGGTACCCATTTACTCTATCTCCTACCCCCACCACAAAGTACCACACCTTGGGAAGAAGAATAAATTTACTCACCTCAGCATAACGAACACTTGAATTAGCATCTCTTCCTTGTAAAACAAGATGACCCTCGTTATCAACAAACAAACTATAACCCACACGATTACTATCTTGCTTAACCACAAGCGGCAATCCCTGCTGTTTTGAAATATCCTCTAAGCGCACCCAAGCAGCAATAGCGAAATCACCCTTCTCAAAATTAAGTGAGTCACTATTGGCAACTTCCACATAATCATCAATGCCATCAAGCTGTAATTTCTTATCCTGCTGATTTTCTTCAAAACGCGAAGCGCCATTAACTAATAGCCCGTGATTACCCTTCCCTGAAGAATCGAAAACAGTGCTCCCATCTGTCTCATTAAATCTATAATAAGCCACTAAACCAGCTTGAAGAGTTACTACTTCTTGAGCGCTCACTAAAGCAACTTTGTCTTTTTCAATAGAAAAATTACCTAATCCAGCCGCTGTTATGAGAACAAATAAAAAAAGAAAAAGAGAAAAAGATTTTGTGATTATTTTCATAAATTAAGTGTTACTTATCCTTACAAAAAGAATACCACGAATTCCAAATCACCACAATTTTCTTCTTTTGAGAAGTGATGAGCTTCAAGAATTTAAAAAGAAAATAGAATGTCTATCACTTCAAATCCAAGAAATAACAAATCTATCGCCAAAGCAAGCCAAATTAAAAGCGACTTTTCTTTCTTTGCTAAAACACTAATCAAGCCAAATAAAAAAGAAAGGATAACAGCGCTATAAAGAGTAAAAACAGGGATAAGTAGCCAAGAGTTTTCATGAAATGTTTGATCCAAAATAGCAAAAAATACAAGCAAACCAAAAGAGAAAAGAAAAACAAAAGTCAATCTTAAAGACCATTTACCAAGATGAGTTTGCGGCAAAAAAGTGATTTTCACATTAAAATACACTATGCCTAAATATTAAATTTTCAACTTTGAAAATAAATTGGTTATTATCTCTCAAAATATTTTTTGAGCACCGATTTTAGTTTGTTTGATTATTTAAACAAATCTTTGACTGTTTTTGGCCAACCAATTAGAAGAAGCAAGGCTAAAGGCGCTCCCCAATTCGCCCACCGTTCAACAAAATCCCAAATCGGCTCACCTGCTATTGGCCTTGCAAGAGCAGTTAAAAATCCCCATAAAGTCATCCACAAAAGTACACCTCGCACCGGCTTAATTATTACCGATATAGCCAAAAGCAAATCTATCGCTCCAATTATCGGCAAAACAGCAATCGCAAAATCCTGAGAAAACCCCCACCCCGTAATAAGAGGAATAAATCCCTTCTTTGTCTGCAATGCCAAAGCACCGTGTCCAACAAATTCTCCCGCTATTGCGATCCGAAGAATCCACTCCACAATTTTTGTGTTATTTAGAGTAGTCATAGTTTATTTTTAAAATTAATTTCTTAAAAGAAAAGGATTTTTATATTATGCTTTAGATTATTTAAAAATCGAACTTTAAAGATTACTTATATACTACCACTGCCTTATAATTACTATTATTAATCCGCTTCATTCGCTTCGCGCGATACATTGCGATATCAGCATGCTTTATTAAACTATTAAGCCTTTTCTCTTTCTTTAAACTTGCAATACCAATACTTATACTTAAAAAAAATCTCTCATTTTTTAACCTAAAAGGATGAGTACTTAAATATTTAATTATTTTGCTTGCAACTATTTTACTTTCAGAAGCATTAGCGCCAACAAGCGCAATCAAAAATTCATCTCCACCCCAACGACTAACTACATCAATATTTCGAATCAGTCTTTTAACCGCGCGAGCAATAAAACAAACAGCTCGATCCCCAACATCATGACCATAACAATCATTTATTGGTTTAAAATTATCAATATCAATAAAAAGGAGTGAGAGAGATTTAATAGATATTTTTTTTCTTTTGTGAAAATATTCCTTATTAGATTTTACTTCTTTAAATATCGGTTTAACAAAATTATAAAAACCACGACGATTAAGAAGGGTAGTTAATTCATCACGATAAATGAGTTTTCTTAATTTTGCATTCTCCTTTTGTAAACGTCGAATTAATTCTTCTTTATCGCCTATCATACATCAAAAAAACAGAGACTCAAAAAAAATAAGCCTGATTATTACTTAAATAAATATATAAGTAAAAGATTTAATTCTTAATACTAATACTAATTATATTATTCAATGCCACAACAAACAAGCGCATCTTTAAAACTTTTATATTACATTTAAAGCTGAAACGCGGATCGACAACATGTATTTGAAAAAATCCGAACCGATTTCATTAACAGGCTCGACACAAAGAAAATCATAACCAATTCCCCTCTTTGACAGCAAAATAATTTTGTAAATTCTTTTGAATATATTCAGGAACAATTCCCAAATCTAAATACTTTTTTTGAATATCTGAGGGTAAATATTTAAAATCACGGATACGTCCGCGACAACTTTTGCTTCCACAATTACAATTCATTTCCCAATCGTCTTCGTCCATCGTTGTAGAATAATCCCAGCAAATTTCATCCCCTTTCTTTATGTCCTTTATTGCAACAAGAAAAACTTCTTTACCGTTTATTTTTAGCCCAGAATTTGGATCGCAAGAATGATTAAAAAAATCATCCACATCACCCGATGGCCCCAGATATAAATTTTCACCTATCTGCACATAGCGATCTTCAACTTTACTATACGGAGCCGGCAGTTCATCGTAAGTAAAGAAATCTCCGTAAAATTTAAAGATAATTTCGCCCTTCTTAAAATCCTTGCTTGCAAAAACACCCCGCCCGTTCTTTGTATCTTTCAAAATTAAAAATTTTTCACTTTTCATAGGCAGTTTGTCTTTTTGCTCCTCTTGTAGCGAGCTAACAATGGGATTTATTAACCAGCGGTACTTTTTAGACAAAACCGGACTTATTTTGAACAAAATCCTGATGCCGAGCTTTGACTTGCATGTTACCTACAAAACCAAATCAATCCAATTTTCAAAAGAATTATCCTTAAAATCCTTGCTTGTTTTATTGAAATAAACCCATCGCCCGCGATAATTTTGAGGATCGGTATTGGTAACTATCCCACCAAAAAGTTTTTTGCCTTTTTTATTTTCTTGTTGAATATACTTATATAATCCATCAATTTTCGGGGCGGCAATTTGCTTTGTTAATCCAGTTTTCGTATCAAATAAACCAATCCTTCCGTCCCTCAATTTCGCAATGAAATCAACATAAAAAGGCTTTGTTTCTTCATTTATCAAGTACGGTATGGCAAAAAATTTTCTATCCCTATCTTCGTTTTTAAACCACCAAACAACTTTTTCTGAATTTTCCAAATATTCCACAAATACTTTTTCCAACCTTGAATCATATTTCCCATAAAACGGTTGCGTTACTGATTTTTTTCTATCTTCTTTTTCATATTCTCCCCAATATTCTATTTTTTCTGGGATATTCCAATTTTCTTCAAACTTAATCTCCGGCTCTCTTCTAGAAACTTCTTTTACATACTCGCTTTTTGCTTTATCAATAACACTTACAAAATGTTTTATATTTTTATCACTTAATACTATTTTTATTACTTCATCTTCGTCCTCTCCGCGCTTCATTTTAAACTCATTCTCAAAAAATTTATAGATTGATTGTTTAATTTTATCTACTGACCTGTCTTCGGGATACAGAGAAACTTCACCTTCCCTCAAACTCCTTCTAACAAAAAAGTCAAATAATCTTTGAAAATCATAATTATTCATTTTAATAGGCCTATCACCAACAAGGACCTGCCCAGCTAAAACATCTATGTCTTCAGCTTTCCAATCACTGAAAACTTTTATATCTGTTCTTTTTGATTTTTCATCAATTTTTTTCTTTAGATTATATTCTTTCGCTATATCTAAAAATATCTGAATAAATAATGGTGATAATCTTGTTTTCTCTCGATGACGAACTGAATAACAAGACAGCAAGTTAATTGGTTGATAATCAGGAATTCTTTGACTGGTATAAATCGCCAAATATCCACCAGCCAAATCCTCTTTTACTTCAATATCGCTTAAATTGGTATAAACATAGCCGTAATTTAAAATTTCATTTTCATAATGGCCTTTATCAGGTTCGGGCATTCTCATAATTCTACCAACAGTCTGAATAGAGAAAATCGGGCTATGCCATTGTCTAAACAAAACTAAAATCTGCGCTCTTGGACAATCCCAACCCAAAGCAATTGCTTGTTTGAAAATCAAAACTTCAACCTCGCTATCTGGTTTTTCTACTTCTTCTTTATTGATATGTTCACCCGACAACCAAATCGCTAATCTACCATTATCCGTAGAAATTTTATATTTATCCTTCAAAATTCTTAAAACCAAATTTTTATGCTCATCTTCCGCCTGCCCAATCTTATCTGGAAGCTGAATTAAAACTAAAGGATTAATTTTTGCTCCCTCCTTCTGATAAGCCCTTAATAACTCCTCCCTTTTCTTTAAAGCCGCATCAATCACTAGCTCATCACTGCTTCCGCTCAATTTAGATTCAATTTTCCCTTTCTTGATAAGATTTATAAATTCATCATTTAAAATTATTGCTTTTTTAACCATTCCTTCTGCTTTAACTAATTCTAAAGGAACCGATACCATCTCATCCGGCTCTCTCAAAAATGGCGTTGCCGAAACCTCTATTGTCAATTTCGGCTCGATCATCTGGATTAAACCCTGCGAAATTTCGCTGGTTGCGGTATAATGAGCCTCATCTATAATCAAAATGATTTCACGACCATCCTCTTTTGTCCTTTCTAATACTTTTGATAAGTTAAAGTCTTGTTCATTGTCTCTAATATAAATGGCGTTCTTTTTATTTATGCTTTCCCAGTTAAAAAATAAAATCTCATTTTCACCAATTTTTCTATCGTCCAAATCCTCAAAAAAAGAGCACTTTAACGCTCGACTTGTTTCAAAATAATTTTCTAATTTTTCCCGGCTTTGAATATGAAGATGTCTTGGCGCGGTCCAAATAAAACCAAGCGACTGCCTAACTTCTCTATCGTCAACCAATCGTTTCAAAAATTCCGCCATCATTATTGTTTTCCCTGAACCTGTCGGTGCCTTGAAAACCAATTTTTTATTACCAGCCAAACTCAAAAGCTTCTTGCTTTTGGTTAATAATTCATCTATTGCGTTTTGTTGGTAAATTTTTAGTTGCATAGATTTAGGCTGGAATACTTAAAAATGGTTTATTCATTTTATCATTATCCTCAAATTTCATTTTCAAAACTTTTTTACAAGCATCAACAAAATCAATGTAAAAATATTCAATAATCAAAATCAATTTACCATCTTGTTCTAAGGGATGTTTCTCCGTTGTTACTGTTCCATCTTTATCGTGTTTTAATTGAGTTAAACTTATTTTGCTTTTTGGTGCCATGATATGAATTAAACCATTTCTTAATTGATCGCGAAGTTTATATTTATTTATCAAGATTTTATATTTTTCAGGAAACAAGTCATTTATAGCTTTATCAAACGGAGGATTTTGCTTTTGATAACTCAATTTCCAATCCCAAAATTGATTTTTTGTATCAATACATCTACCCAAAAATTCAATTCCTGAACAAATTAAAAGAAAAGCAAGATATGGGTGTTTAATTACAATATCTTGTAATTCATCGATAAAAACTTGTCTTATAAAATCCTTTGGATATAAAAGTCTTTCTTGGTGTGTCATATTTATAACAACTTTACCTAAAAATCCTCCTATATACCCTTAAAATTGCTTCGGGGATAGGAGATAATTTAATTTTTTGTTTAACATCTTTGAATTCATCATCAAAAGTTTCATCAGTTAAAGAAAAAACATAGATGCTGAATTCTCCTTTAATGGCTTTAATTGCTTTTTTGAAATCAGAAATTGCAGTCTGGTCCCAAATAATGCCGGTATAATGGTCCGAATTTTTGAAAATTTTAAATCTTTCATTATCTTCCACCTTTTCAAAAGTTTCTTCTTTTACACAAAGCATTTCTGTTGCTTGTTTTGTAAGTCTAATTTTATTCTTATCACTTGGTTCATTATAGTCAACAAAGTCAGTTTTAAAATATTTTAGATTTCCGCCCAATCCCTCAACCCATTCGCCCCTTAAATTTTTATATCCCTCAATAACCTTTTTAACTCGCGGATAACAAACATCGGTACAAATGTTATTTTCATTATTAGTAACTAAAATAAACTGACGATTACCGCCATCTTCTTTGTTAAGTTCTAGAACTGCCTGACCGGTAGTCCCTGTCCCAGCCATGAAGTCCAAAACTAAAGAATCTTTTCTAGATGCAATTGATAAAAGATGAGTTAATAACTGAGTTGGTTTCACAGCATCAAAAATTTCTCTACACCCAAACATATTTTCCAATTCTGTTTTAGCGGTTTTTAAACTCCCTTTATCAAGAATTAAATTTAGATATACCGGATTTCTATCGTTTTCTTCTTTATTTTCGTATCTTTTCTTTTTAACCTCCCATCCATTTTTTGTTCTTACGAATTCCAATAAATTATTTTTCAATAATTCCACCATTTTATCCTTACCTATAGTCCATCTCTTATTTTGGGGCGGATAAATAATTTCTCCTGTATCCGGTTTTTTTATTCCATAGACTAAATTATTTCTTTTATAAATACCCAGATTTGTCTTAACCAATGACTCCAATCTATAAAATCCATTCTCGTCTTGAAGTGGATATTCTCTTTTTAATAGCCTTTTATTAAAGATGGTTTTATTAATGTTTCTAGCATAACAAATTATATACTCTGTAATTCTTCCTAAAATTTTTTCAGTATTACTCGCTCCACCCTTTTTTTTCCAAATCAAGGTTCCGATAAAATTATTCTCTCCAAACAAATCTGGGCTATCCATTAACACCTTTAATTGCGCCATTTCATTATCATCAATTGAAATAAAAATAACCCCGCTATCTTTCAATAAATTCTTCGCTAGTTTCAATCTTTTCTCCATAAAAGAAAGCCATTTTGAGTGACGATAGGCGTCTTCTCTGTCAACATAGCGGTCGTTGAAAATAAAATCTTTGTTACCTGTGTTATATGGCGGATCAATGTAAATAACATCAACTTTTCCTGCATGAGTGTAGTTTAAAACAGAAAGAGCGTGATAATTATCGCCCTCAATCAATAAATTTACCGGCTTATTTTTATCAGTGATTATTTCTTTACTTTTAACCTCCTTCAGCACTGGTAACTTCTTTTTACACATCTCAACCACTTCTTCCGGTTTATCTTCCCAAACCAAACCGTATTTTTTCTTTTTCTTCAACTCCTTTTTTAGCCTTTCAATTTCGGCTAAAAGTTCTTCTTTTGACAGATTTTGATCGTTTTTCATCGCCATAACTTTTTACTTCAATAAACCATCAACTGGCACACGAAGGGCTTTTGCTAATTTTTGAAGTGTAATAATTAAGGGGTTAGGATACCATCGACTTTAATTTTATAACTACATTACATTATAAGAAATATCGGCTAATTTATAAAGCCGACTTTGTAGCAAGCTTTTTGTATGTTTTATCTCTGTCTTTATTTGTTGACAAAATCTCTCTTAACTACTTTGCAAAAATAAAAAACGACTTTGAGATTTTCTTTGGCGGCAAATTCTATGCTTGTTCAGCCCAAATTCTCAAATAGGCTTCGGCAATAGCAATATTTACAGGCAGCTGCTTTACAGCCTTAATAAGTTTAGGATTCAATCCCCGCTCTTTGAGAACTTCTTGAACCGACACGCCTTGAGACTCAATTTGCTCGTCAGTATCGCCTTCAATTCTAATGTCTGTTTTTGCTAATGAATCCGCCAAAAAAAGTATTCCGATTTCGAGTTGAAAATCCGGGTATTGCGCCATAATTTGTCTTACTCGATTCTGAAATTCATCGCTCCTTGTAAAGGCGAGTGTATAGCCTAAGTCAGATTTCTTAGCTTCGTTGCGTACTATCCCAAGTTCATAATGCAACTCTGCACAACAAGCAATATATTCAATTTGCGCATCGGTCAATCCATATTCTTGTTTTAACATTCCAGAAAATTCCGGAGTTCTAATAATTCTGCCGGAAGCCGCCTCGTGTTTTTTAAAAGACGCGGATAAAGAACCATCTTCTTCGCGTTTCAATTTTCGCTCAGTAAATTTACCAAGATCATGAAGGAGTATTGCTATATTCAAAAGTTGGTCCTTGCTAATTCCGTCGATCTGTTCAGACATTTGCTGTTGAGCTCTATCACTCATCCCCCATTGTTCAAGATATTGAGGGACTTCTTCACGATAAAACTTCTCAAACATTTTTGTATGCGTGATAACACCCCATTGATGCCATTTTGGATTATGTTCAAGAAGATCGTCGGGATTTCCAAAAAAATTCTTATTATGTTCATCAGATAAATCCTGGCTTTTTTGAATTAAGTCTTTGGCAATAGTTGGGAGTTTTTCCCAAAGAGAAGCGATGATATCTTTCGTTTCCCTTTGTGTGCCGATTTTTGATCGGTCTTCAATGTTTTCTGCCATGTAGCGGAGGGTGTGGGATTCGAACCCACGAGGCCCTTTCGGACCTACGGCTTCTCCAGAGCCGCGCACTAGACCACTATGCGAACCCTCCTCCATATTTTTTTATTATAAACCTTTTTTCTAAATACCCCTTAGAATGTTTTAAATACCACTCTCTCCTATAAGCATCTTTTATACTATCATAACTCTCAAAGTAGATTAACTTCCAAGGCCTGTATGGTTTGGTTGATTTATTTTTACCACTATTATGATATCTCAATCTTTTATCAATATCCCGCGTACATCCTATGTAAAATCTTCCAGTACTTTCACTTTTAAGAAAATAAACAAAATACCTCATTCTTCACAATAACGCGCAACCCGAAGGGTCCCCTTCGGGGCTAGACTACTATGCGAACCCTCCAAAACAGCCGCTCTCTATTGTAAAAAAAATCAAAAAGATTATAATCAATAAAGTTAAAATATTCAAATAAAAGTCGAAATTAAAAGATAAAATTAAAAATATGAACCACAAAGAACATAATCACCAACACCAAGAAGAGTTAAAAACAGAAGCAGAAGCAACCGAAAAAGAAAATCAACCCCCAGAATCTCAGAAAAAAGAGGAGAAAAATAAGCTAATGGCAGTGGTAGCCTACCTACTCTTTTTTGTCCCCTTGCTTACAGAAGATAAAAATGATCCTTTTGTCAGATATCATGTAAGACAGGGTTTAGGATTTCTAATCGCCGCTATTTTGGTTAGCGTTTTTGGGACTTTTGTTCCTATCATTGGTTGGCTACTTTTCTTTCCTCTTCAATTAATCCTTTTTATCATTTGGATCATCGGCGTTATCCATGCTCTTAAAGGAGAGGAAAAACCCTTGCCCATTATTGGAAAATTTGTAGAAAACAATCTCAAAATATAAGACAAAATAAAGTTTCTCCACAAAAATAAAAAACCCATCTTTTTTCGATGGGTTTTTTATTTTTAAAACTTTTAATTTTTCTTACATTTCTCTCAGTATTCTTATCCTTTCTTGAATAGGAGGATGAGTAGAAAATAATCTCACCAGCAAAGGAACCTTTTCTTTTTTTTCTGTATCTGCTTTAAAAGGACTGGCAATAAAAAGATGAGCGGTTGCGTTATAAGCTCTTTGCAAAGGAGGAGCAGAAGCAATTTTTTCCAAAGCACTAGCTAATCCTTCCGGGTAACGAGTTAAAAGAGCGCCCGAAGCATCCGCTAAAAATTCCCGCTTCCGAGAAATAGCCAATTGAATAAGGGTGCCAATTAAAGGAGCCAATATAGCAAAAATTAATCCTATTATCATAAGAAGAGGATTTCTTTCTCTATCATCACTCCTTCTAAACCAAGTAAGTCTAATAAAAAAGTCTGCCAATAAAGAAATAATACCCACTAACACCACCACAACCGTTGAAAGTAAAATATCGTAGTTTCTAATATGAGAAAGCTCATGAGCTACCACTCCTTCAATTTCGCTCCGATTTAATCTTTCGATTAATCCGGTGGTTAAAGCAATAGCGGCATTTTGAGGATTCCTACCGGTAGCGAAAGCATTGGGCGAAGGATCTTCGATAATATAAATTTTAGGAGTTGGAATTCCAGCGGTGATAGAAAGATTTTCAACAATTCTGTAAATTTCTAAAAAATTATTTTTATCCGCTTCTTTTGCTTTCGCAACCGCTAAGGCTACTTTATCAGATTTCCAGTAAGCTAAAAGATTGAAAAAAAGACTAAAAACCACCGCAAAGTAAAGGATTTGAGGATCGTTGTAGAAATAAGAAAAAAACCACCCTAGCCCAATAATGACTAACAAAAACAAAGAAAAAATCAGCCAAGTCTTTCTAATGTTAGCGTCTCGAAAACTATAAAGATTGTTAGTCATAAGAACTAATTCGAAGGCGAGTTAATTTTAACTTTTCTTTTAATTTTCTCCTTACTGAGACAAAGAGTCGTCTTTCTCTTCTGATTTTTCTTCCAAAGGCTCTGTCTCTTGACTAACTTTTTGCTGATCCTCCTTTTTTCTTTTACTGAAAACAAAAACATAAAGAATCTCCAAAACCCCTCCAAAATTCAAAATCAGCAAAGCCAGAAACCAGTAGCGATGATTATTGCGGGCGGCTTTCCACAACGCAATTCCTTTCCAAAAAAGACTCCAAGCCAAAAAAAGATAGAACAGCAAAGTATTTTGCTCTAACAAAGTCAAAAAATTGTTAAGGCTAGTATTCATAGTAAAAAAATGATTAAAAATTAAAACTCGACTTTTACATTTTCTTTTTCCTCTTCTTCCGCCTTAAAGAATTCTTCTTCCTTAAATCCTAAAAGTCGAGCAATTAAGTTAGTGGGAAAAACTTGAATTTTAGTGTTAAGCTCCAAAACCATACTGTTGTAAAAACGACGAGCGGCTTGAATCTTGTTTTCGGTATCAGCAATTTCTCTTTGAAGATCTAAGAAATTGGCGTTAGCTTTAAGTTCGGGATAGTTTTCAGCAACTGCAAAAAGAGTTTTCAGAGTATTAGAAAGCTCTCCTTCTGCTTCTGCTCTCTCTTGTTTATTTTGTGCTCCTAACGCTCTGGCTCGAGCTTGAGTTACATTTTCAAAAACAGTTCTTTCATGAGCCATATAGCCCTTAACTGTATTTACCAGATTAGGGATCAAATCATATCTTCTTTTAAGCTGAACCTCAATATCCGACCACCCCTCTCTTACCCGATTTCTGGTTCTCACCAAAGAGTTATAAGTTAAAATCAGCCAGCCGATCACCAAAACCAAAATAATCCAGATAAAATTTGAACTCAGAAAACCCAAAATATTCATATTCCTAAAAATTAATTAATTTTAAAAAAACCATACAAAAACGACCTGCTTTATTATAGCAGGTCGTCTCAATTTTTTCCACTAAATTAAAGGCTTATTCGTAATCTTCAGGAGAAGATTCTTCTTTCTTTTCTTTCTCTTCGGGAGCTTCTACAATAGCTGCTCCAATTGTTAAGTAAGTGCTTGCTACCGAAACCGCATTAATAAAGGCGGTCTTAACCACTTTCAAGGGATCAATAATCCCCTCCTCTTTCAGATCAACAATTTTATTAGAAGCCGCATTGAAACCAATCCATTCCTTTCCTCCTTTACTTTTTTCTGTCTTGAGTTGATCGATAATTTTAGCTGGTTCTTCACCACTATTAGTAATAATCGCTTCCAACGGAGCTTGCAAAGCTTTCTCCAAAATAGCTACTGCACTTTCTGTAATAGCGTGATCAACTTGTCCTTTGGAAACATTGATTTTCTGAAGACTAATGTTAAAGAGAGCAATTCCTCCTCCGGGGACAATTCCTTCTTCCATTGCTGCCTTTGTTGCCGCCACTGCATCCTCTACCCTTTGCTTTAATTCTTTTTGAGCTGACTCGGTGGGAGCACCAACTTTAATTACCGCAATTCCTCCGGCTAACTTTCCTAATCTTTCTTGAAGTTTTTCTTTATCAAACTCAGAATCAGTCTTTTGAATTTGATTTTTAATTTGAGCAATTCTTTTTTCAATTTCTTCTTTATCTCCTTTTCCTCCTACAATCGTAGTTTTGTCTTTGTCAGCCACTACTCGATGAGCTTGCCCTAAATCTGCCAACTCCACACTTTCCAGCTTTCTTCCCATATCATCGGAAATAAAATTCGCTCCCGTGACAACACAAATATCTTGTAACATCTCCTTCTTTCTGTCACCAAAGCCGGGAGCTTTTACCGCCAAAACATTAAAGACTCCTCTTAACTTGTTTAAAACTAAAGTTGCCAAAGCTTCTCCTTCTACCTCATCAGCAATAATTACCAACTCTTTCTTACCCGACTTAACCACCTTTTCCAGCAAAGGCAAAATTTCATTAACAGAAGAAATTTTCTTGTCGGTAACTAAAATGTAAGGATCTTCCAAGTCAGCTTCCATCTTTTCGGGATTAGTTACCATATAAGGAGAAATATAACCCCGATCAAATTCCAAACCTTCTACAATCTCGTAGCTATTGCCAATAGTGTTAGAATCTTCGATTGTTACTACCCCCTCCTTGCCAATCTTTTGCATTACTTCGGCAATTAATTTTCCAATCTCTTTATCTTTAGAAGAAAGGGTAGCTACTTCTTCGATTTTTTTGTTATCATTTATTAACTCTTTTTGTTTTTCTAACAAAGAAATAATTTCTTGACTTACTCGATTAAGTTCTTCGGAAAGATGAATAACATTAAAACCTTTTTCTTGAATTACTCTTTCTCCTTCATTAATTAAAGCGTGAGTTAAAACCACCGCCGAAGAAGTTCCGTCCCCTACTTTGTCATTGGTTTTGTCAGCCGCTTGTTTGATAAATTCTGCCCCTAAGTTTTCGTATTTTCCTTTTAGTTCTATCTCTTTAGCCACCGTTACTCCATCAAAGGTGACCTGCGGCGCTCCATAGCCTTTTTCAATCACCACCGCTCGCCCTCGCGGCCCCAAAGTCATTTTGACTGCGGATGCTAATTTATCGATTCCTTCTTTTAAAGCTTTGCGCGCTTCTTCGTTAAAAAGAATCTGCTTAGCCATATGATTAAAAACTAATCTTAATGATAATGAAAAGAAAGAAGGGAAAAATTATTCCTCTATAATTGCTAAAACATCATCTTCGTCTCCGATCAAATACTTTTGTCCATCGATCTCTATTTCATCAGGACCATATTTTTTAAAAAGCACCACATCCCCTACCTTAACTGAGAGAGGAATTAACTCTCCTTTTTCGTTCTTTTTTCCCGGACCAACAGCAACGATTTTACCTTTGAAGGGTTTTTCTTCCGCACTTTCCGGAAGAACTATTCCGGCTTTAGTAGTTTTTTCTTCCTCTAAAGGTTGAATGACAATATGATTAGAAAGTGGTTTTAGATTCATAGTTCTTTGATAAAAGATTACTTCTAAATTTTCAGAATCACAAAAAAAATGGAAAATCGACCGTTTTCCTTTTCTCTTATTTTTTCTTAAAAGAATTCTATTTAAAGAAAAGCTTCTGTCAAGAAGAAATATTAAATTTGCTTTTCTTTGTCAAGGATTTGACGATCGTAAAAATACTTGACAAAAACTTTAATTAATCTTTTCTCTTGTTTTCTTAATCCTCAGCTTTTGGTCCTTCTATTTCCTCTACTTCAATTTCAGGAGATTTGCCCGAAATTTTTACAATATCCTTATCTATTTTCCCTAATTCTTTATAGGCCGAATTGTAAGCGTTTACCGTTGTTGCTAAGTGATTGCCAATCTTACGAAAATAATTTTCGTAGTTTAGAAGATGTTTTCCTAAGTCAATCACCCTCTTCTTTATTTCCTTAGCTGATTCTTCTATTTGTAAAGCTCTTAATCCTTGTAAAACCGTTTGAAGATAAGCCAAAAAGGTAGTAGGAGAAACAATAATAACTTTCTTTTCAGCAGCCGCATAGCTAATTAAATCCCGAGTGTTGGATTGAATTACCCCTACTTTGTTAATTAATAAGTCATAGAAAACTGCCTCCGAAGGAATAAACATAAAAGCAAAATCCATTGTTCCTTCTTCCGGCCGAACATACTTGGCGGTTTCATCAATTCGATTTTTTAAATCTTGAGAAAAAGCATTCTCATATCTCTTTCGCTCTTCTTCCGATTGAGCCTCCAGGGCGCGGTTATAATTTTCCAAACTAAACTTGGAATCGATGGGAATAATTTTGTCTTTAACAAAAACCACAGCATCTACTATATCTCCATTAGCAAACTCGTACTGCATTTGATAAACATGGGGAGGCAAGACATTTTTTAGAACTGTTTCCAAATAATACTCCCCCAATACTCCTCGTTGTTTAGGATTTTTCAAAATATCCTGTAAACTTTTCAACTGATCAGTAATACTAATTACCTGCTTGTTGGTTTCATCCAGTCGCGTTAAGCGTTCGGTAACATCTCGAATAATTTTAGCGCTTTCAGAAAACTGATGTTGAACCGCTTTGTAGGATTCACCTAATTTTAAATCAATAATTTTTGAAAGTTCGTTGATTTGATTTTGAAGCATTAAAAGAGGCGCGTTATTTTCCTCCTTTTTAAAATTTTTTTTGAAAAGAAAATAAAAAGCCACTAAAAAAATAGCTTGTAAAATAAGAAAAACAAAGAAAATCCAAGAATTCATTTTAGGAACTTTAATTTTTTATTTTTTTCATTATACTATATTTAAGTGCCCTTGGCTACAAAAACCTGATCTTCCTTTTGATGATATGAACTTAAAAAACAAAGTAGTCTTTCTCACTGGCGGCTCTTCGGGAATTGGTCTTGCCACTGCTAAAAAACTTCTTTTAGAAGGAGCTAAAGTTACCATCTATTCCTTAGAAATTCCTAAAGATGAAGAAATAAAAAAGATTGCCGCCAACGAAAACGCCCTAATTATCAAAGGTGACATTTGTAAAGCTCAAGAAGTAGCCAAGGCGGTTTCAGCTACCCTCTCTAAATTTCAAAGAATAGACGTTCTTATTAATAACGCTGCCGTTGCTCAAAGAAAAAAATTTATTCAAACCACTAAAAAAGATTGGGATTTTATTATCGATGTTAATATTAAAGGAACCTTAACAGTTACTAAAGAAGTGCTAAAAGAAATGATTACTAATCCGAAGGGAGGAATGATTATCAATATTGCTTCCGGTGCAGGAGTTTTGGGTATTGGAGAACTTTCCCTTTATTCTCTCACTAAAGCCGCATTGATTAATTTTTCTCAATCTCTTAGTCAAGAACTTTCCGACTATGGAATTAAAGTTCTTGCCATTACCCCGGGCTCCACCGATACTCAAATGTTTAGAAAGCTCTTTGGAGAAAGAAAGGCTTTTCATTCAGCCGAAGAGGTGGCTGAGGTTATTATTAAAAGCATCAAAGAAGAAATTAAACCCGATGAAAGACTAATTATCGATGTCTTTCATCACACTCGCTAAAAATTATTTACTCCAAAAATCGGCCGGTTACAGTTTTTTTCTTTTTCATTTCCTCGGGTGTCCCTTCAAAAATAATTTCTCCTCCTCTTTCCCCTCCCTCTGGCCCTAATTCTATAATCCAGTCAGCCTCTTTTAAAACATCAAGATTATGTTCGATAACTAAAACGGTGTTACCTTTTAAAACCAAAGAACGCAAAAGATAGAGAAGTTTTCTTACATCTTCAAAATGAAGGCCAACCGTTGGCTCATCAAGAATGTAAAGAGTTTTTCCGGTATCTCTTCTGGCTAATTCTTGAGAAAGCTTAACTCTTTGAGCCTCTCCCCCCGATAAAGTAGTAGCCGGCTGACCTAATTTCATATAACCTAAACCAATTTCATCTAGAACTCTTAATTTATCAGCAATAGGAGGAAAATGAGCAAAAAAATCTAAGGCTTCTTTAATACTCAAATTTAAAACTTCAGCAATATTTTTATCTTTAAACTTAACCTCCAAGACTTCGGGAGAAAACCTAGTCCCTTTACAAACTTCGCATTCTACATACATATCCGGCAAAAAATACATTTCTACTTTTTTAAAGCCTTCTCCTTTACAAGCTTCGCATCTTCCCGGCTTCACATTAAAACTAAAGTAAGAGGGGCTGTAACCTCTAATTTGAGATTCTTGTAAGCGAGCAAAAAATTGACGAATTGGAGTAAAGATACCAGTATAAGTCGCTGGATTCGAGCGCGGAGTTCTTCCAATTGGACTTTGATCAACTACAATAACTTTATCTAATTTTCCTTCAATCTCCAATTTTCGATAATTAGAAACAGAAATATTTGCTTTTAAAACTTCTTTTTCTAAAGCTTTGGCTAAAACTTCTAAAACTAAAGTACTTTTTCCCGACCCCGAAACTCCGGCAACACAAACAAACTTCCCCAAAGGAACTTTCAAATTCACATTTTTTAAATTAAATTGAGAAGCTCCCCAAAGTTTTATTACTCCCGAGGCATGAGAGACTTTAGTAAGGTTAGAACTAACTTTTTTCTTACCCGAAAAATAAACTCCGGTTAAAGTTTTTGATTTTTTTAACTGAAGAGGAGTTCCCTGAAAAACAATTCTTCCTCCGTTTTCTCCAGCTTCCGGACCAATTTCCACTACCCAATCCGCGTTTTCAATTACTTTTTGATCATGTTCAACCACAATCACGGTATTTTGGAGATCTCTTAATTCCTTAAGAGTTTTTATTAATCTTTCTGTGTCTCGAGCATGAAGTCCAATCGTAGGTTCATCCAAGACATAAATTACTCCCGAAAGTCCGGAACCCAATTGAGTAGCCAAACGAATCCTTTGATTTTCTCCTACTGATAAACTGCTGGCTGAACGAGCTAAATTAATATATTCAAGCCCAACATCTTTTAAAAAATTAGCCTTACTTAAAATTTCCTTCACAATTGGTTCGGCAACTTCTTTTTGGCTTTCCAACATTCCTTGATAAACTTTATTTTCAAAAAACTTAATTAAGTCAGAGATTGGCATCAAAGAAATTTGAAAAATATTCTGAGAGGCTATTTTTACCGCTAAAGCCTCTTTTCTTAAACGCGAACCCTCACAAACAGTGCATACTTTTTCGGTCATATATTTGGAAAGCTCGCTGCGAATAAAATCGGAATCGGTTTCATAATACAGCCGCTCCAAACGAGGAATAATTCCTTCAAACAAAGTTTTTCCCTCCCAATCACCATCTTTTAAGTAGATGTAGTTATTTTTATCACCATAAAGAATCTTCTGCTGAACTTCTAAAGGAAGTTTTCCAAAAGGTGTTCGCGGAGAAATTCCTAAATCTTCTAAAATATTTAAAGTAACAAAACGCTGCCAATTGACCCCTAAAGCTCTTTTCGCAACCCGACTTAAGAAAAACCAAGGTTTTATGGCTCCCGCTTCTAGTGAAATTTCCGGATTAATAATTAAGTTTAAATCAATCTCCAATTTTGTCCCTAATCCTTGGCAAGCCGAACAAGCCCCAAAAGGACTATTAAAAGAAAAGGTTCGGGGCTCAATTTTGGGAAGAGAAAAACCGCATTTCTGACAAGCATAATTTTCTGAAAAAGAAATTTCTTTATTTTTAAATAAAGCAACAATATTCCCCGAACCTATCATTAAACCTTTACGAACTGCTTCTAAAATCTCCAGTTTTTCTTCTTTGATTAAACTTTCAATCTTTCTTTTCTTATTTTTTAAGGCCTTTTTTTCTAAACGCGAGAGATTTTTCTCGATATTTACTTTAACACCGGTAAAAAACCTGCCCACTACCACTTCAATAGTATGCTTTTTATTTTTTTCTAAAGAAAGCTCTTTGGCTTCGTCTACAGAGTAAAAGTATCCATCTACCCTTACCTGAAGATAGCCCCCTCTTCTTATTTCCTCAAAGACTGCCTGATGTTGACCCTTTTTACCAACAATCACCGGTGCCAACAAAATTACTTCTCCTAAATTCGCTAAATCGATAATCTTTTGGGCAATTTCTTGAGGAGTTTGAGCAACGATTGGCAAGTTATCAAAAGGACAATAAGGAACCCCGACTCTGGCAAAAAGAAGGCGTAAATGATCGTAAATTTCGGTAATTGTTCCTACCGTCGAGCGCGGATTAGAAGAGACGCTTTTCTGATTAATGGCAATAGTAGGAGAAAGACCAACAATTTTATCCACCTCCGGCTTTTTGAAACCCCCTAAAAACTGACGCACATAAGAAGATAAGCTTTCTAAATACCTTCTTTGCCCCTCCTCATAAAGAGTATCAAAAGCTAACGAAGACTTCCCCGAACCAGAAACTCCGCAAATAACAATAAGTTTATTTTTGGGCAAAAGAAGGTTAACATTTTTTAAGTTATGAACCCGCGCCCCTCTGATTTCGATAAAATCTTTTGATTCCAATGATTTGTTCATAAAAATCTTAATTAAGCAACCAATTAAAATATTCTATAATTTAGTTAGTATATATGAAAAAAGAATTAAAAGAAAAAATCAACAAGCTTCCTCAAAATCCCGGAGTTTATCTTTTTCAAGATAAAAAAGGGGAAATTATTTATATTGGCAAGTCGGCTAACTTAAAAAAAAGAGTTCTTTCTCATTTTCGACAATCAAATTTCCAAAAAAGCAACTTTCTTCAAGGAACTTTAATAAATTACAAAAAAATAGCTGACTTGGAATTCATAGAAACTAATTCTGAGGCAGAAGCTTTAATTTTAGAAAGAAAATTAGTAAAAAAATATCAACCCAAATACAATATCGAATTAAAAGACGATAAAGATTTTTTGTATGTAGCTTTTAGCCAAGAAGAGCTACCCCGTCTTTCTTTAATTCATCAAACAAAAAAAGTAATGGCTGATTTAGAAGGCCCCTTTCCTCAAGTCAAAGCAATTAAACAATTTTTAAAACTCCTAAGAAAAATTTTCCCTTACCGCACTTGTAAAAATAAACCCTCAACTCCGTGTCTCGAGTACCACTTAGGGTTTTGTAATGCTCATCTTAAAAAAACTAAAGCCTATCCCCAAGTTATTAAAGGAATAAAGGTTTTTTTAAGACTTTATAATGAGCCGATCTCGCCTTCTCCTCATCTTGAATGTTTTGATGTTTCTCATACTCAAGGAAAATTAACGGTTGGTTCAATGGTTACTTTTATTGGCAAAAAACCCTTTAAAAAATACTATCGCCGCTTCCAAATAAAAAGGGTGAAGGGAATAAATGATCCCGCTTCTCTCAAAGAAATTATTGAAAGACGCCTCAAACACAAAGAATGGCCTTACCCTGATTTAATTATAATTGACGGAGGAAAGTCACAATTGGCTTTGCTAAAGAACCTAGAAATACCCGTCATTGCTTTAGCTAAATTAAACCTTTCAAAAAAAGAAGGATCTTTCCAAAGGATAAAAAGCGAAGGCTTTCTTTATTCCCCTTATTCTCGAAATCGCTTGGATTTAAAAGAAATTCCTTCTAATATTAAAAGCGTCCTTCTTCAAGTAAGAGACGAAGCTCATCGTTTTGCTATAAGTTATCATCGTCTTAAAAGAAAAAAAGAAATTTTAGAAGAATAAAATGTCAGTCTTCCATCTTTCAAAAAGATTAAAACCCAGCGGAGATCAGCCTCAGGCTATCCAAAAACTTGTAAAAGGATTCAAAAGGGGAAATAAGTTTCAAACGCTGCTAGGAGTGACCGGCAGTGGTAAAACTTTTACCATTGCTAATGTAATTCAAGCTTTAAACAAGCCAACTTTGGTGATTTCTCATAATAAAACCTTAGCCGCTCAACTTTACGAAGAGTTTAAAGAATTGTTTCCTCAAGATTATGTTCACTACTTCGTTTCCTATTACGATTACTATCAACCAGAAGCTTATTTGCCCGCTTCAGATACTTATATTGAAAAAGAAGCTCAAATCAATGAAGAAATCGAAAAGCTTAGGCACGCTGCTGTCCAATCTGTTTTAAAAAATCGAAACACTATTATTGTGGCTTCGGTTTCCTGTATTTACAATTTAGGCTCCCCTCAAACTTACCAAAATCTCTCCTTAAAAATTAAACTTAATCAAAAAATCTCCAAAAGAGAATTCTTAAAAAAATTATTAGCACTTCAATTTGAAAGAAATGAGTACGATTTTTGGCGAGGAAAATTTCGTCAGCGAGCAGAGTTTATCGATGTCTGGCCCTCAGGAAAAGATTTAATTTACCGAGTTCAAATTACCAATGATCAAGTTAAAAAAATCATTGAAATGGAAGCTCCTTGGGGAAAAAGCAAAGAAGTTAAAGAAATTGATCTTTTCCCGGCTAAATTTTGGCTTTCCGAAGAAAGTGTTAGAGAAATCGCTATTTCCAATATAAAGTTAGAGCTGGAAGAACAAATCCAAAATCTTCAAAAACAAAAGAAATTTTTAGAGGCTGAGCGATTAAAAAGAAGAACTCTTTATGACTTAGCTCTAATTGCTGAGGTGGGCTGGTGTAAAGGAATAGAAAACTATTCTCGTTATTTTGATGGCCGACAACCAAATAGTCCTCCCTTTACTTTAATCGATTATTTTCCTTCAGACTTTCTTTTAGTAATCGACGAATCCCACATTACCATTCCTCAATTAAGAGGAATGGTTGAAGGAGATAAATCAAGAAAAAAAGCCCTGATTGAACATGGCTTTCGACTTCCTTCCGCTTTAGATAATCGACCCCTTACTTTTCAGGAATTTCTTGAAAAAACTTCCCAAACTCAATGTCTTTTTTCTTCAGCTACTCCAGCCGAGTACGAAATAAAGAAATCAGATTTAGTGGTAGAGCAAATTGTTAGACCCACTTTTATCTTAGATCCAGAGGTAGAAGTAAGAAAAACTAAAAACCAAATACCCGATCTCGTTAAAGAAATCCTTCAAAGAATTAAAAACAAAGAAAGAGTATTAGTAACCGTTCTTACCAAAAAACTTTCTGAAACTTTGGCTCAATATCTTAAAGACAAAAAGATAAAAGCGGCTTTTCTTCATTCAGAAATCGATACCTTAGAAAGACCGCAAATTCTTTTTGATCTAAGACAAGGAAAATATGATGTTTTGGTAGGAGTAAATTTACTTAGAGAAGGTTTAGATTTGCCAGAAGTGTCTTTGGTAGCAATTTTAGATGCTGATAAAGAGGGATTTTTAAGGGATAAAACATCATTTATTCAAGTAGCGGGCCGAGCGGCTCGAAGTTTGCATGGTAAGGTAATTATGTACGCTGATAAAATAACTAAATCTATGAAAGAAGCTATAAAAGAAATGGAAAGAAGAAGAGCTATTCAAGAAAAATATAATCAAAAACATCACAAAAATCCTCAGCCAATTATCAAAGAAATTATTAGCACTCTCCCCTTAAAGAAAAAAGAAGCCGTTTCTAAACTCACTATTCAAGAGGAATTCAAAAAAGATTACCTGCGAGAGCTTAAGCAAAGATTAGAACTAGCTCAAAGAAATCTTCAATTTGAAAAAGTAGTTGAAATCAAAGAATTAATCGAAAAATTAAAAAAATCCAAGCGCTAAATCCCTAACTGATTAGAAATTTCTTTCATTGAATTGATTACATTTTGAATGTGTTCTTCCAATCCTATTCCTAATTCCGCCGCTCCCTGAAAAATTTCTTCGCGATTTACTCCAGCCGCAAATCTTTTTTCCTTAAATCTTTTTTTAACCGACTCGACATCAACCGAGTTTAAAGATTTATCGGGTTTGATTAAAGCTACTGCCACAATAAATCCAACCAACTCATCAACCGCAAAAAGCGTTTTTGCCATCAAACTCTCCCGCGGTGCTCCAGTGTAAGAAGCGTGAGCTAAAATAGCTTTCAAAGACTCTTCATCTAATTTGTCTTTCAAAAACTCAACCGCCTTGTAAGGATGACCGCCTTCTTGAGGATGGGGATATTTTTCATAATCTAAATCATGAAGCAATCCTGTAACATACCATTTTTCTACATCCTCGTTAAACTTTTTTGCATAATAAGCCATAGCATTGGCAACTGCCAGCATATGTTTTTTAAGATTGGGATTTTTTACCCACTCGTCTAAAATTTTTAAGGCTTCTTGGCGCGTCATTTTAAAATTTTTTAATTCTAAAACTTGGCATTTAAGATAATCCTCATTATAATTGATTTTTAATAAAAAAACATCTTTATGATTAGCTTTCGAGTACTAAAAAAGTCAAAAAATTCTTCTGCTCGATTAGGAGTTATTAAAACTCCTCACGGAGAAGTAGAAACTCCAGCTTTTGTTCCCGTAGCCACTCAAGCCACAGTAAAAACCTTAGACAGCTTAAGAGTCCGAGAAACGGGTACTCAAATTCTTATTGCTAACACTTTTCATCTTCATCTAAAGCCGGGAGAAGAAATTATTAAAAAAAACGGCGGGCTGCACAAATTTATGAACTGGCCTAAACCCTTAATGACTGATTCTGCTGGCTTTCAAGTTTTTAGTTTTGGTTTTGGAAGAGATTATGAAACAGGAAAGGTGCTTAAAAATCAAAATTCCTCTCAAAAATCTTCTCTCCAAAAAATCACTGTTTTTCACAAACCTCAAAAAATTAAAATTACAAATCAAGGAGTTTATTTTCAATCACCCTTAGATGGAAAAGAAATTTTCATTGGCCCTCAAGAATCAATAAGAATTCAAGAAAAACTAGGCGCCGATATTATTTTTGCTTTTGATGAATGCCCTTCTCCCTTGGCGGATTATTATTACAATCAAAAAGCCTTAGAGAGAACTCACGCTTGGGCAAAAATTTGCTTAAAAACCAAAAAAACCAACCAAGCTCTTTTTGGTATTGTTCAGGGAGGAAAATATAAAGACTTAAGAAAAACAAGCGCTAACTTTATTGGTTCGCTAGATTTTGATGGCTTTGGAATCGGCGGAGAATTTGGAATTGATAAAAAATCAATGAGGGCAATTCTTAAAGTTACCATCAACGAACTTCCTTCAAACAAACCTCGCCATCTTTTAGGAATTGGTCATTTAGAAGATATCCTTTTAGCCGTTAAAGAAGGAGTGGATACTTTTGATTGTATCGTCCCCACTCATTATGCTCGCCATGGCTATGCTTTTGTAGGAAAAATTCCTGAAAACTTAAAAGGAGCTGGTCTTTCCATGAGAAAAAATAAAATAGATTTAAACAAAAGAAAATATTTAAAAGAAAACAAACCCTTAGACAAATATTGTAACTGCTTTGTTTGCCAGAATTACAGCCGCAGCTATATTTGCCATTTGCTAAAAGCTAAAGAAATAACCGCTCTTTCTCTTCTTACTTTTCATAATCTTTATTTTTTTAATAAATATCTTGAAAAAATTAGAAAGGAAATAAAGAAAGGAAATTTATAAAAATTATGGAAATTGAAAAAATTTTAAAGAAGTATGACTATTTTCTTCCCAAAGAATTGATTGCTCAAGAGCCCAGCCGCCCTCGCGATCAAGCACGGCTTTTTGTTTACAAAAAAGATAAAAAACCTCCTCAAGAAGATAGGAATGTTTTTTTAGATACTTTTAAAAATTTAGCTAAATATCTCCCTCCTCATTCAGTGTTGGTTTTCAATAAAACTAAAGTTATTCCTGCCCGACTTTTTCTTAAAAAAGAAACGGGAGGGAGAGTAGCTCTTCTTTACCTCAAAAAAGATAAAACCGGTAAAAAAATAGAAGCCTTAGCCAACAAAAAGCTAAAAATAGGCACCAAACTTTTTTTAAACTCCAAAATTTCTTTTACTGTTATTAGTCAAAAAGAAAAGATCTACTCTCTGAGAATTAATTCTCGTTCCTCCTTGGATATTTTAAAAATCTTAGAAAAATACGGCCATACTCCTCTACCTCCTTATATAAAAAACCCTCCCCTTTCCGAAAAAGAACTTAGAGAAAAATATCAAACAGTCTTTGCTCAAAAAATCGGATCTGTAGCTGCTCCCACCGCTTCTCTTCATTTCACAAAAAGACTTTTAAAAAAATTAAAAAAATCAGGCCACAAAATAGCTTATCTTACTTTACATGTTGGATTGGGAACCTTTGCTCCCTTAAGCGAAGAAAATCTCAAGAAAAACCAACTTCACCCAGAATGGTATGAAATTGATAAAAAAACCGCTCAATTTCTTAATCAAGCTAAAAAAGAACAAAAGCCCATTATCGCTGTGGGAACTACAGTCGTCCGAGCTTTAGAAAGCGCCGCTACTGGGGAAAAAATTATAAAAACTCACGGCTACAGTCGACTTTTTATTAAAGAAGGCTATCGTTTTAAATTTATTGATGGTTTAATCACTAATTTTCATCTTCCTCGTTCTAGCCTTCTAATGTTAGTAGCGGCTTTAGTAGGAAGGAAAAATTTACTTAAACTTTATCAAATTGCCATCAAAGAAAGATTTCGCTTCTTTTCGTTTGGAGATGGAATGCTTATTTTCTAAAATCAACTACTACACTAAATTCCCCCTTTAAATTTTTAGGAGATTGATTAATTTGAGCTAAAACTTCTTCGGGAGAGCCACAAAAATAATTTTCAAAAATTTTTGTCATTTCTTTAGCAACACATAAATAACAAGAAGGAGCTACTTCTTTTAAAACTTCCAGAGTTTTAAGAATCCGAAAAGGAGATTCAAAAAAAACCAAAACACTTTCTTGTTCTTGAAAACGAGTAAAGAAGTTTTTCAATTGCCCTTTTTTTCGAGGGCAAAAGCTCACAAAAGTAAATTCTCTAGCTCTAATTCCTGAAGCCGCCAAGGCACTTATTAAGGCTGAGGGACCGGGAATTATTCTGATTTCTATCTTTTTTTCTCGAGCCGCTCTTACTAAATCCGCTCCCGGATCACTAATCGTAGGAGTACCAGCTGAAGTAATATAAGCTGCATCTTCTTTCGATAAAATTTCTAAAATTCTTTCCGTTATTCGATGTTTGTTTTTGTCGTTATATTTGATAATTTTCTTACCCAAAAGATTATAAGCTCTTAATAAAACCAAGGAATCCGAAGGGCTTTCGGCAATAATAACCTTTACTTTCCCCAAAACTTCCAAAGCGCGCTGAGAAATATCTTTTAAATTACCAATAGGAGTAGAAACAATATAAAGCATAAGAAAAAATTAATTATTCTACAGTAACTGATTTAGCTAAATTTCTTGGATGATCAACGTCCAGACCTTTTAAAACAGCAAAATAATAAGCAAACAACTGAAGAGGAATAACGGCTAAAATAGGCATTAACATCTCTAAAGTTTTAGGTAAATAAATAACATCGTCAGCTATTTTATTTATTTTTTTGTCGCCTTGAGTAGCTAAGGCTATTACCTTTCCTTGACGAGCTTTAATTTCCTGAATATTAGAAAGATTTTTTTCATAAACTGAATCTTGAAAAGCAAGAACAATTGAAGGGAAATTTTTATCAATCATAGCAATGGTTCCGTGTTTCATCTCTCCTGATCCGATACCTTCAGCATGAACATAAGAAATTTCTTTTAATTTTAAAGCTCCCTCACAAGCCACAGGAAAATTGTATTTTCTCCCTAAAAAAAGAAAGTTCTTATAGCCAGCATATTTATTAGCTAAATTTTTTATTAAATCAGCTTGGCTTAAAACTTTTTTCACTAAAGAAGGAATTTTCGATAATTCTTGAGCAATTCTTTTACCCATTACCAAAGAAAGATTTCTTTGTCTTCCTAAAAAAAGAGTTAGCAGTGCCAAAATAGCTATCTGAGAAGTAAAAGCTTTAGTAGAAGCTACACTAATCTCTGGGCCAATGTGTTGATAAACTCCTGCGTCTGTTTGACGAGCAATTGAGGATCCTACCACATTAACAATTCCTAAGGTAAGCACGCCTTTTTCTTTAGCCTCTCTTACCGCTGCTAAAGTATCAGCGGTTTCCCCTGATTGAGAAATTGCCACCAAAGCATCACCTTTTAAAAAAACGGGTTTTTTGTACCTAAACTCAGAACCAATTTCTGCTTTGGTAGGAATTTGAGCATATTCTTCTAGCATATATTCCCCTACCTTAGCAGCAAAGTAAGCAGTTCCACAACCAACTAAATAAAGACGATTTATCTTTCTTAAGGTTTCTTTGATTCTTTCCAATCCTCCCAATTTAGCATTTCCTTCTTCAATTAAAAGCCTTCCCCTTAAAGAATCTTCTAAAGATTGAGGCTGAGAAAAAATCTCCTTTAGCATAAAATGAGGAAAGCCTTCCTTTTTAGCCGCCTTTAAATCCCAATCAATTTCCTGAACCCTCCAAGAAATAGGCTGACTATCTAAATTAAAAATTTCAAAATCCTGAGGAGTAATAAGAGCGTATTCTCTATCATTCAAGTAAACTACTTTTCGAGTATGAGAAAGAATGGCTGCTACATCTGAGGCAACAATATTTTCCTGATTTCCAATACCAATAAGTAAGGGGCTAAAATTACGAGCGGCCACCAAAAGATGAGGCTCTCTTCTATCCAAAATTACTAAGCCGTAAGTTCCTTGAATCTTTTTCAAAGCCAAGGGCACTGCTTCTTTTAGAGAAAGGCCTTTTTCTTTTTTTATTTCTTCAATTAAGTGAGCAATTACCTCGGTATCCGTTTGAGAGCGAAAGCAATGACCCCTTTTTAATAAAGCCTCCTTCAACTCTTGGAAGTTTTCTATAATACCATTGTGAACCAACCAAATATTTTTAGAACAATCACAATGAGGGTGAGCATTAGCCTCTGTTACTCCTCCATGAGTTGCCCAGCGCGAGTGAACCATCCCCCAAGAACCAGAAAAATTTTGGCTGGTTATTTTTTTCTCAAGATTAGAAATTTTCCCAACGCTTTTAGCTAAAGAAAGTTTTCCTTTAGAATCAACAACTAAAATGCCAGCCGAATCATAACCTCGATATTCAAGATTTTTAATTCCATCAAGAAGAATGGGCAGAGCTTCTCTTTTACCAACATAACCAACAATCCCACACATACTCAAAATAAAGATAGTCTAACTACAAATAATAAATGACATCTTTTCTTTCTACCACCACTTGCCAGCCAAACTTTTTAGCTAAATTGTAAAGCTTTTGATTAGGATTAAAACAAATCGGTTTCTCAACTAATTCTAAAAATTTAGCATCAGTTTCAGTATCTCCCACCCCAATTGATTTTTTTAAACTCCAGCCCATCTTTTCTTTTAAATCAAGAATAATCTTTCCTTTATCATTAAGAATAGGCTTGATCTCTCCGCTGTATTTTCCCTGCGAAGAGAAATAATAAGTACCGAAATATATCTGAAAACCCCATTTTTTGGCAAAAATTTTCACAATCTCCAAAGGAGAACCGGAGAGAGCTACTAAAATGTGAGTCTTTTTTAGGCGCTGAATTAAATCTCGACTAAATCGATAGACTTTATCTTTTTGCTCTTTAATAACAATCTCGCTAACCTTACAAACATCCTTTACCAAACAGCCTTCGATTCTTTTATTAAAAGTTTTAACTACTTGATTAATATAATCTTCATAACTTCCTTTTCGATTAACCCAACGCAAATAGTAGTGTTCTATTTCTTTTTTTACGATAGGAGGAAAAATTCCGTAATCCACCAACGCCCAAGTTAATTCTACTGTTAGAGAACTTCTAAAAATAGTTCCATCAATGTCAAAGATAGCCAACGGTTTTGTTTTTGAAGTGGCTTTAATTTTCATTTAAAAAACAAATATTAATCATCGATAGCGCAAAGACCTAATTGTCTTGCCAGCCTTTTTAGCGTGTTTTTTTCTTACAATCTTCTTCTTTTTGTTCATAGACCATCGCAAAATTGATTTCTCAAAAAGAAGAAAATTAGAAAAACTCCCTTTAAATCCAAGCAAAATTTTACCTTTTTTTCAACTCTCTCTTAACCTTTGACTACCGCTATTGGTTTTAACCTTGCTACCCTTAAAGCAATGCCCACCTTTTCTACTACCTCCACTACTTGATCAACATCTTTATAAGCTAAGGGAGCTTCTTCGGCGATTCCTGATAAAGATCCGGCTTCTAAAAAAATCCCCTCTTTCCTTAGCTCGTCTTTAATTTTTTTTCCAGAAACTGTTTTTTTAGCAGCGTGCCGAGACATCATTCGGCCAGCTCCATGGCAAGTTGAGCCAAAAGAAACTTCTTCTGACTTTTTTGTTCCCGCTAAAACATAGGAGGCGGTTCCCATGCTTCCCGGAATAATTACTGGCTGACCAGTTTCTTGGTAAAAAGAAGGAATCTCTTTATTGCCCGAACCAAAAGCTCGAGTAGCTCCTTTGCGGTGAATAATAAACTTTTCCTTTTTTTCATTTTCTAATGAGTACTCCTCAATTTTAGCAATATTGTGAGCAACATCATAAAGAATTTTTACTTCTTCGTAATCTAAATCAAACATTTCAACCAATACATTTCTTACTAAATGAGTGATTACTTGCCGATTAGACCAAGCAAAGTTAGCCGCTGCCGACATTGCCTTAAAGTAGTTTTTTCCCTCTGGAGAATTAAAGGGAGCACAAGCTAATTCCAAATCGTTCAATTTAATTTGATATTTTTCCAAAACTCTAATCATTTCCCGAATATAATCAGTGGCCACTTGATGACCTAATCCTCGCGAACCCGTATGAATTAAAATAGTCACCTGATCTTCTTTTAAACCAAAAATTCGAGCTTTTTCTTTATCAAAAATTTTTTCTACTCTGCCCACTTCTACAAAATGATTTCCTGCTCCCATGGTTCCTAATTGATCAAAACCTCTTCTTTTCGCCACTTCAGAGACACAGAAAGCCTCGGCCTCCTTAAGAAAACCTCGAGATTCAATAAAATCAAGATCACTTTCTAAACCGTAGCCCCATTTAATCACTTTAGGGACCCCCTCATTTAAAACTTCATCGAATTCTTTTTTGGATAATTTTATCTTTCCTCCTCTTCCTACTCCTGAAGGAATATTTTTGTAAAGCTCTTTTGCGAGACGCTCTAAACTATTTTTTACCTGCGAAAAATCCAGCGGTGTTAAAAGTAAACGCACTCCGCAATTAATATCATAACCGATTCCTCCTGGAGAAATTACTCCCTCAGAATAAGAAATAGCCGCCACCCCTCCTACCGGAAACCCATAACCTTCATGAGCATCCGGCATTGCTAAAGCATACTTTTTTATTCCCGGCAAAGTTGCTACATTTACCAATTGATCTAAAGAACGATCCGAGGAAATTTTTTCCAACATTGGCCGATTAGCAAAAACCCTTGCCGGCACCAGCATTCGAGGAGAAAAGCTTTGAGGAATTTCCCAAATATAATCAGAAATTTTTTCTAAAAACTTCAAGTCCATAAATCATTCAAAAACTTTAATTATATTTTCTATATATCACAAACGATAACCGTTTCAAATCTCCCTTTTTTATCTCGGCTAATTTTGGCTTCATGATAAGTGATGGCTTTAATATCTTTTCTAAAACCATCCACCAGCCAACCTTCAATTTCTGCTTCCAAAAAATTATTTCTAAATTCCTTAAAATCAACTTTTTTAAAAACTGCTTTCTTAGCGTAGGAATTTAAAAGAACCTCTGAAAGAAAATCAATCAAAAGAGTCGTTTCATTTAAAGAAGAAATCTTAATTTTTCCAAGAATTTTTTTTCTTTTTCTTTCTTTCCAAAAAGGAGAAAGAATTTCTGCTAACCCCTTCAAAGCTTCTTTAAAAAGTCCCTCAACTTTTGAAGAGGAGATTAAAATCCTTACATCAGCCGTATGAGGAAGGATTTTATACATACCCCGCTTTTAAATTAAAAATAAACTCAAGCAAATTAATAAGCTAAACTCTTTAAAATATCGATGTTTTCCTTGTCTGGTCCTTGATCATCAAAGCCCGGCACCTCCAAAATAAAAGGCCTTTTTCTAAATTCGGGATGATGAAGCATCTTATAAAAAGCTTCTTTTCCTAAATAACCTTGACCGATATTTTCGTGCCGATCTTTATTAGAAAAAGCAGCAGTAGCACTGTCGTTGGCATGAATCGCCAACCATCTTTCTAAGCCAATTAATTTTTCTACTTTTTCAACAAAAGAATCTAAAGAATCATTGGAAAAATCAACCAGAACTCCCGCCTCAAATCCATGAGCAGTGTCATAACAAAAACCCAAACGAGGATCAGCTACTTTTTCTATAACTCTTCCTATTTCTTCTAAAGTATCTCCCACTAAATTTCCCGCTCCCGCGCTATTTTCTATCAACAAAAACCCTTCCTTTACCAGAGAAAAAATCTCTTTAATATTTTTTGCCACTAATTCTTCCGCTTCTGCTTGAGGCCTTTGACCTTTGGAACCAATATGAAAAATTACTCCTTGAGTTCCTAAAAAGTTAGCAATTTCCAAATGCCTTTTTAACAGCTGAGTAGAAATTTTGGCTAATCTCTCATTAGCACTTGCTAAATTAATTAAGTAAGGAGCGTGAAGAAAAATAGGACGAATTTCCAACTTTTGAGCTAAAGATTTAAATTCCTTTGCTTCTTTTAGGGAAGGCAAAGGAGCTTGCCAGCGCACTGGAGAAGCTCCAAAAATCTGAATACAGTTAGCTCCCATTTCTTTAGCTCTTTCCAAAGCCATTAAAAATCCTCCACTTACGGAGACATGAGCTCCGATTTTTACATTATTCTTTAAAGCTCTTTTAGCCATAAAAATTACTTTTCCACCCTTAACAACTCTACTTCGAAAATTAAAGTTGCTTGAGGAGGAATACCAGCTTGAGGAAATCCTCTTTCACCATAAGCTAAATCCGGAGCAATAGTTAATTTTCTTTTTCCTCCCACCTTCATTCCAACAATCCCTTCTTCCCAGCCCTTTATTACCTCTCCAGAGCCCAAAACAAAAGAGAAAGGAGTTCCTCTTTTATAAGAGTTATCAAACTCTTTTCCGTCGCTAGCTAACTTACCCACATAATGAACGCTAACTCGATCTCCTTTTTGAGCCACCTCTCCCTCTCCTGCCTTAAGCTCTACCACCGAAAGTCCTTTTATTCCTAAATTGAGGTTTTGCTCGCTAATATTATTGGGTTGATTAACTAGTTTCCAAAAAATTAACCCTAAAATCACCACCAAACCAACAAAGAAAATAAAAAATTTCATAGTCTTGATTTCTAAAGTTAATTTAAATTTTCAAATAAAAATTTAGGAAGATTTTTTCTTTTTAAAATTCCTTCCTTCCAAAAATCTAACCTTTAACTTTCTTACTTTAAAATTTTGAAGAAGACGAAAATAAGCTGGAGTACGGTAAGCTGGTTTTCCTACACGATTACCTACTTTTGAATAATTTCTCATAGTTAAAGTGAAATTTTTCTAATCTTATTTTATCATAATAAACAACTCTGTTAAAATTAACTGCGGATAATTCATTAACCAAAAATAAAATGACCAAGATATTAATTTTAGCCTTCTTTTTATTAGTTAGTTGGCCAATCATCTTTATTTTTAAAGGCTCTCATTCAACCCCCAGCTTAAATTTCCTTTATCCTCTAAAAGATGGGGAAATTATCGAAGTTATCTTTAAAGATAAAACTATTCAAGCCGAGGCAGCAGTTTCTTCTCTTAAAAAAGAAAAGGGGCTTTCTCAAAGAGAGGAGCTTTCAGAAAATCAAGGAATGATATTTGTTTTCGAAAGACCTCAAATTCCCTTCTTTTGGATGAAAGATATGAAATTCGCTTTAGACTTTATCTGGATAAATCAAAATCAAATCGTTGATTTAGCAGAAAACATTCCTCCGCCCAGTCGTTTTCTTTCCCCTCAAATTGTTTACCCCAAAGAAAAAGTCGATAAAGTCTTAGAAGTAAAAGCCGGCACAATTAAAAAATTAAATCTCAAAAAGGGAGATTTAATAGAATTTAGAAAAATCAAAGAATAACCATAATTGCTCCTGCCGCCATTAAAATTGCCCCCAGAAAGGCTTTCCAGCTAATTTTTTCCCCTAAGATTAATACTGAAAGAATAATTACAAAGATAATACTAGTTCGATCGATCGCTGCGACTTTAGAAGCCATTCCTTCTTTTAAAGCTAAAAAGTAAAAAATCCAAGAAAGCGCTCCTGCTAAACCCGCAGCCACAATTAAAACCCAATCCTTCCAGGAAAGTGAGTTAAAATTATTTAAACTAAATTTCTTCAGAAAAAAACTCGTCACTAAAAGAAAAATCGCCATAATTACTCCTCGGATCGTAGTCGCAAGCACCGAGTCAGTATTCTTTAATCCCAACTTCCCAAAAATAGCCACTAATGCCGCAAATAATGAAGAAAAAATCGCATAAAGAAACCACCTCATAAGCCTTCGAAATTTTTAAAAAATTTTAATTTTCGATTTCCTTAATTTTTTGAGAATAAAGACAAAAAGGACATTTCTCGTTAAAGGGAGGAATTTTTTCATCCTCCAAGCATTTTCTCGCTTCAAAAAGAGCTTCCTCTACCCAAAAAGAATTGCCTTCGTAAGGTAGAATCCGAACATCAAACTCGAGTTTTTCTCCAAAGTCTGCCACATCTTTCTTACCATTAGCATAAACAAAATAACCCATCCGAGAAACATTGAAACCATTCATTTTAAAAAGCCATTGATAGATTTCTATCTGTCTTTTGTAAGATTCTTTCCAAGAAGAATCTAAAGACACTTCGCCATTAATGCTAGTTGCTTTATAATCAACAATAATTAACTCCCCTTTTTCGTTTTGCCAAACATCATCAATCGCCCCCTGAAGAATTATTTTTGTAGGAGAATGATAAAAGGAAATCCCTTTAAAGTTATTTCTCCACTCATCAATCTCCGGATGCCAAAAAGGAATGGCTTTTATTTTATGCTTCTTCATTAAGGGGTGAGGCTCTTTCTTTTGACGATAAATATCAAATTCTTTCTTTAAAAGAAAATCAACTGCAGAATTAAGGGTAAAAGGGGCTGAGGCTGGCTGAGCAATATTCAGTCGCCTATCCAAATAAAAACAGCGTCGACACTGAAGAAAAAGTTCCAGTTTCGAACGACTCAATTTAAAATCCTCACCAGAAATAAATTTTTTATTTGAAGAAAAAGACATAATTTTAAAACAAGCTTTAGTATAAATAAAAACAAAAGAAATAACAACCAAGCAAAGAAAAAACAAAAAAGCCCTTAAACAAAAAGCGCCCCTTTTTAAAGAGGGACGCTTTTAAGGCTGATTATCAAAACTATCTTCTTCGATTCCTTGAAAAGCCACTTCCTCTTTCTTTGAGAGGTCGGGCTTCGTTAACCACCAATCTTCTTCCGTCTACTTCTTTTCCGTTAAACATCTCGATAGCTTTGTCTGCTTCTTCATCATTAGCCATTTCGACAAAACCAAATCCGCGAGAACGGCCGGACATTTTGTCAACAATGACATTAGCCGAAGAAACTTCTCCAGCCTCAGAAAACATTTCTGATAACTGATCGCCTGTAGTTTTGTAGGATAAGTTTCCTACATACAATTTCTTAGCCATGACAACTACAATATTTTTTTACTATTGAACGCTACTTTAGGAAGGACCTTCTTTTTAATTTTTAAAGAACCCAAAGAGCACCTTTTAACTATAAACCTTATTTCGAAAAAGTCAAATAAAGAAATCCTCAATACCAAAGCCAAATTGTCAAAGAGAAATCTTTTTTGTATTCTTAATAAAAATGGATAAGCAAAAAAAAGAGGAACTTCTTAAGCAAATTAGAGATGAAGTGCTTAATTTAAAAAGCTCCCCTCTTTATTCTTACAGAGTAGCCAATAACTATTATCCCGTTATCGGCCAAGGCAATCACGATGCCAAAATAATGTTTATTGGCGAAGCCCCTGGAAGAAATGAGGCTGAAAGCGGTATTCCTTTCTGCGGAGCTGCCGGCAAAATTTTAGATGAACTCTTAGCAAGTATTGGCCTTCCTCGAAGCGAAGTTTACATTACTAACATCCTGAAGGATCGCCCGCCAGAAAACCGCGATCCTTTACCGGAAGAAATAAAGGTTTATGCTCCTTTTCTTGATAGACAAATAGAAATAATTCAACCTCAAGTAATCGTTACTTTAGGAAGATTTTCCACTGCTTACATCTTAGAAAAGTTTGGCCTTAAAAATGAAATTAAGCCAATTAGCCAAATTAAAGGAAAGGTCTTTTCGGCTAATCCTTTACTGGGGCATGCGGTAAAAATTATTCCTCTTTATCACCCAGCCGTTGCCGTTTATAACAATAATGTTAAAGAAGAGTTAAAAAAAGATTTTCAAGTGATTAAGCAATTCCTTTAGATTTTTGAAACTGAAAAAACAAATCTTTAAAATCTCTTTCTTATTCCATTAAGGAAAGAAGCACCATCAAAACCAAGCCTAAAACAATGCCGGCTAACTGAACCAAAGACTCAAAAAGGTGAGTTTCGCATTTATTATTATGAAGTTCCGGAATTAAATCGGAGCCAGCAATATAAAGAAAGCCTCCAGCAATCACCGGCAAAAGAATTAAGGAAAGATATTTAGACAAATCTCCTATCATAAAAACCAACCCTACTCCCACCAAGGAGGTTAAAGCAGTAAGAAAATTAAAAAAGAGAGCTTTTTTAGCAGAAAGTCCCCACTTAATCAAAATCCCAAAATCTCCCATCTCCTGAGGAATTTCGTGTAAAATTACCGCTAAAGTAGTAGCAACTCCTACCGGCAAACTAACTAGGAAACTAGCACCAATAGCTACCCCATCAGCAAAATTGTGGATGCTATCTCCCACAATATTCATAAAAGCTACCGGATGAAGATGATTTTCTGAAGTTTTAATATGACAATGACGCCAACGAATAAATTTTTCTAAAATAAAAAACAAAAGAATTCCCACCAACACTAAAGCTGGAACAGTAAGTTCGCCATCTAATCTTTCAAAAGATTGAGGAATAAGATGGATAAAAGTATCCCCCAGTAATCCCCCCGCTGCTAGACTTACAAGAAAAGTAATAATTTTTCTCAACTTCTCTTCGTTGGTATAAAGAGTAAAAATCCCTATCAAGGAAATAAGGCTTACTAAAAAAACACTCCCTACAGAGTAAAAAAATAAACTCATAGATTTATAATTAATTATTAAAATTCAAATATTTTTCCCAAAAACGATACAATTCAGCAGTTGATTTTAAATCTTCTAAATTGTATTTGGCAATCTCTAAAATTTTCCCTTCTCGATAAAGAGCGGTGATATCATTCCCGCTAATTCCATCTTCTTTGGGACTTTTAATCCCAAAAGCTTTAGTCCACATATGAAGAGGAAAATTTTTGCGGCTAGCCCCATAAAAGGAAAGTTGATCAAATAAATCAATATGTTTAGCTTCTTGAGGCTGGCTGGAAAGATATCGATTAGCTAAAAGATTTTTTGAAGGTTTAACTCCTAAAATTGCTGAGCGAATCATTAAAAAAGGAATATCAAATCTTCTTCCATTAAAAGAAATAAAAACATTATAAAACTTTGCTACTTCCCAAAATTTTTCCAAAATTTCCTTTTCGCTTCCTTTTTCTAAAGAAATTCCCTCTTCTAAGATCGAGGGAAGATTTTTATCTTCACTTTGAACAAAAACCGCTCCTTGTCCAGAATCTGGATTAAGCACTCCAATTGCTACCACCTCCCCGGTTAAAGGATAAAAGCTTGTCCCCTCCTTTACTCTTTCCTCTTCCTCATCGCTTTCCGCATACTTTAGCATAAAGTCTTGAGAAATCACATCCAGTGACTCAAATTCCTTACCGGCCGTTTCAATATCAAAAACCAATTTTTTACTTTCCATAAAAATTTGCCTTGATTCTTAAAAATTATTGACACAGGTTATCATTATAAGATATAATAAAGCGCACTTCAAATCTTTTAAAATCTAACTTATTAAAAACATCTTCTTATGGCTCATACTAAGCAATTAGGTTCAACTAAATTAGGTCGCGATTCAGAGGCTAAACGGTTAGGCATTAAAAGGCAGCACGGCCAATTAGTAAAAAGTGGAGAAATTCTCGTCCGTCAAAGAGGAGCTCGTTATTTAGCAGGAAAAAATGTTAAAGTGGGTGCCGATGATACTCTTTACGCTCTAAAAAGTGGAGTGGTTCAATTTAAAAGAGTGAAGAAAATTAGATTCGACGGCAACCATCGCTACGCTACTCAAGTAAGCGTTCTTCCTCAATAGATTTACTCTTCAGCCTCTATCTTAAGGTTAACTGTTGCTTCTTTAGAAACTTCTCCCTTGCCAATTTTAAGGGAGATTTTCTTTTCTCCAATCTCTCTTAAAGGCTTAATTTCCAAAAAAATCTCATCCTCTTGAAAAACAACTTCTTTATCTTGGCTATTTAAAAAATCCAAAACTTTTTTCTTGATTTGCTGACTAGTAACCGAGCTAAAAATTTCTTTATTCTTTCCAACTTTAACCTTAAAAGAAAAGGTAGTAGCAGCCAGCTGGGGCAAGAAAGTTTCCAAAAAATGAAGCTTCTTTAACTTTTCTTTTTCTTCTCTTTCCTTTCTTTGTTGTTCCTCTTTTTCTTTTTGAGGTGTCGCAAGCACTGCTAATTTCTTAGGTAGCAGAAAATTGCGCACATAACCATCAGCTAGATCTTTAATCTCTCCCTTTTTACCTACTCCCTTAATGTCCTGCAGCAAGAGAACCTTCATTTTTGAAAGCTTAGTTTTCTCCTTTTATCTTTTTAACTAAAACTTGAGTAGCTTCTTTTATCCACGAATCAGTATCAAATTCTTCTTTTTCGTTCTCCTGAGGTGATTTTAATTCTATATCCGGCTCAATACCATTCTGATCAATCCGATGACCTTGAGGAGTTAGCCAATAAGCAACGGTAATTTTAAGCATTGATTGATCACTTAAATTAACCAGCTCCTGAACTGTTCCCTTACCAAAACTTTTTTCTCCCATAATAATTGCTCCATTATTTTCCTTTAAGGCCCCAGCCAAAATTTCAGAAGCAGAAGCTGATCCTTTATTAATAAGAACAACGGTAGGGACATCTTTAAAAATAGAAGGCCCTCGAGAAACAAAGGTTTCATTTTGACTTTTGTCTCGAAATTCTTCAACTACAATAGTTTTTCCTTTTTCAATAAACCAGCCCCCAATATTGACCGCTGCTTCCAAATAACCACCGGGGTTATTTCTTAAATCCAAAATAATTCCCTCAGCTTGAGAAAAGATTGCCTTTAAAGCTGCTTGATAAAAAAGAGAAGGGGCTTTTTCATAAAAGTTATTAAGTTTAATGTAAGCAATCCTTCCTCCCTTATCTTCCCTTCCTTCAAAGTTCAAAGTTTTAAAATCAAGAGTAGGAATTTGAATGATGTCACGAGTAATAGAAAAATCTTTCTCCTTTTCCCACCCTTCACGAAAAATAGTTAAAGTTACCACCGTTCCTTTCGGCCCTCTAATTTTTCTTACTGCCTCCTCCACACTTAAGCCAAAAGTGTTCTCATTATTTATTTTAAGAATTTTATCTTGAGGTTTTAGCCCCGCTTTTTCAGCAGGGGTTCCTTTTAAAGGAGTAATAACAATTAACTGACCGTCTTTATTTAAGCCAATTTCCGCTCCAATTCCTCCAAATTCTCCACTAATATCTTGACTAAACTTTTCCGCATCTTCAGGAGAAAAAAATGAAGTATTGGGATCTTTTAAAGAAGAAAGCAGGCCCGCAATCGAACCGTACAAAAGAGAACGATCATCGCTAACTTTTTCTTGAGAAACATACTTGGATTTTAGAACATTCCAAGCTTCCCAAAAAAGAGAAAAATCAATCCCCTCTTTTTGAGGATTGGTTACTCCTTCAACCACAATTTTTTTTGTTTCCCGAATCCCCTTTAAAAACCCCAGCCAATAAGAGCCGCCGATCAAAACAACCACTACCAAAGCAATAACAAAATAAGAAATAGAATCGCGAGAAATTTTAAATTTTTTAAGAAAATTCAGATTCATTTCTTTCAATAAATAATAAAAACTTTACTTGGCCATTTTATCACTTCTTTAATTCAAATTCAAAAATTTTTTTGTAAAGAGGACCGGTAGGGGTTAAATTTGATTCAAAAAGAGTAATTTTTTCAACCCAAAATTCCAACTTGAAAGGCGAAAAGTCTTCCTTAATCCTTTTAATTTCGCGATTTTTTTCTGACAAAGAAAGCTTTTTTTGAAACTTCAATTGCCAGCGATTATCAAAACGGGCAAGCGTAATATGGCTAGAAAAATCCTTTTCATCAAAATCAAGAGCAGCTTTTTTTAAATTCTTTCTTAAATGATTAGTCAAAGATTCCAAATAACCTTGAGAAGCTTTATCAAACCCCAACCAAATCATTCTAGGTTTAAGTTCAGAGGGCCCAAGAGATATTTTGTCAATAACCAACTTTTGAGAAGTAAAATTTAAAGCGGTATCTTTTATTGCTTCTTTAATTAAGTTCAAAGATTTTTCTGGCTGATTTCCTAAAAAAGCCAAGGTGAGATGAAGATTTTCTTTTTCAACAAAGCGAGCAAATTCAAGATAATCCCTTAAATAAGCTAATTGCTGCCAGAGAGAATCTTTAATTTCAGCGGGCAAATCTATGGCAATAAAAAGACGCATAGAAATTATTTTTCTTCTTCCTCTTGATTTATTGAAAAAAGATTTTTTGCCTTATCGATATAAAGCTTTCCTTCCAAATGATCAATCTCGTGTTGAAAAATTCTTGCTAGTAACCCAGTAGCCTTTAACCTAATCGGGCGCTGATTTTTATCAAACCCTTCTATCTCTATTTTTTCTGCTCTTTCTACTTCTCCCCAAAACCCCGGTACACTTAAACAACCTTCCTCTTCCTTAATCTTTTTTCCAGACAAAGAAACGATTTTAGGATTAAAAATAGCATAAAACTTACCTTGATAGCCGCCTCCTTGGCCTTTTCTTGAAGGCAACTGAGCAACAAAAACTCTCAAATCTAAGCCTACCTGATTAGCTGCCAAACCAATTCCTTTGTGAGCCACCATCATTCTCCTTAAAAATCTAATTAATTCTTCAATTTCTTTCTTCGAATAGCGGGAAAAATCAAAATCACTCACTTTCTTTCTTAAAATTTTTTCCTCATCTTTATTAAAAAGAGTCCAAATTTTTTTATTTTCCTCACTAATCATAATTTTTTATTTACTTTTGTTTGTTTTGTTTCCTTGAGAAGATTTTTTATATTTTAGCTTTATTCTTCCTTGTTTTGGTTTTTTTACTCCTTTTGGAATCAATCCCTTCTTTTCTAAAACCGCCATAAAATAGGCTGCCGGTTTTTTTAAATTTCTTTGAGCAATATCTTTCGCCAACTCCAAAAGCAATTGATTATCTATTTCTTTGGCCAACTTAATATAAAGAGTTTTATGTTTTCTATCAGACAACAGAGAAGCTAAAGTCAGTCCTACTAATTGATAAGAGCGATAGATTCGACTGACAAAAGCTCTTTTTTTCAACAGCTTAAGATATTCTTCCTTATTCATTTTCAAAGATGATATAATGAAACTAAAAGGAAAACAACCTCAGAATAAATTAATTGCTTTCAACCACTAAATGGAAAAAGATGAAGAAAAAATCAATTTTGCTTTTTTTGGCTCGCCTAATTTTGCCAAAATTGTCTTAGAAAAACTTATCGAAAATAAGTGGATTCCCTCGCTTTTAATTTGTAACCCCGACAAACCCTTTGGGCGCAAAAAAATAATTACTCCTCCAGCCACCAAAAAACTTATTCTCTCTCAAAAAAAAGAGATACAAGAAAAAGTAAAAATCATTCAACCCGCTTCAAAAAAAGAACTGGAAGAACTTGCAGAAAAAAATCTTTTTAAAGAAATCCAATTGGGAATTGTGGCTGCCTTCTCTCAAATTATTTCTTCAAAAGTTTTAAAAGCCTTTCCCTTGGGAGTAATTGGAGTTCATCCTTCGCTTTTGCCCAAATATCGTGGACCTTCGCCTATTCAAACAATGATTTTAGAAGATGAGAAAAATATTGGAGTTACCCTTTTTCTCCTTGATGAAGAATTAGACCACGGACCAATTATCGCTTCAGAAACATTAAAAAAAGAAGAAGCTTGGCGTCCGTCTTTTGAAGAATTAGAAAAAGAATTAGCTCAACTCGCAGGAGAACTCTTAAGAGAAAACCTTTCCCTTTTTTTAAAAAAGAAAATAAAGCTAATTAATCAAGATCATTCAAAAGCTACCTTTACTAAAAAGTTTACTACTCAAGATGGTTTTGTGGATTTAGAAAAAGACGATCCTCTTTTAATCGAAAGAAAAATCAGAGCTCTTAATCCTAATCCCGGCGTTTTTACCTTCCTTCGGGGAGAAAGAATCAAACTTCTCGAAGCAACTGTTTATGATGATCAAGTAGCTATCACCAAAATTATTCCAGCCGGAAAAAAAGAAAGAAAGTGTTTTATTCCCCTCCCCCTCAAAGAAGATTTTGTCTTAAACTAACTATTTTCAGAAAACCTTTTTTCAATTACTTGCCAATCAACCGCTTCCAAAAAAGCCTGAAGATAATCTGCCTTTTTGGTACCATAATCGATCAAGTAGGCGTGTTCAAAAAGATCAATGTTTAAAAGAGGTTTTAAACCAGCCGGATGTCCGCTTTGGTGCTCATTAATCCAAAAATTTATTAATCTTTCCTCTTTCTGATCGTAGTAAAGAATAACCCAACCAATCCCTCGCATTAGTGACAATGATTTAAAATCCTTCTCCCATTCTTGAAAGCTACCAAAATCCTGAACTATTTTTTTCGCTAAAGCCGAATCGGAATTAAGAGAAGAAGGATTCTTGGAAAGACCACTAAAATAGTACTCGTGTAATCTCATTCCATTAAACTCCCACCCCAAGCGTCGAGCTAATTCGGCAAATTCCAAAGAATCGGCTTGGTTTTCTTTTCTTAGAAAAGCAAGTCTTTCCAAAATTTTATTGACATTATTCACATAACCTTGATAAAGAGAAAAATGAAGACTGAGAGCTTGATCACTAAATCCTTTTAACCCTAAAAGAGAACTAAAATCTTGTGCCTGATACATAAATTTTTAACTAATTAATAATCAGAACAAAGAATACGGCCAAGGAGTAGGAATTGAAAGTAACATCAATGCTGCTCCCCAAAGAGCCATGTTTTTAAAGAAATTAACTTTTTCTCTCATCTTTTCCTCAGGACTAGTAGCTTTCCAGAAGTTATGCATCTTTAAAGAAACAAAGAAAAGAAAAAGAGAAAGAAAAATAACGGCCCAAACAATATAAGCGCCAGTGATTATGCCTACTCCTCCCAAAATTAAGAGCAAACCAGTAATCAAAACAGCAATATTAGGAGCTATTACTTTCTTAAAGGAAGCGTAATTAACCAATTCTTTGCGATTAACAAAGTGAGCAATGCCGTTATAGATAAAAAAGCCGCCGTAAATAATCCTTCCCAAAACAAAAAGGAAATCTATTAGACTCATACTGTTCTTATTAATTTACTTTTTAATAAAAGGACAAGGGACGACCTTTAAAGATTTACCTAAAAATAGCTTTCGATAATTCTTAGTGAAAAGATTATATAAAAAATAGAGATGATTGTCATTACCAAATTAGTTTTCCAATCTGGTCTAATTTCTTTAGGCAAAAGACGATTGTTAATATAAATCAAAAGAGGTGTATAAATCGCCATTGAAAGTCCTCCCAAGGCTCCAGAAAGAACCAAAAAAGCCAAAGGTTGTTTTAGAGGGATTAAGAGAGCTCCCGCAATTACTATCAAAACAATAATTCCATAGTAGAAAAAATTTAGCGGAATATTGCTAAAAAATTTCAAAAAACGAGAAAAAGGGCCGATTCGGGAATTAGTATAAAGAATATCACTAATAATCCGAGTTAAAGCATCGATCACTGTCCACATTACCGAAAAAAGCATCAAAAAAGTCATTATTAAAAACAAATCGAAGCCAAACTTTCCTAGTTTCTGCCCAAAAATATGAGCTTGAACCACCGCCAATTGAAGACCTTCTGGTACTATTCCTTGCGGTTTTAAAACTGCATAAGCATTGACCACCAAAAGAAAAAGCGCAATCAGTCCTGTTAGCCAAAAGATAATTCCCTGATCCACTTTTACATACTTCATCCACCCCCTCCATTTTTCTAAATTTTGAGGATTAGTTTCAAAAATATAACCCTTCGTCAAAGAAGAAGTGGTTTTCCCGGAAATCGGATTGGTAATTTTTTCTCCGTAAGCACACATTCCTAATTGTTTGTCTCGATACCACAAAGAAACGCAGAGATTCAACATTCCTCCCGCACCGGTAAAAACAATAGCTCCCAGCAAAACATTGATATCAATCTCTTTAGGAAAACTTCCAAAACTAAAAAGGCCTCTTAAGGCTTCCATTAAAAGAGACCAGTTTAAGTTAAAAAAGCTAATCACCAAAAGCATTAAAATAAAGGTGGGAACAACAATTTTTAAGCTTTTTTCCAAAACATTGTAAGCTACTCTTCCCAAAAAAGTAATCAAAAGCACTAAACCCAAAACAATCAGCGACCAAAAGTAATAACTTCCAAAATTAAAAAGTTCTTTTAAGATTGTTCCTAACGCTGCCGCCCAACCCGGCCAAATGTAAAGAATAATCGCCGAAAAAAACCAAAAAGGAACAAGCCATTTAAAAACTCTTGCCGAGGCAGTAAAAAAACTTTCCCCCGTTGCTAAAGTGTAACGAGCCACCTCTTTGTTGATAAAATATTGAGAAGTAATCCCCAAAAGAGCCATCCAAAGAATGTTTAAGCCATGTTTTGTGACCAAATGAGGCCAGAGAATTATTTCTCCTGTGCCTACCGCCATTCCCATTACTACCACCCCTACCCCTAACGCTTTTTTCCAAGATAAAGGGGAAGGTAGTTCTCTCTTTTCTAATTCAGGAAAGCTATCTTTCATAAGCAAGTAAGATTATAACAAAAATTTAGAAAACCAAGAAATTTGCAATTCAAAAAAAATGATTATAAGATAAACAAATAAAAATTGCGGGGTCGTCTAATGGTAGGACACAGCGCTCTGGACGCTGGTATCTAGGTTCGAATCCTAGCCCCGCAGCTAATTAGTACATTTTCTACCTTCCACAAACACAAAGAGTAATTTTTTAAGTTATTCAATTGATAGCCAGCAGCTAATGGCAACTAATAACCAAAAGGTATCTAAATGTTATTTTTAGAAGAAAGCTGATAAAAGTAAATCACGCTCTCTAATTTTGCCCCCATTTTAGAAAAAAACCTTTGAGAAGCTTTGTTATTTTTGTTTATTTCAATGCACAAAGGCTTCTTAGTTAATCTATTTTCTTCAAGAAAATTCTTTAAAAGATTAAAAACAAAAGATCCTAAACCCTTTCTTCTAAATTCTTTTTCAAGATAAATTAAGCACAAATCTGTAAACTTTTCGCCTAAAAAAAGATGAAGCATTCCTATTGGGTAATTATCCCAAAGAATAAAAAAATAAACGTGACGATGATTCTTTAAATTTTTTAAAATTCCGTCCTTTATCCTTTCTAAAGATATTTTCTTTTTCTCTATTTTAGTAAAATAAGAATAAACAAAGTTAACCAATTTCTCTAAGTCGTTTTTGTTATCAACAATAGTTTTTTTTAATTTCACCAATCTCAAGCAACTTGAAATTTTAGAAATTTTTGGCATACTAAATTCAGTAAGACTACTAAAATCATCAGAGATTTGTATTTAGTTTGCAATTATAGTTTATCACTAACAATTCTAACAAAATGAAAAAAATAAAAAAAGCAATTAAAGTTTGGAAGAAAGGAAAAAAATTCCAAGGATATCATCCAACCGGATTTGATCAAATAAACATAAACAGTAAAAAAATCCTGAAAGAAATAGGATCGTTTAGCTCAACCAAATGTTGTGGTACAGGAACCTGCAGTTAAAAAATCCAACAAAAAGATTAAGAAATGATAAAAATTCTTTACCAAGAATTGATACAGAAAATAATTAATAAACACTTTTCGGTCTTACTCAGAGGAATAATCGAAAATCAAGATCTTTTCAACAAAGAAATAAAAAAATATCTGAATAACGAAGTAGAAAAAATTATTTTACCTACTCTCTGTTGGCAACTTTATTTAGATAAATCGAAAGGTTCGATATTAGGAAAAAATACAAGGGAGAGATTTAAGAATTTTATCTTCTCAAAAAAAGAAACCTTTTTAAAAAATTTTCCCTCACTTTATAAATTAATAAAAAAAATTCTTGAAGAAGACGTTCTTTTTTTATTTGATTCGTTAGAAAAATTTTTAAACAACAAAAATTTAATTTCCGACTTTTTCAAAGTAAAATTCAAAAAAATAAAATATATAAAAATACCCACCCAATCAGATAGACACACAAAAGGGAGAAGAGTAATTTTTTTCATTCTCGATAATCAAAAAATAATCAAATATAATCCGCATCAATTTTCAAAAGCAAAAAGTTTTATTGAAATAATAAATAGATTCAACAAAGAAAACGAGATCCAACTTAAAATACCTAAAAGTTTAGAAACAAAAGATGGGTGGTATTCAGAATTTATTCAAACAAAAAATAAAAACATTTCTTTTCTTCAAGCAAAAAAATTTTATTATCAACTGGGGCAGATTTTAGCTTTGATTTACTCACTTAATGGATCTGATTTCCATATGGAAAATTTAATCGCTTCCAAAGAAAAGCCAATCATTTTAGATTTTGAAAGTTTATTCACAAATTTTTCTTTCTACAAAAACAAAAAAATAGAAAACAGCTTAGAATCTACCGGAATAATCGAAAAAAGAAAAAGTAAACAGTTAACAAGTGCTATTTTTGGTGGAAACAAGAAAATAATAAGTCTGGCAAATCCAATAATCCTATTTAAAAATACTGATCTCATGAGAATAAAATACAGAACTTACAGTAAAATAAAATTAGAAAACAGAATCTTTAAAAAAAATAGAAAATTATGGAAACCAGAAAGTTTTAAAAACGAGATGATAAAAGGATTTAAAGATTCTTATCTTTGGATAGAAAAAAACAAGGAAAAAATTTACAAGATTATAGATTCCTATCAAGATACTCTTACAAGAGTAATAGTAAGAAGAACTTCACTCTATACCCTTATCGAACAAAATCTTATCCAACCATTTAATTTGCAGTTAAATAAATTTAAAAGAAAAATAAAAAAAATACTTCAAGAAAATAGCAAAAAAAACCATCTCATAAGTAATAAAAATCTAGAAAAAATTATTAGTTATGAAACAAAAGAAATAGCTTCATATTCAATACCCATCTTTTGGCAAAATATAAGAAAAAAAGATCTTTTTTTTGAAAAAGGGAAAATAAAAAACTTTTTCCCAAAGAGCGCTATTGAACTATTAATATCTAAGTTAGAAAAAATAAATAAAAAAAACTTGGAAAGTAAAATCAGGTACTTAAAGAATTTTTAAAAAATACTAAACATTTAAAATAAAAGCAGTTACCACTGCTCCTATTGTTTCACTTCTAAAAATTCTCGGACCAAAACTTAAGATCTCCACTCCTTCGTTTTTTGCTAAACTAATTTCTTCCTCGCTAAATCCTCCCTCTGGACCAACAAAAAAATTAACTTCTTCAAATTTTTTAATCTTAGAAATTACCTCTCTTATCGGCTTACCAGAAAAATCCAAAAGAAAAGAAAAAGAATTGTTTTTTAAAGATAAACTTTTCTTCTTCATTAAATCCTCAAAATCTAAAATTTCATTTATTTGAGGAACTAAAATTCTACCCGATTGCTCGGTGGCTTCTTGAGCAATTTTTTTTAATCTTTCAAAGTTAAGGTTAGTTTTAACAGTTCTTTGAGTAATAATTGGAGTAATCGAAGAAACGCCGGCTTCAGTTGATTTTTCTACCACCCATTCAAACTTATCTTTCTTTATCACTGACTGAAAAAGATTAACCTTTATTTCCGGCTCGCTCTTGTTTTCTTTTTTTTCCAAGATTTCCAAAACTATCTTTTCTTTTGATAACAGATTTACTCTTGCCCTGTATTCTCCTTCCCGAGAATTAAAAACATTAATTTCCTCTCCCGGTTCAATTCTTAAAACATTCTTTAATCGATTAAAGGTTGGCCAATCAGCTACTAACAACTCTTTCTTTCCCGATAATGAAAAAGGAAGAAAAAATCTTCTTGTCTTCATTGATAAACCTTAAAAAATTAAAGCTCACTAATTAGCAAGAAAAACATCGTGAAGACCACTTTCTCTTAAACCAGCACCGGTGATTTTAATAAACTCCGCTTTCTGCCAAAGTTCTTTTAAGTCTTTTGCTCCGCAATAACTAAAACCCGAGCGAATTCCGCCGGCTAATTGAGAAAGAATTTCTTCTACTCTTCCTCGATAAGGGATAAAAACCTGATCTGCTCCCTCAGAAACAAAATCAGTCATTGAAAAATTCTCACCAGAAGATCTTTTAATCTTGGCTTCTCTTTCCATCTTAGCTCCAAAAGAAGCCATTCCCCGATAAATTTTAACTCGCTTGTCATTCCAGTTGATTACTTCTCCAGGAGATTCATCGGTACCCGCCAAAAGCATTCCTACCATCACCGCGCTGGCTCCCGCTGCTAATGCTTTTACAATATCTCCCGAATTTCTAATTCCGCCATCGGAAATAATAGGAGTTTCTCCGGCTCCCTTTTTTGTCTCAAAAACAGCGCTCAATTGAGGAACACCAGCACCAGTTTTTATTCTTGTCAAACAAACACTGCCACCGCCTACTCCTACTTTAATCGAATCAGCGCCGGCTCTTTTTAAATCAAGCGCTCCTTCTTTAGTAGCCACATTGCCTGCCATTAAATCAATGTGAGGGAATCTTTTTTTAAGAGTTTGAACTGCCTTCAAGCAAGCATCTAAATGACCATGAGCTACATCTACTACCAATAAGTCCACTTCCGCTTTTACTAACTCTTGAGCTCTTTCTAAATAGTCATCTTTAATCCCTACTGCCGCTCCTACCATTAGCCTTCCCTTTTTATCCCTCACCGCTAAAGAATTAAGATGATTTAAAATATCTTTAGCGGTAATTAAGCCCAGTAAGCGATCATTTTTATCCACCAGCGGCAATTTCTCAACTTTATTTTTCTTAAAAATTTCCTGAGCTTTTTCTAAAGAAGTTCCCCTATCAGCCACAATCAAACGAGAACGAGGAGTCATTAGTTCCTTAACTAATTTAGTTTCGTCTTTTTCAAACAAATAATCTCTTTTAGTTAAAATTCCCAAAACTTTTCTTTCCTTATTAACTACTACAAAAGTTTGAACATCGTGCTTTTTCGATAATTCTTTCACTTTTCTTAAGGTAAAGTTTGGTTCTACCACAAAAGGTTCCTCAACAACAAAATTTTCCGCTCTTTTAACTTTTTGAACTTCTTCCACTTCCTTTTCAATCGGTAAAAACCGATGAATAATTCCTAATCCTCCCGCCCTTGCCATTGCAATCGCCATCGCCGATTCAGTAACCGTGTCCATATTAGCGGAAATGATAGGAAGATTGAGGGTGATATGAGGGGAAATTTTTGTTTTTAGACTAACTTGACGACGAGAATCAACTTGAGAATATTGAGGCTTAAGTAAAACATCATCAAAGGTGAGGCCTTCCTGAATCCTTTTTTTAGCCATTTTTAAATTAAATTTTAAAGCGTTAATTTCTAAATCTTTTTTATTTTAACTCAAAAAAAGCAAAAAACAAACCTTATTTACATTTAAAAATCTTGTTGTATGCTATTTTTAGCACCTTTTACAAAACTTCTTATAAAATTAGCACTCTACAAAAGCACTCCATTTACTAAAAGCATTTTAAACTAAGATTCTTATTTTTATCAGTAAAATGGAGTCAAATATGACAAAAAAAATATTGTGGGTGATTTTCCTATTGACAGGAATAGGATTAATAAAAGAAAGCAGTTTTGTCCAAGCTCAAGAAATAAATTCTCCTCAAGCTAACCCCTCTCAGATATCGACTGATGCTCTCGGTCCGCAAGATGCTACCAGATTAAAAGAAGGATTAGATAGATTAGAGGTTATTCTTCAGCAACTGCAGACCAAACTAAACAATCAAGACAAAGTAGTTTTAGAGAAAAAGAGTGTTTTCAATAATCACTTGGAAAAAATTGAAACCACTCTGGTTTCTATTGATTATTCTTTAAAAAATCTTAGCCTTTCTTCTGAGTCTCAGGAAGAATTAGCCGCTCAAGCTCCGATTCTCCCACCCCAAGAACTTTCTCAAGAACTTTCCGCTGTTACCTCAGCAACACCGTCTTCTCAAGAAGAAAATTCAAAAACATCCGCCTTTGCCGAAAAATTAGCAGCCTTGGGGTTAATAAAATCATTTAAAAATAATCGCCTCACTTTGTTTATCAGTAGCGGAATAGCCGTTCTTCTAATAGCTGGGGGAATTTATTTCTTTCTCTTAAGAAAGAAAAGAGGTGTTTCTTCTAGCCCCTCTAATTCATAAAAAAGGAAATCCGTCTTTGAAGGCGGATTTTCTTTTTTAATCTTTTCAAAACAAATTGAAAGCTATACTTTCATTTTAACATACAAGCAATCAAAAACCAATAACTTTCTGGTTTCTAATCAAAAATTAAGATTAAGAACTCTTAAAATCTTGGAAGCTTAATCCGAAAGAGTGTTTTTTTGTCGAGAATAAATTTTTTTAGAACCTTGAGTTAAAGCGAAAATCGTTAAAACCATAATATAAACAGAAACAACTTCAGAAGAGATTTGATAGTTCTTCTTAAAAATCCAAGGAGCTAAAAGTAAAAATACTAAAACTAGCGTCCAAACAAAAACAAAAATTTCTCCCGGATGATTTTTTGATTGATAGGCGTTTTGCCAGCGACGAAATTCTTTGGTCCCAGCAAAAACACTTAAAATAGAGGCATAAATTACCGAAAAAGCAGCTACTAAATAAGAAAATTTACCCTCAAAAATAAAATCAAAAATTAAAAACCCCATAAAAAGAAGAGTCCAAAAATTAGTTAAAAATCTCCAAAAAGAATCAGAGAAAAAATCTTTCTCTTTTTTCTCTAAAAAAATCTTGCCCATATTTTTCTAAAATACACTATAAAGCAAAAATCACCAACAAACAACTTTTAAAAATAAAAAAAGTAGAGATAAGCTGTAAGCCGGATTCTGTACTCTGAAAAAATCAGAGTGGTAGTTATTTATCTGGGCCATCGATTGCTCTCAGGCTCAAGCGACTCTCCTTTTCTGCAAAAACTGCAGAAAAGGCACGGTCTTGCACCCCGCCAGGATTTAGCCGTTTCACCCCTGATGTTACCATCAGGACTCATCCAAAGAAAAATCTTTGGATGTCGAAAACATTGCTGTTTTCGACGTCTCTGTTCGCACCTCTCGCCTTTCGGCGGTCCGCTGTTAGCGGAGGCGTTTGTACCTTGAAAAATCAAGGTAGGGTGTCCGGACTTTCCTCTCTAATCCAAAAGGATTAGAGCAACTACCCGCTTATCTCTACCTTTTAAATATTTTGAAACTAAATAAAATTTTTGTCAACTATCAATCGACTGTTAAAATAATTTCTGAGCTTCAATGTTTAGAGCCTGATTAACCAAAAAATCAGCCACTTTATTTTCCTGACGAGGTACAAATTTGAATTCAACACCCAAAAAATCTTGCTTTAAATTCCAAATTTCTATGAAAAGAGGCCAGAGTTCCTTTTCCTTTAACTTAAAAACACCATTGAGTTGATTAACCACCAGTTGACTATCAGCTCTGATTTCTACCAAAGTTTTTTTGGCTTTTTCTTTTCCTATTAATTGCTTAGCCTTTTTTAAAGCAAATATAATTGCCTTGTACTCTGCTTGATTATTAGTTCCTTCTCCCAAATAAAAAGAATACTTCTTTTCGAAATCTTTAAAATAAACCCCTAAAGCGGAAGGGCCCGGATTCCCCCGCGAGCCACCATCGGTATAAATTACGATTTTTTTATCAGAAGAAAAATTTTTCATTGATTTAAATTTTTGAAATTTATTTTAAAATTGAGAACTTAAATAAGAACTTAAATAAAAACTAAAAACTCTAACGGCGAGAAGAATTTTCTAAAGCCACTAAACCCGGAAGTTTTTCTGATGATAAATAGTAAAGCATTGCTCCTCCCCCACTGGATAAAAAGATATTTTTTCTAAAATAAAAAGGATTTCGAGAAATCTTTTTAGAAGCAGTTTTTGAAAACTTTAAAAAAGCAGAGGTGGTTTGCTCTCCGCCAATTACACAAAAAGCTTTGCTTTTCAAAATCTTTTTTACCAAAGCCTTTGTCCCAGCAGCAAAATTTTTCTTTTCAAAAAATCCCATCGGTCCACTCCAAATAATTGTTTTTGAGTCATCAATAATAGAAGAAAATTTCTTTATCGTTTTGGGACCAATATCAAAAATTGCTCCCCTTTCCCAAAGAAAATCAACCGGAAGAACTATTTTCTCTTTAAACCGAAAATAAAAATCTCTGAAAGATAAATCCTTTTCCACCAAAGAAGAACCCACGGGAAGATTTTGAAAAAACAGCAAAGTATTGGCCACTCCTCCCCCACAAAGAATAGAATCAACTTTGGGATAAAGATTTTCTATAACCCTCATCTTATCATCTACTTTAGCTCCCCCAACAATCAAAGTTACGGGCCTTAGAGGATTTTGAAAAATTCTTTTTAAAGAATTTAGTTCTATCTCCATTCCCATACCTCCATAAGCAGGCACAAATTTGGGAATTCTCGTTATCGAAGCTTGTTGGCGATGACAAACTGAGAAAGCATCATTTACATAAAAATCTCCCAAACTCGCTAAAAGTTTTCCAAAAGATAAGGAATTTTCTCTTTCTTCTTTAAAAAATCTTAAATTCTCCAAAAAAATTAATGACCGAGATGACTTTTTAACTTTTTCCTTCCAATTTTTAAAATTAAAATCATCAACAAAATCAAAAGAAGTTCTTAATCTTTTCGAGATCTCTTGAGCAATTGAAAAAAGACTAAAGGAAGCGCGATAATCTTTATTTTTAACCAACTTCAAATCCGGCCTTCCTTTAAAAGACAAAACCACTACTCGAGCTTCTTTTTTTAAAAGAAAATCAATAGCTCTAATTGCTCTTTCCAGCCGGAGAGAGTTTTTCCATTCGCTTTTTTCGATATTTAAATCCAAGAGAAGAAGAGCTGTTTTCCCCTTAATTGTTTCTTTTTTAATTTGACTTATAAACTTCATAAACTAAACTATCCTATGATCTAATGCGCGAGTGTAGTTTAGTGGTAGAACAGTTCCTTCCCAAGGAACAGGCGGGGGTTCGATTCCCCTCACTCGCTCTTTCTACCCTTTTAAAACTTTCTTAAAAAATCTAAATTTAAAAAAATTAAATTAATTTTACTCCTTCTTGAGTCCATTTGATTCCAGGGACAAGAATAATTACTTTTGCCTTTTTTCTTTCTTCAATTAACCAAGAGATCAAATCTTTTTTTTCTAATCTTAGTCGGCTATCTAAAATTTGATTCTTAGCCTGAATTCTTAGAAAGTAGCGAATGATATCTTTTTCGGGCAACCGAATCAGCTTGGAAAGCAAGCGACGAGCCTCTTGATCATCTAAAAATGGCTTTATGTGATTTTCTATTTTTTCTTCTAATTCACTCCTTTTCATTTCTGATTTTAATTTTTTATCGATTAGAATTTCGTCGATTAAGCCTTCCAAAGCAATTGCCCTTGAACCTTCCTTTAATTTCTCTTTACTTTGGTCATTGGAAGAATAGTTTGCAAAATAATTAAAGGCTAAGTCAGTAGCTTTCTGATACTGAAAAGCAAAAATTGGCGCTCCATTTACAAAAGCTACCGGCCACAAACCAAAAGTAAAAACTATTAAAAAAACAATTAAAATTCCACCTAATCCCAACGCTACCCCGATAACTTTTTTGTTTTTTAAAAATTTAGATAATTCAAACTTCATTTTAAAAAGTAATTTAATTTTAAATCAAATAAATTTTGTTGTTTTTATTGCTAATAATACTTAATATCAGATTTTTAATATTAGATTTTTAAATTTAAGGCACAACAATAATCATTTTTTCTGAAGGATGCTTATAATTAAACTTTTCTCTTAACTTCTTTTCTAAATTGCGCGGATTAAGGTAGTACTTTATATCTCTTTCAATAATCAAATTTTCTTCCGCCAAATTATTAATTTGAGCAGAAAGATCTTCGTAAGTTTTTGAGAATTTTTTTACTTTTTTGGTTAATAAAAAAGCGCCCATCATCAACCCCGCTACCATCAGCCCCAAAAAAACCACTAAAATTAATTTCTTAAAACTAGTCATTGTTTTTATTATACTCCAAATAATTTTTCTCCAAAAGAAAATAACCCCTTAATCTATTTAGACAAAATCTTTTTAAAGTCTTGAGGAGAAATTCTTACCCGCGCCAAAGACAAAAGCTTCTTTTTCCCTTCCTTTTGTTTTTTCCAAAGCTTCATCTTCCGAGTTCGATCACCTCCGTAAAGATAACCAGTCACATCTTTTTTTAAAGCGGGGATAGTTTCTCGAGCAATAATTCTTCCTTGTGCTTTTGCTTGAAGAGCTTGGCTAAATTGCTGACGAGGAAGTATTTCTTTAAGACGCAAAACCATTTTTCGCGCTTCTTTTTCCAGAGTTTCTTTAGGTAAAATTCGAGAAAGCCCGGGGACCACTTCACCAGCCACCAGAATCTCTAATTTCGCCAGATCTGATTTTTGGTAACCTTCTTCTTGATAACTAAAAGAAGCAAACCCACCCGAAACCGACTTTAACCTATCATCGAAGTCAGAAATTAATTCTGCCAAAGGCATTTTTGTTTCAATAATAACCTTTTCTCCTATCAACTTAGTATTTACTTCTTGCCAACGAAAAGCTTCTTTTAATTGAAGAAGACTTCCTAATAAATGATGAGGAGCAATAATTTCTACCCTAATCATCGGCTCCCAAATCTCTAAAAAGTTATCAGGCAAATCTTTGGGATTGCGAATAATCAAAAAACCTTCTTCATCTTTTTCTAACCTCGATAGATTATCCTTTTTTAAAGAAGCTGGGGGTAATTTAACTTTATAAGCCACCGAAGGAAAAGAGGTGACTGTTTTCACTCCAAATTCTCTTTCCAAACGTTGGAGAATAATTTCAAAATGAAGTTTCCCCAAAAATCCTCCTTTAAATCCCCTTCCCAAAACTTCATTAGCGTCCGGTTCAAAAGTAAAAGAAGAATCATTTAATTTAAGACGTTCCAAAGATTTCTTTAAGTTCTCGTACTCATCGGGATTATCGGGATAAAAAGAAACAAAAACTACTGGCTTCGGTTCTCGATAACCCGGCAAGGCCCAGAGCGCAGCCTGATGCGAATCGAAATACTGATTAGCACTAACACCGATTTTATTCGTCTGCGATTTTGCTTTCAGTGAAATAACAGTATCTCCAATTTTTACTTGATGAGGATCTCTTATACCAGTTACTAGATAGCCAATTTCTCCCTCCGACAAAGAGTCGGTAGCTGAAAGATGAGGAGTAAAATAACCCACCTCCTTAATCTTAAATTTTTCCTTAGCGGCGATCAAAAAAACTTCCTGATTAGCTTTAAAACTTCCCTCAAAAACTCTTACCGTAGCAACAATCCCTTTATGATTATCATAAAAAGAATCAAAAATTAAAGCTCGAGAAATTTGCTGATGATTTTGAATCTGGGGGGGAGGAACTTCTTCGATTAATCTTTCCAATAATTCCTTTACTCCCGCTCCTGTTTTAGCTGAAATTCTTGAAATTTCGCTTTCATCTACTCCTAAAAGAGAAGCGGTTTCTTTGACCGCTTTTTCTACATCAAAACTTCCCAAATCAATCTTATTTACCGCTCCAATAATTTTTAAGCCTGCTTTTTGAGCTGCATAAAAGTTAGAAAGAGTCTGTGCTTGAATTCCTTGAGTGCCATCTACTAAAAGAATAGCACCCTCCACCGCCGCCAAAGCCCGAGAAACCTCATATCCAAAATCAGGATGACCAGGGGTGTCTATCAAATTAAGGACATAAACGGACGACTGTGGACACGACACGGACAGTGACTGACTATCATCACCACCGTCATTATCAGAGACAATTCTATAAATATTTGCCTCTTTGGGACCAAAGTTTATCAGCAACGCAAGTTTATATGGTGTTCCTCTTAAATAATTCCAAACTTGTTTTTCCTCTTGCTTGCTAATAAACGGCAGGGTTTTTAATTCTACTATAATTTTTCCCTCAACAATAAAATCTGGCCTATATACTCCAACCTTCTTTCCCTCATAAAAAACATCTATACTTTTTTCCCTTTCAAAATTAAGGTTGAGATTCTTTAACTCTATCTCCAAAGCATTTTGATAAATAATCTCTTTGTGTCCAAGCCCAAGTTTCTTTCTTACCGAAAAAACAGCCCCGCGAATTTTATATGTAATATCCTCATACAATAGTTTATTGTCCGCAACTGTCTGCGTCCTATCCGCAACTGTCCGCCTCTCGTCCGTAACTGTCCGCGTTCTGTCCGTAACTGTCTGTGTATTATAAATCATACGCACAGGAGCCATCTTTATAGTAATTCCTCTTTCTCTTTCTAATTCCAACTGATCCAAATACTGAGATTTCATCTGCCGCTTATCAATCGTATTTGTAATCTCTAGGAAACGATCAGCTAAAGTGCTTTTGCCGTGATCAATGTGAGCAATAATGCAAAAATTGCGAATATTATCCATAAAAAATAAATGCTACTCTTCTTCCCTTTCTGAGAGTATAATGACAATAAACCCTTCTCGCAAGCTTTAAATTATGAAAAGAAAGTTGGTTTCTTTTTTAAAAATAGCTTTAGTTTTAGGGATAGTTATTTTTCTGAGCTTAATTTTTTCTTTTCTAAAAAATAACCAACCAGGTAAGAAAGATAATTCCTTTCTTAATAATAAAAATCCCATTCAAGAAGAAGTTTTCCCAAGTAGCAAAGAGACCATAACTCTTAAAAGCTTTAAGTTATCTGAGTCAAACCTTCTTCAAGGAAAATGCCAAATAAAAAAAGTTTACGAAGAAGTGCAAGGAAGTTCAATGACAGGAATTGTAGAAAGTGGAGGAAAAGTAATTGTTCTTGAAAATTACTATCAATGCCATCCTATTCAACGAAACGAAATAATTATCTACCAGCACCCTAATGGCCAAAGATTAATCAAAGTCGTAAAAGCTCTTCCGCAAGATAGCTGGTCTTTGAAGGAAAAAGATTCAGGCTATCAAATAGTTGTTAATAATCAAGTTCTAACCAATGCTCAACAAATCCCCTATCTTATTCCCAAAGAGAAATCGGCAGTTTTAAGACTTTATACAAAAGATTACCCAACTATCCCCGAAAACACTTATTTAATCTTAGGAAACAACATTGAAGGCTCTTTGGATTCCACTCGCTTTGGATTAGTGGACAAAAAAGAAATCATTGGTAAGGTAATTCTTTTAAAATCATTTTAACTATTTCTTGTCGTCTTTACTTATCCACATCTTGCTTTGTTTCTAATCTTCGAATCTGGTAAAATAAGAGAAGTTAAAAAGAGCCTTTTATATGATTAAAAAAAGAGCTCCTAAACATTCAAAAAGGTTTTCTTTCTCTACTTTTAAAAATAATAAAGGCTTCTCCTTAATGGAGATGCTTGTTTATGTAGGAATCTTGGGAATCGTTGCCTCAATAGCTGGAGGAATCTTTTTAAGTGTCACCAAAGTGCAAACCGAGCAAACCGCTCAGGTAGAAATCTCTGGCCAGCTTAACTTTGCAATGCAAACTATTCAAAGATTAATAAAGAATTCAAGTTTAATAGACACTAGCGCTGGCACCCCAACATCTTCTCTTACCCTAAGGATGAAAGATGCCAGTGTTGATCCCACTATTATTTACTTAGAAAATGGAAGGATCTATGTAAAAGAAGGAACCAACGGCACCCCCCAATCCATCACCAGTGATAAAGTAACAGTCAACTCACTGGAATTTAAAAAGCTAACTCAATACCCAGGAAAGGATGTGGTTCAAATAGATTTAGCGATGTCAGCTACCGATAAAGTAGAAGGAAAAACTATCAGTCGCTCTTTGCGCTCAGCAATCTCACGAGCTTCGGCAGCAGTTTTTGATTCAGACCTTTTGCCAGGAGCAGACAATACCTACTCTGTGGGGACATCCAATCGCTGGAAAAATGCTTCTTTTTCGGGAAATGTTGGCATTGGGGTTACCACTCTCTTAAACAAACTTGATGTTGCAGGCGGGGTAGCTATTGGAAGTTATGCTGGAGTTAACACTGCTCCTTCTAACGGATTGATTATTAGTGGTAATGTTGGTATCGGAGTGGCAACTCCAGCAGCAGGCACAAAATTAGATATTTACACCTCAAGTGCTAACGAAATTGGTCTTCTTTTAAGAGATGACGGTGGGGCAAGAATTTTTTCTATCGCTGAACTGGGTGCCGGTGGATATAATCCAATGTCATCAGCAGGAGATATTGGTCTTATTTATTATGGAACCAGCGGACAAAATACAGGAAGTCTTATGATTGGCCAGTGGAGTAGTTCAGCAAGAGGTATAAAAATTGATGCTTCAGGCAATGTTGGTATTGGAACAGGAACACCGGGAGAAAAATTAGAAGTGGCAGGCAACATTAAACTTTCAGGAGCTACTCCGACTTATAAAATCACAAATGTAGCCTCTCCTACTAACTCTTCCGATGTCGCTACCAAAGGATATGTTGATGCCGCTGTGGGAGGAGGAAATTTAAATGTTTATAAATCAGATGGAGTAACGTTGCTTGGCAAATTTCTTGGTATAGCTGACACAGGGCAAAGAAGTAAATTATCAGACGAGATAGTATCCTCCTACACAAATGGTAGCGCATCAATAGTTTACAAGTCAGCAACATCTACTCAATGGTTATTTTACAGTCATTATTATGACAATACTCCAGATTTAGTTATTTACTCATCATCAAGTACTAATAAAATCTCTCACCTTGCTACCGGAGATAGTTTTCAACTCCCGTCAAGAAGATGGTACTTTTCATCAGCAAATTGTTCCGGAAATATTTACACAACATACGATTACTTCATTTATCCAACATCAGTAATAGATCCTAACTATGGGTATTTTATAAGCAAAGGACAAATAGTATCAAGAAATTATGACAAAGTAATAAGATGTGTAGGAGAAATCACTTTTGACTCATACGGACTTAGGTTATCACTACAAGATGCCGGATCATGTATTAGTGTTTATAATCCCTATTATACTGTCGCAAGAAGCTATCTCAGCTACAGAAACGAAAACACAGGAGCTTGTGTTAATGTTTCTACTTCTACAGCTTACACTAATTTAGATTCATACAACGCTCCTATAGATAGATTATGTGGTCCTGGAGAATGCGTTATTAAATAGTCTATACAAGCTAAATAAGCTAAGAATCATTCATATTTTAAGAATAAGGTTTTTATTTAAGCTCCGTGACACTTTTTATATTTCTTTCCACTACCACAGGGACAAGGATCGTTGCGACCTACTTTAGCTAAATTGCCTTCATTTTTTGAAGTATTCTGTTTTATGTAGACACTTCTTTCTTCATTTTGATTTTTAAAAATATTAGCAAGCGCCAAAATTTCTGATTGAGCAATTAAGCCTTTAAACATTTCAAATCCTTCTTTTTTGTATTCAACCAAAGGATCTTTTTGGCCATAAGCTCTAATCCTCACCCCCTCCAAAAGAGCCTCCAAATTTTCCAAATGATTAGTCCAAAGAAAATCTAAAGAAGCTAAAATTTTTACCCCCGCTTGTGCATCAGCGTTTGCTTTCTGATTGATTTTTTCTCTCAAAAAAGAGGGAAGGATTTTTTCATCTCTAATCCTTTGAAAATCTTCTTTGGTAAAAACGCTATCTTTATCAATTAAATTTAAGGAGGAAAGAAAGTTTTTGACGCGTTCAAAAGAAATCTCTTCCTCATTCCAAGAATGATCTTCCTTTTCAGAAAAATTTTCTTCTTTCAAAAATCCTTCCTCTTTTGAAACAATTCTTTCTAAAGTATTAAGAATGAATTCCTCTAAAATTTGAGGGGTCTCTTTTTTTTCTATTCTTTCTAAAAGATTTTGCCGGCGACGATAAATAGTTTGACGCTGCTTATTTAAAACGGTGTCGTATTCCAGAAGATGCTTGCGAATATCAAAGTTAATTCCTTCCACTTTTTTTTGAGCTTCATCAACAATCTTTGAAATCAAAGAAGATTCAATCGGCTGATCTTCAGGGAAGTTAAAGTTGCTCATTAGTCTTTTAACTTTTTCTCCCCCAAAAATCCTTAAGAGATCATCTTCTAAAGAAAGAAAGAAGCGACTTTCACCTGGATCTCCTTGTCTTCCCGCTCGCCCTCGAAGCTGATTATCTATTCGGCGTGCTTCATGGCGATTAGTTCCTAAAACAAACAATCCCCCCGCTTTTCTTACCTCCTCTGCCTCTTTAGCATCCGGGGGGTTTCCTCCTAAAATAATATCCACTCCCCTTCCAGCCATATTAGTAGCCAAAGTTACCCTTCCCCTTCTCCCTGCTTGAGCAATAATTTCCCCTTCCTTTTCGTGATTTTTAGCATTTAAAACTTCGTGCTTAATCCCTGCTTGTGAAAAGTATAAAGAAAGCAATTCGTTTTCTTCTATTGAAGTTGTTCCCACTAAAACTGGCTGCCCTTTTTCAACTCTTTTTTTTACTTCCTCTACAATTTGACGATATTTTATTTCTTTGGTTTTAAAGATTAAATCTGGATAATCTTTCCTAATCAAAGGTTTGTTGGGAGGAATAACCACTACTTCTAAGCCATAAACCTTTTCAAATTCTTCTTTTGAAGTAAAAGCAGTTCCTGTCATTCCTGCTATTTTCTGATAAAGCTTAAAATAGTTTTGTAAAGTAATTTGAGCAAAGGTTTTTGATTCCTCTTGAATTTTTACTCCTTCCTTTGCCTCCAACGCTTGATGAAGCCCTCCCGAATAACGACGGCCATACATTAAACGCCCTGTAAATTCATCAACAATTATTACCTCTCCCTTTCTAACGATATAGTGCTTGTCCTTAAAGAAAAGAGCCTTTGCTTTTAAAGATTCCTCTAAGTAATGAACTAATCTAATATTTTGAGGGCTGTAAAGCTCGCTTATGTTAAGAAATTTTTCCACCTTATCAATTCCTTTTTCGGTAATTTGAACAAAGCGGTTTTTTTCATCTACAAGGTAATCCTCTCCTTCATTTAAAAGATTTACTATCTTTGCAAAGACTTTGTAAAAATCAGCCGCTTGAGTATCGGGAGCAGAAATAATTAAAGGAGTCCGGGCTTCATCAATTAAGATGCTGTCCACCTCATCAATGATAGCGTAAAAAAATAACTTTCCTTCTTTGCTTGCGCTTAATCGCCGCTGAACTTGATCAACGGTGCGATAAGCCAAATTATCTCTTAGATAGTCAAACCCAAATTCATGATTGGTGCCATAAAGAATATCCGCTAAATAAGCTTCCTTACGAGAAACTGGGCGCAAAAACTCATGAACCACCTCAAAGCTTCCTCTTACATCTCTTTCTTGATCCAAATTTTTTAATGCTAAATCATCTACAGAAAGCTGCTTTTGATAACTCGGATCATAAACATAGGCTCCCTCATGGCTTAAACAGCCAACTGTTAATCCCAGAAAATCATAAATTTGTCCCATCCAAACAGCATCCCTTTGAGCTAGATAATCATTAACAGTAACAATATGTACCCCTTTCCCCGTCAACCCATAAAGGTAAGCCGGTGCCGTTGCCGCTAAAGTTTTCCCCTCACCCGTTGCCATTTCTGCAATCTTTCCCTCAAATAAAGCAATTCCTCCTATTAACTGAACATCGTAATGTCTTTGACCAAGAGTTCTTTTGGCTGCTTCCCTTACTAAAGCAAAAGCAGTTATCAGAGCTTCCTTTAAAGAAATCTTCTCTGCTTGAATTTTCTCTTTTAAGTTAAGACTTGTTTTTTTCACTTCTTCATCAGAAAGAGAACCAAATTCCTTCTCTAAATCATTTATCTTTTCTACCAACAAGCGGTATTTTTTCAAAGGAGAAAACAGCCTATCAAAAAGGGACATAAAGTTTCAAAAAGCAATCAATAATTTTAAAAAACAAAGTTAATTATTTTTCTTTAGCAATTCTTTTCTCTTCTAACTCTTCCTTATATTTTTCTAAAGCTACCTTTAGTCTTTTTTTAGCTTTATCGACCGCTGCTCTCACTTGGCTATCATATTGTTCTATCCTTAAATTCTTCTTGGGCAGCTTTAAGTTAACCTCCACATAATAAACATTCCCCTTCTGATGATGCTTAGTGCTTCGCGCAATCTCTACACTTAAAAGAGGAACAAATTTCTCCTCAACTTTTTTAATAATTTTTGCTAAAGAGGAAAATCTCTTTTGAATATACTCAGTTAAAGCAGGTGAAGGAGAAATTTGAGTGTTTTTGATGGTGATTTTCATACTTTGATTTTAATATAAAAGAAAAAAAATCACAAGAAAAATAAAAAACCCCCGCTTATTTTCAAGACTTTTCAAAAAGCGGGGGCCAAAATCAGCAGCAAGAAGTTTTATCTTCTCTTGCTTGATTTTTTGCTTGATTTTTTGGCAGCTTTTTTGGTTTTTTTGGCTGCCTTTTTTTTCATAGCCATTATTTTCTTTCTTTCTGTTTTTTGTTAACAGAAAGAAAATTAATTTCACTTATTTAGCGTAATTGCCGACCACCCAATTACGCTAAAAAATTTTTTATCAACTTAATTATAATACATTTTTAAAAAAAGAAAAACAAAAATCTGTGGATAAGTGAAAATTTTTCATCCAAAAATTTTTTAAAAAATTTTCATTCTTTCTCTAAAGTTCTAATTTAAAAAAATTAAAGCTTTAGACAATTTCAATTTCTTCTTCAATCTTTACTTGAAACTTTTTCCAAACTTTTTTCTTTGCCAAAGCAATAAGCTGCAAAACATCTTTAGCGGTAGCTTTCCCGAGATTAACAATAAAGTTTGGATGCTTCAAAGAAAACTGCGCTCCTCCTTTCTTTTTTCCTTTTAAGCCTGCTTTTTCCAAAAGAACTGCAACTGGGAGGACTAAAAAGGGATCGTTTTTTATTTTTTCCTGAAATTTATTTATTAAAGAAGAAGGCAGGCGAGAAAGAGGAATATTTTTAAAAGTGCTACCAAGAGTTGGAAGATCCAGAGGATGTTTTTGACGACGATAACGAAGGATAAAAGAGGCTTTTTCTTTGAAAGGTTTTATATCTTTTACTGGCTGTAATTTTAAAAGAACTCCAACAATTAAGAGAAACTCCCCTTTCTTTTGGTTTTTCTTAAAAATACTGGACCGATATTTAAACAAACATTCTTTGTTTCTTCTTAAAGAAAGAACAAATTCCTTCCCTCTTCTTTCTAAAGTGAGTACTCCCTCAACCACATCCTTGATTTCTTTTCCAAAACAACCAGCATTTCCATAAACCGCTCCTCCCAGTGTTCCTGGTAATCCCGCTGCCCATTCTGACCCTGCCAACTTTTTCTGAAAACAAAAACTAACTAACCTCCTCATCAAAACTCCCGCTTCCGCAAAAACTAAGCCTTTTCCTAAATAATCCAATTTCTTTAAATCCATCTTAATCACCAAGCCATCAAAAAAGTCACCTTTAAATAAAACATTTGTCCCCTCGCCCAAAACAAAAATTGGTTTTTGAGGAAAAGAATTAAGCCACCAGTTTAAAGTTAAAATTAAATCATCGATTTTCGAAGCCTTAAAAAAATAACTGGCTCTGCCTCCAATTTTTAGGTGACTGTAATTTTTTAATGAAACATTTCTTTTCAGACCTCCGCTAATAAGGGCAGAAAAGAAATTTTTTGATTTTACTTCTTTTTTCACCATTAATAAAAATGGTGGCGGAAAGGTAGGCTCCTGTTTTTTTCTTACTTGAGTGAGCATTTTCCGCCACCATTTTTATTTTACACTAAGTTTTGAAAAATAAAAACAGCAGAAATTACCTCACCACCCCTAAAAAATCAGCAAAGGCGCAAGAAACAAGACTAAGCTCACCCGCTGTCTCGCATTTGTTCTTACTGTTTACTCAACAGGAAGGTTCTGCTCTAAAAAGAGAAGGCTAAGAAAATGTAACGCTTTCAGTATTATCTACTTAGAATTCTTCTTAAGTTGTTAAGAACACTTCTGATAGAATAGAGAGTTCCTTGAATAGGAGAGAGAGTTCCGGTTGAAGGTGTAGCAGAAGCAGTAGTAAGAGTCATTGTAGTAGCCTGAGGAGTAAAAGAGGGGCTACTTGAAGGAAGAGGACGAGGATCTTTAAGGGTAAGTTTAACAACATCAATTGAGTTGGGATGAATCTGAAAGATAGCAAAGGTTTTATCGTCTACTTGTTGAAGGTGAGCATCAAGAAGATATTTACCATATTCATCACTTCCTCCATAACGAGTAACGATCTCTGAAAGTGAATTAACAAACTTGAGAAATTCATCGGAGGAATCAGGAATAATCTTGAGTTTATTGTCAGAGGTTATTAAGCCAACAACCGCTGGAGAACCAGCAATCATTTTAATTTTACTGCCGCCCAATCTTATCCCTTGACTTTCTTCAATAGAGGATTTAGTGAGATCCCTCAATAAAACTAGTCCGTTATAGGCATGAGTCCCAACTGACGGCAATGACGTTATATAATTCCCGATCCCGTAAAAAGCTCTATCAAAGGTTTTCTGTCCCCACCACTCAGTTTGGTCACCACATTCCACTCGGTGAAAGTGTCCTCCTTGACCACCGCTTGGTCTGCCTCCCTCAGTCTCGCATAAGGTAGCTCGATAAAGAAAATCAAAATTACCAGAGTTATTCAGTTTTCTGACAATAATGCCGTTGCGGTAACGCCAAGGACCAGAAATATTGAAGAAGGCGTTAACCGCTTCAGCGTTCGTCATATACCCCGCATTCTGAAAATCATACATATGAGGGAAGATATCATAAACATAACCCGTTGCTTTATCAACCTCTGTTAGACCAGCATCAGCATAAATCTTTACTTTTTCTGCTTCTGAGGCATCAGGGAAGTGAAGCTGATTATTTAATCCACTCAACATATTCATCCCAAGAAATTGAGGCAAGGTGGGATTACTAAAATCAAAGACAGAAATCCAAGCCCTTTCTACTACATGAAGACGAGCAACAACATCATCTGTCGGAACTAAAAGATAAAGTTTTTCACCGCTTCTAACAGCCTGAGCAGCTCGCCAACTAAAAGATTTCCATTCGTTGTAAGCCACCCCCGATCCACATTTGTTACCTAGATGAGGTAATTGGTTTATTTCAGCAATTTTGGAAGGAAGGGAATTGTTAGTTTCAAATTTTAAAACCGCAATTGGAGCACAACCAGGATAATACTGTTTTTCTTCATCTGGTGTAAGTGCTAATCCATAAATCTTTCCATCTAAACCCTCAAAAAGAGATTGGAGCCAATAACCACTCTTTTCTGAATTACCCACCTTAACATTTAGTTGTTGATGTTGAGAAACAGTCCAATCAGAGTTGATTTTAAGAAAGTAGGTTTTGGTTGGTTCGTTCCCTCCCGACCAATACGGCCAGTAAACAAAGGGATGGTTGTTTGCTAAAATAAAATTATCCAGAGTTCGATTTGAAAACATCGGCACTCCTTCGCCTAATTCGTTTTTCTTAAGAAGAGTTGGATAAAAGGGGCTAGAGATATCGTAGATAGAAAGATTATATTTATAAGAAACTCTATTATAAGTTACTTCGGCAACCTGACGAGTTAAAACTAACATAGTCTTTTTCCCATAAAGATCTAAGAATCCAACCATCACAATACTTTCTTTCGGATATTTCTGGCCAGCTGAATTTTGAGTCATTTGAGAAACATCTACCACATTCTTAATAAACTTATAAGAACCTAAAGATGAATCAATTTCTACCATTGGCGGGGCACCAGATGGTCTCTGTGTTGAAGGAAGATCGTAATTGCTGGTGTCATTTTTGTTATAAGCCTCAAGAGTACAGATTACTCCGGTTGACTGAGAAGAAGAAATTGAAAAGGAAGTACAACCTGAAGGAACTTGCCTAGTGGCACTATAAGGTGAAGGTAAGGAACCTTGCAAAGATGCCTGATAATTACCAGGACTTAAAGAAATAGGAGAGCCAAGACTACCTTCAGCAACTTTTTTGCCAAAATCATAAGGTCCTGTTGGCTGAGTCCAAATCTCTACTTTAAATTGATTTTTTTCAGTAGCTGTTAGTTGTCTGTCTTCTACAAAGGTGGCTCCGCCTTGAAAATGACCCAATTTTAGATAGAGGGTGTAAGTACCGGCTGGACCAGGTTGGTCACCACCGCCGCCCGGATCACCGCCCGGCGGTCTTCCGCCGCCACCCGAAGAATTGAAGGTAACACTTACTGATTTGTTGCTATTTAGAGTTACCGTGCAAGTTCCTGTTCCCGAACAATCTCCACTCCAGCCAGCAAAAACTGAGCCTGCGCTTGCAGTAGCCTGAAGAGTAACAGAAGTACCAGAAGCATAAGATTCACTACAATCAGTACCACAATTAATTCCTGCAGGAGTTGAGATAACAGTTCCACTTCCTGTTCCTGATTTGGAAACAGTGAGAGTGAATTGTTGAGAGTTATTTTCTTTTACTGTACAGTAATGAACGGCGCGGTTTGTTTCAAGTCCATTTGACCACTTTATATAAATTTCGACAACATCTGGATCTGCTTCTAAACAAGTCCAAGTACCACTTCCAGCTGGTTTTCTTGCGTTTCCTTGATTATCTGTTTGAATCCAATTAGAACTTGTTACCCAATTACTCCAGTTATCATCAACAGTGTTTTTGGTTCGTTTATAAAGAGTACCGCTTAAAGAAACTGGCCCATTAGAAACCGTTAAATAATAAGTATCGTCATAATAACTATGCTCCTGACTATAAGAAAGAGTTCCTCCGCTGCCACCACTTGAAGAATTAAAAGTAGCAGTTATTGTCTTATTACTATCTAATGCTACTGTACAAGTTCCTGTTCCCGAACAATCTCCACTCCAGCCAGCAAAAACTGAGCCTGCGCTTGCAGTAGCCTGAAGAGTAACAGAAGTACCAGAAGCATAAGATTCACTACAATCAGTACCACAATTAATTCCTGTGGGAGTTGAGGTAACAGTTCCACTTCCTGTTCCTGATTTGGAAACAGTGAGAGTGAATTGTTGAGAACTAGTTGATTGAGCAACAAAACTTAAAATTTGACCGTAGGCTACTTTACTTTTTCCCTCCGTCCGAGCCGCCACTCTAAAATAGTAGGTTTTCCCCGCTGTTAATCCGGAAATGTTTTCAGAAACATTCAAAGAGGAAACAACGCCTGTCGTTTTTTCTGTTGTTTTTTTAGAAAGATTGCTTTGATTTTCCCCCCACTCAAACCAGTAAACGGCGCTGTTTTGGGCTGGCGGACTTACCGACCCCCTCAAAGTTGCTGAAACACTTGAAATATTGTTGGCGGCTAAAGTAATAACTTGAGGTGGCTTAGAAGAAAGAAAATCTTTGGCCGCTTCATCTCTTATAAAAACAAGTAAGTCATTCAAATCCTTAGAAGTACTGTCAATTTTACTTTTATGACATCCTCCCGGCAGAGTAGCCTGAAAAGCATAGAAAGTAAACTCGTCTGTTTTCTTGATTAAATCATCAAACTTCGAAGTTAATGAAAGCGGACCATCTTGTAAGATTCTTGCTTGTAATTCGGTTACTTTTAGTTTTAATTCAAGAATCTTTCCTGGCAAAGCGGCTATCTTAAAAGGATTTGGAATAGTAGCACAAGCCCCGTAAGCATAATCCTTAACTGTTCTTCTAAGCTGAATAGCTTCATCAGCTGTGGCTGCCACTTTACCAATAGCAGAAGCTAACCCCCCGCCAGTTCCTCCACCCCCTTCTCCTCCTCCACCGCTTCCTTCTTCATACCACTCGCCTCCGCAAAGATAACCATTACCAGTATATTCGCAACCCCCATCTTCTTGAACCGCTAAAGCCAGATTGGTTGCAAAATTAATAACATTGAAAAGCGCAATTAAAAAAATAAAGGCGGTAATAGAAGTACTCGATAAAAAAATTCCCTTGTTTTTTGTTTTTTGCATATAATTAAAATTAATAAAAAATGTATTAATTATAATAAAACAAAAGGTAAGTGATTTTTACAATTTTAACAAAAAATACTTATATATTGATAGATGATTTAATGGTAATTTAAAGATAAAACTCGGTTTTCTTAAAAAAGTTAATTTTTCTTCTCAAAAACAAAAAATTTATAACCCACAAAGTTCCAAACCAAAGAAACCAAAGTAGCCACTAAAAGTGCAACATTGGCCCACTGCCGAGGGCTTAAAAAAGAAGGATAAGCAATATAATTAACAATTAAAGAAGCAACTACTACATTCAACACCATTCCAATAACACTAACAACAAAAAATTTTCCAAACTCCTGAATGTTGGCTTTATCCTTACCAACAAAAGTCCAATATTTATTCCAAAAATAACTTCCGATATTTGCTATTAAGAAAGAAATTGCCTTAAAAAGACTAAACCCCAAACCACTCACAATTCCTGTTAAAAAAATCAGTAAATTAACTATCCCCCAGTCTAAAAAAGTATTAAAAGAACCCACTGCTGCAAACTTAGCTAATTGAAAAACTATTGGAACTTTTAAAGAAATTAAAGAAGCCAACCAGAGAAAAAAAACCGCCACCACCCCTAAGAGAAAAACAAACCCCGTTGCTAGTACCCAAGAAAAGGAAAAACTACTGGCAACATTTTTAATAATTGGCAAAGAAAAAACTCCAAAAAAAACTCCGATAATAAAAACCAACAAAAAATCTTTTCGAGTAGCCATTTTATTGAGTAAGAAAATCAATAATTCTCTCCGTCACCCACGCCTCGTTTTCTAAAATTTTTGTTCCGTGACCCGCGTTTTCTAAAATAATTTTTTCCTTTTTTACTCCCTCTGGAACCAAAGCAAATAATTCTTCGACTTCCGAAGCATTGTCACCATCATCCCGACTAGCTAGAAAAATAACCCTGCTTGAAGTTGATAAGTGCACCACCAAATCTCTGGTAGTAATTCCTCGATAATTAATTCCTGGCGAAAGCAAAACTCCTCCCCGAGCCTGAGGATGTTGAGCAAGATATTTTAAAGCCAAATTAGCTCCAATAGAAGCTCCCACTAAATAAATTTTTTCTTCTGTGGCTCCTCGAGATTTCAAGAAATCAATACCCGCCAAAACATCAAAGTAAGAATCCTGATGCTCTTTGTCAGAAAAAGAAAGATAACCCTGAGGCCCTCCTTCTGATTCGCCATGACCCCTCAAATCCAAAGCTAAACCAGCAAACCTTTTTTGCGCTAATTTTTGAGCTAAATCATTAAAAGATTCTTTAGTAGCTGGCATCATATGCAAATAAAGCACCCACCCCTCTGGATTGGTAGCCTCAAAATAATTAGCCGCTAAAACTTTTCCATCTTCTGTTTTTAAACTTACTTTTTCCATTATCTTTTCTGAAGGATTTTTATTAATTTTATCAAAAACTCCACTCAAAACAAAGATCAAGTCAGAAAGTCCCAAGAGAGTCACAAAAGCAATTACAATCACTACAAAAGAGCGAAGAAATTTCTTATTTAATCTCATAAATAACACTGACATTGACGCTTACCTCCTGGCTTCCGGGTTCAATCGAAGGAGCCACAGAAAGAGCGGCGCTTTCCAATTTATCAGCTCCACCCCGCCCCATCGGTACCGGATAGTAATTTCCAGAATAATCAGAAAGAGAAATAATTCTTCCTAATTTTAATCCGTTTTGAGAAGCAATTTTTTCTGCCTTTTCTTTAGCCTTCTGAAAAGCTTTTTCTCTAGCTTGAGAAAGAAAAACTTCTGGCTCATCAATTCCAAAAGACAAATCCCCTATCCGATTAATTCCCAACTGAGGAAGTTTTTCCAAGATAGAAGAAATTTTCTTAAAATCTCTTACTTTAACACTTACTGTCTGAGTAAAGGAATATTTAACAATTCGAGGAATAAATTCCTCTCCCCATTTGGAAGGAGAAGAATAAACCGGAGAAAGATTATATTCGGTTGTTTTAATATCTTTTTCTTCTATTCCTGATGACTTTAGAAATTCAATTGCTTGATTAACTGTTTGGTTGCCTTCTTCTATTATTTTTTCAATTTTTGAACCTTCTTTCACTACCGAAAAAGAAAGAAAGGCAACATCTGGCTTTACCGTTACTTTATCAGAAGCCGAAACCGATAAAGTCCGAGCTGGCAAAAGAGAGCTGGAGTAGTTAGCAATTGGTCCCCAAAAAACAGAGTAAATCAAAAGAACCGCTGTCGCTAAAACTAGAAAACTTAAAGTTCCAAAAAGAAATTCTTTGCTGAAAAAATTCATATTTTTTATTTTACTCTTAATTTTAAGACTTAACAATAAATTAAAAATTATCAACCTTTGTTAATAAGCATTTAATTTCCTTTAAAGAAAGACTGGCTGAGCCGACCAAAAAACCATCAATCTGAGAATATTTTAAAAAATCATCAATTTTTTGACAATCAACGCTTCCTCCATAAAGTACTGGCAAAAGAAGATGAAACCGCTCTTTTAAAAAAGACTTGATTTTTTCTATCATCAAAGAGGCGCGCAAGGGATCCACTGGTTTATTGCCTCCAATTGACCAAACGGGTTCATAGGCAATAACTAAATTTTTTTCCCCTTTTTTTAAAAAAACTAAATCTTTTTCGATCTGCTTTCTTACAAAAGACCAAGCAGAAGAGAAAGAAGATCTTTTCTTCTCTCCCACACAAAGAATAGGAGTAATTTTGTTTTCCCAAGCCCTTTTAATTTTTTCAGCAATTAAAGAATCGTTTTCTCCAAAAAGATAACGTCTTTCTGAATGTCCAACAATTACATAAGAAACTCCAATATCTTTCAGCATCTTAGCTGAAATCTCGCCGGTAAAACTCCCTTCATTTTTAAAAGAAACATTTTGAGCAGCCAAAGAAATCCCCTTCTCTTTTTTGAACTTTGAATTTAGCAAATAAAAAAAATGCTCCAAATAAACAAAGGGAGGAGCAATTACAACCGAAAGATGAGCAGATAACTTTCGGGATTGTTTTAAAGAAAAATCAAAAAGTTTTTTCGCTTTTTGAAAAGAAGAAGGATTCATTTTCCAGTTAAAAACCACTAGCTTTTTCATAGCTTAATAATAGCACAAAAAACTTATTTAAAGAACTAAAAATTTTTAGGCTGATTTTTATTTCTTGAACCATTCAGGTGTTTTATTAACCAGAGAACAACACTTCCTACAATTAAAGCTGCAACTAAATAATCAAATTTTTCAAAATAAGTTCTAAGAGTTGGCCAATTTTCCCCTAAAACCAGTCCCAAGTAAGTTAAAAGAGTTGACCAAAGAAAGGACCCCAAAAAAGTATACAGACAAAATCGCCAAAAATTCATTTTTCCTAACCCTGCCGGAAAAGAAATAAAAGTTCTTATAATTGGCAAAAGACGAGAAAAAAAAGTAGTGGCCTCTCCCCAGCGAAAAAACCAGCGCTGAGATTTTTCTAATAAAGATTGAGGAATAAGAAAATTAACTATTTTTGATTTTTCTCTAAGAGAAATAATCACTGAGGCTAATTTATAAGAAAAAATTGAACCAACTAAATTTCCTGCCGCTCCCCAAAAAACAACCCCCCAAAAAGAAAAATTGCCCCGTGCCACTAAAAAGCCGCTGAAAGGCATAATAATTTCTGAAGGGATAATAATGTTGGCGCTTTCCAAAGCCATCAAAAGAAATACTCCCCCGTATCCCAAAGAGTTAATGAGACTAATAATTTCTCTCGCTAACCAATTTAAAATATTTTCCAACATCAAGAAAATCAAAAACTAAAAATAACAGAAAAAGAATAACAATTCCTCTTAGAAAATCAAGAAAAATTACTTACTCTTCAAAAAGCGAGCCGCTTCTTCAGGAAAAACGGGATTAATTTCAATTCCTGTTCCTAATTCAAATCCGGCTGAAATATTTGATTTAGGAACTATTTCTAAATGCCAATGATAATGAGTATGCTTTTTCTTCTCAATTAAGGGAGCAGTATGAATGAAGAAATTGTAATCAGGATCATTTAATTTCCTTTTAATCAAAGCCAGTATTTTTTTTACAACAAGAGCTGCTTCTTTCAAATCTTTTTGAGATAAATCTTCAAAAAAGGGCTGATGTTTTTTAGGAAAAACGCTTACCCAAAACGGCTCTTTAGAGGCAAAGGGAACAAAAGCTAAATAATTCTTATTTTCATAAACAATTCTCTTTTTTTCTTTCATTTCCTCTTTTAAAACATCGCAGTGAATACACCTTTTGTTTTTTCTAAAATAATCTTTAGAAATCAAAAGAGACCGACTAACAGAATGAGGAATGACTGGCAAACCAATTATTTGATAATGAGGATGAAAAATGCTGGCGCCGGCCTGAGGTCCCCAATTACAAAAAATAGAAATGTAAGCAATCTTTTTATTTAAGGCCAGCTGTCGAAACCTTTTCTGAAAAGCCAAAAAAACTTCTTCCGCTTCCTGATTTTTTAGATCCCCAAAAGAATGAAAGTGATTGCGAGTAATAACTAAATCATGAGAACCTACTCCCCGAGCAACAAAATAAATTCCTCTTTTTTCGATCCGACAGTCAGAAATTTTTTCAAGTGCCGGAAATTTGTTAGGAAGGACCTGAAGGCTCCATTTTTCCAACGGCTTAGTTTCCGGAAACCAAAAATAAGGAGGAAAATTCCCACTTCTCTTTAAATTTTCATCTTCGAAAGGACAAGTTTTTAAAGGAGAAGGTTTTCTTTCAATTGAAAGATATTTTTTAAACTCATTGGGCTTTTTTTTGCCATCCTGACGCCGAGGGGCAATCAACACCCATTCTCCCAATGTTTGATGATAACGAAGTTCCGAATTCATTTTTTTTAATTACTAATTTTTTTCAGATTTCTGGGGACAAAAAGAATCCTGACTTAATCTATTATCATAGTACCACTGAAAAACTTTTTTGGCTACTGGGACCGCATTTAAGCTTCCCTCACGAGCATCTTCAATTAAAACCAAAACCGCGATTTGATTAGGAGTATTAAGGCATTCTCTTTCAGAAAAAGGAAGATTGTAGCCAACAAAGAAAGCATTCACTTTTTTATTATTTTCAATCTGAGCACTTCCTGTTTTAGCAGCAATTTTTAAGGGCAGATCAGCAAGCAAATGAGCAGTGCCATAATCTTTTTCGACTGCATCAATCATTCCTTTTTCTACCTCTTCAAAGTTTTTCTGATTTTTGTAAGAAATTTCTTCAAATTTTGGATCTCTCGAAAAGATTATTTCCTGCGAAGAATTCTTTAAAGATTTCACAATAAAAGGAACAGGAAATTTTCCTCTTTGAGAAATGCCTGCAATATATCTTAAAAGCTCTAGAGGAGTAATCATCAAATCACCCTGTCCAATAGCTACATTGTAAGTATCTCCAATTCTCCAAATTTGGCCAGTGTTTTTTTCTTTTTGCTGAGGATCAGGCAGAAGACCACTCTTTTCAGAAGGCAAATCAATCCCCGTTTTTTTGTTTAAAAGGAACTTTTCCCAGTATTCTCTTAACCTTTCAATTCCCAAACCCTTAAAAGAACCAAAACCACCTCCCACTTGATAGAAATAAATGTTACTTGAACGCGCTAAAGCTGAGTAAAGATTCACCCAACCGTGAGGCTTCCAGTCAAGAAAGCGAGAAGGTTGATTAGGAAAATAAGGATTGGGAATTTCTATAAACCCCGCTGAAAAAATAGAAAAGAAAGGATCAACAATCCCTTCTTCTAAAGCCGCAAAAGCTACTAAAGGCTTGATGGTAGAGCCGGGGCTATAAACTCCCGAAACTATTCGATTAAACAAAGGACGACTTTTATCAATGAAAAATTCTTTTTTAAGATTATTATTATCAAAACTGGGGAAACTAACCAAAGCTAAAATTTGCCCTGAAGCAGGATCCATTACTAGTCCTCCCCCGGCTGCTGCTTGAAGCGACTGAATTTGATTCTTCAAAGCTTCAAAGAAAAATTGCTGAAGATCCGCATCAATTGTAGTTTCTAAATTTTTGCCTGCCAAAGGCGGATTAATCATCTTTTCCTCTAAAACATTACTAACAGCGTCTTTGTAAACCAAAGAAACTCCATCCTGACCTCTTAAAAATTCATCGTAGTAAAGTTCAAGGCCGCTTTTGCCAATTTCATCATTGAGACCTAATTTTTTGTTTTTTGCTAAATCGGTCTTATCCACCAATCCCACATAACCCAAAAGATGAGCAAAAACTTCTCCTTCAAAATAATGACGACTAAAGTTGTTTTCTATAATAAGAGAAGGAATTTTTTTCTTTTTCAATTCAATTATTTGTTCCAAAGAAACATTTTTCTTTAACAGAAAATAAGCTTGCTTTTCTAAATCAATAGAGGCAATCAAATTTTTGATCTCCTCAACCTCCAAAGGAACAACTTGAGAAACTTCTTCCAATACTTGTTTAAGAGTCCCTTCGTCTTTAAGAATTTGAGAAAGATTTAAAACAATATCAAAACTGGGCTGATTAGTAACCAAAATTTTTCCGAAGCGATCATAGATAATTCCTCGCGGTGCTCTAACAACTACTTGTTGCCCCGAATTAGCAAAAGCTCTTAGTTGATACTCTTTTCCTTGATAAATGACTAAATAACCTAACCTCAAGAAGAAAACAAAAACCAAAAATAAAGTCACCCCTCCCATTACCTTAAATAATTTCTCACTCAAAGGCTTCTCTACTATTTCTAACCCTTGAGACAAATCATCTAAAACAGCTTCTTCTAAATAAATTTCTTTTTTAGCCATAAACCTAAAGCAAACATCAATGAGCCCAAAAGAGCATTATAAATAAATTCTTTCAAAAAAATTAAAGAAAAAAAAGCTTTCCAATCATTGGCAAAAGTCAAATAAAAAATTAACTGCCAAAAGATTAAACTAAAAAGAAAAACCAAAACATTTTTAGAAGAAAGAAAAAATTTAAAGAAAATAAAAGAGGCAATTCCACTTACTAAAAGAAAAAGATGTTCCCAAAGAAAAAAGGGTAAAAACTTGCTCATAATTAAAGAAACCCCCAAAAAGAATAGAAAGGACCAAAACCGATTAATAAAAAAAGAAAGCGCTAAAATAAAAACTAAAGCCAGATTAGGAAAAACCAATCCAAATAAAGATAAAAAAAACCTTAATAAAAAGAACCAAAACAAAAAGAAAGCCCCCGTCCAAAAATCTTCTTTTTTTAAAAAATCATTTTCCAAAAAAAACATGAAATAAATAGACCTGCTTATTTTCAGTTATTTTCTCCAACTTTTATCAAAACCTCTCTTAAATCACTTAAAGTATATGGCAACTCCAAAAAAGCTTCCCAAAAAGCTCCGGAGGTATCTTCTTTAATACTTTTTACCTTACCAACCAAAAGGCCGTAAGGAAAATCTTTGGAGGCAGAAACAACTCTTTCTCCTGAAGAAACAACTTTATTTTTACTAATTAAGCCCACCTTGGGATTTAAACCGCCTTCCAATAAACCATCAATTTCTTCCTCTCCAATTCTTACTGCCAAAGAAAAATTGGGATCAAAAACAGTCATCACCTCACTTCTTGTTTTCCAAACATTACTTATCACCCCCACCAGAACCGTTTCCGAAAATAAAACGGGACTACCAACCCTTACTCCATCTTTTTCGCCCACATCTAAATAAAGACGGCTTTTAAGATTATAAGGATAAAGAGAAAAAACTTTGGCCGGCAAATAGCCGTTTTGAGAAACTAATTCTTTCTGAGAAGAAAGTTGAGATAATTTGTTTTCCAAGTCAAGATTGATTTTGCGAAGATAATTATTTTCTTCCACTAAAGAAGAAACGCGGAAAATGTTTTTTAAAAAATTTTCAATTCTTAAATCAAGAGGTAAAAAAACCTGAGAAAAAGCAAGGAAAATCAACGCCAAAAAAAGAAAAATCTTAAGCCATTTCCTTTTCATAATTCATAATAAACACCCTCCAAAAATTACTCAACACTTATCGGCTTTACTGTTAAAGAAAAGAGAGGCTGATATTTCTTTATATCTTCCACCACCACTCCTACCCCTCGAATCACACAGGTAAGTGGATCATCCACTCGAGTAGTCTTAATAGATAATTCTTTGGTAATTAATTCATCAAACCCTCTAAGCAGGCTTCCTCCTCCCGATAAATAAATGCCGTTTTGAAGAAGATCGCCAGTGAGTTCTGGTGGAGTTTGCTCAATAGTATTTTTTATTGCCTCCAAAATTTGCTTCACTGAAGAAGCAAGAGCATTTCTCACTTGAGAACCCTTGATAGTAACTTCTTTAGGAAGTCCTGAGGAAAGATCTCGTCCCCCTACAACAATTTCTAATCTATCTTCCTCCGGCAAAACTGAACCAATCTCTTTTTTAATTCTTTCGGCTGTTGGCTCTCCAATAGCAATTTTAAAGTTGTCTCGAGCAAAACGAATGATATCTTCATTAAATTTATCGCCCGCCACTTTAAGACTTTGAGAAACCACCACTCCTCCTAAAGAAATAACAGCAATTTCTGAAGTCCCACCTCCAATATCTACCACCATACTAGCTTGCGGTTGATCAATGGGAAGACCAGCTCCCAAAACCGCCGCAATCGGCTCTTCTAAAAGATAAACACTCGAGGCTCCTGAAAGAATTACTGCATCTTCCGTAGATTTTCTTTCTACTTCTGTTAAATTAGCCGGAATCGCCACTACTGCTCGAATGTAGTTTAAAAAAGAATCTTTTTTTATTTTTTTAAGAAAATAGCGGAGTATTTCTTGAGCCATATAAAAATCAGAAATCACTCCTCCCACTAAGGGCCGAATTACTGAAATATGAGAAGGAGTACGTCCCATCATTTTTTGAGCTTCTAAGCCAATGGCAACAATTTGGCCAGTTTTATTATTTATCGCAATTACCGTTGGCTCATTAAAAACAATCCCTCTTCCTTTCAAATAAACCAAGGTATTAGCAGTTCCTAAATCTATTCCCACATCAGTTTTAAATTTGTCCCAAATACTCATAGCTAATAGAAAAATTAATGTTTATTTTAAAGAATTAATCTTAGATAAGATCGATGATAAACCCAAAAGCTGAGCTTTTTTCTTTTTTCTTTCTTTAAACTCAATTTTATCCTTAGTTTTTTGACTAACAACTAATCTTAAAGGAATTCCTATTAAATCACTTTCTACTAACTTTTCGCCTGCACTTTTATCTAATCTCTCATCAAAAAGCACTTCTATCTTAAGAGCGGTAAGTTTCTTATAAATTTGGCGAGCTCTTTCTAAAATTTTTCTATTTTCCTTTTTGTTAGAACCAAAAAGAGCCAATAAATGAACCTTAAAAGGAGCAACATTAGCAGGCCAAATTAAGCCATCTTGATCATGAAAAACCTCAGCTAAAACTCCCATTAAGCGAGAAATCCCAATCCCGTAACATCCCATTAAAACTAAATTTTCTTTTCCTTCTTTATCTTTGTATTTTAAAGAAAAGGGATGAGAATAATTTGTTCCTAGCTTAAAGATGTTTCCCACTTCACTAGCCCGACCAATTTTTAAAGAAAAACTTCGACAAAGAGGACAATAACCTTTATTCTCTTCAAAAATTTCTTTGTTTTGAGCAAAAGAGCAGTGAGAACAATAAACAATTTCATCCTCCCCGTTTTCCAAAAAAACCTGAAACTCGTGAGAATATTTGGAAAAAGTTCCTCCCGAAGCCTCTACTTTCAAGGCCTTTAAACCCAATCTTTGAAAAATTCTTTTATAAGCAAAACTCACTTTTTCATAAAAACTATCTAAATCTTTTTGATCAGCATGAAAAGAATAAAGATCCTTCATTAAAAATTCTTTTCCTCTTAAAAGTCCAGCTTTGGCTCGAGCTTCGTCTCGAAACTTAGTTTGAATTTGATATAAGGCTAAAGGCAAATCCTTGTAAGAAAAAATAGCCTTTTGAGAAAGAGGAACGACAATTTCTTCATGAGTTGGCCCCAAAGCGTATTCTTTCTTGTCTCTTCCAATTAATTTAAACAAGGCATCAAAACTTTCCCAGCGGCCAGTTCTTTGCCAGTTTTCTTTAGGAGAAAGAGCCGGCATTCTAATTTCTTGAGCCCCCAAAGCATTCATTTCTTCCCTTACCAGATTTGTTATCTTTTCTAAAACCCTTAACCCTAAAGGTAGATAAGTGTAAACACCAGCCATTAATTTATCAACAAAACCTGCCCTTACAAGAATTTTGGCGTTATAAGATTCCTCATCCTTAGGAAACTCTTTCTTGATAAAATTGGGGAGTCGAGATTGATACATAAAACTAAATTAACTTAGCAATATCTTTAATACTTACAATAATAACCAATAAAATCAGCAAAGAAAAACCAATGGCATTAACAATTTGCTGAGTTCTTACACTTACCGGCGCACCTTTTATTTTTTCAATTATCAAAAAAATAATTCTTCCTCCATCCAAAGCCGGAAAAGGAAAGATATTTAAAGCAGCCAAATTAAGAGAGATCAAGGCCACTAAATTAATCAAATAAATTAATCCCAATCCCGCTGCTTGAGTAGTGACCTGATAAATTCCTACCGGCCCCGAAAGATAATTCAAGAGATTAGCTCCCGTAAAAAAACCAATAATCAATTTAAAAAGCATTATAAAAACAAAAGCAAAAATTTTTACCGCCGAAATAAATCCTTCCCAAAAAGATCGATACCAAGGAAGTTTTTCAACTCCTCCAGCCACCAAAGAAACCCCCAGCGCCCCTTGTCCTGCATTTACTTGAGGGCGAGGAACAACTTTAATTTCTTTTTTCTCTCCTTCTCTTTCAATTTGAAGAGTAACTTCTTTACCTTTATGCTGATTAATAAAGTTAACAAAGCTTTCAGGCTCTTGAAAACCCAAAATTTTATCTCCCGCTTTTAAGCCAACGACTTCTGCCGGAGAATTAGCTTCTATTGCCGAAATCAGAAGAGATTTTTCTTCTCCAAAAAGAAAAACCAAAGAAAGTAAAAGCCAGCCTAATAAAAAATTCATCAACACTCCGCCTATCAACACAATCAACCTTTGCCAGATCGGTTTAGCAGAAAAAAGTCTTTCTGAAGGAATAGCTTTTTCTTCTTCGCTTTCTTCTTCCTGTTGATTGCTTCTTTCCCCTTCTTCACCAGCAATTTTTACAAACCCTCCTAAAGGGATAAGATTAAGACTCCAGCGAGTTTCTTTCTTCTTCCAAGAAAAAATTCGAGGCGGAAAACCAAAACCAAATTCCTCTACATACATTCCCATCTTCTTGGCAGCCAAAAAGTGACCCAATTCATGAACAATTACCAGAATCGCCAGCACTAAAATAAAAACAAGTAAATCAAAAATCATAAATTGAAGTAAAATTACTCATTAATTTCATCAATTTTTTTCTTTAAATAATCTTCCACCCTTTCATTAAATTCATCTAAAATCTTCTGAATTCTTTCGTTTAATTGGAACTTGTCATCTTCGGTAATTTCTTTATTTTTCTCTTTTTCGCTAATTTCCTTCTTTGCTTCATCTCTTAAAAGACGAGATCTTACCTTAAATTCTTCAGTTTTTTCTTTAACTAATCTAATTAATTCCTGTCTTCTTTCCTGAGTTAAAGAAGGAAAATTAATGTGAATAACACTCCCATCAGAAACCGCCTGAAGATTTAAAGCCGAAGAAACAGCTTTAATTATTCCCGAAACCGCCATTTTATCCCACGCCGAAATCTGAATCTCACGAGGAGGAATAACACTAATAGAAGCCAACTGCTTTAAAGGAACTTTCTGACCATAATAATCAACCAAAACATCTTCCACTAAAGCAGGGGTGGGCCGGCTTCCTCGCACCGAAGCAATTTCTTCTCTGAAAGCTTTTTCGATTTGAGCTAAAGAATCCTTGAATTTTTTTTCAATCTCAGTCTCCATAAAAACCTGGGAAAAAACCAAAACACCTTTTAAGTGTATTAAATATAACTCAAAAAAAATAAGAAGACAAATACTTAATAATCAAAAAGCCCCGCAAGGAGGCTTTTGAAAAAGAAAAAAATATTCTCTCTGATTAGCGACTCAAAATCACTCTTTGATTAACAAAAAACAATGAACGAATTGGAAAATCACCAGCCACCTCTTTGATTTTCCAATTGTTTCCGCCATCCTGGCTGATATAAAGCTTATTTTTAACTACTACATAGATCTTTCCCTCTTTAACTCCAAAGGCATCGATGGTTCCTTTTAAAGGAAGAGACTTAAGAAGTTTAAAGGAAAGACCATCATCAAAGCTCAAATAAAGTCCATCTTTACTTAAGAGATAAAGAGTTCCCCATTCATCCAAAGCCATCTTTTTAACTCCTCCTTGAGCAAACAAAAAGTTTCCTGAAGGCAATTCAATTTTTTGAAATTCTTTTTCCAAATTTACTCCTCGGCCCAAATTGCCCGATTTAAAAAGAAGATAAAAATAACCATTAGGAGAGCGAAAGATTCTTAAGATCGGCGAGGCAAAGGAGTTAACCAATTTAGCTTCCTGAGTTTTTAAATTAAAGCGAATTAATTGGCCATTGGAAAGAGCTAAATAAAGATAATCGCCCAAACGATAAAAATCATAAACAGCTTCCTTGTCGAAATCTACTAACTTTTCCAAGTTAAAGAAGTAGTCATAAGTTCGATAAACCTTCCCTTTTTGGCCATCATAAACAGAAACAAAATAATCTTCTTCGTTTTGGCTAGCGGGAAGAATTCTAAATACTACAGAATGCTCATTAATTTCATTATTAGAAGAAACAAAGCGATTCCAGGTCAAGCCTCCATCTTGGCTGAAGAAAATTCCTTTATCGGTAGCTAGATAAATTAAATTGCTTTTATCCTTTCCCCAGACATCAAAAACCTTAACAGCTTCTTCCTTCTCTAAAGTAACTTGATGAAAGTTGTTAAAGTTATCAAAAGAAATCAAAAAACTCCCCCAGCCACTATTCCAATCGGTTTCTACCATTGCTAAAGCAGAAGCAAAAAGCCCCGAAGAAGGCAAGGGAGTTGACTGATTAAATCCTCCCAATCCCCAAAAAACTCCTAACAATCCCATTAAAACTAAAAGAAAAAAAGTAAATTTTTCCATATTTTTGTTTATCTTCTAAAAATTAATATTTAACAACATTTTCTTTATTTGAATTCTTTTGTTAACAGTTAAATTTTTTAAAAGCCAAAAAGTTTGATTAACCTCCGCTAAAGCCGCCCAAGAAAAAGGTAATTTTTCTCTTAATCTCCAAATCAATTCTTCAAAAAACAGATCAAATTCTAAGGGATTCTTTTCGCTCAAGGCTATAATCTTTTCTACCAAATCAGAAAGGTTAGCTGAATTTTTTTTAGAAAGAACAAGATTAACCAAATCTTTACTTTCTTTTTTTTCTTTTTTCTCTTCAAGGATTTTTAAAAGATACCCAATTCTTCCCGAAGCTCTTTCTGCAAGTTCTTTCTTTTCATTTTCTGAAAGCTTCTCAATTATACAATATTTTGATAAAAAGTCAAGAGTAGATTCTAAAGAAAGGCGGGGGAAATAAACCTTGAGAAATCGAGAGGCTAAAGTAGGTAGAAAAACAGAGAAATCCTGAACAATTGCGATAATAAGAGCAGAAGAAGGCGGCTCTTCCACTATCTTTAAAAGAGCGTTTTGAGCTGGCAAAGTAAGCCATTCGGCATCTCTAATAATTGCCACTCGATAACGAGAAGCAACGGGTTTCTGAAATAAAAAACTTTCTATTTGGCGAATAGTTTCGATTCCAACACTTTCTAAATTGCCCTCAAGAGGATTTTCTTTAGTTTGGCTAAAATCAACGATTAAGGATTCTCTCAAATCACTTTTAGGTTCTTCAAAAATCCCATTTTCTAAATAATTAGCCAAACTTTTGGCAAAAAGAAATTTTCCCACTCCCCTGTCTCCAAAAAAAAGATAAGTTTGAGCTAAAGAATTATCTGCCGCTAAGCGTTTAAACTCCGCTACCAAAGAATCGTAGCCAAAAATCATAAAAACTAAATCCTTTTAATTACTCTTGTTTAACAAGGTTCTTTTATAAATATCCAAATGACTTAAAATTAAGCCCGTTCCCTTGGCTACGCAAAAGAGCGGATCTTGAGCAACATAAGCATTAACCCCCAAAGTTTTTTTAAAGAAAGCGGGGAGATTTTCTATTTGAGCTCCTCCACCAGAAAGAATTATTCCTTTTTCCATAATATCCGCTACTAATTCCGGTGGAGTTTGATTAAAAACCTCTCTAACCGCCGAAGCAATTTCGGAGAGATAGGGAGCTAAAGCTTCGGCAATCTCATTAGAGTTGATAACAATATCTTTGGGAAGCCCAGTAGCCATATCCCGACCTCTTACTTGGTACTCTTTTTTAGAGCGAGTAGGAATAGCCGAACTAATAGCAATTTTTACCTTTTCAGCAGTTTGCTCCCCAATATAAAGACTGTATTTTTTTCTCACATAATCAACAATTGCCTGATCAAAACGATTCCCGGCGATCCTTAAGCTAGCCCAAGAAACAATTCCTCCCAAAGAAACCACCGCCGCCTCAAAAGTTCCTCCGCCAATGTTGATTATCATATTACCCGAATGAGAATTGATAGGGATACCTGCCCCCAAAGCTGCCAAAATCGGCTCTTTAACCACATAAGCATTCTTGGCTCCTGCCTCCACAGCTGCATTAATAACTGCTCTTCTTTCAGTTTGAGTAATGCCTGCTGGAACCGAAATAACTACATCTGGCTTAATCAAAAGATTAAAAGAGCCAACCGCTTTTTGGATAAAATATTTTAAAAGAGCTTTAGTAATATAATAATCAGCAATTACTCCATCCTTAAGAGGTTTATAGGAAACAATATCAGAAGGGGTTTTTCCAAGCATCTCTTTAGCTTCTTTTCCTACAGCAATAACTTTGTTTTCCGGTAGCCCCAAAGCCACCATCGTTGGCTCGTTTATAACAAATCCCTTTTTAGGAACAAAAACTACCGTATTAACCGTTCCCAAATCAATTCCAATTTTAGTAGTTAACATAAGACTTAAGACAACTCTTTTAAAACTTTTTCAAAACAATAACAGTTAAGCTAAACTACCATTTTAAACCTTTACTTTGTGGCTATCATACAACCAAAAAAGGGAGAAATCAATTCTTTTTACTAACCAATCCTTTCAATTGCTGCTCCCAACTCTTTCAGGCGAAGATCAATAGCTTCGTAACCCCGATCGATAAACTCAACATTATGGATTAAAGTTTCTCCCCGCGCCGCCAAAGCCGCCAAAACCACCGCTGCTCCTCCTCGAATATCAAGGCTTGAAACCTCCGCTCCTTTTAGCTGGGAGGGGCCATTAACAATGAATCGATTAGGATTAAGAATTTCTACATCTGCTTTCATTATCTTTAATTCTTCAAGATATCGAAACCGCCCATCAAACATAGTGTCAAATATCTCCGATCTCCCTTCGGCTTGAGTCATTAAAACTGCATATTGAGGCTGAAGATCAGTGGGAAATCCCGGATAAGGGCGAGCATCAATGTTTTGGGCAAGTAATTTTCCTCTTTTAAGAGTTCTTAAATAACTTTGCCCCTCTTTTTCCTCTATTCTAAAATTAGCTTTGGCTTTTTTAAGCTTTTTTAAAAAAAGATCGGAATGACAAGGAATAATTGGACCAACAACAATTTCTGAGTTAGTTAAAATTCCAGCGATAATATAGGTGCCGGCTTCAATTCTGTCTGGTAAAACTTGATGCTCTACTCCTTTTAATTTTTCCACTCCCTCAATTTCTATTTCGTGAGTCCCTGCTCCCTTAATTTTGGCTCCCATTTTGTTAAGAAAATCAGCTAAATCTTTAATCTCCGGCTCTGCGGCTGCCACATGAATTATAGTTGTTCCAGGAGTAAGAGTAGCCGCCATCATCGCATTTTCGGTAGCAGTAACACTCATTTTTTCCAAAACTATATGAGTTGCTTGAGGCTTGCCAGAGAGAAAAAATTTCTCATCTTCATACTCAATCTTAACCTTCATTTGCTCAAAAACATCTAAATGATCATCGATTGGGCGACTTCCAATCAAACACCCTCCCGGCTGACTAAAACTCACCCTTCCAAAGCGAGCTAAAAGCGGACCAGCTAAAACAATCGAGCCTCTTAATTTTTTCATCCCGGCATCATCGAGATTAGTAGAATGAATCGAGGAAGCGTCTATCCAAAGAGTATTTTCTTTAAACTCAAACTTGACTCCAATCCCTTTCAAAATTTCCAAAAGTGTTTCAATATCACTGATCCGGGGAACATTTTTTATCAAACAAGGAGACTCGGCTAGTAACGAAGCAGCAATTATTTTTAAGGCAGCGTTTTTTGCTCCTTTAACCCTTACCTCCCCCTTTAATTCTCTTTCTCCTTTTATTAAAAATTTAGCCATTTTAAAGATTTCCCTAAGTTTTTAAATCCTCTTAGCCAAGATTTTTCAAATTCAGAATACCCCAAAAAAATTCAGAAATCAAAGGTAAAAAAAGTCTTGTTTATTTATTCCTCACTTAAGATTATAATAAATAAAATCCAAAAATTGATAAAAATCTCATGTCCATTAATTTCAGAAGAAAACTCTTTCTTTCCTTTGTTCTCCTTTTTCTAATTGTGGGAACGGGAATAATTTACTATTCTCAAGGTTTTAGAATTGATTTGGCCTCATTTTCTATTAAAAAGACTGGTGCCATTTATATCGAAAGCCTTCCTCGAGATGCTTTTATTTTTATCAATGGCAAGGAATTTTCCAATAAATCAAGTATTCTCCAAAAAGGAACCTTAATTACCAACGTTCTTCCTAAAAAATACCGCTTGATTTTAAAAAAAGAGGGTTTTCATGAGTATCAAAAAAATATCGAGGTCTTCCCCTCTCAAGTAACTCGCATTCTCAATGCTCTTCTTATCCCTCAAACTTTAAAAAAAGAAACGATTGCTCAAAACCTTAAAGGAGAAAAACTAATAGATATCGATAATTTTCAAAATGTCCTCACTCAAGATAAAAATAATACCTACTACTTAACTTCCCTAAAAAAAGAAACAAATTTTAACCTCAGCTCTCGAATTGCTTCCTTTTTTAAATCCAAAATAATTAATCTAAAATTTTCTCCTCAAGAAGAAAACGCTTTTTTAGCTCAAACCGTTAAGGGAATTTACCTTTTAGATTTAGACCAGCAAAAAACCTCTCTCTTGTTAGAAGGAGAATTTGAAAATTTTTTCGCTACCGAGAAAAATCTCTACACTTTAAAAGTAGAAAGAAATAAGAAAAATGAAATTACAAGCAAAAAAATTATTATTTACGACTTAACCCTCAATAAAGAGGTTTTTCAAGAAAAATTTACCTTCTTTAATCCTCAAGAAAGGGTTGTCGATTTGAAAGTAGGAAACAGTCTTTTGGTTTTCCTTTTAGAAAACGGGGCTTTAGGAATTTATTCTCCCGATGAAAAAAGTTTTCGGCAAATTGCCTTTAAAGCCAAACAATTTTCTTTTTCTCCTGATAAAAGCAAGATAGTCTTTCAGGATAAAGACGGAAAAATTTTTGTTTACCTTTTAAGTGATGAGATTGTTTCTTTAGAAGCACCCAAAGAAAGCTATTTAAGAATTCAAGTAGCCGATGCCTCAAAGATAGAAAAAATTTACTTTTACAAAGACTCTTTTCACCTTCTTTTAGAATATCCTCACCAAATCCAAATAGCTGAAATAACCAAGCTGGAACCCAATAATCAGTTTCTTATCACCAACAAAAAAGGAGAGGCCGCCTACCTTTTGGCAGAAAATAAAATTTATCTTTTAGAAGATACCTCTCTTAAGAGAGTAGATTTAAATTTTTCTTCTTATTAAAAAGAGACCAAAAGTTAAAGCTCCTAAGATATCAAGAAAAAGATCGCCCATCGTATCGGGAATACTTTGTTCCATACCGACAGAAAAATATTGATTAAGAATGAATTCTCCAAACTCCCAGAAAACTCCCACAAAAGAAGCAAAAGCTATAGCCAAAATTAAAATTCTCACCCTTTCCCAGGGATGATTGGCTCCCCTTTCCTCAGAAAAAAGACTTCCAAAAAAGAAGAAAAATAAAAGTGCTCCCCACCCCCCTCCTAAAAAGTGAAGAGGAATATCCACCCAAGGATAGTCCAAATACCACTTTTCAATTACAGTAGGAAAATAAATAAGAGCAATAAAAGCTAAAAAAATAAGAACCGTTCTTAAAGAAACTAACATAATTCTTTAAATCTAGGCCGATTATCTCTTGGACCATTGAGGGGCCCGGCGAGATTTTTTGAGACCATATTTCTTTCTTTCTACCATTCTTGGATCTCTGGTAATAAAGCCCAAACTTCTCAACTTTTTCTTTAGAGAAGGATCAATTTCAATCAAAGCTCGCGCAATCCCATGAGCAATGGCTCCTGCCTGAGAAGAAATTCCTCCTCCTTTTACCTGAACACTAACAAAAAAATTACCCAACATTCCCATTTTCTCTAAAGGAGCAATCGCTTCTAGGCGATAAGCAGCCATTGGAAAATAATCCTCCAACGCCTTATTATTAACCACAATTTTGCCCTGATTTTCCTTAGAATTTTGATAAATCCTCACTCGAGCAGTTGAGGTTTTTCTGCGACCCACCGCTTCAACATAGTTAGCTTTAGGCAAAACTACCTTTGTTCTTTCTTCCAAAGAAATATTTTCTGGCTGAGATTTTTTGCTTTTAGTAACCATAAACTTGTAAATAATTAAAACTTATTCAAAAATTAATCTTTTCATTCTTTTAGCCCGAAGTTTATTTTTAGGAAGCATGTTAAAAACCGCTTTTCTCAAAACATAAGCCGCTCCTTTCTTGGCCAAAACATCCTTTACCTTTCTTTCTTTCAGATGACCAATTTGAGTAGTGTGAGAGTAATAAACTTTTTGCTCCAACTTTTTGCCACTGAAAGAAAGTTGATCAACGTTTTTAACAATTACTCGATCATTTCCAGCCAAGCGAGGATTCCAAGAAGGATTTTTCTTCCCTTGCAAAATAGTAGCAATTTCACTTGCTACTCTTCCAAATCTTTTTCCTTTGCAATCTATAATATAATCCGCCATAGAAAAAATTAATTACTTAAATTATTTTTTCCCTTCAATAATCAATTGCTCAATATTTTTAGGAACTTCTTCATAGTGAGAAAACTCCATGGTAAAAGTTCCTCTTCCTTGAGTCATCGATCTTAAATTAGTAACATATCCAAACATTTCTGACAAGGGAACCTTAGCATCAACTACCTTCATCATTGCCCGATCAGATAAAGCTTCGATTCTGCCTCTTTTAGCGCTCAAATCACCCGTCACATCTCCTACAAATTCCTGAGGAACGATTACCTGAACCTTCATAATTGGCTCCAAAATCACTGGATCAGCCTGCTTAGCCGCTTCCTGAAAAGCAATCGAGCCAGCAATTTTGAAAGCTGCTTCCGAAGAATCGACTTCGTGATAAGAACCATCAAAAAGAGTTACTTCAACATCAGTAACAGGATAGCCGGCAATGATTCCTTTGTCCATTGCTTCTCTTACTCCCTTCTCTACTGCCGGAATAAATTCCTGAGGAATAATTCCTCCCTTAATTTGATCGATAAAAACAAAACCCTTCCCTCTTTCTAGAGGCCTAATTCTAATCTTTACATGACCATACTGACCTCGACCTCCAGACTGACGAATATATTTCCCCTCAGCTTCAGCGGTTGAGCGAATTGTTTCCTTATAAGAAACACGAGGGCGGCCAACATTAGCTTCTACTCCAAATTCTCTCCTCATTCGATCAACCAAAATTTCTAAATGTAACTCTCCCATCCCCCAAATAATTGTCTCCCCGGTTTCCGGATCACCAGTAACCCGAAAGGTGGGATCCTCATCTGCTAAGCGTCTTAAAGCCAAGCCTAATTTTTCCTGATCAGCTTTGGTTTTGGGCTCGATTTTAAGATTAATCACTGGTTCTCGGAAAGTAATTCCCTCAAGAACAATCGGATTTTGAGGATCACAAAGAGTATCACCGGTAGTAGTTCCTTTTAGCCCCACAATTGCTCCCAAATCCCCTGCATACATTTCTTCAACATCTTCTCGATGATTAGCGTGCATTCGAACGATCCGTCCGACTCTTTCTTGAAAATTCTTGGTAGAGTTGAGAATATAAGTGCCTTTTTTAAGGACACCGCTATAAATTCTAAAGTAAGTGAGGTTTCCCACAAACGGATCGGAAGCAATTTTAAAAGCCAAAGCAGTTAAAGGTTCATTATCCGTAGGCTGACGAACAATTTCTTCTCCAGTTTTAGGATGAGTTCCTTTAATTGGTTTGAGATGATTAATATCCAAAGGAGAAGGAAGATAATCAATCACTCCATCCAAAAGAAACTGAACCCCCTTATTTCTTAAAGCTGAACCACAGAAAACAGGTACTAATTCACTTTCAATCGTTGCCTTTCTTAAAACTCTTCTTAATTCTTCAACTTTAATTTCCTGACCTTCTAAGTAACGATTCATCAATTCTTCATCTTTCTCAACAATTTTTTCAATTAAAAAGGCTCTTTTTTCTTCTACTTCATCTATCATCGATTGAGGAATGGGAATTTCTTCAATTATTTCTCCGTGTTCTCCTTTAAAGGTAAAAGCTTTCTTTTCTAAAAGATCAACCACTCCTTCAAAATTTTCTTCCGCTCCAATAGGAAGTTGAACCGCTACAGCGTGAGGAGTTAATCTTTCCAAAATTGATCTAAAGGAATTTTCAAAACTGGCTCCCATTCTGTCCATTTTGTTAATAAAACAAATGCGAGGCACCTTATATTTATCCGCCTGACGCCAAACTGTTTCTGATTGAGGTTCAACTCCCGCCACCCCATCAAAAACCACCACTCCTCCATCTAACACTCTAAGAGAACGCTCCACTTCAACTGTAAAATCTACGTGGCCCGGAGTATCAATGATGTTAATTCGATGTTCCCTTTCCTTTCTTAATTTAGTTTTTTCTTCGTCACTGGAAACTTTCAAAACTTCGCGAATTGGTGTCCAAAAACAAGTAGTGGCAGCTGAGGTAATAGTAATCCCTCTTTCTCTTTCTTGCTCCATCCAATCCATAATTGCCTGCCCCTCATGCACCTCCCCGATTTTGTGAGAAATGCCAGTATAAAAAAGAATCCGTTCTGAAACGGTGGTTTTTCCAGCATCGATGTGAGCAATGATTCCAATATTTCTATATTTTTCCAAAGGGTATCTCATAAAAATAAAACTAAACCAAAATAGTCTTTTTAGAAACTTAATTACTTAGCAAAATGAGCAAAGGCGCGATTAGCCTCAGCCATCTTATGAACATTCTGCTTCTTCTTAATAGCAAATCCTTCGTTATTGAAAGCAGCAATAATTTCATCAGCTAATTTTTCTGCCATCGGTTTTCCTTTTACTGAACGCGCTCCTTCGATAATCCACTTGCAAGCCAAAAAGAATCTTCGCTGAGGACGTACTTCTCGAGGAACCTGATAGTTAGCTCCACCAATTCTTTTAGAAACCACTTCAAAAATAGGAGAGGCATTTTCAATTGCTTTTTCAAAAACATCCAGCGGGTTAGTTTTCAGCTTCTTTTCGATATTTTCCAAAGCTTGATAAGCAATTTTTTGAGCCACTAATTTTTTTCCGTCTTTCATCAAATAATTAATGAATCGAGAAAGAGCAGGATTAGAGAACCTGTTTTCTAACTTTACCTCTCTTCTTTTGGCTTTCTTTTTTCTCATAGACTTTAACTAAACTTTATTTACTACTCTTTTTTACTCCGTATTTAGATCTTTCTTGCTTTCTATTTTCTACCCCTGCCGCATCAAAGCGTCCGCGAACAATATGATAGCGAACTCCCGGCAAGTCTTTTACCCTTCCTCCTCTAATCATCACTACTGAGTGCTCTTGAAGATTGTGTCCTTCGCCCGGAATATAAGCTGTTACTTCCGCTCCATTGGTTAAGCGAACTCTGGCTACCTTTCTTAAAGCTGAGTTTGGTTTTTTGGGAGTAGTGGTAAAAACTTTTATACAAACTCCTCTCTTAAAAGGAGAGGGAGAAAAGACAGGTTTATTTTTTAAAGTATTAAAATAAAAACTCAAAGCTGGCGACTTAGATTTTTTGGTCGCTTTCTTTCTTCCTTTTTTAATCAATTGAGTAATAGTAGGCATAAAACAAGCAATAAAAAATCTCCTTCTTGAGAGACAGGCACAGCATAGCAAAAAACAAGGGCTTATGTCAATAAACGAATTAAGAGACTAACCAAAAAACCAACTATTCGAAAACCTACGAAAAGAAAAATAAGAATAAGAAATAAACTAAATCTTTCTAATTCCTGATAAAAATGCTCCCATTTTTGAGGCAAAAGAGCAAAAAGAATTTTTGAACCATCTAAAGGAGGAATAGGAAAAAGATTAACTACCATCAAAGAAAGATTGACTACTAAAGCTAATTCCAAAAAATCTGCTCTTAATCCTAAATTAAAAACATTTCCTAATCTCAAAATTAAAGCTGCCACTAACGCTAAAACAAAATTACTCAAAGGCCCAGCCAAAGCAATTAGCCCAGCTCCTTTTTTAGGATTTTTTAAATTCAAAGGATTAAAAGGTACCGGCTTAGCCCAACCAAAAACAAAAGTCCCCGCTGAAAGAAAGTACAAAGAAAAAGGTAGAAGAAAAGAACCAAAAAAATCTAAGTGCTTTAAAGGATTAAGAGTTAGACGACCAGCGTCTTTGGCGGTGGTATCTCCTAAACTTAAGGCCGCCAACCCATGAGCTACCTCGTGAACAATCACTGAAAAAAGAAGAATTACCAAATAAAAAATGAGAAAAATATCCATAATCGTTATCTTATTATTTTTTAATTATTACTTTCTTCTAAACTATCTTGAATGATTTCCAGCATTTCTTCGGGCAAAAGCAAGGAAGAAGGACGGCTAATATCAAAAGGATAGTTAAATTTCTCTAATTTTATCTGAATAGCGGGTTGATTTGTTTGATCAAGAAAAACATTGATTTGATAAGGCAATAAATCATTTTTCCCTATCCATAATTCCCAGCTGGCCTGAATTAACTGATTTTCTTTAAACCAACCCCCAAAAGAAATAAGATTTTCCAAAATTGAGAAAATCCGACGATTCAAGTCCGGTTGGGGGTGGATTCGAATTTGATAAAAAGAACCAGCCGAAGAAACTTTTTCTAAAACCTGAAAATCCTCCTTAGACAAAGACAAATTCATTAATCTTTCTTTCAGATGAAGAAGAGTATCGGAATTATTGAAAGAATAGAAAGAAAGGCTATTTCTAAAAATATCTACGGGAAGAAATTGCTGAAAAGCTGAGGAAGAGCCGCTTTCTGCCAAATTCAACCAATGACTTTGAGGAAAAGAAGAAATTTTTTCTTTTTGGTTGTCTAAATAAAAATTAGTTAATAAATAAAATTCATTCGGATTAATTTGGATAAAATCAGCACTCCAAATGTTTTTTCCTTGATTATCAAAAAACTTTATCCAAAAAGCTCTTTTAAGAGAAGAAGCTTCAAAAGCATTAAGCGAACCCTCAAGATTAACTCTTATTCCACTTTCTTGATTAAAGTCTTTAAAAAGATTTTTTAAATACTCATCTTGATTAAGATTAAAATCTGAAATCTTGAAAAGAAAAGAAGATTGAAAACCTAAAGAGTTAACCCTAGAAAGACTAACCAAACTTCTTTGAAGAATTGCCAGAGGCGACTGCCAAAAGAAAAAATACCATACCCCAATTAAAGCCGCCCCTACTCCCAAAAGCGATAAAAAAGTAATCCAAAACCATCTTTTCGAAAAAAGACTTGCTGGCTTTTTTTCTAAAGGATAAAGATTATCTTCCTCTAATTTTTCTTCAATTTTCTTATATTTCCCCCAAGGACGAAAAGTAGCCCATTTCTTTTTTTTCTGACCTTCAAGCCAAAAATCAGCCGGTAATTCATTTCTTTCCTTCATTGCTTCTAAGGCTGCTTGAATTTCCTGAAACCGATAACCTTCTAAAATAAGATTGCTTATAATCTTTTCTCGCGATTCGCCGGCTTCAATTCTTTCCTTAATAAGTTGGGAAAGACTTTTTTCTTGCTCCATATAAGAAAATTTTACCACAAAAATAAGAAATAAACTTCTTTAACCCTCAGAAATTTAAGAAACTTTGTTTAAAGAAAAATTAAGCACTCCCCTCTTTCAACTCTTTTTCTCGCTTAAGAATTTCTTCTGGTGTTTGGCGACGAGGAAGATCGTAATCTTCAAAAGAAACCAAAAGATATTTAGAAATTAAAGGATAAATTTTTTGAACAAGTTTTACCTTCTCTTGCTCAACCTTTCTATAATCTGGATGGCCCTGAGGAGTGGTTCGCAACTCTGTTTCCCAGAAAAACTGCCTTAAGTTTTGATATTGAATAAATCTTACTCGGTGAGCAAAGCTAACCACGTATTGAGCCACTTCTTCATCAATTTTTCTTACTTTTTCAAAAAGATTTTCCGCTTCTTTTATTGCTTCCAAAAAAGAATTTTCTAATCTTGCCTCTCGAAGTTCTTGAGGGACATCAAAACCATTAGAAATAGTAAACCTTTGGTGTTGTTGAGTTTGCATTCGATGCCTTTGTAAATCTCGCCAAGCGCCAATATTTGTCTCTATTTCAAAACGCAAATAAACATTTTCAAAAGCTCGAGGAACTTTATACCAACGAAATTTTCTGTCAGAAAGAATCTTTGCCAAAACTCTTTCCTTTTGCTCAAGAGTTAGTTTCTTTACTTTTTCTAAAAGTTGAGAAAAATTCATCCCGCTTTCAGAATAAAGAATTCCGGCAATTACTTTATCTTCTCCCAAAGGATCATATTCAAGTAATCTCACCTTCGAATCCTCTTGGAAAATTTTTTCTTCTGAAGGAAAAGGTATTTCTTTGAAAACCTCTTTGACTCTGCTTTTTCTTTCTCCCAAATATTTTCTGTAGCTCTTGCTTTCTTCTTTATCCAGTCGTCTCAAAAAAGCCGGAATAACCTTAAAAAGTTCCTCGTAGGCTCTTTGAGCGGCCCATCTCACTTCTTCTAAGTTACTTTCCAAAGAGCGACTAATGAGATATTCAAAAGCTTGGCCATTACCAAAAAAAGCTACTTGACCAAGAGTGGCCACCGGTAAAATAAGTCTTGCCACATCAAAAGCTTTTGTCTTTAAAACCAATTCCTTTTCATTAGGAAACTTATTTTTTAAAAAATCTAAATAACTTTGAGAAAGAAAAGAATAAGTTTCAAAAAGAAAATCTAAGGTTTTTTTATAATCTTGTTTGAGGCCAAATTTTTCAATTTCCGGAGGAGTAAAATAGCGATAAGAATTATTAATTTTTCTTGAAAAATCAACATATCTGGTTGATTTTTCAATCGGCGCCAATCCAATTCTTTGGTTTTCAAAATGTTTTATCGCTAACTGAGAAAGGGAAGAAAAAACCAGATGAGTTCCCGCCATTTGAGCAATTGAGTCATCGCCATACTCCGAAAGCCATTTAAAATAAAATTCTCTAGCTTTGGGGTTGGCGAAAATCTTTTCAAAGGAGTTTTGATGCAAAAAGTGAGCAAATTCTTGAAAAGAATTTCCATAATCTGTTTCAAGAAAAGGCTTAATAAATTCATTTAAAAAAACCACTCTTAAATCATCTTTGGTTCGACTCGCCCTTGAACTTAGTGCTCCCACAATTTCCGGGGGTAAAAAGGTTACTCCATAAACAGATCTATCAAGATTAGTAAAAAAAGGTTCAATTAAATATCTTTCTTCTTCACTTAAGATCGGTTTTTCAAAAAGTATCTCCTCCATATTCCAATTTTTTATTTTTCTAACTTTAAACAAGTCAATTTTTGCTCCCTTATTCTATCAGAACCACTTTAGAACTTAAAATGCTTTTTTCTTTAAAAAAGGCTATCATTAAAAAATGAGGAAAACGATGAAAATCACATTAGCAATTATTATAGGGCTTGTTTTTACTTTTTTAGAATTAAATCTTTTTATTTCTGACTATGGAAAAAACGAGAGCTTATCGAGTCGAATTAGAGCAATGTTTTCTTTAGCAATTATCTTTGCTTGCCTTTTATGGTTGATCTTTTTAAAGAAAAAAATCGAAGTCTTTATAATTTTAGGTATAGCTCTTTTTGTTTTTGTAAGCACTGCTGTTTTGCCAAATTTAATTTTTCCCAAAAACCAAATTATAAATTTTAATTCTCAAAATAAAGATACTTCCTCTGACATCAAAATTTTTTCACCTCCAGCTTACAAACCAATCGAAAGCCCGCTTTTAATTTCCGGAGAAGCAAGAGGTAATTGGTTTTTTGAGGCTGAATTCGAAGCAGAGCTTTATGATGCCTCCAACAACTTATTAGGAAAAGCAACCTTAACTGCTCAAAAAGATTGGATGACTGAGGGCTTTGTTCCTTTTCAGGGAATTTTAAGTTTTACTCCCCCCCTCACCTCCTCGGGAAGTCTTAAATTTTTAAGCGCCAACCCTTCGGGATTATCCGAAAACCAAAAAATTTTTGAGATCCCCGTTCAATTTAAAGAAATACCTCGAAGAAAGGTGCTGCTTTACTACTACAACCCCCAAAAAGATAAAGATGAGCTTGGAAATATAAAGTGTTCATCAGCGGGACTAACTCCAATTGAAAGAGAAATTTTCTTAAGCAAAACCCCTATTCAGGAGACAATAAATCTCTTATTAAAAGGAAGAGAAAATCTCAAGCCTGAAGAAATTGCTCAAGGAATAACCACAGAGTACCCCTTGGAAGGACTTAAACTAAAAAGCATTAACCTTAAAGCAGATGGCACTTTAATTTTAGAGTTTGAAGATAGTTTCAATAAAACCTCCGGTGGTGCTTGCCGGGTAAATATTCTCCGCTCTCAGATTGAAGCTACTGCCAAACAATTCTCTCAAGTTAAAAAAGTTTATTTTTTGCCTGAATGGATTTTTCAGCCTTAATTAAATTTAATAAAAAAAGCAAGCGCCTTAGCGCTTGCTGACAATGAGATCAGAGTCGGGCTAGTTTGTTGTTTTTGCCTTTGAGAAGGAAACGATTTCCCCTATATCATTTTGAGCTAATTTCTCAATCTCCCTGAAAATCTTTACAGTATCCCTTAAGGAAAATTCTGTTGTCACCTGTAATTCGCAATACTCACACCAGCCAACCACTACCATTACTACCCTAACCTCTTTGTTTTCATAATAATACCCAAAGAGAGGCGGGGCAATAATGGTTATTGCCATATTACACTTGGGACATGGAACAACAATAGGCGCGAGCTTTATTCTCATTTCTCTCCTCCTTTCCTTTCTTGAGTTCTTGATCAAAAATAAAATAACCCAACCTTGATGTCAAGAAAAATAATTTTTTTCTACAATATAAGCCAAAAAACCGCTTTTTAAAAAAATAAAGATAGTTTAATTTTAGTCGGGCTGCCGGGAGTTGAACCCGGGTCGCACCCACCCCAAGGGTGTATACTACCGTTGTACTACAGCCCGCTTAATTTTTTCACTAGCAAAAAACAACTAACTATTTTACAGAAACCTTTTTAGCTAGTGTTTTAATACATTGAGTGCAGGCTAAAACCCTTTTTCCATTAGGAAGCCTTACCTTTTGAAGATTAGGATATCGGCGAGATTGAGGAGTAGGATTATATTTCCCTCTTAATTTATGACGTCTTCGAGCTACTATAGAACCTTTTTTGCAAATTTCACATTCTCTCATAAATTTTCAAAACATTTAATTAAAACTTAAAAGCATTTTCTACACGCTAAGAGCCCCGCCTAAAGATTTCCCAGCTCTAAAGCCAGGTGGGTGGGCTCAATTCTAACCCACGGGTTAGAATGCTGTTGCCCTCCCTTTAAAAACGGCTAATCCGAGAATCTTTTCGGCAGGGCTCACTTACATTATCAAATACCACCCAAAAAAGTCAAATTCTTTTTGAAAAAAATTAGAGATTTTCCTTCTCTCTCTTTCTGGCTTGAGCTATCAAATCGATTATCATCTCTGCTTCTTCTTCGTTCAACGATTCACCCGAGTTAAGTTTTAAAATAGCATTCAGCAAATCTTTGTATTCGTCATTGCCAGCAGTAATTGCTTCAATTGCCATATCCACTGCTCTTTTAGCTATATCAGGAGTCAATTCAGCTTCTCCTCTCAAAGCTTGACGCAAGAGAGTAGGAACTAGTAAGTTATCGGGATTTTCTTCGGCTCCTTCCTCAATTTTAAAATGAGGAATCTCTTGACCTTGATTTCTCAAAACGGTAGGAATCATAAACTCATCTAAATCTAAGGGTTCTTGAGGTTTTTCTTCTTGGTTGTTTTCTCCCAAGGGAGGAAGGTTTTCTTTTTTCATAAATTGTTTTTTTTTAATTATTATTCGTTGATGTTATCTAAATTAACATCATAAAGAACTCTATCCCTAACGCTATTGTAACTAAAAATTTCTTTTTCATCAAACCAAACCTTAATTTCATACTCAGCTTCCGCAACCGAAGAAGAAGCATGAACTAAGTTTCTCACCGCTCGATTATCATTATCAGCAATTGTGTAGGAATCCAAAGTAAAATCTCCTCTAATTGTTCCTACATCCGACTGAAGGGGTTCGGTTGACCCCACCAGCTTTCTTACAATTGCTACTGCTTGATTACCCTCTAAAATCATTGCCACAATTGGCCCCGAGGAAAGAAATCTTACTAATCGATCGACAATCTTTTGTCCTAATTCCTTGGGATCTTCGTTAGTTTCGATCCCGGATTTTTTCTTTCCCTCAATTGATCGCTTACCCAAAGCCTCAATTTCCTCCTCATTTTTAACATAGTGTTTATAAGCTTGTTCTTTGGTGGGAATAAGAAACTTCATAGCGATAATTTTTAGCCCCACCCTTTCAAAACGAGTGATAATTTCACCGATCAAATTCCTTTGGACGGCATCGGGTTTAAGAAGCACCAAGGTTCTTTCTTTCCACAACATATTAGAAAATAATTAATTTTAATTTCTAATTACTTTTCTTTTTTAGAAATCTCAATTCCCAATTCCTTAAGTTGTTCTTCTCTAACTTCACTGGGAGAATTCATCATCAAATCCCTCCCATCTCCCGTTTTAGGAAAAGCAATCACCTCTCGAATATTGGGTTCGTTTTCTAAAATCATTACCAATCTATCAATCCCGGGAGCAATTCCCCCGTGAGGAGGAACTCCATAAGAAAAAGCTTCAAGCATATGACCAAATTTTTCTTTTATTTCCTCGGGCTTATTACCCATTGTTTCAAAAACCGCTTCCAAAATTTCCGGATCATGAGTCCTGATCGAGCCGCCGCCAATTTCATAGCCATTTAAAACAAAATCGTATTGACGAGCCAAAAGCTTTCCTGGATCGTTTCTTAAAAACTCAAGAATCTTTTCCTTTTCTAAGGAACCATTGGGAAGTTTAGGAGCAGTAAAAGGATGATGAACCGCATCCCATCTTTTTTCAGTTTCGCTCCATTCAAACATTGGGAAATCAACTATAAAAAGAAAAGCTAACTCGTCAGGATCGTTTTTGTCTTTTCTTAAATCAGGCTTATCAGAATTGTATTTCTCCATCGCTTCCTGATAAGACATTCGAGGAATTCTGCCGTTTTCATCTAAATTAACTTTTTTTTGAGGATAAAGAGCTTTAATCATTTCCAAATAAAGCTCCTCAATCAAAGACAAAACATCTTCTTCTTCTACAAAACTCATTTCTAGATCTAACTGAGTAAATTCTGGTTGTCTGTCGCCGCGAGTGTCCTCGTCTCGAAAACAGCGAGCAATCTGAAAATACCTTTCAACTCCGGCCACCATTAAAAGCTGTTTGTATTGCTGAGGTGACTGAGGTAAAGCATAAAACTTTCCCGGATAAAGACGGGAGGGAACTAAATAATCTCTGGCTCCTTCAGGGGTGGATTTGGTAATAATGGGAGTTTCTACTTCAATAAAATCTTTCTTCTCCAAAAAATCTCTAAAAAACTTAATAATCTTATTTCTTTGAAGAAGATTTTTTTGGAGACGAGGTCTTCTTAAATCAAGATAGCGATATTTCATTCTAATTTCTTCTCCAATTTCATAACCGTCCCCGCTAACATCAAAAGGAAGGGTTTGGGCTTGATTAATAATTTCCAAATCCTGTGCCTCAATTTCCACCCTCCCGGTAGGAATTTTTTCGTTGATCATTCCCGTTGGCCTTTCTTTAACTATTCCTTTAACCTTAATCACCCACTCGCCCCTTAATCTTTGAGCTTCTTGATAAACCCTTTCTCCCGAGGCAGGAGAAAAAACCACCTGACAAATCGCGCTTCTGTCACGTAAATCAATAAAAACCAATTTTCCGTGATCGCGACGATTAGCCACCCACCCTAGTAACTCCACTTCCTCTCCAACCTTTTGAGTAACTTCTTTTATCCACATTTTCAACATAAGCTTAGAATATCAAAAAAGCAGAAAAAATCAAAATTTTTAAAAATCAATTTGAGAGAGATTTTGCTGCTTTCAATAGATTATTCTCACTAAAAATTTTAATTATTCCATCCTTATCGGTTCTAAAAACTTCTATCTTTAAATTAGCTAGTCTTTCTAAAACCTCAGAAGTAGGATGGCCGTAAGAATTTTTTCCTACCTCTATTACCGCTACTTTAGGAGACACCGCTTTCAAAAAATTAAAATCCGAGGAATATTTCGATCCATGATGAGCTACCTTTAAAACATCAACTTTGATTTTGGAAAAATCAAACGAGTTCAGAAGAATTTTTTCCACCTTAGATGAAATATCTCCTAAAAAAAGAGCAGAAAAATAATTACTTCTAAAGGCTACTACTAAAGAAGCGTCATTTTCATCAAGCTTACCTCCAAAATTAGTTTCTGGCCAAAGAATCTGAAAGTAATTTTTTCCAAAAACAACCTCATCACCCTTTGTTAAAGCAAAAAAAGGAATATTGTTAGCCTTAAAAAGTGAAGCTAACTTTGGCCAGAAACTTATTTCCTGTCCATTAAAAATAACTGCTCCAATTTCATAATTCCTTACCAAAGAAAAAATGCCTTTAACATGATCCTCTTGAGGATGAGAAATAAAAAGAACATCAATTCTCTTTTGGTAAAAAGGGAGAATTCTTTCAAGATTCTTTAAAACCAAATCGTTTCTTCCAGCATCAATTAAAAAATTAGCTTGATTAATCTTAATTAACTGGCTATCTCCTTGACCAACATCAAGAAAGTAAGCAGCTACCTCATTTTTATTATCTTCAAAAACCAGCCGCCAAGCTAAAATATTAAAGAAAAGAAGAGCCCCTAAACCAAAAATAAAAAATTTCTTTCTCATAAAATTAAACCGAGTTTTAATTTTTCTTCATTAGCCTTTTTAAAAATCCATCTTCCCAAGCAAAAAAGAATTAAATAATAAACAAAAAACACCCACCCTTTAGCTGAAAAAGAAAAAGTTGTAAAGGAGCCAAAAAATTTTATTAAATCAACTTCTAACCTAATTAAAGGCCAAAGCAAAAGAGAAATTATTTTAGCTAAAGCCAGAGAAATAATCCCTCCCCCTCCCACCAAAAAACTAAGAAACATTGTTAAAGGAATAAGTGGGAGAAGAAAAATATTAGAAACAAAACCTATCCAAGAAAAATTTCCAAAGTAAATTACTAAAATCGGTAAAACAGCAACTTGAGCAGAAAAAGTTTCAAAAAATATTTTCTTAACTCGATCCCAAAAAGAGCTTTTAAAAGAAAATAAAATATCTAAAGAAGAACCTCCATAACTAATTCCCAAAAAAGCCAAAAAAGAAAGGAGAAAACCAACATCAAAAAATATCTTCGGGTTAAAAAGAGTCATTATCCAAGCAGAAAAAAGAGTTAAATTTAAAAAATTGGGAATTCGGCTTAAATTTTCAGCTAGAAGAATCAATCCCCCCATTAAAGACGCTCTCACCAGCGAAGCCTCTGCGCCCGTCATTAAAACAAAAAGAAAAACAACAAAAAGAGACAAGAAAAAATTAGTTCTTCTTTTAAAAAAGAAACCTAAAAACAAATGCATAGCATTAATTAAAATCAAAACATTGTAGCCCGATAAAGCAACTAAATGACTGGTACCACTTTTTCTTAAAAATTCCTTAAAAGAAGAAGAAAAGCCGGCACTTTCTTGACCTAAAAGCAAACCCGTTGCCAAAGCCGCTTCATCTTGAGGAAAAATTTTTCTAAAAACCTCAGACAACTTTTCTCTCAAATAAAAAAGCCCCCTTTTTAAGGAAAAAAGAGGGTTTCTTTTATGCTCTAAAACTTCAGGAGAAAAAACTACTCCTTTGACCCTATCCTTCATTAAAAAACGATTGTTTTCCTCTAATCTTTGAATTTTACCTCTTATCTTAAGAAAATCCCCCCAACCAAAAGAATAAAAAGGTGGCAAAGAAACAAAAACCACCTCCTTTTGAGAGGTTTTTAAAAGAAAGTTAATCGAACCCTGATTGACCTTAGGATAAGAAGAAATTTTCCCTTCCAAAAGAGTGACTTTGTTGTACTCCAAAGATGACTGAGAAAAATAAAAGAAATTAAAAACTTTCCCCCATCCCCAACCCATTAAAAGAAAAAGAGAAAGAAAGGCCAAAGAAAGAAAAAGCTTATCTGATTTTAAAACGCCCCAAAACAAAAGCACCAAAAAGAAAAAAAGTTCTCCTCCTATCAAATAAAAAGTTTTTAAATTTAAAGAAGATAAAAAAAGACCTACTAAAAAGAAGAGAAAAAAGAAAAAAGCTCTTTTTTCCAAGCTCATAGCCAAAAATTTTTCAAAAATTCAAAGAATAAAACTCATTAAAGTTTTTAAGCCTAAAATTCAAAACCAACCAGAGCCTTTTTTCCTTTTTGATAAGGATGTTTTATTTCCTTCATCTCTGTTACCAAATCTGCCCTTCTAATAAAACTTAAAGGAGCGTTTCTTCCTGAAAGAATAATGACTTTTTGAGGAGAAGCTTGAGAAATTACTCTTAAAACATCCCTTGCTTTCAAAAGTTTCAAAGAAACCGCTACATTTACTTCATCCAAAACTACCAAATCCCATTTTTTTGATTGAATTGCCTGCTGAACCTTTTTTAAAGTTAAAAGAGCGGCTCTTTGATGAACCCGAAAAGGAAGTTTATCACCTAAAATTCCAACAAAACCCTTTCCTCCTCGATAGATTAAAAAATTTTTTTTCAATGAAGAAGAAAGAAGATCGACAAATTTGTGTTCCCCTGAAATCCAGGGGCCTTTGATAAATTGAAACATCGCCGCTCTTTTCCCCTGCCCTAGCGCTCGAATCATTTGTCCCAAACAAGCAGTAGTTTTCCCCTTTCCATTTCCTGTAAAAACAACAATCATTATATCGATTATATCAAACCCAAATAAAAAAATCCCCCCTTTCGGGGGGAAGGAGGGCAAAGAGAAGGAAAGGAAAGGAGGCAGATAAATCATAGCAAAAAAACCAAAAGAATCAAGAAGATTTATTGTACTATTATGTGGGAGAATTTGCTCTTTAAACTATCACCCCTCCCCCCAAAACCTGTCCCTTTTTGCTATAAAAAACTGCTGATTGGCCTGAGGCTGGAAAAAGCATTTGAGGTTCTTTTGTGGTTACCAAAGCCAAAGAAAAATCCAGAGGAGAAATTTTTGCCTCTAATAAAGGCTGGCGATAACGGACGCGCACCCAAACCTTTATTTCTTTCTTGTTTTTAAAAGCTTTGGATATTTCATCATCCAAAAAATTCAAATCAGTTACCTTAAAACTCTGACAATAAACCTCTTTATTCTCTTTGTAGGCTACAATTAAAACATTGTTTTGAAGATCTTTGTCTATTACATAAAACTCCCTGCCGGCTGTATTAATAAAACCGTGTTTTTGACCTAAAGTATAAAACCAAACCCCTCGATGAACTCCCACTTTTTTTCCATAAACATCTATAATTTCTCCTTCTTTTTCTCCTAAGTGTTGCTTCAAAAAATCAGAAAACTTAAATTTTCCCAAAAAACAAATCCCCTGCGAATCCTTTTTTTCGGCGGTTGGCAAATCAAACTTCTTAGCTAGGCGACGGACCTCTTCTTTTTTAAAAGAACCGATCGGAAAAATAAGCTGTTTAAACCTTTCATAAGGAACTTGCCACAAAAAATAAGTTTGATCTTTATTTTTATCTTTGGCTTGAAAAAGAGAAACTTTCCGAGTAAAAAAATTTCTTTTCAAGATGGCATAGTGACCGCTGGCAACAAAATCTGCCCCCATTGCTTTAGCTTGATTATAAAAAAGCCCGAATTTGATCTGACTATTACAAACCACATCAGGATTGGGAGTAATTCCTTTGCGATAACCTTCTAAAATATAATTAACCACTCTTTCCTTATACTCTTTTTCAAAATCAAAAACATAAAAAGGAATGCCTAGTTTTTCTGCTACTAAGCGCGCATCGTAAGCTTCTTTGTCTTGACAGCCGTCAAGATTATAGCCCCGAATAAACCCTCCAAAAACTTGATAACCCGCTCTTTTAAGTAACAAAGCCGCCACTGAGGAATCCACTCCCCCTGAAAGAGCTACAAAAACTTTTTGATGTTTTTTATTTAAGAAAAACATGGCTTTAAAATTTAAAACCGATAATTTAAAAAAGTAAAGGGAGGATAATAAAGAAAGAGAAGTTATTTCTTCAGGTAAGCTTCGGCAATTTTATAAACATCTCCTGCTCCCATAGTTAAGAGAATGTCGCCCTTTTTCAGATAAGATTTTAAGAAATCAGTCGTTTCTTTAAAGGAATCGAAATAAAACTTATTTTTATGCTTTAGTTGAGAAAAAAGTTTCTTTGAGGAAATAGATTTATCAAACTTTTCCCGAGCTGCGTAAATAGGAAGAAAAATTATTGAGTCAGCATCTTGAAAGCTCTTTAAGAAATCGTTAAAAAGAATTTTGGTGCGTGAATAAAGATGGGGTTGAAAAACAACGGTAATTTTTTGATTTTTAAAAAATTCTTTGGCGGCTTTTAAAGTTTTTTTAATTTCGGTGGGATGATGAGCATAATCATCATAAACTAAAACTCCCTCTTTTTTCCCCTTATATTCAAATCTTCTTAATGTTCCAGAAAAAGAAGAAAGAGCGCTTTTAATAATCTTATCCTCAACTTTCAACAAGCGAAGAACACTGGCTGCCGCTTGAGCGTTTTTCAGATTATGTTCCCCAATTAATCTTAAGGGAAAATCTATTTTAGATTTGGAAAAATCAATAACTTCAAATCTCTTTTTCTTTATCCTCCTAACAAGATCACTGATTTTCCGATCACTCAAATCGCAAACCAAATAACCACCTGAAGGCAGTTTTTGAATAAACTTTAAAAAAGCTTTCTTTAAATTGGATAAGTTTTTATAGTAATCTAAATGATCGTTATCAATGTTAGTAACAACAATTATTTGGGGATTTAAATCTAAAAACGATTCTTGGTATTCGCAAGCCTCTACCACAAAGTATTTTCCCCTACCAGCAACAAAATTACTCTTTAAACCTTTTAAAAAACTACCCACAACAACCGTTGGCTGTTTTCTAGCCTTCAAAAGTCCCCAAGCAATCATTCCGGTAGTGGTGGTTTTGCCATGAGAACCAGAGATAGCAACCGTGTATTTACCCGAAGAAATTTCTCCCAGCGCTTGAGAATAAGAAAGAGTTTTTATCTTTAATCTTTTAGCTTTCTTTAGCTCGGGGTTATCTTTCTTAATGGCTTTCGTATAAATAACCAGATCAGTATCGTTCTTTAAATTTTCTTCCTTGTGACCAATAAAAATCTTTGCTCCTTTCTTTTTTAACTCCTCGGTTACAAAAGAAGGGCTAATATCGGAGCCGCTAACCCTTTTCCCTTCAAGCAAAAACATTCTTGCTAAAGCAGAAACCCCAATCCCTCCAATACCAATACAAAAAATATTTTTTGCTGATTTTAAAAAATCTCTTGACACGAAATAGTGAATAACTAAAAACCTCACTCACTAAAAATCTCCAAGAAGGTTTGAAAGCTTCTTAGCAAAAGAAAAGTAGTAAGTAAAAATCTTTTCAAAAATTAACCTTTTTCTACTCGCTCGACATACTCTCCTGTTTGAGTATTAATCCGAATGATATCCCCTTGATTGATAAAAAAGGGTACGGTTACTTTAGCACCGGTTTCTAAAATAACTTGTTTAGAACCACCGGAAGCTGTATCTCCTTTGACAGAGGGAGGAGCTTCTTTAACCTTATAATCCACTTTAATAGGCAATTCTACACTCACAAACTTATCTTTAAACTTTAACACCGTAACCTCTAGACTTGGTTTCAAAAATTGAGCGCTGGCGCCTAAAAAATCCGCCTCGAAGAAAAAGCGATTTTTGGGATTTCCTACTTCATGAAACCAATATTGCCCCTTATTTTCATAGATAAAAACCGCCTTTATTTTTTCCAAATTAGCTTCTTCTAAACGATCGCTTTGTTGAAAAGAAACCTCCTTTATTTTACCAGAAATTAAATCTTTCATTTTTACTCTCATTACCGGCTTTCTTTGTTGCATTCGCAAAAAACTCGCTTCCAAAATTTGAAAAACCGAGCCTTCATATTCTATAAATTGTCCCGGCCTTAATTCGTTGTAATCAATCATAGAAGAAAAAATTTACTTTCTAATAACAAAGAAACCAGGCTCATTATATGCCAAAAAATCACCAAAAATCAAGAAAAACAAATCTCTATTTTAAGACGCCTAATTCCTTAAGAAAAAGATGATAAGCTAAAAGAGCCTTTTTTGTTTCTTCTAGAGAAAGAGAAAAATAGGGTGAAGTCAACAATTGCTTGTAAAGCTTATAAGCCCTCTCCACCTCCTTTAAACTTTCTAACCCTCTTTCTTCCAAAGAAAGAAGTGATTGCTTAAAGTTCTCTTTAGCTAATCCTAATTGAGCTAAAGCCCTCTCACTTAAAGAATGAGCAGCCAACAAAGCCAGCCGCCAAGCCTCCGGTTTCTCTTTTCGAAAAAGAAATAAAACCTTTTGCCATTCTTCCGAAAAAGAAAGAGTTGGATTATTTTTATTAAAAGCCGCCTCCAAGGATTGAAATTTTTTCTCCCAATCAAAAAAATGAGGTCGAAAATTTCTTAAGCCTCTTAAAGCATAAAGAAAAATCAAAAGTAGAAAAACATCCAAACTGATGGCTACTATCTTAATTACCTCAAAGATTTTAGTAAAGGGTCCGAAAAGATTTTCCATATTCTTTTCTTATTTGCTATTTAAGCTCAAATTTTTTTAATCTTTCCTCCTCTTCTCCAAAAATTGGCAAACCAGCAGGCGCTCCTAATTTTCGGCTAGGAAGCTCTTTAATATGGGGGGAAGTGACGACAAAATGTAAAGGAGGATGAAAAAGAGTAGCTAAAACTTGAGTGTTTAAGTAAAACATCTGAGAGTTAAAATTGCTATTTAAAAGATGAGAGGTAGCTAATTTTCCAATGAAGGTTTGAGGAGGAATAAGAAATCTAGAAAAGTTAAAAAGCATTCTTTGTTTGCGCCAAGAAGCTCTTAATCGAGGAAAAAGATAAGGCCAGCCGGTGAGTCGAGATTTAGTTTCTACTTGACCATTACTATTAAAAAAATTCATCTCTGGGCCACTGTATTGATTAAGAGCGCCTTTTAACCCATTCTTTACAAAACCCTCGCTGAAATTCTCACGCGCACTAAAATAACCAGCTCGAATTAAAACCTTAAAAGCTGGTTTCTCTATATTTTTTTCAATCAATTTGGCTAATTCTAAATCTTTGGAATTAGACGGGGGGCTAACTTGAGAAGCCTGACCTTCCAAAGATTCTTTTGGAGCCGGAGAGCTTTTTTCCTTTAGCTCTTGAATAACCTTTCCCCCTCTTTCCTTCCAATCTTTTGCTGGCGAAGGAAGACAGATAAACTGAAGAGCTACAAACTCATTCTTCTTTACTTTAGCTAAAACTTCTAATAAAACAGAAATGGGATCAAATTCTTTTTCTGTTCCTCCTTCAAAATCTTGATAAGTTTTCAAAGGGTAGATATCTTCTTTTCCTAAAACAAATTCAGTTCCCCAAAAATCAAAGTTCCTTTGATAAGTTTCAAACAGGGTTTGAGGAAGATCTTCCAAATAATCTTTCACCGGCACTATTTCCAAATCCGGATAATAAGAAAAGAAAGCGGTTTCTACAATTTCCTGATGTTTTTGAGGAAGGCGTAAATAAAAATGAATTTCTCCTCCAAAACTAACTACATCCAAAGAAAACCAAAGAGTTACTTCCCCCTCTAAATTATAAGATTTAAGATTTCCCGGATAATTTCCCAAAGAATGAATTTGAGCCAAAATCTGCTCCATTGCTTTGGGGCTTTTTTTCACTTGAGGAGGGATTCGGATCTCAAGCAAGACATATTTAACAGCTGATTTATAAATTTCTTGACGCCAAGCCAGCCAGCTTTCGTGAGCTAAAGGTACCAAAATTATTAATGCCAATAACCACCATAAAGACTCCAACCCATTAAGAATTAATTGCCCAGCCTCTAATATAATCATAATTATCTAATTATTTTCCTGTTTGTTAATTAAAATCAAGAAGAAAGAGCTTTCCGCAAAGCTTCTCTTAATCCCTCAACATCTATCTTTTTTTTCTTTTTCTTTTCAACCCCTGCTGAAGAAGGGCTTTCGCTTTTTTGAGATACAGGTAACTCTGAAATCGATATTTCTTCTGACTTTTTTGAATTCAATCTTTCAAGGCACTCTTGGCAGTAAAAGGGATCTTTTTCAGAAAAGTCCTCAGGCACCAAAACCGTTTTCTGACAGAGAGCGCATTCTTTTCTTTTTAAACCGGGGACAGAAGCAGATTCTTCTAAAGAAGGCTTAAGAAAAGAAAAGCCTAGAGTTGCTTGACTCCAAGCATCGATTTCTTTTTCCACCTCTTGCCGGGGACGAGCATAGCGCAAACGCGACTCCTCAATAATTTCTTCTACTTCGGCTTTTTCTTCCCTCAAAATCAAAGGCGGAAGAGTAATTGCGGAAAATGGCCGGGAAGTCACGCCTTGAACCATCAGTTTTAGATAGATGTGATAATTAGGAAGATTAACCATATCCTGAGGACTAAATTCCGGAGCCATTTCCTCCTTAAGGAAATCGGCATCCGCCGCTCCAATTCGAAAAACAATCATTGTTCCCACATTGCCAAAAACAGCGTCTCTTACTTTAGTATTATTGGAAGGACCCACTAACTGACCAATATACTGATGAGCCACCGTTAAATTAAGACGATATTTTCTGGCTTCTGAAAGAATGTTAGCAAAAGAATCAGTGGCAAAGTTTTGAAATTCATCAACATAAAGATAAAAATCTCTTCTTTTCTCCTCCGGAATTCTAACTCTCTCCATCGCTGAAAGCTGAAGCTTGGTAATAATCATCGCTCCCAAAAGAGCCGAGTTATCTTCTCCAATTTTTCCTTTAGAAACATCCACCAAAAGAATCTTTCCTTCATTCATAATCTTAAAAAAATCAATCGTACTTTTTGACTGTCCCACAATGTTGCGAATAATTGAAGTAGAAAGAAATTGCCCTACCTTATTTTGAATTGGAGCAATAGCTTCGTTACGAAATTGATTAGACCACTGCTCAAATTCATAGATCCAAAAAGCTTTTACTACTGGATCTTTGATATTAGCGATTACTTGTTGGCGATAAGCGCTGTCAACCAAAATTCGATTGATTCCTAACATTGTTGAGCCGGGCGTATCCAAAAGAGCTAAAATAGTATTATTTAAAATATACTCCATTCGCGCTGACCAAACATTGGACCAAATTTTAGTAAAAATTCCCATCAGCCCCGAAGCTACTAAATGTTTATAAGTAGGATCGGGAATTTCTAAAACATTAAAACCAATGTGATACTGAGTGTCGGCGGGATTAAAATAAATAACATCTTCTTTGCGAGATTTTGGAATATTTCTTAGTACTCCTTCCACCAACTCTCCATGAGGATCAATTACACAAACTCCCTCCCCGTTAGCAATATCTTGTAAAATCATATTAGACAGCAAAACTGACTTTCCGGTTCCAGTTTTTCCAATAATATAAACGTGCTGACGTCGATCTTGACGCCTAATTCCAAAAATTCGCTCTTGATTGCGAAAATTGGTTTTGGCTAGATAAATAATATCTTTTGAATTTTCGCTCATAAAAGTTCTTTTTGATTTAAAAAAGAATACCACAAAAATCGAGAGATGAAAAGCGCTAAATAAAAAGAGCCGCTTTAAAAAAGCGGCTTCTCTATCTCAATATCAAATTTTAAGCCACTCGATATAAACCGTCTTCCGTTTTCTTAAAATGCTTTCGATTAGCTAAGTTAAGCAAAATTGTATTGTGTTTGATTACTCTTTGCTGAGAAACTAATTCAATAATTTTTTCCAAAGGCAAAGGACCATGAGTCTTTAAAATTTTCTTTAAAATCTCTCGAGTAGTTCCTGGAATAATTCCAAATTCTCTTAAAGAGTAAAGCCCTCTTCCCACCAGAACAAACCGCGGATCTTTGATTAGTTCGTTATGAACTGTTTGGGGATGAGCCCGACGGTGATCAAACCCGATTTTGTTAATCTCCTGAGCAATTTCTCTAAAGTGCATAGGAGTTTTTCTCTTCTTAAGAATTAAATAAGACTTATCACGCACTGTTTTAGGAAGAATTTCTCTCCATTCGGCCAAACCAAAATCTCCAAAGGGATTAGTAGCAAATCTCTTGGAATTTTGAATAAAATTCAAAGCCACAAAATCGCTTAAAGAATGCTCTTTAACCACTTGGGAAAAAAGATAATCAAATAATCTTTTCTCTAAAACTTCTTCTTTTTTGTCCTTTAAAAACTTGAGAAGTTTTTTAACAAAATCAAGATTGTTTTTTAAGTGTTTGGGAGAGAGATACCAAAAAGAGTAAAAATCCTTGTTTTCAGAAAAAAGATGGGGTTTTTCAAAAATAGCAAAAAGAAGCTCTAAATAAGAAGAAGAGATTTTAGGATCTTTAAAGATCAATTGAGCATCGCTAGCTAACAAGTCAACTCGTCGCACCCCCCCTAACTCTTCCAAATAATTAACCAACACTTCAAAATGTTTTTTCAAAGAGTCGTCTCCCTGAGCTTTTTTTCTTAAAGACTTCAGCCCCATCGCTTCTATCTGACGCACTCTTTCTCGAGTAACTTTGTATTTTTTTCCTAATTGAGCCAGAGTTTTAGGAGCTGTTTCGATCCCAAATCGGTGGACAATTACTTCTCTTTGACGCTCATTTAATTCTTTGATTAGGCGGTTTAAAGATTCTGTTAACTTCATAATTTCAGCAAATAAAAGTAACAAAAAAACTTGTTTTAATAATTAATTCAGGCTTTTTCAACTATTTTTTCAAAAATCTCCTTCTTTCTTTCAAAAAGACTACTTATTTTTACCAAATCTTTGCCAAATAGTCAATAAGGGACTAGCAACAAAGATAGAAGAATAAGTTCCTACCACTGTTCCAATTAAAATAATTAAGACAAACAGCTTGAGAGAAGCGGGTCCTGCCAATAGCATCGCTACCAGTACTAAAATTAAGGTCAAAGAAGTGTTTATTGAACGAGCTAAAGTTTGATTAACGCTATCGTTAACAATTTCATCAAAAGCTTTTGTACCTTTTTTCAAAAGAAGATTTTCTCTAATTCTATCAAAAACTACGATTGTATCATGAACCGAAAAACCCATAATCACCAAAAGAGCAATAACAAAATTTACATCCAACTCCACTCCCTTAAAGTGGCCTAAATAAGCAATCACTCCGCTAGGAATCAGAACATCATGAAAAAGAGTAACTAAAGTAATCACCCCGTACTTCCAAGAACGAACCGGAAAAGAAACCTGTCGAAAAGAAAAAGCAATATAAAGAGAAATTCCCAAAAGGACTAGAAGAGTAGCAATAATCGATTTTTCTCTAAGCTGTTTTCCAATCACTGGTCCAATCGAACCAAATCGCAATTCTTCTACCTTACCAAATTTTTCAGTCAAAGCCGAAAGATATTCTTGATGTTGCTGCTCTGAAAGATGAGGCAATCGAACAATGAAAGAACGAGAAGAAATTTCTTCTAAAACTAAAGGATTTTCCACCTTTAATTGAGAAGCAAAAAAATCTTTTAATTGAGAAGCGCTGACATCTTTATTTTCCAACTTAATTTGCCAAGCAGTTCCCCCGGTAAAATCAATAGCTAATTTAAAACCAAAAAGCAAAATCCCCACCAGCGAGACTAAAATCAGAATCCCAGAAAAAGAAAGAAATAGATATTTTTTAGAGATAATGTTTAACATATTTTTAAAAATTACTTTAAGCCTCTTTTCTTTCTTCCCTTACAAATACCGTCAAAAGGCTCCGCGTCACAGTAATAGCAGTAAACATACTTACTAAAACACCCAAAAGCAAAGTTAAGGCTAATCCCTTTACAAATCCAGAGGTGGTATTAAAAAGAATCAAACAAGTGATAATAGTACTAATGTTAGAATCACGAATGGAAGGCCAAGCTCTTTTAAACCCCTGAGCAATAGCTGAAGTTCTAGTTAATCCCCTCCTTAACTCTTCTTTAATCCTTTCAAAAATAAGAATATTGGCATCCACCGCCATTCCAATAGAAAGCAAGAAACCTGCGATCCCAGCCAAAGTCAAAGTTACAAAGATTTTAAAAATAGAAAGAGAAAAAATTACATAAATTAAAAGCGCTATCGAAGCTAACAATCCAAAGAAACGATAATAACCGATCATAAAAATTACCACCAAAGCCGCCCCCACAATTCCTGCGAGAATTGATTTTTTCAAAGAATCCTTACCCAAACTTGCTCCAATCGTTTGTTGATCAACCAAAGTAATTGGTGCTGGCAAAGCTCCAGCATTTAACCTTTCTACTAAAGCTTTTGCTTCTTTGAGAGTGAAATCGCCGGTGATTACCGCTTGTCCACCAGTAATTTTTTCATTAACCCGAGGTTGGCTAATAGGAAACCCGTCAAGAAAAATCCCTACAATTTTTCCCACATTTCTTTCGGTAATTTTTTCAAAAAGTTCCGCTCCTTCTTTGTTTAAAGTTAAAGCTACCTGCGCCTGACCAGTAGTTTGATTAAAGTCAAGTCGAGCAGATTTAATGTGGCGGCCATTTAATCCGGTAGGAACATAAGAAGCCTTTTCTCCCTCTCCTTGAATTTCCCTAAAATCAAGATAAGGAGTGGTGCCAATTTCATTAATAGCTTGAGAAAGATCAGAAACTCCCGAAAGCTCCACAATAATATAGTATTCTCCTCCACTCTTGGAAATTGCTACCTGTGGTTCTCTCACTCCAAAAAGATTAATTCTTCTTTCAATAACATCTCTTAAGCCAGCAATGGTTTCATCAATGTCGGTCTCTGACAAATTAGAGGTATCTACTTTATAAGTAAGATGAGCCCCGCCTACAATATCTAATCCCAATTTCCAAGAACTAAGCTGATAAAGACGAGAAATTAAATTTTGAGGATAAACAAAAAAAGCGCCAACAACGCTGGCTAAAAAAACAAAAATCAATAAAAAAAGAGCTTTTCTCTTTTTCATCGAAATCTAATATAACAAGAGAAAAGAAAAAAAACAAGAGCTTCTTACTCTTTTAAGAATTATCCTTGAAAAAGAAGATTTTTTCTCTTAGAAAAAAGAAGGAAGTCAAAAAAAAGATTAAGCTGATATCAACAAAAGAAATTAAGCAGTAAAAACAAAGAGAATTTAAAACAAATTTCTGAACATAAAAAAGATACAAAGAAAAAAGAAATCCTCCCCCCACCCACAAAAGAAAAAGTTTAGCAAAAAAAGATAAGAAAGGTTCTTTTTCTTTGCTTTCTAAACTTTTTTTCAAATAAAAGAAAAGAAAAAACGCTAAAAGAGTTAAAAGAAAATAATAAATCGCCCCCCAAACCCCCAAAGGAATTCCTAAAAACTTAGAGTAAGAAGAGAAAAGAACATTTCCACAGCCATCTGTGACCGCACAGGAAATTGTTCCCGTCGACTTAGCTTGATTAGTCTTTAAAACAATAAAAAAGGAATCCAAAAGACCAATCAAAGAAAGGCCAGCAACAAAAAGAGGGAACTTTCTAAGAAAAAAGGACAGCATAAGCACTTTGTTTTAAAAGCTTTCTAAATTTCTAAAGATTAGAAGAAAATTCTTCTTTTTAAGAACATCCCCCTGAAGAGGTTCCGCACTGAAGACAAGTCATACAAGTACCGGTACGCACCATCATTCCTCCACATTTGCGACAAACAGATTCCCCAACTACTCCTTCTGCCGATTTTTTAGAAGATTCACTTGAAATCATTTCTGAGACGCCATCTTTTGAAGAAGAAACAGTGGCTTCCACCGGCCCTGAATTTTCTTTAGCTTTTAAAAGATTATTTTGATCTCCGTTTTGATAAGTGTTTCCTTCTTCCAAAGCTAAAGGCGCGATTCCTAAATCAATTAAATCCTCAGTGCTCAAAAATCTTAAGGCTAAATAACGGAAAATGTAGTCAATGATACTAGTAGCAATTCGAATTTTGGGATTTTGGGTAAAACCAGAAGGCTCAAACCGACTGTAGATAAACTTAGAAGCCAAACTTTTAAGAGGAACCCCGTACTGTAAAGCCATCGAGATAGAAATCGCAAAAGCATCTAGTAATCCTGCTAAAGTGCTTCCTTGTTTGGAAACACGAATAAAGATTTCTGCCAGCGAACCATCTTCAAAAGTACTATAAGTAAGATAACCCTCATGGCCAGCGATTGAAAATTTATGAGTTTCTGATTGACGAGTAGGCGGCAGATGGCGACGAATAACATTAATCTTCTCCTTGCTTTTTTCCTTCTTACTATCAGCCGTGCTTAGAGGTTGAGCCGCTTTTGAACCGTCTCGATAAACCGCAAAAGCTTTAATCCCCATCTTCCAAGCCATCAAATAAGCTTCGGCAATTTCTTCTTTGGTAGTTTCATAAGGCATATTGAAAGTTTTGGAAATAGCTCCCGAAATAAAAGGTTGAACAGCAGCCACCATCTTTACATGACCCTTCCAAGAAATTGAACGCGTTCCTCCCGAGGGCCGAATAGCACAATCAAAAACAGGCAAATGTTCTTCTTTTAATTGAGGTGCTCCTTCGATAGTTCCTTTTTCGTAAATCCAAGAGATAATTTCTTCCGCTACCTCCTCACTATATCCTAAATTCAAAAGAGCGCGCTTAACACTGCTATTAACAATTTTCATCCACCCTCCTCCGACTAACTGCTTCATCTTCACCAAAGAAAAATCTGGCTCTATTCCTGTAGTATCACAATCCATCATAAAGGAAATGGTTCCAGTAGGAGCAATTACTGTTACCTGAGAATTTCGAAAACCAGCCTCTTTTCCTAAAGCCAAAGCCTTTTGCCAAACTAATTGAGCTTCCTTAAAAAGATCTTTATCATCCAAAGATAAACCGTCAATTTGTTGAGAAGCAAGAGCGTGTTTTTCAATCACTCTAAGCATCGGTTCACGGTTAATGGCAAATCCTTCAAAAGGCCCTAATTTTTTTGCTAACCGCGCAGAAAAGTAATAAGCCTCCCCCGACATCAAAGAAGCAATCGCTGCTGCCCAAGCTCGGCCCTGATCAGAGTCGTAAGGAATTCCCTTAGTCATCAAAAGCGCCCCTAAATTAGAAAATCCTAACCCCAATTGGCGGAAATTGTGAGCGTTTTGAGCAATTTTATGAGTTGGATAACTTGAGCCATCAACAATGATGTCTTGAGCTAAAATAAAGATATCAACTGCTTGCTTAAAGGCTTTAGTATCAAAGGTGCCATCATCTCTTAAAAATCTTAAAAGATTCAAAGACGCTAGATTACAAGCCGAATTATCCAAATGCATATATTCCGAGCAAGGATTAGAAGCATTGATTCTTCCAGAATTAGGGCAAGTGTGCCAATCATTGATAGTAGTATCAAACTGAACCCCCGGATCTCCTGATTCCCAAGCCGCTTGAGCAATTTCATTTAAAAGATCGCGAGCTTTGTAAGTGTCGGCTACCTCCCCAGTGGTGCGAAAGCGAGTTTGCCAGACACCATCTTCTTCAACCGCTTTCATAAACTCATCCGGGATTCTTACAGAATTATTTGCGTTTTGAAATTGAATTGAGTGCCAGGCTTCGTTATTTAAATCGCTCATATCAAAGCCAGCTTCAATTAAAGCTCTGATTTTTTTCTCTTCCTCCGCTTTACAGCGAATAAATTCAACAATATCGGGATGGTCAATGTTTAAAATAACCATCTTGGCTGCCCGGCGAGTAGTGCCTCCTGATTTAATCATTCCTGCTACCGCATCCGCTCCTCTCATAAAGGAAACTGGGCCAGAAGCCATCCCCCCTCCCGATAAAGGTTCCCTCTTTGAGCGCAAGGGAGAAAGATTAATCCCCGCTCCCGAGCCGCCCTTAAAAATCATTCCTTCAGTTTTTATCCAATCTAGAATAGAATTCATATCATCTTCAACCGAAAGAATAAAACAAGCTGAGCATTGAGGCTTTTCTTTAACTCCAACATTAAACCAAACTGGGCTATTAAAGGTCCCCATCTGATGTAAGATCAAATAAGTTAGCTCATCTTCAAAAATTTGGGCCTGAGAATTATTTTCAAAATAACCAAACTCTTTACCCCACTTGCGAAGAGTTTTGGTAACTCGACTAATCATTTGTTTTAAGCTGGTTTCTCTTTGAGGAGTGCCTAGTTTGCCGCGAAAATATTTAGAGGCAGTAATATTCACAGCGTTTTCTGACCAAAAATCAGGAAATTCTACTTCCTTTTGCTCAAAACTACCCACCTTTGCATCTCTTTTCACCCAGCGTACTTCATCGAACGGAGAAACGCCTTTTTTAGTAAAGAAACGCGTTAAAGAAAAAGAGTGAGAGAAAGAAGGGTGAGATTTTTTTGAGGTTTTGTTAAGCGCCATATGTTTGAAAAGAATTATTTATTAATCCCCAGAGAATCAATAAGAACAAAAATTTTATTCTTCCCCTCCTTTCTTAATCAATCCTTTAAGTCTTAACCTTATCGTTTTTAAGAACCATTATAGCCCAAAGCTAAAAAAACTCCAGCTACTCAAATTATCTCTTTTTCTTCTTTCTTAAAAAAGCCGGAATTTCCCAAAAATCCTCCTCTTTTTCCTCTTGAGGTTCAACTATTTCTTTTTCTTTTTTACTAGAAGAGCTTTCTTTATCAGAAACCAAAGATTCTTTCTCTATTTTACTAGAACCCAAACCACTTTCAAAGCTAATTGGATTTTTCCCCAAAGACCGATAAGAGAAATCCTCGAAAAGAGGAGCGGTTCTTCCTAAAAGAGAACCAAAGCCAGTGGCAATGAGGGTTACTTTTATTTGACCCTTATCTAACTTTTTATCGTAGTAAGTTCCAAAGATGATTTTGGCATTAGGATCAACACTTTCAGAGATTACTTTGGCAATTTCATTTATCTCATACATTTTCAAATCTCGATGACCAGAAACAGAAAAAAGAATTCCTTTGGCTCCATCAATTGAGGTTTCCAGTAAAGGAGAATTTAAAGCCAAATTAGCTGCTGTCAGCGCTCTTTCTTTGCCTGAAGCTATCCCTACTCCAATAATGGCTGAGCCGGAATTTTTTACAATTGTTCTCACATCAGCAAAATCAACATTAATTATTCCCGGCGAGACAATAATTTCGGTGATTCCCAAGACCGCATTCTTTAAAACTTCATCAATTGCCTCAAAAGCTTTTTGAAGAGAGGTTTCTTTATCAATAACCAAAAAAATACGATCGTTGGCAATAGTAATTAAAGCATCTACCTTTTCTCTTAAATGACTTAAAGCCTCCTGAGCAATTTGACTTCTTTGAGCTCCTTCAAAGGCAAAGGGTTTGGTTACTACCGCAATTGTTAAAACTCCTAACTCTTGAGCAATTTCGGCAATTACCGGCAAAGCTCCGCTACCCGTTCCTCCTCCCAAACCAGCGGTCAAAAAAACTAAATCGGCTCCTTCCAAAATTTTAGCAATCTCCTCTTTGCTTTCGTAAGCTGCCTGTCGTCCTAATTCTGGATTCATCCCTGCTCCTAATCCCTTGGTTACTTGTTTTCCAATATAAACCTTTCTTTTAGCTAAACAATTTTCCAAATCTTGAAGATCAGTATTAATAGCTACCAAATCTATTCCCCGAGGAAAATAATCAAACATTCGGGAGATAACATTTCCTCCCGCTCCTCCCACTCCCACTACTTTAATTTTAGCTAAAGGAAAAGCATTCTTCTTTTTATTCTTCAAAATCAAAGAAGGAGTGGAAAGGGATTTTTCTTTCTTGGTTTCCTTTTTTAGTTTAATTTCTTTCTTTAAAACCTTCCCTTTCTTTTTTATTTTTCTTACTCTTTTATTTTTTCTCATACTCTTAATCAGAAATCATAAAGGTTTTAAAAATTTTTTTCCACCACGGCTCATCTATTAATCGAGAGCCAATCCTTGAAGAAGAGCTAAAGCCTTTTCTAAACAAATTATCTACCCGTGCCAAAAGTAATCCCGCCGCCACCGCCATTTCCGGATCATTTAGCTGAGATTCAATGATTTGATTGGCAATCTCAAATTCCTCCATTGCTGGCAAACCTAACTGAGCTGAAAGCTTTAGCTCTTGTCTAGCTAAATCTGAAACTCCAGCCAACTTAGCTCCGCCGCCACTTAAAACCACCCCCGCCGGAAGCTTAGCCCAACGGCCGATATTTTTTAATTCCTGACCAACTAAATTAAAAATCTCTACGATTCGAGCTTCAATAATTTCAGCAATGTATCTTTTGGAAACTTCGATTGTTTCTTCCCCTATTTCCAAATCAACCTTTTCTTTCGAAGAAACTTCTCGCGCCAAAGCAAACCCCAAAGAAACTTTTATTTCTTCGGCTGCTTCAGGAGAACACTTAAGACCAACGGCTAAATCATTAGTGATATTGCCAGAGCCAACAGGTAATACTTTTGTCATCAAAATTCTTCCTTCCTGCCAAACACTTAAAGAGGTTGTCCCCCAACCAATATCGATCAGCGCCACCCCCAAATCTTTTTGGTGACTAGAAAGAACTGCTCGCGCTGCCGCTAAGGGAGAAAAGATAATTCCCCCATCGTAATCATTCTTTTTTCCAAAAATTAAATTTTTTGTTTTCAAAAAATTATTGTAAATCGAAGAAAAAACAGAGATTAAAACTACATTAGCTTCTAATTTCCTCCCCGAAAGTCCCACCACATCCATCCCTTCCACTTCAATATCATCGATAATGAATTCTCTCGGCAAAGAATGAATAATTTGCCAACCAGCAGGAAGATTAATTGCCATTGATTCTCTAATCACCCGATCCACATCCTCCTGTAAAATCTCAAAATTGGGACGGGGAATAGAAACGGCCGCTCGGGAAACATTAAACCGCGATTTAGTTCCCGAAATTCCAAAAACTACGCTTTTTAAACTCTTTTTATCAAAATGCTTAATTTCTTCCAAAACCTCGATTAACTCTTTAACTAATTCCTCGCAAGATACTATCTCGCCCCTTTTAATGCCGGCCGATTTTCTTTTAACCACTTTCAAAATCGCCAATGAGCCATCTTTTTTGACCTCCGAAACCAAAGCCTTAATTTGAGCTGAGCCTAAATCAATCGCCGTTAGATACATATCTTTAAATTAATTAAAACCTTTAACTATTTTAAACCAAAAATAAAAAAATCAAAAACTATTTTTGAAACTAAATCATTTTAGAAAAAAAGACCTCCTTTCGCAAATAAAAAATCTCTCCTCAATTTAAAAAAGAAGAGAGATTTTTCTTTCCAGTAAAGAAATTTCAATTACTCTAATTTCTTCAAAAAGTCTAAAAATCTTTTCTCCTTTTTTTCCATTAGTCGCGCTTCTTTTTCGTTTTGATGATCAAAACCAAACAGATGCAAAAGACCGTGAATTACTAAAAGCTTAAAATCATCTTTTTTCTTTTCAATAAAGGGAGGACAAAGATAAATTTCTCCTAATCTTTTCAAATTTTTATCAGGTAAAGGAGGGTGGATAAAATTTTCTGGTTCTAAAAAACTTAAAATATTGGTGGGCTGATTTTTCCCTCGAGTTAAAAAATTTATTTTCTGAATTTCTTTCTCACTAACCAGAAAAAAATCTACTATTAAATTATCCTTTTTTAAAAAAAACAAAGCCCTTTGAGCAAGGGTAAAAACAAGATCGGAATACTTTTCAAACTTTTTTTGGGAAAAAGAAATATTAATCTGAATCATCTTCTCACTTAGGCAGAAAGTTTCTCTTTAACAATTTTAGCAATAGCTTCTCCTTCTGCTGCTCCTTTGGTTTTTTCTTTTACCGCTTTAATAATCGCTCCCATATCTTTCAAAGAGGCGCCCGGAAAATTACCCAAAACCTCATCGACTACTTTTTCAACCTCTTCCAAAGAAAGAGTGGGGGGGAGAAGCTGAGCGATAATTTCGGCTTCCTGTTTTTCTTTTTGAGCCAATTGAGGACGATCCCCTTGACTATAAGCTAAAGCTGCTTCATTTCTTTTTTTTAGTTCCTTTCTTAAAACTTCCAAAACTTCTTCTTCGGTTAAAGGATTATCTTTGCCTTTTTCTATCTCCCGATTATGAATCGAGGCTAAAAGCATCCTTAAAACAGAAAGCTCAAATTCTTTCTTTTGAGAAAGCGCTTCTTTAATTCTTTTTTGAATTTCTTCTAAAATCATAACTTCGCTATCTTAAGCGCCCAAGTTTCTTCAATTTTTCTATTTCGGCTTTTTTTTGAGCTCGATAAATTGCTGATTCCCTTCGCGCTCTCTTGTTTGGCTTTCTATCCCAAAACCTTCTTTTTTTGGCCTCTTTCAAAATACCGGAGCGCTGAATTTTTTTGGTGAATCGATAAAGAAAAGAACTAATCGATTCCCCCTCCTTTCGTTTAACTTCGATCATATTTTTATTAATTACTTAAAAATCAACTTAAAATAATTTTTCTTATCTCCTCCAAGCTTTCAGCTGGCGGCTGATTAACAACGCTGTGAATAGAGCCGCCTTTGTCATTCTCAAAGCGAGGTAAAATGTGAATGTGAAGATGATCAATTGCTTGCCCACTCACTTTACCGTGATTAATACCAATTGTAAAGCCATCAGCCTTTAGTTTTTCCTTCAAAAGGGCGGTTACTTTTTTAACGGCTTCAAAAAGATTTCCCAATTCCTGACCGGAAAAATCCAAAATCGTTTCTCCATGCTTTTTAGGCAAAACTAAAGTGTGCCCTTTGGCTCGAGGAAAAATATCCAAAACCGCCAAAGCAAAATCATCTTCATAAAGAAGATGAGCGGCTTTTTCTTTTTTAATTATCTGACAAAAAATACAATCCATCTTGCTTACAACTAATTTTAAAGCAAAAAATCTTTCCTAAAAAAGAAAACAAAAAACGAAGAAAAAATCAAGTCTTTGACAAAAATTTCTTTTAAAGAAAGCGTAATCTTTTCTTTAGTTGAGGGACAATTTTCTCAATGGGAACCGTTTCCTGATTACCGCTCTTCATATCTCTTAAAATGACCACTTCTTCAAAAACTTCTCTTTGCCCCAAAATTAAAGCAATTTCGGCTCCTTCTTTATCTGCTTGGCGTAATTGAGATTTTAAAGATTCTTTTGAAAAAGATTCTTTTACCAAAATTCCTTCCTTAAAAAAGTTCTCCATCAAAACAAAAGCTTTTTTCTTGGCTTCTTCCCCCATATAAATTAGAAAAACCTTGTGTTCTTTTTTGGGAGAAAGAACAATTTTTTGAGATTTCATTGCCTCCATTACTCGCTCTACCCCCAAAGCTGCTCCCGCAGCGCCTAATTTTGTTGACCACAAGCTTTCCGAAAGGTAATCGTATCTGCCGCCCCCTCCCAGAGCATTTTCTTCGCCTTCCACAAAAATCTCAAAAACCGTTTTCGAATAATAATCCAGCCCCCTTACCAAAGTTGGCTCAATTAAATAAGGAATCTTAGCTTCATCCAAATATTCTAATACCGACTTAAAGTGAGTTTTGCAATTATTACAAAGGTAATCCAAAGTTTGAGGAGCATTGGCTTTGTAAGGTTGACACCTTTCTTCTTTGCAATCCAACAATCTTAAAGGATTTTCTTTCAGTCTTTTTAGACAGTCATTACAAAGCTTAAAAGACTTGTTTTTATAGTAATCTCTTAATTTTTTTACATAAGAAGCTCGGCAACTACGGCAACCAATGCTGTTAATTTTTACCACTATTCCCTTCAGATGGAGCTCCGCCAAAATTTTGTAAACAGCTGAAATTATTTGAGCATCATAAACCGAATCTAAGGTATTTAATATTTCAAACCCCATTTGATAAAACTGGCGAAAGCGCCCTCTTTGGGGTTGCTCATAGCGAAACACCGGCCCCCAATAACAAAATTTAGCCGGCACCAAACTGTGAGTTAAACCATTCTCTACATAGGCTCGAAAAATTCCGGGAGTGTATTCTGGCCTCAAAACCAAACTTGATTCACTCCGAGAGCGAGATTTTACAAAAAACATTTGCTTTTGGACAATTTCAGAATTAGGTCCTGTTCCTCGCTCAAAAAGTCTTACATCTTCCAAAAGAGGCGGCTCTAATCTTAAAAAATCAAAAAAGCTGGAAACTTTTTTAAAAGCTTTTTCAATTTTTTCTAAATAAAGAAAATCTTGAGGCAAGATGTCGTGCATTCCCTTAGGAGATTGAAAAGGAAATTTTTTTCCTCTTAAAGAATTTTGAGGAGCTTTTTGTTTTCTTTTGGCGCGAGGAATTCTGATCATAAATTTAATAACTTGTTAACCCTTTAAATAAAAATAAAAAGAAATTAGTTTAAAAACTAAAAATTATAAGAAACCCTTTCAAAAAGTTTAACATTGGTAATAGGCCAAAGTCTTAGGCGCACCAATCCGACAATCGCTTCCTTGTTTAAGGGACCCCAATAGCGAGAATCCAAACTATTAGCTCGATTATCGCCCATAACAAAATACTGATTATCTTTTAAAGAAAAAATCGCCTCTCCCGACCAAGAGTTACGCAAATTAGAAAGGTAAGGCTCTTGGATATAAAAACCCTCCGGATGCTCTTGGTTATAAATTTTAATCTTATTATCCTTTACCTCCACTTTTTCATGAGGCAAACCAATAATCCTTTTAATATAATAAGTTGAGGGATCTTGAGGAGAGCGAAAAACAACCACATCACCTCGCGCTGGCTGACCGAATCGATAACTAATCTCATCCACCAGTAAATAGTCACCATCGTAAAAATTTGGCTCCATACTGGCACCATTAACGATAAATGGCTGGACAAAAAAATACTTAATCACCGCCACTCCCACAAAAGCAATCAAGAAGATTTCTCCAATCTCCCAAAAAGTAAGTAAAACTTTACGCATAAACTAAATGAAAAAATAAAATTTTGGAAACTTATGACAAGTTTGTGCTATTATATAGCAAGATATGAAAAAGGCAAATCCTTTATCTATTAAAGCCATTATCGGATTAGGCAATCCCGCCTTTGAATTTCAAGAGACTTATCATAATCTAGGCGCAAACTTAGTTGACTTTTTAACTCAAGAAAAAAATCCAAACTTCAAAAAGCCAGCCTCAAAAAATTTTTGCTATCTCAAAAAAGGAAAACTGATCTTAATCAAATCATTAGTTTTTATGAATCAGTCAGGAGAAGCAGTAAAAGAGGCTCTTTCCTACTTTAAACTAAAACCTCAGGAAATTGCTTTAGCTCATGATGATTCGGATATTTTTTTAGGAAACTATAAAATTGCTTTTGATCAGCGCTCGGCTGGTCATAAAGGAGTCCAGTCAGTAATTGACAACCTCAAAACTCAAGAATTTTGGAGAATTAAAATTGGCATCCGCCCCGAAAAAGAAAGAATCCGGCAGAAAGCTCAAGAATTAGTACTTAAAAAAATCTCCTCTAAAAATCAAGAAATCCTCAAAGAAGTTTTTGAAAAAATTTTCTCCTTTTTTAAACTAAAACTAGAAGATTAGTTTTTATTTTTCTTCTTTAGGGTAAATCTCTAAAATCTCCAACTGAAAAATCTTTTCCTCTCCATTGCTTATAACTCGATAACTTCTTTTTTCTCCTGCTATCGCTCCCAAAAGAGCCTTCCCTACAGGAGATTCATTGGAAATCATTCCATTCAAAGGATCGCTTTCTCCTTTCCAGACCACTTGAAAAACCCTTATCGAACCATCGGGCATTTTTACCTTTGCTTTATCCCCCACTTTCAGCTGGTAGGTTTGATTTTTCTCAAGAGCTATCTTTTCTTTTTGAGCATGAGACATAGGGATTATTTATTACTTATAATAAAAAGAAAGCGGCTTCTAAATTTAGAAAGCCGCTTTGAAATAATTAATTTTTCTAAAAAAATAAATGATAGAAAAAATAATAGTTCTCCTGGAGCTAATTTCTCCTTTTCTTAAAATATTTATTCTCTTAGCGATTTTATGTATGAATTTCGACCAAAGAGTTAACATTTGAGGCCTAAATTACTAAAGCAATTTTAATTATTAGACTTTCTCTAAAACTACCAAAAAGTCTCAAAAATGTCAAGAGCAAAAAGACAGAGAAATCCAGCTTATTCCAAATTATTCCAAGGATTATTTGAATTGAAAAAAGGCCAATTTTACCAAGGAATTATCTCTCTAATTTTCTTCAAGAAGCTAACCCTTACAGTTGTAGAAGAAGGATCTACTCCAGTGCAGGAAAGGGTGTAGGTAGTAGTTTGACGAGGATTAACTCTCTTGGTTCCTCCTTGTGGATCTACTTCACCGATTCCTTGATCAATAGTACATATTTTTCCTTGAGGGTTAGTGCAGCCCCACTCTAAGGTTGTAAACTGGCCAGGAATAATTGTGGAAGGAGTTGCTGTTAAATAACAAGCATCTAATTGTTGACACTGGGGAACACTTTCTGATCCTGGGCCACACTCAATCACATTTACCGAAACCGAATCAGTAGGATTGCAAGTAATTTGAAGTTGATAATTAGTTCCCTGATTGGGATCGGAGTTGACATCAAAAGCATAAGCAGAAACTTGCCCTGACAAAGAAGGCAAAACCCCGCTCCAGCCAGTTACCTCAGGAGAAGCTGAGGCAGTACAAGAAGAAACATTGCTTGCCTGCCAGTTTACATCCATCGTTGCTCCAAAGTTACTCTCGGGCAGATAAGCTAAAGTTAAGGGACCGTCACTACCATTAACTTTCAAATCCACCGAGGGCTGATTTCCTCCACAGTTATCACCGACACAAACATCACAGTTTGATCCAGTACAAGAACTCGAAAGAGCACTCGTATCACAAGATTTAACTGCTCCAGTTGCATCTTTTACCTCGGCCGTAATCCTGTATGTACCGGGATTGGTATAGGTGTGATTTCTAGGAGAAGAACCGTAAGGAGTATCAAAGGTGCCATCACTTGTCCAGTCATAACGATAGGAATAAGGAGGAGTACCGCCAGAACCAGAAACAGAAACAGAAGTTGTTAGAGGCGCTGGACCGCTTTGTGGATCAGGGACAACTTCGCAGGAAAGCTGCGGAGGTGTACCTGTAATGTTGATATCCGCTTGAGCAAGATGAGATAGATTTCCACTCACTCCCTTTACATCAAAAGTTGATCTTCCTATTAAAGCATCATTGCTTACATTAAGAGTTAAAGTAGAAGTTCCACTTCCTCCCAAAACAACTTGAGGAGAAAAACTAGCTGTTACTCTTGCCGGAAGCTTTGGTGCTGAAAGAGTAACATTCCCACTGAAATTTCCTATCTTTGAAACGGTAACAGTATATTGAGCTTGACCGGGTTTCTGAACTTCTCTCAAATTTGGAGTAATAGAAAGAGAAAAATCATTTTCTGCCAAAACACTAATAGAAGCATTGGCAGTTAACCCTTGATAGGTAGCATGGACAAGAGTGGAGCCACTTTTTTCTCCGCGAAAGAGTCCCTTACCTTGTAAAGAAGCAATTGTTGAATTATCCGATGACCAATTAGCTAACTGAGTTACATCAAAATCTCCATATCTATCTTGAGTACCATCGGGATCATACAAGGCAATATAAGAAGCGTTATCTCCTACGCTAATTGTTTGAGAACTAGGAGTAATCACTAATGTTGGAGTAGCTCCCGGAGGAGGTGGGGGGGGATTAGAACAAGAAGATGGCATTGTTAAGGTTACTGTATTAGAATCAGGGCCACTACCAACACTGTTTTTTCCATTAACAAAATAAGAATATGAAGAACCGGAATTTAGATCTCGATGGATATAAAACAAATTGGAAGTAGTTATTAACAATTGATTAATGAGTTTATCCCACCAAACCTCATAACTTGTGGCATCCGGCACCTCTGTCCAGGAAAGATAAGACTGAACCGATGAAGTAGGATAATTCATATGACACTCAGCTACTCCGGAAAGATCAGGAGCTGATTTTGGCGGATCAGTAATGCTACTTGTATTAAAAGTGGCTGTTACTGATTTGTTGTTATTTATCGTTAAAATGCAATCTCCTACTCCTGAACAATCTCCGCTCCAACCTATAAAACTCGAACCCGAATCAGGGTTAGCTATGAGAGTAACTTGAGTGCCAGAGTTATAGCTCTCAGTGCAATCAGCACCACAGTTAATTCCTGATGGATTCGAGATAACTGTTCCGCTACCTGTACCCGATTTAGATACAGAGAGAGTGTATTGTTGTCCACCACCTACACTTGGTGCGAAATATAATTTAATTGTATCTTCTTTAGGCACTGTTGGATCAGAAAAAGTCACAGGTCCACTATTACTGCAGTATTTATAACCGGAAGGAACTAGTGTTACACTATCAACAGAGTAAGTAGCTTGGTGATTATTATTATACGACCAAACTCGATCGTCACCATCATTTAGATAACTATCGGGCCAAGTGGTAATATCCCCGTTATCAGAATAAACTCTTTTAGCAGTGAACCTAACTCCATTCTTACCTTCTAAAGTTGTTTCCCTTTGGGCTGTATTATCAGCAGCTTCACAGCTATTTTTCTTAAAAGCATACCAGTGAGCATAACTCCAAAAACCATTAAAGCTTGCGCTACTTTGAGCTATCTCACCGACTTCATTGTGACAAGTAACAGAAAGCCGATAGTCTACCGGATCGTTAGTCGCGCTGTTAAAAATAACAGGCAACGAAAATGATCTCTCTCCGCTAACATTGATACCAATTCCCGCACCCAGAGTCGCTTGACAAAATGGCCCCCCGCCCCAATTAAAATTTACATTTCCACCTCCAACAACCATCTGCGATGGGCTAATAGATGCAAAAGCGGTCGGTGGTGGATAGTAAGTACATTTAAAATAAGCTTCGGGTGTTTCCAAATCATTATAACCATCCCACTTTATCTTTACTTTAAATTCACCGGCTGTGGCGCTGGTACATGTCCAAGGTCCTTTAGTAGCACTTCCACTACTATTAGTTACGATCCAATCATTACTAACTTGCCAATTTTGCCAAACGCCATTAACTTTCTGAGACTTATAAAGATCACCTGTGGTATTAGCAGGTGCCCCTTCTACACGAAAAGAATAAGATTGATTATTTACAACCGCCGTTGGATCAAAATAAGTCGTTCCCGGAGAAGGATTTCCTCCTTGCCCTGGGGGAGGTGAAGGAGGGGTCGTTGGTATATTAAAAGAAAGATTTGCTTCATCATTTGTTCCATTAGAACTAGCGGTGACCTTTAAGATATGGTATCCTTCGGCTATACCTGAAATTGAAAAATCGTAGGAATAATCTGGATCAGTAGATGATTGAGGATTAACCGTAACACTAGCTCTAAGAATGTTATCAATATACGCATTCAAACTCACAGGCTTTGTTCCATCAGTTGTTAATGAACAATAATGAAGTTTGTAAAAACTATTACCCTCGGCGGTAAATGAGATACTACTACCAGAAACAGAAAAATTCTTGATGCTTACACTTACTCCAACATCTTGTGTCCCTAAAGTTATTACTTCCCCAGATACAGGATCAACACAAGCTGCTAATGCTTCTTTACTAAAATAAAAGATACCACCAACAAGTAATAGCAGAGTTGCTGTAATAATAAAAATTTTATTTTTGTTCATATTGATGTTTTAATTCGGTTTTAACTTATTTAGAGTTTAAAAAATAAGTGACGGCCTTTATATGTTTACTATGCTTTTTAAATTATAACATAACTTCATTTTACAATAAAAACAGAAAAATTCCCAGAAAATAATTAACAAATGCTATAGCACTTAAAAATAAAATTTCCCTCAATTTCAACTAATTTAACCAACCTCAACATTTCGGAATCTAAAAACTTGGGACACAGAAATCTTTGATCTTTTATTTTTATTTTATCAACGACCCCTTAAAACTCTTCTTATTGGAGGGAGCATAAATACCAACCTCCCTCGCTCGAACATTAAATTATCTAAATTATAATCCTCTTGCCGACCCTTGTTTTTTATATTCCCCCCCTCATAAGAAGAATCAAAATCAAGATAATGATACTTGTTTTCTTTAAAAACTTCTTTCGGCAAAACTCCAGCAACTATCAGATTTTTTATCAATCTTCCAGCTGGTAACACTTTAGGAATAGCATTAGCTACTTTAGAATCATTACAAGCGACAATTTCTTTTCCAGAAGCTTGACAAGCCCCCAAAAATGAATTTCCATCAGGAGAACTCACTTCCTGAAGCCAGGAAAATAAAGACTTAATGTTTTCAATAATCTTACTATCTCGATAAAAACCAGGGATTTTATTGCCACTAAGCGGATATGATGCCAAGGCATGATTTAAGTAGATAAGTAGAAGTGCACTATAAACTGCTGATTGCTCACCATGATTTCGAGCCAATACATAAGAAACTCCGTCTTGTAACCCTGTTTCTTCTCTCACTAACGAATAGAATCCATTTTCGTCCGTAAAAGTAAGCTCAAGAAATTTTTTTTCTACATTAATAAAATAATCTTCCCCCAATTCTTTCTCGACTCGTGAAACAACCTCCGGATAAAAGTTTTTTACTCGAGCAATTAAAGCTAGAAAGGAAACAAAATCTTCTGAACAAGAATTCCAAGGATCAATCCCACAAGTGGTATCCAATCGAAAAGTAGAAAGTTTAACCGCATCTGCCAAAACTGTATTTAATTGTTCTTTTTGTTCGCTAGAAAGATAATCTCTAAATCTATAACCATTGATTGCTAAATTGCTGGCCACAAATTTAGAAAGCCAGCCATTTCCCCATTTGTAAGGAGCACCTGGTGAAGCAATAAGATAGTAACTATCAAGAGCGCGCTGAATTGTTTTTGCGTAATTCCTTCCAAATTCTTCAGGATTGTTTTCAAATTTTTTTAAATCTTCTTCTGTCAATCCTAATTCATTACTCCAATAATTAGCCTCAACCGCCCCCTCCAAAGATCTTTCCCAATTATTTCCTAAAGGATCGGTCTCCAAGGTGGAAGCTTTTATTTCTTTTTTAGTAGAGGCTTCTACTTCTTTTTTAATAGCTTCCTTTATTAAGAAATTAATTTCCTTTATTTCCTCTGGCGTAAGAAAAGAAAGGGAATTATTTTCTAACGAATCTTGAATTTCTGATGCCTGCGCTACCGCGGTTTTTTCTTCTTCCTCAAAAGTTTCAAAAAGTGACCGGCTCGCCAACTCTCCACCAGAAGAAAAACTTGCTGCCGCTCCTAAAATTAGAGCGGCTACCTTTTTTAGGTATTTTTTTGCTCCTCCCTCTCTCTTCCGAGACCTTTCATCTGTTTCCTGAGAAACATTTTCAGATGAATGATTACGATTATCAAATTTTTCCCCCATAAAATTTTTTAGTTTAATTCCATGTTAAATTATAGAAAGCCACAAAAAAATAATCAAACAGTAAAATTGTTTTTCCTATTCAATTACTAAAAAGTCTATTTTTGTCTAAAAAATTTGTCTCTTAAAACAAAAAATCCTGCTTCCTAGAATTAGGAAACAGGATTGGGGGTGCAAAGAGACAATCAACTAATCGCTCGAAATACTCATTTATCAACAGAGCGAAGGTGTCTGCGTGGTTGTCTCAGCGAATGATGAGAAGAGAGGTGGCAGGGGTTTTCCCACAGAACCTCGAACTCCTGATTATCCAAATTGTAATCAGCGCGTCGACCATTGTTTGAAATGTTGCCGCCGTTGTAAGTTATATCAAAGAAGCGGTAATGGTATTCGTGGAGAGAAAAGATCTCCTCCGTCTTGAAAACGCCGCTCGTTACTAAATTCACCATCAGGCGACCAGCAGGTATGACTCTAGGAACAGCATTAGCTACCTTCATATCAGAGCAGGAGACTAAATTGCCTTCAGCGTTTAGACAACTGTTTAAAAAGGAGAGCCCATCAGAAGTCGAAACCGATTGAAGCCACTCAAACATGTCCCGGATGTTGGCCATCAACCAGTCCTGGCAAAAATAGTCGGGCAGAGGATTGTTTGCTAAAGAGTAAGCTCGCAGAGTGTGGTTTAAATAGATTAAAAGCAGGCCCGTGTAAACCGCTGATTGCTCTCCATGGTTGTGCATCAACACCCGCATACCATCTTGAGTTTGTTCGCGAACCAGCGAGTAGTAACCTTTATCTGTAGAAAAGGTGAGTTCTAAGTATTTTCGCTCCAAACTACTCACATAACCGATTCCAGCTTTTTCTGCAACAGTAGGATAAAGGTTCTTTACCCGAGAAAGTAGGGCTAAGTAAGAAACGAAGTCTTCGGAGCAGGAATTCCAAGGGTCGATACCACAAGTCATATCCAGTCGAAATGTTTCCTCCCGAATCGCATCTGTAAGGATTTCATTGAGCTGGGACTTTTGAGGTTCTGTCAGCTTGTCGCGAATATCCCACGCCCTAATCGCTAGCAAACTAGCAACGAATTTGCTAAGCCAACCATCACCCCAACGCCTCGGCATTCCTTCTGGAGCAAACATGTAGTATCTATCCATGGCATCTTGGATAACGGCCGGATCTCGAGTAAATCCGAGTTGGTCCATCCAGTAGTTAGCTTCCACCGCACCGTAGCCAGCACGAGACATGCTGTTCGCTTCAAGCGTTATTATGCTCGAAACACTTTCAGAAGGTGAAGATGCCGCCGGCTCCGCTTGATTTGTTATGGCGGCAAGAACCGCCATAACAATAAACACGCCAAAACATTTGCGGTTCATGGCTGCCTCCTTTTCCCTGCCTGCCTTCCGGTCAGGTCTTACGGGGTTTTTAAACCCAAGAAAAACTTAGATTCAAAAACCCCGTAAGACCAACAATTCAGTAGTATCGGAAATGAATAAAAAATTTTCAATGTGCGATGACTAAATTATACCAATCACCTCAAAAAAGTTAATAGCACATACTAAAGGAGTACATCATAATTAAGATAATTAAGTAACAATACAAATCTAACCCTCTAGTAATTACTGTGAAAAATTTGCTTAAATTCTACCTACCCAAACAAAAAAAAGCTGTCGCTAAAAGCGACAGCAAGAGTACATCTGCACTACTTGAAATCGAAGTAACAATCAAGGTCCTTCTCAAAAACCGCAAAACCCCCGCCAAGAGGATGGAAGCTGATTTGCAGTCTCCCCTTTCCGTTCTTCTGGAAGTCGATCATTCCCCTAACAGTTCTAGTTCCACTTCCAGCTGGAACAGCGTTTGTGCTCCCATCCATACCAATTGAATAAACCTCATTCTCACCAAACACAAATCTGAGTTGGATTCTGACTGCCTCTGAAGAGGTATATGAAATCACAGCTTCAACAATCTTTCCAAAACTCAACTCGCTTCCGCACGGGGGACTGAACGAGATGAGCTTGACATCAAAGGTGTTTGGAGGGGGAGTAGGAGTTGGGGTGGGTGTTGGATTCGGATTTGGCGTTGGGGTAGGTCCTACAGTGGGAGTAGGGCCAGGGCCGAGGGGGTAACCCCCGTCCCCACCACCGCCGCACGATAACAGAAGTGCCATGGCGGCCAGAGCCGCCACGGCGACCACCAATGAAAGAAAACTATTCTTGCGGTTCATGGCCGCCTCCTTTTCCCTGCCTGCCTTCCGGTCAGGTCTTACGGGGTTTTTAAACCCAAGAAAAACTTAGATTCAAAAACCCCGTAAGACCAACAATTCAGTAGTATCGGAAGCGAATAAAATTTTCAATGTGCGATGCCTAAATTATACCAATCACATTGAAAAAAGTCAATAGTATAATCGAAAGACTACTCCCTCGATTCCTCTCGGACAAATACAGCGAGAATGGCAACCTACACATCATCCGATCCATTGTCACTGGAATAGTACCAATGACATTTGGCTACCGACAAGAACCAGGAGGAGTAGAGAGGCTATACACAATAGCTTACGAGTTTGGAGGAGTTAGCCTTCCATACGCAAATATCACTAAATTCCCGCATCCTTTTGCGTAACTCGTGCGGGGCGGAACAGCGTTTTCCGCCCCGCGATTATACTTAATATAATATAGTTGTATTTGTATAAATAATCATATAAATTAAAGTGCGAAGAACATAATAAAAGCATGGATCTAAGCTTAGCAAAAATCAACTTCTGCTTTCCTAAAAAGATACATCGGCTTAGAAGCGAACAAAAGCTTGTTGGGTTGATTATAAACGAAATGGAAGGGTTGGGGAATATTAAATATGTTGGCTACTCAAATAAAAAGAAATTTCAAAAAGATTTAGAATCATATGTGAGTAGAAGTAATTTTATTCAGTATCAAACACTTTCAATAAAACAAAAATCATTTATCAAAAAAAACATCCACAAGACACTAAAAAAATGCCATCAATTTTTACCACACCCAGATCCACCCATATTTATCTTTATATATCCGTGGTTTCCTAATACAAAAAAACTCTCTCTTTTTCAAGGAGTAACGGCTTTTGCAACTTATTACACTATGCACATATTTATAAACCCAAATAATTATAGTAAACAATCCTTAACAGAAACCATCGCACATGAGTGGAATCATTTAGTATTCTACAGATACCATAAAGAAAAATCGTATAACCTCAGAACATATATGGCAATGGAGGGAATGGCAGAAGTTTTTAGAGAGGAGATAGTTAAAGGTAGTCGCTCTCCTTGGACCCTGGCTTTAACAGAAGAGGAAACTATTAGGCAATTTGAAACACTAAAGTCATACTTGAACAAAAATGGTATTGGATTATATAAGAAAATATTTTACGGAAATAAAAAATATAAGCAGTGGACAGGATACTCAATTGGATACTATTTTATGAAGAAATTCAGAAATAAACACCCGAAGCTTTCTTGGAAAAAAATTATTCAAATCAGCTCTGACAAAATAATAGAATCATAAAATAAACTGTAAAAAAATGGGGTATTATGACTATTTCCATAATACCCCGAGAACTTAAAACGTCGCTCGATCACTTGCCACACTTGCCGCAGCAACTGCTGCCGCCACAACTGCATTGAGTTTGAAAGACGGAGGAGCACGGAACTGATTTTCTCGGTTCAACAGCAATTCTCCAACTAAATTTCTTGGGAATTTTCATAATCATCTCACCTCCTTTCTGGGGAAGCCTCACCCGCTTCACACAACTTGTTAATGTGCTGTGCCGAGAGCCAATCTCTCGGCTTCAATAATTATTATTATAAGAAATAATTTTTAAGTCAATACTGTATTTGTTTAAGTATAAATATAAAAAAGAAGGCGTAAACCAATAAAAAAATCACTTGTTGCGCCGCTCAAAATAATCAAGCCACCAAAGTAATTTTTCTTTTGATTCCGCTTCATAGACAATGGCGTCTATATTAACAGAATTTTGGCCATTTTCTTTTATTTCCAACACAATCTGATCAAGTTCGTCTCTTGGAAACTCTACGCCAATCAAATACGACAAAGCTCCGATTTGATCCCTTCTTAAATTTATGATTCTTTCCCTTATTCTTCTTGCCTCAGATTCCTTCCATTCTAATTCTCCTTTATCTGCATGCTCGTAACTCCTTGTTATTTTTACTTCTTTTTCCTTCATATTTTCTTTCACTGTATTTCAGTGTATTTTACTCGAATTATACAATAGCCCAAAACAACATAAACAAATAAGAATCAACAATTGCATAATCTCTCCGCTGATTTTTAGAAAGTAGTGAAAACATCGAATAAATAAAATTAGGCATTAGTTATAATAGAAGTCAGCTCAAGTATACAAAAACCAGTAAATTTAGAGTACTATTAAATACTGAGATCATTTATATTCGTAATTATGGAAAAATCAAAAGAAGATAAATCTAAAAAGATAGAAGAGATTTTCAGAGCCGCCGCAAATAACTACAGATATAAATGGGGAATACAACAACTGGAAAAGCTGGGACGTAAAAATAGAGAGATGACAAGAAATTATTTTTTTCTCTGTCATTTAGGTTTATTGTACGACCACCTTGCTTTAAAAAAGAAGGAACAAGAAAGGAAAAAATTAGAAGACAAAGCAATTAAGTTTTATCAAAAGGCCATAAAAATAAATCCAAAACTTCCCGGAGCAGTTTGGGGAATAGGAAGAGTTTGGTGGCACAGAAAAAGCAAAAAGGCCGTTCAATATGCAAAAAGCGCTTTTCGTCTAGCTAAAACAAGTGATTTACCAGCTGGGCTTTATGCTCAAGGTGTCGGCTTAGCTTATAAAGCTTTAGGAGATTATAAGAAGAGTGAATGGTGGTTTATTAAAGGGATAAAAGAAGATCCCGATGATTGGGGAGTTTATGTTAATCCCGCTTTGTTTTATAAAAATGTTAAAAAAGATAAAAGAAGAGTTTTAATGTATACAAAAAAACTCGAAAAGCTTTTTCAAAAATCACCCCGCTCTGTAAAAGAAACTTTGTGGGGAAAAACAATCGCTAAAGATATAATTAGAGAGATAAAAAAATGGGCAAGTAAGTCAGAATAATTTCTCTAATCGAATATACCAAAGCTTCGGTTTGACCTCTTCTTAAATTTACAATTTTCTCCTTTATTCACGCGCTCATAACTCCTTGTTATTTTTATTTCTTTTTCTTTCATAAGAATTAAAAATTTTATTCGCTTTATTAAGGTTGAACACTTTAGAGACATGATCAAGTCTGCGTGGCTCTATTTTTGTTGTTGCTCTCTGGGGAGATGCTGAAAACTAGAAGCCTGTGCTCATCGCTTAAGGGTTTCTGCTGTTATTGAGATATTTTTCTCTGTATTCAATAAATTTATTTTTTAAGTCATCAAAATTTTTTATTCCCAAATCCCAAGAATCGTTTCCCTTAGCATATATTGCATAGCGTCTTCCATACCATGCTTTTATTACAGCCCCCTGAGGATCGACGATAAGCCACTTATCGTCGAATAAAACCTCAACAAAAACGTGCCCCAAAATCTCATCACCACCGCGTTCTAACCACGCCGTCTCAATCGCTTCCACATATTTAGCCTCAAATCCGCTAGCTCTAATAAGAGATAAAAAAACCAACGCGTAATCGGTGCAACCAGTTAATATTTTGCTCTTTATTATTTCATCAGAGGTGCGTGATCTGAAGTGTTTTCTTTTATACTCCCTGTCCTGGCTTACTTTTAAATTCTTATGAATCCACTTTAAAATCTCAAAAATTCTCAGCAGGCCATTTGTTTTAAATTCTGAGACAATGTCTTTTATTTCTTGAGTTACTTCTGTTTGAGTTATTTTTATGAATACGCTAAAAAACGAGATATTTTTTAACTTTTTTAATACTATACTATAATAAATACAAATTTAAACTTGAAGTATCGTTTGCTCCAGACCCATCTTTTCTAAATTAAACAAAAAACTCAGATTATGAAGCGAGACAACAAACGCCAATACCAACCCTCTCCGCTAATAAGTAAATTTGTTAAGTACATACCAAAAGGCAGAGTGTTAGACTTGGGTTGTGGAAGAGGAAATAACTCTTTGTTTCTGGCAAGTAAAGGATTCTTAGTAACAGCGGTTGATAAAAACAATAACCAGATAGAAAAAATAAAGAGATTGGCCAAATCTCAAAATATATCCATCAAAGCTAAGCATAAAGATATCCGCGACTTCTCTTTCCGCAAAAACTACTATTCTGCTATTATTGCAACGAACTCTCTCTTCTTTCTTTCAAAAAAAGAATTTGACTCGATCATAAAAAAAATGAAAACAGCGGTAAAAGAAAACGGACTGATAATAATTTCTTCGTTCACTACTAAAGACGAAATGTTTAAAAAGATGAGTAGATCAAAACAGTTTATAAAAACTAGCGAAAGGACCTTTCGGGATAAAAAGGGAAATAAATGGTATTTTCTCAAGCCTAAAGAGTTAATTAAGCACTTCGATAAAGAAAACTTCGAAAAAATTTTTTATAGAGAAGAAATAATAGAAGATAGAGGGCATCAGGGTTACCCAGAACCACATAAGCACGCCATAGCTCGGATTGTAGTAAAAAGAGCTCCTCTGCTCTCTCCACATCTAATATCAAGAGCTTTTAAATGAGAGAGGTGATTTTTAACATTTTTAAGATAAGCCAACAAAGACTTAGAGAGTATCTCTTTAAGATTCAAATGAGGCATAAGATTTTCCTAATAATTTTTTCAAAACTTTCTCAAAACACCGATTTTTAGTTAAACCCCCTTCCTAATTTTAATTTATCTCCTTTGATTAAGATAGATCTTTTTAGATAAAAAGTTGTCCTTTAGGAAAAGCTAAAAACTGGGGAACTATTTTGAACTAGGTTGCTTATCTATATAACATCTGCTTATATAAAATAAAAGACGATATCAATAAAAATCATCGCAAACAATTAATTTTGTGTGAGCGTGCATTTCTTATCAGAAATGTTTACTCTCTAGATATTAACTCGATCTAATATGAAAAAATCAAAGAAAAATGAATCTAAAAATATGGAAGAAATCGTCAGAGCCGCCGCAAATAACTACAGATATAAATGGGGAATACAACAACTGGAAAAGCTGGGACGTAAAAATAGAGAGATGACAAGAAATTATTTTTTTCTCTGTCATTTAGGTTTATTGTACGACCACCTTGCTTTAAAAAAGAAGGAACAAGAAAGGAAAAAATTAGAAGACAAAGCAATTAAGTTTTATCAAAAGGCTATAAAAATAAATCCAAAATTTCCCGGAGCAGTTTGGGGAATAGGAAGAGTTTGATGGCACAGAAAAAGCAAAAGAGCTCTCCCCTACGCCAAAAAGGCTATTAAATTGGCTAAACAGAATAAATTAGATTAAGGAATTTATGTCCAAAATGTGGGATTCATTTATGAATCCATTGGAGATTACAAAAACGCCGAAAAATGGCTACTTAAAGGAATGAAAATTGAGCCAAACAACTGGGCGTGTTACTCAAACTTGGTGAAGTTTTACAACCTTACAAAACAATTTGAAAAAAGCAAACACTACCTAAAAAAATTAGAAACATTGTTTGAAAAAGTAGATAACAAAATAAAAAATAGCTCATGGGGAAAAAGGATAAAAAAGTTGATAGAGAATAAACGGTAATACCCTTTGGAAATATGGCTTTAAAAAATATTAGAATAATAAGCGCGATAAAAGCATTCCAAAATCGATAAGAGTATTAAATCTCCGTTAGGCATTGAAGATAAAAAAAATCAATAAAGCAAAGAAACTATCGTTAATTTTTAAAATAAATTCAAAAATAACTTAGACAATCAAAGAAGAATTGTTTTAATTCCAAGTTTTTTAGCATAATTATACTCCCATTTAGATCCGACCGATCTCTGCCACCCTGGTAAGAGGTATATTCTTTTTATTTTTCCAGAATCAAAAATCGGTTTGTAGAATTCCTTTAAAATAGGAGTGTCGTAACCGTTAGTTTTATAATTTTTCATTATCCTATTAAATGCTCTTTCAAAAGGTAACTGATTAAAAACACTTAAACCATCGTTAGATAATCTTCTTATAGTTTTAGAAAGCGATTTTAAATTGTCTTTAACGGATCCACTCCCTCCTGTAGATACTGGACCACAAACTTGAACAACTGGTTGTTTCATACGACTAATTAACCTGAGGCCAATGATAACTAACTCACGAAAAGTTTCAGCATGATTGATATCTTTTTTATCTGCCTCAGTTAAAATAAACTTGTTTCCATTTTCTAACACAAGCAATTATACCCTTAATAACCCACCCACTATTTTTGACCAGTAAATCCAAATCTTACATCCCAAAATTCTTTAGGTTGATATTTTTTATTCCAATCTAAATATAGTTCGTCAGCGTTAGAGGTTATTGCCTGTTCTTTTTTGTACCCCAATTTATCGGCAACCTCCCAAATTTTTTCAGGAGCACCTTCGATTTCCATCCAAACACCAAATGGATAAATATCTAAAGTTATCTCCATCTTGTCTCCAAGATAAACTGCTCTTATTTTTTCGTAGGAATTTTCCTCATTAAAATCGCCTTGGCGCCTTATAGCAAAAATAGCATCTTTTACACTATTACCTTTATAAATAATTTCTTCGACTTCAGTTTTAACATCTGCCGCGTAATTAATCTTGTGTTTATAAATAACCTCAACAAAATTCCTTTCAAAATTATTTTGACATCTAAGTCTTATTTTTCTCTTATCTCCGCTGCTCCCATATATAATATCTCTTATGTATTCAACTCTGGAAAATTTTACAACATCTTCTTTATTTATTTTTTCTATAATATTATTTATATCCGTTACCTGAAACTTAACTTCTTCTTCTATACTAACATCGCGTTGCCGTACATAGATAACTTTTTTGCCACTACTAAGAACATCGAGTGGTTTTAGACTCGGCTTATTAATTAACTTATAAACTTCAACAACTAGCATTGTGGGGAAATTTGGATGAGTAGCTATAAAATTAACATCCTTTTGTTGTTCGGGTATTGTTGTTGTGTGTCGATAACAAATCTTATCACCAATTTTTTCAGGAATAAATTTGTGTCTTAAATCTTTCACAAGCAGCGGCTTGTTTATTCCTCCTGCTATAGTGGCACTTTTTGTTTTAGAATACATAGGCATAGTAGTTGTGAAAAGAGCTTCTATTCCTTTTGACTCGTAATACTTAGAAACCAAGCTGTCCATTAAAGAAATGGCATTAAGAGGAGCTCCTGGCAAGGTATAAAATCTAGTCAATTCGATAGCTTTATTGGGATCTATGCCGTTTGCTAATAAGGCGTCGCGTTTATATTCTTTTGATATAACCGATGGCTCAGTTGTTTCTATGGCCCAAGGGATATTGTCCCCAGAAAAATAAAAACCAAAGGTTTCTCCTTTGGGTCTACTTTGATGAATATAGTGCAATTCATTAGTAAACAACGAGACGATATTATCATCTTGAACTATTTTAAACTCAACAGCAAAAGAGCGAGAATTGTTTTTTGCTACTAACCCAGTATCTGTTTTGCATAATTCCAGTCTATTATTTGAGTTTAAATCAGGATACTTACCACTTATTCCTCTAAATATGTACTCTAAATCAAAATCTAATTTACTTAATCTGTGCTGAACTATTAAAAATTGTTCCTCAACAACAAATTGTATCAGCTCATCGTTTATATCTTTTGGGTCAAAGGTAGTTAATCTAAACAATACCTGATGCTCAAGGTCTTGAGGGTCATATAAACCTTTGGGTAGAAACGCTTGAACTCTTGGTCTCAGTTGATTTATTAATGGATGAGCCTGCCACATACTATCCAAATCATAATCAATAAGATCAATCTTAAGCTTGCTCTGTTGGTTTTTAAGGTTCATAACAATTTTTAATTTTTTAATTTTATTATTTCTACTACCTTAAGCTTAAAAATTCTACATCCTACCTACTGCCCGTTTTGTTTTACTTTGTAGCAGGGGTGGGATTCGAACCCACGACCTGACGCTTATGAAACGCCCGCTCTAACCAACTGAGCTACCCTGCCGTTTTTGGAAGTATAGCTTTTAAAAACAAGCTCTTCAAGAGGTTAAAATAAAAAAATCAAACCCTAAAAATAATAAAAAACTTTAAAAGGCCAAAATCTAAACCACTCTTTTAATAACAACAAGTGGCTTTTTTCTTTCTATAACTTTTTCCATTTTTTCAATTTTTACCCCCGGCTTTTTGCTGCTTCCATCAGCGTGAATAACCCTTCCATCACCAAGATAAATTGCTACATGGCCAATTCCTTGAGGAAACTTTTTTGTGTAATAGCCTCGAGTACCATGAAGATAAAGTAAATCTCCCTCTCTTAAATCATCTAAACTTTTAACTGTTTTTCTTAAAAATTCAGCTTGAAGAATGGTGCTTCGGGGAAGGAAAAAACCAAATTGCTCATAAACATATTTAACAAAACTTGAGCAATCAAAAAAATGAGGCGCCTCTTCCATTTTTGCTCCGTATTTATAAGGAACGCCAACGAATTTTTGAGAGTATTCAACGATTTCTTTTAAAATTTCCTCTTTTCTTTTTTTAGTCATAAAAACCAGTCAAAAAATTAAAAGGATTTTAACAGAAATAAAAGCAAAAATAAACTTGACTTATAAAATAAAAAGTGTTTTTCTTAAGACAAGAGACGCGGATGCGGTGTACACTCCCATCTTTTTTGTCCACTTGTCCACTTTTGTCCATTTTTTTCAGCCAGCTTTCGCCCCCCAGCGACAGACAAAGGGGGGTCCCGTCAAAAAAGCCCATCTTTAGTGTACACCGCATCCATTTATTATATCAGCACTCTTTCCGCCTTAGAGGCGGATTTTATTTTGAAAAAAGAACCGCACAAATACTATTAACCAAAACACCATTGAGTGAAACTAAAGAAAATTGATGGGACTGGGTACTACTAGAATCTATTCTAACATGCTATTGACATGTAAATTTTACTTATCATAAAGGAGGTTTGCAGTGAGTAAAGAAAAAGATTACTGCAATGATAGGAAAAATTTTGTTGTGGTAAAAGAAAACGAAAGACAAGTGGACGTCTACATAGGAGATTCAAAATCTGGCGATCACTGTCATTGGTGGTTTGACAAAGAAACAAAAGAATCGGGCATGGAGCACCGAGGCTAATGCGATGAATGTTCTAATCAAAAGAGCGACTGAGAACAATTGAAGTTCGAACACTACCGGGGCAGAAACTCATCTGCCCCAAACTTTTAAATAGAGACAAATTAATTTATGATAGAATAATTAAAAATGCTGACTTACAATTCTTTTAAAAAATATATTTTAGAGTTAGAGATCCTAATCAGGACTAGAGAGCATAAAAAGGCTAAGGAAAAGTTTTTGGCTTTAAAAAGAGAGATGTTAATGCTCCTTACAAAATTATCTAAAATTTTAGATTTTGTAAGTAAAAATAAGATAAACAAGGAACTTTACGATTTAATATTTCAAAATATCGCTGAATTTGCTCTAGATCTAGACAACTTTTTTGTTCACAAAGATAATAAAGTGAAGTCAATACTAAAAGAATTAAATCTACAGAAAGAAGAGAGCTTTATGGAAAAAATCTCCGAGATCTTTTTTGATGTTTTAAATTTTTTAGAAAGAGAATTTAAAAACAAAAGAACCCCCTCGCTCTCTTTAAACCAAATTAAGAGAAAAATCAAAGAATTAAAATAAATTGAGTTGAAATATTTGAGGTTCAAGGTTCTTTTTAGACAAAATTTTATTTTTCTACCTTACCTTTAATTTTTAGCCTGAATTCCAAAAGATTATTTTTAAAAGCTAACTTCCTCTCTCCCACCAGTAGGATTTGGTTTTTATAATAGCTGCCTGCACTTGACTTTATTTTTAAATATGCTATTATTGCACTGGTTGCGGCGCGGTCCTCTTTATATACTTACTATAATATAGTTAGTTTAGTTAAAAAACAAAGAAACAAAGAAACAAACCGACCGCGCCGCAACCGTCTCATTGCGTTTTATCGCACACTCACCACACACAACAAAAAGTACACCCAAGCCGCAAAAGCGGCTTTTTTCTTTTTAAAGAATTGACAAAAACAATAAAAAAATATAGAATGGAAGCCGACTTTTCAATAGTAAGATAGCGGGGTGGAGAAGTAGTATCTCGCCTGGCTCATAACCAGGAGATCGAGGGTGCAAATCCCTCCCCCGCAACAAAATCAATCTTTTCTCCAAAATTTTTCTTGACTTTTAATTCTCTTTTAATAGAATACAAAAGCGACCCGAAAAACCTCATAAAAAACTAAAAAGAGGAAGCGGTCCAACCCCGCCGGGTCGTCAAAAAACATCCTTACTTAACTACAGCACACACTACAGCACATACAGCACGCAACCCACCTCCATTTTCACACTTCACATTTTCAGTGGAGGTTCTAAGCGGTCGTAGCTCAATTGGTCAGAGCACCGCCCTGTCACGGCGGGGGTTGCCGGTTCAAGTCCGGTCGGCCGCGCAAAATAATTAGTCTCTTAATTCTTCTTCGAAATATCTTCCTAAATTAAGGATGTTTTTTTCTTCAAATCGACGGCCGATTAATTGAAAATTAACCGGCATATTTTCTTTGCTAAAGTTTTGAGGATTTTCAGCTGGCAAAGAAAGAGCGCAAAGTCCAGCTAAGTTAGCAGGAATGGTAAAAATATCAGCCAAATACATCGCCAAGGGATCATCGGCTTTAGCACCAATTTCAAAAGCTTTGGTGGGAGACACCGGAGCTAAAATAACATCCACTCCGTCCCCTCCTTTTTGAAAAACATTTTCAAAATCATTCAAAATTAAGCGACGCACCTTTTGGGCTTTGGCATAATAAGCATCATAATACCCTGAAGAAAGAACAAAGTTTCCTAACAAAATTCGCCGTCTTGGTTCATCGCCAATACCAACACTTCTTTGCTTTAAATAATAATCCCACAAACTTAAGCTTTCAGTTTTCAGTTCAGCTACTGGAGAATAACGCAATCCATCATAACGCGCCAAATTAGCGCTGGCTTCCGCAGGTAAAATAATATAGTAGCAAGAAACAGCGTACTGAGTATGAGGTAAAGAAATTTCCTTTATTTCAAATCCATCAGCTTTAAACTTTTCAACCACTTTCATTACCGCTTCTTTCACCTCCTCTTCCATTCCTTCGACAAAATATTCCTTAGGAACTCCAATTTTTAATTTTTTTGCCGCAGAGGGTTCATACTCATCAACTCTCGACCAATCAATCTTAACCGAAGTAGCATCAAAATCATCAAAACCAGCAATCGCTTTAAAAATTAAAGCGACATCCGCCACCGTTTTGGCAAAAGGGCCAATCTGATCTAAACTCGAAGCCAAAGCAATCAAACCGTAGCGAGAAACCGCCCCATAGCTTGGCTTTAATCCCACCACTCCACAAAAAGAAGCCGGCTGCCTAATTGAGCCACCCGTATCTGATCCCAAAGCTCCTAAAGCCATATTAGCCGCTACTGCCACCGCCGACCCTCCCGAAGAGCCTCCCGGAACCTTGGATAAGTCATAAGGATTTCTTGTTTTTTTAAAAGCCGAATATTCAGTAGAAGCGCCCATCGCAAATTCATCTAAATTAGTTTTTCCCAAAAAAATAACCTCTTCCTTTTTAAGTTTTTTAATTACTGTTGCATCATAAGAGGCGATGTAATCGGCTAAAATTTTGGAAGCGGCGGTAGTTTTAAAACCAGCAATTAAAATATTATCCTTAATCGCCAAAGGCACTCCAAAAAGAGGAGAAAGATTAGCGCGCTCTTTTTCAGAAAGTTGAGAAAGTTTTTTATCTAACACTCGTGCTTGATTTTTTCCCGCCTCCTCGAAAATTTCCAAAAAAGCTCCTAAATCTTTATCTTTCTCCTTTAAATAACCAAAAAAAGCTTCAATTGCTTGAGTTAGAGAAAATTCTCCTTTTAAAATTCCTTGCCGATATTTTTCAATAGTAAAATTTCTCTCAAAAAACATAAAAACAACAAAAAATAATTTTAAAATAAAGATCAGTCAAAAACCGGGGGAGTTTTTAGAAATCTTTCTTCTTTTGAAGAAAATTGAGCTAAAGATCTTTCCTTAGCTTCTTCCTTTTCTTGAGGAGAAAAAATTTTTTCTTCGTCTTTGCGGAAGACATTTGCTAAAAAAGTTCCCCCGGTCATTGGTTCTACCTCTTGAGTTTCGACTTCTTGAAGTTGGTTAAAATAGTTTAAAATCTTCTCCAAATCATTGAGAAGTTTCTGACGACGTTGAGGGTTGTGTTCTTTTTCAATCTTAGCCAAATGAAAAAGATGATCTAAAAGTTCCTCATTAATTTTTGCCATAAACTGATAATATCAGGAATAATTCTTGGATTCAATAAAACTAACTTTTTTGATTAATTTCTTGCCAAATTTCTAACAAACGATAATATTTTGCCATTCTCTCAGGTTTTGCCGGGGCACCCGCTTTTATTCCCCAAGCACCAATCCCTACAGCGAAATCAGCAATAAAATCATCTAAAGTTTCACCGCTTCTGTGGCTAACAATAGCCTTCCAATTATTTTTATAAGCAAAAGCAACCACTTCTAAAGCTTCGGATACGGTGCCAATTTGAGTTAATTTTATTAAAATAGCATTGGCGGATTTCTTGGTGATTGCTGTTGCCAAGCGTTCTTTATTTGTCACCGTTAAATCATCAGCAATCACTAAAAAGTTAGAAGCGTCTTTAAAAAGAGAAAGAAAATTAGAAAAATCATCGAAAGAATCTTCAAAAAAAGGATCTTCGATTGAAATTATTTCGTAGCGATTAATTAAATCTTTATAGTAGTCAGCTAATTGAGAGGAGCTTAAAAGTTTGCCGCCAATTCTATAGCCGCCCTTTTCAAAAATCTGAGAAGCAGCGATATCTAAACCAATTTTTAAAGGATAATGAGCCTTCTTAATTAATTCAAAAATAATTTCTAAAGCTTCTTCATTTGAAGAAAAAGGGCAAGAAAAACCAGCTTCATCCCCCAAAAACACTTGGTCTTTGCCAAATTTTTCCTCTAAAAATCTTTGAAGTTTTTTATAAAATTCTTGAGCCACACTTAATCCAACAGAGTAATCCTTAACCTGAGGAATAATCTGAAATTCCTGAAAATCCAAAAAATTTTTTCCTTCATTTCTTAAACCCGAATGAGCGCCGCCATTGATAATATTAAAAAAGGGAGAAGGAAAGACAGAAATAAAAGAAACTTCAAAACCCCCAAGTTCCTTTCTTAAATACTGATAAAGAGGAATCCCTTGGAAAAGAGCCGAAAGCCGAGCAAACCCCATAGAAAGCACCAAAATCAAATTCCCTCCCAAATTTTTTTTAGAAGAAGTTCCATCTAAAGAAATTAAAAAATCATCAAATTCTTTTTGACTTACAAAATCTCGAGCCAAAATTTTTTCTTTAACTTGATCAAATTTTTCTAAAGCCAGCTGAGGCTCTAAAAAAACCACCTCATAACTCCCCTTGCTCTTTCCGGAAGGAACGCTGGAGATAACCGATTTTGTTTCTCCTTTCAGCTCAGCAAAAAATTCAGCTTCTAAAGTTGACTGGCCTCGAGAATCTAAAATAACCTTCAGATGAATATCTTTTATTCTCATCTTCTGTTATTGATTTTAACACAAACAACAGAAAATTGCCTCTCTCAATAAGTAAGATAAGACAAGCCGATATAAAAGGAATAAAGTAAGCCATCAACTATAGCTTAATAACCCTCTTTACCCAGTTATAAATAGAGCGAATAGAAAAGATGCTTCCCTGAGGTGGAACCTGAGGTTGAGAAGAGGGTTGAGGAGTAAGAGTTGTCCCGCCAGCACCCGGAGCTTCGGGAGTTGAGGGGGCACTGGAGGCAGTTATGTTTTTAAACTCCCAAACATCAGCTAAATGACAATTGGCTCGATAAATATAGCGATCTCGGTAGAAAAGAACATTTTGCCCAGCATAGCAATATTCGAGAGGTTGAGGGCTGCTGCCAGTGGCTGCGTAAAAAATCTGACGTGGTAAAATCATCCCTAAAACCTTGCGATTGCTTAGATCTTTGATGTCAGCAAAAAACTGGAAATACCAAGCATTATAATCAGAATATTCAGTCTCGCCTCTCAAAAAGTTACTCCCCGTCGGAACCGATAAGAAAATTTTTCCGTTAGCAACCGCTAGCGAACTAAAAGAAGGAGAAGTATTAAAGTAATTAGATAAAGCTGGTAAAATGTTTTCGCTCGAAGGAATCTTAAGTCGCTTCTTTAATTCTAACACTGCGCCACTTTGCTCGTTTATTCCCAACAATTCAAAAAGATTTTGATAATCAGCTAACTTTTGAGGAGAAGAGGGATTGGCAATATCAAAAATATCTACTTTTCCTGATCCTTCAACTATAATCAATCTCTTTTGATATCTATCAACCGCCACTCTTGCTACTCCATCTGTTATTTTTAAAGAAGCAACCACCGAAGCATTTTGGGGATCGGTAATATCTATTATCTTTAAGGAGGGACTTTCGGTAGTAGTTATATATTTTGAAACTGATACAAGAAGAAGAGTTTTGTCGCCAACATTTTCCAATTTAGCATTATCTAAAGGAAAATCTTTAACGACGCTCGAAGAGCTAATGTCTTGCGAATTAAATCGATAATTAAAACCAGATTTTTCTTGCAGTGTTTTTTCCAGTTTTAGTTGGCCGCTAGAATCAAGAGTAAAAATTCCAAAAACACTTGAGGATGATTTAGAGGGCAGTTTAATTCCTTTGGTTCCTTCATCTTCCTGTGACATACTTGCTACAAAATAAATCTTCCCGTCACTGCTCTTATATTGGCCATAAGCTTTATTGCCTCCTCTGTAGTTAATCCAAGCTAACTTCTCATCAAAAGAAAGTTTCATTGAATCCTTATCGAGACGCAAAATTACTATTCCACTCATTCCATATCCCCCTCCATAGCCGTAGTTTGCAAGAACATAAGGGGAACCATCAACAAAAAATACATCTCCCACCTGAGGCCAACCGGAAGCTGTCCCAACCCCTGCCCCATGAACTAAACCCTGAAAGGAAGAAAGGTTTTCAGCTACATTAAACTTCTCAACTAAATTAGGGTTGGTAGGATTAGTAACATCATAAATATGAATCTGAGAACGAGCATTCAAAACTAAATAATTTTTACCGTTATTGGAAACAACTTGGAAAGAGGAAGGAAAGGGGCGCTTTCCTTGAGCATTGTGAGGAACTCTATCGTTGCTATGCCTTTCTAAATATAAACCTTCGTTATCAGTATAAGTTTGAACGATTCTTTTAACAAAATCTAAACCTGAATTATTTTCTCCAACAAATAAGAGCTTGTCTTTTTTCTGAACCCTTGAATCTTCAACTTCTGCTAAATGAAGTTTAAGGGTAAATTTAGGTACTGAACCGTAAGGCCCAAGAATGTCTTGATATTGTTCCCAAAAACTACGAGGAACAACTAAGGGTGGTACAAAAAGAGTCCCTCGATTATAACCGTTGTGTTGAACATTTTCATCACCAGTAATTTCTGAAGTGATGGATCTTAAAGAATAACCGCTAGGCAATTCAATATCTAATAAACGATATCCCCAAAAGTTATTTACCTGAGCCGCCCTTCTAACTGGAACGTTTTTAAAGGTTCCTAATCTTGCTGGTGAAGGAAAAGCTGGAGTTGCTCCGCCAGCATTTTCAAAGGCTCCCACTTCTCCACCATAATTACCAGAACTATCAAATTGCCTAACTTCAAATTTAATTCGATTTTTTTCTTCATCAGTCAAATTTCTCACAAAATTTCCCTTGTAATCAACAACATCGGCATCAATTGTCACCTCAATTGGTTCCCCCTCCGCACCGGGTTTGGCAGTGCTAAGAGCAACATAATAAGTAACTGTAACATCAGTATTTTGACCAGCCGCCACTTTAAAATAAATACCTCCAAAAATACCGGGATCATAAGTAATATTTTCAGGAACATCTTTAACAATAAGAAAATACTCATCTCTCGTGGACGGATCGTTGGCTGCTAAGGAGTAAGTTCGTTCAGCCTTGGCATTATCAATAACTGTTGTAATTTTAGTATTTGTCCCTCGTCCTTCAATTCTTCTAATTTCATAAGAAAAGCCGGCTAATTCACTTGCTGTCGCTGGACGAGTATTAGTAATAGCACCTCCAGTCGTCTCTCTTTTTCCAATGAGAGCATGAATTGTAACACTACCTGTAGCTTCTGCTTTTGTTAAAAGAGAAGTCTGGGAAGTGCCAAAAAGGGCACTATAAACATCAGCAAAAAATTTCCCTAAGTAATTAATTTGAGAGGATTGATTTACCGAAAAAGCAAAACTTGAGGAAGAGAAAGTTAAAAGAATAAAGGAAAAAAACAAGAGACCAAACTTTTTCATATTTTTTAATTAAATTTTTTAATAATCCTTTAATTTTTGTTTGGGCCTTTTTGAGTTTAACTACTATATTGATTATACTTTAGCGACAAAAAAAATAAAAGCTTGGTCTATTTTCTTTCCGACTTGGCAATTTCAAGAATGGTTCTTATTACCGCATCCGGACTTAAAGAGATACTTTCTATTCCTTCTCGAGCGAGAAATTTAGCGAATTCAGGAAAAGTAGAAGGAGCGTCCCCACAGATGCCAATATATTTTTTGCGAGCCCGACACTTTTTAATTACCCAAGAAATCAGAGTTTTTACTGCTTCATTATTTTCATTAGCAATATTTCTAATTCTTTCATTTCCATCCCTATCTAAAGCCAAAGTCATTTGAGTTAAATCATTAGAGCCAATGCTCATTCCATCAAAAATATCTAAAAATTTATCCGCTAAAATAACATTGGCCGGTACCTCACACATTACATATACCCTTAACCCTTGCTGGCCACGCTTTAGACCATATTTTCCCATAAGAGATAAAACCTTTTCCCCTTCTTCCGGAGTGCGACAAACAGGGATCATTACATTTACATTGTTTAACCCTATCTCTTGGCGAACTTTTTTAATGGCCACTACTTCCAGCGCAAAAGCCTTTTCGAAAGAAGGATGATAATACCGCGCCGCCCCTCGCCAACCAATCATTGGGTTTTCCTCATTCGGTTCATAAATCTCTCCGCCTATTAATTGCCGATACTCATTGGTTTTAAAATCTGAAAAGCGGACAATAACTTCGCGCGGCCAAAAAGCAGCTGCAATTTTGGCAATTCCATAAGCTAGCTGATCTATATAAAAATCTTTCTTGTCTTGATAGGCAGCAGTTTTTTTGTCTATTAGATTTAGAACTCTTCTTAAGAAAGAAGCTTGCTTTAGCTTTTTTTGTTTTTCTAAAAGACGAAGTTGATTTTTAAGTTTTGGATAATCAATTAAAGCCATTGGATGAATACCAATCCCAGAAGCCAAAATAAACTCTTCTCGCGCCAATCCTACTCCCTGAACCGGTAAAAATGAGCTCTTAAAAGCAATTTCGGGGGTACCAACATTAACCATTATTTTGGTTTTTACCGAAGGAAGATTTCTAATATTTTGCTCCTTAATCTCAAACTTGATTAAACCATCATAAACATAACCCTCACTGCCTGTCGCATCTACTGTTATTGATTGCCCAGTTTTTATCCTTTTAGTAGCGTTAACGGTTCCCACAATACAGGGAATACCCAGTTCTCGAGAAACAATAGCCGCATGAGAAGTGCGCCCTCCTTTATCAGTAACAATCGCGGAGGCAATTTTCATTATCGGCTCCCAATCAGGATCGGTCATATCCGTTACTAAAATCTCTCCTGCTTTAAAGGAGTTAATCCCCTTAACATCTAAAATAACTCTCGCTTTACCGGAAGCAATTTTGTTTCCCACTGAAGCTCCGCTTACCAAAATTTTGTTTTTTGAGGGCGTTTCCTTGAGCCGATATTCTCGAATGATAGAAAAATCTTTCTGGGATTGAACCGTTTCTGGTCGAGCTTGAACAATAAACAACTGTCCAGTTAATCCATCTTTAGCCCACTCAATATCCATTGGCGTCCAACGACCATTTTTCTTAGAATAATGCTCCTCAATCAAAACTCCCCATTTAGCCAAGGTTAAAATTTCCTGATCATTTAAAGTAAAAGTTTGGCGTTCTTTTGGTGAGGTTTCTACAATCTTAGTAGGCTTTGTTTCCTGAGAAGAATAGATCATTTTTCTATCCTTCTGCCCTAATTTTTTCCCTATAATTGGAAGAAGCTGACTAAAATTTTTTTTCAAAAAGGGCTTAAAAACCAAAAATTCATCCGGAATAACCTCTCCCTGAACGATCATTTCTCCTAAGCCCCAAGATCCATTAATGAGGACCACATCCTTAAATCCAGATTCAGTATCCAAAGTAAACATTACTCCCGAACAAGCTTTATCAGAGCGAACCATTTTTTGAACTCCCACTGAAAGCGCTACTTTTAGATGATCAAATTTTTTGTCTTGACGATAAGAAATGGCTCTGTCAGTAAAAAGAGAAGCAAAACATTTCTTTACTGCTTCTATTAGCTTTTCCTCTCCTCGAATATTAAGATAAGTTTCCTGTTGACCAGCAAAAGAAGCAGAAGGCAAATCTTCTGCAGTAGCCGAGGAACGAACCGCTACATCCACTTTGGGGCCATATTTTTTTTCCATCCGCTGATATTCTTTTCTAATCTCTTTTTCCAAATCTTGCGGCAACGAAGCATTTTTAATAGCTTCTCTTATCTTTTTCCCTGTTTGTTGGAGGCTTTTTAAATTCTTGATATCTAAACTTGCTAAACTTTTCTTGAGAAAATTTTCCAAGCTTAGCCACTGACCGTTTTCAACCTTTACTTGAGCTTTTTTTAAAAAGAAACGATAAGCTTGAGCGGTGATCGCAAAGCCGTCGGGAACATTTATTCCTCGAGAAGTTAAAGTTCTAATCATTTCTCCCAAAGAAGCATTCTTCCCTCCTACCTGAGGAACATCTTTAATAGTCAGAGAAGAAAAAGCTTTTATGTATTGAGACATAATAAAAAAGAAAGCTAATTTTAATTTTTAACAATTCCAACGATAAAATTATACACTTTCTTTACTAAATAAAGAAATTATTTGCCTTTAATTATCATCATCAGATCCGCTACATTAAAAGATTGTCTTCGAACTTTAAGATGGCCACCCACTTTTTTAAAAAAATGAAAAGAGTCATTGTTTTTTAGAAAAAGAAAGGGGTTAATTTTTCGTTGAAAAACTAATTGAAGAGTTTTTTCATCTGCTAACGCCCCAGCTACAGGTGTATTATCCCAGCCATCAGAAGAAAAACTTGCTACTAAAAGATTATGAAAATCAAATTTTTTCTGATAAGCCCAGGCAATTGCTCCCAAAACCGCTTCTTGATTTCTTCCTCCCTTACCTTTGCCTTCAATTTTAACCGTTGTTTCTCCCGCTAAAAGAAAAACTTCGCCCTTTTTAATTTTTTTTAAAAAAGATAGAAAAGTTTTTCGAGCTTCATTTTGATAGGTTAAGGAAATGATTTTTGCCTTTAATCCTAAAGACTGAGCTTTTTCTTTCATAGCCAATATTCCATCCTGATTACAGGCTAAAAGAAGATTTTTAACCTTTGAAAAATACTTTTTATTTTTAGGGGTTTCTTTCAAAGCAGAAGCTAAAGAAAATTTTTTAATTTCCTCAGAAGAAAAATATTTTTTTAAAATTCTTAAAGCATCTTTCTTGGTTGTTTTGTCCAAAACCGTTGGCCCTGAAGCAATAATTGAAAAATCATTTCCGCAAACATCAGAAGCAATCAAAGAAATAGAAGTGGCCGGATAAGTATAACGAGCCAAAAAACCTCCCTTTACCAAAGAAAGATGCTTTCGAGCGGTGTTAATCTCTTTAATTGAAGCCCCTTTTTTTGTTAGCCGCTCAAAAACTAATCGACTAAATCTAAGTTCTTCTTGAGAAGCACAAAGTAGCGCCGAACCGCCTCCCCCGATAAAATAAATTACCAAATCATCTTTTTTGAGTTGATTAAGAGTCTTTAAAATAAAACCAGCAGCTCGAATGTTTTTCAAAGAAGGATGAGGATGACTACCTTGGAAAAATTTAATTTTTAGTTTTCTAATTTGAGATAAGGGAAGAGTTCTTTCTTTATCTAAAGCAATAGCCTGAGCAATTTTTTCTCCTAAAGAAGAAAGAGTCTTTTTTAAAGAAGCGATCGCCAACAAAGAACCTTTGCCAAAGCCTATTAAATAAATTTTTCCTATCTTAGTTAAATCCAATTCCACCTCTTTTCCTGAGACGCTACTAAAGGCAAGAGCCTGCCTTTCCCGATTAAGAAAAACCCTTTCTTTAATTACTTTTTCTACCTCAAGCGCTTGAAAGGCAGCTTCAATTAAAGAAAGAGCCTGCTTGCGAAGAGGAGAGGAAGCTAGAGAAGAAAAGTTTTTAATCATCTTCATAAGGAACTTGAGCCTAAATTTCTAAACTACCTCAAGGCCAATCCAAATTCTTTGATTATCAATCTTGGTTTCCATTTGAGCAGTTACCTTTGCTGAGCGCTCAAATCTTATATTTTTAGCGCTCACTTCTTCTTTTATCCAAGAAAGATTATTTTCTACCAAACTTAAAAGATTTTTATCACCTTCAAACCAGAGATTAATTTTATCCTTAGGAAGACAGCCAGCTTCTTGTCTTAAGTCTTGAATATTTCTTGATAATTCTCTTAGAATTCCTTCGGTTTTTAATTCGGGAGTGATGGTGGTGTCCAATTCAAAATCCTGATTAATTTCTTTATCAAACACTACTTCTTTAACATTTACTTCTTCAGCTAAAATTTTCAAAAGTCCGGGATTGTCTACCCATAAATCTGGATTCTTTATTCTCAAAACCGATAAGGGTTGTTTAACTTTAATTTTTACCTCTATTCTTTTAGCCAAAACTAATGATGCCAAATTTCTTATCTTGGACATTTCTTCTAAAAGCTTTGCTTCTTTACGAGAGGGGCGGGAAAAAGAAGGCCACTCTTCCAAATGAACTGAATCCTGACTCTTAAATCGATAAAGCTTCTTTAGAGATTGATAAAGAGCTTCGGCAAAGAAAGGAATAAACGGAGCCAACAACTTAGAAAGATTTAAAAGAACGAAAGCCAACACCCAAGAAGCATTTTGATAATCCTTCTTTCCTTGTAAAGAATCTAAATCTGGTTTTTGAAATCTTCTTCGCGAGCGGCGAATATACCAACGAGACAAATCATCCACCAACTCTTCAATTAACTGAGTTGATTTTAAAACATCATAATTATCCATTCTTTCTTCAACCGCTAAAGCGGTTTGGCTAAGACGCAAAAGAATCCATTGATCTAAGGGATTTTTTAAAGAAGGAGTTTTTTCTAAAGGTAGGCGCCTTTGCCCATAAAGCTGAAGAAAAGCAAAGGAATTGTAAACCATCATCAGTAACCTTCTTAAGGAATTTTTTATTTCTTCTTCGTCAAAGTTTTTAGGCTCAGCTGGAGAATTAATTGAATAAAAATACCAGCGCACCGCATCGATTCCAAACTTATTGATAACCGACCAAGGATCGACTACATTACCGCGAGATTTTGACATTTTTTGACCATATTTATCTAAAACCAATCCCAAAGAAACCACATTTTTGTAAGGAGTACCCATTCCCAAAAGCACCGCTGTTGCTAAAAGAGTGTAAAACCAGCCTCGCGTTTGATCGATGCCTTCGCAAATAAAGTCCGCTGGAAAACCAAAGGGATATTTAGTTTTGGGACCCTCAAACGGCCAGTGATGCTGAGCGTAAGGCATTGCTCCTGAATCAAACCAAACATCCGCTACATCAGAAATCCTATGAGCCAAAGATCCGCAATGCTGACACTTAAGCGAAATCTTATCTACATAAGGGCGATGATAGTCAGCCATTCCCCACTCATCTCGAGGCGCTAAAGCAAAATCAACTACTTCAAATTGGGCTGGCTTTAAGAAATCATTACCCCTTTTTTCTTTTTCCTGAATCGAGCGCTCTTGCCACAAACCCTTAATTACCGAATAAAGCATCCACAAAGGATACTCGTGACTAACTATCAAAATTTTTTTGCCGTGATATTTCTTTTCTACCTCTTTAACAAAATTCCAAACTCTTTTAGAAACATCTTTTAGACTTTCTCCTTTCTCCGGCTGTTTTTGAAACTTATCCTGATAAGAAGGAAAGTAAGTGTGATAATCTTGGACATTATGTCCATGAAAGATCCCCACATTAATCTCTCTTAAACGCTCATCAAAAATAACCTTTTTGATTCCTAATTCCTTGGCAATAATTTCGGCTGTTTCTCGGGTTCTTCGAAAATCAGAGGAAAAAATTAAATCAATTCCTTCCTTTTTTAACTTTTTGGCTACTTGCTGAGCTTGTTTTTTCCCTTTTGAAGTCAAACCAATCCTGTCTTTATTTTTAGGATCAGCATCAACAATTTGTTTAACATTACTTTCCGCCTCTCCGTGACGAAGAAGAAAATATCTATTTGGTTCTTCGTGGGGTTGTAAGGAAAATAATTCCTGAAAACTTCCTACTACCGTTAACTTTTGGCATTTCTGACAACGCCAAATCGGGAGAGGTGTTCCCCAAAAGCGATCGCGAGAAATAGACCAATCTTTGGCTTCGGCGATCCAATTTCCGAACCTTCCTTCTTTTAGATATTCGGGGTACCAGTTTATTTTTTGATTGGCTTCTACTAATTCTTTCCTTAAGCGAGAAACCTCAAAAAACCAAGACTTTTTAGCAAAGTAAATCAAGGGAGAAGAACAACGCCAACAGTGAGGATATTCATGCTCTATCTTATCCACCAATAAAACTAATCCCCTTTTCTCTAAATCCTGAAGAATTACTTTATCAGCTTCCTTTATTGGCAGCCCCTCTCCAATCACTCCTTTAGCCATCGTTCCATCATCCTCAACGGTGTGAGGCAGATGATGATTTTCTTTAATTCCCTGAGCAAAAACTAAATTAAAGTCATCTTCTCCAAAGGTGGGAGCAATATGAACCAATCCTGTTCCTTCTTCCACCGAAACAAAATCCGCTAAAAGGACGCTGTAAGGCTCAATTGGTAAATTAATTTTCTGTTTTAAAGGATAAAGCGGCTGATATTTCCAGCCAGCCATTTCTTTTCCTTTTTTTCTTTCCACCTCCTCCAATTTAAATTTCTCTCTCAAAAAAGGCGCCCCCTCAAGCATCCAGAGATAGTCTTGGCCAACTTTGTACTTTACATAATCTCCTTCCGGTAACACTGCCACTGCAACATTCGCCGGCAAAGTCCAGGGAGTGGTGGTCCAAACCAAAAGAAATTCGTTTTCTTTTCCCGCCAAAGGAAATTTCACAAACAAAGAAGGATCGGGAACGCTTTTATAAACTCCCGGCTGACCCAGTTCGTGATTAGATAAAGGAGTTTGGCATCGCGGACAATAAGGAACTACTCGGTAAAGCTCTTTCAAATAACCTCTCTCATAAATTCTTTTAAACACCCACCACAAACTTTCAATAAAATCTGGAGAGTAAGTTACATAGGCATTTTTTAAATCCAACCAGTAACCAATTCGTTCAGTCATTTTTTCAAACTCATCTTTACACCGGAAAACAATTTCTTTGGCTTTTTGATTAAAACGATCAATCCCTATTTTCTCTATCTCCACCTTAGAGCTAACTCCGAAATCTTTTTCTGCTTCAATTTCAATGGGAAGGCCGTGAGTATCCCAACCGGCTTTTCTGGGAACTATAAACCCTTGCATTGTTTTGTAACGCAAAAAAACATCTTTAAAAACTCTAGCCAAAACATGATGAATTCCCGGCCGCCCATTAGCGTAAGGAGGACCTTCCCAAAAATGAAAGAATTTTTTCTTTTTCCCCTTGGGATTTAAAGTTTTTTGAAAGATATTTTTTTCCTTCCAGAATTGAAGAACTTTTTCTTCAACCTCCGAAGGGTTAAAAGATTTTAAGTTGATTAGCATAAAAACCATTTTAAACATTTTTTTGAAAAAAATCCACTTTTTGAAATTTTTGGACAAATCGGTAGTAATTTGGAGAAAAACTCGATAAAATAAGGAAGACTAAATTATTATCAAAATATGATTCTTCTTGAAAACAAAAAAGCTTTCTTTGATTATCAAATCTTAGAAAAATTCGAAGCTGGAATTGAATTAGAAGGATTCGAAGTAAAAGCCTTACGCGCTCAAAAAGGATCCTTAACTGGTGCTTATGTAAAAATCTACAATAATGAAGCTTGGCTGGTGGGAGCTTCAATTTCCCCTTTTCAAGAAAAAAATACTCCCCCTGGCTACGATAAAGAGCGCCCCCGACGACTTCTTTTAAAAAAGAAAGAGATAAATTATCTTTTAGGAAAATCGCAGGAGAAAGGATTGACAATAGTGCCATTAAAGTTGTATAATAAAGGCAACCTTTTAAAAATAGAGATTGGAGTAGCTAAAAGTAAAAAACAATTCGACAAAAGAGAAATAATTAAAAAAAGAGAAACCGAAAGAGAGATTCAAAGAAAGCTAAAAACAATTTCTAAAGCACTTTAAAAATAAAAATGGGGATGCCGGGATTCGACAAAGTAAATTTTTAGTAAACTGCGAGCCGCCTGATAGCCCGTTAAGCTATCAAAAAAAATAACTGCCAACAAAAATTTGGCTCCCGCTTACGCTTTTGCGTAAAGCAGGGATTTCCTCTCACTTAAATCGAGAGGCATCGACTCCTGAGGTCTTGTAGGGAAGTTCGGTGTAAGAAACAAGACTTACTTCTGTTTTTGTGCCTCCAAAAACAGAGGGACAAAAAAGAGGCAACTTTATTTTCTCTCTAAAGAGAGATACGCTCGTAGAGGTTTACTAAAAATTACTTTGGACATGGGTTCAACTCCCATCATCTCCACCACTTCTCCACCACTTTTATAAAAGAAAAGGTTTTATTTTATTGCTGAAGGAAATTTTTAGAACTTCCTTTTTTATTTTCTTTGCCTTAATTAAAAATCCTGAAAAAATTTGCAAAAAAGCTTAGTTTATGTTAGCTTTTTAAAGTTAATATTAATCAAAAAATTCGTTCATCATCAAGAATTTCAAAGTTAACAATCAAATAACTGCCCCTCAGCTGAGAGTAGTTGATGCAGAAGGAAAAAACTTGGGAGTAATGAGCAAAGAAGAAGCTCTCAAGCTGGCTTCAGAGCAGGGGCTTGATTTGATTGAAATTGTTCCGAGCGCTAATCCACCAGTTGCCAAAATTATCAGTTTTGATAAGTTTCGCTATCAGCAAGAAAAGGAAGAAAAAAAACAAAGAGTTAGACAAGGTCGAGAAGAATTAAAGCAGGTAAGAATTACCCCCCGCTCAGCAGAAAATGATTTAAAAATAAAGGTAAAAAAGATAGAAGAGTTTTTGGCTCAAGGACATAAAGTAGAAATTTTTTTGATGCTCAAGGGAAGAGAAAAATACAATCGTCAGTGGGCTAATGAAAAACTAACAGAATTTTTGGGAATGATCGAAACTGAATATAAAATCACTATGCCAGCTAAAGAAGGAGGAAGAGGAATTGTTATTCAAATCTCAAAAAAATAAATAACTTAATTGGAATAAAAATATGAGGATAAAAAAATTAGTTCAAAGTAGACTCAAAATTACTAAAAACAAGAAAGTAGTTCGCCGAAAAGCCGGGCAAAGTCACTTTCTTTCCAAAAAAAGTTCTAAACAGATCAAAAGAAAGAAGCAACCAAAAAGAAGTGATTATCTAATTAAAAATGTTTTCAAAAAACCCGGAACTTTATAACTTCAAATTATCATTAGTAAATCCAATCTATGACTAGAGTTAAAAGAGGAACCATTGCTCACAAAAAAAGAGAAAAAATTTTAAGAAAAGTAAAGGGTTATAAATGGGGTAGAAAAAGCAAGGAAAGAGCCGCCAAAGAAGCCCTACTTCATGCGGGAGTTCATTCCTTTCGAGGGCGCAAAGAAAAGAAAAGAAACTTTCGCGCTCTTTGGCAGGTTCAAATCAATGCCGCTGCTCGACAAAATAACACTACCTATAGCAAGTTAATAGCGGCTCTCAAGAAAAAGAATATTGAATTAGACAGAAAAATCTTAGCTCAAATCGCTAACCAATACCCTAAAATCTTTACCAAGATAGTCGAATCAGTTAAGTAACCCTAGGAAAGTGGTCGGTAATTGGCGGCAATATAGTCGTTGGCTTTTTTTAAAACCCGACGGGTATCGGTGTATTTTTCTTTAGGAAAAAATCGCAACGCCTCCCTATAAGAAAACCAGCCGTAACCCTTGTGCTCCCGAGAAAGCCGAACATAATCTTTGAGAGATTCGGCTAAATAAAGAATCACTGTTTTAAAAACTCTTTTTCCCTCTCTAATAAAAGAAAAATTTTCATAAGCCTTAAAATAGCCGATAAATCTTAGATCAGAGCGCTTAAGGCCAGTTTCCTCTTTTACTTCTCTTAAAGCTGCCGAAAAAGTTTTTTCTCCCTCTTCAATTTTACCTCGAGGAAAACTCCAACGGTGGTTTCCTCGATAAAGAAGCAAAAATCGAGGACCGTCTTCAAAGATTCGAAAAATTACAATCCCCGAAGAAACCTCCCTTTCGTAGTTTTCCTCTGCTGTTTTTTTCTTAAAAGATTCCATCATATTTATCTAAAAACTCCAAAAAAGTTTAACCTAAGAAACAGAAAAAACCAATTGATCATCTTTTAATTCTACCTTTACTTTTCCTCCTCGGGTTACTTTCTCAGCCAAAATCATCTCTGAAAGAGGTGATTTAACATAATCATCAATAGCCTTTCTTAAGGGACGAGCGCCAAAAACCGGATCGTATCCCAAGCGAGCTATTTTTTGAACAGCTTCCGAACTAAAAGAAAGTTCAATCCCTTGCTCCTGAGAAACAAGCGAAGAAAGTTTTTTCAAATGAAGTTCGGCGATTTTTTCCAAATCAGGCAAAGAAAGGGGCTTAAAAACAATAATATCCGAAAAACGATTCAAGAGCTCAGGCCTGAAAAATTCAACCAATTTCTTTTTAAGTTCATCAGAAAATTCTTCTATTTTTTTACCCGCGCTAATTTGCTCTTGGATAAAAACCGAGCAAGCATTAGAAGTAGCAATAATAATAGTATTTTGAAAATCAACTACTCTACCCAAACTATCGGTTAAGCGCCCATCATCAAAAACCTGAAGAAAGATATTCAAAATATCAGGATGAGCTTTTTCAAATTCGTCTAATAAAATCAAACAGTAGGGCCTCTGAATTACTCCTTCGGTTAGAGAGCCGGCAATTTTTCCATCGGGGGAGCCGATAAAACGAGCTAGGCTAGCTTTTTCCTGATATTCCGACATATCAAACCTTAGCATTGCTTTTTCCGAGCCAAAATGAATTTGAGCTAAAATTTTAGAAAGCTCAGTTTTTCCTACTCCTGTTGGACCAACAAAAAGAAAGGCCGCAATCGGTCCCCCCCGCCGAGATAATCCGGCTCGAAAAGCTCTCAAGGCGTTAGCTACTGATTTTACCGCTTCTTCCTGATCAATTAAAAATTGATGAATGGTTTCTTCTAAATTCAGTAAAGCTTGAGCTTCTTCTTTACGGGTTCGATGAAGAGGAACATTAATTTTTCTTTCCGCCACAGAAATTACCGCGTTGCTATCCACCACTCTTTGTCCTGTTTGAGTTACAAAGGAAAGAGTTTCTTTTAAAAGATCTTGAGCACTGGAAGGAAGCGGAGTTTGTTTAAAATATTTCGAAGCCAAAAAAACCGCTTGCTTAATTGCAGAAAAGTTTATCGAAACTCGATATTTTCTTTCTAATAAAAGCGCCTCATGAGTAAGTAAAGTAATAGCTTCGTTCAAACTGATTTCTTCTACTCGAATTACTTCAAATTGAGAAGCAAAATTCGAATGACTTTCAATATACATTTTGAACTCTTTGGGATAGGTGGCGCCAATCACCGGGAAAAGCAAGGAAGAAATAATGGGTAAAAAGGCATCAGAAAGATTAAAAGTGCCCTCTTGAGAGGTTTTAGCTAAAAGATGAATGTCGGGTAGATAAAGAATAATATTTCCTGCTTTAACAATTTCCTCAATAATTTTTCTTAATCTTAAAGTTAATTCTTCAATTCCAGCCCCGGTCATAATTTCTTCCAAAGAAAGTTTTACTAACCTTTTATCAAAAAGAGGGGCGGGAACATTATCATTAATTATTTGAAAAGCTAAATGCTGAACCAAAGATTCTTTACCAATACCAGCCTCCCCCACCAGAAGAACATTGCGCCTTCCTTCTCCTGATAAAATATTAATCATTCTTTCATATTCCTTTTGATGACCAATGAGAAATCCCACATCTCCTCGCCGAGCTAAATCAGTTAAATCAACAGAAAAATTATCCAAAAAAGGAGTTGGCCGGGAGGTGAAGGTACGATTAACTCGATGACTTTTAATTTTAGCTTTCCTCAAAGCAAAACCCCCTAGAGTAGCAGGCAAAAGACTTTTCTTTCCAAAAGCAAAACGAGAAAAAACAATAGCGGCGTTAATATCATCGGCAGTTAAAGAAAAAAGATCCAAAATCTTTTTTAAAGACGGATCATCTGAAAAAAAGAGGGCACAAAAGAGACTTTCCAAATTAATTTCTTCCTCCAAATGAAATTTAGAAATAAAAGCCGCCTGAGTTACCAAGTCTTTCACCGCCTCTTTTAGTTCGGGAAGAGAAATTTTTTCCTGACCACTAGTTTTTTCAATTTCTTCTTCTAATTTGTTTTTAAATTCCGAGATATTTATCTCTAATTTTTCCAAAGCTTTAGCAATCGAATCTTTCTCTAGCAAAAAAAGCGCTAAAACCAAATAAAATTTTTCCCTCATCAAAAGCGCTCGCTCCAAAGCCAAAGTAAGAGCTCCCAAAGCCTGACGATTAAGACACAAAGCAACATTATTTTGAGGAACCTTGCCAGCAAAAAGCTGGCTTACTTTGTAATGAGAAGAGGAAAAATGAATAGCATAATCAATTAGAAAAAGAGCCAACAAAATTCCCAACCAATGAAAGCGAGAACTTTCCGAAATCAAAAAAGCCGCCGTTGCTCCCAAAACAATAATTAAAAAAGAATAAGAAATAATCCTTGCCAAAGAGCGGCTCCAAGGGCTCATCCAAACAATTCTTCGATTAAAGGTAAACTCCATATCTTGCAAAGCTTTAATAAAATTTTTTAATTTTCAGAGGTAAAAAACTTATAAATCAAAAAGGGAGGAATCAAAATCCAAAAAAGATAAACAATCATTACCCCCAAAAAGATCAGCAAATAAAAAAGTCCTCCCATCAGTACTCTAAAAAATCGAAAAATAAATCCCAAAACATAGCCGTAGACATTGTATTCCTGATAAAGAGGGACAAAAAGAAATCTAAAATTTAGGCGGATAGCCAAATTTTTTTCCAAAGCTCTTAATCTTCCCAAAAGCCAGCCCCAAAGCAGCCGAAAAGTATCCAAATACCAATGACGGAAAAAAGCTAAGATTCTAAAATAAAGAGTCTTCAAAAGAAAAACCAAAACCATAACAATAAAATCTACTCGCTTAAAACTTTAAGTTATTTTAACAAAAAAAACCTCCCTAAGATAGAGGTAAAAGTGAAAAACTTTTAAAGATTATCCGAGATTTTTGAAATCAACTAATTTTTTTCCCTTTCTGAATTAAGATAGTCGTAAATATTTAAGACTGCTTTAATAGCGTCTCCTATTGCGGGATTAATCTGATTATAAAGAGTATCGGTAATGTCTCCCGCTGCCCAAATTCCCTCACAGGAGGTGCGAAAAGTTTTGTGATCAACGATAATCCTTCCCCACTGATCAAGTTTTACCAAATCTTTTACCAAATCACTATTGGGTTTAAAACCAATCGCCACAAAAACTCCCGCCACTTTTAACTGCTTTCTTTCACCTGTTAAAAGATTAGTGTATTCTAAAAACTCTACTAAATTTTGCCCGCCAATTTTTTCGGTTTTAGCGTTGGTGATAAGCTCTACTTTTCCTGAGGCCATTATTCTTTCTAAAGTAATGGGATCACCTTTGGGCTTATTGGTATATTCCAAAATATAAATTTTAGTTGCGTAAGGAAGAAGATCGCGCGCTGCCTCCAATCCGCTATTTCCTCCTCCAATCACCGCCACTTCTTTATTCTTCATTAAAGGAGCATCGCAAATAGAGCAATAAAAAACCCCCTTTCCTTCAAATTCTTTTTCTCCTTCAACATTTAATTTTTTATAGCTGCTGCCTAAAGTAATTAAAACGGTTTTAGTTTCATAGGTTCCTCCTGCGGAATCGGTAATTTGAAAAAGCTTATCTTTTTTTTCTATTTTACTTACTAAAACCCCTTCTTTAATTTCTATTTCAGGAAAAGAGCGTAGATGTTCCTCCAAAAGTTTAGCCAACTCTAAGCCGGAAATAGACTTAAAACCAATAAAGTTTTCAATATTGGAAGAATTAATTGATTGCCCGCCGAAATCTTTAGTAATCAAAAGGGCTTTCATCTTTTTCCGGGCCGCGTAAATTCCCGCCGCTACTCCCGCTGGTCCACCCCCAATAATGATAAGTTCGTAAGGCATAAACAAATTAATTGTCTAATCTTAAAGTTTTTCTAAAAGCTTTCTACTTATTAGCCTCTAAAGCCTCATCAATCGCTTCTCTATCAAAACCAATGATGATAGTGCCGTTAATCTCTATCACCGGCACCCCCATCTGCCCTGATTTTCTTACCATTTCCTCCAAAGCTTTTTCGTCGTTTTCTACATTATACTCCTCAAAAGCCACATTCTTCTTGGTAAAGTACTCCTTAGCCATTTTACAGTAAGGACAATAAGTAGTGGTATAAATTTTAACCATATTTTTAACTTTAACTTAATTAATAATAAAAAGGTAACAAAAGGAGCTAAACTTATATAACCTCCTTTTCTCAAAAAGTCAAATTTAAAAACTTACTGATTTGCCAAAGCTTCTTCAATTGCTTTCTGATAAACCGAAAAATCGTTTACTCCCTGAATCATTTTCCCGTTAATAAAGACAGTGGGAGTAGAAACTCGGCCCGCCATTAGTCTTTCAGCCTCTCTCATATTTTTATCAAACACTTTTTTATGCTTCGCTTCCTCCTTAAAGCAGCTTGCGAAAATTTGAGTATCCAAGCCCAAATCGGAAGCTGTTTTCATAAAAAATGATTCGTTAAGATTGCCGCTGTTTTCGGGATTTCTACCAGCTTCTAATTCTCTTCTTTCCTCTTCAAAGATAACATCATGCATCGGCCAAAATTTTCCCTGCTCTTTAGCGCATTCACCTGCCACCCCCGCCAAAAAAGATTCCTGAGGCGATCGATAACCATCGAAACTGTCAATAAAAGTTAGGGTTTTAAAAACCATCTTTACTTTTCCGGTCTTAATATAATTTTCTCTCAGCAAAGGCTCAACTTTTTGAAAAAAGAGATTACAAGCCGGACATTGAAAATCCCCGAACTCAACTAAAGTAACTGGAGCATTTGCTTCTCCCAAAACTGGCGCTGAGCTTAAATCTGCTCCTTCTTCCTTTAATGAAGGAGTATTAACTGTTGGACTAGAGTTTTGATTTTTCCCTAAAGAATAAATTAAAGCTCCCCCAATTAAAACAACTGCCACCCCCACACTCAAAAAAGTAAGAAGTTTATTTTTTTTCATAAATCTAAGTTTACTTTTTATTGGTAAAATTTTAAACTTCAATATTATAGAGTATGAATAAAATAAAACAAGTCCTTCTTTTAGCAGGCGACATTGTCGGGCTTTATCTTTCTTTGGTTTTAACCTTACTAGTACGCTATGGAAAGATTACCCCTCAATTAAAAGAAGCTCACCTCTGGCCTTTTTCGGTGGCTTTTCTTTTTTGGATAGCTATTTTTTATATCGTTGGGCTTTATGAAATTAGATTTCTCAAAAGGAGTTATCTATTAGTAGAAAATTTGGTGGCTGGAGTTTTAACAAGTTTAGCGGTTTCTTTGGCTCTTTTTTATCTTGTCCCTTCTTTTGTTATTTCTCCCAAAAGAAATTTGGTTATTTTTTCCTTTTTCTTTTTTATTTTTTCTTTGCTTTGGCGTTGGTTTTTTGAAAAAAATTTAGTCACTCACCAAAAAAATCTCCTTCTCGTTGGCCAAAGCCAAGAAAACGATGAGTTAGCTGACTATTTTAAAAAATACCCTCAAGTAGGATATCGCTTGGCTTTTTATTTAAGAGAAAAAAAACTTCCTTCTTCAGAAAAAATTAGAGAAATTATTAATCAATACCAAATTCAAGCCATAATTATTGCTCCTCCCAAAGGGGGAAGAAAAATTTTAAGAATCCTTCTTCCTCAAATCAGTCAAGGAATTGAGATTGAAGATAGTTTAAGCGCTTGTGAAAAATTTCTTTTCAAAATTCCTTTAGAAAAAATAGAGGAGCTCTGGTTAGCAAGCATTCTTTCTCGAGATAAATCAGCTTATGAGGCTACCAAAAGACCTTTGGAATTTTTAGCGGCTTTTGTGTTGCTGATTCTTCTTTTCCCTCTTTTTGTTTTAATAGCTTTAGCAATTAAATTGGATTCTAAGGGACCGGCAATCTATCAGCAAAAAAGAGTAGGGAAAAATAATCAAATTTTTACTCTTTACAAATTCCGCACTATGATTAAAGAAGCGGAAAAACTCGGCCCCCAATGGGCAAAAGAAAACGATCCTCGAATTACTCGAGTAGGAAAAATCCTAAGAGTTAGTCATTTAGATGAACTTCCTCAACTTATCAATATCTTAAAAGGGGAACTTTCTTTTGTGGGACCTCGCCCGGAAAGACCCGAGTTTGTAGAAAAACTCAAAGAAAAAATCCCCTATTATCAATTAAGACATCTTGTCAAACCCGGAGTTACTGGTTGGGCGCAAGTTAATTATCGCTACGCTTCTTCTCTTAAAGATACTCGAGAAAAGTTGCGTTACGATTTTTTTTACATTAAGAACCGCTCCTTTGTTTTGGATTTTTTAATTATTCTTAAAACTCTAAAACTAATTTTTTCTAAACCTTCTTCTTAAAGCCAATCTTTTTTGGAAAAAAGTTTAAAAAGCAAAAGAGCAATAACAAAGGTTATTCCAATAATAAAAAGAAAGGCCAAAGGATGATCTTGAAAGGGCAATTTTACATTCATTCCCCAAAGGCTGGCAATAATGGTAGGCACCGTAAAAACAATCGTAATAGCAGTTAAAAATTTAATTGCTCGGTTAAGATTGTTAGTCATTAAGGTTGAATAGGCTTCTCTTAAGTTAACCATAGCTTTAATTTTGGTTTTACAAATATCCAAAATCTCTTCGCTGGAAAGGAGTAAATCCTCGATTAAATCTTTGTCTTCCTTAAAAAACTTTAAATACTGTTTGGAAAGCAAAAGCTTGTAAATTGCAGTTGTAGGCACCAGCGAATTAATAAAATCATTTAAAATTTCCTCCCACTGAACAAAAGAAACAATATCTTCTTCAGAAATCCTCATAATCTTCCCTTGGCGAAGCCAAATGTTTTTGCCAATAATGTCAATGAAGTTGCGAAAAAGAGAATTAACTTTGAGAAACAACTGAACTAGAAATTTAGATTTTTGAGTAGTAAAAACATTGATTTTTCCGGAAAGAAAATCATCAAAAAGAGGAATCTGACGACTAACAACTGTCACCACCCAATTTTCGGTTAAAACAAAAAGAACCGGTAAAGTATGAACCATCGATTCGCTACTAAAAGGAACCCTTAAAAAAACATAAACATCACCCCCTTCAATCTCCAAACGGGGCGATTCGTAAACATCCAAAGCATCGGTTAAATGACCCTTATCCAAACCCAATTCTTGAGAAAGAAAATTTATTTCTTCTTCGCTAGGATCAACCACTTCAATCCAGCAACCCTTCCGGTGTTGATCAATCCTTTTTATCCGCTCATCTTTTAACGATCGAAAATAGTAGTTAATCATAGTAAAGAAAACAAAAGCTCTTTTATTATATTTTTTTCTAGAGTATTATTCAATAAATATTTACAAGCGTATGCTTAAAAAAATAAAAGGCTTGCTTTTTCAAAACCAATCACTAAAGCAAACAATTTTTAAAAATACTTTTTGGCTTTTTTCCGGAAATATCATCTCTCGCCTTTTAAGAGCAGCTTTACTTATTTATGCTGCTCGAGTAATTGGCGCCAGAGAGTTCGGAGCCTTTAACTATGCTTTAAGCATCGCTGCCTTTTTCACCATCTTTGCTGATTTTGGAATTAACGCCGTTATCACCCGCGAGGCCGCCAGCAATAAAGAAAAGCAAGAAAAATACTTTTCTAGTGCTTTAATTTTAAAGATAGTGGTAAGTATTTTCTTGGGAGGAGTATTGATTATTTTTTATCCTTTTTTAATTTCTCACTTTACCTCTTCTCAAGCGGACGCTCGCTTAGTTTCCACTCTTTTACCCTTAATTATCCTAGTAGTTCTTTTTGATACCTTGCGTGATTTTGGTGCTTCTTTATTTCGAGCTTGGGAAAAGATGGAATGGGAATCCTTTATTCAAATTTTTACTAATTTAGTGATTTTTGTGGCTGGAATTATGGCTTTAAAAAACCTTCCCTCCGCTAAATCATTAACCTTAGGTTATGTTGCTGGAACAGGGGTAGGAATGATTATTTCTTTAATTCCTTTTCGTCACTATCTAAAAAATATTAAACAAAAATTCTCCCTTTCTTTAGTTAAAGAGATCTATCAATCCAGTTGGATCTTTGGAATGATGGGGCTTACTGGAGCAATTATGCTGAACACCGACTCGTTAATGATCGGCTGGTTGGCTGATATTGAAAGAGTTGGTTATTATGGCGTTAGTCAGCGATTAGCTCAGTTAATTTATCTTCTTCCAGCTTTAATTGCTAGCGCCTTTTTCCCAACTTTAGCCAAAAACTTTCAAAATCGGGAAAGGGTTGCTTTTCTTCTTAAAAAAGAACTTCATTTCTTAATCCTTTTGGCTTTACCCTTATCGGTAGGAGGAGCCATTCTTTCTCAAAGTCTTATCCTTCTTTTTTTTGGAAAAGAATATCTTCCTTCAGTCACTCCTTTTATTTTAATGGCGCTCACCTTTTTGCCTAACTTTATTTCCGTTGCTTTAAGCAATTTAATCTTTGTTTTAAAAAAAGAAAAAATTCTTCTCAAATATTTCTTTTTAGCAACAATTGGAAATATCTTTTTTAATTTTCTTTTTATTCCTTGGCTTGGTATTTCGGGAGCTGCTCTTTCTACTTTGATTAATCAAACAATTGCCTTTCTTTATCTAAGAAAAAAGATTCGCCAAGAATTTTCCTTTCAAATTTCTCCTCACCTTGAATGGCAAAAAATTCTTCTTTCTTTGACAGCAATGGTTTTGGTAATCTTTCTTTTGAAAGCTTTTGATCTTAATGCTCTTCTTATTGTAATTTTGGGAGGGTTAGCTTATTTTGTAGGCCTCTTTTTGAGTCGGGAAAGCGCTATCAACGATTTACGAAGTCTTTTTAGAAGAGAAAAACTTTAAATTCCCTCATTTTTAAAAAAGTTAGGATTAATTTTCCCCCATTTTCCCTCAAGAGCCACATCAATAAATTCCCTTAGCAAACTTTCCCTTTCCGGAAAGAACAAAATCAATCTTTGAGCAGTAGCCACAAAGCGGCGAGTGTCGCGGGTTTTTAAAAAATACTCAAAAAGATCCTGATAAACTTTTGATAAAAAAACTTTATCTCTCGCTTTTAAAGTATAAAGTCCCCTCGAAGAAAAAGCAGCTTCTAATTCATCGAAAGCTTCAGGCCAAGAATCTTTTCCTTCATCCAAAAGAGCTAAAGCTAAATGAAAATGAGAATCACCTACTGCCGGCTCCTGAGCTAAAGTTTCTCTTAAAAGAGAGACAGCTTCTTTTAGCCTTCCCTCTAAAACCAAAATCTCTCCTACAAGATAGCGAACATTTTGTCTTCGAGGAGAAAGCTCTAAAGCTTTGCGAGCATAAAATTCAGCTGATTTCAAAAGATTAAAGTCTTCTTTAGCTTCAGCAAAAGCCAAATAAGATTGACTTAAAACCAAAAAATTACGCGGGTCATATTTTTCAAAGGTCACCAAACCCTCTAAAGCCACTAACGACTCTAAAATCATTCTATCAGCTCTTTCTCCTCGCCCGTTATAATCCTGCATATAGGAAGCAAAATGGGTGCGAATATTTTCTTGAGCATAGGTGTAGGGAGTCAAAGATCTTCTAAAAGCTTCCAAAGTTAAGTTAGCGTTTCCTGTGCGTAAAGCCGATAAATATTCTTTCATTTGAGAGTAAGCAACCAAACTAAAATAAAAACTCGAAGAAAAAAAGAGAATTAAAACTCCAAACATTAGAAAATAAGCAATTTTCTTGCCCAAAAAAATTCTTGTTTCCAAATTTTGAGTAAAAGAATCTTTTTGAAAATTAGCTTCCTTAACTTCCCCCTTAACTTCTTTTAAAGAAGAAAAGTAAACTACCAAAGCCAAAAAAAAGAAAAAATTTAAATAAGTCGCAATCGAATCAAATACAAAAAGATTTTGGAAAAAATAAGCCACCCCCCAGAAAAGAAGCCCGCCTCTTTGAGAAAAGTTTAAACGCTTAGCCAAGAAACCTTCTTTTTTAAGAAGCGTTGCCCAAAAGAAAATCCAGATAAAAAGATAAAACAACAAACCTAAAACACCATTCATCACCAAGACGTCTATCAATTTGTTATGAGCTCTATCAAACCAACTATTTTCATAAAGATAAACAGTGGGGTTGTAATATTTATTATAGGCAATGAAGAAATTATCCGGTCCCCAACCAAAAATAAATTTTGAAATTCCCTCATTGGAAGGATTGATGGCTTGAAGGCCGATTTTGAGGGCAATTAATCGCGTCTGAAGGGTGGCATCTTGAAAATTTATTTTTGCCAATCTATCAAAACCGGGAATTTTCTGCCAAAAAGAAAGATCTTTGGTGAGGAAAAAACCAACACCTAAAGCAAAAACAAAAAACAAAACAATTGCTCCCAATTGCTGAAAATTTAGCTTTTTAAAAAAAGGAATGTTTCTTCCCTCTTTTAAAAAATAAAAAGAAAGGAAAAGTATGCTTACTCCCAAGCCTAAAATTACTCCTCGTGTTTGAGTAACCAAAATTCCTACCACCGACAAAGGAATTATTAACGCCGCCAAAACTTTCCAGAAATAATAAGAAAATTTTCTCTTAGATAAAGAAGGGTTTTTTTCTGAAAAAACAAAAATGGCAGCCGAAATAATAAAAAGAAAATAAGCTCCTAAATATATAGGATTTCCCAAAAAAGAAGATGGCCGGCTTTGATGAAAGAAAAGCCACTGCCTCATTTCATCTAAAAAGAGGATTAACCCTGAAATTAGCGACAGACGCAAAAACCATCGCCATTCTTTTTCTTCAAAAGTTAAAAGAGAAAAAAGAAAGAAACCAAAGAAATAAACAAGCCCCACAAACCCCTCTCCTCTTTCCACATCTCCCCAAAAAGCCTGAAAAAAATCAACCGCCAAAACCGTTCCCAAAAAATTTGCCAAGAGAAATAAAAGAACCGAAATAAAAAGAGGGTTAGAAAAAAGAAGAGATAGTTTTTTAATGACTTTTTCTCGGAAAGACTTTTCCCAAAGAAAATTAAGAAAAAAAAGAATCCCCGCCAACAAAACCATTAACCGAACAAACATCACCTTACCGGTAACATAAGGAAAGAAAACCGAAATATCCACCAGTAAAGGAGCAAGAACTAAAGAAAGCAGAATGTATTTAATTGCGGCTACCATTAATTAAATAATATCACAATTATTTCCCTTCTCTAAATCAACAAATCGTCTTTGCTAACTTTTTAACTAGTTAATCTCTATTCTTATCTTTTTCTTATTTTTTCATTTTAACTCGAAATTTCAATTCAAGTTGGAATTTAATTTAATCAGATCTCTAACCTACAGATCTCTAGCCTATTCCCTAATTTTCCTGCTACAGCAGAAAAATTAGGGATGCAACAATGCCAAAGCCAAGACTAAGACGAGATTATAATATAAGATTAAGACTAAAATTCAGAAGACAAAAATAAAAAGGAAGGGAAATCCAAAAAGAACCCCTTTCAAGGGGTTCTTTTTGGATTACAAGTAATTAGTTGCTTTTAAGGCTATTTTATTTAGAAATTATCTACTGTCCTCCGTAAAGCTTATTAAGTTGAGCACGAGTTAAGGGACCAACAAAACCAGTTTGGGGAATACCGTACTTGGCTTGGAATTTTTTAACAGCTTCAAAGGTAATGTTTCCAAAGTAACCGGTAACATATTGAGGATCAAGCAAACCTTCATAAACCAAGATAGTTTGAAGGTTTCTAACAATATCGTTTCGCAATCCTTTACCAAAGTCAGTATTAAAGACATAAACTTTAGCTAAAGGAGGAAGAGCTTTTTCTTTTGCTTGAGCAACAGCTTCTTGTAGGTCAAGTAATTTTTTCTGGAGATATTCAATGTCAGCTTTAACTTCTTCATCCGTGGAAGGGTTAGGATAAGGTAAAGAAATGGTCAAAAGATCTTCAAGAGGAGGAAGAGAAGTGGATCCTTCTTGAGTTGGTTGGATTTCAGGAGAAGTTTGCATTGGAGTTTCTTCTTGAGGTTGAGAAGAAGTGAGTGGTTGAGTTTCTTGAGGAAGAGAGCCAGCGACTGCACTTACTTCCTGAGAGGTTGACATATTGCCAGCACTATCCATTGCTTTAATTACATAGTAATAAGTTTTTCCATCAACTAGTCCTGTATCAAGATAAGACTCCTCTTTAGTGGAAAGAACAATAATCTCTCCATTAGTAGCGGCTTTTCCTTCAAAAGAAGATCGAAGAATTCTTACTCCACTGAAATCAACATCAGAAGGGTTTTTCCAAGTAAGCTTAATTTCTCCACTTTTACCAGTTCCTTGGGCTTTAACTTGAGAGGGAGCAGGGGAGGATTCTGATCAACAACTAGAGAAGGAACGCTAATGGTAATAACACCAGGATTAATAATTGGAGCATCAGTTGGTCCATCACCAGTAGTTTCGGTTTCATCCATATCAAAACCATTAACATCTATCTTAAGCTGAAAAGTATGATTATTGTCAGCTCCCGAGGAAATATTGGCAGTAATATAAATCCTCCTCTGACTAGCAGTAAAATCGAAGAAGGCGGGCATAACTAAAGTCCAGTAGTTGTTAGTAGCATTAAAGTTAACCGAAAAGGGATCCACTGGTGTATCTTGATTAGCTTGAAAACCAGGAGTGGTTCCGTTTTCCAAATATACCCGCCAACCAGTAAGATCATAGTTTTTTCCGCTTCCTAAGTTGTAAACGGTAATTTCGCTTATAGTACCCTGATTAATCACAAAGTTAGCATTTGGATCTTGTTCAAAGTAAATATCCTCTCCATCGTTGTAGGCGCTGTTGTTGTCATTGTCGCGAAACTTATTTCCAGCAGGGAAGGCGTTTAAATCTTCAGCACCACCAGTCTCATCCCATCCAACACCAGTAGTTTTGATACCATTCGTTGCTTCTGTTGATGAATCAAAGAAAACGGTAGTTGTGGGAAGATTTATACCATCAGTGATATTAGAGGCGTTGACTCCAGAATAAACCAGTGGTTCACAAGTTCCTGCTCGAGAACAGGTGTATGAGCCATTATTATCCTCATCTAAGAATCCAACCTCTTGTTCTCCGCCAGCAGCAAATTCTCCTCCTCCAGCTCCAGAGGGAGTAGCCGAACCAACTAAGATAACATCTACTCCCGTAGTAAAGGCAGCAGAGGTACAACCGCCATTATCAGCATCATACCAAATAACTTCTGTGCCATCGTATTCTGCATCAGCACCATCAAAACAAACATTATGATTATTTAATCCTTTTACCTTGGCTTTACCTGAGGTAATAACCGAGTCCCCAGCAGAAGGAAAGCCGTCACCATCAGCATCATTAATAATTGCTTCTCCATCATCGTAAGTATTGTTGTTAGTAGCAGTATCATCGTAAAATTTAGTTGCTGCGGGGAATGGAGACAACGAAAATCCTGTCGCTGAAGCCAGAGCACCATCATGAACCAGAGTATCGGTTGGATCATAAAGAGTAATATCCATCAAAAGAACATTAGTATCTCCTCGGCCAACAGTGTTTGTGGGAGCACCATTGTTAGTAAACTGAGAAGCAGTGGAAGCTGCTTGAACGCCCCCGGTCGACCAGAAAATAACTGAAAAGGTTATAAACCCTATCATCAAAATTTTTGAAATTTTTTTCATATTTTCTACTTTTTTTAATTTTAATTTTATTAAGTCTCTCGATACTAAGAAGAATTAATTTGATAGTTAAAAAGAAAGATTAAAAAAATACCGACCTTTTTGTATTATGTGTAAACTAAACTGTAACATAATTGTAATATAAACAAAACTAAAATCAAAGATATAGTTTGTTTTCAAAATTATACAATCTCAACTCATATAAATAAAGGGGAAGTAAAAGAGTTAAAAACAAAAACCAAAAAGAGCCCTGTTGAAGGGCTCTTTTTGGTTATCTTTGCTGAGTCTAATCCTTACAAGCTCAAAGTTTTCTTCACTCCAGAAAGATTTCCGGTTGGAGCATTGACATAGAAGCCATTAGTCCAATCGGAGCTAGTTTCTGAGTGAATATCAGCCGAAGAATCAGACCAGACAAAGTTAGAGACAACACCACCCGAACCAGTAACGCCTCCAGTGATAGTCAATCCAGCTTCGCCGGTGTCGTTAGTTCCATTACCATTGACATCAAAGAACATCAAGGTGGTACTGGAAATAACCAACGGCGCACGGCTCAAATCAACTCCAAACAAAGTAGCATAGCTTTCATCTTCTACATTAGCAGCTGCTACTGTTGGTTCACCGGCTTCATCGGTGCCGTTGCAGTTCAAGTCAAAGAAGAAGGTGTTGTTAGCAACCACACCAGTATCTACTGCTGCTACGCAGGAGCCAGTAATGCGGCGCAAACCACTACCCGCATCTTCTCCCGCCGATGCGTAACCAGCTTCGGCACGAACCGCCAAAGTAGCAAGATCGCTACCGGTTAAGCTCTTAACTTTCACAGTATTTCCTGTTGGATCAAGAATGAAGTCATACTGGCGATACTGACCATAAGCTGTTCGAGTGCCGGAGTTAACTGAATCGTTGCGCAAGCCCAAAGTAACTGATTCCCCAGTTCCAGCTGAAGAAACAGTGGCTTTAATAGCAAAGGTCTTAGAGGAGCCGGCGGCAATTACTCTCTCACTGTTAAAGGTGAGGAAGACTACCGCTGAAGCACCCGAAGAAAGACCAATGTCTCCGCTGGTGAGATCAGTATCAGTTTCAAGATCCAAAGCACCGTTGCCATCAAAATCACCAACCGCTCTTAAGGTTACCTGAGAGGTGATATCACTGCTTCCCTCATAAACCTTCCAGTCAGAAACCTCTAAGGTTCCAGTTTCAGAGTAATCCAAAAGGACTCTCTTTAAGGTAACATCATCGGAACCAGAGGCGGAAACAGTGAACTCAAGCAAGGTGTTTTCACCGTTTGACAAGGTTCCAGAAGAGCTGGTTGAGGCAACAGTGGGCTTAGACTTGCGAACAATCATATTGTTTCCAGCAATCACTACCGAGTCTGCATCGTTATCACCATTGCTGGTGTTATCAGCGAAGGTAAGATTGGAGATTACTGGAGCAGTGTTATTAGAAGCGGCGTCGGCTTCTTGTACAGCAGAAGAAGAATTGACACCAACCGCTCTAAAGTCAGTGACTGCATTATCATCTGCCAAGTACAAAGACAAACGAACGCTGTCTCCAGAGTCAGCACCGCTGGAGCCAGTTCCTTCAGCAGCAACATCAGCCTTTACTGTTACATAGTAAGGAGTACCGGGATTAACAGTAAAGAGGCCACCGCTGTTAGAGAATCTCACTACTCCATTGGAATCTAATGATCCCGAAGCAATAAGAGAAGGAGTAGCAGATCCTTCAGCTCCATAAAGACTAACGGTTGCCAACTCATCAGAAGCGGCTAAAGCTCCAGCTGAAGTCAGGTTAGCCACCGACAAAGTCTCCACCTTGAAAGCTTCATAGAGAGCATCAAAGCGGTACTTAGAAAGCTCATTGCCGGTAGTATTAGCAACCTGAAGTTGGCTGTAAGGAGCGTTACCATCCAAAATTACTGATAAAGAGCCAGAAGATTGGACAGTGACAGCAACTTCTCCAGCATCGTTAAGTTCGGTGCCAAGTCCTCCCCAATCAGAGCTGTTAGTAGCCTTGAGAGGATTGCCGTCTTTATCAACTGCTCCTACATTAGTACTCTCTCCAGCTGCTGTTGCTGTTAAATCAATGTAGAACTTGTCAGGGGTAGCTGCACCCAAAGTGGTGTCAGGCAAAGCTTTAACTACCCAAGTCTCAGATTGCCCAGCAGAAATCTTTCTTGAGAAGCCGCTGAAAGTAAAGGTTCCAGCAGAGCTTGGAGAAACAGCGGTTCCCAATTGAGTATTTCCTACCCACAAAGTTAACTGCTGAACAACATCATCGAATTCTCCAGCGGTGTAAGAAGCTCCTGCCCCATCATCATCTCCTTTACCTTGTAAGGTCAAGGAAGAAATGGTGACATCGGAAGCTGATCCGGCAGTAAAGACCAAACCTACTGCATCTACCCATCCTCCTCCAACGACAGTTTGAGAAGTCGGGTTAGAAGCTAAAGCAACCGACAAAGAAGCAGAGGTGGTGGTCATTATATTACCCTTGATGCTTCCCAAATTGGCAACAGAAGGAATTATGTTGGTGATAGTGTTGTTCTGACTATCCCAAGCGCTAAATCCATTGTTGACCAAAGAAGCACCAATCTCTACACCAGCTGGCATATCGTTGTCGATATCAGCAGTAATTTGATAGACAACGGAACCAGTAGTCAAAGTGACATCTTCGTTGAAGGTTAATGTTTGGGTAGCGTCGTTTGTAGAAGCACTTCCGGTTAAGGAAATCTCTTGCGGTCCCCAAACAGTTACTCCATCTGACTTTCTCTTAATCTTAATATCCTTCAAGTTGGCCTCAGTTCCACTGCCTCTAATTAAACCTCCATTGTCGTCAGCGTTATTAGTACCACCATCGAATGGATCGCTGTTGCTATCATCATTAGCATAGACAGCTACTTGAATTGAATCAATGTAGCCAGCTACTGCTGAAGATAGAGTGAATTCAGCCAAAACTACATCTTGGCTGTTAATGGCAACATTAGAAGCTGAAGGACCATTAAAGGAGAAAGTCAACTGACCACCCTCAACAGTAATAGCAGTTGTCTCCTGATAAGCATTAGTTGAGTAAGCATTTTCAGAGCTATCAAGCAGCTGAGCTCCGTAGCCGTAGTAGTTACCTACAGCATAGACATCGGAAGCTTGATCAACCGCAAATTGAACTGTAGAGGTTCCGGGATTGCTCACTGCCCCAACTGTAGCCTTCACCTCAAAGTTTCTCTGAGTACCGTTGTTAATGGTGTAGTTGAAACCAGAGAAGGTTACATATCTTCCATTAACAACACCATCCGCTAACTTGGTTCCCGCAGTATCTACCAACACCCAGTCAGTAAAGGTAGAAATATCAGCGGTTCCTAAGTTGCGCAAGGTCACTCTCTTTAAGGTAACATGCTCGTTGGCTGGGGTTAAGCTGAAGTTAGCCAAAACAGCGTTAGTGTCACCAACTTTAACATTGGCAACAGAACCACTGTTGGCAATCTTCAAAGTAGCTCCCGAAACACCACTAACTCTTACTGTAGCTCCCACTAAAGGAAGTCCAGAAACAGTTCCCGAGCTAAAGGTAGCTGAGGAAACCTCAATCTGGATAGCACTTCCCGACTTAGCGCTCGAAGCCACATCTACCACTAATGAAAGAGTTCTCTTCTGTCCAGCAGTGAAAGCTAAATTCAAGTTAGAGAATTCCGCTTTCAAGGTTTCAGAAGAGAAGGTCTTTCCGGTAGAAAGTCGAGTGTCTCCCTCGTAGAGGTAGACTCGGCTAACATCAGAAGGAGCGCTTACTCCTTTGAGGGTTACTACTAATGTCTGAAGAGTAGAAGCTTCGTTGGCAGTAACATCAAATTTGGTAACAGTTACGCCAGTAGCTCCCTTTGGAACATCACCACCGCTAACTGAGACGCCAGCAAAAACAATCCCGGTTCCGGTTGGAGTTGTTCCAGTTCCAGTGCCGGTTCCAGTTCCAGTACCGGTTCCAGTGCCAGTTCCAGTTCCAGTCCCCATCGTAGCAATAAAAGCTCTGGTCTTAGGACCAAAGTATCCAAGAGCGGGGGAAATTCCCTTCGCGGCTTGGAACTTAGCCAAAGCTGCTTTGGTCTTGGGACCGAAATAAGTGGACTCATTTCCGGGAGAACCAGCGCCACTGGTTGCAACAGTAAATCCTTGAGCATTAAGGAATTGCTGCAAAGCTCTAACATCTTCTCCAACTGAACCCAAGGTGAGGTCTCGAGTAAAGTTGTAAGAAGTGCCAGTGCTTGCACCTCCTCCTTGCTGCGTCAATTGGCTCTGCAAGAGATTGATTTGGGCTAACAGCTGAGCAATTTGGGCTTGAAGCTCCTCAACTGTTGCAGCTTGTGCTGAGAAAGGAAAAACTCCTCCCAAAGCCCAAACCATTGTCACTGCAGAAACTGCAACCGACGCGAATTTCTTAAAAGTAGTACTCATTTTTCAGAATTTAATTTATTTACTTTTAATTAAAATTTTTAAATGGTTCCCTTAGCCTGAAGCTAAGGAAAAACTTCCCGACAGTTCTCGCTTACTTATTATCGACCTGCTGCTTCATCGGTTAAGACGAATCAGCAAGCAAATAAGTAAAGAGAACTCTTATTTCATTAATTAATGGTAATTTTTAAAGAACAATCCGACTCTCTAAAAACAAAAACTCACTTTTTGAAAGTGAGGCGAAAACACAAGTTTAATTTATTTTTTTCCAAGAAACCTTGGAAAAAATTTTGGTTCCGCCTCACCTTCTCTTCTTTTTGATCTTCAAAAAGAAGAGAACAGAACCTATTGTCTTATCATCTTGTTTCTGAAGTTAGTTAAAGCTAAATAAATTTACAACTCTCATTTCTGAATCATCCTCCAAGTTCGTTTCAGAATTACCTTCCCGTGTATTTTCCATTCTAAACCAATATAAATTTCTGTCAACTTCTTGCTGTGAAAAACTAAGCCAACCGAAGCCTTCCATTCAATAAATCTCAATAATTTTCGGTTCTAAAGAAGTAAAACGAGAAATAAAATCAGATGTTACAAGGTATGTAAGCTAGAATGATGAGAACTTCAAAATTTAAAAGAAACCGGAATAAAGCCGGCCCCTTTCTTTAAAGCTAAGAAGCTGTTTTTTTAGCTAATTTTGACGCTTTTTTAAGTTTAAGAAAAGATCCAGGGCCACTTCCCACTCTTTCTATCAAACCTTTATCTATAAGCTTTTGAATGTTGTACCTCAAGGTTCTTTCGCTCATTTCTGGATAAAGGGCGATTAAATCTCTTAACCTACAAAAGACCCTCTCCTTAATCGTTTCCAAAATAGCCATCTGTTTGTCTTCAACTGAGTTTACATTGCCGCTTTTTTTGTTTGCGATTGCCGGATTATTTTCAACAACTTCAAAATTTTGGCTATTTTCCTTATCTTTTTCAACTTCGGCTTTGCCGCTTTTTTCTAATGGCATTGCCGGATTATTTTTGTGATTATTATCAAAGAATGATACCTCCTTTAAAATTTTTGAGAATTCTGAGGCCAAAACAGGAGGCTTGGAGAAAATAGTTTCTACATTAGGAGCTTTTTCTGGATCTTTTTCTATAAGGGTTCTGCTCTGGTGAGCTGAGATATCAAAGATTGCCTGTCGGAGGTTATCTATTTCTCTCAAAATCACCTTTCCGTTTATTTGACTTATTTCTTTAATATTTACCGCTAACCGAACCACATCTTCCAAACTCGCCAAACTCTCTAAATCCTTTCTATAAATATACTCAAGCGCTTTGTTTTCCAAAACCTCCCTCATCTTTTCCCTCTTTATATATTCTGCCACTCGAAAAACTGCCCACACCACCTCAAAAGATCTCTGATTGAAAAACTCCTTGGTAAACATAGTAGTAAATTAACCATCCTCACTTGAGTTTAGTATAGAAAGAAATAATAAAAGATGTCAATCGGGCTAAAAATAACGGAAGGTAATCGAATCTCTGGTTTTTTAATGGGTTTTAAGAGTCTCTCAAAAGTTATACACAACCAAATTTTGGATTTATTTAAAAAATGATAAAATTAAGAAAATATCAGTAAGGGGTCTTTTATGCCTTTTGTTGAATAAATGCTCCTTTTCTTAAAGAGGAGTGTTTTTTTATTAAAATTAAGAATTTAAAAAATATGCAAGAATCACAAGAGCAATTTTCTCCTCAAAGCAATTTAGATAATTCTTCTAATCAAAGCAATCCTCAAGAAAATAATCTTGAAAGTAATATTTCCTCCCCCATCAATAAAAAATCTTTTTTAAAGTTCGGTTCCGTCTTCATAGGAATAATCCTCATAACTCTGGGAGGAGTTTATCTTTGGAATAATTACTTAAGTGAGTCTGCGAAAGTAGGAAGAGATTTGGAGAAAAAATATCAAAAATTTTATGAATTTCAGAAGAATTATGAAGAAGCAATGAGAGCTGACACTTATGGAGGAAAAACCCCTCAAGAAACATTAGCAATGTTTGTAGAAGCTTTGAAAAAAGAAGATATTGAGTTAGCAAGCAAGTATTTTGCGTTAAATGAAGAGGGAATAATTGATAAACAATGGGTAGAGATGCTGAAAAAACTAAAAGAAGACGGAAATCTTATTAGATTTGCCGATGATATAAAAAGATATGATGACAACTATAAATTTTCTGATTCTGAGCATGTATTTGTCTACAAAAACTCTAACGGCGAAATAGAGCTTCAGTTAGTAATGATTCTTAATAAATATTCTAATGTTTGGAAAATAGAGAGTTTCTAATACTTATAACACTCTAATCTATCGAAATCTCAAAAAACATTAAAAAATAAAAAATATGTTAAAAAGAAAAAAGGCGGGCATTTTTCTTTTTATCTTTTTTTTATTCATATTTACAATTAATTTTAACCAATCAAAAGAAACATTTGCCTACGAAATAGAAACTCATGCTTATCTAACAAAAGAAATTGTAAATTTCTACAATCAAAATAATCCTCAAAATAAAATAGATGAAGAGCTTATCCCCTTCTTAATCGACGGATCAAGAAAAGAAGATGAGCCCCCGCGTTGGCTGAATCACTTCTATGATCCTATCCATAATAGAGGATTGTTTATAAAAGGAATAGAATATCCGTCATCAAAAATATGGGCCCAAAGCGAATCACTTCAGAATAGCCCCACTTATAAAATAACCGCCACCATTGCCTCAATCTTAACCGCCATTCAACAGAAAAAAATATCAGCGCTTTCTACCGAAAGCGCTTTTATTTGGAAAAAAGCCTTGAAACAATGGATTCAAGGAAACAAAGAAGAAGCAATGTTTACTTTGGGGCACATTCTTCATTTAGTAGAAGATCTTTCTGTTCCTGACCACGCAAGAAATGATCATCATTTAAGAGGTAGCCCCTATGAAGAATACGCATTAGGAAAAGAAATAACTAAAAGGCCCCAACTTAATAAAATTCCATCCTTTGAGAAATTAGAGACTTATTTTGATGAGTTAGCAAAATATTCTAACGAAAATTTTTTCAGTAAAGATGCTATAGGAATACAAACCAGTTATCAAAAACCTCAGTCAGAGATAACATCAGAAGAAAGCGGAGAGATTTTTATTTTAATGTATGACAAAGATGGAGGGTGGTACAGAATTGCTTTATATAAATCTCCCCCCAATAGATTTGATTATGCCATAACAAATAAAAATAATCTGTCATTAGTTGATAAAAACAAAAAGATAATGAACGACTACTGGTCCCTTCTTTCTGTAAAAGCGGTGGAATATGGAGCAGGAGTAATTGATTTGTTCTTTAAAGAAGTAGAGAAAAACAAAAATAACCCCGAGTTTACCCAAAAAGAAAAAGGAGTTTTGGCTTATATTTATGAAATTGCTAATCAGATTATCAATAAAGTAAAGAAAATAACAAGTAGAGAAAATTCTTTTCAAGAAGTTGCCGTAATTCCTATAGAAAACACCGCTAACCAAGACGAAAAAACAGAAGGTCAACCTTCTCAAAAAACACCATCACTCCCGACAAATAAAAGTAAAGAAGACAAACTTGATTCTCTTTCCTTAAATCAAGAAAAAAATCCAAACATAACAATCCCATCTAAAGAAGAAACCTTCTTAGTCAGCCGCGTCATCGATGGCGACACTATCGTATTAGAAAACAATCAAGTAGTTCGCTATTTAGGAATTGACGCTCCTGAATTTTCAGAAGGAGGAAAGGTCGAGTGTTTAGGAAAAGAAGCGCGCGATTTCAATACTTCTCTCGTTTTAGGAAAAAAAGTTTTCCTAAAGAAAAACACAACCTCCCCTCAAGATAAAGATAATTTTGGTCGCCTTTTAAGATATGTTTATCTAGAATCCTCCCCCTCCAAAAGCATTAATCAAATGATAATAGAAGCGGGATTGGCTTATTCCTATAATTTTAATCACCCTCACGACTTAGAAGATGTCTTTGAGGATGTAGAAAAAGGCACTCGTCAAAATCAAAAAGGCATCTGGTCGCCAAATAAATGTTTGGAAAAAGAAAATCAAGTACAAAAAGAGCAAGATGAGAAAAATTTAACCCTCTTAACCTCTCAGGAAAAAAGCTGCTCCTTTTCAACCACTCAATCCCCTCAAAGACAATCACTTATTTTCAACGAAATTGCCTGGATGGGGACAACTCAAAGCGCCTCCGATGAATGGATAGAAATTAAAAACATCTCTTCTCAACCCATCAATCTCTCTGGCTGGCAAATTATCGACAAAAACGAAGAAATTAAAATCAATCTTAAAGAAGCGGCCATCAAAACCTTACTTCCGGGAAAATTTCTCTTACTGGAAAGAACCGATGATAACAGTGTCTCTGCTGTTTCGGCTGACTTAATTTACACTGGCTCTTTAGCAAACTCAGAGGAGGGCTTAAGGCTTTTTGACCCCAATTGCAATTTAGCCGATGAAGTTTTAGCTTCCCTCTCTTGGCCGGCAGGAGATAATTCATCTAAAAGAACAATGGAAAGAAATCAAAGCAATTTAGCTTGGCACACCTCAAGTGTTGTTGGAGGTACTCCTCGACAAGAAAATTCATCCCCTTACCAACAAGAAGTAATTCGAGGTGGAGGATCAAGCCAACAATCAGAAAGCAATCAAACTCAAACAATTCGAGATATCTTGATAAATGAAATAATGTATAACCCCAGCGGTTCAGATACTGATAGAGAATGGATAGAAATCTACAACGCCGGTTCAGAAACAGTCAAAGTTACTGATCTTAAATTAAATGAAAACGATACCAATCACCGAATAGAATTTTCCCAAGGGTTAGAGAATTTAATTCCCGGTCAATATGCTGTAATTGCCGATAATCCTCAAAAATTTCTCGAAGATTTTCCTAACTTCAACGGAAATCTTTTTGACAGCTCTTTTTCTCTGGGTAACGATGGGGAGATAATTAGAATAACCTACCAAGAAAACATTATTGATCAATATCAATACTCATCGAATACAGGTGCAAACGGTAACGGTAAATCTCTTCAAAAAATTGAAGGAATCTGGCAAGAAGCTAACCCTACCCCAGGCCAACCAAACCAAAAAGAAATCAATCAAGTTAATCCAGTTGTCCCAGCAAATCATTTGGTTATTAGCGAGATTCAAGTTAGGGGAGAAAATCCAGAAGACGAATTTATAGAAATCTATAATCCAACTTCTGAAACTATTTCTTTGGCAGGATACTCAATTCAATATTTAAGTGGACAAGCGATGACTTTTGAAAATATTTCCAAGAAAAATTTTGAAGATAATTATCAAATTTCCCCTTTGGGGTTTTTTCTTTTAGCCAACTCCCAATCTAAATTTGCATCTCAAGCTGATTTAACCTTTAGCTTTTCACTCTCCGGCACTTCTAAGGGGGGAGGAATTTTTCTTGTTAAATCTAAAGAAAAAATCACCAGTATTAACGATCCAAATATTGAAGATGCCTTCTTTTATGGAAGCCCGATAATCGGAGAAAATTCTTTTTCCTCATTAACCGAAAGTAACCAAAGCTTTGAAAGAAAAGTAGTTCTTCAAGGCCGGTGTTTGTTTGCTCAAGAAGAAGGAGAGTTCGGAGGAAATAACTGCGACACCGATAATTCTTCTAAAGATTTTTATATTCGAACCCAAGCCTTACCGCAAAATACCTCCAACCTTCCCGAGCCTCGCCAAGCTCCTTCCGTTCCTCAAAATTTGGTTGTAAATTTCGATAAAGAAAGCCTCTCCCTAAATTTAAGCTGGGAGGCTTCAAAAGATTTTTTAGGAAACTCTCAAGAAATTTCCTATCAAATCACCTCTCCAGAGATCTCTCAATCCGATCCAATTCAAACCTCAGAAACCAAACAGCAAGTCTTTATTGATGAAGTAGAAAAAGAATACTCACTTTTTGTAAGAGCTTTTGATAAGGATAAGATGCCATCTTTAGTTTCTGAAGCCAAAATTTTTGTCCCCGGCTTTGTAAAAAATCTTTCCTTCTTTAAACATCCACTCGAAGATCAATATTTAATTGAGATTGATCTTGAAGATTACCCTTTCATTCCCTCGGTTTATCCTAAGCCCACTATTGATGGCTGGAAAGCGGTTGTCTTTTATCTAAATAGCCTTCCTCTTAAAGAAATCAGATTTACTAATTCTTTCGACAACAAAACTCAGGGAATTAGTGAAAAGGCTCTTTCGCTTAACTATCTTCCTTGCGCTGGAAATAATTTACCCACAAAACACAAGGCGCTTTTTTTGGCAGATGACAACACTCACTGTCGCCTTCAAGAAGGACCGTATTCTCTCTCCTTAAATCTCAACCAAATTGAAGATAAAAATATAATCCTTCCCATAGCTGATTTTTCCAGCCAAGAAAAAGAATTAACCGAAAAAGATTTTGTCTCAATAGGATATTACGCCGTAGAAAATCTAAGTGGTTTAGGAGAAACTACTTACAAATTAATTGCCGCCGATAAAAGAAACTTCTTTTTTAATAAAGAATTTCCTTTACACCAACCCCCGTCTATCCCTGCTAATTTTCAAGCTCAAAAAACCAACGGCGAAAATGATAACTTTGTTCTTCTAAGCTGGGATAATTCAACTGACCCTGATAGTTTAGATGAAAAAATTACCTATCAATTTAATTATCACAAAAAAGGAGAACCGTTAGATAACAGTCGTTGGCAAATTGCTCAAAAAGCCTTTGGCCAAACTATTGAAAATGGAAATTTAATAACAACTCAAATTGAGCCAAAAATTGGACCCCTGGAAAAAGGAGAATATCTTTTTTACCTGAGAGCTCAAGACGAGATAGGGTTAGCTTCAGAGCCAGCAGTGCTTTCTTTAAGCATTGAGCCTTTGGAAATCATTGCTCAAGCTCCTCTTCAATCAATGAGGGGAAATCTTGGTTTTAAAACTGGTGGCAGTGAAAGCCCTGTTTCGGAAGCCAAAGTTGCTCAAAGCTTTTATGTCAAAAATCCTTCCTTGATTAAAGAAATAAATCTTTCTTTGGGAAGTTTTCAAGAAAATCCTCCTATCCAAGCTAAAATTTCTATTCAAACAGAAGACGATAATCATCTGCCTTCAGGAAATAAACTAACAGAGATAGTTTTAGAAAATATTAGTCGCTGGCAGGGAGAACCTAAATTCCAAAAAATAATATTACCTAATCCCCTCCAAATTAATCCGGGAAGATATTTTTTGGTCATAGAATCTCAAGGAGCAGAAGAAATTTCTAATCAATACTTAATCGCTTTAATTAATGATCAAGAGGCTTATCCAGAAGAAGGCGTTTATTTGTTTTCTCGCTTAAATAATTCTTGGATTCAATACCTTAGTTGGTTTAATGATCAACCTTTTCTAAAGGATATTTACTTTGAGATTAAAGGGATTGTCACTCAGTAATAAAAAAAGGGGGGATCAATCCCCCCAACAAAGATCTTCAACCTCCTGCCCGCAAAGCGGGCAGGCTCCCTCTGGATTCCCCACGCCCCCACAAAGGGGGCAAAGGGGGAACTCTCTTCTCCTTGTCGTCCTACCAAGGACAACAAGGAGAAATATAAAAAAAGAAAAAAGGAGTATGTTTTTCATCTCTCCCTCCTTCGAAATTATTAATACCAACAATAAGACAAAATGTCAAACAAAATAAAGTTTTAATCGATTAAGTCAATCTATTAAAAACTCCACCTTTTTTATATACTAAAAACAATGATCGTCGCTATCCTTTACAACATTCGCAGCTTATATAATGTCGGCTCAATTTTTAGAACCGCTGATGCCGCTGGCGTAGAAAAAATTTATCTTTGCGGGATTACCCCTACCCCTCAAGATAAATACGGCTTTTATCGATCCCAAATTACCAAGGTGGCTTTAGGAGCAGAAAAATATATTCCTTGGGAATATCAAAAATCGGCCACTCATTTAATAAAAAAACTAAAAAAAGAAGGCTTTAAAATCTACGCCATCGAACAATCAAAAAAATCTATCCCTTACGATAAATTAAAAATCAAAAATCGTCAGCAAAAAATCGCTCTAATTGTTGGCAATGAAGTAAAGGGGGTATCGCCATCAATTTTAAAAATGGCTGATAAAATTATTGAAATTCCTATGTATGGCAAAAAAGAATCGCTTAATGTAGCGGTTGCTTTTGGAATTGTTGTTTTTGAATTATTAAAAATAATAAAAAAACAACACCGCCAAAAACCAAAAAAGAAAATAAAATAACCATCCCTTAATTTTTTTGCTATAGCAGAAAAATTCAGAAAAACAAAACGTAGAGTAGAAAAAGAAAAAACTATTTCGTATTAAGGAATAGGAAATTGAACCATTCCTTTCTCAAAAAATGAAGAAATGTTGGCAAAATCAGTATCCAAAATTCTCATTTTGGCTTCGCGAGTATTGAAGGCGTTGTGAGGAGTTACTACTACATTAGGCATTCGGAAAAGTAAATGATTTTCCAAAAGCACCCTTAAATTGGTTTTTAAAGACTCTTCTTCTAAACTTCTCATCCAAAATCCTTGCTCATCTTTAAGAACTCCTTCCTCTTCCAAAACATCTAACCCCGCTCCGCCAATAATTCCTTTTTGAAGCCCTAAAACCAAAGCTTCTGTTTCAATCACTGGTCCCCGAGCAGTATTAATGATAATCACTCCTTTTTTCACTTTTTCTAAACAATTTTTATTAAACATATGATGAGTCTCGGGAGCATAAAAAACATGGAAAGTAATAATATCAGACTCCTTCAACAAATCATCATAGGAAACATACTCAAAACCTAACTCTTGAGCTAATTCCGGCTTGGGATTGCGATCATAAGCAATCACTCTCATATCAAACCCTTTAGCCATTTTAATTACATGGCGGCCAATTCTTCCGGCTCCCACCACCCCCAAAGTTTTCCCTTTCAAATCAAAACCTTCCAAGCCCTCAAAAGAAAATTCGCCTCCTTCTTTAATTCTGTCAATTCCTAAATAAAGCTTGCGAGAAAGAGTCAAAATTAAGCCCATCGCAAATTCTGCCACCGTGTTTTCGCCGTAGTTTGGCACATAACCTAAAGCAATATTTTTTGAACGAGCGTAATTTAAATCAATATGATCAAAACCAGTAGAGCGAGTAGTGATGAGCTTTAAATTAGAAAATTTATCAATGACTTCTTTGTTAATTGAAGAGCCAACAAAAACTGAAATGGCTTGATATTTTGAAAAATCAGAAATTTCTGATTTTTCAACTTCTGTTTCAAAAATATCTACCTCAAAACCAGCGGCTTCTAACTTGGATTTTAGATAATCCGCTTCCCAGCCTTTTATTTGAAACAAACCTACGCGCGCCATAAAATCATAAAATAAAGATTTTATTTTCCTCCTTTAGCGGGTTTAATAATCTCATCAATAATTCCGTAGTCTTTCGCCTCCGAAGCACTCAAGTAAAAATCCCGATCAGTATCCTTTTCTATTTTACTTACCGATTGGCCAGTGTGTTTAGCTAAAATCTGATTAATTTTTTCCTTGATTTTTATAATTTGCTTGGCGGTGATTTCTATTTCGGTTGCTTGTCCTTCGGCACCTCCCATTACTTGATGAAGTAAAATCTCTGAATTTGGCAAGGCAAATCTTTTTCCTTTTTTCCCTGCTGCCAAAAGTACCGCCGCCATCGAAGCCGCCATTCCTACACAAATTGTAGAAACATCGGGCTTAACATGTTGCATAGTGTCATAAATGGCCAACCCAGCAGTCACTGATCCTCCGGGGCTATTAATGTAGATCAAAATGTCTTTTTTGGAATCTTCGTGATTTAAAAGCAAAAGTTGAGCAATCACTGAGTTAGCCAAGGCATCAGTAATCGGACCACCAAGAAAAATTATTCTTTCCTTAAGAAGACGGGAATAAATATCGTAAGCCCTTTCTCCGTAGGGAGATTTTTCCACTACCATCGGAATAAGCTGGCTAGTGTAGTCTTCTTCCACATCAAAATTAGTAGCTTTCTTTTTTGTTCGAGACATATTTTTGTTTTTTAATTATAACACTTCCCTCAAAGCAAAACAAAGAGAAACTCTTGTAAAAACAAGTTTTTACAAAACAAATTAAGCAATATTTCCAAAATTACCTTAAGAACTTAACAATCAAAAGAGCGATAATGTTGATTACCTTAATAAGAGGATTAATAGCGGGACCAGTGGTGTCTTTGTAAGGATCGCCAACGGTATCACCAGTTACCGCTGCTTTATGAGCTTCCGAACCCTTTCCTCCAAAATTTCCCTCTTCAATAAACTTCTTGGCATTATCCCAAGCTGCTCCTCCGGTAGTCATTGATAATGCCATAAACAAGCCAGAAATAATTACTCCCATCAAAAATCCTCCCAAAGCTGTTGCTCCCAAAACAAAACCCACCAGCAAAGTAGTTATTACCGGAATTAAAGAAGGAAGGATCATTTCCTTTAAAGCCGCTTTAGTGACAATGTCTACCGCTTGACCATATTGAGGTTTGGCTTTTCCTTCAAGAAGACCGGGAATTTCCCTAAACTGACGACGAATTTCTTCTACTACCGCTCCCGCTGCTCTTCCTACTGATTTTAAAGTAATTCCACCAAACAAATAAGGAACTGCCGCTCCCAAAAGTAAGCCGACTAAAACCAAAGGATTGCTCAAATCAAAACTAATTCCCTTGATTTCTTCTACATAGCTTGAGAAAAGAACCAAAGCCGCCAATCCCGCCGAACCAATAGCATACCCTTTAGTAACGGCTTTAGTAGTATTTCCTACCGCATCCAAAGCATCGGTAACTTTTCTAATTTCCTCTGATTGCTGAGTCATTTCCGCAATTCCTCCAGCGTTATCAGTAATTGGACCAAAGGAATCAATCGAAACAACAATTCCAGCCACCGAAAGCATCGCTGTTGAAGCAATAGCTACTCCGTAAAGACCTTCCAGAGAATAAGCTGCCCAAATAGCCAAACAAATTACAATTACCGGCAAAATTGTTGACTGAAATCCAACCGCTATTCCCATAATAATGTTAGTCCCATGCCCCGAAGAAGAAGCTTGAGCAATCGATTGAACAGGACGATATTTTTTGGCGGTAAAATAATCAGTAATCATTACCATTAATGCGGTTACCGCCAAGCCAATTAAAGAAGAAAGAAAGATTTTTAGATAACCCGCGCCAAAGAAAAGACGACTCACTAAATAAAATCCAATCGCTGATAAAATTAAAGAAGCTCCCAACCCTTTATAAAGAGCCTTCATAATATTAAAATCATTCTTTTTCAAGCGAACAAAAAAGAATCCTAAAATAGAAGCCACCAAAGAAACTCCTCCGATTACCAAAGGAAAGACAACCGAGATAGTGGTTCCAATAGCCGTTAAGCCCAAAAGCATTCCCGCTGTTAAAGTAACAGCATAAGTTTCGAAAAGATCAGCTGCCATTCCCGCGCAATCGCCGACATTATCTCCTACATTATCCGCAATCACTCCGGGGTTGCGCGGATCATCTTCGGGGATTCCAGCTTCCACTTTACCTACCAAGTCGGTTCCCACATCAGCCGCTTTGGTATAAATTCCCCCTCCCAAACGAGCAAATACTGAAATCAAGCTAGCTCCAAAAGAAAGCCCCACTAACGCCGCCAAGTCTTTGAAAAGAAAGTAAAAAAGAGAAACAATTAATAATCCCAAAGCTGCCACCAAAAGTCCGGTGACTGATCCCGCCTTAAAAGCTAAGGAAAGGGCCGAGTTAACTCCTTCTTTGGCCGCTTGAGTGGTTTTGGCGTTAGAATTAACCGCCACCCTCATTCCAATATAACCCACCAAAGCGGAGGTTAGTCCTCCAACAAGAAATCCTAGAGCAGTTTTCCAACCTAAAGCTAAGAAAATAATTACCGCCAAAACCGCTGCTACTACAGCCACCGTTCTTGATTGACGTGCTAAATAAGCGCTGGCTCCTTCCTGAATGGCTTTAGAAATTTCCTTCATTCTTTCATCTTCCACTGGTTTTTTCTTAAGCCAAAAAATTAGATAAAGACCGTAAAGAATGGCCAAGACTAAAGGAGTAAAAATAAAATAGTAAAACATATTTCCTTAACTTTTAATTTTAATTAATGATAATAAAATTGTTTTTTAATTTTGACTCTTTTATTTTTTTATTCCGATTGGCTCTCTTTTGAAAGAGAATCAATTTCTTGATCTAAATCTTCTTCTGCTTCTGTTTCCATTGGCGAAAAATCTTTTTGGTGTTGGTTTGTTTCTTCATCGAGTTCTTCTGCTTCTGCTTTTCCTCCTTCTAACTCCTCTTCAGGGCGCGATAAAGAACGAACCTCTATTCTCCAGCCAGTAAGTTTCGCTGCTAAGCGAACATTTTGCCCTCCTCTTCCAATAGCCAAACTCAACTGATCCTCTGGGACCAAAACTAAAGCAGAACGCGGAGAAACAATTTCAACCGAAGAAACCGTTGCTGGAGAAAGAGCCGAGGCAATAAATTTTGCGGGATCTTCTGACCATTCAATAATATCCAATCTTTCTGTTCCTAATTCATTATTAACCGCCATTACTCGAGCGCCTCTTTGTCCTACGCAAGCACCCACCGGATCCACTCCTTCCACTGAAGAAGCAACCGCAATTTTAGTTCTGCTACCCGGCTCTCGAACAATTGCTTTAATTTGAACAATTCCTTCAGCAATTTCGGGAACTTCTAATTCGAAAAGTTTAGAAACAAATTTAGGATGAGAACGAGAAAGAATTAAATTATAACCTCGATTTCCCTCCTGAACATCCAAAAGATAAAAGCGCAAGCGCTCTCCAATTCGATAATGCTCTCCCGGAATAGCTTCGGAGCGAAACATTACTCCCGAAGCCTTTCCTAAATCAACAAAAACATTTCCTCTTTCAATGCGCTGAACCACTCCCGTAACTAACTGCCCTATTTTATTTTCAAATTCTTTTTTTACTGTTTCCTTTTCAATCTCTCTAATTTTTTGCAAAATTACCTGCTTAGCGGTTTGAGCCGCAATTCTGCCAAATTCACTATCCGGCGCCGGCAAAGGAAAAAGAATTTCTTCTCCGACTGTCGCCTGAGGTTTAATTTGTAGGGCTTCCTCCAAAAGAAGATGTCTATCCGGATTATATAAAGGAAGAGGATTACCTTTCTTTAAAGAATCGGTTTCCTGAGGATTTTTTTGAGATTCGGTTTCAAAACGCACCGAGTTTTTATCAACTACCGTTTTAGCTTGAAAAAATTCAACCGTTCCTTTTTTAGGATCCAAAAGACAGCGAATGATTTCGCCCTTTTTGCCATATTCTTTTTTATAAGCCGAAGCCAAAGCTGCCTCAACCGCTTCCAAAATTTGAGAACTTTCCAGTCCTTTTTCAGCCGCCAATTGGTCAATGGCTTTCGATAAAGTTTTTAAATCAAACATAAAAAATTATTAAAATTTCCCCTAATAAAGATTGATCCGCCTTCAAAGAGCGGATCCGCTTTCAGTATAGAAAAAGTAATTAAAAAAGTCAAACAAAAATTATCTCAATAAAAAACAACCCCCTGAAAGTGGGGGTTGTTTTTTGTCGAAGCTTCAAGAATTAGTGAGATTCCGTATGTTCTCGAAACTTTTGAATTAAGTGAGCAGCGTAATCTTTACCTCCCAAACCAAAAGCAATACCACCAGCTAAAGCTAGCATTGCGATAAAGCCAGTGATAATAGTTTGAATCAAAGCGCCCGCTACTCCTAACTGAATCAAGGCCGCTAAGAATCCAAAAATCACTACTGCCCACCAAGTCAAGGTTCCCAAAAAGCGGGAGGCATGAAGCTTAGCTCCCATTACTGAGCCTCGCACTAATCCTCTCAAGAAATTAGCAATCACTAAGGCAGCTAACATAATCAAGACCGCCGCAATCACATTGGGGAAGTAGTTCAAAACATCATTAAGGAAAGTGGAAAGTCCCCACAATCCTAAAATATCAGAAACTGCCAAAACTACCACCACCACAAAGAACCAATAAACCAATCCTCCCACAAAGCGGCCGCTGGAAAGCTGATAGCCGGCTCTTTCTAAAAATGCATCCACTCCTAATCTCTTCAAAAGCACATCTACTTTCAAAAGATTAATAATCTTTTCAAAGAGCGCTCTTAGCAAAGAAGCCACCAAAAGACCAACAATCAAAACCACCAACGCTCCAATCAAAGACGGCAAAAAGCCAATAACTGTTTGCCAAGTGCTTTGAAGAGGAAGTGCTAAAGCATCTGCCCAATTGTAAGCACTCATAATTTTTGACCTTTAATAATTAATTAATAATTAACAAAAAAGAAGAAAATTCATCGACCTTTTGCCCCCCTTATTAATAAGGGAGAGAAGCATATTAAATTATGCTTTGATTTATTTTAACCAAAAAACAAAAAATAGTCCAATTAATTGTGGATAACCAAAAGAGCGTTTTTTTAAATAATCTGCTATAATGAAGAAAACAAAAAATTATGAAGCTTTTTTTTAAGTCAATTTTTCTATTAGCTTCCAACTTTCTTGCTTTGGCTATCGCTGATTACTTTATTGCCGGATTTAATATCCAACCCACTTGGCAAGCTTACTTGAGAGTCACAGTTATTTTTACCTTAGCCAATCTCCTTATCAAACCCATTTTAAAAATTATCCTTTCTCCCATTATTTTTATCACCTTAGGACTGGGAGTAGTTATTGTAAACGCCCTTTTGCTTTACGGTTTAGATTGGTTTTTAGACGATTTATCTATCTCTGGACTTTACCCGCTTATTTATGCTACCTTAATCATCGGCTTAACTAATTTTCTTTTTCATTTTTCTGCCAAAAAAGCTTATCAAGATTAAATTAAGAGAATATGAAAAATATTATTTCTATCGCTCAACTGGTTATTTCGCTAATCCTTATTGTTTTGGTTCTTTTACAGGAAAGGGGAGGGGGAATTTCAGAAACTTTCGGTGGTCAAGAGGGAGGCTTTAGCACTCGCAAACGAGGCCTGGAAAAATGGATCTATCTTGCTACTTTGTTTTTCCTCTTTCTTTTTGCTGCTGTTTCTTTGGCTAACTTATTAATTTCCTAAAAAGAAGCGATTTCCTTTCTTAAATAAAGAAGGAGAGGGATAAGCAAGAAAAATATGGTTCAACTTTTAATCTCGGCGATTAAGTCTTTTTCTTTTAAAGAAAGAATGGTTTTTTGGATGGCTTTTGTCTTTTTTGTGATTTCTTCGATTTCGCTTTCATTTTTTTTTATTGAAAAATCAACAGTTAAGGTGCCAGCCAGCGGAGGAGAATTTATTGAAGGAGTGGTTGGACAACCAGCCTTTATTAACCCGGTTTTGGCCAAACCCGGAACCGTTGATGACGATTTGGTAGCCCTCACCTTTGCTAATCTTTTAGATCTCTCCGAAAGTTTGAAATCCGAAAAAAACTTCAAGATTTGGACTCTGCGCTTAAAAGAAAATGCCCGTTGGCAAGATGAAACTCCTATCACCAGCGATGATGTGATCTTCACTATTCAAGCCATTCAAGATCCCGATGTCTTATCCCCTCTTTTTTCTGATTGGCAAAACATTAAAGTTTCCCGAGTCAGCGAAAGAGAAATTCGCTTTGAGTTACCCACCTCTTATTCTCTTTTTGAAAACCTTTTAAAAAAGTTAAGGCCAATTCCCAAAAAAATATTTGCTGATATTGCTCCTGCTAACATTAAACTCTCTTCTTACAATCTAGAACCGTTTGGAAGCGGACCTTTTCTTTACGAAAAAATGGAAAGAAAAAAGGATGGCTTTATTAGTCAATTTCAGTTAAAAATCAACCCTGCTTATCGCTCGATTGGCTCTCTTCCCTACCTAAAAAGATTTACCTTTCACTTTTTTGAAAACGAAGAAGGACTAATCGAAGCTTATAATTCGGGAATCATTGATGGCTTCCTTGCAACTGATTATTCTTTGATCGATAAAATAGAAATTAATTCTCTAACCGAAAAAATCCCTACCACCAAATATTACGCTCTTTTTTTTAATCCGAATGCTAATCCCATCCTCGAATCAAAAGAGATTAGAAAAGCGCTCCAATTAGCCACCGATATTAATTCCCTAATTAATCAGGAGTTCAAAGGATACGCTCTTTTAGAGGCCGGACCTATTCCTCCAACCCTGCCTTCTTATAACAAAGAAATTGAAAAAGATGTTTCCTTTAATCCATCGCTTGCCAAAGAATTAATTGCTAATGCGGGCTGGATCTTTAACCCCGAAATTAATTTGTGGCAAAAGGTAGAAAAAAATAATTCAACTCAAGAATTAGCGGTTATTCTTAAAACTCCCGATACCCCTCTTCTCTTAAGAATGGCTCAACGAATTCAAAAAGATTGGCAAGCTATTGGAATAAAGACAGAGATAGAAAAATACGATCCCGCTCTTTTAGGAGAAGAAATTATCAAAAATCGAGATTATCAGATTCTTCTTTTTGGAAATATTGTTTCTTTGGAACCAGATCTTTTTTCTTTTTGGCATTCCACTGAAAGATTTTATCCGGGCTTAAACTTATCTTTCTTCAACGACTCTTTGACAGATAATTTAATTGCTCTTTCCCGCCAAGTTGCTCCTCAAGATCCTCAAAGAAATAAATTACTTTTTCAAATTCAGGAAAGAATTACTTCTGAGTTAGGAGCTCTCTTTTTGGTTAATCCTCAATATCTTTATATTCATCGAGCTAGTCGACCACAAGTTGTTATCGAAACTCTTTCTTTAGCTAGCGATCGCTTCGAAAAAGTTAATCAATGGCACATCAAAACAAAAAGAAAGTTTAAAGGAATTCAATTATGATCGACTTAAAAAAAATTTCTACTCTTCCTCTTAAATTAAAAAGAAATCGGCTTGTTGTTAACGGTCGTTTAGTTAGCCAACCTTCCTTTGAAAAAAAGGATTATCAAACCTATAAAAATTTCTTTCAAAATCAATCCCTTGAAAAAAATCGAGATTTATACTATATTTATCGAAACCTTGCTCTTTTGAAAGATATTCCTCTTTTTCAAAAGTTTGGATTACGCTACGATTTGACTGTAATTTTAGCCGGAAAAATTGGGCAAGAACCAATAAGAACCATTGGACATTTTCACAAAAAAAACTTAGCTGAAATTTATCAGGTAATTTACGGAGAAGCGCTTTTTTACCTTCAGGATAAAAAAAATCAAAAAGCTTACTTAATAAGAAAAAAAGAAGGAGAAAAAATCTTTATTCCTGCTAATTTAGGACACATAACTATTAATCCTCAAAAAAGAAAGGTTTTAGTAATAGCTAATATTTTTTCTAATTTCCCTTCAGCCGCCGATTATTCCTTTTTCGAAAAGAATCACGGACCCGCTTGGTATCTCTTAATAAACAAAAACGGATTCAAATTAGAAAAGAACCCTGCTTATAAAAATTTTCCTCAAGTGTTTAAAAAACTTCCCTTTCAACCATCAATTGCTTCAGGAAAAAAACCAATTTATCAGGAATTTATTAAAAATCCAAAAAAATTTTTATTTCTTAGAAAAAAATAGGGGATATGGCGGAATTGGTAGACGCGTACGCTTCAGGGGCGTATGGGCAAAAGCCCGTGAGAGTTCGAATCTCTCTATCCCCACCAGCTTTTTAAAAAGCTCAAAAAATTTACTTTAAAAATTACTATTAAAAAACAAAAACAAAATGACACCTACCAGAAGAACTTCGAGAAGAATCGGCGACAGTCATCGCCCTTCTTTCTCATCCACTCCAACAACAATTAAAGAGGGATTAGATAAAGAATCTCATTTGAGATTTATTCCTTTAGGAGGATTAGAGGAAATCGGACGAAATATGTCGGTTTTCGAATATGAGGACGAGATTTTAATTATCGATATGGGACTTCAATTCCCCGAAGAAGATACTCCCGGAATCGATTATATTATTCCTAACATTTCTTATCTTTTAGGAAAAAGGGACAAAATCAAAGGGATTATTATTACTCACGGCCATTACGATCATATTGGCGCCATTCCTTATTTAATGGATAAATTGGGTCCTCAGATTCCTATTTATGCCACTGCCCTAACCAAAGAAATCATCAAAAAAAGACAAGAAGATTTCGTTAACGCTCCCAAACTCAACCTTGAGGTAGTGAAAGGAGGAGACATCTTGCGTCTTTCAAAACATTTTGAGGTTGAATTCTTTGATATTGTCCACACCATTCCTGATTCTATCGGACTAATTCTTAAAACCCCCGTTGGCAATATGGCTTACTGCACCGATTTAAAAATCGATTACGATTTAGAAGGTAATCCCAAAGAAAAAGACATCGAAACTTTCAAAAGGGTGGCTCAAAAAAATATTCATACCCTCTTTTTAGAAAGCACCGCTGCCGAAAAACCGGGAAAATCCATTCCTGAAGAATTAGTAGTGAAAAACTTGGAAGAAATCATTAAAAAAGCGGAGGGAAGAGTTATTGTGGGACTTTTTGCTTCTTTACTCACCCGAATTAATGATCTTCTTCAAATTGCTCAAAAATATGACCGCAAAGTTTTTCTGAGTGGTTTATCTCTTAAAAACAATGTTCGGATTGCTCAAAATTTGGGCTACATTAAAGTTAAAAAAGGAACCATCCTTAATATCGAAGAAATTGGAAAGTACAAAGATGAAAAAATCTTAGTAATTTCTACTGGCGCTCAAGGAGAGCCCAACGCCAGCTTAGTTAAAATCGCTAATGGAGAAAACAAGTATCTTTCAGTAAAAAAAGGAGACACCATTATCTTTTCTTCTTCCATTATTCCCGGCAACGAAAGACAAATTCAAATCCTCAAAGATAACCTTACTCGTCAGCACGCTCGCGTTATTCAAACCCAGCATATCGACATTCACTCCAGTGGCCATGGACCCGCCGAAGACTTAAAAACTGTTATCAAAATCATTTCCCCTAAATTTTTTATTCCCATTCATGGTTGGTACTTTATGAGAGCCGCTAATGCTCAGTTAGCCAAAGAAGTGGGCGTACCTTTAGAAAACTGCTTCTTGGTAGATAATGGCCAAGTAGTAAAAATTTATGAGAAAAAAGTGGTTGTTTCTCAAGAAACAGTTCCGGCCTCTTATGTAATGGTAGACGGATTAGGAGTAGGAGATGTTGAAGAAGTAGTAGTTCGCGATCGAACTGTTTTAGCTCAAGAAGGAATGATGGTTTTGATTGTTACTTTAGACAGAAGAACGGGAAGATTTTTAAAGAATCCCGATATCATTTCCCGCGGTTTTATTTATTTGAGAGGCAGCAAGGAATTAGTTGAAGAAATCAGAAAAAAACTAAAAAACCTTATTAACCGAATTCCCCGCTTCCAATCAGTTGACTCCGATTATCTGAAAAACTTGATTAAAGACCAAATCGGCCAATTTGTGTATAATAAAACCAAAAGGAGACCGATGATTTTGCCTGTTATTATTGAGGTTTAATAAAACTATGAAAAGAGTTCTTTCGGGGATCAAACCCAGCTCCGATGTTCTTCATTTAGGGCATTACTTTGGAGCAATAAAACAATGGCTTACTCTTCAGGAAAAGAACGAGTGTTTTTTTGCTGTCGTTGATCTACACGCTTTAACCACCCCTCAAGAGCCAAAACAACTTCAAAAAAATATAACTAATTTAGTTAAGACTTATTTGGCCTCCGGACTTAATCCTCAAAAAGTTGTTATCTTTAAGCAATCAGAAATTGCTGAACACACACAACTTTTTTGGGTTTTAACCACCATTACCAAAGTTTCCGAGCTCTTTTTAATGACTCAGTATAAGGATAAGGTTCAAAAAGAAGGACAAAAGAGCGCTTTGGCCGGATTGCTTAATTACCCTATTTTGATGGCGGCTGACATCCTTCTTTACGATGCTCAATTGGTACCAGTAGGAGAAGATCAAATTCAACATCTTGAACTGACTCGAGAAATAGCTCGCCGATTTAACCAAAGATTTGGGGAAACCTTTGTTTTGCCTCAACCCTTGGTGGAAAAAGTAGGGGCTCGAATTATGGCTTTAGATGATCCTACTAAAAAAATGTCTAAAAGTGATAAAAATCCCTTTAGTTTTATTGCTCTCACCGACAAGCCCGAACTGATTAAAACCAAAATCAAAAAGGCAGTTACTGATTCGGAAAATAGAATTAAATATGACCCCATCAAAAAACCGGGAATTTCTAATCTTTTAACAATTATGTCTTTAGTGACCCGTATTCCTCTTAAGAGTTTAGAAAAAAAATATCAAGAGACTGGTTATGCTCTTTTTAAAGAAGATTTAGCCGAAGCAATAATAAAATTCCTTTCTCCTTTTCAAACTAAATACAATCAAATTTCTTCTTCCCAAATAGAAAAAGTTCTTTCGGAGGGAAGAAAAAAAGCTAAAACAATTGCTCAAAAAAAGATTCAACTGGTTTACCAAAAAATTGGCCTCCGGTAGCTTAAAAATTAAAAAACCGGCTTAAGAAAGTGTAAACCATTCCTCCTATAAGTAACCCCATCATTAAAGACCAGATCCAGAAGGGAACTTTTTTAATTAAACTTTCTTTCGAGACTTTATCTTTTTGAGTAAGAGATTTTCTCCACATCAATAAAATCATTATTCCTTCCAAACTTACAAAAACTCCCCCCGCAAATTCAATCAAGGAAAGAAAACTTCCTACATTTAAAGCATAAATAACCAAAGGCAAAACAACCACCAAAAAAATTGACCAGAATTTTGAAAACTTCAAATCAAACTCTAACGAATAGCGAACATCTAAACCAATAGCAAAATAAGAACTTAATAAAGAAAGAACTCCTAATATCCCAAAAACTGCCCACAGAAGCCAAGAGGGAAGATTAGCAGAAATTCCAGAAATTGAATCAACCGAAACTTCATCAGAAAGCCCAATTATCGAAAAAACAAAAAGCAAGTAAACTAAAGCCGAAAGAAGAGTCCCTCCAATAATTGCTCTTTTAGCTTTTTCTACTGGCCTTCGAACACTTCGAAAATAATGAATTAAGGCCGGAATCGCGGGCCGACCGCTTAAGGAGAAAAGCAAGGGGCCGAAAGGTAAAAACCAAAGAAAAGGAGAAGAGGGGAAAGAAAAAGAAACTGATTTTTTCAAAAACTGAGGGATTCCCCATCCCGCCAACAAGAAAACTACCGCCAAAATACCAACAATCGCCAAAAATTCAGAAAAAGCTACCTTTCTTGTTCCCAAAAAAATTATTAAAGAACCGATTAACCAAAAAGAAATTAACCCCCAAAAAAGTAGATGAGAAGGAAAAATTAAAGAAAAGAAAGAAACAGCTAAATAAAGATAAATAACCAAAACAAAAAACATCTGAATTACCGTTGCTACCACTGCTAGCCAATAGCCCTCTCTTCCAAAATAAATTTCACTTAACCCCGCAAAACGATGGTGATCGCCATTCTTTACAACCAAATCAGCGTACATCAAATGAAGCAAGCAAAAAACTAAAGCCGCTAAAAACAAAAAGGGAAAACTCCACCCTAATCCCGCCTTTAAAAAAACAAATGGCAGAGAAAAAATTCCTGCCCCAATGATAGTTCCGGCCAATAAACTTGCCGGTAAAACAAACTCTTTCCACCAACTCATACAAAAGCTTTCAACTTAAAACAAAGTTGTTTAATAAATAAAAATTTAAAAAATCAAACTCCTTCCTATTCTTCCACCAAATAAACCTCATCTCCTTCTCTTACTTTCTCTGTCACTTTTACTCCTACCTGTTGTCCCTTCTTGGCTTCGCTGATAGGAGCATGCTCATACTGCATCGAATCAATCACTTGTTCAAAATCGGTAGAATGCCCCTTAAACCGTACCCTCTGGCCAACCTTCAGCGGAGCCAAACATTCCAGAATAGCTACATTTATCTTTCCGTAAACATGAACCACTTTGGCAATCGGTTTTTGATTCATAAAAAATTAACTTTTAAAAAACGACCTTTGGGTAATTTAATTTAAAAGAAAAGACTCTTTGTTTAATCTCCTTCTATTTCCAAAAGATCAGGAGTAATTTCTTTCTTTTCTTTCTCTAAAATTTTTCTATCCTCCTCTCTTTCTTTTTCAATCAATTGAATTAATTGAGCAACCAAATCTTTGGGATCAGAGGAATAAACAATCTTTCCGTGTCCTCGATGACCGCGAGCAATAATTTCTTTTATTAAATCGTCGGTTTCCCAAGGCCCCTCTAAGATTCCGATCGGCTTTTTATCTTCAAAGGCAATGGTAAATTCATTTAAGGTACCTACCCGGCCACATCCTACTATCACCGCATCCGAAGAACGGGTAAGAATTAAATTCCTTCCCGAATATCCAAAGCCGGTATAGACAATTAAATCGTGGTATTGAACTGGTAGTTTATAAACCTTGATATGCTCTTTTCGAGTTGCAGCCGGAGAAAAGCCAATAACAATTCCCCCGGCTTCTTTGGCTCCCTTAGCTGCCCAAAAAGGAAAGCCAGTAGTGGCTCCATTAATTAAAATACCACCTTGACGAATAACTTCTCTTCCAATTTCAACAGCTTTACTAAAAGCATCATCACCACAATGACTTGTTTCAGCTGCACCAGAAATACAAATTCTGTATTTAGGAGTATGACTATTTTCTAAATCGTGATTATCCATATTTTAAAATATTTTTAAATTATAAAGTTACCAAAAAACAAATGGCTTCCTTATTATACCTTAAATAAAAAAGGATAGGTAGTCTTAAAAAATTAAAGCTCTTCTACTTCATTTAATTGAGGAACCTTTGCCTCAATAGCAAATTCATCTCTAATCTTTTGAGCCAAAGCAAGAGATTGCTCCGTTTCTCCTTGAACAACAAAAACTTTTTTTAAAGAATGAGAAAGAAAACGTATCCAATTTAAAAGCAATACTTGATCAGCATGAGCAGAATATGCACCAATAGCTTTTACCCGACAACGGACCGGAATATTTTCCCCCATAATTTTTACTTCTTTAGCTTTGTCTAAAATTAATCTTCCTAAAGAACCCTCTGTTTGAAAACCAACAATTAAAAAAGTACTGTTCGGATCTGGTAGATAACGTTTTTCGTGATGAAGAATTCTTCCGCCATGAGACATTCCTGAGCCAGCAATAATAACCTTGGGAGGAGGAACATTGTTTATTTCTTTTGATTCTTCAGTAGTTAAAGTAAATCTTAATCCCGGAAAATTAAAAATTTGATCGCCTTTTTTCATAGCAGCAATTGCTTCTTGATCAAAAAACTCCTCATCTAAAGAATATTTTTGGTAAATTTGAGTTAAGCGAATAGCTAAAGGACTGTCAATAAAAATTGGAATTTTGGGGATTCTTCCTTCTTCAACAAGAGAGTTTAATTCAAAAAGAAGTTGTTGAGTACGCTCCATAGCAAAAGCAGGAATCAAAAGTGTCCCTTTAGCTTTTACAGTATCTTCAATAACATCTTCTAAAACATTTATCCTTTCCTCAACTGGTTCATGAATTCTTCCTCCATAAGCTGATTCAATTAAAGCATAGTCAGCGTTTTCTACATATTCTGTGTCTTTTACCAGCGGCGCGGGAATATTCCCCAAATCCCCTGAAAAAACGATAGATTTTCCACCAACATTAATTTTAATAGAAGCCGAACCCAAAATGTGACCCGAATTGTAAAATTCAATTTCCGCCCCTTTAATTTTAAAAACTTTGCGATAATGAACCGTTCTCCAAACACTAATTGCTTTATCAATATCTTCAACTTCATATAAAGGTTTTTCCTTTCCTGATAGCTCTTGAAGCATTAAATGGTGAGCATCTAACAAAAGCTCATAAGCAGCATCTTTAGTGGGAGCGGTAGAATAAATCGTTCCTCGAAAACCATCTTTGACTAATTTTGGAATTCTTCCAGTATGATCAATGTGAGCGTGAGTGACCAAAAGAGCATCAACTTGAGAAGGATTGAAAGGGAAGGGTAGAAAATTTTCCTTTTCACAATGTTTTGAGCCTTGATGAAGTCCACAATCAATTAGAATCTTTAAATTATCACTTTCTAAAAGATAACAAGCGCCGGTGACTTCTCCTGCTCCTCCAACAAAAGTTAGTTTCATAACATTTTTTCAAAAAATAAATTTCGAGTTACAAGCTAATTATATTTCAAACAGGATGAATTAACAAATTTAAAACTTGACAACTTAAAACAGACTGTGTTTTTCTTAAAAAGAAAGGAGGTAAAGATGGCAACGTTAATCTCTATAGCCATTATCACCGATGACAACGACGGCAAAAAACTGAAGATTCAAGCGTTTAGGATTAAGGGGGTGGGGTGGTTCTTCGATCCCCCTCTCGAAGAATGTGAGGAAACAAAAAGAGAAATGAAAGAGCTTGTAAAAACTCTTTCTGCGATAACAGCAGAAAGAGTGATAAAAACCGAAAAAAGTACGTGGAAGCAGCTAGCTCTCCCTCTATGAAAAGCACACCCAACCAGCCTTAGGCTGGTTCTTTTTTTGTTTTCAAAATCTCCTCAAAAACTTTTCTTTCTGACCAAGGAATTTTTTGGCCGTTCGCTAAATGAATCCAAAGCTCTGAACCTTTGCCGGTAGCAATCACAACATCTCCTTTATTTGCTAAATCAATTGCTTTTCTTAAAGCTTCTTTTCTATCAATAATCTTCCAATAGTTATTTTCAAAAATCATTTGCTTTGATAAATTATTCTTTTTAAATCCTGCTTCTATTTCATCCAAAATTATCATCGGATCTTCATCATAAGGATCCTCATTGGTTAAAATTACATAATCGCAAAAAGAGGCGGCGATTTCTCCCATTTTAGGCCTTTTCCACTTATCCCTTCCTCCTCCACAAGAACCTAAAACACAAATCATTTTCCCCTCTTTTTCTTTGAAACGAGAAACTGTTTGATAAATCGCTTCTAAAGAATCAGGAGTATGAGCGTAGTCAACAATGACCGCAAAAGGTTCTCTTTGAACAAAATCCATTCTTCCTTCTAAGCCTTCAAAATCTTTGAGAGATTTTAGGATTCCTTCAGGAGCTCCTTCTTTTTGAGCCACCGCCCAAGCAGCAGCTATGTTAACCTTATTAAAATCTCCCCATAATCCTGAGGGAAGTTCGCTTTCTTTAAGATTAATTTCTTTCCCCGAAAAGAGAACGACCTCTCTTTTTCCCGCTGCTTTCTGAAAATCCAAAAAATGGGGATCATCTTTATTGATAAAAAAAGAACAGTTAGGATTTTTTGCTGCATAGCGGAAAAAATCAGTTTTAGCTTTCAAATATTTCTCAAACGATCCGTGAGCTTCGATATGCTCAGGATGAATATTTAAAAAGACACCCCCGCTCCATTTAATAAACCGATGCCGGGAGAAAACTACCCCTTGAGAAGTAACTTCTACAATTGCATAGTGACAGCCGGCTTCCAAAGATTTCTTTAAGAAATACTGTAAGAAAAATCTTCCCGGCGAACTATTACCAAAATAATTTCTTTCTTTTTTATTTCCAATTTTTATATGAACCGAAGAAAAGAAAGAGGTTTTATAACCTGCTTTTTCTAAAAGAAAACTAATTAATTCGACAGTGGTGCTTTTTCCCTTAGTGCCAGTTACTCCAATTACCTTTATTTTCCGAGAAGGAAAAGAATAAATAACCGCCCCCACCCAAGCCAAAAGAAAATGATAAAACCAAGGAGCAAAGGGAATCTTATAAAGAATTTTAAAAAGAGGAAATTTTTTTAAAGTTTCTAGAAAATTATTAACTTTTTGCCAAGAAAAACTCATAAAAATTAACTTTTACTTTTTAATTTTTGAGCCAGTAATCTTAAGGCTAACTTAATTTTTTCTTCAAGGGTTGCTGGTTTTAAAATAACTTGATCAACAACTTTCACCAATTCTTTTTCAGAAAACCCTAGATTTTTTAAAGCTTCTTTTAAAAGTTCTTCCTCTTCCCATTCAAGACGGCTTTCTTTTCCAACCTTAAACTTTGCCTTTTTTAGTTTTTCTTTTAATTCTAAAATTATTTTGAAAGCCGTTTTTGTCCCTACTCCCCCCTTCTTTGAAAGAAATTCGGCTTTTTCTTTCAAGATAGCTTCAGCCAAAGAAGAAAAACCTAAATTACTAATCAACTTAAGAGCAATTTTAGGGCCCACTTGAGGAACGGTGTTTAAAAGTTGAAAGAAAAAAAGCTCTTCCTGAGTGGCAAATCCGTAAAGCTCAAAGGTTTCCGGAGAAAAGAAACAAAAAAGAGAAATCTTTTGATTTAAGGATAATTTTCTAGAAAAAAGCCGGGGGACAAAAACCCAAAAACCAATTCCTCCTACTTCAACCGCAATTCTTCCTTCTTCCTTGTAAACAATTTTTCCTTTTAAAGAATAAATCATAAAATTAAGTAAGCAAATAAATAACTAAATTGACTTTTAACTTCAGGTTTGCTACTCTTTAAACACTGTTTAATCTTCATTTTAATTTACTTAAATTATAAGCTAAAAGTATGCCAGTTACCAAATCAGCCAAAAAAGCTTTAAGAAAAAATTTAAGGCGTCGCCAACTTAACCTTAAAAGAAAGGCTAAAATTAAAGAGTCCCTCAAAACCCTTAAAAAACTTATTCAAGCCAAAAAAATAGAGGAAGCGAAAGAAGCTTTAAATAAAGTTTACAAGGTAGCCGACAAAGTAGCTAAAACTGGCTACATTAAAAAGAATAAGGCTGCTCGTCTTAAATCTCGAGCTGCCAAACTCCTTCAGAAGGCAAGCGCCAATATTTAAATACTGGTCGTTAATTTAAAAGCACTTCCAAAACTGCTTGATCAAAAGAAAGCAACCCCAGCTTTACTTTTTTATCTGCTAAAGCCAATAAATTCACTAAATCCTTCTTAAGAGAAGCTTTGGCTAAATAATTGAAAACGAAGTTTAAATCAACTTTTTGAAAAAGAAGTGACTCCCATAGAAAAAGCCTCTTTTCTAAAGAAGAGGGGCCGTTAAGTAATCGAGCGAAATCAAAAACGCTAAAGTTTTGACTGTACCAATTAAGAGATTTAAGGAAAGAAAGAGTAATAGGATTAGCCAAAAAAGAAAGCTTCTTTATCTCATTAATAAGGCCACCGGTGTCCATTTTTAAAAGATCAACTAAAAATCTAACTGCCGCTGGCTCAATTTTAATTCCCAAACTTAAAGCTTCTTTACTCAAAAAATTAATTAATTGAGAAGAGCCCAAAAAATCAAAGGATTGAATTTGAGGAGGAGGAGAAATTTTTTTAAAATCTTTTTTAAATTTTTCTAAATGCCCATCAAGTTTTTGCTCTTCATTCAAAATAAATAAAATCTCTTTAGAAGAAAAAGCAGAAAAGATCTTTTCAAAGAAAGCTTCTTTTTCCCAAGAGAAAAAACCACTTATAATCGCTACTCTTTTACCTTTCTCAAAAAGGCCTCCGGAAGAAATAAAATCAAGTAATTTTTCAACTTCTCCTTCTTCTTCCAAAAAAAATCTTCCTACGCTTAAAAGAGGGTACTTTTTCAAAGCCATCTCTTTAAGATGAAAGACGGCTTTTTGCCTTCGATAATAATCGGGGCCATGAAAGATATAAAGCATAATCTACAAAGAAGCACTTACTCTAATAAATTCTTTGAAAAGAGGATGGGGATCAAGAGGCCAAGAAGTAAGTTCGGGATGAAACTGAGTACCAATAAAAAAGGGGTGGGCTTTTTGAGGTAGTTCAATGATTTCGGCTAATCTTCCCGAAGGAGAAATTCCGGAGATAATTAATCCTGCTTTTTTTAAGGCTTCTAAATAATCAGGATTAACCTCGTAGCGATGGCGATGCCTTTCCTTTATAACTAATTGTTCTTCTTTTACTCCCAATTTCCTTTTTTCCCAAGAATTTAAAAGAAACCGCTTACTTTGAAGATAGGTTCGAAAAGCAATGGTTCCTTCTTTAATCACTGCTGGCCAAGCCCCTAGTCGCATTGTTCCCCCAAATTTTTTCTCCCTAATTTTTTCTTTTTGCTCAGGAAGGATATCGATTACCGGAAAGGGGGTGGCGGGGTTAATTTCGGTGCTATTGGCTTCTTTCAATCCTAAAAGATGGCGAGTAAATTCAACTACCGCTAACTGCATTCCATAACAAAGACCCAAAAAAGGAATTTTTTTCTGACGAGCAAATTCAATAACTTTAATTTTGCCTTCGGTTGCTCTTGAACCAAACCCCCCAGGGACGATAATCCCCTGATAAATTCTTAATTGCTCTAAATTTTTTCTTACCTCAGCTGAAGAGTGATAAGTTTCATCGAAATCACTGGCATCCAACCAGCTAATTTCTGCTTTTAGCCCTAATTCAAAGGCTGCGTGCTTTACGGCTTCGATTACCGAAATATAAGAGTCAGCTAAAACAAAAGCCCCGGAAGAAAAGTATTTTCCTACAATTCCAATAGAAACTTTCTTTTGAGCTGAAGATATTTTTCGAGTTAACTTTAGCCATCGGCCAAAAAGATTAACTCTTCTTTTTAAAGAAAGTTTTTCTAATATAACCTTATCCACCCCTTCTTTCTTAAAGTTTAAAGGCACCTGATAGATACTTCCCACATCCGGCGCCGAAAAAACATCTTTTTCTCGAAGATTACAATTAAAAGCAATTTTTTCTTTCCTTTTCTTATCCAAAGGAAAAGCAGCTCTTCCCAAAATAATATCAGGCTGTAAACCAGCTGAATTTAGAGTTTTAACCGCATATTGAGTAGGCTTTGTTTTTAATTCGTTATCCTTGTTTAAAAGAGGAAGATAGCTGACCAAGCAAAGCAAAACATCTTTGGGAAATTTTAACTTTAAAATTCTCACCGCCTCCAAAAAAAGAATGTTTTGATACTCGCCCACTGTTCCTCCAATTTCTACTAAAGCAATTTCTGCTTTTGAGGAATCAAGAGTGTTGTTAATTTTTTGAATTACCTCCAAAGGAATATGGGGAACTACCTCTACGCATTTCCCTTGATATTCCAGATTTCTTTCCTTATTAATCACCGAGAGATAAACGCTTCCGGTAGTCATATAGTTCTTGCTGGAAAAGTTTTCTTCTAAAAACCTTTCGTAATTTCCCATATCCTGATCGCACTCGGTTCCATCCTCTAAAACAAAAACCTCTCCGTGTTCAGTAGGATTCATCGTTCCGGCATCAACATTAATATAAGGATCAATTTTAAAAGCCGTGACTTTAAAGCCGCTATCTTTTAAAAGACGACCGATCGAGGAAGCGGCGATTCCTTTACCCACTCCCGACATTACCCCTCCCACAACAAAAATGTATTTTCTTATTCTTTTAGCCATTGAGGATATTTTACCTTATTTTTTTCTTATCAAAAAATTGGCAAAATCAAGCTTCTTTCAATTATCTGATTTTTTTTAAATCCAATTTATTATTTCAATTTATTATTGTTTTTGACAACGAGGACAAAAATGGGCTGAACGCTGACCAATTTTTATCCTTTTAATAGGAGTAGAACAAGAAGGACAGGGAAGGCCCTCTCTTCCATAAACCAAACAAACTTTATCATAACCACCCCTCCTTCCAAAAGCGTCTCGATAATCAATAATAGATGTGCCTCTTAAGGCAATTGACTTACGCAACACCTTTTTAATTGCTTGAACCAATTTTTTTACCTGATCAATTTTCAAGGTAGAAGCATTTTTTTGAGGATGAATTTCAGCCAAAAAAAGAGCTTCGTCGGCATAAATATTTCCTACCCCAGCTACTATTTCTTGATCCAAAAGAACTGATTTAATAGATTTCTTTTTCTTCAAAAGTAAGGGGTAAAGATAACGCCAAGAAAATTCAGAACTAAGCGCCTCGGGCCCTAAAGATCTCATTTCTTTACTGTTTTCAATTTCCTCTACAGAACCAACGGTGAGCTTGGCAAATTTTCTTAAATCTGAAAGTCCTAACTGCCAGCCACTGCTTAAATTAAAAATAGCTCTAATATATTGATTAAAAGGATCTTCGGCAATCGGGCCTTTAATTAAAGGGATGATTTTCTGAGATTTTCCTTTCCCGACAACTTTCCACTTGCCGATCAAAAAATGACCAGTCATTTTTTGATGAGCCAAAATAACTTTTTCTATTTTTCTCTTTCCTTTCTGAATCTTTCCTAAATAAAAAAGAATGTTTTTCCCTCTTCTTCGAATGTCAAGAATAAGAAAACCAAGGATTTCTTTTCTAAATTTATTAAGAGCAACTCCTTTTATAATCTTTGGAGTGTTGGTCCAAAAACCAGTAATTTTTCCCCCTAAAATCTTTTTTCTCAAATCGCTAACAATCGTTTGAACTTCAGGAAGCTCGGGCATAGGAAAGAGCAAGAGTTAATCCATTTCGGTTATTTCTCTTTTGGGAACCACCTCTTCTTTGGTGGGTAAAGTAAAATAGAAGGTGGTGCCCCTGTTTAATTCCGACTCAGCCCAAATTTTTCCTCCGTGACGAGTAACTATATTTTTGGCAATATAAAGCCCCAAGCCGGTGCCGTCAGGAGCATAGCGAACCACATTCTCAGCTCTAAAAAATTTAGTGAAAAGCTTATCCATTTGATCAGCTGGAATCCCAATTCCTGTATCTTTCACTGCCACCTTAACAAAGGGCTGATCTTTTTCTTCCTCCACCCAAACCGTTACCTCCCCATTTTCTACATTGTACTTTATAGCATTATCCAAAAGGTTGAATAAGACCATGCTTACTTTTTGCTTATCAATAAAAACAGTCAGATCTGAATTAGCTGGTCTTTGAAAATAAAGTTTAATTCCCAGTTCTTTAGCTAATGAATAAGACTGAGACAAAATTTCTTCCAAATAAGGTATTAACTTAACCTCTTCAAATTGATAACCAAACTTTCCCTCTTCCATTTTAGAAACATCCAGCAAATCGTTTACCGTTTTAAGCATCTTTTTAGCCGCCAAAAAACCAGTATCCACTAATTCTTTTTGTTGACTAGGAAGTTGACTAGACTCCAAAGCTTCAAAAGCCCAGTTGATAGCGGTAAGGGGAGTTCTTAGTTGATGAGCAGCCACAGTAATAAATTCAGTTTTAGCTTGAAGCAGTTCCATTTCTCGAGTTCGATTGATAATAAGTTTAACAAAACCCAAAACCTTCTCCTTTTCATCAAAGATTCTATCGGTAATTACTCTCAAATAAAGTTTGGGTTCATCAAAAGAAATTTCAACCACTTGAGGATAAACTCCCGGCTCTGACTTTTTAACCACCATTGGAGCCAAAGAAGGAAAAACCACTTGAGCCAAAAGTCGAAATTTTTCATCAGCCGCCATTTCTACAGAAATCTTTCGAGAAATCACCTCTTCAAAAGAAAGCCCAAAAATCTCCTCAGCCGCCGAATTAAAAATCAAAACATTGAAATCATTATCGTAAGCCAATACTCCAATCGGCAAATAGGAAATAATGCTCTTCATCTGAAGATTTTTTAGCTTGACATCAAGATTAGCTTTGGCCAACATCCAACTGATAGCTATCACCAAAGCTGCCAAAACAACCAAAACTCCGCCAGCCACTAAAAGCCATAAACCGGAAAGATAAAAGACATCAATTACCAAAGCTATTCCAATTAAAGGAAGCAGATAAAAAACCGGTCTAAATTCCGGTTGCTTGATATAGTTTATTTTTTTTGCCCAGTCAATTTTGAAACCCATAAAAACAAGAAAAACTATTCACTCACTTTCTCAGAAAAATCATAAAGATAAAGTTTATCATCGTAGCGATTAATAAAGAAGAGCTGTTGGTTCTTTTCCTTAAGATAAATAGCATCCAAACTAACATCCTCTAAATTGAAAATCGACTCAACCACTGAATTCTTTAAGTCAATTTTATAAATCCTATCTTTAAAATAAACTCCCTTTTTGTAAAAATCGTCTGGTAAGGTAAGATCAGAGGTTTTATTAGCAAAATAGGGAACGGCGCAGTAAGCCACTTCTTTTTCAGAAGAAGAAAAAGCGCATTTTTCTTTAAAGGTAGAGAAAGAAAGATCGGCTAATTTTTTAAGATTACTATCCACCACCGTTACTGACATCTCCGATTTCTTTTCGGCTGAAGTAAATTGCAAACCAAGATTAGCAAGGGAAGAAAAAAGCAAAGAGTATCCATTACCGGCTGTCAGCCAAGTAATTGTCTTTGATTTCAAATCAACCTTCCAAGCTTGACCGCGGAAAAAGTAGGAAGGCTTAGGCAAGAGAAATAAAGAGTTATTTTCCGGCCATAAAAGATTAAAATCAACAATTTTAAGAGAAGCTACCAAGGTAAGCGGTTGCTTAGAACTAGATAAATCTTTAATAAAGATAGAAGTTTTAACATCACTTTCTTTTATTTCCTCTTTCAAAAAAGCTACCTTTTTCCCATCAGGAGAAAAGCTGATATCAGTAATTTCCTTTCCTCCCAGCTCCTGCCAAGATTTTGCTTTTACATCAAATAAAGCCACCGTTCCAGAATCAAATTGAACCGCCACTCTATCACCCTGATTGTTTTGGATAACTCTTAAGGGCCGACCAAAAGAAGAGCTGGCAATTGATTCTGCTTGATTAGGTTCTTTAAGCTTAAAAATTTCTCCTTTTTCATTAAGGTAAAAAATATCAGAAAGTAGGAGTTGGTTTTGACTTCCTTCTTCTTTTGGCTGAGAAGCTACCCAAAAACCGCTTACAGCTCCATCTACTAAAATAACAAGTTTGGCTTTATTTCCAGTCAAAGTTATGTCTTCTTCTTCATAAGTATCAAGAAATGATTTTTCTGAAGAAGTCGAAAGAACCTCCTCTCCACTTCTTTCTCTGGATGAATATGGAGTTGAAAATGACTGGCCCCCCTGTTGTTGATTAGTTATTGAAATTTTCGATGATCTCAGAGCAAAATAAACACCTACTCCAATAGCAACAACTAATATTATTAAAATCAAAGTAATTTTCTCTCCTGATTTGTTATTAAGCATAAAAACAAAGATTTGATTATTTGCTAAAGAAAAAGATAGGTGTTAATATCAAATATTAATATTCAACATGAATATGCCCTCCCGGTTTTAATCTCCCGTTAACAAAAATATCCTCACAATTAGATTTTTGTTTCTGTCCAGCAGGAGCTGAGGGGTCTTCGCAAAAAACCCTTGTCGCTCCATTGTCTCGAAAAACCCTTACTACATTATTCCAAACATGATAGTTTTCTCCAGAAATAATCAAATCAACAGCTCTCCCCGCGTAATGAAGAGAGTTGGGAGAGTGATCTCCTCCTGTAATGCTGGTAATCTGTACGCTTCGCTCTGAACTGATGTCTCTCAAATAGATATAATTAGTACAAAGTGTGGGGTTGTCTTTGCACCAACCAATCACATCATAAGCCTTTAATAACTTCTGAAGAGTATTTTCAAGATTAGAAATAACAGAAGAATCAGCCGGAGAACATTGACCAGTTTGTCTTTTGCAACCATTAAAACAAACCTTTGGATTTTTGCCATCTATTATATCTTGCAAAACACCTCGCGCACCTGTCCCCAAGCCACATTCACCGTCGGTTTGAGGAGCAAATCCAATTAACTGGCTAGCTAAGAATTGAATAAACTTTTTATTGAGTATATCGCCCGTAGAAGAGCTTGCCTCTGATTCTATTTTTTTTAGTTGTGGATTGCCCAAATTCACTAGTGAGGGATTTATGGTTTTTAAAATTAAATAAGCCCCAGCCAGCAAAACGATACCAAAAACGGCGTTTTTGATGATATCTCTTGCTTCTGATTGATTAGCGGTGTTTCCCGGATTTACCGCATACTTTACTCCTCCATAAACAATCATCATTATTGCCAAAGCACTAGAAATGCCCAAGGCGTAAAGATAAAATTTATTAAGAAATTCCGCGGGGGATTTTGTTTCTTTGGGATTAGCAAAATCTGGATAACTTAAAGTGAAAGTCGAATTTTCCCCTAAAACATCATCTACCCAAAAGAGAAGATTGAATAAAGAAACAATTAAGAGAAGAAAGAGAAAAAATTTTTTAAATCCTAAAATCATAAATGCATTCTATTCTAACAATTAACAATTTAAAATAAAATTAACGAACATTGAAGGTGATACTTTTTGAAGAATTTTCTAGCTTGTTTTTTAAATTATACACCGCTCCAACAAGAGTTACATAACCACTCGGAGGAATATCAGCAATTTCTAACTTCAAAGAAAACTCATTGTCATTCGAAGGCTGAATCCAAGAATTATTAACCCTCCAATTCACTTTGAGAAAATTATCAGAGGCATTAAAAAAGAAGGGGAACAAATTAAAGTTTGCCACCTCTCCCACAGTAAAATAATTATCATTTTTCTTATAGCTTAAAACTGCCTCTGGTTCAGTAATTGGAATGTAAAAACGTTTGTTATAAAGAGAGGGGGTATTTTGAAGAGAAGTAAGGTCAGTATCAAAATATTCTCCTCGTATGTTTACCTCCAAAGCATCATGAGGAAAATTATCCTTAGTAATAACAACTTGTTGCAACCCCCTACCCTGAGTTAATTTTTCTCCGTTAACATACCAGATTATATTTCTATTTGAAAGATCTAAAACCTTTCCATAATCAGACTTATTGGTGCTTATCGCCTCAAAAGAAACGACAATTTTTGTTTGATTAACTGGTAAAATTTTTCCTTGATACCAAGAAGGGGCAAAGTTAAGTGCTTTCCAAGAAAAAACGAAGAGTGGCTCAGCAGCTCTAGTATCTCTTATTGAAAAAAATAAAAGTCCCCCAAAAATTCCTATTACCAGCCAGAGTTTTTTAGAAAATAAGGTGGTCATAAGTTCTTCTACTAAATATTATAACTCAAAAAAAATATCTCTGTCATTTTTTCTCTTGTTTCTTTATTTCTTTAAATTAATCGAGTTATTTATTATTTAAACTTTTTGGCAATTTTTCCAATTAATTCTGAATGACCTGAAATTTTTTCAATCCATTCGGGATGATTGGTAGCAATGATGGTTAAAACAATGGCGGTCGTCCTAACTGGCAAGATATCAATTAAAGGTATAAATTCAGATACTTGAGCAATAGCATTCTTACCAACTACCCCTTTTATCCCTTTAAGCCAAAGGTAGATTATAGTAATGGGACCAGTAAAAAAATCCACGATTAAACCAACAAAAATAAAAAAACCTGATAAATCAAGAAGTTCGAGTAGATCTCCTATTAAGTTTAAACCGGCTAAAAAAATAATTTCAACAAAATTAAATCGAGGATTATTTTCTTCCCGCCCACCTATTTCTTCATCGCTTTCCTCTTTATCTTCTCCATCATCTTCCTCATTCCTACCTTCTTCGTCTTCTGCTTGTTTTTCTGATTGCTCACTTTGAGCCTCCAGAGAGGAGCCATCTTGGCCACCAGCACTCTTCTGGCCCTCTTGTTGTTCTTTTAATTCTTCTGCCATAATTTATTAGCTTCTTAGATAAACTAAATTAAAGGCGTTTCTTCTCCCAATAACTGTTGAGGTTTGGTAGTAATAATTTTATCCTCAAAATAAGAAGCCACCACCTGAATAGCCACATGTTTAAGACCGGCAAAAAACAGCCCTTCTCCCACACTCGCTTCCAAAAGAAGATTTTTCTCGGCTTCAGTTAAACCGAAAGTTTTAGCCACAATATCAATAGAGGCGGGCGCTTGCTTTAAAAGCAATTGCAAAGAAGAGTTGGTAATAATCGGCTTTCCGTAAGGAGAGTTCAAGAAATCTTCCACCTCCTGAGTAATAGTAGTTAATCCTAAGTAATATTTTCTTCCTCTTTTAGCTAATCCAAAAAGAAAGGCGGCTCCTTCCGGGTATTTCATCATTACCCAAGCCTCATCCACTACCAAAATTCTTCTTTTTAATTCGGAACGAACTAAATTCCAAATAAAGTTCAAAATAACATACATTGCAATTGGTCTGAGCTCTTCCTCTAAATCTCGGATTGAGAAAACTACCAACCGGTTAGTAATATCAACATTGGTTCTTTGATTAATGAATCCGGAATAAGTTCCTTGAGTAAAGCGATAAAGTTTATCAGCCATCGAGCGGCCGCCCTCCATATTTCTTAAAACCGCCTCAAAATCAGAAAGAATGGGGGGTTCTAATTTAAGAAAGTTGGGATTTTCGGGGGTAATGTCTCGAGAAGCGTAAGTTTCAGTTAAAGCTCTATCTAAAATTGCTTCTTCTTCAACAGAAATATTGCCTAACATTATCTTTAAAAGTCCTGTTAAAGTAAGAATGTGTGATCGAAAAACATCAGCCGGGTCTTCTCCTTGGGGAACAATTGGAATATCAAATGGATTAATGTGCTGATCCGAAGTAAGAGAAATTTTAAAGTAAGTTCCCCCCACTGTATCACAAAGATTTTTGTATTCGTTTTCAGGGTCAATAACAATCACTTCAGTGCCAATCATTAAAGATCTCAAAATCTCCAACTTAGTAGCATAAGATTTACCTCCTCCTGATTTAGCGAAAACAACCATATTCCCATTTTCCAAAGAAAACCTATCAAAAATAATTAGCGAATTATTATGCTGATTAATGCCATACATAATCCCTTCCTCAGAGGTTAAATCCATCGAAACAAATGGGAAAAAGGAAGAAAGGGGTCCTGAATTAAGAGGAGTCCGAATAGCTAATTTATCCTGACACAAGGGAAGAGTAGAAACAAATCCATCAATCTGCTGAAAAATGGCTGGCTTTACATAAATAAGTTTACTTTCAAAAAGATTAACGATTAACTCTTCTAATTCGTTTAGTTTTTCCAAAGAATCACCATAAATTGTGATATAAACCGCCACCTCAAAAAGACGCTCTCGAGCTTGCTGAAGATTGTCCCGCAAAGCTTCGATATCAGCAAAAGCAGTTTCTAACATCGGATCACGGACAAATCCCTTGGATTCTCTTTCAGCAATTTCCGCCTCAATCTGAGCTGCTTTTTTGCGGAGCCTTCTTAAAGCTAAGGCTGTATCCACCGGGTGAACAAAAATAGAAATATCAAAAAGTTTTGCTACATTAACAATAGAAGAAAACCAACCACTAGAAAGATAACGCGGATAAGTAAAAACAAATAGAGTTTTAGCAAACTTATTGCCGATTTTTATGTGATTCTGGCTTACCTCTAATGCTGCCGGAGCAATCAAATCTCGAGTATCTTTTTCTTCTCCGCCCAAATAAGGTTTTACAATTTTTATATTTTCCATATAAAGATAAAAATTAGTTTAAGCATTCATAATTTAAGATAAAACTTCTTCCTTTTCACTTTTAGGTAGTTCTTTTTCGACGGTTTCCGGATTATAAAGATTATAGTAAAGCTCTATCAACTCTTCATCATTAAGAGGAACCGCCCTTAAGCCAATTCTTTCTAAGCCTATTGCCACCTGCTCTACTCTTTGTCTTAACTGGATAATGCTTTGCTCTTGACTTTCCTTTTGAGCGTTTGAGGCTTTTTTCTTAGAAGTTAAAAATGGCAAAAAATCAAAGAACCCTTTTTTCAAAGCTTGTGCTCCCCCAGCTTCATAAGGAACCACTACAAAAAAAGTTTTAGTCATAATTTCATTTTGTTTAACAAACTCTCTAATAAAAGAGATGTATTCATCTATCTGATTTCGCAGAAGCTCACTGGGCTCTTTCGAGCGAATAGCCTCCATTCTTTTTAAATAATTATCAATATTTAATTTTCGGGAATGAATAATAATCTGAAGAGAAAAATCCAAAGAATTAAGAAAATCTTGGTAAGCATTAGTAATAATGTCTTGCTCCTCCTCTGATTTTAATTCAAAGTTAATCCCCGCCACCATTAAAACCGCTCTTAAGGAGCCATCTTTCAAAAAAACTACTCCGTCCTTAATCTTTTCAACATCAACAAACTGCTGAGTAGAATTGGGAGGAAGAATTACCCTTTCTGTTGTTTTTTCGTCTTTTTCAGCCATAGTTTGGTTATTATAACATAAAACGATCGTCTTAAAAAAATAAAAAGAAGAATTATTAAGACAGGCTCTTTTCAAACTACCGATAATCAACTCTTTTGGCTACTTCGCGCTCACCGGTAAGTTTGCGAAAGACCATATACTGCTCCTTAATCTCAGCGATTGATTTTTTGGGAACTGATTTTTCTCTTTGAGGAATAGGATTTTTAGAAGTAGTCAAGTTTTGCCAAAGTTTGGAGACGCTGCTATAAATTCCAGCGGCTCTATCTTTTAGAGAATTTCTTTGAGCATTAACTACTGCTGTTGGAACAACAATTTCTTCTTCTACAATTGCCCTCTTCCAAAGATAAACCTTGGGTTTCCAAAAGAATTGAAAAGCGTAAAAAGTTAGTAAATAAAGAGGGCGTCCATTAATTTTTATAAAAGCAAAAAGAATTCCCGTTACAATTAAAACAAAAGAAACTATTACCCAAATAAATCGGGCTAAGATGAAAAAGAGAAAGAAAGAAATTAGCCCCGGCACCGCAATAAACGCAAACTGCTTTAAAGTAAGGGGACCAACAATTTTACTTTCTACATCTATAAATTGAGGGACTTCAAACTGAGCCATAGTAAATTAAATTAAAAATACAAAAAGCCACCAAAAGAATTTTATCACAATTTAGAAAGATCGATTGTTTGTTGAGGTTCTTGGGGATGAGAAGGGTTTTGCTGATCAATACTTTCTTTTTCCTCCTTATCCTTTGGCTTTAAATCAGTCTTAAAGGTGCTAATGTGAACAGTTTTAGAGGGTGAGCTGTCGTATTTTTTTATTACTACAGGAATTTTTCCTTTTTCTTCTGGTTCCTTTTTTAAAGTAATAGGAGTTTCGATGGTAGCCTGAGAAGACAACTCTTGGGTTTTGGAAGAGAAAGGAGGGTTCTTAAACGCTCCCTGAAAACCTCCAAAAGAAATCATCCTAAATTTATCCGTAGCTTTACTTTGAGTAAGCGACTCTGCTTCCTGATGAATAATTACCGGGCCCTCTTGAGTTTCTGCCGAGGGTTTCTTTTCTTCTTGAGAAACCTCTTTAGCTTGAGTAGCTGTTTTTGTTTCTTCGATTTGAGTTTCTGGCTTAATTGTTTCTGAAGAAATAATTTGAGGCTTGGGCTCAGCTAAATCTTTTTTACTTATTTCCTCTGCTTCTACCTTTTTTACCTCCTCTGGCCTTTCTTCAAGAGCGGGTTTTGACACGGCTTCGGTTGGCTTAAGATTTAAGGTTAAATCTTCCTCTTCTTTTTTTAAAATAACCTGAGAAGGACCGACAGCGGGTTCCTCAACTTGATGAGGCTCAATTGCTCCTACTTGAAACTTTAAATAAACCTCTTCAATCTCTTTTCGGAAAGGAGAAAAAATCTTTTGCTCTAACTGATGATAAATATCCAAAGCCAGCCTTGGATCAATGTTTAAAGATTCTTTTATTTCCTTATACAAATCCTGAAGATGGATAAAACCTAAAAAAACTCCTCGAACAATCCTTAAAAGGTTTAAAAGTCTATCCTCATTCAACCCGAAATTCGAGGATAATTTTTCAATTTCGCCAATAAGTGATTCGGAATTTATAGCGTCTTTCAAGATTTCAGGAATATTTTTCCATCTCTCCAATATCTCTTTTTGACTAGCGTAATACATAATGCAATAACATTGACTAAATTATTAGTTATTATTACGGGGTAGAGCCTCCACCCGCGCCCCCTCCGGCAGCACCCCCTCCAGCAGCACCTCCTCCGCCACCAGCACTTGGAGCAGAAGATGGAGGAGGGCCTCCGTATGCAGACCCCAAAGCATCACTTATTATTGACTTTTTTATTCTTTCATACAATCTTTTTTGCTCTGGAGTAAGAGTCTTGCTATTAGCCTTGAATTCATCAACAATTTTTTGAACTAGATTTGAATAAATTTCAAGCGCTTGATCCCTATTACCCGTTTTATAAGCATTTCTTGCTTTATTCAATTCGGTTGCGACAAAATGCCTATCCACCCCAGGCAAAAGATTTTCCAAATTCATATATAATGTAGCGGCATACTCGTACATCTGCTCTCCTTCTAATCGAGAAGCTACTCTATAAAATCTCTTACCTGATGGATCCTGATTTATTTCTTTAGCAACACTAGCAAGATATGCTCTTTCTCCATCGCTTAAATCAGCCATTTCGTCAGGATTTCTACCAAATAAACCCTTTCCAACCTTTCTCCAATCAGCATCACTAAGCTTACTAACAAATTCTCTGGTTGCTTCACTTAAATCCTCCACAGCCTTATTAAAAGTTATCGCCCCTTTAGAAAGTTTGGATGCAGCTTCATCGATTTTATCTTGAATCTTTGCAGAAACTCCAAATGATTTTTCGATCTCTCCAAATTCTTTACCCTTACCCAATTTTTCGTAGTCGGATTTCATTTTAAGAATCTCTCTTTTCCCGCCAAGTCTTGCGATGGTCTCCTTATCTAACCAATCACGTTCTTGCAGAAGAGAAACTACCGCTTGCTTTTCTACCCCACTAACGGCTCCGGCTATAGATTGAAGTCTCTTTTTGTCATATTTAGAATATTTTTTTCTTGCATATTCAAAGCTCTCCGCAGCTTTTCTTTCTGCTAAGGCTCCAACTGCTACACCTCCTCGGGCAAGAGCGTGAAGACCGGTCCATTTTGCAATTTTAGAACCAGCGGTTTTTTTAGCAATCCATTCTCCAGCTTTACCGATGCCTTTCCCTGGGACTCGTGCAACCCTATAGCCAGCTCTCTTTGCTTTTCCTTTGGCCCATCCACTAACCCGTTTTCCCCATGTTTCAGCCCTGTTTAGTACAAACGACGCCCCCGCAAATCCCATTGTTTGAGAAATCTTTAATCCTCCTAAAAGAAGCGCTCCTGCCATTAAGGGAAGCATTAAATTTTCAAACCCAATCCCAGCAATACTCCCTGATTGAGCAGAAGAAACAACCTCTTTGGCTCGCGAACCAAAACCACCATCACTTCCACTTAAAAATACTAGAGTTATGTTAATGAAAAAAAGAATAAGAGGAGGCATAAAAACCCAGTGAATAAAAGATTGCCACCATTTTTTCCAATAGCCAGAGGTAGCAGGAAAAACCCATAAAATCCAAACTATCGGAGAAAGAATAAGCAAAAAAGCTAGATTAAAGTATCTTAGAATTAAGTAGAGAGCCATAGCCAAAAGGGTAATAAAAACAAAAAACATCACCAAGGTTGAAACAAGAACCCCTCCAAATTCATAAAAAACAATAGAAAGTCCGCTTTCATCTTTCTTTTTTATTTCATTTATTTCAGATTGATCTGGTATGCTTTCTATCATCAGATTTTCTTCCTCTTCAGAGGGCCCTCCTTCTATAATTCTAATAACCATACTCTTATCTACAATCTTTCTAGCTAAAGCATCAATCGAACCGTTGCTGGAAGAAGAAATAAAAAAGTTAGAGAAAACATCTGAAAGACTAATAATAGAAGAAGCAATTACTAAGCTAAAATTTACTAAAAGAGCAGCGGCGATAAATTTAGGTAATAGCGTCTGATAGGTATAACTCTTAAATCTTAGGATCGTAGCTACTGCAATTACTATAATCCCGAAAACAAAGCCCAAATTAGCTAAATCTCTAAAAATAGTCCAACCGATTAGAATAAAATGATTTTCGTTCAAATCCGAGAGAAGATTTAAATTAACATTGAAAGCAAAATTCAAAGTAAGCCCGGCAAATTTAAAAAGAACCGCCCCCACAAACCAATGAAACGCTCCAATAGCAAAAGTTAAGAGGTTGAGAACAAACCTTAAAGCGGCACTGCCGAGACCTAAAATTGCTGACTGAGCCTCTGCTATTTGATAAAACCCTAGTGATAAATAAATTAAGAGAATTAAGAGGATAATTTTCTGAGATTTCCGCCAAAAAAACCGATTTTTTTCTTTTTTGTTATTTTTTTTAAATAATTCCGTCATAAATCAAGCAATGAATTAGGGAGTTGGTTGAGATGTTGAACAATTAATATCGTCCCTTGATAAAACAGCATAAATATTAGAAAGCATCAGCAAAAGATTGCTCTCTTGGCCACCGTTAACCAACTCAACATCCTGAACAATAATCTGATAATTTCTTTCAAAGGAGGAGAGTTTATTTAAAGCATTCACTACCTCAGTTTGTGGAGGATTTTCCTGACTTAACAAAGAATCAATTTCGTTTTTATTTGCTTCAGCTTCTGTTTTAGCTTGAAGAGCAACGGCATTCAAATTTTTAACTAAATCAACTAATTCAGCAACAGTATAAATCTTCTTTGTCCCCCCTCCTTCGTCTACTTCAACCTGCATATTTCTTACCGAACAATTAGGATCCTCCAAATTTTTGGATTGAATAAGCGACAAAATTTGATCGGTAGCTGGAATCAAATCCTGCTCTAAATAAGTAATTATTTCCTGATACTTTTGTTGAGCATCTTCTAAATCCTGTTTAAATCTACTTCCTTCGAAATCTTCAAATCCAGTACCCGCCAAATCTCCGCTCTCCACTCCATAAGAATTTCCTCCCTTTGAACCAGAAGAGAGTCCTTCTCTTATCATTTTAGCTACAATAGCATTGACAATCGCCGCGATCGCACTTTGGACATTAGCTGAATAATCAAAATCCCCTCCCATCGCCTCCATAATTGCATCAGAAACCATTTGGCCCGGAGTAAGAATGCCCTCCTGAGCGCAACCCCCTCCTATCGCTTGATCTCTTAATAGACCCTCAACACATTCGCTTACACTGTTAAATCCTTGAGCTTTATATTCTGGATTCCCATTAGCATCTCTTCCACTACAAAAAGCCACTATCTCTTCACGCGTTCTTCCATCCCTGCTTGCTAAACACGTTTTCTGACCCAAAAATCCTCCCGAAGACTCAGCCTCAGATTTTCTTTTTTCTTTCTCTTCTCCAAATTTTTTCAAAAAAGAATCCTGAACTTTCCAAGAAAACAAATATGGATTAACATCAGGAGAAAAGGCTATATCCAAAGAAACCCATCCGCCTCTTTCAATCAGACTAGAAATATTTTGCAAATTAGCTTTAAATTCATCGAAGGTACAACTTATTGGTAAACCATAATAAGGTTTATTAGTAACACCCACCATCCCCAGAGAAGCTTGGACAGAAAAAGTGAGCGCTTGGACACTAAAAGGATTACACAAATCTATTTTTCCCTCCGATACTCCTTTTATATAATTATTAAACTCATCAAAAGCAACATTAGCGACGTTTTCCTTTAAAAAACTTCCCCAATCAGAAACATATAAGCTCCCTTCCTCAATAGATTTAACAATGTCCTGCTGCATTTTCATAATAATGATGCGGACAATTAAGTCACGATATTTTTTATCTAGCGCATCCCAAACAGCCTGAGCTTTTTCCCAAAGCAAGCTTATAAATTCTGGGACGCTACCAACTTCAAAAGAAGGCCATGATGCTTCTGCTACTTTTGGTTTAACAAGAAAAAGAGCCAAGGAAAATTCCGCCAACAAAGAAAAAAGAATAAAAAGGGAAACTAATTTTTGAAAAAAATCTTTCATAAACTAAAAATTGTACCGTTGAGAAAGCTTTTTAAATTCCCTATCTAAATAGTTAACATCTGAAGAAATTATAGAAAATCCATCTTTAACTGCCAAGTAGGCACGCACCGGATCGTCTTCACCAGTAACGATTGCTTCCAGAAAAACAAGAGAGTTTTTTATAAAAGCTAAAGTTCTTTTATGAAAAGAGACGAGACCGCTAGGAACCGGCAAGTTCTTTAACTTTTCCTCTCCCTGTTTTAAATCAGAGATAATTTGTTTTAGCTGACTAGAATTCTGAGGACTTTCCGGATTTAAAAGTAAGTCACCAAATTTATCTAAATCATTTGCCAGACTTCCTCCTGCTTGAGAAAAAATAAGGCCGTATTCTCGACCATATTTTTGAATAGTTTCTAAAGAATTATCTTGAATTATTTTAAGCTGAGTTTCGTCAATTTCTTTAATATCTCGAACAAAGCCCAGAGGATTTTCCTTCAAAATTTTTTCCACATCAAAAGAGTCCAAATTAATTGACTGGAGTTGCTGAGTAAAATTTTTGGGAGATTTTTTAATTTGAGAAAAATCAACCTTGGAAAGAAATTCCGAGGCAAGATTTTGAGAAACTAGATCAGTTAAATTTAAAGAATTATTGTTTCCCGTTGAAGATCTAAAATCAGAATCGGAACTTTTCAAGTCAGAAGAATTGGGATTTAATTCTTCTATCCATTTTAAAGAGCTTCCCTTCCCTGCATTAAAATTAACCTCCGGTTTAGCAGAGTTTTTTTCCTCTTCAAAAAAGGAGTTGTTTTCTTGAAAAGACAAATTTTTCTTCGAGCCCAAAAATAACCAAGAACCAAAAAATAGGACAACAATAACCCCAAAAACAAAAAAAGGATTTTTGTAATTTATTTTCAGCATCTTCTAAGAAGTTTTTAACTTCAATAAATTATATCACTTACTTTTCTTAAAAAAAAGAAAAAGTTGCCAGAAACTTATTAATTTTCTTCGGAAATTCTCTTCAATAAATCCAAAATTAAATTTAAAGACAATTGCTGAGGACGAAGATTTTCCTTTAATCCTAAAGAAGAAAGCGAGGAAAGGATTTTTTCTCTCGGATACCCACCCGCCATTAGATTATTAACGATAGTTTTGCGAGGTTGCTTGAAAAGAACTCTAATAAAATTAAAAAACTCTTTTGCTTTCAAGAAACTTTTTCTATTTAGAGCTAATTTTTTAGTTTTCAAAGAAATTACCGCCGACTCCACTTGAGGAAGAGGAGAAAAACTTCCTCTTTTAACCAAAAACAAAATTCGAGGATCCGCCCAAAACTGAATACTTGCCGCCAAAAGATTCATCTTTGGGGGTTGAGCACAAATCCGCAAAGCCAACTCTTTCTGGAGAAGAAAAACTATCAAAGAAGGCTTCCTTTCAAGCTCGCTTATCTTTCTTAGAAGATAGCCGGTGAGATAATAGGGGATATTACCTACAACCTTATTAATTTTCTCTTGTATAAAGAAGTCTTGAGAGGAAATAATTTTAAGAATGTCTTCCTCAAGAATTAAAAGATTGGGGAAAGAAGCGGAAGGAAAATCTTTCCTTAAACACTCTATCAGCTTTTTATCTTTTTCTACCGCAATTAATTTTATTTTTTTTCCGGCAGCAAGAATTTCTTTAGTTAACTCCCCATGGCCCGCTCCAATTTCTAAAACAATATCACCATCCTTTAAATCCAAAACCGAAACAATCTTTCTTAAAACGTTTTTATCTTTTAAAAAATGCTGACCTAATTTTCGCCCCATAATAAGAAGTTATCTTCAATTATAATCAATCCAGCCCTCCTCGTCTTCCAAATTCCTTCCCCAAAACTCCACCTTTTCGGGAGGAATTTCATAAAGAAACCGGGAAGGGGTGCCATAAAAATTTAAAAAAAGTTCTTTTCGAGCTCGAGTCATTGCAACATACATTAAACGCCTTTCCTCTTCTAGATCCGGTAAAGAAAAAAGTGATCTTTGATGAGGAAGAATTCCTTCATTTACTCCTGCCACCAAAACCACATCAAACTCCAATCCCTTAGCTAAATGAATAGTCATTAAACTAGGAACTAAGGGATTTTTTGTTTTTCTTTTTCTTCTTTGCCAAGTAAGATCAAGCGGACTTACCAAAGAAACTTTTTCCAAAAAATCAGCCAAAGATTCAAATTGAGAAGCAAAGTAAATTAATTCCTGAATGTTTTCCCAGCGCTCTTGATAGTTAGAATAATCCTTTTTTAACCTTTCTAAGTAATTGGTAATTTTCAAGAAGGCCTCAATTAATTGAAGAGGAGGCGCTTCTTTTTTAAAAGAAGAAAGGGCTTCTTCCCAAAGAAGAGTAATTTTCTGAGAAAAATTAGTTTTTAATCTTTCTTTACTTATCTCATCATTGGGGTTAAAAGCTAACCGCAAGCCAGCAACAACATCTTTTATTTCCTTTCTTTCATAAAAAGAAAAAGCTCCGAAAAGATTATAATCTTTGCCCGCCTCCAAAAAAAGTTGCTCCAAAGGACGGCTCTGAGCATTGGTTCGAAAAAGAATGCCCACGCTTTTGCCTTGATTAGCAAAGTAACTGGCTTGTTCAACAATAAAATTCGCCTCCTCAAATTCGTCTTGGTGTTCCACTACTTTTATTAAGGAACCTTCTTCATTTTCCGTCCAAAGATTTTTTTTCTTGCCTAAAGTGTTTTTAGAAATTAAGACCGAAGAGGACTCAATAATATTTTTTGTTGAGCGATAATTTTGTTCCAAAAAAACCACCTTCGCTTGAGGCCAATCATGCTCAAAATTTAAAAAATTGCGAAAATCAGAAAAACGAAAGGAATAAATCGATTGAGCATCGTCTCCCACCACATTTAAATTTCCTTTCTCTCCCACCAAAAGACGCAATAACCAATACTGAGCCGAGTTAATATCTTGATACTCATCAACCAAAATATAATGGTAGCGTTTTTGATGCTTTTTCCTAATTTCCTCGCTATTTTTAAAAAGCCAAACTACCTTTTGGATTAAATCATCAAAATCAAAGGCGTTGTTTCTTTCCAAAGCTAATTCGTAATCCTGAAATATTTCCCAAATTAAATCCTTTTTTTCTTCTTCTGATTCTTCAAAAAATCTTTTTTCTTCCACTAACTCATTTTTAATCCAAGAAAATTTTTTCATTAAAGTAGCCGGATAAAAAGAGGATAAACTCTTCTCCTTAACAATTTTTTTAATCAGTCGCAGAGAATCATCATCGTCAAAAATAGAAAAATTGGGGGTTCTTTTTAAAAGTTTAGCCTCTTCTCTTAAGATCTTGGCTCCCAAAGAATGAAAGGTTCCAACAAAAGGGAAGTGGTTAATTTTTAATTTTTCTTTACTGATAAAGTTTTTAACTCTTGATTTCATCTCTTCGGCCGCTTTGTTAGTAAAAGTAATAGCTAAAATTTTTTGGGGATCAACTCCTTTTTGGGTAATCAAAAAAGCTAACCGCGCTGTTAGAGTTTTGGTTTTTCCCGAGCCGGCGCCGGCAACAATCAAAAGCGCCCCCCCCTCCCAAAAAACCGCCTCCTTTTGTTTTTCATTTAAATCTCGAAACATTTTTCAAACAACAATAATCCTTACTTAGTAAAGGAAACAAAAACACCAAAAAGAAAAACTATTCTACCTTATTATAAGATAAAAAATCACTACCCCCAAAAAGAAAACCGCCGCCTTATAAAGAACTTTTTCGGAAAAATTTTTTCTAACCGTTAACCCGAAAAGAGAGCCGCCAAAAATCAAACCCCAAACTTTTAAAAAGAAATCATTCCCGGATAAAAATAGGAACGAAAGAAAAACTAATAATCCTAAAGCGCCACCCAAAATCAACTTAGCTGTTTGAAGTCCCGCTACTACCGGTAAGGTTTTTATAACTCCTGCCTGATCCCCCTGAAAATCAGATAAATCTTTCAAAGAAACCAAAATCATCATTACTAAAAGATAAAAACCAATAAAACCCGAGGGGATATCCAAAATATTTTTTTCCGGGAAGATCCAAAAAAATCCTCCCCAAGCAAAAAAGAGAAAAGCTAAGGCCACCAAGAAAGTATTTATCAAAAAGAATCTTTTCAAACGAAAGGGAGGGGCCGAATAAAGAAAGGCTAAAAACAAAGAAGCTAAAACAAAAAGAAACAAATGAAAACTCACACTCATCGCTCCCATCAAAGATAAAGCTGCTAAACTAACGGCTATTCTTAAAGAACTTTTTTCGCTTATTTTTCCGCTCACCAATGGTCTTGAAGGATGAGCCAGGATATCTACCTCCTTATCAAAAATATCGTCAAAGAAGGCTGTTGCTCCATAAAAAAGAATTGCTATCAAAAAAAGATTAATCAAAGCAATAAGGTTTATGAAAGAAAAAGAAGGATACCAACTAAAAAGATAAATTCCTACTCCTCCCCCTAAAAGAGCGGTTAGAAAGAAATCGAAACCCTTACGAAGTCGCAAATTTTTAAAAATTACGCCAACCAAATCTTTTTTCCAGAAAGAAACAACTAAGCCTAAAGCCAAAATTAATAAAGGAAAAAGCAAAGAAGCCAAGACTAAATCCAGCCAAACATTAAAATTATAACTAGAAAGATAACTAAAATACCCCTTAGCTATTAAAATCTCTTTTTGATGATGAAAAAAGAGATCTAAAAGAGAAGGTAGAGGATAAAACTTTTGAGGATTCTGAAAAATAATTAAAAAACTTGGTAAGCTTCCAGCTAAAATCAAAAGAAAGTAAGAAATAACCGCTGCCATTAAAGCTCGCCACCATTTTTTAGTTGACCAATAAACAAAAATCACCAAAGCTAAAAGAGAAAGGAAAATCTGCAAACGCAAAGAAAGGCTAAAATTAGAATTTTCAAAAAAATTCAAGAAAGTATTAAAAATGGTCTTAAAATCACTCGCGTACAAATAACTAACAGAAAGCTTTACGGACTCTCCCAAAATAAGAGGAAAAAGAAGAGGAAAAAGAATAAAGGGATAAAAAATAAGAATTAGTTTTAAGACAAAATCAATCGGTCTTTGAGAAAACCAGCTAACTATTAAAGAAGAAAACAAAAAAGAGACTCCATACCAGAAAAAGTAATGAAGTAAAGAAGAAATAGGCAAAAAACCATTAGCTGGCCCCAAAGCCAACAAACTCTCTAACAAAAACCTGAAAAAAACGATAATAAAAAAGAAGGCGATTCCCGTTCCTAAATCGATTTTTATCTTCTCTATTTTGAGAAAAAACTTATCTAAAAAGGAAAACATAATAAATTTCTACTGGTTAACTTTTTCCCTATAAGAAAGAGCTTCGCTTAAAAAATCAGCTTTTACCTCTTCACTTTCTTCCATATCAGCGATAGTACGAGCTACCTTTAAAACTTTAAAGTAACCTCGAGCCGAAAGAAAGTTCCTTTCCATGGCTTTTTCTAAAAGAACTTGAGCTCCTTTATCTAAATTAACACAATTTTCAATTTGTTTGGAGGAAAGCTCGCTATTAGTAAAGATATTAAGATTCATTTTTTTCATCCGTTGACGCTGAATTTCTCGTGCCCGATTAACTTTTTGAAAAATTTTTTCAGTTTCCTCAAAATCAGCTTCCTTTTTAAAATCAGAAATTTCCAAATTGTTTACCCAAATATGAATATCGATGCGATCCATCAACGGACCAGAGATTTTTCTTTGATATTTAATCACTTCATAAGGAGAGCAGCGACACTCTCGCCGGCTATCCCCCGCATATCCGCAAGGACAAGGATTAGCAGCTGCCACCAACATAAACTTTGAAGGCAGAGTCAGAGTTCCGCGAGAGCGACTAATGGTCACCTTACCATCTTCCAAGGGTTGTCTCAAAGATTCCAAAACATCGCGATGAAATTCTGGGATTTCATCTAAAAAAAGTACTCCTCGGTGAGCCAAGCTTACTTCACCGGGACGAGGAGTTTGCCCACCACCAATTAAAGCTACCAGAGAAGCAGAGTGATGAGGAGCACGAAAGGGGCGCCAGCTCACAAAAGGTTTTTCTGTCAACAATCCGGCCGCGCTGTAAATCTGAGTTATTTCTAAAGCCTCTTCAAAAGAAAGATCGGGCAAAATAGAAATCAAAGATTGAGCCAACATTGTTTTTCCGGCTCCCGGCGGCCCCGACATAAAAAGATTGTGGCCTCCAGCGGCTGCAATTGAGAGCGCTCTTTTAGCTACCTCCTGTCCTTTAATTTCTGAAAAATCAACCTGCTTAAATCTTTCAGGAAAAAATTCTTGAGTCTCAAGGGGTTGAATTAGTTCCTTTTCCTCTAAGTGATTAATTAATTGAACCAGAGAAAAAACTGGATAAATATTTATTCCCTTAACAAAAGCGGCTTCTTTGGCATTTTGCCAAGGAACAAAGACGCTTTCGAAACCCTTCTCTTTGGCCATCTGACAAATATTAAAAACCCCTCGTACCGGACGCAATTCTCCATTTAAAGAAAGTTCTCCCAAAAAAATTTTTCTTTTGGTATCAAAAGATTTGATTTGCTGAGAAGCTAAAAGATAACCCAAAGCAATTGCCAAATCATATTGAGAGCCGTTCTTTTTTAGATCAGCGGGGGCCAAATTCACTGTTACCTTTCGGTTTTCTCGAGTGGGAGGTTTAATCTTTGAGTTTTTTAAGGCTGAAGAAACTCTTTCTCGAGCCTCCGAAACCGCTTTATCAGCTAAACCCACAATATTAAAAGAAGAAAGCCCGATATGAATATCGGTTTCTACCTCTACCACGTAAGGAGTAATGCCTTCTACTTCCGCACAAAAAATTTTAGAAACTCCTTGTGCCACGCCCGAAAATTTTAATTTTAGCCTCCTTAAACTTCCTGGTGAAGTGATAAATTCAAAATCTATCTTTTCTTGTTGCACTCTTTACAGTAGCGAGCTTCGGGAGTCATTTCTAAAACCTCTTCTTCGATTTCTTTACCACAATCTTCACAGATCCCATAAGTTCCCTTTTCTATCTTAATCAAAGCAGATTCAATATTGCCCAACTTGGTCTTTAAAGAAGCAAGAGTCGAAGCTTTGTTAAAATACTCTTCCGCTTCTTCAGTTTCATCGTCGGTCCCTGGCTCATCTCCCATATCAACAGGAGTTTCAGCTTCTTTAATCTCCGCCAAAACCTTTTCTCTCTCCTCTAAAAGAAGTGATTTGTATTTTTTTAAATTATCCAGTAAGGCCATAAATTAAAATCTTAAGGATTAGTAGAAGTCGAAGAGGTGGCTGATGAAGGAACAATTTCCTGGGAAGAGGGCAAAGTCTTTATCCTTTTTATGATATCTACCATTTGATTATAAGAGGTGGCAAAAATCAGATAATAACGATCACCAACCTGATACCAGCCGTATTCAAAAACATTGCTGCTTTTTACATCAAAAGGTAAAAATCTTACCGCTACTCCCTCTATCTGCCCATCTTTAAACTCAACTTTAGCAGGAGAAGAAACCTGAGCCACAAAAAGATTAGCAACCTCAGGAACATTTTTCTCTACAACATTTACCAAAGATTTAAGAGTTTCCACCAAAGAAGGAGAATCCTTTAAGGTGAAGACTAATCCAAATTTTGCTCCTCCTACTTTGTCATAATAAAGCCAAGAGGTGAAATCTCTTTCTACTAAAGGAGCAAGAGCCGAGCCAATATTTGGCCAAAAAGCCGATAAAAACTGGGAAGACTCTATTAATTTCCCAGAAGAATCAACAAAACTCAAATCTTTAGTGCTACCAACCACCAATTTTTCTAAAGAAGCATCCTTAATTGCTTTTTTAAAAGAATCCAAAGAACCATCTACCGTAGAAACCCCTGCTTTAGTGGGAGAAACAATAAGTGATTGATGAACCAAAGGAGTTTCTTCTACTGTCGCTGGTTGTTCCTCTGTTGCTGGTTGTTCTTCTATAGAAGGTGTTGGTTCTTGAGAAGGAGTTTCAGGTAGAGCCACAGGAAGTTGATTTTGAGCTTCTTCACTGACATTACTTACATTCACCGGAGGTTTTTGCTTAAGATAAGTAGTCAAATAATAAGCTCCAAAACCAACCGCTCCCACTAAAACTAATATTCCGATAATTGTTAAAAGAGATTTTAAACTAAAAGAGCGAGAAGTAGCTTCCGGTGCTGATGATGAAGCTGATTGAAAAGTGCTGGGTTCGGCCGGTTGAGTCGGCTGAGATAAATTTTCCGGCGTTGGTGAAGAGGTTGAAGGAGGAGTAAATGAAGGCTGACTGGAGGGAGTTTCTCTTAAAGCTGAAAGTTCAGGTGCACTTACTATTTGTGATTGAGGAGTCTCTCCACCACTTTCTTGAATTGAACTTAAATCCGATTCCATACTTCGAATGCCTACTTGTTGTTGCTGAGGTGGTGGAGGAGGAACGTTTCCCGCTGGCTGAGAAGCGAAATTGGGATCTTGAGGATTAATTTGAGAAGGATTGGTGTATTCCATATTTTTGTAAATTAATATTAAAAAACTCTTTATAATATCTTAACCCTTTTTTGAAAAAATAAAAAGAAAGAATAAATTTTCTTGCCCGAGATTTTAATAAAGTATACCTCAAAAAAAAGAAAAAATAAACAAAGCAAGATCTCTTACAAGATCTCTTAATTTTTACAAACCAGATCTTAAAATATGCTAAAATAAAGAGATGAAAAAACTTCTCTTGATTGATGCCAACTCTCTTATTCATCGCTGTTTTCATGCGCTTCCTCCCTTAACCAATAAAAAAGGAGAGCCCACCGGTGCTCTTTACGGAGTTTCCACCATTCTTCTAAAAATCCTTCAAACTAAAAAACCTGATTTTGCGGCAGCTCTTTTTGATCGCCCCGAACCCACCCTAAGAAAGCAAAAATTTGCTGAATACAAAATTCATCGGCCCCCCACCCCCAACGAATTAGTACTTCAAATCAATAAAGCTCATCAACTTTTTGAAAGTTTCTCCATTAAAACCTTAGAATTGATTGGTTACGAAGCTGATGATTTAATCGGCACTTTGAGCCAAAAATTTAAAAACGAAGTCCAGGTAATTATTCTCACTGGAGATTTAGATACTCTCCAATTAGTAGAAAATCAAAAAGTAATTGTTGAAACTTTTAAGAAAGGAATTTCTCAAACCGTTTCCTACAATGAAGAGAAAGTAAAAGAAAGATATGATGGCCTTTCTCCCGCTCAATTAGTCGATTATAAAGCTTTGGTGGGAGATCCTTCCGATAATATCCCGGGCGTTTCCGGAATTGGCCCCAAAAGCGCTACTGAAATTCTTAAAAAGTATCAAACTTTAGAAAATTTTTTAGAAAAAGGAAAGAAAGAAAAAGTTTATGAAAAAATAGCCAACAACAAGAAAATAGCTCTTCTTTCCAAAGAATTAGCCACTATTAACACCGCCGTTCCCTTAGAAATAAAATTAGAGGATCTTACCTTTGCTCCTCGGCTTTCTAAAATCGAGGAATTTTTCAAAGAAAATGATTTCAATAGCTTAATCAAAAGGATAAATCTAGAAGAAGAGACCCCTTCAAAAATCTCATCCAAAGAAAATCAATTTCAAAAAACCCTTTTTCTTAAAGAAGATCAAAAGCCAAAAAAGAAAGAGGTGGTTTTTTTAGATAAAGAATCTCTTGCTCAAAATCCAAAGGATTTTCTTGACAAAGAAAAAGTCAAGGTGGGCTATCATTTAAAGGAAATTATTAAGCAGCAGCCGATCGCGCTCCCTTTTTTTGATGTAAAAATCGCTCTTGAGCTTTTAGAAATAAAAACTCAAACTTGGCAAGAAGCTAGCCAAAAAACATTAAAAGAAAAAAATCTTCCCGAAAAAGAATTTCTTTCGCGAATTTATCCTTGGCTGTTGGAAAAAATAAATCTTGCTGGTTTAAACAAAATTTTTTTTGAAATTGAAATGCCCCTTATTCCGGTAATCGCGGAAATGGAAAAAAATGGGGTTTTGATTGACTTAAAAAAACTCAAAGAAATTCAGAAAAAAATTAATCAAGAAGTCTTAAAAAAAGAAAAAGAAATTCTCAAAGAAATGGGAGAAGAAATTAATCTCAATTCTCCCAAACAACTTCTTGGCTATTTTCACAAAAAAGGAATAAAAATTACCTCTACTGCCGCCGAAAAACTGGAAAAGATTGCTTCTCATTATCCCTTAGCTCAAAAAATTCTTGACTACCGAGAAATTTTCAAACTTAAAACCACCTACCTTGATCCTTTAGAAAACTTAATTCAAGAAGACGGCCGCCTTCATCCCACCTTTCTTCAGTTAGGAGCCGCCACCGGCAGGCTTTCTTGCCAAAACCCTAACCTTCAAAACATCCCCCAAGAATCATCTTGGGCGCCATTAATAAGAAGCGTTTTTAGAGCCCCAGAAGATTTTCTTTTAGCCTCCTTTGATTACTCACAAATTGAATTGAGAGTTTTGGCTCATCTTTCTCAAGACAAAAATATGATTGAGGCTTTTATTAAAGATGAGGATATCCATACTTTAACTGCTCAAAAAATATTCGGAGTAAAAAAAGAAGAGGTAACCCCTCATCAAAGAAGATTAGCCAAAACTTTAAATTTTGGAATGATTTACGGGATGGGATACCGAGCGCTTGCTCAAACTGCCAAAATCTCAGCTCAGGAAGCTAAAGAATTTATTAAAAAATATTTTCAACAATTTCCTTCTATTAAAGACTGGCAAGCGGAAATCTTAAAATATTGTCGTCAAAACGAAATTTTTGTTAATATCAACGGCCGCTTTCGCAGCCTTCCTTATATTAACTCACCCAACCAATTTCTCGCTTCTCAAGCCGAAAGAGAAGCTTTAAATATGCCTACTCAAAGTTTAGCGGCTGATATCTTAAAATTAGCAATGATTAAGGTTTTTTCCTACCTTCAGGAAAATCAACTTGCTTCTAAAATAAAAATTATTCTTTCTATTCACGACGAACTAATTTTTGAAGTTAAAAAGGAGTTAGCTCAGGAAAAATATCTAAAAAAGATAAAAGAAATTATGGAATCGGCTTACTCTTTAAGGGTTCCTCTTAAAGTAAGAATTAAAACAGGAGAAAACTGGGGACAACTGGAATAACTTTTTAACTAAAGCTCGAGAGGTTTGATTACCACTCTTCTTTCCTTTCCTTCACCTTCACTTTCTGTTTTTAAATCTGGATAAGTAGCCAGCTGAAGATGAACAATTCTTCTTTCATAAGCGTTCATTGGAGGAAGGGTTACCTTTTCTTTGGTAAGAATCGCTTTTCGAGCCCCAGCTTTGGCTAATTTAATAATCAATTCTTCTCTTTCCTTGCGATAATTATTTATATCCACAAAAACCGGCCCCCAACCTTTCTTTTTTAAAATACTTTTTAAAATAAAGTCTAAGTCGTTTACTAAATGAGCCAAATGTCGAGACAAAAAATGGCCGTCGTTTATAAAAACCGAAAAACGGCGCGACTCTTCTGAAAAAGTAATCGAAAAATCACTAAACCCCATTAGACTAATTAACTGCTGAAGAATTTCCTGAGCTTCGTTGTTCATCTTCTTTTCCTCTTAATTTCCTATTAATTATTACTTGTTGAATAACTGAAAAAACGGAGGTTGTCAACCAATAAAGACTAATTGCCGAAGGTAAGGGATAAAGAATAATTAAAGTTAAGAAGGGACCAAAGAAAATCATCTGTCGGGAAAATTTTTCTGCTAATTCCTGAGAAGAACCTGACTTTTCTTGATTTTGGAGAACTCTTTTTTCTTTTTTGTTTTTACTCAAATCCAGTAAAAGCTTTGACTGAAAATATTGGAAGAGGGCCGCTAAAATCACCAAAATCAAATTTCTTTGATTAAGATTAACTACCCCCAAAAAAGAATAACTAATATCTTGGGGGATTTCAATAAAGGAATAAAGATTTTTTAAAATCTCCGCCGAAAAACCTCCCCAAAAAACCTTATAAAGGGCAATTAAAATAGGCAACTGAATAATCATCAACAAAAAACCAGAAAAGGGATTAACCTTGTGTTGCTTATAAACCGCCAACATTTCTTGAACTTGCTTTTCTTTGTCGTCTTTATATTTTTTTTGGATCTCTCTAATTTGAGGAGAAATTTTTTGAAGAACCGATTGACTTTGAGCGCTTTTATAAAAAAGCGGCAAAAGCAACAATCTTACCAAAATTGTTAAAAGAATAATGGCTACCCCCAAATCACTCCAAACAAAGTTATAAAGAAAAAACAAAAGGTTTAAAAGGGGGCGGTAAAGAAATTCATTAAAAAGATAGCTCATTGTTAAAATTAAGACTTAATTATTTTTCTAATTCAAGAAAAGATTTTTTTAATTTCTTCTTCCAATTCTTTTTTGGTTTCCTTGTTTAAGAAGGAGGCTTGAGGCTTAAGAACCACCACCACATCCAATCCAGGTCTTTTAAAAAAATCTCCCTTCCTTAAAATTTCATAAACAATTCTTCTTAAGCGATTCCTCAAAACCGCCTTTTTAAAGGAAGAGGAGTTAGCCACTACTGCAAATCGAGAAAAATCGTTTCGAGAAAAATAAATCTTTGCGGAAAAATATTTCGAGGAAACAACTTGATCAGGCTTTCTTTCTTGTTGAGCTATTTCTTTAAAAAAGGAGGTGGAAAGGCGATATTTAGAGGGCAACATAAAACTTAATTACTCTAAACGGTTAGACGCTTTCTTCCTTTCGCTCTTCGGCGTGCCAAGACCCTTCTTCCTCCCGGCTTTCTCATTCTTTTTAGAAACCCGTGAGTTCTTTTTCTTTTCTTTTTTTTAGGTTGATAAGTTACAGACATACTTATCTTTTTACTTTGCTAATTAATTCTAATTATAAAAGCAATCTACTACTCTAGTCTCAACAAGAAAAGACTAACAAAAAACCTATAAAATAGCAAACAAAAACAAGTAACCAAATAATAAAAAGAAATCCACAGGTTATCCCCTTTTTTGACTTTTCCCCTATTTTCATTAAACTATCAACAAGTTAGAATTCATAAGAGAAATTTTTAATTAGTTATTTGTTTTTACTCTCATTTCTATGGAATTAAAAAAAGTTTGGGAAAAGGTGCTTGCTTCAATAGAATTACAAATTTCAAAACCAAACTTTTTAACTTGGTTTAAAAACAGTTGTCTTCTCGATAAAAATGACGAAACCGGAGTAGCAATTGTGGGAGTTAACAACACTTTCTCTAAAGAATGGATTCAAACTAAATATCACAAAATCATTTTGGAAGCTCTTCAGGAAATTGATAGCTCAATTAGTCGAGTAGAATATGTGGTGATTTCCAAAAGCAGAGAAGAAGATGGTTTTCAAAAGCCAATAGCTAATCATTTTCCTCAAAAGGAAATTGCTCAAATTAATACCGATCCCGAAACCAATCTTCATCCCCGCTATTCTTTCAAAAATTTTGTTGTTGGTTCTTCCAATGAATTGGCTTATACAGCAGCGGTAGCAATTACTAAAGCGGTAGGAAAAAAATATAATCCCTTTTTTGTTTATGGAGGTACGGGTTTAGGAAAAACTCACTTAATTCAAGCAATCGGAAATGAAATTATAAAAAATTACAACAACCAAATTAAAGTGAAGTATGTTCCCTCAGAAAAATTTGTTAATGATGTGGTTTGGGCTATTCGTTCTAAAAGAATGGAAGATGTTAAAAATAAGTACCGCTCAGTAGATGTTTTAATTATTGACGATATTCAATTTATTGGAGGAAAAGAAAGAAGTCAGGAAGAGTTCTTTCATACTTTTAATCTTCTTTATCAAAACAACAAACAAATTATCATTTCTTCTGATCGTCCCCCTTCTGCCATTTCAACCTTAGAGGAAAGGTTGCGTTCCCGCTTTGAGGGAGGAATGATTGCTGATATTACTTACCCAGATTATGAAATGAGATTGGCAATTATTAAAAACAAAACCTTAGAAAAAGGAATTGAATTAGCTGACGACATTTGTCACCTCATTGCTTCCAAACTTCAGAGAAGTGTTAGAGAAATTGAAGGAATTATCAATAAACTCCATTTTTATCAGGAATTTAAAGGAACCAACAATATTGATTTAAAAACCGCCGAAGAAATAATCAATTCAGTTATTCAACAAAGTGCTGTTGCTATTAATCCCTTACAAATTATCAAAGCGGTTAGTCAATTCTTTGAAATTAATCAAACTGAATTAATTAATAAATCCCGGAGAAAAGAAGTGGTTCTTCCCCGTCAAATCGCAATGTTTTTAATGAGGGATATGTTGGGGATGTCTTACCCAGACATTGGGGATAAGATGGGAAAAAGAGACCACACTACCGCCATTCATTCTTATGAAAAAATTTCTAAAGAAATAATAAAAGATAAAGCTTTAAGCCAAAAAATTTCAATTATTAAAGAAATGATTTACAAAAACAATTCATCCGGATAATTTCTTTTTCCCAGTCAATCAACAACTCTTCCCCACCTTATAAAAAATCAGAATTAAAAAAACAAAGGTCTTAATTAGTTAGAATAAATTTTCCCCAAAAAACACAAACTTAACTAAAACTACTACTATCTTTATAATTAAAGTAATAGAAGAAGATATGAATGTTGTCGCATTAAAAACTAATTTAAAAGAAGGATTATCAATAATTTCAGGAGCCAGAAAAGAATCTAGTAATCTTCCGGTTTTAAAGAATTTTCTTTTAGAAACAACTGACGGAGGATTAAAAATGTCAGCTACTGATTTGGAAATTGGAATTACTCACTTTGTTTCTAGTAAAAATATTGAGGGAGGATCAGTAGTAATTCCTTATCAAATTTTTTCTCAAATTATTAATAATCTCTCTTTTGAAAGAGTAAATTTAGAACTTAAAAAGGGAAATTTACTAATAAGTACCGATAATTACAAAGCTCGAATCACCACCGTTCCTAAAGACGATTATCCAATTATTCCTCAAGTAGAAAGAAGAAAGAATAACTTCTTTACTATTGAGAGTGGTGTCTTTATAGAAAGTTTGCTTTATGTTGTTCCTGCTTGCCAAACTTCAGAATTTCGTCCCGAACTTTCCGGAGTCTTTTTTTCTTTTAAAGATAACCAAATTAAGTTGGTGGCTACTGATAGTTTTCGATTAGCAGAAAAAACAATTACTACTAAAAAATTTGAGACTCAATTAGAAAAAGAGGTTTCTTTTATTATTCCTTTAAGAACTATTCAAGAAGTGATTAAAATTTTTTCCTCTTTAAAGGAAGGAAATATCAAAATCTTTTTCGAAGAAAATCAGGTTCTTTTTGAAACTCAACAAACCTCAATTATTTCTCGCTTAATAGAAGGAAATTTTCCGGATTATGAGATGGTAATTCCTAAATCTTTTGAAACAGAAATTGTTTTAGAAAAAGAGGATTTTATTAACGCCTTAAAACTCACCAGCTCTCTTTCTAATCGCCTAAACGAGGTCCGTTTTGAGGTTAGTGATAATTTAAAAAATATAAAAATTTCCTCTTCTAGTTCAGAATTTGGAGAAAATGAATATCTTTTACCTGCTAAAATTAAAGGTAGTGCTAGCCAAATTACTTTTAACTGGAAATTCTTACTAGATGGAATTAAAAATTTTAAGTCAGAAGAGATTTTTTGGGGATTGAATGGAGAAGAAAAAGCCAGCTTAATTAAAGCGGTGGGAGATCAAACTTTTGTTTATATTGTAATGCCAATTAGATCTTCTTAGATTTTAGTGGTTGTAATCTGAAAGAAAATTGCTGATATTCTTTTTGGCCCACTCAATTACTCCGTATTCCCAATTATCAAATTGAGGATCGTTGCCGGGGTTGGGTTGATTTCCCGGCTGTTGGGGGTTGTCTTTGTCGATGTAATAAAGAATGTTGTGAATATGAGGAGAATTATTAATTTGAATGATATATTCCCCATTAAGCATAGGAACGCTTGAACTAATCGGATCAGGAGGAGTAAAGGTTTCGGGAGGATAGTTGGAAATTATTTCTTTTAAGAAGGAATTCCAAATAGGAACCGCCGCCAAAATACTTCCCCCTCTTTTTTCCATTGGTTTATTATCGGTTCTTCCGGCCCAAACTCCTACAGTTAGAAAAGGAGTATAACCAACCACCCAAGCATCTTTATAGTCGTTGGTGGTCCCAGTTTTTAAAGCTACTTGATAACCCTCAAAGGTAGTTAAAGAAAGGCTTGATTGGAAAAGTCCCGCTCTTAAATTAACATCTGAAAGAATGTCGTTAATAAGTCTGGCATATTGAGGCTCGATTACTTGAACAGGATCGTCTTTGTATTCTTCTAAAACCCTTCCCTTTTGATCTTCTACTTTCAAAATAAAAGATTGGGGGTGTTTAATTCCCTCTTGAGCAAAAACCGAATAAGCATTCACTAAATCGATAAGCTTTACCTCTCCTCCTCCCAAGACTAAGGAAAGTCCGTAGCGAGATTCGTCTCCCAGAGTGGTGATTCCTAATTTTTTGGCGGTTTCAATAGTCTCTTTTAAGCCAGCCAAATATAAAACTTTTACCGAGGGAATATTAATAGACTGGGCTAAAGCTTGTTTAAAAGAAACTGGTCCTCTAAAAATTTCATCAAAATTTTGAGGATGAAAACAAAAAGGATCTCTATTAGAAAAATTAACTTCTAGCGGACATCTTTCTTTATTTAGAGAAAATTCAGTGGGGACATCAAAAACGATGGTTTGAGGGGTGTATCCTTTTTTAAAAGCGGTTAGATAAGCAAACGGCTTAAAAGTGGAACCGGGTTGTCTTTTCCCTTGGACGGCAACATTAAAATTACCGTCAATCGATTTATCAGTGTAATCAGCCGAGCCAACTAAAGCTAAAATTTGACCAGTTTTGGGATCTTGAGCAACAAGAGCAGCATTATCGCCTTTATATAATTCTTTATTTCTTTTTACTCCTTCTTTTACAGCCGCCTCGGCTTTTTCTTGCATTTTCCAATCAAGCGTGGTGATAACTTTTAACCCTCCATTCTCTACTGCCTCCTCCCCGTATTTGTTAATCAAATATTCTCTAACCATCATAGTGAAGTGAGGCGCTTTAAGAGAACCAATATTTGGCGCAAGGAAATTTAACTTTTCTCCCAGTGCTTGTTCTAATTGTTGCTCATCAATAAATCCCAAATTTTTCATTTGTTTTAAAACATAGTTTTTTCGATTAATTAGTTCTTCTAGATGACTTCCCCAAGGAGAGTAGTAAGAGGGGGATTGAATTAAAGCTGCCAACGCTGCCGATTCAGCAATGGTTAAATCTTTAGCTTTTTTTCCAAAAAACATTTTAGCTGCCGACTCAATCCCGTAAGCGTTTGAGCCGTAAGGGATTTGATTAAGGTATTGGGTTAAAATTTGATCTTTAGAATAATTTTTTTCAATCCAATAAGCTAAAATAATTTCTTTTATCTTTCTTTTTAATGTTTTTTCGGGAGTGAGGAAAACATTTTTTACTAATTGCTGAGTGATAGTTGAGCCTCCTTGAGAAAAATTGCCAGTAATTATGTTTTTTAATAAAGCTCTAAAAATAGCCTTAAGATCTAAAGCCGAATGATTATAGAAACCTTGATCTTCGATTGCTACCGTTGCTTTTTTGGCATAATCAGGAATTTCTTCGGAAGGAACAACGGTTCGGTTTTGTTCCCCATGAATCTCCCAAAGCAAAATTTCTCCACTGCGATCATAAATTTTGGTGGATTGGATTGGTTGAAGGTTGTCTATTCTTTCGGGGTGAGGAAGTTCTTTAACTATTTGAATTAATTGCCACCCACTCCAAACCCCTAAAACCAAAAGGAATAAAATCAGGAAAAACAAAAATTTTTTTGATCTGGTCAACATAAGACTTTTTTATTTTACCCTTTCTTTGGCTAAAATAAAATCCCGTCTCTTGGCAAAAAAAGACGGGATTTTATTTTTTTGTTTTTAAATTTTTTATTCTTCAAACTCTTCTCCCATCTCCTCATCTCCGAAATCTTCTAACTCTCCTTCTTCTCCTTCCTCCATCTCTTCTTCGTCTTCTCCCTCTTCTTCTCCTTCTTCGTCTTCAAGTTCTTCTTCAGATTCTAATTCGTCTTCGTCCTCGATGTAATCTTCTTCCTCTTCTTCCAATTGACTGACCACGATACCTCTTTTTAAGGTAAGAATTTCTTGTGTTAACATTTTTGTTTATTTTTTAGTAACCTAGCGACCTTTTTAATTCAAGTCTCTTAGACTATTAAACTTTACAACAAAAAGAAATATATCTAAAAAAAATAAAGTGTCAAGATCTTAAGTTATTTTTAGGCGGGAAGAAAGATGATAGCCAGTAACCAAGGCGATTGCCAAAGCATCAAAAACATCATCTGGCTGCCTAAATTCCTTTATTCTTAAAATCATTTTCACCATTTTTTCGATCGATTGTTTATCGGCCGAGCCATTTCCAGTAATTATTTGTTTTATTTCTGTGGGTGTCCATTCATAAATAGGAACTCTTTTTTTTGAAAGGCACAAAAGAAGCACTCCTCTTGCTTGAGCTACCTCCAACCCAGTTTTAAGATTTTTTACAAAATAAAGTTTTTCAATCCCTGCTGCTTCTATTTTTTGATGCTTTATTAATTTTTGAAATTCTCGCTCTAATTCTACTAGCCGACGATTTTTTTCTGAGGCGGTTACTTTTATAATTCCTCCTTTAAGAAAAAGAGGATTATTTTTTTGAAACTTGATTATTCCAAACCCAGCTCGAGTACTGCCGGGATCAATTCCTATAATTTTCATAAGTTTTGATTTTTTAAGTTAATCCGAAAGATCGGCTGAGGTATAAATTTCTTCTACATCATCATGGTTATCTAAATCTTCTAAAAGAGCCAAAAGCCTTTCTTTGGTTTCAGGAGAAACTTTTTGAGGAAATTTTGGCTCCCATTCTCCCTTTTCATCTTTTTCAAAAGCCCACATCACACTTCCCGGATCAGCCCATTTAGCGTTGTGATCGGAAAGGATTTTTTTTATTTCAGCCACTGTTCGATTTTTGTTGTTGGTAACCGCCTCTATTAGCAAAGCAATCCCTTCGGGACCATAGGCTTCGATTAAGAGGTTTTCTAAATTGCCAGTTTCTTGAGATCTTTTTATGGCTCGCTCGATATTTTCCTGAGGGACATTATTTTCTTTGGCTTTCTCAATAGCTGCTTTAAGACGAGGATTATACTGAGGATTAGGATCTTCTCTAGCAGCAATTGAAATGGCTCTTAAGAGCTTTGAAAAAATTTGACTTCGTTTCTGATCAGAGATTTCTTTTTTTCTTTTAATTTGAGCCCACTTACTGTGTCCAGCCATATGCTTAAAAGAATTAATTTTTTGTCAGTGAATTAAAAGGCGATTAAATTTTATAACTAAAGTCAAAAATAGACAAAAGCTAATTTTAGTTTTGAAATATTTTATTAATGTTGTCAAGAGATGTTTTTTTAAAAGTTTCTTACTAAGTTATGTTTTCATAGTGTCTAATTGTGTAATGATCTTTATCTTTCATTTCTATTGCAATTACATCTAAACGGAAGCCATTATCTTTTGTAAGCGACGGATTAAGATTAGCATACCAGAGAGAAATTCTTTTAAAGCGCCTCATTTTTGAATATGAAATTTGGTCTTCCGGGAGGAATCTGTTATTTCTATCGATATCCGGCAATATTTTCATTGCCGCTTTATTGCCGCTTTTTTTACCAAGAATTTTATAATATGGCTTTAAAACTATATTTTTTAAATATGACAATTGCCGAATTATCCACCAATTATTCACAACATTGTCTGATATCTGTGGATAACTCAATTTGTTAGAATCCGGATGGTTATTATTCATTAAGAGTGTCTTTACTTCAAAAAATACCAAGATTTTTTCTGGTGATTTAGCGATTATATCTATCTCTCCAAATTTTGTTCGATAATTTCTTGCTATTATGCTATACCCCTTTTTCTCAAGATATCCACAGGCAATGGTTTCTCCTGTGAATCCAACCTCTTTTTTATCCATATCAATATTCTACAATATGAATATGTAAGTTCAAAATTAGCAAAAATGTTTCACGTGAAACATTTTATTTTCGAGAAAGCGACAAAATTATACGAATCCGGCAATCATCAATTAAAAATTTTCGCTAAAAATCTTAATTTTTTAATTGTTAGCTAAAAAATCCGGCAATGTAGTAGATTGCCGGATTTTTTTCAGCAAAATATTCAAGGTGTATAAAGCCCACATTTTAGCCGAAAGTGATTTGTGCCAATTAATCGAATTTTTGAGAAAAATGTTTCACGTGAAACATTTTTAGTCATTTTTTAGGGGTAAAAATGGGCGATTTTCAAAAAAGCTAGATTTTATGCGGAAAGTGAGTTTCCGCATAAATACTAGCTTTTTTTAACATATGTCGCAAAACGAAGGAAATGTTAAAAATAGCTAGATTTCATGCGGAAAGTGACTTTTCTGACGCTGTGTCACACACCTGATCGTTAAAAACTCCATAATAAATTCTTAACTAAGCAGGATTATTTTCTGGCTATTATAAAATGGTAGAAGCATTGGAATTATTATCAGGTGTAGTGTAAAATGCTTTAATGAACGAGCTCAAATAAAATTAACCAAATAAAAATATGAATGAAAATAAACAAAACTTTGAAGAGCAAAAGTATCAATACTCTCGAGAGGCAGCCAAAATTACCTTAGATAAAGTCTCTTCTTGGGAGGAGTTAAACGCCGCTACTTTAAAGGAGGCGGATGAAAAATTTAAGGAAGCCACCAAGAAATATTGGAAAGAATTTGCGGTTTCGGGGGTATTGCAATTCGATCAGAAAGAAGGAAAACAAGTTCTTCGTCCTTTCACTGATCTAGATGGTAAGGTGGCGTTGGGTCTTTTAAGAATGGCTGGGATCGACACCACCAATCTTAAGTATGTGAAACCAGGAGAATATTTAGAGGGAGCAATTAATCTTGATACCGGTGATAAATTTGGAGTGGTTTATGAAGAGCCAACTTATACTGCTTATTTTGATCATCACGCGACGGGCGTCAAAGAAGTAACCTCAACTGCCGAGATTGTTTACAAAACAATGGTGGATTTAGGTTTATTAGAAAAATCTCCTGCCCTAGATCGCTTAGTTCAATTTGTAACCGATATTGATAATCGCCGAATCCCTTCCGAGGAATTTTTAAGGAGTTGGAAGACTATTCTTGGTCTTCAACGGTCTTTAGACTTTGATATTCTTTACGCTTATTTTCAAGAACACGAGTCTCCTACCGAAGAATTAACTTTGGAAGAATTGGAGAAATATGGATTGGGTAAGGCCGCTTTGGAGCAGAAAAAAATTGTAGAGGAATCAATGGAAACTTTGGAACGAATGGAAAAAGAAGGAAAGGTTATTGATACTTTTTATGGAAAAGTAGTTGTCAATGTTAATAATGAGTTAAGAGTGGGATCCTCAGCTGCTTATGTCAAATACGATGGCATTATTAACTTTACTCCTCAAAAGAGTTTTGCAGTAACTTTAAAGGATAGAGATTTTGATGAAGAACGAATTAAGAATAAGTTAGGGAATAAATTTCAAGGAAAGTTTATTCGAGGCCGAATTTGGATTTATAACGACAAAGATCCTCTCGTTTTGAGTTTGGAAGAAATTATCGAAGCCCTTTCTTAAACTAGGGGTTTGATCAAGTGGGCGGCTGAGGACTCGAACCTCAGACCTCTTCGGTGTAAACGAAGCGCTCTAGCCAGCTGAGCTAGCCGCCCTTAAAAGAGCTTTTTTATTTTACCCTAAAATTTTTTTTATTCAAATATATTTTACTGCTTGTTATTCAAATTGTCTTTAATACCGTTTAGTTTTTTCTTAGCTTCTAAAAGATAAGTTTGAAATATCTTTTTAAGCCACAATTGAACAGCGGCAAAGGAAACTATTAAAAGAAAGATTATCAAGCTCGCAGTTTCAAATTTCTGCTTGAAAACCTCTGTTTGATCAGCGAAAACATATCCCAAAGAAAGAAGAACTAAAGGCCAAATTAAAGAAGCAGAAAAGGAATATTTAATAAAATCTTTAAAACTGGTTTTTAAATAGCCGGCGGAAACAAGAGTAATTCTGTTTAAATTCCAGACAAACTTGGAAAAGAAGATAAAAAATCCGATATTAGCTCTTATTTTTTCTAATTCTTCTGCTATTTTTTCTAAATTAATAAAAAGATATTTTTTTCTATTAAGTTCGAAAAGGCGCCTTCCTATTGTCCAGAAAAAAAGATCATGAAGGGTAGCAGCTAAAACAGCAATTAAATAAATTTTCCAAAAGATTAAAAATTTTTCTCTTACAAGAAACCCCAAAAAAAGAAGGAAAAAATCTCCTTCCGCGATAATTATCAGAAAGATAAGAGGATAAACTAGATGAGGATAGTTTTCAATTATCTGCTGAAGCCAAGGCATAATGAAACATTGAGCAAGATAGATATGAATATAACTAACCCTGCGATTGGAGACATCTTTCTCCCCCCCTTTCTTTCAGGTTCTGTTCTAAATTTATCATTAACAACTTGAAAAGAAAAGAATTTTCTTTATTATATAAGAGAAAATAGGGAAGGTGCTGTTTTTGGGATGGTTTTATTTAAATGAAATTCGGCGCGTAGCTCAGTTGGTAGAGCGGTCGTCTTATACACGATTGGTCGCAGGTTCGAGTCCTGCCGCGCCGACAAATTTTATCAACAACTGAGCTGAGTTTGATTTTCTTACCAAACCAAAAACACTCTCGCGGATGGAGAGTGTTTTTGGTTTGGTTTCTTAGCTTATCTCTTCTTTTTTGATTTTGAATTTTTTAATGATTTCCTCAAACTCATCTTTTTCGATGGTTTCTTTTTCTATTAAGGTTTTGGCAATAAATTCCAAAACTCCTTTTTTCTTTTGAATAATTTTTTTGGCCGCTTGATAAGATCTTTGAATTAATTTTTCTACTTCTTTGTCTATTTCATAGGCAATAGCATCTGAATAATTCTTCTCGGTAGTTATTTCTTTTCCTAAAAAGATGAGCTCTTGAGTTTTTCCAAAAGTCAGCGGGCCAAACTTTTCGCTCATCCCATATTTGGTTACCAATTTTCGAGCCATTTCTGAGGCAACTTGTAAATCATTGGAGGCACCGGTAGAGATATCGCCAAAGGTAATTTCTTCGGCGCTGTAGCCTCCAAACATTATTGCCATATCAGCCAAAAATTGTTTTCGGGTTCTAAGATAAATATCCTCGCTGGGAAGTTTAAGAGTGTAGCCTCCAGCTTGTCCGCGAGCAATAATTGAAACTTTATGAACGGGGTCAGCGTGTTTTAGACAGGCGGCAACCAACGCGTGTCCAGCCTCATGGTAGGCGGTGATTTCTTTTTCTTTTTTGCTGAGTACTCGCGAACGTCTTTCTGGTCCTAGTAAAACCTTTTCAATTGCTTCATACAACTCTATTTGTTCAATTTTATTTTTTCCTTTGCGAGCGGCTAAAATAGCGGCTTCATTTACTAAGTTGGCTAATTCTGCTCCAGAAAATCCCGGTGTGCGAATAGCCACTTGTCTTAAGTCAACATTGGCAGCCAGAGGCTTGTTGCGGGCGTGAATTTTTAAGATCTCTTCTCGATCTGATAAATCCGGTAGATCCAAAACCACTCGGCGATCAAATCGTCCGGGCCTTAAAAGCGCTGGATCCAAAATATCAGGACGATTAGTAGCTGCTAAAACAATTACTTGAGCATCTTTTTCAAATCCATCCATTTCTACCAGGATTTGGTTTAAGGTTTGCTCTCTTTCATCGTGTCCTCCTCCTAGTCCGGCTCCTCTTTCTCTTCCTACCGCATCAATTTCATCGATGAAAAGAATAGAAGGAGCCGCTCTTTTGGCGGTCGCAAAAGCGTCTCGAGTGCGGGAAGCTCCTACTCCCACAAACATCTCCACAAACTCAGAGGCGCTAATGTGAAAGAAAGGAACTCCAGCTTCTCCGGCAACCGCTCGCGCCATTAAAGTTTTTCCGGTTCCCGGTGGCCCTAAAAGCAAAACCCCTCTGGGAATTTGAGCTCCTAAGTCCAAATACTTTTTAGGATTTTTTAAAAAATCAACAATTTCCATCAGCTCTTGTTTGGCTTCTTTTAAGCCAGCTACATCAGCAAAAGTGATTCTATCTTTAAAGGGAGTGAAGAGACGAATGTTTGATTTTCCAAAGTTAAAAACTTGAGAAGCTCCCGAACGCGCCTGTCGAAAAGTTAACCAAAAAAAGATTCCGATAATAATTACTGGAATTAAGCTCGGCAAAAGAACGCTTGCCCAAAATTTCAAACTTGATTCTTCTTTAATCTCAATGGGGATTTGGGAAAGTTTTTCTGGAGCTACTCCAAAATTTCTGAGGGTTTCTGATAAGCTTGCTTCAACTTCTTTTTTGGTTTCTCCCTTTTTGCCGTCAATAAAAGTGGCTTTGATGATTTCTCCTTCAACAACGATTCGGCTCACTCGATTTTCATTAATTCCTTTAGCTAAATCATTTAAGGTTAGCTTGGCCACCTCTTCTTTTTGAGGAAGAGAAAGAGTGGAAAAGAAAAGCAGGATTGAGATAAAGATTAAAACTGCTACTAAAATATTTTTAATTATTTTATTTCGCATAACTATTTCTTTATTTCTTGATCAGTTTAATTTTATTTATTTTTCTAAAAATAACAACCTTCCTTTAAAACTAAAGGCTTACTCTATTTTAAGCTTTTAATTTAAGAGAGACAAAATAAAAATTTCTTTCAAAGAATTGATTCCAGATATTAGGGTTTTAGGAAATTTTTACTTATCGGATTGGGTAGTTTTACTCTTAAGCTTGAGAATAATTCTTTTTTCTTCGGGCTTCAGTTGAGTGATAACGAAATCATATTCTTTACCAATCTCTAAAGTGGCTTTCATTTTTTCCTGATTTTCAAATTCAGAAACATGAATTAATCCCTGCAAATCATGGCCTAAGTAAACTAAAGCCCCAAAAGGATTAATTTTAGTTACCTTTCCTCTTACTTCCTGATCAACCGCAAAGTATTTTTTGGCGTCATCCCAAGGATTGGGCTTTAAAGCTTTGAAGGATAAAGAAACTCTCCCATCTTTAATTTCAATAATTTTAGCTTTCAGCGAATCATTAACTTTTACTACTTCCTTGGGGGAATCGATGAGTTTATGATCGATTTCAGAAATATGAACCAACCCTTCAATATTGGGATCGTCAGCAAATTTAACGAAAACTCCAAAGTCAGCCACTCCTGAAACGATTACCTCCACTACATCACCCACTTTATATTTTTCCAAACTCTTTTTTACCTCCTCACCGGTTACCTCTCTTTCGGAAAGAATTAATTTTTCTTCTTTAGGGTTAAAATCCAAAACCTTTACTTCTAAATCCTGACCGATTAATTTTTTTAATTCTTCTAAAATTTTATTTTTATCCCCGTCTTCTACATGAGGATAGTTTTGGGCAGAAAGTTGAGAAACCGGAATAAAAGCCTTGATTCCAAAAAGCTCGGTTAAAAGACCGCCGGTGTTGGCGCCGCTGATTTTGACAATCACACTTTCTCCTTCTTCTTTAAGCTTTTTCACTTCCTGCCAATTTTGTTTCCACAAAGCTTTAATTAAAGAAACTTCAAAGTAGCCGTCTTCATTTTCGGGGCCACTAATTGTTAAAGAACATTTTTCGCCAACATTAACATTTTTAAGGATGTCTTTGGCATTAAGAAATTCTACTCCAAATAAAATGCCTGTTCCTCTTCCTTCCAAATCAAAGAAGGCACAGCGATTATCTTTATAAAGAAGTTCTCCCTCCAAAGAATCTCCCTCCTTTAAGGGAGCGACTAGGTTTGGATTATTTTTGATTATTTTTGCCAAAACCTGAGATTTTTTTGTTTCTTCTGTTTTGTTAATAAGCATATTTTTTTTGTTTCTCGTTCTACGAGAGCCTTTTAGAAGAGAGATCAAAAAGGCAAGAGAATACTACTAAAAATTTTATTGCAAAGCAAGAGCAAGCGTGTTAAAATGGCTGTAGCTAAAATTGCTAAGTAAGAAACTTAGCATTTTTTATAGTTTTTATTTTTTAAACAAAATTAGCTAAAACGCTATGATTATTTCTTGGTACGGAGAAGGATGCTTTAAAATTCAAAATGGAGAGGAAACAATTTTGATTGATCCTCCGGAAGCTAATTTAGGATTTAGTGTTCCTCGTTTTCGAAGTAATATTTTGATAAAAAGCCTAACTCCTTGGCCCTTTCCGTTTTCTCAAGAGGCCGAGAAAAATAATGCTGATTTTGTTATCTGGGGAGCGGGCGAATATGATATTGGAGAAATTAAAATCAGAGGCTTTTCTTTGAAAAGCGAATCGTCTGATAAATTTTTTAAAAGTGTTTTTGTTGTTAAGTGGGAAGAAATAGTGATAGGGATTTTGGGGCATCTTTCTTTACTTCCCTCGCCTGAAATTTTGGAAAATTTTGAAGAGGTTGATGTTTTAATTGCTCCTGCCGGCGGCGAACCTTTTCTTTCTCAGGAATTATTGGTTAAGTTGGTAAAGCAACTTAATCCCAAAATTTATCTGCCTTCTTTTTATAAAGTGGCTGGCTTAAAAAGAAAGGCTCAAGGGCTAGAAGAAATCTTAATTCATTTTAATGGTGAAGTAGAAAAGACGCTGGAAAAATTTGTTTTTAAGAAAAAAGATTTAGCAGAGATTAAAAAGACCAAAATTGTTACCTTTAAGATTTAGTTTTATGAAAAGCATAAAGGAAAAATTGGAACAAATTCGTTCCGCCAGCCTCGAAGTTAGAAAAAAGTGGTTTCGGATTGGAGTGGTGGTTATTTTTCTTTTGGTTTTTGTTATTTGGCTGGTGGTGGAGGGAAGATGGCTGTTTTCTTCAGAAAAAACTCCGGCTCCAGAAAAAGCTGTGGGAATCAAAGATTTTTGGAGTTCTTTTAAGAATGGCATTTCAATCATAAAGGAAAAGATAGTAACTGGCCTTCTTAATTTTTCCTTTATAATGAAGGGTCTAGTGGAAGGCTTTAAATAAAATTTTGAGGGTTAATATTGTTTAAAATTATCAAAGAGGTTTATGGCTAATAAAAAGAAAAACTTTTTGGAAGACGATTCTTCTAAAAAGGAAAATCAAAAAGAAGGAAGGGTGATTGAAGCAGAAATTACTAAGGAGTTGGAAACTTCTTATTTGGATTACGCGATGTCAGTGATTGTGGCTCGCGCCTTGCCTGATGTTCGCGATGGCTTAAAGCCGGTTCACCGAAGGATCTTGTGGGCAATGTGGGAAAGCGGCTTAACTCACTCAGCTAAGTATCGAAAATCAGCTAATGTGGTGGGAGAGGTGTTGGGGCGTTATCATCCTCACGGAGATATTGCGGTTTATGATGCTTTGGCAAGAATGGCGCAGGATTTTTCTTTGCGCTATCCCTTAATTGATGGTCAGGGAAACTGGGGAAGTGTTGACGGAGATTCGCCGGCGGCAATGAGATATACCGAGTGTCGCCTTTCTAAAATTGCTGAAGAGCTTTTGGTAGATATTGAAAAAAATACCGTTGATTTTGTTCCTAACTACGATGCTTCTCGGCAAGAGCCGGTAGTATTGCCTGCCAAAATTCCCCATCTTTTAATTTTTGGCTCAGTAGGGATTGCGGTGGGAATGGCTACGGATATTCCTCCTCATAATTTAGGGGAGGTAATTGATGCTACCCTCTTTCTTATTAAAAACCCTTCCGCAACCACTGCTCAGTTACTAAATTTTATTAAAGGTCCTGATTTTCCTACCGGAGGGATTATTTATGGTGGCAAAAAATTACAAGAAGCTTACGCTACCGGACAAGGATCTATTACCTGCCGAGCAAAAGCAGAAATTGTAGAAAGAAAATTGGGGCAATACAACATTGTGATTTCCGAAATTCCTTATCGGGTAAATAAGTCCGAATTGATTCAAAAAATTGCTCAGCTGGTGGCGGAAAAAAGAATTGAAGGAATAAAGGATTTGAGAGATGAGAGCGACAAAGAGGGGCTTTCTATTGTAATTGAGCTAAAAAACGATGCTGCTCCTCAAAAAGTTTTGAATCAACTTTACAAAAATACCGATCTTCAGAAAGATTTTCATCTGAATATGATTGCTTTGGTGAATGGTATTCAACCTCAGCTTTTGTCTTTGAAGGAGATTCTAGAACATTATTTAACTCATCGCCAAAATGTTGTTCGCCGACGCACCGAATTTGATTTGGCGCGTGCTAAAGAAAGAGCTCACATTTTGGAAGGGCTTGCCAAAGCCTTAGATAATATTGATGCGGTAATTGCTACGATTAAGAAATCTCAAGATAAAGAAGAAGCTCACCGAAACTTGGTGGCTAAATTTAAGTTAACCGATATTCAAGCCACAGCAATTTTGGAAATGAAACTTCAAACCTTAGCTTCTTTGGAAAGGAAAAAAATCGATGATGAATTAAAAGAAAAAAGAAGATTAATTAAGGAATATGAAATTATTCTTTCTTCTCCTCAAAAGATCTTAGAGGTGATTGAAAAAGAACTTTTGGAAATTAAAGAAAAATACGCTGATCCTCGGCGCACTCAAGTAGTAGAAGAACAACTAACCGAATTTAAAGATGAAGACCTAATTGCTCAAGAGGAAACAATCATTACTTTGTCGGCTAGTGGTTATATTAAAAGAGTTAATCCCTCTTTGTTTAAGGTTCAAGGAAGAGGAGGGAGAGGAATTATTGCTTCAGAGGTGGGGGAGGATGATTTTCTTACTCATCTTATTTTAGCTAATACTCACGACAACATTTTATTCTTCACTGATAGCGGAAAGGTTTACCAAACTAAAGTCTACGAGATTCCTCAGGGTTCGCGAGTTTCGAAAGGGAAAATGATCCATAACTTTTTAAACATCTCTCCTTCGGAAAGCATTCAAGCTTTAGTAGCCTATGATTCAAAGTCTTCTGAGGCTAAATATCTGATTATGGCTACTAAAGAAGGGATTATTAAAAAGACTGATTTAGAAGAATTCAGCAATGTTCGCCGAAGTGGAATTATTGCTATTAATTTAAGGAAGGGCGATTCATTAAAGTGGGTTAAACTTTCGAGCGGAAATGATGAAGTAATTATTGTTAGTGCCAAGGGACAATCTATTCGCTTTAAGGAATCTCAGTTAAGAGCAATGGGAAGAAACGCTTCGGGGGTGACTGGAATAAAATTAAAAAATGGTGATGCGGTAGTGGGAATGGACATTATTAAACACTCTGTGGGCAAAGAATTGATCGGCAAGCAATCTCTTCTGGTTGTAAGTGAAAAGGGATTTGCTAAAAGAACTTTGCTCAAAGAATACAAAATTCAATCTCGAGGAGGGCAAGGAATAAAGACAGCTAAAATCACCTCCAAAACCGGTAATTTGGTAGCCTGCCGGATTATTTCTGAGGAAGAAGAACTCATTGTTCTTTCAGCGAAAGGACAGGTGATCAAAACTAAAATTTCTGACATTCGCCAAAGCTCTCGAGCTACCAGCGGAGTGCGAGTGATGAAGGTTAAGGAAGGGGATAAGATTGTAGCTATAACCTGCGTTTAGACTGCCGGTGCTTTTCGATAATTTTTTTGTTATATTAAGAAGAAGTAAAAACTATGCCCGCTTTTGATAAAAATCAAATTATTATTCTCGGGATTGGATTCTTTATAATTCTTGTAATTGTTTTGGGAGCTGTTGGGATTTTACCCATTTTTCAAAAGAAGGGACAGGTAAGCGGCGATCCTGATTTTCCCACCGGCAAAGTTCAATTAACTATTTGGGGGATGGGAGATCCAGCGAGCGCCTTTGAGGGGGTTATTCAGGCTTACAAGAACCTCTACAAAAATGTGGAAATTCGTTATTTTAAGTTTGATGATCCCGAGGCTTATCAGAAAGAATTAGTTAATGCTTTGGCAGAAAGAAGGGGGCCTGATATTTTTATGGTCCACTCTTCTTGGGTGAATGAAAATTGGGGAAAGTTGAGGCCAGCGCCCGCTAAAGTTATCACTCCTCAATTGGTCTCTCAAATTTATCCGGAGGTGGTTTTTAAGGATTTTGTTTTATCAAACAATGTTTATGCTCTGCCGCTTTATTTGGATTCCTTGGCTTTAATTTATAACAAAGATATTTTTAGTGCCAAAGGAGTTGTTTTTCCTCCTTCTGATTGGGAAGAAGTTTTAGATGATGTTTTAAAGATAAGAGAGCTTGATGAAAGTAAAAAAATTTCTGTGCCGGCCATTGCCTTGGGTACTTCTATTAATATTAATAACGCCCCCGAAATTTTAACTTTGCTAATGATTCAATCTGGATCTCCAATTGCTTCTTCAGAAGGAGGAATTTCTTTTGATGCCAACGCTCAAAAAGCTTTTGATTTTTATCTCCAATTTTCTGACCCTCTTAACCCTTACTATACTTGGAATGAAGGTTTAGAAGATTCTCTGTCTGCTTTTGCGTCTGGAAAACTAGCGATGATGATCGATTTTTACAGCTCTTTGGCTAAGATAAAAGAAAAAAATCCCTTCCTAAATTTTGGAGTGGCCCCTCTTCCTCAGATAAAGGGAGCGAGTTTTTCTCGTCAAGCGAATTTAGCTGATTATTGGGGGTTAGGGGTTTCGGCTCAATCTCCCAATCCTTATGTTTCTTGGCATTTTATTAAGTTTTTTGTTACTAACCCTACTTTATATAGCCAGTATTTACAGACAGCCAACCATCTTCCAGCCTTAAAATCTCTTATCAATCAAGGGTTAGGACAGGAGAATGCTCCCTTTCTGAAGGGCTTTCTGATTGCCAAGACTTGGCCCAAAGCCAATTATCCAGCCATAAGAGAGGTTTTGAAAAAAACTATCTCCGATGTTCTTTCCGGAAAGATTCAAAGAAGGCAAGCTCTAAAGGCTGCGGAAACAGAAATTAATTATTTTTACCGAAAGTAGTTCTTGCTTATTTTTATTGTTTTCAATTAAAATAAAGGAAAAGATGAATCTTTCTTTCTCAAAAAAAATCTTTCTTTTTCTTCCAGTATTATTGGCTTTTTTTAGTATCTTTTCCTCGAGTGCTTTGGCGGTTCCTTGTGATGAAAACTCCAGACTTGAGTGCAGTAGCAACGAAGGTCTGGTTCCTTGCGGATATAATGGGGTTTACTGCACCTTTCCTCATTTCTGGGTGATGGTCGACAGAATTATTCAGTTTGGCTTGTTTTATATTGCTTTGCCGGTGGGAGTGATTTGGATTATTGTGGGAGGATTTTTGATGATGACTTCGGCAGGAAACGAGTCTCGCTTTTCTAAGGGAAAGGATTATATCAGGTCGGTTATAATTGCTTTATTGATTGCTTTTGGGGCTTGGCTAATTGTTGATACTTTAGTGGGATTTTTAAATATTCAAAAGTAAGCACAAAAAAGTTTTTATTTTTTAGAATAAGTGATATAATTTTTCAAATTAAATTTTTATGCTTAAAAAATTATTTTGGCTTTTCCTTTTTTTTATTTTAAAAGCACAAAACTCTTTTGCTCAAGGCGGAGGTCAACCCGGGGGTCCTGCTGATAGCGGAAGCGAAACTGTGGAATTGCACAATCCCTTGGGAGGGAGAACCTTTTCTACTATTCTTAAAGATACTATCAGTTATTTGATTAAAGTTTCAGCTCCAATCGTAATAATTATGTTTCTAATTGGCGGTTTTCAGATGCTGACAGCTGGAGATAATGAAAATAAATTTAAGCAAGGCAAGAAAACCATCACCTATGCAGCAATTGGTACTCTAGTGATTTTAATTTCAAGTGGATTTATTTATGTTTTAGCTGATATCTTAGGAATAGATAAATCTAAGATAGAGCAAACCTTACCTTAGTTTTTACTTTTTAAAATTAAGATGTTAGCATTTAAAATATGAAGAAAATTTTCTATCTTAAAAGAGTTTTTTACCTTTTAATGATGTTGGCTTTGGGTTTGCTTGGGGCTTTTTCTGTTTATGGAGCGGACAGCAATAATAACCAAAATAATGATCAAATTGATTCTCCAATAAAAGGCGCTGATGATATTATTAAAATTCTTGAAAGAATTGTTAAATACATGTACTCAATCTTCTTTATAGCGGCGGTGGGCGCAATACTATGGGCTGCTTTTACTTATCTAAGGGCAGGGCAGGACGCAAAGTTAGTTGAGCAAGCAAAAAACCAATTGAAATTTGCGGTTGTTGCCATTGTTGTTGCTTTGGTAGCGGGAGGAGTCTCTCTTATTATCAAAAGCTTTCTTCAATCAGCGGGAAGTTGAGTTGATTAATCAAGAATTAGGAGTTATTTTTTTATAGAGGCTTATGAGAAAAGAGTTCCTAAAAAAAACAAAAAAGGCTTCTCTCCATCTTTTATTGAAGAATGGTTTAGCTTTTTTCTTTTTCTTTTTATTTTTCGGAAATATGATTGCCTTTGCTGCTCTTGATGAAAAAACCATTGCTCCTTTCAAGGAGCAGTCAGTGGTAACAGGTAGTGAAGCAGATGCTTATAAGTTTGTGGAGAATGTAATTGTAAGCATTGTAAATTACATCTATATGGCCTTTGGCGCCGCGGCTATTTTGTTTATTCTTTTGGCGGCTTATAACTTTTTATCTGGCGGTACTAATGAGGATAAATTAAGAAAAGCTAAGTCTCAACTTAAGTATGCGGTGATTGCAATTGTGGTGGCATTAATATCGGGTGGTGTTTCTTTGATTATTGGTTCTTTTCTTGAAAAAGCTGGTTCATAATAAATTAAAATTTTGTTTTTTATTTTTATGAATTTTTTCTTAGAAAAAAAAGACAAACTTCTTTCTTGGGCGATTATTTCTTTCTATCTTTTAGTCTCATATGCAAATAAAGTAAAGGCTATTATTAAACCCCAGGATATTAATATTGTACCTCGTGAAATAGAGCAAGCCTCTCCCTTAAAACATTATGAAGATGTTTACGATTTAGTTTACAATATTGTAATTGTTATTTTCGACACCTTTTTTGTTGTCGCTATTCTTTTCTTGATTTTAGCGGCTTATAATTTTTTGACAGGAGGGACTAATGAAAACAAATTAAAAACAGCCAAAGCTCAAATTAAATATGCGGTGATCGCAATTATTGTCGCTTTGGTGTCGGGAGGAATTTCTCTTATTATTGGAAGCTTTCTTTCCGCCGCCTCTTAAAAAGAAGGTCCATATTAATATTTTTTATGAAAAACAAAAAAGAGCTTATTTCAATATTTTTCCTCGTGTTTTTTTGGGGATATCTGTTATTGACAGAAGCGGCTAGATTTACTCCCCAGGGTCCTCAAAATATTACTGGCTCACCAATAGAGGCTCCAAACCAGATTTGGCTGATGATTTATCGAATTATTGGCTATGTTTATACCTTTTTCTTTTTAGTGGCGGTTTTGTTTATTATTCTAGCAGCCTACAACTTTGTTTTTTCCCGAGGAGATGAAACAAAAGTTAAAAACGCCAAAAATCAGATTAAGTGGGCGATTGTGGCAATCGTTGTCGCTTTAATGTCGGGGGGCATTTCAATTTTAATACAAAACTTCTTGTTAGAGGGTTCTGGGCAGATGAGATTCTTCCTTTTTTAAAAAAATATGCTACAATTTCAAAGTAAGTTAAAATTAATTTTTAAGAAAGGTCGTTTATAAAAGAGAATAAAAAATAACTAAAAGAGAATAAAAAATAACTATGATTAAAAAGATTTTATTAGGTGCTAGCACTCTTTTGCTGGTTTGGGGAATAACTGGTTCTTTAGTTGCTCTTGCTCAGTTTACTCCCGGTCAACCCCCTCCTCCACCAGTGCCAGTAACTGGTCCAACAACAATTGGTGAGGGAGTAGGAGTCTTTGTTAAGATTGTGCAATGGATTTACACTATTCTTTTCATCGTTGCTACGCTGTTTATTATTTTGGCGGCTTACAACTTCGTCACCAGTAAAGGAGATCAAACGAAGGTTGGCACAGCCAAAAAAATGTTGATGTATGCAGTGATTGGAATTGCGGTTGGACTTCTTTCCTACACCATTGTTTATTTTGTCCAAAGATCGCTTTCTTCCGGAGGAGGATTGATGTAAAAAAGATTAATTTTTACAAAAGTTACAAAAAGCTGCTTTTATCAAGCAGCTTTTTGTTTTTTATTTGTATTTGTTGTTCTGAAAAATTGGTCTTAACTAGAATTAATGAACTAACACAAAAGAAAAAGCCCGACAATGTCGGGCTAAGATGTGCTATATGTGCGATGCTAATTTAGGTTGAGGTAGTGGTGTACGTGGTGTTGGTGATGTAGGGACACCGCCTGGAGGAACATTATCGTCCAAGCGGTGGAGCCAAAACGTGATTTGACAATTTCCTTCAACTTTAAACCTGTACATTCCCTTCGCTCTTGGAAGAGGGAGGTACTCGCCAGCGCGAACGAGAAGCGCCGGCCCTTTGTGGTTCTCCGGGGTGATTTTCACCCAGTTCCCTGGGCGATCATCACCCCAAAAATCCATCCACCCCTCCTCAGTAAAGAGGAGGGTGACCTCCACGGGGCCCTGGCGGAGGTCGACGGTTTTGGCTTCGCCAAAACCGACGACCACCGATTGCCTGACGGCGGTGACGGTAGCCTGCTTTTTTCCGCCGCCGCTCCAAAAAATCCCGAGCACGACCGAGAGTGAGGCAATAATAATGGCAGCGGTCATCATTTTTTTCCCCCACTCTCGAGTCTTATCGGAAAATGCTGGTTTGTTAGTCATTATCTACCTCCTTTCTTTGTTTTTGTTGGGGCTGAGATGTTAATGAGAGGGATCGCTCCGCCCTGAATCTCAGTGGTGTTTACTTCTCCGGGGATTTTGTGGAGGATTCGCTGGAGAAAGTTCATCCTGGCTTCGTCGCTCGCACCGGGAAAGGCCTTGCGGACGCCTCTGGCCTGAGCTAGTGTGTTCGCTAAGGCGATGTTCTGCGCGTCTTTCTCAGCCTCTAACTCCTTGGTGCGAACAACTTTTTGCTTGGCTGCTCTTACCACATCTGGGTCAGTATCGACTTCCGCGACTTTGCCGTCCAAGATGATGATACCGTACCGATCCACTTTAGCTTGAGAAGAGCGCATTTTTGCTAAAGCATCTGCTACTCGTGCTTCAACAGTTGTCTTATCTGCATTTCTCATGTCTCCACCATTGAGAATCTTCCAGAGAGTTGCTCCTACAAGCGTCTCTCCAGAAGGCTTGAGTTGATCCCAAGTGTGGGGATCAACGTTCGGATTAGCGACAACTTCTCTCACCCCCTGAGCTCCTTCCTCTTCAAGAAAGTCTTCGAATTTCTTAAATTGGGCGTCTCCAACTTCATCATCCACCTCTCCACAAACAAAAAGAAAAGCACTTAGATTTTCTTCGTCTAAGCGGTATCGCCATCTCTTGCTGATGTCAGATGTAACCTGATCGTTTGTCATCACCCCTTTGATCTTGTATTCGAACTCTCTGTTTCCTAGAAATATCTTCACTGGGGTCAGTAACCACTTGAGGGGAGGCAAGAACCAATTACCCCCTTCGTAGAGCGCAATCTTGTGTCCGGATCGTATGTAGTTGCCGAGAAATTTGAAAGCGAGTTTGAACGGCGGAGTTGGTGGGTAGGTCTTGTACCATTTATACATCATAATAGTAGCAAGACCAACTGATGCGAGTATCCAAGAGAAGAACAGAGCAAGTCGAGTCACAATTGGTAAGTCTTCTGGTAACTGCTTCTTGGCAACCAGCAAAGCGATGCCAACTAGCATACCCGAGAGAGTGAGCGACAGGACCCATCCGAGGATAAATCCCGAGGTTCCACGAAGTATGTCGAGTTTCCTTGTGGCTAACAGTCGCACCGCTCTGGCCAGCAGGATGGCGACAACAATCGCAACTGCGATAGTTGTCACCCAGTTTACCCAGATAGAAGAAAAGTTAAACATCTCACACCTCCTTTCCCCGCCTCCTAGCGGGGATTTTGTTTTGCTCGTCCTTTCTCTAAGGACGAGCGGTTGGTTGTTGGTTTGGTGTTATCAAGGTTCTAAATTAAATACTACAATATTTCTATAATTTTGTCAACTTCAATATTGTTATTGAGTCTTGTTTTGAAAGTTAGAGATTGTAAGAGTCTAAGTTGGAGTAATGCCAATAAAATTAACTTTGGGTAGTGTTTGTTACGATCAAAATATGATTAACAGAAAATCGTTTTTGTAAAGAGGAAAAATCTACCTACGCTCGTGAAACAAACTTAAGGTAAAATAGATTGAAAAAAAGCGATATCTGTAATACTATTTTTAAACAAATGATGGGCAGGTGGTGGAATGGCAGACACGCTAGCTTTAGGAGCTAGTGCCGTAAGGCGTGAGGGTTCAAGTCCCTCCCTGCCCACACCTTATTTTCTTCTTCGCCCGTGAAAAGCTTTGTGAATTTCTTTCAGCTCTTTATTAGTAAGGTGGGTATAGACTTGGGTGGTAGAGATGTTGGCATGACCCAAGAGTGCTTGGACAGAGCGCAAATCAGCTCCATTTAACAAGAGATCAGTAGCAAATTGATGACGCAATTGATGAGGAGTAACCTTTCCTACAATTCCTGCTTTCTTGGCGTAATATTTAACTATTCTTTGAACGGTGCGAGGAAGAATTCTTCCGATTACCTTAGGATTTTTAGATTTGGTTAAACTAACAAATAAAGCTTCTTCGGCATCACTTCTTTTTTCTAAATAATTTTTTAAAGCCTTTTGAGCGCGTGGAGAAAGAAAAACGACTCTTAACTTTCCCCCTTTTCCCCGAACGGTAATTTCTCCTTTTTCTATATTAAGGTAGCGGGAAAGAGAGCAAAGCTCAGAAACTCTTAGACCGGTAGAAAAAAGTACCTCTAGAATTGCTTTATCTCTTAAGGCTCTTAAAGAATCTCCTTGAGGAGCATTCAAAAATCTTTCCAAGTCGCTATATTCTATGATTTCTATTTGTCTTTGAGGAATTTTGGGTAATTCAATTTGTTCGGGAAGTACATTTGGTTTTATATTTCTTTTAATTAAATACTTGAGAAAATTTCTTAGGGCAATGATGTAGTAGCTTTGGGTGTTTTTTTTAAGAAACCCTTCTTCTTTTCCTTGGCGTCGAGCCAACCAGATTCGAAAGTGGCGAATTTTATCTTGATCTATTTCTTCAAGAGAAGAGATTTTTTCTTGATTAATGAATTCTGATAAATAACGACGATAGTTTTCCACTGTTTTTGGAGAGCGGTTTTTTTCTATTTCTAAGTAATCAAGGTATTCTTTGAGGTATTTTTGAATCTCTTTCATTTTGTTTTTATCTTATCACATTTTGCGACAAAATGCTAAATTCGGGATAATTTTTTATTTGACTTTTTAGCGAATGAAAGCTATATTGGAATAACCACAAGCGATTAAGATTAGCAAATTATACGGCTATGCTTACTTCTCGAAAAAAACAAAATATTATTAAGGAATTAAGAGTTCACGAAACTGATACTGGCTCAGCTCAGGTTCAGATTGGTCTCTTAACTAAACAAATCGAAGAATTAGCTAAGCACTTGAAAGCTCATCCCAAGGATAATTCTTCTCGCCGGGGGCTTTTAAAAATGGTTTCTAAAAGAAGAAAACTTTTGGATTATTTGGAAAAAAACGATCCTAAAGCTTACGCGAAGGTGATTAAAAAGTTGGGATTGAAGAAGTAGTTTTTATTAGAGGAATAATGGTGTTTCTTGCAAAAGAATGTTTTTATGCGGCATAAAAATCAGCGAGTAGGAATTTTTGTTGATGTCCAGAACCTTTATCATTCTGCTAAGCATCTTTATCAGGCAAGAGTTAATTTTTCTCAGCTAATCAAGTTTTTAGTTGATGGCCGGCAGTTGATTCGGGCGATTGCTTATGTAGTGAAAAGTGATCCTCTTATTGGAGAAGCTTTTCGTTTGAAGGATAAGAGAGTTATTTCAAAATCTCCTGAGGCTTCTTTTTTTGAAGCTTTGGAAAAAAGCGGAATGGATTTAAGGGTGAAAGATTTACAAATTTTTCCGGGTGGAGTAAAAAAAGCGGATTGGGATGTGGGATTGGCGGTGGATGCGATTCGGATGGCTTCTTTTTTGGATGTGGTAATTTTGGTAACCGGTGATGGGGATTTTGTCCCTTTGGTAGATTATTTGAAATGGGGATTAGGAAGACAGGTAGAAGTAGCTTCCTTTGGACGCAGTACCTCTGCCAAGCTAAAAGAAGCAGCTGATCTTTATATTGATTTGGATGATAATCCCAAAATTCTTTTGGGTAAAAGAGAATAATTTGTTGAGCAAATCATTTTTTAATTTTTAGAACCAATATGGATATTCTCAATAAAAAAGAATTCTCCCTTCCTTTTTTTGGAAGAGATTTAAAATTTATTGTTTCTCATTTAGCTGGGCAAGCGAACGCAGCGGTAATCGGGCAGTACGGAGAAACAGCGGTTTTGGTGACGGTGGTTATGGGCAAAGAAGATAAAGTAATTGATTATTTTCCTTTAACAGTTGATTACGAGGAAAGATTTTATGCGGCCGGAAAAGTTTTAGGGAGTCGCTTTTTAAGAAGAGAAGGAAGGCCATCCGATTTTGCGGTGCTTTCGGGAAGATTAATTGATCGAACCATCAGACCTCTTTTTGATCAGGGTTTGCGAAGAGAGGTTCAAGTAGTGGTGACCATTCTTTCTTACGACGAAGAAAACGATCCGGATTTCATTGCTCTTAACTCTGCTTCATTGGCGTTAGCCATCTCTAATATTCCTTGGAAAGGACCGGTGGCCGGCTTAAGAGTTTTAAAAAGTAGGGAGGGGCTTATTTTTAATCCCCTAAACTCTCAAAAAAACGGAGCTCTAAAAGAGGAAGGAGGGTTTGAGGCTTTCTTTTCGGGAACCAAGGAAAAAATCAATATGATTGAGTTAGAAGGAAATGAAGCTAAAGAATCAGAAGTCGCCGAAGCTTTTCTAAAATCTTTTGAAGAAATAAAAAAACTCATTGCCTTTCAAGAGAAAATTGTTGAAGAAATTGGTCAGGAGAAAGAAAAAGTACTTCTTTTTGAACCCAACCCCCAATTAGTAAAAGCGGTTAGAGAGTTTGCTTCTTCAAAATTAGAACAGGCCCTTTATTCCTCTTCTAAAGCCGAAAGAAATTTGGGAGTGGCTCAAATAAAAGAAGATTTAATTAAATATCTAACGGAGGATTTAAAATCGGATAGTTTGGAAGGATTGGAGAATGTCTGGGAGGATTTGATTAATGAAATTGTTCATCGCAACATTCTTGCTTTAGAAAAAAGACCAGATGGCAGAAAATTAAACGAAATTAGGCCTCTGGAGGCTTATGTTGGGCTTTTTAAGCGCCTTCATGGATCAGCTTTGTTTATTCGAGGAGAAACCCAAAGTTTAGCGGTAACTACTTTAGCCGCTCCCGGATTTGAGCAATTAATAGAAACAATGGAGCTTTCAGCAAAAAGAAGATTTATCTTTCACTATAATTTTCCTCCTTATTCAACTGGCGAAGTAGGAAGATTAGGAATGCCAGGACGCCGAGAAATTGGACACGGAGCTTTAGCAGAAAAAGCCCTCAAAAACGTTATTCCTCCTTCGGATAGTTTCCCTTACACCATTCGAGTAGTATCCGAAATTCTTTCTTCCAATGGATCTTCTTCGATGGCTTCGGTCTGTGCTGGCTCTCTTTCTTTAATGGATGCCGGGGTGCCAATAAAGAAAGCGGTAGCCGGTATTGCCATGGGATTGATTACTAATCAAGGACAGTTTCAAAATCTGCCAGCTTACAAAATTCTTACCGATATTCAAGGGCCAGAAGATCATTACGGTGATATGGATTTGAAAGTAGCTGGCACTAAAGATGGAATTACTGCTATTCAAATGGATGTCAAAGTAGAAGGAATTGATGTGGAAATTTTTTCTCAAGCTTTAGCTCAAGCTAAAGAAGCTCGACTTCAAATTTTGGAGGTAATGAATAAAACATTAGCCTCTCCTCGTCCTCAGCTTTCTCCTTATGCGCCGATTATTTTAAGCGTAGAGGTAAAGCCTTATCAAATTGGCAGCATTATTGGACCGGGAGGAAAGATTATTAACAAGATAATTGAAGACTTTGGGCTGGAATCAATCGATATCGATGAATCTGGCAAGGTCTATGTCTCTGCTGATTCTTTGGAAAAAGCTCAAAAAGCGGTGGATTTTATTAAAAGTCTTACCCACGAATTTTTTGTTGGAGAGGTAGTAGAAGGCGAAGTGGTAAAGATCTTGGATTTTGGAGCAATAGTTGATTTAGGAGGGGGCAAGGATGGATTAATTCATATTTCTGAGCTTAAGAACGGCTTTGTTCAAAAAGTGAGCGATGTTGTTAAAGTGGGAGATAAAGTAAGAGTTAAGGTTATCAAAATAGATGAAAACGGAAGAATCAGTCTTTCCTTAAAAGCTTTAGCAGATTAAAAAGATCTAAATTAAGGTCAAACTAAAAACTCTTCCTCAAAAGGAAGAGTTTTTAGTTTTTAAGAGTTTGAGATTTAGTTTTAGGTTTAAAGAAGTTCAATTGTTACTAGTTTTTTGCCAAACTCCCTTGCTTCTTGTTCTTTCTGAAACCAGATATCAACAATTTTTTGATCGTTAAAGCGAGAATTCATTCTATCCTCCACCACAAAGATTTTATCTCCGAAAAGCTGGGGGATTTTAAACTTTGTTCCTAAGGGTAAAAAGTTAGTGGCTGCTACTCCTTCTCGAACCAGCGTTCCGGAGGCGGTTAGAAAAGGAGTGCTATCTGTTTGTAAGGGATCGCTTGAATATCCAGTCACCAGAACGGTTAAGGTTTTTTTCTCTTCTTTTTCTTCTTGGGGAATAATAACCGTTTTTTCGATAACCGAATCGTTGTTGATGATACTTTGATTTACTACTTTTACTAAGGTTTCCCCCTTAGCTTTTAGAAGAGAAAGGGCTTGAGGCCCTAACTGGAGGGGAACTTTTTGAGAAAGAGAAGCTAAAAGAGAAGAGCTAACAATAAAGGTTAAGGCTAAACGTTTACCCATATTGGTTTAGTTAATAATAATCTGAAAAATGGCTTAAAATCTGATTTTTACCTATTTTTGACCTAAAATAAGCAAATAAAAAACCGCGCTTTTGGCGCAGTTTAGGTTAATTATAGTCTTTTGGTTTTGATTGTCAAGAGGAAAAACTTTTAGGAAATGAAAGAAGTTGGTATAGTTAGGCTATGCGAGAATTTTTTACTCGAGCCTTGGTTTTGGAAAGAAAGGATTTAGGAGAGGTGGATGGTTTAGTTTTCTTTTTTACTCAAGATTATGGCAAGATAGTCGCCCGAGCAAAAGGATTAAGAAAGATCAAATCTAAACTCTCTGGACATCTCCAGCCACTAAAATTTGTTAAGGTACGCTTTTTAAGATTAGCGGGGCCCAACGATGGATTTGCGGTAGTAGATTGTTTGGAGGACGAAAGGTTTCGAGATTATCAAACCCATAAGAGATTTGATTTGTTGCCTTTGGTTTCTTTAGTAAATCAAATGACGATGGAGTTAGAAGCAGATAAAAAACTCTGGTTTTTCTTGGAAGAAATTTTTCGCCGTTCCTTCGATTTAAAAGAAACTCTAAGAGCTTTTCTTAAAATTTTGGGGTTTGATCCTGAAAAAGCCAGCTGCTTTTTTTGTCATCGAAAAGAAGTAACCTCTTTCCTTTGGGAGGATCACATTTTTTTATGCGCCCAACACTCTTTAAAAGTTCCTTCAAATAAGATAATATCAATAAAATAAAAGCAGTTTTTTATGTCTCTGGAAGATTTAGAAAAACAACTCTATGGTCAAAAAGCTCCTTCTTCAAAAAAGGAGGAGGTTAAAAGTTCTTCAAAAAAAGAAACTAGCCAGGATTTCTCCGATGTTTTCTTAGAAAATCCTTGGGAAATAAAAGAAGTTGAAAAGTCAGAACCTTCTCCATTAGTTTCTCAGAATAATTTAGGAAGGGTTATCCGCTGGGGGAGATGGCTTTTTTGGATTTTAATAGGGGTGGCGGTGGTGCTTTTTGGTATCGCGGGCTTTTATCTTTATCAGTATTTTTCAGTGAAGGAGACGGGGTTGGAAATTAAAGCCCCCAGTGAAGCCTTGGTAGGAACTTCTTTTACGGTGGCGGTTGTTTTTGAAAATAGTTCAAGCAAAACCTTAATTAGCCCCAAACTTTCTTTGGTTCTTCCCGAAGGAATTATTTATCTTGAAGACGAATCAAAACGAATAATCGAAAAGGATTTAAAGGAAATTGCTCCTTCTCAGATTGTTAAAGAGGAGTTTGAAGTAGCTTTGATAGGAAAGCCTTTCCAAACCTATCGGTTTGATTCTTCTTTGTCTTACGCCTATCCTTCTTCGGCTCTTTCTAATCGCTTTAGTAAAAAGGCAAGTTTTTTGGTGCTAGCAAGAGAACCGGTTTTAAGCCTTGATTTGACTGGTCCGGAGAAGGTTTTGGATGGTCAGGAATTTGAGGTTTCTTTGCGTTATCAAAATCAGGATTCTAAGCCTTTAAGTGGAATCATAGAATTTCAAATTCCCAAAGAATTTTCCTTTCAAGGTTCTGAGCCTCAATTAGAAAAAAATCAGTTGATTTTAGAAAATCTTTCTCCTTCTCAGGAGAGAGCGGCTTTAATTTCTGGATTTTTATCAGGAGAGGAGTATTCTTACTTTCCTTTTGGAGTTGTTGCTAAAGTAAAAATTAAGGACAAATACTATCCAATAGAAGAAAAACAATTATCAATTTCTCTTCTCCCCTCGCCTTTAAGTCTAAAAATAGAGTTAGAAGGTCAAAATAAAGATAAAATTGTTTTTCCCGGTCAAAATTTGAACTTTAGGGTTTCCTTTAATAATGAAGCCGACATCAATTTCTCTGATGTAATTTTGGAGGTGGAATTAAAAGGAAAGATGTTTAATTTTTCTTCATTGAAAACCAAGGGTTATTTTGATGATACTCAGAAAAAAATTACTTGGACCGCTACTGATTTGCCTCTTTTGAAAGAAATTAAGGCTAGGAGTGGTGGATCGGTTAGTTTTAGTATTGGCTTGTTAAGTTCTTATCCGGTAGAAAGTTTGGCGGATAAAAACTTCACCCTTCAATTAAAGGGAAAAATCTCTTCTCCTACTGTTCCTTATAATGTCGTGGCTCCTAAGACCACCGGAACCGCTCAAGCAGAGTACAAGGTTGGTGGCCAAATTTTTCTTTCTCAATCAGCTTATTTCCTTGAGCCTTCCCCAGATATTGTAAATCAAGGCTCTCTTCCTCCTAAAGTTGGAGTTCCTATTCAGTACACTATTCATTGGGATTTGGAAACTTGGGCCACCGATTTTAAAGATATAAAAATCTCTTCTTTTTTGGGAACGGGAGTAAAATGGACCGGTAAAGTAAAGACCAATATTTCTACGGTTCCAGTTTATAACCCTCGTACTCAAGAAATTACTTGGGAAATTCCCTTAATCGAAGCCAATAAGGGGGTGGTAGAAAAAAGCCCTCAGGCCGTTTTTCAGGTAGAATTTGTTCCCTCTTCTCTTAATCTAGATAATCGCTTTATTATTGTTTCTAAAACCAATTTATCCGCCACCGATGCTTTTACAGAAAAAGTTTCTGAAATAAGCCTCAAATCTTTGGATTCAAGAGAGTTAAGCGATAGCGATTTGCCTCCCAAATATGATAGAGTTATACCTTAATAATTTTTTTAAAATTAATTTTTTTAAAATAAGTTTTTGCTTATGGCTAAAGAATTAAACAAAAAATCTGAAAAAGGAAATCAGTTAGAATCAGAAGAAATAATGGAAAAAATTGTGGCTTTGTGTAAGAGAAGAGGATTCATTTTTCCCGGTTCCGAAATTTATGGAGGCCTGAAGGGAACCTGGGATTACGGCCCTTTGGGTTCTGAACTTAAATTTAATATTAAGCAAGCTTGGTGGAAAGCAATAGTTCAAAAGCGTCAGGATGTGGTAGGAATTAGTGCTTCTATTTTAATGAATCCCAAAGTTTGGGAAGCCTCAGGGCACACCACCAGCTTTACCGATCCTTTAGTTGAGTGTAAAACTTGCCACCAACGTTTTCGGGCTGATCAAGAAGAAATTATTCAAGCTCACGAAAAAAAACACTTGGATTTAAAAGAAAAAGTTGAATGGACTCAGCCGCGCAAATTTAATCTTTTAGTCGAAGCCAAGGTTGGAGTAGTTGAAGGAGAAAAATCAACCGTTTATCTGAGAGGAGAAATTACTCAAGGAGTGCATGTTAATTTTAAAAATATTTTGAATTCTTCTCGCTTAAAAATTCCTTTTGGAGTAGCTCAAATTGGGAAAGCTTTTCGCAACGAAATTACTCCGGGGAATTTCACCTATCGATCGATTGAGTTTGAGCAAATGGAACTTCAATACTATGTAAAGCCAGATGAGCAAGAATCCATGAAATATTATGAGTTTTGGAAGGAGGAAAGAATGAAGTGGTATCAGGATTTGGGGATTAAGAAGGAAAATTTAAGGTTTCGCCAGCATGCTTCTGATGAGTTAGCTCATTATGCTAAAGCCGCTTGGGATATTGAATATCGTTCTCCTTTTGGCTGGAAGGAATGCGAAGGTATTCATCATCGAGGAGACTGGGATTTGCGCCGCCATCAAGAGTTTTCTGGTCAGGATATGAGTTATTTTGATCAGGAGACTGGGCAAAGATTTATTCCTTGGGTGATTGAGGCTTCAGGAGGGGTGGATCGAGCGATGCTTTTTTTCCTTATCGATGCTTATCAGGAGGAAGAAGAAAGAATTGTTTTAAAGCTTTCTCCTAAATTAGCTCCTTATAAAGCCGCGGTTTTTCCCTTGTTGGCAAATAAACCGGATTTGGTAAAGAAGGCTTCTGAACTTTTTTCAATTTTAAAGGAGGCGGATTTAGGAATGATTGCTTGGGATGAAAGAGGAAATATCGGAAAGCGTTATTATTCACAAGATGAAATTGGGACTCCTTATTGCTTTACTATTGATTTTCAAAGCTTAGAAGATGAAACGGTTACCGTGAGAGATCGAGACACCACTAAACAAGAAAGAATAAAGATTTCAGAAGCTACTTCTTATTTAAAAGAAAAGCTTTTAAAATAATGATTATTAATTAAATTTAGAATTTATGGCTTTAAAACATAATTTTGAAAGATTAACTCTTCCAAACGGCTTAAGGCTTTTAGTTATTCCTCAAAAGAAAAGTTTTTCGGTGGCGATGGGAATTTTTGTTGAAGCGGGAACTTCTTACGAAAAAAAGGAGATTAACGGCATCTCTCATTTCTTGGAACATATGTGTTTTAAAGGAACTCACAAGCGCCCCACCCCTTTTGCTATTGCTTCTGAATTTGAAGGTTTGGGAGCAATCAATAACGCTTTTACTTCCAGAGATTATACTGGCTACTGGGCTAATGTTTCTTATAATAAGGCCGACGAAATTTTTGATTTGATGGCAGATATGTATCTGGATCCTCTTTTTGATGAAAAAGAAATCGAAAAGGAACGGGGGGTGATTATAGAAGAAATAAATATGTACGAAGACAAACCTCAAGCCAAAGCCTCGCAAACCCTGGAGAGATTAATGTACGGGGATCAGCCAGCCGGCTGGGATGTTGCTGGCACCAAAGAAAATATAAAAAAAATAAACCGCCAAGACTTTCTTAATTTCCGAAATCTTCATTATTGTGGAGCTAAAACAGTAGTTGTGATGGCTGGCCGCATTACTCCGCAAAAAGCCAAAAAATTGGTAGCTGACTACTTTTCTAAATTAAAGAAAGGGAGAAGAATTCCTCCTTTCAAAGTAACAGATAAACAAAAAAAGCCGGCTTTATCTGTTGTTTTTAAGGATTTGGATCAAACTCATTTTATCTTAGCCTTTAAAGCATTTAATCAGGATTATCCTTGGCGTCAGCGCTACGCCTTAATGGCTCTGGATATGATTTTAGGAGGAGGGATGAGCTCTCGCCTTTTTCAGAAGGTTAGAGAAGAAATGGGAGCGGCTTATTATGTAGGAGCCCACTCTTCTTTTTATAAAACTCATGGCTATTTTGAAATTTTTGCGGGGGTAAATCATAAAAAAACTTTTGATGTTTTAAAAGTAATTCTAGAAGAAGCCAGAAGGGTTCTTAAGGAAGGAGTAACCGAAAAAGAATTAAAGAGAATAAAAAATCATTGGATCGGGGGACTACTGATTTCTCTTGAAACTCCTTTAAGTTTAATTAATTTTTATGGGGAACAGGAAATTACAAGGAAAAAGATTATTTCACCTCAAGAAATTGTAAGAAGAGTAAAATCTCTTACCAAGGAAGATATTAAAAATATTGCTCATCGAGTTTTTAAAAACGAAGGTCTTAATTTAGCAGTGGTTGGCCCTTATAAGGAAAGTCAATCTTTTAAAAAAATTCTTTCCCTTTAATTTTTCTTTGAATATTTTTTCTTTTGGGATATACTTACTTTTGTGGAGAAGAAAGTGATCGAAGTTTCTTGGTCAACTCTTTGGCGCCTATTTGCGATGGTGGTTTTTTCGTTAGCTCTTTTTGCGGCGCGGGAAGTTTTGGTGATTTTGTTTTTGGCGATTATCATCTCTTCGGCTCTTTTTGAGCCGGTAGCTTATCTGGAAAGGAAAAAAATTCCTCGTCTTTTAAGTGTTTTATTTATTTTTCTTTTAGGAGCGGGAGTGTTGGGATTAATTCTTTACGCTTTACTGCCGATTGCCTCAATCCAATTAAAATATTTTCTTTCTCACCTTGATTCTTTAAAATTTCCTCTCCTAGATTTTTTGGGTTCTTCTGAGTTTGTCAATCAAATTAATCAATCGGTTAATCAATTTTTATTTGATTTCTTTTCTATTAAGGAAGGAATTGGCTGGTTTTCTTCTCTTTTGGGGAATATTGCTTTTGTTTTTATTGTTTTAGTTCTTTCTTTTTATCTTACTTTAAGTCGAGATGGGGTGGAAAGATTTATCCGAGCAGTTTTTCCGGTTAATTTAGAGGATTATGCAGTAGATCTTTTTCTTCGCACTCGCAAAAAGCTTTCTCGTTGGCTTTCCGGGCAGTTAATTTTAAGTTTTATTATAGGCTTTTTAGTTTTTATTGGCTCTTTAATTATTGGTCTTGATTATGCTCTGGTGCTCTCTTTACTGGCAGCGATTTTGGAGTTAATCCCTTATGTTGGGCCAATTACGGTGGGGGTGATTTCTTTTTTGGTAGCTCTTCCTCAATCTTTAACCACCGCTCTTTTAGTAGTTTTAGTTTTCTTCATTATTCAGCAGATGGAAAACCATATTTTAGCTCCCTTTGTAATGAGTCGAGCGATTGGAGTAGATCCAGTGGCGGTGGTGATTGCAATGTTGGCTGGAACTAAAATTGCCGGCCTAATAGGGATCGTTTTGGCGGTACCGGTAATTATTATTTTGCAAGAGATTATTGATGATTGGTCAATTAGAAAAAGAAAGAGCTCAAGCTGATTAAAAATTTTTTTAAAGGAAATTAAACCCTCTTTCAATTTTTACTCTCTCAATATGGAAAAGTTTTATATCACCACCACCATTCCTTATATGAACGGTCGGCTTCATATTGGCCACACCCTAGAATTTATTCAGGCTGATGTTTTGGCTCGATTTGCTCGGGCTCAGCAAAAGGAGGTCTTTTTTTTGACGGGGAGCGATGAGCACGGCCTAAAAATTGCTCAAACCGCTGCTCAATTGGGACTTTCTCCTAAAAAATTTGTTGATGAAAACAGTCGCCTAGCGCGAAATTTAAAAAAAGTTCTCAATCTTTCTTGGGATAGTTTTATTCGAACCACCGACAAAAAGAGGCATTGGCCGGGAGTTTTTAAGATCTGGCAGGAGTTAAAAAATTCAGGCGATCTTTATAAAAAAATTTATCGAGGGCTTTATTGTTCTGGTTGCGAAGCTTTTGTTACCGAAAAGGATTTGGTTAATGGTCGTTGCGCTCTTCATCAAAAAGAGCCGGAGTTAATAGAAGAAGAGAATTATTTTTTCCGGCTTTCGGTTTATGGAAAAACTTTGCGAGCCAAAATCGAATCGGGCGAGTTTCAAATTTTTCCTTCTGAAAGAGCCAACGAAATTTTAGCTTTGATTGACAAAGGATTAGAGGATGTTAGTTTTTCTCGACCCAAAAGTAAATTAAGATGGGGAATTCCTGTCCCTGACGACGATTCTCAAGTGATTTATGTTTGGGCTGATGCTTTGTCTAATTATCTTTCAGCTATTGGTTATGGAAGAAATGAAGAGGAGTTCGAAAAATGGTGGCCGGCCGATGTTCAGGTTTTAGGTAAAGATGTCTTAAGATTTCATGCGGCTATTTGGCCAGCGATGCTTCTTTCGGCGAAACTATCTCTCCCCAAAAAACTTTTGGTTCATGGTTTTATAAACATTGAGGGCCAAAAAATTTCCAAATCTTTGGGGAATGTGATTTATCCTGAAGAATTGGTTGAAAAATACGGCACTGATGCGGTGCGCTACTATTTTCTTAGAGAAATTTCTCCCTTTGAAGATGGAGATTTTTCTGATTTGCGATTTAAAGAAAGATACAATGCCGATTTAGCCAAGGGTTTGGGAAATTTTGTTTCTCGAATAACCACCTTAGCCGCTTCCTTTGGGAAAATTAAAAATGATTTTTCCTTTTTAGAACTTTTTATTGAGCAAAAAATAAAATCTGCTCAAAAAAATATCGCTGAAAGTTTGGAAAAATTTGAGTTTAATAATGCTTTGGCAGAAATTTGGTCTCTAATCTCTCTGGGAGATCAATACATTAATCAGCAGAAACCTTGGGATCAAACAGAAACTTTAGCTAAAAGGGAAAAAACTCTTTTTAATCTTCTTATTCTTCTTAACGCGGTTGGAGTTTTTTTAACCCCCTTTCTTCCTCAAACAGCCAAGATAATCACCTCCCTTTTTTCCTTAAAAAGTAAGTTTTTGAAGGTAAGAAAAGTTCCCCCTCTTTTTTTGCGCTTAAAGTAAGCTTTTAGAATTTAAGTTTATGAAAATCGAAATTATTGATGCTCACACTCATGTTCAATTTGAACAATATGATGATGATCGAGACGAAGTTATTAAAAGATCTCTGAACAAAGGAATTGGAATGATTAATGCCGGCGCCGATTTAGAATCGTCAAAAAAATCAATTGATTTAGCTTATCGCTATCTTGGTCTTTGGGCAACGGTAGGTATTCATCCCACCGAAGTTAAAGATTTTGATAAATTTGATGAAATAGAAAAATTAGCCAGTGATGAAAAGGTAGTTGGCATTGGAGAGTGTGGTCTGGATTTCTACAGAGAAGAGGATAGAAATAATTTGGAAATTCAAAAAGAACTTTTTCTGAAACACTTAGAATTATCCAGAAAGGTAAAAAAGCCTTTAGTTATTCATTGCCGGCAAGCGTTTAAAGAAACTCTTGAAATTTTAAAAGCCCACAAAAATCTTCTTTTAGAAAATGCTGGAATTTTTCATTTTTTTACTGGTGGAAAAGAAGAAGCTGAAAAAGCTTTGGAGTTTGGTTTTTCCTTTACCTTTAATGGATTAATTACTTACAATCGTCAATTTGATGAAATAATTAAATTTATTCCCTTGGAAAAAATTTTATTAGAAACTGATGCCCCTTTTGTTTCTCCTCTTAATCATCGCAAGGAAAGAAATGAACCTTCTTTTGTGGATGAGGTTTTGATTGCTTTATCCGAAATAAAGAAATTAGATTTAGAGAAGACAAAAAATATTCTTCTAAAAAACACCATTGATTTATTTCAATTAACTATTTCTTCTAATTCCTCCGGCTTTGTGGTATAACTTAGCTAATATATGAATTTTTTTATTAAAGAAGGCAAGAAGAGGTCTATTACCTTGATAGAACTTTTAATAGTGATGGGGATTTTAGCAATTCTTGGAGGTGGAACTGTTTTGATGATAAATCCAGCCGAGATTTTAAAGGAATCTCGAGACATCAAAAGAATTTCCGATATAAAAAATTTGGAAATTAATCTTCTTAAAGCTAAATACAGTTCTCGAAATTTATCAATGGGGGCCGCTAACACCGTTTATGTTTCTCTTCCTGATTCTTCTCCTACTTGTAGTAATTTAAAGCTTCCCGAGCTTCCCTTAGGATGGTCGTATAGCTGTGTTTCTGAAGAAAACCTGCTCAAAACCGATGGTAGCGGCTGGATTCCCATTGATTTTGATAAATTATCTTCCTCGATTGGAAATTCTTTACCCGTTGATCCGATAAATAGCGATTTATCAGAAAGTTATTATGTTTATTCGGTAGATAGCAATAACAATTTTTATATTTCAGCCAACAATCTCGAAAGTGATAAATATACTCTTGGGGGAGAAAAAGATAAAACCTCAACCGATGGAGGTAAAAATGATTATTCTTATGAAGAAAAAGACGATGGTTTCGAGGGGGATATTTCTGGAAATATAGTGGTTAATACTAATCTTAATCATCTTTCCGATTCCTATAATCCCGGCTGGGATACAAATTTAAATGGCAGTTATCAGCCGACTCGCGGATTTTCCACTGGTTATCTTTCCTCAGTTCCTAACCCCTCGATTGGCTATCATGGTCATTTTTCTCCAAATTGTGGAATAGGCAATTCTGGTTGCATTGAATTTATAGATAAAAACACTCAGTTTGGTTATCCTCATCGGCTTCAAGAAATTTATCAAACTTGGCAGATTCCCGGTGTTACTTATGGCTGGAAAGCTCAAACAATAGTTCGAGTAAAATTTATGGCTAAAACTGATAACCCAAATAAATTAGCTAAATTCGGTTTACTTCATTGGTCTAATTCTCAAAATGCTTATGTTTTTGATACAGCTCTCGTCAGCAAAGTAGTTCCCAAAAAGAAAGAATGGAATAAAATTACCCAAGAGTTTAGTTTAACTTCTGATTGGGAACTAAATAATCACGATGTTTCTTTATATCTCTATGGCAACGATGGAGAAGAAGGAACTTTGTGGATAGATAATGTTCAGGTTGAATACTTAAATCCTTAAAAACTAGTAGAAAAAAACTAGTAGAAATTTAAACCAGTTTAGTTATTCACAAAAGCCATTTGCTTTTTTATTTTTTCTTTTTTATCATATACCTATACCATAGGTCGAGGTTTATCAAAATAAAAATTAAAAAACGAAATGACAAAAGAAAAACAATTAGCTTTAGTAGCTTTTAAAAAGGCTCGCGGTCAAATAGAAAAAATTATCAAGATGGTTGAAACCGATGCTTATTGTGTAGAGATTATGCAGCAGAATTTAGCGGCAATTGGCCTTTTAAAATCGGCTCATCAGGTAATGTTAGAAAATCATCTAAAAACTTGTTTTAGTAATCCGCGCAACCTAAAAAACAAAAATCAAATCGAGAAAATGATCAAAGAACTCTCCCAGGTGGTGAAATTGTTTAATAAGTAATTTTTTAATAAAAATGAAAGACAAAATACTAACTTTTTTAGGAGGGGTAGTCTTGGTGGCAATAGCAATGGTGGGGATTGCTTATTTGGGTTCCTACTCTACCCAAAAAGAATCCGCTCGTTCTAATCAAAAGATAAGTAATGAAAATAATACTTTACAAAAAGTTTCTGAAAACACCTACACCTTCAAAACCGGCCTTGATTTACAAGATTTTCCTCAAAAACTAATTGAGACAGGAACAATTGATTTGGAAAAGTATCAGAATTTGGTTGGAAATCTTTCGGTGGAGAAAGGAGAAATTGTTATTACTCCAGATAATAATCAAACCTTCCTTAATCTTTTTTGGGGATTGGGATTAGCTCAAGAAAATCAATATCTTGTTGAGTTGAAAGCTCTCAAGGAAAGAGGGCAATTAGAAAATTTAGCTTCTGTCGGCGGCTGGATTGTGGCTAAGGGTTCTGCCTCTGATCATTTTTCCAAACACAACATCCTAAACCTTACTCTTGATCAACAAAAGAAAGTAGCCGAAATTGCTGCTACTATCTATCGGCCTTGTTGTGGTAACAGCGCTCGTTTCGCTGATTGTAATCACGGAATGGCGATGCTGGGAGTGTTATCTTTGGGAGTGGCACAAGGGCTTTCTGATGATGAGCTTTATAACTTAGCTCTTAAGTTTAATTCTGTTTGGTTTCCTGATCAGTACAATCAGTTAGCTGACTACTTTCTTTTAATTGAAAAGAAAAAACTTTCAGAAGTTGATCCGCGAGTAGCTCTCTCGGCTAAGTTTTCCAGCGCTCAAGGCTTTGCTCAAAATGTGGCCAGACCCTTAGCTACTCTTAACCTTTCTTCTAATAATTCTAATGTCAGCGGCTGCTCTCTTCAGGCGCCGGTGCCGCAGCCTTCTTCAGGGTGTAGTTTAGGAGCACCAGCTCAAAAAAAATCATCGAGTGGTTGTTCATTATAAGTAAGGAATAAAAATTGGGATTATGAGTAAGAAATTAACCAATTTAATTTATTTAGCAGTTGTTATTATTGTTGGGGTGGGCATTTTATCTTTTCTTCCCAATAATTCAAAAAGCAATCTTTCTCCTGAAAAGAAAGAGTCCTTCCAAAATGTTTCAGGCGAAGATCTTTTAGGAAAAGCCGCCCCCGATTTTTCCTTACCGGATATTGATGGGAAAATAATAAGACTTAGCGATTTAAGAGGGAAAAAGGTAGTTTTGTTTTTCAATGAGGGGCAAATGTGCTATCCGGCCTGTTGGAATCAGATCGAAAAATTGGGAACCGACGAAAGATTTAATAACGAACAAGTTGTTGCTTTTTCAATTGTTGTCGACACCCCCGATCAATGGCGCAAGATTGAAGCTCAAATGCCTCAATACAAAAAAGCCAAAATTCTCTTTGATATTGATCGAAAAGTCTCTTTGGCTTACGGTGTTCTTTCTTTAAAATCCTCAATGCATCCGGGAATTTTTCCGGGGCATACCTACTTTATAATTGATAAAGAAGGGATCGTGAGATTTTTTCTAGATGACCCCGCCATGGCTATTAGAAATGATCAATTAGCAGAAGAAATAAACAAATTAAATTAAACCTAATATGGATATTTTAATTACCACCTCTCTTATTACTGCTTTTATTGCTGGCGTTGCTGCTCTTTTTGCTCCTTGTTGTGTTTCGGTGCTTTTGCCGACTTATTTGGCCTCTATTTTTAAACAAAAACGAACGGTTATTTTAATGACGGCAATTTTCTTTTTAGGAATTTTGACTGTTTTTCTTCCTTTGGGTTTGGGGCTAGCGGCTATTGGACAGTTTTTCCAAAAATACCACAGCCAGTTGTACACGGCTGGAGGGATTTTCTTGATAATTTTGGGAATTTTTTTGCTTATCGGCAAACATCTTTCTTTGCCATTTTCGGTAAAATCTAGAATGAAAGAGGTGAAAGTTGAGGGAGCGGGATCAATTTTTGTTTTGGGAATTTTTTCGGGTTTTGCTACTTTATGTTGCGCACCGGTTTTAGCAGGAGTGATGGCGCTTTCGGTTTTGCCCGGATCATTATTGTGGGGAGGAATTTATTCTTTGGTTTACGCCTTAGGGATGGTGGTTCCTTTGTTTATCATCGCTTATTTTCTTGATAAAACAAATTTCACAGCCAAATTTTTGCCTTTTAAGAAAAAACTTAACTACTCTTTTTTGGGTAAAGAAATTAGTTTAACGGTTTCAGAACTCATTGCGGGATTAATGTATTTCTTTATAGGAATTTTGATTCTCTATCTTAATTGGACTAATCAGTTGGCAATGGGGGGAGGCAGCTATCAGATGACAATCAATCTTTATTTAGCCAAAATAACCAAATCTCTAGAGCAATTTTTATCTGTTTTCCCCGGCGGCGGGTGGCTTATTTTAACCCTAATAGTTGTGGGAACTGGTATTATCATTGCAAATGCTTTAAGAAGGAAAGATGAAGCTGGCGATTTTTCTAATGATAAGAGAGAGGATAAATCTTGTTGTCATCATCACCAAAACCACACAATTGAAAAGTAACCTAAAAAGGTCGGATAAAATATTAAAATATTAAAAACAAAATTATGGAAAATCATTTTTGTCAAATTCATAAAAGTGGGTTTGCCAAAGCAGCCGCTTTGGTGATGGGAGGAATTTATACTCTTTGCGCCGTCTTCGTTGCTCTCTGGCCTTCTTTAGGATTAAAGCTTTTTGGCTATCTTGTGCACTTAGTTAATTTAAATGTCACTACTCGGGTTACTGGAGAAGGATTTGTTATCGGCTTGTTTGAGGTTTTGGTTTATACTTATGTTATTGCTTGGTTAATTGCTTGGCTTCATAATAAATTTTGTGGCAAAAATAATGAATAAAAATAGTTAAGAAGGGTTTATGATAAAGAAAATTTTTAAAATAAAGGGGATGGATTGCGCCTCCTGCGCTGCCAGTATAGAAAAATCAGTAAGAAAATTAGAGGGAGTCAAGAGTGCTTCGGTTAACTTTGCCTCAGATCAACTTTTTGTTGAATGCGGTGAAGAAATAGATGATCAGAAAATAATTGAAGCCGTTGAAAGGGTGGGTTATGAGGTGGTTAGCGAAAACATCAGTTATCATCATCATGATCACAGCAATCATCACACCGATCATCCTAATCAATCCCTTAAGGAACACGATCATGCCAAAATGGAAGACGAGGCTGAGTTGAAAGTTTTGAAAATTAAATTAACATTTGGTGTTTTTGCTTCGCTGATAGTTCTATTTTTAAGCTTTGGAGGGAAGTTGAATGAATTTATTCCTGAAAAACTTTCTTTACTAATTCTTTTGGTAATTTCAACGCCGGTTGAATTTTGGGTGGGTCGGCAATTTTGGCGAGGGATGTATTATGAATTGAAAAATCTAAGGCCGGGGATGGATAGTCTAGTAGCTTTAGGTACTGGAGCTGCTTATTTTTTTTCGACGGTAGTGGTTTTGGCTAATCTTATTTCTGAGTTTAGTAGTTCGCTTATAGCTCGTCTAGAGCCTTACTTTGATGTGGCGGTAGTGGTTACTACCTTTATTATCTTGGGAAAATATTTGGAAGCTAAAGCTAAAGGATCAGCCTCAGAGGCGCTTAAAAAACTTTTGAAACTTCAGGCAAAAATTGCTCATCGTCTTGATGAAAAAGGAGAAATTCATGACATTGATGTAAACCAAGTTAAGGTTGGTGATTATTTGCTAGTCAAACAAGGAGAAAAGGTTCCGGTTGATGGAGTGATTATTGAGGGTCAAGCTTCTTTAGATGAATCAATGGTAACCGGTGAATCACTCCCGGTTGATAAAAAGGCGGGCGATAAAGTTATTGGAGCCACGATAAATAAAAGCGGCGTCTTTAAAATGAGAGCCGAGAAAGTTGGCAAAGAAACATTTTTGGCTCAAATCGTAAAAATTGTTCAAGAAGCTCAAGCCTCTAAAGCTCCTATCCAAAAATTAGCTGATAAAATTACTAACATTTTTGTTCCCTTGGTTTTGGTAATTTCGGCAATTACCTTTGGGATTTGGTTTTTAACTGGTCCAGAGCCAAGATTATCCTATGCTTTAATTAATGCGGTAGCGGTTTTAATCGTTGCTTGCCCCTGTGCTTTAGGGTTGGCGACGCCGATTGCGGTTATTACTGGAACTGGTAAGGGTGCAGAAAATGGAATTATTATCAGAAATGCTCAAGCTTTAGAAATAGCAGGAAGAGTTGAGATAATGATTTTAGATAAAACCGGCACTATTACTAAAGGTCAGCCAGCTGTCACAGAAATTCAACTCAGTGCTGATAATCACTCCTTGACGAAAGAAAAAGTTTTACAGATTGCTGCTAGCTTGGGAGTCAACACTAATCATCCTTTGGATAAAGCAATAGTTGAAGAGGCTAAGAAAGAAAATCTTTCTCTTTTGGAGGTTAATAACTTTAAACAAACAACCGGAAAAGGATTAGCAGGTTATATAGAAGGCAAGAGATATCTTTTGGGAAATAGCAGCTTTATTGAAGAAAATGGTGTTTCTCTTAATAGTCACTTTCGATCAGAAATTGAAAAACTTAGTCAACAGGGAAAAACTGCTTTAATTTTATCTGATGAAAAACAAGTGTTGGGAATTATTGGAATTGCTGATACTCTCAAAGAAAGCGCTGCTCAAACCGTTGAGAGGTTAAAAAAATTAGGAATAAAGGTATGGATGATAACTGGAGACAGTCCTCAGACCGCTCAAGCTATCGCTCAAAAAGTAGGCATAGAAAGAGAAAATGTGTTAGCTTCAGTTTTGCCTCAACAAAAATCTGAAAAAGTTAAAGAGTTTCAAGAAAAAGGAAAAACAGTGGCGATGGTAGGAGACGGAATTAATGACGCTCCCGCTCTTACCCAAGCTGATGTAGGAATTGCTATTGGAACAGGAACCGATATTGCTATTGAATCAGCTCAAATTACTTTAGTTTCCGGAGATCCTTTAGGAATTTATAAGGCAATTATTTTATCCAGAAAAACTTTATCTAACATAAAACAAAATTTGTTTTGGGCTTACATTTATAATTTGCTTCTTATCCCAGTAGCAAGCGGTATTCTTTATCCTTTTGGCGGACCACTTTTGAATCCGATTTTGGCTGGGGTAGCGATGGCTTTTTCTTCTCTTTCGGTTGTGTTAAACTCGCTTAGATTGAAACGATTGAAATTTTCTGAAAAATGAATCAAGAAGATTAGCCTTAATAAACTTTGTCGTTAAATTATTATTAAAAATTTATTAGAATTAAAATATTAAAAATATGAAAAAAAATCTTTTTCTTTTAATTGTGGCGGGAATAATTAGTGGCGGATTCCTTTTACCATTAGTTGTTTCTGCTCATATGATGGATGGCGACTGGGATTTAGGAAATAGCGATCCGCGTTCGGTAGGGGAGGTGTGGATGAAGAAAATGATGGGGCAGAATTACGAAAATTATAAAAAAGAGATGGTAGAAATGATGGGAGAGGATTTTTTCCAAAAAATACAGGAGTTTATGGGAAAATCTTTTCAATCAAATAAGGGTTATTTAATGATGCCAATGATGGGGACTGGTTGGTCTTCAAGTTGTGGTGAAATTGGCGATGGAAAAACAGTTGGAGGAATGATGGGTAGTTGGTCTGGTTCTTTCTGGGGATGGGTGATGGGATTTTTGATGATTTTAGCAGTGATTTTATTTGTCGGCATTCCTTTGGGAGTTTTTGTGTTGTTAGTGATTTTAATTGTTAAACTAATCAAATCTCTTAAGTCGTAGGGATTGCTAACAAGAGGTTACTGAGTTTACCCTCAAAAAACATCCTTTTTTGGGATGTTTTTTGATTTAAGATTGCTTCAAATTTTTTGGGTGCTTAAAGCTTTTTCTCGAAATTTCTCTTGTCTAAAATTTACATTTCTTCTTTTTTTTAAAAAAATCCTTTATAATCTAGTTAAAGAATTAAAAAGGTCTCTTTCAAATAATTTTTTAAAACCTCTCTTTCCATGAAAAAATCTCTTAATCTTCTTCTTTTACTTTCTCTTCTTATCTTTCCCCTTCTTTCTTTACCAATTAAGGCTCAAACAGGGGGAGGTACTTTCATCCATTATGTTAAATTAGGTCACTGGCAGGGATCAACCTTTGTTGAAGATGAAACCCTTCCAGCTAGTAATGGGGCAGGTAAAGTAGAAGTCTGGACTCAACCTACCAGCGCTTATGACAATGGCAAAAAAGTCGCGACTGGTGATGTTGGAAAACCAATTTCTTTGCCTCCGGGAAAATATAGACTTTCTTCAAAAGTTTCTCTTCCTTCTGGTTATGATTCTGGATCCTTTAAGGAAGCTAATTGTCCTGATTTTGAAATTCAAGCAGGCCAAACAGTAGTCTGTACCTTTCAAGCTTATAAGAAAAGCGATTCTCGTAACTATGAAGGGCTTATTCCTTCATCAGAAAGACCCTCTAGTGGTGCTCCTCCCTTCATTGAAGAAGATTCATCTTTAGGCTCTTATCAATTTGTTAAGAATGTGGTGGATATAAGTGATAAAGGGGAGCGCCCTTCTATTAATTACGTTGGATTCTTGAGTCTTTACGGAAAAAAATTATTGGTTATTCAGGATAAGAGATTTAAAATAACCAACGCTCGTTATCAGGGAGACGGAGAGTGGTCTTTCTTTGTTTCTTTCTATGATATTTCTAATCCTTTCTCACCAGCTCTTCTTAAAGAAAATGAATTAGGTAAAGATAATAAATATTTAGCTATATTTTCTGGTATAACAAATCTTTCTTCATTCATAACAATTGATAACCTTCCTTTCATTTATTGGGTTGGATATCGCCCTGGAGAAAGTAGGCGCAGCGTTTATTTCTTTAAAGTTAACTCTGATTGGAGCATAGGAAATATTGAAGAATTTGCCGTTCAAGCTGGCGATTCGAATAAAACTGGCTACTGGTTGATGACGTTTTTTAGTGGCCTTGATGGAAAAGTCTACGGATTAGCTTTAACTCCAGATGAAGAAAATCAATATTATCCCGGTTGCGCTCCTATGGCAGTGTTAAGATTTGACGCTAACAATCCAAAACCATCTAAAATTGCTGAAATTGATCAAATGCCTCATTTAAACAACAAATGTGGCTCTGGAGTAGCTTACAATGATTGGAAGTCTTTTAGGTGGTCTGCCTCTCAGTCAGTAAGAATTGGAAATAAACTTTATTTGGTAGTTCCCACTGACGACGTTGTTGCTCGTCTTCATGTGGTAGAAAGAGCTTGGGTTTCTGTCTTTGATTTTAGTAACCCTACCTCGCCTCAATTTCTTGGGATGGATATGCTAAGCGGCTTGAATAATCAAACTCATTTCCCTGATGCTTCAGAATCGGAAAGAATAAAGATTTATGCTGATGCGGGAATAATAGAAGTTGATAAAGCAACGGGTTATGTTTATGACATCTTTCCCCATATGTATGATTTTCAGAATGCTGGATTTTTACTTTCGGGTGGGGGGGTTAGAGCGGTAGACATTTTCTTTAAAGAAATAAAAGGTCCGTGGCGTTATCGTAATGGCGTGATTATTAGAAAAGTCAATCAACAAGGAGAGTTTGATTATCTTTCTCGGTTTACTTTATGTGAAACAGAAGGAGGAAGAACAGCTGGCGCTAATTCCGGAAGTTATCATCGGATTACCTGCGGTGATAGTAGGGAATTTTATGGTCAGAAAACCTTTGATAAAGCTTTTTATGGTTTGGGTGGTTATATAACCCTACTTCCTTTTTCTGGATCTCATGCGTTTAATGGAGTCTTGTTGCTCAAGGATCTTACCAAATCTCATAGTAGTACATATGGAATAGGTTTCACCACTCCGGTCGTAGCTTCTGTAATGGTAGGTAACAATCTTAAGGTTATTCCTGATACCTCCAATGAATTTATGAAATTTAAAGACTCATTAAAGAAAACTGTCACCGCCGCTGGTGATCAAAGTTATGGTCTAAACACCTTAGATGCCCACCTTCAGCAAGTAGATAATAAAACCTTTGCTATCTTTCAGATTCATCCCGCCTCAATTGATGTGGTTAAGCTTACCCTTAAAGATCCTCGTCCTTTACCTCAGCAAGGATCAGTAGGAACCAAAGCAACTACTCCTGATCTTAAAGCCTCTTCTACAGGTACCCCTGTTTCCTTAGAATCTCTTCAACAATCTCTTTATTCTATTAAAAGTATTATTGACTTTATAAAACGTGTTTGTAGGACATGCTCTCAATAAGTAGTCTAGAAAACCTCTTCTTTTCTTTAAGAGGTGGTTTTTAATGAAAATCTTTTTGCTATAATAGTTTTAATCTTTATTAAATTATCATTAAGTTAACAAAAAACATGAAATCTCCACTTTCTCGTTTTTTGCTTCTCTTCTCTTTACTATTCTTTCTTCTAGTTTCTTTTGCTCTTGTTCAAGGAAAGTTTAATTATCTTAAATTCTTTACTGATATTTTTCGGTCTTTTTCTGAGAATTCTAGTATTTCTCTAATAAAGAATTCATTTTATCAGAAGGCAGAAGCTCAAAGTAGAGTAGGAACCATAGTTTATAAAGCTATGATTGGAACAGCAAAATGGGAAGAAATGCCTATCCCGAGTGAATCGCTTTTAAATACAAGAGGAGGATTCGATTTGGCTTTTACTCCCAAAAGAGAATTAACTGATAGCGAAAAGGAAAACATAAAAATAGAGATAACAAAAGTCCCACAAATGGGGAGAAGTGAGGTTATTGGCACCTTTAAACTTGGAGAAGAAATTTCTCTCCCTCTTAGCGATAATCCAACTGGGACAAGCGGTTATCAATACTATGCTAAATTAGTTGGAAGTGTTCCCGGCTATCAATTTTTAAATAGATGCGAGAAGATAAATTATACTCAGACGGAATCCGGCAATTTTGTGCCATTAGTTTACAGGAAGGAAAATTTTAATCCTTTACAGCTTAAAGAAGGTCAAAAAGTGGAGTGTATTTTAGGCTTTGCGTCGCCGTGGGGAGAAATACCACAAATTATTGTTAAGGGAGGAGATGTTCCAACTGGAGAGGTTATAAAAGAGGATTCAACCGTTGGTTCTCTGGAATTTATGGGGAATATTTTAGACTATACAAGAGTTGATAATGCCACCTCGCCTTCATCGGGTCTCGCTCCTGCTCCTTATACAAATACTATTCAAACTATCCGTTTTTTGACTATAGATGGCAAAAAGCTGCTTTTAGTTTTAAGGAACGATGCTCATTTACTTGTTTATGATATATCTGATAATCCATTTTCTCCCACTCTTCTAAAAGACAATGACCTTTCTAGTTTTATGAAATTTGCGGTGTATGGCGGACGGTTATTGGTTCTTGATAATTTTGATTACATTATCTGGATTAAAGGAGTTGGTGCGGCTGAGCCAGAGTTTAGAAGTCTTGCTTTCCACATCCAAAAAAATGGATTGGTAGAATTTGTTGGTAAATATAAATCACCGCTTAATGGTTTATTTAGAGGTTTAGATAATAAAGTTTACGGCTACTATGATAACTTTTTGTCAGTTTCTAATGATGTTGGTGTATTGAATGTTTATAACATTGATCTTCCGGGAGATATTAAAGAGGTTGCTAAAAGCGAAAGATTTGTCGCCGCTGTTTGTGATAGAGAAGGAAAATCAACGCTTGGTCATTATCTTGGCAAGAGGGGCGTTATTAACCAAGATGGGAAACTTTATCTTATAAACCCGGGTCATTATAGATGTTCAGATTTTCGAAAAGATTATCAAACTACCATCTTTGTTTTTGATGTTTCTAACCCAACCAATCCTCAGCCAGTTGTCAAAGGTCCGCGTTTGGTTGATCTTTGGAATCATTTTCAACCAGCTACAGATTTTGAGTCAAAATTTGTTTCCGCCAGCGTTGGCGTTTATCTCTATGTTGACGAAAAAACGGGAAAGATATTTGATTTTTATCCGACCAATTTCGATGTATACCACTATTTTGGTACTACTTCGAATGTGAAATTTCCAAGCGATGCTTTTTATCGCTTGCAAAATGGCTTGGTTATTTTTTCGATAGATACAAGCAGCTTGAATTCTTTCCGAGAGCATTCGCGCCATCTTTTATGCGAAAAGAAGCTTAATTATGGGAAAGGAGCAAAGGGTTCTCCTAATTTTAACTGTAGCTATTCCACAGTAAAAATAGGCATTATTGAATATCCTGGCGGCTATGGACCACTGATGAATTCTGAACAAAGTATTTTGAATGGCGTTTTGTTTTTGAAAACACCTTATCAGTCAGAAGTAAAAATAAAAAGATTTCGTTGGGATGGAGATTCAAAAACTTGGAAAACCTATATTGAATCTAGTGGATACGTAGCCCAAAAAGGAGCAATAGCTGTTTTGACTAATGATAATCGTCTTGTTGTTGTTTCTGATTCTAATGAAGCGATGACTAAATACCTTTCTACTTTGAAAAATTATAATGAAGCTCAAACAACAAATTTTCCGGCATTAGATGTTTCTGATGCAGTTATAGTTCAACTCAATGACAAAGAATTTGCCATCTATCAATCTCATAGCGTATCTTTAGATGTTGTTAAACTTACTTTAACTCAACCTCGTCCTCTTCCTTCAAGTAGCCCCTCTTTTACTCCTCAGACTACTACAACGATTCTTACCACTGCTTCTGCTACCCCATCAACGGGAGCTCTCTCTTCTATTCAAGGAACTCTCTATTCTATCAGAAGTATTCTTAACAACTTAAGAAGAATCTTGAATAGATAGAATAAAAGCAGCTCTCTTCTTCCTCTTGATTTTCTTATTTTTTTAGAGTATAATGTTTTTACTTGAGTGAGCAGTATAACGGATCTAAGGCGACAGCCGACCCTAGATTCGTTTCTCCTGTTTTTGCCGCCCCTTTGGGGCGGTTTTTATTTTCAGAAAGGAATTTTTTGCTGGACATTATTCTAAATTTTGATTTATGATTAGTTAATGTTTAACTTTTTAAGGGGAAAAGATAAAGTTCTAATTAAATTTTTAAAAGGCGAAGTAGCCCGACAAAGAAGAGTTATTAATTTAGTTGCCTCGGAAAATATTGCTCCCCGGGAAGTTTTAAAATTTTTAGGTTCACCTCTGACTAACAAGTATTCTGAGGGCTATCCTTCTAAAAGGTATTATCCAGGTAATTTTTACTATGACAAAATAGAGGAGTTAACTCAGAAAAGAGCGCTTTCGATTTTTAACCTTAAACCTTCAGATTGGAGCGTAAATGTTCAACCTTATTCAGGGGCGATCGCTAATTTAGCTGTTTTTTTAGCGCTTTTAAAGCCCGGTGATACTATCTTAAGTATGGATCTGGCTTCTGGTGGTCATCTTTCTCACGGATCAAAAGTAAGTTTTTCGGGAAAACTTTTTAAAATAGTTCATTATGGTGTTAATCAAAACTACGAGATTGATTATAAAGAAGTAGAAAAATTAGCTCAAAAATATAAACCCCAAATCATTATTTCTGGAGCCTCGGCTTATCCTAAAAAAATTAATTTCAAAAAATTTGGTTTAATTGCAAAAAAAGTAGGCGCTTATCATTTAGCTGATATTTCTCATTATGCTGGATTAATTTCAGCCGGGCTTTATCCCTCACCTTTTGGTTTTTCTGATGTAGTAATGACCACTACTCACAAATCATTGTTTGGGCCAAGGGCTGCTCTTTTATATGTTTCTAAAAAATCTTTAGTGGCTCAAAAAAACGGATTAGATTTGGTAAAAGCAATTGACAAAGCGGTTTTTCCCGGTCTTCAAGGAGGTCCTCATCAGAACACGATTGCCGCGATAGCGGCCGGTCTTTTTTTGACAAAGAAAAACAAAAAATATTTTAGGCAAGTGCTAAAAAATTCTTTGACTCTTTGTGAGGAGATGAAAAAATTGGGTTTTGAAATAGTAGGCGGAGGAACTGAAAGTCATTTATTTTTAGTGGATGTTAGAAAAATTGGGTTAGATGGCTTGGAAGCAGAGAAAATGTTAGAAAAAGAAAATATTTTAGTTAACCGCAACCTTATCGCAAAAGACACCTCTCCTCTTCGGCCATCCGCTATTCGCTTGGGAACCTATTGGGTCACCGCCAAAGGGTTGAAGGAAAAAGAGATGAAAAAAATCGCCCAGCAAATTTATAGGATTTTAGTTTTGAAGAGAAAACATGATTAAAGTAGAAGGTAAAAAAATTGCTCAGGAAATTTTAAATAAGTTAAGTCTCTTTTCTCCTCCCTCAAAATTTTTAGCGGCTTTTTTGGTGGGAGAAAATTTAGCTTTGAAAAAATTTGTTGAAGAAAAGAAAAAAGTAGCTCAAAAATTGGGATTAGATTTTCGACTTTATCAGTATTCCGAAGAAATTACTAATGATGAGTTTAGAAAAAGAATTAGGAAGGTGGCGGAAGCCAAAAATTGTGGCGGAGTTTTGATTCAACTTCCTTTACCCAATCATCTTAATCCTTTTTACTTAGCCAATGTCATTCCTCCCTCTAAAGATATCGAGGTGATGTCAGAAAGAATGATCGGTGCTTTTTATCATAATCGTTGCCCAATTTTGCCTCCGGCTGTCGCGGTGGTTTTGGAAATTTTTCGATCTCTTTCTTTAGAAATTAATTCATTTAAGAGAGTGGCAATTTTAGGGCAGGGATTTTTAGTGGGGCGTCCCCTTTCCTGTTGGTTTTCGGGAAAAGTAGCAGAAGTTTTTTCTTTAGATAAAGGTTTTTCGCCTTCTTTATTAAAAGAAGTGGATTTGGTTATTTTAGGAACAGGCCAAGGGAATTTAGTAAAAGCTAAGATGTTAAAAAAAGGAGCTGGAGTGATAGATTTTGGCTATAGTTTTAATGAAGAAACTGGAAAAATTGAAGGAGATTTTGATTTGGCTTCTCTCAAAGAAGTAGGAGATGATTATCTTTCTTTTTATACTCCTACTCCTGGAGGAACGGGTCCGATTTTAATTGCCTCCTTATTAAAAAACTTTTATCTTCTTAATGAGATAAAAATCGATTAAGTTATCATTTCTATTATGAAGCCTGCGGTAAAACATATTTTTTGGTTTTTGACTGGAGCTTTTTTGTTAATTATTGCCTTTCTTTTTATTTCCCGGCTACCTGCTCGTCAGTTTTCTTGGGAAGATCAGAATTCTTCTGAATCTCCCGGGCGTTTAGAAAGTATTTCCGATTTTTTTAAAAATCTTTTTAAACCTTCAGAAATTAATATTTTAGTTCTGGGAAGACCGGGAAACGGCTATCAGGGAGAAAATTTAGCTGATACCCTGATTTTAGCTCATTTTAATCCCGACAAAGAAAAAGTTTTTCTTATTTCTTTACCGCGCGATCTTTGGGTGGCTGATAATCAAGAGCAATATAAGCTTAATGAAATTATTCATAAGAAAAAACTCCCCCAAGCCCTAGAAAAAATTAAGGAAATTACCGGCCTTAAGCCGGACGGCTATTTAATCATCGATTTAAAAATGGTTCAGGAAATTATTGATTTTTTGGGAGGAGTAGAGATTGTTTTAGATGAGCCAGCGGTTGATTGGGTAACTAATTTTGTAATGAAAGCTGGACCTCAGCACTTGAGTGGAGAAGATGCGGTTTGGTTAATTCGCAATCGTTATAATCCTCAAGGAGATTTTTTTAGAGAAAAAAATCAACAAAAAATTATTAAAAGCGCTTTTGAGAAATTTCTTTCTTTAGATAATAATCGAAAGGAAGAATTTTTTAAAAAATTTATTCTTAATCCCTCCTTTTTAGCTAACGCTCAACTGGATGTTTCTTCGATTTCTCCCTATCTTTTTAATTCCTCTCTTATAGAAAAAGTGTCTTTGGAAAGTATAGTTTTAGATTTTTCTACTAAACTTTTTAAAACTCAAGAAATTCCTCTTCCATCATCAGCTACTACTACTTACATTTCCGCTCTTGTTCCTTCGGCGGGGTTTGAAAATTACAGCCAAGTAAGAAAATATCTTCAAGAGAGGTTAAAATAATTATTCTTTCTCTTTCATTGCCTCAAGCAGTTCTTTTTCTATTTCTTTGGAAAGCTTTTTGTCTTCTTCTAATCGTTTTCGAGCTGCTTCTAAGCCTACTCCTAATTTTTCTTCTTTGAAGAAAAGAGTGTTGCCGCTTTTGGTGATAACTCCATGCTTTAATCCGGTGTTAATTAAATCAGCTGCATAAGAAATTCCTTGACCGTAAAGGATATCAAATTCAGCCACCTTAAAGGGAGGAGCTACTTTGTTTTTAGCAATTTTAGCTTTAACTCGATTACCAATAATCTCTTCTCCTTTTTTAATTTGGGCCACTCGGCGAATATCGATTCTTACTGAGGCGTAAAACTTAAGAGCTCTGCCGCCGGGAGTAGTTTCGGGATTTCCCCACATCACCGTTCCAATTTGAGAGCGAAGTTGGTTGATGAAGATAATAATTGTTCCGTGTTTGGCGGCAATAGCTGTTAGTTTTCTTAAAGCCTGTGACATTAATCGAGCCTGAAGCCCTATGTGTTGATCTCCAATTTCTCCTTCTAATTCAGCTCGGGGAGTAAGAGCGGCTACCGAATCAACAACTACTACCTCAATTAATCCGGAATTAACTAAATTTTCCAAAATCTGAAGAGCTTCCTCTCCGCTGTCGGGTTGAGAAATCAAAAGTTCTGAAGTTTTTACTCCAATTCGCTTAGCGTATTCAGGATCAAGAGCGTGTTCAGCATCAATAAAAGCGCATTTTCCTCCTCTTTTTTGAGATTGAGCAATAACTGATAAAGCTAAGGTAGTTTTTCCTGACATTTCCGGTCCAAAAATTTCAACAATTCTTCCTTTAGGAAGTCCTCCCACCCCCAAAGCAGCATCCAAAGAAAAAGAGCCAGTAGAAATAGCTTCTACTTTAAGAGCTGATTTTTTTTCATCTAACTTCATAATCGAACCTTCTCCAAACTTGCTTTGAAGAGACTCGATTAAGCTTTCTAAATCTTTATTTTGACTGACTTCTTTTTTGTTTTTAGGCATATTTTTTGTTTAAAAATAATTTTATTTTTATTAGTTGGTTGGTGAAGCTTGAGGCTCGTAGATAACTGTTCTTTCCAAAGTGATTTCTTTCCCCAAAAATCTTTTTACTTTAAATTGAAAGAGATTTATTTTTTCTGTTAGAAAAACCTCCTTCTCAAAACTTCCATCGGGGAGAACAAAAACTTCCTCGTTGTTAATAAGTACTTTGTCTTGAGGGTTATCAACTTGTCCTTTTAGTAAAAAGTTTTGTTGACTAACAACTAAATTATCTTTGTTGGGGCTAATAATAGTAATTTGAGGGGAGCCCAAGAATTTAGCTAATCGAGGAATAACCAAAGAAAGAATAATAAGAATCAAAACAACAATCGCGATGTTTTTTTTATTCAGAGGTTGAGGAGCAAAACGGTTGGTTGGCATTTTGTCTTCTTCGCCGGATTTTTTAATAGGAGCTTCTTTTTGATATTGCTGCCAGAGTTCTTCGAAATCAATTTCTAAATAATCAGCAATTTTTTGAAGATATCCTCTTACATAAGGCAAAGAAGGAAGCTTTTCAAAATTTCCCTCTAAAAAAGCTTGAATATAGTGATAAACAATACCGGTTTCCTGAGATAGCTCTTGAGGGCTAACCCCTTTTTCTTTAAGATAACTTTTTAAAATTTCCTTAAAATTTTTAATTTCCATAATCCTGAGTTTTTATAACTTCTTCTTATTCTATAAAGAGTTTTCTTTTCTTTCAATTAAAAAAGTTTAATTCGATTCTGCTTCTTTACTTAAATAAACTTCTCTGGGTTTAGCTCCATCAGCAGGCCCAATTAACCCCTTTTCCTCCATAATATCTAAAAGCCGAGCCGCTCGAGCATAACCAATTTTTAATCTTCTTTGAAGGAGAGAAGCCGAGGCTTTTTGAGCTTTTCTTACTACTTCAATTGCTTCTTCTAAAAGCTCGTCTTCTTCTTCAAGATCTTGATATTTTTCAAAAATATCTTCTTCTGATCCTAACAATTCTTCATCTTCCTTTTCTTCGCCGTTAAAACTAACTGACTGAAAGCTATCTATCCAATCTTGGTTGTTTTCTCGAATAAAATCAGTAACTTTTTTTATCTCTTCTTCTGAAATATAAGCTCCTTGAATTCTTTTGGGTTTTGAAAGTTCGGCAGAAACAAAAAGCAAATCTCCTCCTCCCAAAAGCTTTTCTGCTCCAGCGTTATCTAAGATGGTACGAGAGTCTACTTGGCTGGCTACCTGAAGAGCAATCCGAGCAGTAATGTTGGCTTTAATCAAACCAGTAATTACCTCTACTGAAGGTCGTTGAGTGGAAAGGATTAGATGAATTCCCGTAGCGCGGGCCATTTGCGCTAAACGAACAATAGCGTTTTCTACATCTCTTCCATAAGCCGCCATTAAATCTGCCATCTCATCGATAACAATAAGTATGTATGGGAGAGGGGACTGATTTTTTTTGTTGTAGCTTTGAATATCTCGCGCTCCGGCCCGAAGAAGAGTTTCATAACGCTCTTCCATTTCTGCAATTGCCCAGCGAAAAACCGCTAATGCTTTTTTCCCTTGAGTAATAACTGGAGCCACTAAATGAGGTAAGCCGTTGTATGCTGAAAGCTCTACTCTTTTAGGATCGATTAAAACCAGCCGTAAAGTTTGGGGGGAATTTTTGTAAAGCAGAGAGATAAGAATGGAGTGAAGAGTAATTGATTTTCCTGAGCCAGTCGCTCCGGCCACCAAAAGATGAGGCATTTTTTCAATATCAGCAAAAACAGGTTCTCCAGTAACATCTCTTCCTAAACAGAACCCCAAAAGGCCAGAGTTAACAAATTCCGGATAAGACATTAAATTTCCTAATCTTACTACTGCCGCGCTCTTATTAGGTACTTCAATTCCTACATAGGGTTTTCCGGGAATAGGCGCTTCGATTCTAATAGGATGAGCTGATAAAGCCAAGGATAAATCTTGGCTAAGGGCGGTAATTCGGGAAAGCTTGATTCCTTCGGCGGGACGGAGAGTATAGCGAGTAACTTTAGGACCGATGTTAATTTCTCCCATTTCTACTGGGATACCAAAGCTTTCTAAGGTTCTTTTGATAATGTTGGCGTTGGCTCTCAAGTCTCCCACTTCCGGCTTTTCAGAAGAAACCTTCAAGAGTGCTAAGGGTGGAGCTTTGTAATCAGAAAATTTTTTAATTGGTTCTTTTCTTTGTCCTTCTTTTTCTTTAGAAGGGAAAGAGGAAATTTTCACCTCTTCTTTTTCTTTTGAGATCTCTTCTTTTTCTTCTCGAGGAACTGAAGTATAAATTTCTTCTTTAGGAGAAATAGTTTCAGGGAGAGAAGCCGAAGAAACAACCTTAAGAGCCTCTTCTTTCTTTTTTGGAATTACAAAAAGAGGCTTATCCAGAAAGATAGCAATTCCGATAATAGCGGTAATTAAAAGAACAATTCCCCAAGCTATCGGGCCAAACCAATTTTTTAAATATCCAGCCAGACTCCCAATCAGCCCTCCTTTGCTTGCTGAGAAAACATCAATTATCCCTAGGGTAGCTAAAAGAAAAAGCAACGATCCCCAGAGGGAAGCAGAATAAATTTTTACTTCTTTTCTTTGAATGGCCAAATTCAAGCTGATGCCAAAAAGAGTGGTTGGCAACAAAAAATATCCCCATCCCAACAATTGAAAGAAAAATTGATAAAGAAAGTTTCCGGCTTTTCCTGCTTGAGCAAATCCAGCTAAGCTAAAAATTAAAGCCAAGGCCAAGAAAACTAGTGACCAGATGCTTTGAATTGTTTCTCTAGCTAAGGAGCGTTGTTTTTGGATGGCTTCAGCTTCTTTTTTCTTTTTTTTAGACATATTTTCTTAGTTTTTTCAAAGGTTTGATTTTTTTAAAAAACCGGAAAAAGTTAATTTTAAGTATGATATAATTGTTGAACGAAAAGTAAACAAAACTTAATTTTGCTTCTGATTGATTAACTTTTATTTTACCTTTGAATTAAGTTAAAATCCATAGAAAGTCTTTTATGAATTCTTCTATTTTCAGAAGTTATGATATTCGGGGTAAATATCCTTCCCAAGTAAATGAGAAGTTAGCTTTTTGGTTGGGCCAATCTTTGGGGAAAGTGTTTTCTTCTAATAAATTAATATTGGTGGGCCACGATGCTCGCTTGAGCTCTCCTTCTCTTTATTTTTCCCTTTTAGCCGGTCTTAAAAAAACAGGCTTTAAAAAGATTTTGAAAATTGGCTTTGCTACTAAGCCGATGCTGATCTTTTTAACTCGCTTTAAAAAAGCTGGGGGAGGAATAATGGTTACTGCCTCCCATAATCCTAAAGAAGAAAACGGTTTCAAGCTGGTAGATAGCCAAGGAATTGCCATTGGAGGAGAGAAAATCTTTAAAAAAATCCTTTCCTCTGGCAAGGTTGATTTTAAAGATGTTTTTTTGCTTAAAGGAAAAATCAAGAAGGATATTTCTTTGACTCCCACTCAATTCCATAAGCTTTATGTTAATTTTCTTTCTCGTTTTCTTAAAGTAGAAAAGCCTCTCAAGGTGATTGTTGATTGCTCTAATGGAGCTGCCGGTCCAATTTGGGAGTTGCTTAAAGGAGAATATCAAAAAAGAGGAGTCACTATTATTCTTCTTAATCAACAACCAGATGGAAACTTTCCTGCTCATGGTCCCGATCCCTTAAAAAAGTTTGCTTTAACACAAGTAGCTAAAAGAGTAAAACAAGAGAAGGCAAATTTAGGAATTGTTTTTGATGGAGATGGAGATCGAGTAGCCTTCGTTGATAATTTGGGAAGGCGAGTTTTTCCACCTGAAATTTGGCGCCTTTTTTTGATTCGGGAAAGAAGATTAAAAACCATTTATTCAATAACTAATGACTTTGATATGAAAATTTTATCTTCTGATTTAGCCGTTCCTTCGGATTATCCAGTTTTTTCTTCTTGGGTGGGGCCGATTTCGATGGAGGCGAAGCTTAAAGAAAAAAGAGCGGATTTAGGACTAGAAGATTCCGGCCATTATTATTTTAAAGATTTCTTCTTTTCTGATTCGGGAATTTTAGCAGCGATTTTGGTGATTAATAAAGTTTCTCTCCTTCCTTACTCCTTGGCTCAATTTTTAGATTTTCTTCCTTCCATTAAGCGCTCTTTGCCAATCAATATTCCGCTTTCTCAATCGAAGGGAGAGTTGATTGTTTCTCGAATTGGTCTTTTCTTTGAAAAAAGGAAAGCAAAGGTAAAATGGGGAGACGGAATTTTAGTAGATTTAGGTAAAAGCTGGTTTAGTTTAAGAAAGTCTCATACTCAAAATTTATTAAGACTTAGTTTGAGGGCACTTGATTGGTGGTCACTTCTTTCTTTAAAAAAGGAGGTCTTGGGACTAATTAAAAAATATAAATTTCAGTTGAGGGAAAGTTAATTTTTTTTAAATTGCCTTGAGTTGAAATTTTCGATTAAGAAAGATAAACTACCAGTGATGGAAGATTACTTTTTTGCTACTAACGGTCAAAAGTTGAATCGAAATCAACTGATTAAAGAAATTATCGGCTTTATTAAAGAAAAGCCGGAATCTTTTTATAAAATTATTATTGGCAGTGATTCTCAGCTTTTCCCCGATAAAAGTGCTGACTTTGTGACTGCTATTGTGGTTCATCGAGTAGGTAATGGCGGGCGCTACTTTTGGAAGAGAATTGAGGGAGGAAAGTTTTATACCCTAAGAGATCGGATTATTGAAGAAGTACTTTTATCTCTAAATACTGCCATTGATTTACTGGAGTTACTTAAAAAAGAAGCCGATATTAATTTTGATTTTGAGGTTCATGTTGATATTGGTCAAAACGGCAAGAGTAGTTCTTTAATTTCCGAGGTTACTGGAATGATTCGAGCTTATAACTTTAATTTTAAAACTAAGCCAGAAAGCTATGCGGCTTCTTGTGTAGCTGACAAACACGTTTAATTTTTAGAGATTGATTTTTTAAAAATATGAAAGACACCATTGTTATTGATATTGAAACTAAAAACACCTTTGCTGATGTAGGCAGAGACAATTTTAAGGGATTGGATATCTCTTTGGTGGGCCTTTATTCTTATAACCGGAATAGTTTTTTGGCTTTTGATGAAAACCAACTTGAAGAGGTAGGCTCAATTCTAAAGGAAACGGGTTTAATTGTAGGTTTTTCGATTAGTCGATTTGATTTACCAGTGATGGCTAAGCACTACGATTTTGATTTATTTGCTATTCCTCGGATTGATATTTTGGATGAAATTGAAATGCTTACTGGCAAAAGAATTAGTTTGGATCTTTTAGCAAAAGCAAATTTAGGGAAAGGAAAAACTGGTACTGGTCTTGAAGCGGCTACTTTATATGCTCAAGGAAAGATCGATGAGCTTAAGAGTTATTGTTTAAATGATGTCTTATTAACCAAAGAACTTTACGAGCTGGCTAAAAAACAAGGCTTTCTTTTGGTTCCTCAAAGAAATTCTTCTCAATACCTTAAGGTAAATTTTGATTGGTCAAAAAAGCTTTTATATCAAAGACTCTTTTAGTTTTTTATGAAGCCAATTTATTTGGATTATGCTTCCTCCACTCCTTTAGATGAGCGAGTTTTAAAAACTCTGGTTTCTTTTTACGAGAAGAATTTTGGAAATCCCAACTCTCTTCACTTTTTCGGACAAAAATCACTTGCTTTTTTAGATGAGGCTCGAGCAAGGATTGCCAAGGTTTTATTAGCTAATCAAAGAGAAATTATCTTTACCTCTTCAGCTTCAGAGGCAAATAATTTAGTTTTAAGGGGAATACTTAAAGCCTACTTTCGCAATCTTTTGCATTTCAAAAAAATCAACTGTCCTCGAGAAGAAAAATTTTTTCAAGCCCCTAAAGTTATCCTTTCTTCAATTGAGCATCCTTCCTTATTGGAAACTGCTAAGGACCTGGAAAAAGATGGAGCTTTAAGGGTTGTTTATTTGCCTGTTGATCGAAACGGAATTATCGATTTAAAGACGCTAGAAAAAGAATTGGATTCGGAAACTATTTTAGTTTCGGTGATGTGGGTAAATAATGAAGTTGGTTCTTTGGAGCCCATCTCTCAAATTGCTCGTCTTATTAAAAATTTTAAAGAAGAGAAAAAATCTCAAAGAATTTCTTCTCCTTTTAATCTTTATCCTCTTTTTCACACTGATGCCTCCCAGGCTTTAAATTATTTTGATTTGAATGTCTTAAAAAGTGGGGTGGATTTAATGACTCTTTCTTCTCATAAAATCTATGGACCGATAGGGATTGCTTGTTTATATGTAAAATCTTTCCTTCAAGAATCGCCTTCTCTAATTGCTCCTTTAGTTACCGGTGGAGATCAAGAATTTGGTTTGCGAGCCGGAACAGAAAATGTTGCTAGTGCTTGGGCTTTTGCTCAAGCGGTTGAAATTGCTGCTTCTTTAAGAGAAAAAGAATATCAGAGAATTTGGGATTTAGCTCTTTATTTCTTTCAACTTTTAAAAAGTCAACTTCCTTTAATTGAAACTAATTCTCCTTTGGGACAAAAAGACAAATGGTCTCCTCATATTCTTAACCTTTTTCTCCCTTACAAAGAAAATTTAGTTCAAGTTTTGGATTTAATGGGAATTGCCGTTTCTTCTACTTCGGCTTGCTCTCAAAGATTAGAAAAACCCTCTTATGTTCTCAAGGCTTTAGGCTTTGATGAAACAAGGGCGAAAAGAAGTTTGCGGTTTAGTTTTGGAAGACCGACCACAAAAAAAGAATTAGAATTAGCCGCCAAAAGAATAATCAAGTTTTTATCCTCTTAGTTTTTTTAATTTAAGTAAAAAATTGCCTTGATATTTTTCTCTTTCTGATTAAAATATTTACGGAAATCTTTCTTAATTATTAGTTTTAAGAGATTTTTCCTATGTTAACTCGTTTTCTGGGGTGGTTTAAATCTTTTAAGGAAAACTTAAAAAAAGAAAAAAGCCTTCTTTTTTCCCTTTTAGTAGTTTTTCTTTTAGCTTCGTTTATCAGAGTTTTTTTCTATCCTCCTCAAACTCAAGCAGGAATTTTAGAGGATGTTTATTCTAATCTTTTAAAAGGGCTTAATCTTTTAGAAAAAGCCAAAAATCAGGAAAAGTTAAATGTTGGCGGTGATATAAACTCATATTTTTCTCCAAGTCAATTCAATTCCTCCTTTAACTCGGAAAGCCAAGCTTTAAGTGATTGGGAGCAAATGGTTGTGACTGCTGTTGAAAAGGCTTCACCGGCGGTAGTTTCGATTGTAATTACCAAAGATTTGCCAGTGATTGAACAATGCCCTTATAATCCCTTCTCTGATCTACCAGAAGAATTTCAACAATTTTTTGGAGGGGGTTTTTTCCAATTCTACCAGCCTTGTCAAAAAGGAACTCAAAAGAAAGAAGTGGGAGGAGGAACCGGATTCTTTGTTTCTTCGGATGGTTTGATTGTAACTAATAAGCATGTGGTAAGCGACACCAAAGCCGAATATACTGTTTTAACTAATGATGGTAAAAAATATCAAGCTAAAATTTTGGATCGCCATCCCTCTTTAGATTTGGCTCTTTTAAAGATTAATGGAAGTAATTTCCCCACTCTCAAGCTGGGAGACTCCAGCAAAATTAAATTAGGGCAAACCGCAATTGCTATTGGGAATGCTTTAGGAGAATTTCGAAACACGGTTTCAGTGGGAGTAATTTCCGGGTTAGCTAGAAATGTGGTGGCTTCTGATAAATTAGGGCAAACTGAAGTAATTGAAAACGTTATTCAAACGGATGCGGCAATTAATCCGGGGAATTCTGGCGGGCCCTTATTAAACAGCAGGGGAGAAGTGATTGGGATTAATGTAGCCATGGTTTCGGGAGCTCAAAATATTGGTTTTGCTATCCCAATTAACGCCGCTAAAAAATCAATTGAAAGTGTCCGTGCCTCTGGAAAGATTAAAACCGCTTTTCTTGGAGTGCGTTATATTCTTTTAAATAGCGAAATTGCCAAAAAATACAATCTTAGTGTAGAAGAGGGTGCTCTTTTGAAAGGAGGAGAAGATGGATTTGCGGTAGAACCAGGTTCACCTGCTGAAAAAGCAGGATTAAGAGAGGGAGATGTGATTTTAGAAATTGATGGTCAAAAAATTAGTCTTAAAAACAGCCCTGCTTACCTTATCTCTCAAAAAAATCCCGGTGACACTATTTCTCTAAAGATTTTAAGACAAGGAAAGGAGTTGGAATTAAAGGTGACTTTGGGAGAAAGAAAGTAACCCCAAGGTAAGTTATTCTTGTTTTAAAGGCTTTAAAGGAGCAAAAGGTCTGGCTTTTCTTGAATTTTTGGATTAAAATTAAAGTCCGAGTATGAATCACTTTAATCGTTTTACGATAAAAGCTCAGGAAGCTCTCCAAGGAGCGCAAGAAATCGCAGCCTCTAAAAATCACGGCGAGCTTAAGGCTATTCATCTTTTGGCGGCTCTTATTTCTGATTCTCAATCGTTGGTTCAGCCAATGTTAGTAAAAGCAGGGATTAATTTGGAAGAAATTGACAGAGAGATTGAAAGAGAATTAGAAAGGCAGCCCAAAATTTTTACTAGTCAGCCGCCAGCAGTGGGGCAACTTTTTCTTTCTCAGGAACTAATTAAAGTTTTAGATCGAGCTGCAAAAATAGCTGCTTTAAGAAAAGACGAATTTATTTCCTGTGAACATTTGTTGGTGGCTATTGCTCAAGTTCCTTCTTCAGCTTCGGGAATTTTGGAAGAATTCGGTTTTCGCAAAGAAACAGCCGAAAGAATTTTAGATGAAGTAAGAGGCTCAACTCGAGTAACTGATGAAATGCCTGAAAACAAATTTAGAGTTTTGGAGAAATATTCTATCAATCTTACTCAGAAAGCTAGGGAAGGGAAACTTGATCCGGTAATTGGGAGAGATGAAGAATTAAGAAGGGTGATTCAAATTCTTTCCCGCCGCACCAAAAACAATCCAGTTTTAATTGGAGAGCCGGGAGTAGGAAAAACTGCTATTGTTGAAGGATTAGCTCAAAGAATTGTTGCTGGAGAAGTTCCTGAAAGTTTGAAAAATAAAGAAATTATAATGCTTGATTTAGGATCTTTAATTGCTGGAACCAAGTTTAGAGGAGATTTTGAAGATCGCTTAAAAGCTTTTATTAAAGAAATCCAATCTTCAGAAGGAAGATTAATTCTTTTCATTGATGAAATTCACACTATTGTGGGAGCGGGAGCAGCCGAAGGAGCGATTGATGCTTCTAATCTTTTAAAGCCAGCCTTAGCCAGAGGGGAATTAAGAGCAATTGGAGCCACTACTATAAAGGAGTATCAAAAGTATATTGAAAAAGATCCAGCTCTAGAAAGAAGGTTTGCTCCAATTATTGTTGATGAACCTTCAATTGAAGATAGTATTGCTATTTTGCGCGGATTAAAAGAAAAATACGAAGTCCATCACGGAATCAAAATTTCTGACGAGGCGATTGTTGCGTCGGTAACTCTCTCCTCTCGCTACTTAACTGATAGATTTTTACCAGACAAAGCCATTGATTTGATCGATGAAGCAGCTGCTGCTAAAAGATTAGAATTTGATAGTGTGCCAGCAGAAATTGAAAAAGTCCGTCGGGAAATTAATCGCCTTGAGATAGAAAAATCAGCTCTTTCCGGAGAAACCTCTCCTCAAAGTAAAAGCCGTCTTAAAGAGATCGAAAAAAATTTGGAAGTTCTAAAGAAAGAAAATGAGAGGCTTACCGATTTGTGGGAAAAGGAAAAAAGCCTTTTCAATCGACTTCATGAAATTCAAATGAAAATCGATGATCTTAAAAAAGAAGCTGAGTTAGAGGAAAGAAATGGTAATTTCGACAGAGTGGCTCGCATTGTTTATGGAGAAATTCCAGCTTTAGAGAAAGAACTGAAGAGCTTAGAAAAGAAAACCAAAAGAAAGTCTTCTAGCGGAGACCTTCGGTTCATTCGAGAAGCGGTAAACGAAGAGGATATTGCCAAGGTGGTAGCTCGCTGGACGGGGATTCCTGTTTCTCGAATGATGGAGCCAGAAGCAGAAAAAATGCTAAAAATTGAGGAGATTCTTAAGCAAAGAGTGATAGGACAAGATCATGCAGTAGCAACGGTGGCGAGTGCTCTAAGAAGAGCTCGAGCCGGCTTGGCTGATGAGAATCGCCCCATTGGCTCATTTATGTTCTTGGGACCAACAGGAGTAGGAAAAACAGAGCTCGCAAAAGCTTTGGCAGAATTTATGTTTAATGATGAGAAGGCGCTGATTCGAATAGATATGTCTGAGTTTATGGAAAAACATTCGGTGGCTAAATTGATTGGTTCTCCTCCTGGTTATGTTGGTTATGAAGAGGGAGGCTATTTAACCGAAACTATTCGTCATCGACCTTACAGCTTAATTCTTTTCGATGAAATCGAAAAAGCTCATCCGGAAGTTTTTAACATTCTTTTACAGGTTTTAGACAATGGCCGCCTTACTGACGCCAAAGGGAAAACCGCTAATTTTAAAAATACTATCATTATTCTCACCTCCAATATTGGGAGCGAACATTTTAAAGAGGAAGGCTCTTTATTAGGATTTGAAAGAGGAGGTGATGAAGAAGAAAAAAGAAAAAGAAATCTGGAATTTATTAGAGAAAAAATTAACGAAGAACTCAAGAATCATTTTCGCCCCGAGTTTCTTAATCGATTAGATGAGATTGTTATTTTCAACCCCTTGAATGAAAAGGATTTAGAAAAGATTGTGGAAATTCAATTAAAGAATTTAGTAGTTAAAAAGATGGAGGAAAAAGGATTTAAGGTGGAGATCGAACCTTCGGTAAAACATCTCTTAGTCAAGGAGGGCTACGATCAAGTTTTTGGTGCTCGTCCTATAAAACGAGTGATTCAAAAGAAAATACTGGATCCGTTGGCGGATAAAATTATTAGAGGAGAGCTTTATGGAAAGAAAAGGGTTAAAATTAGTCTCAAAAAACCCAATCTGGTGGCTATCTCTTAATACCCTTCTTTTTGGGTTTTTATTAGGAATGAATTTTTTTCTTCCTTCTTTTTGGTGGGGAGCGGCTTTTTTTAGTTTTTTACTTTTTATTTTTTTTGATTTTTTTAAGGATAAAAAGTTAAAAATAGCTTTTTTTGTTTTCTCTTTTCTTTCTTGGATTTTAGTAGATTTTCTTCGCTTTTTAGTGTCTAATTTTTTAGCCATTTTGTTCATTTTTTTTCTTTCTTTTCTATTTTTTCTTCTTCTGGGAGTTAAGAATTTTATTTTTTCCAAAGGAAAACTAATCTTAACAATCTTTTTTTATTTTCTTTCTTTTCTGCTTTTTTCTTTTATCTTAAAATTTTTTTCCTTTTCTTCGATTGGTGGATGGATTATTTCCTTTCTCCTCTTCTTTTTCCTGCTAAAAGAATTTTTTATCTTTTTAACTGGCGACTCTTTCTGGGATAGGAGAAAGAAAATTTATCTGCTAGCGATTTCTTTCTTAACCTTTCAAACGCTTTGGATAAGTTCTTTGCTTTCTTTAGGTTTTCTTAATTCCGCTTCTTTGAGTTTAGTTTTTTTGATTGTGGCTTTGGACATTATCTTTCATTACTTTTCTGGATCACTTAATCGAGCTATCTTAGTTAAAAATCTTTCTTTTCTGTTGCTTTTTTCTTTGATTATTCTTTTTTTCCCTTACTTTGTCTTTTTGAAGTAAAATGAGTAGCTCAAAAGTTTTCGAAATTAAAAGTTTTTCAGCAAGCACTACTCGTCAATTGGGAAAGTTTTTGGCTCACCTTTTAGCCAATGCTTCTTTTTCAGGTAAGAGGTCGCTTGTAGTTTTTTTAAAGGGAGATTTAGGAAGCGGGAAAACTACTTTCGTTCTTGGTTTTTTAAGGTTTTTTGGGATTAAACCTTTGGCAGCTAGTCCTACCTTTGTTCTTTTAAAACATTATTCTCTCAAGAGAAAGAAAAATTTTCCTTTCTCTGATATTTATCATTTGGATGCTTATCGTCTTTCTTCGGCAAAAGATTTAAAGCCTTTGGGTTTTGAAAAAATAATTAATTCTTCTTCTCTTATTTTTATCGAGTGGCCTGAAAATCTCAAAGGCTTAAAAGTTAAAGAAAAAATAGTTATTAAATTTAAGTACGGTTCAAAAGAAAACGAAAGAATTATTAGCTTTAGTTAATTTCTCTTCTTAAAATCGTCTTAACCAAGTGTTATAATAAGTTTCTATGGCAGATACTTCTTATCTCCAAGATCAGCTTTTAAAAATGAGAAGGGAGGCGGAAGAAAGAGATGCTCAAAGAAGAGCTCAATCTTTAGGTTTAGCTTACCTTTCACCCTCGAAAATTTCTATTAATTTAGAAGCCTTATCCTTACTTTCAGAAGAAGAAGCTGGTTTAGGACAATGTGCTGTGATTGCTCAAAAAGATAAAAAAATTGCTGTTATTGCTAGCGATCCCGGCTATTCCGAGACTAAAAAAACTTTAGAGAAGTTAAAATCAGATGGCTACTCACCAACAGTTTATGTAGTTTCCTTAAGTTCTTTAAAATATGCTTTGGATTTTTATCGCTTTGTTCAAAAAGAGCGTCAAGCAATTGTTGGAAAGGTAAGAGTTGGCCAATCTCAAGATCAGAGCTCTTTAGAAGAAGATTTGGATTCGGTACCTAAAGTAAAACAAGCCATCGAGCACTTTAATGACGCTGGCCAAGTATCAAAAATTCTGGACATTGTTTTAAACGGCGCTCTTAAAACTCGCTCTTCCGATATTCATTTTGAGCCAACCTCTCAGGGAGCAAAATTGCGTTTTCGTATTGATGGTAATTTAAACGATGTTTTTGATAATTTTTCTCAGGCTACTTATCGCTCCATTCTTTCTCGGATTAAACTTCTTTCTAATTTAAAACTGAATGTTCGCGACGAACCTCAGGACGGAAGATTTACTATCAATTTTCCCACAAAGGATGTAGAAGTAAGAGTAGCTATTGCTCCTTCAGAATTTGGCGAGGTAGTGGTAATGAGACTTTTGGATCCAGACGCTATTAATCTTTCTCTTTCTGATTTAGGTTTAAGAGAAGATGATTTAGTTATTGCTAAAGAGCAACTTGATCGCCCTCACGGAATGGTTCTTAATACTGGTCCTACGGGTTCAGGAAAAACTACTACCTTGTATGCTTTTTTGCGCCACAAGGTTACTCCCGAGCTTAAAATTATTACCATTGAGGATCCAATTGAGTATCATTTGGAAGGAATTCAGCAAACTCAAGTTGATAATGAGGCTGGTTATACCTTTGCTTCGGGTTTGCGCTCTTTAATGAGGCAAGACCCCGATGTAATTTTGGTGGGAGAAATTCGAGACAAAGAAACCGCTGAAATCGCGGTTCAAGCAGCTTTAACCGGACACTTAGTGCTTTCTACTGTTCACGCTAATCAAGCTTCAGGAGCTATTCCCCGTCTTCTTGATTTAGGAGTAAAAGCAGCAAGTTTGGCGCCAGCGCTTAATCTTTTAATTGCTCAAAGATTGGTGCGTCGCATTTGTACTCATTGCAAAGAAAAAGTAGAAGTCACCTCCGATTTAAAAGAAAAATTAGAAAAATTTATTTCTGCCTTACCAGAAAGAGTGAATAAAAAGTATTATTTGGAAAATCTTCAAATTGCCAAGGGTAAAGGATGCGAGAAATGTAATTTCTCCGGCTATAAAGGAAGAGTTGGTATTTATGAACTGCTAGTGGTTAATGAAAAAATTCAGGAGTTAATTATTAAAGAAAGTGGGCAGTTAGCAATTGAAGAAGAGGTAAAAAAATCAGACTTTGTTTCGATGCAACAAGACGGAGTTTTAAAGTTTGCTACTGGGCTAACCTCCTTAGAAGAAGTAGAAAGTGTTACTGGAAAGATTAACTGGTAACTTAAAACGAAAAATCGCCTAGTTCTGTGGACAACTGTGTGGATGAGAGCTTTTGCGATCAGGCAAAGCTCATAGAGGTTTTTCCGAGGAGAGAAACAGCCGGAGCCATTTCTTCCTTAGCTTAGAAAAACCCCATAAGTGTGTCCACAGGACTAGGCGATTTTTCTGGGAAGTATTATAGCATTTATTTATTTTTCTGTCAAGAGCGAGATGGGTTTAATCTAAATTTCTTTGATGGTTTAAAATTAACCAACAAGGTGCTATAATAATTAAGTATTTTTATTATGTCAAGAGCTTTTCGAAAATCCCGACCCAGTTTTCTTCTAAAAGAAGAGCCCAGTATTGAAGCCTTACTTAGGCCTACTTCTTGGAATGATTATATTGGACAGGAGAAAATAAAAAGCAACCTGCGCTTGATTATTGAGGCTGCTAAGAAAAGAAACGAAACTTGTGATCATTTGTTACTCTATGGGCAAGCGGGTTTAGGGAAAACCACTTTGGCTAATTTGATTGCCAAGGAATTAGGCGGGCAACTCAAAGTAGCTACTGGTCCGGCTATTGAAAAAACTTCTGATTTGGCAGCAGTGCTTTCTACCTTAGAAAGAGGAGATATACTTTTTATCGATGAGGCTCATCGGATTAATCGGGCAGTCGAAGAACTTCTTTATCCAGCAATGGAAACCTACCAACTTCATTTAGTAATCGGTAAGGGTCCTTCAGCTCGAATGATTAATTTGGATTTGCCTCCTTTTACCTTAATTGCGGCTACTACTCGGCTTAATCTTTTATCGGCTCCTTTAAGATCTCGGTTTGGGGCGGTTTTTCAAATTGATTATTATTCTTTAGAAGACATTAAAAAAATTATTCAGCGTTCGGCTAAAATCTTGAAAGTGGAAATTCTTGAAGAAGCAGTAGAGGTGATTGCTAAAGCCTCCCGCTTTACTCCGCGGATTGCTAATAGACTTCTTAAAAGAGTAAGAGATTTGGCTCAGGTAAAAAGAGTCGAAAGAATAAGCCAAGAAATTGCTTTAGAAGCTCTTTCTCTTTTTGAAATTGATGAGTGGGGATTAGAAGAACCAGATAGACGCCTTTTAAGAGTGATTAAGGAAAGATTTAACGGGGGACCGGTGGGGATTTCTTCTTTAGCGGCCGCTTTAGGAGAAGACAAAGGAATAATTGAAGATGTTTATGAGCCTTATTTGATTAAATTAGGCTTTTTGCAGCGCACTCCTTCGGGAAGAATAATTACCGATTTAGCTAAAAGACATTTAGAAAATTATCACCACAAAAGAGATTAAGAAAGCAGTTGCTTAAGAAGACTTTCTCCTGTCATATCAGCTGACTTCTTTAAGCCCAAAAGCTCTAAAACAGTCGGAGCAATGTCGGCCAACATTCCAATGGTAAATCTTTCTCTTTCTTTTACCGCAAAAGGATCTTGAGGTTTTTGAAATTGTTTGGCTATTAAATAAATGGGCACGGGACTGGGATCGTGTTTAGTTTCTGGCTCACCCGTTAGGGGATTAAAAAGTCTTTCGATATTGCCGTGATCGGAGGTGATAATTAAGACTGCTTCTTTAGCAAGCACGGCTTTTATAATCTTTTCTATTTGTTGATCAATAATTTTTACTACTTGGCAGGAAGCTGAAAAGTTTCCTGTGTGAGCCACCATATCCGGGTTGGCATAATTTACCAAAATAAAATCAAAAACTCCTTCCTCAATTGCCTGAAGAAGGCGAGTAGTAATTGCTGGCGCCATCATTTCCGGATCTTGATCTTGGCGAGGAACAGTTTTGGAAGGAATCAAAATTCGGTATTCGTTGGCAAAGGGCTTATCATCTAAACCGTTAAAAAAGAAGGTAACATGAGCGTATTTTTGAGTTTCGGCAATTCTTAATTGAGACATTCCGGCTTCGGAAATTACCTTTCCCACTGAGTTTTGAATAGATTGGGGAGGAAAGGCTACTGGGATAGTGAAATCCTCTCTGATTTTAGTCATTGAGGCAACGAAAAGATTAGAAAAACGGTTAATAGGGAATTTATCAAAATAAGGATTAACAAAGCTTTCCCCAATTTGTCTTATTCTGTCTTCTCGAAAATTAAAAAAGAAAACCGCATCGTTATCCTGAATGCCATTTTGAGGATTATCAATGGTGGCTGGAATAATAAACTCATCGTTAAGATTTTTTTTGTAAGTTTCTTGAATGTGATTTTTTATTTCTTGAGAAGAAATAACCGGTGCTTTTCCTACTAATGCCAAATAAGTTCGCGCGGTTAGATCCCAGTGTTTATCTCGATCCATAGCGTAGTATCTTCCTGAAATACTGGAAATTCTTTCCAAGGGATATTGGGAAATTAAAGACCAAGCCGAATAAGGATCGCTGTCGCGACCGTCAGTAAAAATATGAAGGCGCCAATTAACTTTTTCTTCTTCTAACCATTTAATTAAAGCATTTAAGTGTTCTAAAGAAGAGTGAACATTGGCTTGCCCTACTAATCCAACCAAATGAAAGCGAGATTGATTTTTTTTGGTATGCTCAATTGCTTGCCGAATGGTTTCGTTTTTGAAAAAACTGCCATCTTTAATAGCTAAACTGATGCGAGGGTAGTGCTGATAAAGAATTTTTCCAATTCCCATTGTTAAGTGTCCTACTTCACTATTACCCTCCTCTCCCCACGGAAGTCCGACAGCAATACCCGAAGCCTGTAAAGCGCCCGAAGGAAAATTGTTCTTTATGTACTCAATGGTTGGCGGCTTGGTTACATAGATTGGATTAGATTGGTTTTCTTGGCCAATTCCCCAACCATCTAAAACTACTAAGATTACCTGCCTTTTCATAACCTTAATAATATCCCAAAATGATACTCTTTATCCAGAGCAAAGAGAGTATTGACCACTTTTAAAAAGGAGATTATGATTAAAGTGCTTTTGCTTTTAAAAATTAGAAACTTAATTCAATTTTCAGATGAATTCTTTAACTTTTGACTCTTGGAAAATTAATTTTTTCCTAAAGAAGAGTCTGAAAATAAAAAACTATGAACAACACCTATCTTTTTGTAGGCGCTATTCTTTTGGGCGTTGCTTTAGGCTACTTTATCCGCCAGTTCTTAGTCTCTAAACAAGCTTCTTCGGTTGAGGAAAAGATTAAAAGACAGCTGGAAGAAAGCCGTTCCAAAGCAAAGGAAATTATTTTAGAGGCGCAGGAAAAAGCGGCTCAGATTTTAGAAGAAATTAAAACTGAAGAAAGAGAAAGAAAAGCTCAACTAGATAAATTAGAAGAACGCCTTCTTAAAAAGGAAGAACTTTTAGAAAAAGAGTCTCTGGAAATAAAGGAAAAAGAAAAGAGGCTCAATTTGGATTTGGAAAAAATCAATGAAGCCAAAAGCTACATTGAACAACTCAAAAACAATCTCTCTATTCAATTAGAAAAAATTGCTGGCTTAAGCGCTCAAGAGGCTAAGGAGATGCTTTTTGCTGAAGTTAGTCAGAAATATCGTCAGGATTTAAACGAGTATATTAATAAGCTAATGAAAGAAAGAAAAGAAGAGATTGAAAAAAGAGCTACCGAGATTTTGGCAACAGCACTCCAGCGTTATAGCCGTTCTTCGGCTTCTGAATTAACTACAACCGTTGTTTCTTTGCCTGATGAAGATTTCAAAGGAAAAATTATCGGAAAGGAAGGAAGAAACATTCGTACCTTTGAGAGATTAACTGGGGTCGAATTAGTTATTGATGAAACTCCCGACAGCATTGTAATTTCTTCTTTTGATCCAGTGCGCCGAGAGATTGCTAAAAGTGCTTTAGAAAAGTTAATTAAAGACGGTCGAATTCAGCCCGCCAAAATTGAAGAAAAAGTAGAAGAAGCTACCGCCGAAGTTTCCAAAAAAATTATTGAAGCTGGTGAAGCGGCGGCTTATGAGGTGGGAATTTATGATTTACCCAAAGAAATTATTCAGCTTTTAGGAAGATTAAATTATCGCACCAGCTACGGCCAAAATGTTTTAAGACATTCAGTCGAAGTGGCTCATTTTGCTTCAATGATTGCTTCGGAATTAGGGTTAGATGCAGAAATTGCCAAAAAGGGAGCCTTGCTTCACGATATTGGTAAATCGATCGATCATGAGGTGCCCGGCAGCCATGTTGAAATTGGAAGAAAAATCCTTAAAAAATACGGCATCGATGAAAGAGTTATTCAGGCGATGGAGGCTCATCATGAGGAGTATCCTTACGCGATTCCTGAGGCTTATGTAGTAGCTGCTGCTGACGCTATTTCGGCTTCTCGCCCTGGTGCTCGCCGCGATACCTTGGAAAATTATCTTAAAAGATTAAGTGAGTTAGAAAACATTGCTTCTAGTTTTGAAGGGGTTAAGAATGCTTATGCTATCTCAGCTGGAAGAGAAATCAGAATTTTTGTTGATGCGGAAAAGGTGGATGACTTTGGGGCTCTCGAGCTTGCTCGCAATATCTCCAAGAAAATTGAATCAGAGGTAAAATTCCCGGGAGAAATTAAAGTAGTAGTAATCAGAGAAACCAGAGCTGTCGAATACGCGAGGTAATTTTTAGAAAATTTAACTTGTTTTTAATTTGCTTGTTTAGTTTTTAAAATTATTTTGGTATATTAAATAAAAGCTTAAATAATTTTAAAAGTAATTTTAATTAAAACTATGCTTTATACATGGTTAGCAATTGGGGTTGGGGCAATTGTACTTGTTTGGGTTATTGCGGTATTTAATTCTTTAATTCGGAAAAGAAACCGCGTTAAAAATGCTTGGTCTGACATAGATGTTCAGCTTAAAAGGCGTTACGATCTTATTCCTAATTTAGTTGAAACGGTAAAAGGCTATAAAGAATATGAAGCGGCTGTTTTAGAAAATGTTACCAACGCAAGGGTAAGCGCGATGAATCAAAATGATTTAGTGGCTAAAGCTCAAGCTGAAAATATGTTATCCAGCGCCTTAAAAAGTTTGTTTGCGGTAGCAGAAAATTATCCTCAGCTTCGAGCCTCAGAAAATTTTCAAAAATTACAAGAGCAACTTTCTGCTATTGAAAATGATATTCAATCAGCAAGAAGATACTATAATGCTGCAGTCAGAGAATTAAACAATGCTATTCAAGTTTTTCCAGCTAATGTTGTAGCTGGAATTTTTGGTTTTAGACAGGCGGAATTTTTCGGAGCAGATGAAAACGAAAAAGATGTTGTAAAAGTGTCTTTTTAGAGCTTAATTTATGAAGATTAGCAGAGGAAGTGCTTTTCTAAAATACCTTTCTGTTTTTGGTTTGCTATTTTTATTTTTGGGCTTTTTTCTTTTTGGTACAACAAAAGCAGAATCCGAAGTTATAAAAAGTTTTAATGCTAATATAGATATTCAAAAAAACGGCTCTCTTGTTGTTACTGAAACTATTATCTATGATTTTGGCTCCAATCAGAAACACGGGATTTTCAGGGATATTCCACTAACATCAACAAATGGTCCGCAATTAAGTATTAATGTTTTTAATGTAAGCGACGAAGTAGGAGAACCCTACCAATACACTACTTCGGTTACAAATAATGTTCTGCGAATCAAGATCGGGGATCCAAATGTAACTGTAAGCGGAGTTAAAACTTATGTAATTGGTTATCGAGTTTATAACGCCATTAGAACTTTTAATGATCATGATGAGCTCTATTGGAATGTTACTGGAAATCAATGGCCTGTAGCTATTCAAAACGCCAGTGCTTTGGTAAGACTTCCTGATTTTGTCGCTGTAGGCATTAAAATGGATTGTTTTACTGGCCCGCAAGGAAGTACGCAAAAGAATTGTGTTTTTAATCAAAATGGCGCTAACATTAGCTATTCCGCCACTCAACCTTTAAATGCAAAAGAAGGTTTAACATTTGTTTTAGGGATACCGTTAGGGTACATACAAAATACTTATGTCTCCTCCACCACAGATTATTCTCTTCCTTCTCCTTATCTTCCTATTTCCAATTCAAGTTTGTTTAGTGTGATTGATGAGTTTATCCCTTTTGTCTCTATATTCATAATCTTTTTCTTGTTTTTTATCTACTTCTGGTTTCGAATCCTTTCTAGAAAAACAACTAAACCAAAACCGGTTATTCCTGCCGAATTAAAAAACCGTCCCATTACTACTCAATATGAGCCGCCTGATAATTTATCTCCGATTGATGTTGGCGCTTTGTTAGATCGTCGCGTCGATATTGCTGATATTTCCTCTGTTATTATCAACTTGGCTGTTAGAGGTTATCTAAAGATTCGCTACACTCTTGAAGAGATTCCTTTCTGGCCAGATAAAAAAGATTTTGAATTTGTTAAGCTTAAAGATGGCGCTGATTTAACTCATCCTGCTGACAAAAAGTTTTTAATTTTTTATTTAATGTTCGGGACAGCGTTAAATTAAGCGAATTAAAAGAACAAGGAACAACCTTCCAATTGCTCATTAAAAAAATAACTGAAGATGTAGAGCAATATCTTTCTGATAAAGGTTATTTTACTCAAATTAAAATGAAAAAAACAATCTCTCGTATTCTTGTGGTGATTGTTGCTGTCTATGTTGGTTTTCGAGGATTGGATTTAATATTGAATTTTGCAAAAATTCAGATTTCAGGTATTTTTGAATCTATTTTTACCGCTTTGGTTATTGTGGGAAGCATTTTGTGTGTAAGATATATTCTCCGATCTTCTGATAAGTTAACTCCGCAGGGAATTTCAGCGCTTGAAAAAATCTTAGGGTTTAAAGAGTTTTTGGAATTAACCGAAAAGGACAAATTAGAACTCACCAACGCTCCCGAACTTAAACCTGAGGTTTTTGAAAAATTCTTGCCTTACGCAATGGTTTTAGGAGTTGAAGATAAGTGGGCTAAAAAATTTGAGGGAATCTATAACTCTATTCCAAATTGGTATGAGGATCCAACAGCAACAGCCTTTAGTAGTCATATGATTGTAAATAATTTAACTTTATTTAACAATTCCTTTAATCAAGTTTTTAATACTGCCTCTAGATCAAGTGGTGGTTTTAGCAGCGGTTTTGGCGGAAGCGGCCACTCCGGCGGCGGTTCAGGGGGTGGCGGAGGAGGCAGTTGGTAACTTGGGCTTTAGATTTTATTACTTAAAATCTTTTTGGTATCCGAGTTTTTCTTAAAAAACTTGTTTTTAATCAGTATCTTAGTATAGCCTCAGTAATCCTCGGCCTAATTTTACTTGCTTTTTAGAGGATAATTATTCAATCTCAATAGTTTCAGCAAGGGTTTTTCTTTTTAAAGAAAATTATCTTGATATAATTTAACTGTAAAAATTGGTTTTGTTTGTATTTTTCTCATTGATTTTTAAAATAAGTAGTATTGCAGAACTTTTAATCATAGATTTGTGGTGGTAGAATAAAATTGTTCGGTTTATCCAAAACTATTAGCAAATCAAAGGACTTTATTGCGAGGTGCTTTTTTGTGAACTATTTGTGAACTACATAAGATTCTAAAATAAAATTTTTAGAGGTAGAATTTCATGAAAAATTTTATCACAAATAGCGGAGTCGAAGACTTAAAAAAGCGCTTAATTGAGCTTATTGATAAAAGCGAGGAGTTAAAGTTTTTAGTCGGTTTTTTTTACTTTTCTGGCATAAGAGAGCTTTACTCTGCTCTTAAGGAAAATTCTAATGTTGTGTTGAAAGTTTTAGTAGGGCTTTATGTTGATAAACTTAATTATCGTTTGATCGAATACTCAGGAGAGGAAAATCAGTATAGTTCTTTATCTAATGAAGAAATAAGTCAAAAATTTTTTGATTCATTAAAAAAATCTATCAATACGGAGGATTTTGATAATAAAGAGTTTTATGAACAAATTAATTTTTTTATAGAGCTTATTAGAAGTGGTCGTCTTATTATCCGAAAAACTCTTAATCCTAATCACGCAAAACTCTATATTTTTAGACTTCAAGAAGGACAAGTTGGAAGAAAAAATCTCTTTATAACTGGTAGCAGTAATCTTACAAGTCCGGGTCTGAAAACTCAAAATGAGTTTAATGTTGAAATTAGTGACTATGGCTTTGATGATGCGAATAAATACTTCGATGATTTATGGGAAGAGGCTGTTGAAATTACAGAACAAGATTCTCTAAAAGAGAAATTAATTGAAGTTCTTGAGAAAGAAACTCTAGTAAGAAAGATTTCTCCGTTTGAGGCGTTCGTCTTAGCTTTAAAAATATACATTGATTCTTTTGAAAAAAAAGATATTGATCAATCTTTAATCGAGGAGACATTAAAAGATAATGGATATATCCCTTATCAATACCAATTAGATGCTATTAAACAGGCTTTGGCTACTATTGAGAAACATAATGGTGTTATTCTTGCCGATGTTGTGGGTTTGGGTAAGACAATTATTGCTTGCACTGTAGCGAAAGAACTAAAGAAAAGAGGGATAATAATTTGTCCTCCGGGTCTTGTAGGAGATGAGAGAAAAAAAGACTCCGGTTGGAATATGTATAAAGAACAATTTAAGCTTTATGATTGGGAGGTTTGGTCATTGGGAGATTTAGAAAAACTCCAAGAGGTTATTAGGGGGAGATTAAAAGGTGTTGAGGTTGTTATTGTTGATGAAGCACATAGATTTAGGAATCAAGATACCAAAAGTTATGAATATTTGAAAAATATTTGCCGTGGTAGACAAGTTATTCTTCTTACGGCGACCCCCTTTAATAATCGTCCGGGAGATATTTTATCTTTATTGAAACTTTTTGTTACTCCAAAAAAATCCTCTATTACTCTGGAAGATAGCTTAGTTGATAAATTTAGATCATTTAAAGGGATTTTTGATAGACTTGCTTACATAAAGAAATATTGGAATTCAAGCAACGACCAGAAGCGTAACAAGGCTTATAACGATTATAAAGCGCTTTTTGGAGAAGATTTCGTTTATCCAGCGGGTATTGAAAAAGTGAAATGGCGCACCAAGTATTTAGCAAAACAAATTCGCAGTGTAATAGAACCGGTAACTATTCGTCGTAATCGCTTAGATTTGGAAAAAAATCCTCACTATCGAGAAGAAGTAAATAATCTTTCTAAAGTAGCTGATCCAATAGAATGGTTTTTTGAGTTAACAAAAGAACAATCTGAATTTTATGACCAAGTAATAAAAGTTTACTTTGGAAATCCAGACGAAGGGGGGAGATTTAAGGGTGCTATCTATAGGCCGTTTGAATATGATATTGAAAGAAAAAAGATTGTTGAAGATAAATTAACCCAAAAGGAAAATTTTGAATTTATCCAACAGAGAAACTTGTATGATTTTATGCGTCGTTTACTTGTAAAAAGATTTGAGAGTTCTTTCGGCGCTTTTGAACAAAGTTTAAGAAATTTCAAACATGTTACTGAAGTCGCTTTAGAGTTTATTAGAAAAACTGGCAGATATATTTTGGATCGTAATCTTCTTGAAAAAATATATGATAAGGAGGTTGAAGAGATAGAAGAGTATTTAATCGATTATACCAAAAAAATAACCGCTGGCGAATATCCTAAGAATCATAAAATTTACGAAATTTCTAAATTCAAATATAAAGATGAATTCTTAAATGATATTCAATCTGACTTGGATCTATTTAATGAAATTTTAAATTATCTGGATAAATTTAGTTTGATAAGAAATGACCCAAAGAGCGAATCGCTAATTAGAAATTTAAGACATCAACTTGCAAAAGAACCAAATCGCAAAATCGTCATTTTTTCAGAATATGTTGACACTGTAAAATATCTTATGCCTCGATTAAGAGATGTTTTTGGAGAAAAATTACTGAGCATTTCTGGCACTCTTAACCAGCAGATATTATCAGCTATTTACAAAAATTTTGACGCTTCATTTCCAAATCAAGAAGATAAATTCTCTATTCTTCTTACTTCAGACAAAATTTCTGAGGGTTTTAATCTTAATCGAGCTGGGATGGTAATTAATTATGATATCCCTTGGAATCCAGTAAGAGTTATTCAGCGAGTTGGTCGCATAAATCGCATTAGCAAAAAGGTTTTTGATGAACTTTATATTGTTAATTTCTTTCCTACCGAGCAAGGGGCAGAGCTTGTAAAATCACGAGAAATTGCTAGTAACAAAATGTTTTTAATTCACAACACTTTAGGTGAGGATGCAAAAATTTTTGATGTAGACGAAGAACCTACACCAGCCGAACTTTATAATCGTATTCAACAAAATCCGGACAAATTAGAAGAGGAAAGCTTTTATACTAAAGCATTGAGAGAGTTTGAAAAGATTAGAAATAGTAACCCAGATTTAATTTCCGCTTTGGATAAATTTCCACCTCGCATCAAGGTAGCTAAGAAAGCAAATGAAAATGAACTGTTGGTATTTTTAAAAAAGGGTCGCTTATATATCCACGGAGCAAAATATTTAGAGGATGGGAAGTTCGATTTATATCAACCAACCTTTGAAGAAGTTTTTAATAAAATAGAATGTGATCCAGACGAAGAAGCGCTCAAATTAAGCGAAAGATTTTGGGATATCTATGAGGAAGTTAAAAGTTTTAGAGAAGCTCGCACAGGGCCAGTTAGCGAACAGAGTTTGGAACAGCAAGCAAGAAACAATCTTAAGACCCTCATTAGTCATAGACACAAAGACGAATTAATTGAGGTTAGAGATTTTCTAAAAATATTACTCGAAGATATTGATAGCTACGGTACGCTTCCAGATTATACCTTGCGAAGAATTGCCAATCTTAGTATCAATACAGAAGAAGATTTAAAAAAATCTCTTGAAGAAATAAAAGCGCTTAAAAGTGAGATTGGAGAGGATTATTTGGAAAGAGAGAAAATGAGACAGCAAGAGCTCAGTAAAGAAATAATAGTAGCTATTGAAAATCAAAAACAATGAGTATTGAGATTTTAAAAGATATTATACTAAATTTTAATTTAGATGCTTTTAAGAGATTTTTTCGTTCTAAAAGCGATAAGTTCCGTCCATCAAATGAAAGCTTTGAATATGAGAAAGATAAATTTACAAATGGAAGAAAATTAGGAGAAATTGAGTTTGAAGACGGCTTTTTGATAATTTATGCTTTTAAAGTAAAACAACTTCTTTCTGAGCGCGCAGGCAAGAAAGCACAGTATGAACTAGGTAAAAAGATTCTCCGGGAAACTCAAAGTGATGCTGGAATTTTTATTTTTTACGACGATTTTAGCCGCTTCCGTTTTAGTTTAATTTATGCCAATTATCTTGGCAGACGTCGTGACTGGAGTAGCTTTCGCCGCTTTACTTATTTTGTCAGTAAAGAACTAACTAATAAGACTTTTCTCCAGCGTATCGGTGGCGGCGATTTTTCCTCTCTTGAAAAAATCAAAGAGGCTTTTTCTGTTGAAAAGGTAACAAAAGAGTTTTATCAAGATATCGCTAACTGGTACTTCTGGGCAGTTGAAAACTGCCGTTTTCCCAATGGTGCTGAAAAAGAAAAAGGCGGTAGAAACATTGCTATTATTCGTCTTATTACCCGGATGATTTTTGTCTGGTTTATGCGTGAACTTAATCTGGTACCCAAAGAATTATTTGAAGAAGGGGAAATACAAAAAATTCTTAAAGACACTAACCCCGAAAGCTCAACGTATTACCGCGCCATACTTCAAAACCTCTTTTTTGCCACCTTGAGCACTCCACAAAACGAACGGCACTTCCGTGACGAAAGAAGATTTAATAAAGGCTATAACAAAGACTTTGGTAATCAATACGTATTTCGCTACCACTCCCTTTTTAGAGAGCCGGAAAAAATAAAAGATTATTTTAACAATATACCATTCCTTAATGGAGGTCTTTTTGAATGTCTCGATGACTCTGAAAACGATATTTATGTAGATGGGTTCACCGAAAGGAAAAGATATCAACCCCATATCCCCAATTTTCTATTTTTTAGTCCCGAAAGAGAATTTGATCTTAACAAAATCTATGGAACGAAAGATAAGAGGTATAAAGTTCGAGGTCTGTTGAATATCCTTTCATCTTTCAACTTTACTATAGACGAAAACTCACTCGACGATGCGGAAATTGCTCTTGATCCAGAGCTGTTGGGAAAAGTTTTTGAAAATCTTTTGGCAAGTTTTAACCCCGAAACTGCTACTACCGCAAGAAAAGCTACTGGCAGTTACTACACTCCGCGAGAAATTGTTGATTATATGGTTACTGAATCACTCAAAGAATATTTCAAAACTCATCTTAACGATGTGCAAGATATAGATAAAAAACTTGAAATCCTCTTTGATAAATCCAACAATCAGAATCCTTTTAACAATTCAGAATCCGAAAGACTCGTAGGACTTATTGAAAATGTACGGATAGTTGATCCGGCTGTCGGTTCCGGCTCTTTCCCGATGGGCGCTCTAAATAAAATGGTTTTTATTTTAAATAAAGTTGATCCTCAAAATAGATTTTGGAAAGAAGCTCAGCTTAAAGCGGCAGATGCAATACCCGATCCTCGGGTGAGACAAAACACCAAAGAGCAAATTGAAAATTTCTTTCAAAGCAAAAACGCAGATTATGGCAGGAAGCTTTATCTTATTCAAAAATGTATTTATGGAGTTGATATTCAGCCAATTGCTGTAGAGATAGCAAAGCTTCGCTTCTTTATTTCACTTCTGGTAGACGAAAAGATAGACAAAGAAAAAAAGAATTGGGGCATAGAACCTTTGCCTAATCTTGATTTTAAAATTATGCAAGGCGACAGCTTAATTTCTGAATTTTTGGGCATTAATTTTGACAATGGTCAAACAAAAGGAGGACAAGCGGCAATACTTTCTACTGAAGAAGACGAGCTAATCAGAGAGTTTGAAAGAAAAAAGTTTGATTTTCAAAATGAACCGGATAAGGGAAAAAAGAAAAATCTTAAAAATGAGATTGAGAATTTAATTATAAAAATTTTTGAAACAAAGATTAGAAAACAAAAGGCAGATTATTTCAGGCAATTGGATGAAATTGAAAAAAAATATTCCTCCTTACCAAATCAAAAAACAAGAGAAGAGATTATTACTCAAGAAAAGCAAAAACTGTCTCAAACAACCGGCTTTGATTTGGAAAGAATTGAAAAACAACTTAGGGAATTTACAAGTAAGAGTAAAGCCAAACCATTTTTCCCGTGGAAGCTCTATTTTGCCGAAGTTTTTGAAAAAGGAGGCTTTGATATTGTGATTGGCAATCCACCCTACATTCAGCTTCAGAAATCCGTTGATAAAGGCGGTAAAAAGTATGCTGATCTTTACAAGGATCAGGGCTATGAGACTTTTGGCCGGACTGGCGATATTTACTGTCTATTTTACGAGAGGGGGTTGAATCTTCTAAAAGAAGGTGGTCATCTCTGTTATATTTCTTCCAATAAATGGATGCGTGCTGCTTATGGTGAATTACTCAGAAAATATTTTACGAAATACAATCCGAAAATTCTTATTGACTTGGGTCCGGACGTTTTTGAAAGTTCAACGGTTAATACAAATATTTTGTTAATTCAAAAAAGCAGGGCAGGATTGCAAAACGGTTCTTCGGTATTTTCCTTGAAGGCTGTTAAAATTTCAAAGAGAGATGGTATTGATTTACAAAGACAACTAAAGGAAAACGGCGTAATTCTCACCAACCTTACAAAAGACGCTTGGTTTATTGGTTCTGATGCTGAACAGCGCTTAAAGGAAAAGATTGAACGAATTGGCAAGCCGTTAAAAGATTGGGATGTAAAAATTTGCTACGGTATTAAAACAGGACTTAACGAGGCATTTATTATTACTACGGAAAAACGCAATGAAATTTTGGCAAATTGTAAAGATGAAGAAGAGCGCAAACGCACAGAAGCCATTATCAAACCAATTCTACGAGGAAGGGATATAAAAAGATATTCTTACGAATGGCCGGGGTTGTGGGTAATATTGGCTAAATTTGGTTTTTACAAAGAAGCATATTTATATCCTGCAGTAGTAAATTATCTAAAAAAATTTGAGAACAAATTAAAAAATAGAGGTCAGTGTAAATATACAAGAAGTGGTAAAAGCTTAAGCTCCGATTATGATGGGCAGCATCATTGGTTAGAATTAGATAACAATCCTACCGACAATTATTTAGCCGAGTTTGAGAAGGAGAAGGTGGTATATTCAGAAATAGTTAGAGAACCGCAGTTTTATTATGATACCGAAAAATTTTATGTTGAAGCAACAAGCTTTTTAATGACTGGAGAAAAATTAAAGTATATTTGTGGCTTATTAAATTCAAAACCAGTGTCATACTTTTTTAAAAAATGGTATTCTGGAGGCGGCTTGGGCGATGAGGGATATAGATATAAAAAAGCATTTTTAGGTAATTTACCTCTTCCAATACCTCCTTCTTCTAACATAAACATTGTTAAACAGATTGAGGATTTAGTTGATAAAATCTTACAAGCCAAAAAGCAAAACCCGAGAGCAAATACTACTGAATTTGAAAAACAAATCGATCAACTTGTTTATAAACTCTATGGTTTAACAGAGGAAGAGATTAAAATTTTAGAAAATCATGAACGAATTTGATTATTTAGGAATTAAAAACCAAAATCTATCTGATCCGTTTACAGAAGGACTTTTTTTGGTTGGAGTAACTAATGAACAAATTGATTTTTGGGGTTTGTTTTTAAACGACTTTTATCAAAAAATAAGACATAAATATGAACGTCAAGTAACAAGAAATGCCTTAACAATGTTAAAAGGAGCAATATTCGCTATTGGTACAAAAGAAAAAAATCCTGAATGGAAAGAGCATTGCGCATCTTCTTTGAGAGAGATATTTCATGAATGGAGTAACATTAATAATGGTGGTTTAGAATCAGATTTTGTTTATTTTTATAAAGATAAAGGAAATAAGAAATTAACAGATGGAGAAAAAGGAATTTTTAAAAGATTTAAGCTTCATTACCAATATTTTAGTGGTATTGATCATCATAATGCATCGACAATTATGGACTCTCTTCAAAATTTATTAAATAATCAAAGTTTGAAATTAGAAGATTGTTACAAGAATGAGATTTTTATAGAAAGAGTTAAAGAATTTTTTAGTATTTTAAATAAAATTATTAGTTTTTCGAATTATAAACATATATGAACCAGCTTGAAATTCACAAAAAAATATCAGAATTACTCAAGAAAAATCCTGACGAAATAAAACCGGAAGAAGTGAATGCTTTACTTTTCCAAATAAGAGATGAAAAGGCAATAAATGATGCTCGTGAATATTTCTTTTTTAAAGCCGATGAGCGGTGGTTTGATTGGTTGTGGGAAAACGGATTTTTAGAGGCAATTAAGAAAAAAGCTGAAGATTTAACGCGCTATAGTTATCGCATTCCGGAGTTGAATTATTTAGCTATGGTAGCAGAAAAATTACCATCTAAAGTGGTTAATATTATTCTTGAAGTTCCTCTTTCTTCTAAGACCTTTAACCATGAAGTAATTGATAGATTTGTTTATATCTGCACTAAATTACCAGCAGAAGAATTGAGCCGAGTGGTAACTAAAATTCGGGATGAAAAGTGGATACCGCTGATGGGAATTTTTAATCAGTGGGGGTTTGAATATGAAGAAATGTTTAAAACCCTTGCTAATGCTGGAAAATACGAAGAGCTCCTTATTTTAGCCGAAGCCGTTCTTTCTATCCGTTCCAAAAAGGAAATAGAAAAAAAAGAAGATTATTTTGAAAAAGATAATCCGTTTTATTTTAATGATCTATCTTATACTAAAGTTTTTGAGTATTTAACTAATGTCTCCGATGAATATATTGAATCCGCTTTAGCTCTTTTATCTAAAACATTGAAGAAAATTATATTGGCTTACAACAAAAATGAAAAAGATAAAAAAGATTCAATTTTTGAAAATAAAGATCGCTTCCATTTATTTGGCGTGAATTTTTTTGCATTAAGGCTTAATAAAAGAGAGCATGTTTCTGGCGAAGATAATGTGATTAATATTTATGCTGCTATTAAAGTTCTTTTAGAAAGAATTATTAAAATTATTAAAGAAAAAGACGAAAATATAGATAAAATCAAAAGTATTTATCAAAAATATATAAAATCATTGCCAGATACTCAAACTACTTGGAGATTTAAATTATTTGTTTTAAGTTTGTGGCCGGAAATTTTCAAGAATGAAATTAAAAAAGCCTTATTTAAGCTATTTGAAGCTGATGAAAATTATTATGAGATTATTTCTGGTCCTGAATATGAAAAGACCTTACAAAAAACATTCTATATTTTAGAAGAATTTAAAAAACGAGATTATGTAAATAAAGTTATAAAGTTTTTTAGTATGAGAGAAGAAGATTTAGAATGGCAAGATTGGCATAAAAATAATGGCTCACGTATTCTTTCTGTTATTGTCAAATATCTCACTGAAAGTGAAAAGAAACAAGCAATGAAAAAAGGTTTTAGAATTGATTTTAACCATGAACCAAAAAGCGACATCGTAATGAAAGCAAGAAGCGGTTACGTTAAGTCGCGCCCTCCAATCACTGAAGAAGAATTTAATAAGTTGTCAGTTGGTGAAATAGTTGAATTACTAACTAATGAATGGTCTCCGGAAAATTTAAGAAAAAAATATGAAAATGATGATATTTTTAGCCCTCGAAATGCAGAAGGTGCAAAAGAGTTATTAAAGAGCAATATTCCAAAAAGATTACAGGAATATGTTAGTAGCGCCACTCTTTTTTTTGAACGTGATGTGCTTGATGAGCATTACACTCATTCATTTTTACAAGGCATTCAAGAAACTATAAAAAATCAAAGATCAGAAGCCTCAAAAATTGACTGGCAGGGTTTATTTAATTTGTTTCTTGCAATTAAAGATTCTGGCACAAAAGAGCCATTTAAGAGAGACAGAAAAAGCGATTCATTTAATGGTTGGCTTGCTAATTGGGATTCGGTGCATTTTGCGATGGCTGATATTCTTCAAGAGTTAATTAGTGAGAGAGATGGTTTTGTTGTTATTGATTTTGATAAATATCGCAGTCAAATTTTTGAAGTTTTAAGTTATCTACTTAAATATCCCGATCCAGTCCCAGAAGATGAAAGAGTAGAAAACGCAAAGATAAGTGAAACTACAGATTCTGGAGAAGATCTTCCTAGTGATCCATTTACGATTGCAATAAATTCGGTTCGCGGACGAGCCTTTCAAACTTTCATATGGTTTGTTTATCTCGATGGTAAAAGATTTTCTAAAGATGCTGATGTAAAAATCGCAGATGATGTTAAAAATCTTTATGAGGAGATTTTAGACAAAGAAAATACTCGCTCTATTATGTTTGTTTTTGGTCACTATCTTCCAAATTTTTATTTCAGAGACAAAAAATGGATTTTAAACTTGCTTTCTAAAATATTTCCTGAAGAATTAGAAAAAAAATATCTTTATACTGCTTCTTGGGAGGGATATTTAGCAAATAACCTTTTTGAAGATATTTTCTTTAATGAAAAAATTCAGAAGCTATATCAAAAAGGATTATCTTTAACTAAAGATGATTTTCCGAAACAAAAACATTTTATCAATCCTAACGAAGGTTTAGCAATTCACTTAGCACTTGCTTTTATCTATTATAAAGGTTTTGACTTTGACCACCCGCTGTTTAAAGCTTTTTGGGAAAAAGGAAATATTGAGCACCATTCAACTTTCATAAGTTTTATTGGTAAAAGGTTTATTTCGGGAGATGATCGAGAGATTAGTGAATTAATTAAGAAAGAAAAAATGATTAAAGACAGGATAAAAAAATTGTGGGATTGGGTTCTTGAAAATTACAAAAATAGTGAGCTTTTTGTTGAATTTGGATTTTGGATTAACCTCGAAAAAGAAATTTTTGAGCCATCTTGGCTTGCTGAGCGATTAAGGAAAACCCTTGAGAAAACAAATGGAAAATTAGATTGGGATTATGGCTTGTCTAAATCTATTAATAAATTAGCCTCATCTGCTCCAGAGGATGCTTTAGAAATTAGTCGTCTTTATTTATTAGAAAATCTTGTAAGAAATGGCGATGAAAAGACTCTTTATTGGGATGATGAGTGGTATGAGGCATTAAAAATTCTATATCAGAATAAAAAAGTTAAGGATAAAGTGTATAATTTAATTAATGATCTTATCAGCGAGGGAGGAAGAATTTTTTGGAGATTTGAGGAGATAATAGATGATAAATAGAATAACAGTATATTATGAGTAAAGAAATTTGTGAAGGTATTTACAAAATATATCTGGAACTAAAGGAAAAAACAAAATTATCTGGGCACGAGAAGAAATGGGGTGAAAAAATAAAAGTACATCGCCCCTCTCTTAAAGAAATAGAAGAATTTAACAATATAAAAAAAGAGTTGATGAACTGCTTAGATTTTTTATCCGATGATGAATTAATCGAAATTTCTGAAGATGATGTTATTGGAGAAGAAGCTAAAAAAATTTTAGCAATTAGAAAGAAGCTATTAAATTAGAGCTTCTCGTTTTTTTCTCGGCATAATACTACAAAGATTGCTATATCTATTTTTATTGTTTTTAATCTTCGAGATTTATTTTACTCTCTGACTAAAAGAGTTTATAATATCCTAACGCGGTATTTTTTTATTTTTATGAATAATAATCAAAATTCTGCAGTCGGATTTCATATTTTAAGAATAGGGTTGGCGATTACCTTTCTTTGGATTGGTATTTTGATTCTTAAGCAGCCGGAGGCGTGGGGAGGTTATTTAAAACCTTGGGCGGCTAAGCTTTTGCCAATACCTCTTTCTCAAGCAATGTTAGGGACAGCGATTTTGGATATTTCCGTTGGTTTTTTGCTTTTAATTAATTCTTTTACTTGGTTGGTAGCTTTAATAGGCGCTCTTCACCTTGGAGTTATTTTAGTGACCAGCGGTATTACTGATATAACCGTAAGAGATATTGCTATTTTAGCGGCAGCGGTGACGGTGACGATAGAGTCTCTGCCAGAATCTCTCTTCAATAGGATCCCACTTTGGAAAAAGCGTGGGAATGGGAACAAATAAAGTCGATTTTAAAATATCTTAACTATTAGTAATAACTATTAAAAAAAATAAAACGATGAATAAAATAAAGTTATTTGCTATCTCGCTTTTTGCTCTCCCGCTTTTGGTTTTTGCTCAAAATCAAACGAATTTGCCAAGCGCTGGGCTTACACCAGAAAGTCCATTTTATTTTCTTGATCGGTTAGGCGAGGCTCTTCAGCGATTTTTCACTTTTAATCCTGAAAGCCAGGCTCGACTTGAAATTAGTTTTGCTAAAGAGCGGATTGCCGAAATAAAGCTTGTTTTAGAAAAGAAGGGTGTAAACGCCAAGGGATTAAGCGTTGCTGAAGCAAGGCTAGCGGACAATCTTAAAAAAGCTGCGGTTGTTTTAGTAGAGGAAAAACAAAGTGGAAAAGATACCGCTAATCTTGCCAAAGAACTTTCTCAAGAGGTTGAAGAAGTGCAGAATACTCTTAAAGAAACCTTTCAAACTCAAAAAGAAGCTCTTAAAGCAAAAGAAAGCGAGCTAAAAGCGAAAATAAAAGAAGCTCGCCAAGAAGGCGACACAGCTCAAGTTGAGGCACTTGTAAAACAGCTTGCTGAAGTAAAAACTCAAAGAGAGTTACTTGATCAGAAAGAAGAAGAGAGCGATTCAGTAGTTGAGGAAGAAAGAGAACAAATTGAGGAAGCAATGGAGTTGCAGGAAGAAATTGCCAAAAAAATCAGAGAAGTTGAAAAAGATAAGGCAGAAATTATAAACGAAGCAAAGAACGAAAATGTCGAAATACCCGCTGGAGCGTTTAATACATTTGACAGCCTTCTTTCTCAGGTAAAATCTGCTTTTACAAGCGGCAATTATGATGAAGCAAAGCGTTTAGTTAAAGAAGCTAAAAAGAGTCTTAAAGAGGTGGAAAAGAACTTAGAAAAGTTATCCGAGGCAGAAGATGATGAGGATAAAAAAGCTGAAGCCGAAGAACAAAAGGAAGAGGAGAAAAAAGTAAAAGAAGTAGAGGAAGAAAAATCGAAAGAAGTTAATAAGAACAAAGAAGAGGGGGACAAAAATAGAGAGGAAGTAAATCAACAAGAAGGTCGGCTAGAGGAAGAAGAAAAAGATGAAAAACAAAGCTCTGTTGAACAAAGTGTTGTGACTTATACTAACTCAGGCTATTCACCAAGCATTTTAAAAATAAAGGCTGGAACAGCGGTTATCTTCAAAAATGAAAGCTCGCGATCAATGTGGACAGCATCGGCATTTCATCCCAGTCATACCGTTTATGGTGGTACTTCGCTTGAGGAGCATTGCCCTGACACCGCTGGTGTTGCCTTTGATGCTTGTAGCGGCGTTTTGCCCGGTAATTCTTGGAGTTTTACTTTTACCAAAAAAGGTAGTTGGAAATATCACAATCATCTTGCTCCCAGTGATTTTGGCACAATTGTAGTAGAATAAGCCTTGATTGGCGCTTTTTACTAAGAAAAAAGTTAACTGTTGAAGTGCGATTATTCCAATACGCTTTAAAAACCCTTCAGGAGCCATTAATTTTGAAAGCGTTGAAAGTGTATAAAAAACCTTGTTTTTTTGATTTTTTAGTCTATAATTTAGTAAGAAAAAGCGCCATTTTAGTAGGCGTATAAGAAAAGGTCGACTAACTCTTAAATTATAAAATCTCTTATTTTCTCATATGAAAAAACCACAGTTAGTTGAAGCGGTAATGAAGGCAGCCGGGATTGAGGTAAAAAAGCAGGCGGCGGCAGCGGTAGATGCGGTTTTTGACACTATTACCAAGGCTTTAAGCCGCGGCGAGGAAGTCTCTATCCCGGGGTTTGGTACTTTTCGGGTTTCTAAGAGAGCGGCTCGAGAAGGAATCAATCCGCGCACTGGAGAAAAGATTCATATCCCTGCCTCAACCAAGCCTAAATTCAGAGCAGCTAAGGCTCTCAAAGAGGCGGTTCTCTAAAGTTTTTGGATAATTCTTTAAAAGAAAAATAAAAGCTTGTCTTACTAAGACAAGCTTTTATTTTTGATTAGGAAAATGGGGCTAAAGTTAAATAATTAACTGTTTCGCTAAAGTGCTCATCTTTAAGAAAAGTTCGTAGCTGGATTTTACCTTTCCAAAGGCAAGAAGGATTAATTCCCGAATATAATCTTGTCCCTCCTCTTGAAGAGAAAAATCCCCCTTAGTTTTTCTTAGTTGTTTTCTTACTTCTTCTATTAAGTTTTGGATATCAGCTAAATCTTTCTCTTGCGGATCATAAAGATGAAGAATTAGTTCCTTGGATCGATCGTTATATTGCTGAGCTTGATCCAAATAATCGGAGGCTTGAGTTAAAAGATTCTTTAAAGTTGGACTTTGGGTCATTTTTTTAGAGTAGATTTTATTTACATCAACTCTAATCTTTTCTAATCTTTGATTAGCAATGTCAAGAATTTCCGTTAAATCAAAAACCATAAAAATCTCGCTGGACTGCTCAATTAAAGGATCAATTTGAGCTTTTTTATCTTCTTCAATCTTTTTAGCCAAATCTTTTAAATCTTTAGTGGTTAACTCCCCCTCCTTTTCTTTAAGGTAAGCTTTTTGACTTTCCCAGTAGCCTTGAGACTCATCTATTTTCTTTAAGAAAAATTCTTTAACTTTCTGCCAATCTTCTGAAAGAGGAAAGTTGGGGATTTTTTCCCAGTTGTGTTTTAGTTCTTCTAATTGGGTTTGGGAAATTTCTATAATTTCCAAGATGATTTTTAAGCGCAGCTCTTTTTCTAATTTTTCTTTTTCTTCTGGGCTTATTTGGGTATCGTCCTTAATTTCAAAGAGTTTTTTAAGCTCTGATTGAGTTTGAGCCAGCTTTTCTTCCAATTTGGTGACTGATTGAGCTTGAAGGTGAATGAAACTGCCTAAAAACAAACTTACCCCTACTAAAGTAAGAATTAAGAAGTAAGCTTTTCTTTTCTGATTTTTTGAAATAAACATTTGATTTATTCCTGACTTAGAGATTCTAAAATCTGATTAAGCTCCTTGTTTTTCTCCAATAAACTTTGAGCTGAAGAAAGATCAACCTCTTTCTTTTCCTTATCTAAAACTATTTCGTTTAAGTGGTCAAGCTGGTTAGTGGCGGTTTGTCGAAGAATTTTATTTTCTTGAGAGGCGGTTTCTTTGAATTTTTCTAATTGAGAGAATTTGATATTGATTTGGTTATTAATTACTTCTGCTTCTGCTCTAATTTTACTCTCATTTAATCCGGGTAAAAAGAGCGGAGAAATTTCCCGAGTAAGATAAAAAATCCCTACCAACAAGATTAAAGCGGCTAAAGTAAAGGAAAAGGAAACAGCCACCTTTCTTACTAAAGAAGAAACTAACTTTGGCGATTCTTTTTTAGCTAAAGTTGTTTCAAGTTTGGGGTAGGATTTGTTTTGAGAAAAGTAGCTTAACAACGCTGTTTTGGAGCGGTTGCTAAACTCCTCTTTGGGCTGGATTTCTCGGAAAAATTTAAGATTTTTAATTATCTCGTTTTTTTTCATTTTCTTCGATAATTTTTTTGATTTTTTTCAGGGCTCGGAATTGAATTACTCTAATTAATCCCTGACTTTTTCCAATCACTTGAGAAATTTCTTTATAAGACATCTCTTCCACAAACCTCATAATCAAAACATCCTGATAATGAGGGGGGAGCAGTCGCAAAGCTTTTTCTACTATCTCCAAACTCATCTTTTGAGATAAGCTTTCAAAGGGGTTAGTGGCAAGGTTTTCTTCCGATTCCTGATCGTTTTTTTCTAATTCCAGCGTCATCTTCCGGGTGCGGTAGTAGTCAATCACCTTATTGCGGGCGATTCTGTAAAGCCAACTGGAGATAGGAAGGTTTCTTTGCTGAAACTCTCCAATACTTTGCCAAGCAGAGAGGAAGGTTTGATGAGTTAAATCCTCGGCTTCTTCCCGGTGGCCTACTTTTAGGTAAATAAACCTAAAAATAGAAGGCTGATACTTATCATAAATCAATCCAAAAGCCTTAGCATCCCCCTCGATAGCTTGTTTTACCAAAACCCTCTCATCTTGGTCCAAATCTCCTCTTTTTAGATTATAAAGTTCATCTTTCATATAAAACGAATCAGAGCCCTTTTAGTTTCATAAACTTATTAATCCTTTTAAAATCTCGTTGATTTTCATTAATCTTTAAAAAAGCTCCCTAAAAAGGGAGCTTGATTTATTAACAATATAACACTTTATTTTTGTTTTGCCAAATCCCCTTTGAACTATTAAAAAGCCTTCAGTTTAATGAGAAAATAGACCAAAGAGCTTGAGGATCGGTGTTTTTTCGTTTATTCTTGAAGGGATGAGAATTGCTTACTTTTTAGCGGTTTTTCTTTTGTTGGTGGCGGGGGGATTTCTTTTTGCTTATTCAGGATCTTGGGAAGAAAAAGACCCCTCCTCTTTTTTAAAAGCTTCTTTAGTAAATGAAGGTGATAATTTATTGTTAACAAATCAGCCCCAAGAAAGCCTTTCTCAAGACCTTACCTCTTCTGAGGGCTTTTCTCAAAATTTAGCTTCAGAAAAATCCTTTTCTGGGCAAGTAAACTATTATTGTAGTTCGGATGCCTCTTTTTTTGAGGAAACTGATAAAAAGTTTTGTTTTTATCCTCCCAAATTAAATCGCTGGCGTCTTTTTGAAATTAATCTTTCTGATAATCGAATTCTTTTTTATGAAAATGGGCTTTTAAAAAAGACCTTTCCGGTTGCTTATCAGGCGCCTTATGGCAAATGGTTTCAGACACCTACTGGATTTTTTGAGATTGGAGTAAAGAAAAAGAAATTTCTTTCTTCAATCGTTCCGGTTTTTATGGAAAACGCTGTTCAATTGTATGAAGATTTCTTTATTCACAGCATTCCTTATTATCAGGATGGTACAAAGGTTAGCAGTCAATTTTCGGGAGGTTGTTTGCGGTTGGAAGATAAGGTGGCGGAGGATTTTTTTCAAACCGCTCAAACTGGAGATGCGGTGGTTTCGTATCTAACCTTTGAGGGGGCAACTTTAAAGGAAGGATTTTTCGCCCCGGTAGATGTTTCTTCTTTTTGGATTCGCCAAAGATTTAATTCTCCTCTAAAAAATAACTGGAATTATTTTCAGGATAAGAGAGAAAACTATATTCAGCATTCCGGCTTAGATTTAGCTCCTTTGCCCGATGCTTTGAATTTGAATGTTTTTTCTGTTTATCCGGGAATAGTAGAAAAAATTATTCTTAATGGAAAAGAAGACGGCGGTTTGGGAAATACTGTTATCTTAAAGCATCAAAAGGATGGAGAAACCTTTTATTCGCTGTATGGACATTTGGAATCTCTTAATCCAGAGATTAAGGAGGGAGATTATCTTAAGGGTGGAAGTTTATTAGGAAAAGTTGGAAATACTGGTTTTGGTTGTCGTTTTTGGAAAGTTGGCGAGGATGGGTGTCAAAAACAGGGAGAGGATGATCTCCATCTTCACTTGGAAATCAAAACTGCTCCGGTTTTAGGCGCTCCTCTCAAAGATGAATGCCTTAGTCCAAAGGGAACAGCTTGTGTTGGCTATACCTCTTCTAACCCTCAAGATTTTGGTTACTTTGATCCTTTAACCTTTATTTTTAACCTTCCTTCTTTGAGGGGTTTGGAAAATTAAATTTTTGGCAATTTTATGTTTCTTTTTAGAAATAAAAAGGATTGGCTTTTGTTTGGAATAATTTTTTTCTTAACTGGAATTTTTCTTTTTTTGCTTCAGAATAGCTTTCAGAAAAAAAACTTCTCCTTGGACTCTTTACCTTTAGAGGCTCGAAGGGTAGTTGTAGTTAAAAATCCTACCCTTTTTCTTTTGGTTCAGGAGCTTTCCTCTTCTAACCTTGTTTTAAAAAAAGTTGAGGAAGATAACTTTTCTTTGAATTTTAATTTGGGAAGGCAGCCGGTTTTTTTGGCTTTAAACGATGATGATTTTAGAAGCTTTCAACAATTAAAGGAAAAATTTCCGGACAAAGATTTAGATGAGGCTCAAATTATTAATTTGGCTCAGGAAATCTCTGATTCTGACTACCAAGCCAAAGATTTTTTTTGGGTTTCCCCTCAGGCTTTGGAAAAGATAATCAGCTTTTTGGCTCGTCTTTTTGGACAATTGGATCCTATTAATCGCACTTTTTATCTTGATCAAGCTTATGAAAAAATTGTTTCTTTGCGAAAGATCTCCCAGTGGCTTGAGGGAAATCGCTTTTCTTTCCCTCAAAAGTTTTTTCTTTTGACGGATAAAAGGTGGGTTAATTTTTTAGAAGAAATTGGCTTTAAGGTAAGCGATTCCTTTGAAATTAAGACTTCTTCTCAAAACGAAACTTTTGAAGAGTTAGCTAAAAAAGTTGAAGGCAAAAAGAATTCTTTTATCTTGGTAAATAGTGATTTCCCCGCTCAAGAATTTGAGTTTTTCTTAAAGGAAAGAAAAATTTCAGCTCGGCTAATAATTTTGGATGCAGCTGGTGAAAAGGGCGATTCTTTTGAAGAAATTCTGAGAAAAAATCTTTCTCAACTGAATGTTTTTTTTAATAATTAGCTGCTGTTTTTTTATATTTTCTAAAAAAGAAGTATAATAGAATTTAAGCCTTTTGAAGCAATTGTTGGTTTTGTCATCACAAATTTTTAATTTTAGCGTCTTATATGGAAGAAAAAGATAATTTAAGTAAGACATTTGAAAAATTGGTGGAAAGCGCTTCTTCTTTTGACAAAGAAGCTTTTGAAAAGGTTTATCAGGAATATGTTGCTTTGATTTTTCGCTTTTTCTTTTTGCGCCTGAGAAATCAAGCTTTGGCAGAAGATCTCTGTCAGGCCGTCTTTCTAAAAGCTTGGGAAAAAATTCACCTTCTTCGAGAAAGAGAGAAAATCTTAGCTTGGCTTTTTAAGATTGCTCATCATTTACTGGTAGATTATTTTCGTCAAAAGAAAGAAGTTAGTGTTGCTGATTTTTCTTATTTAGAAAAAGAAAGTTCTTCTTCTTTGGAAGATGATTTAGATTTAAGAAATTTGTTAAAAGATGTTTGGGAGGTTTTGGATAGTTTAAGCGAAGAACAAAGGCAGGTTATTATTTTGAGATTTTTTGAAGGATTAACTTTGCCTGAAATAGAAGAAATTATGGGAAAATCTAATACCGCCATTCGATCTCTTCAATATCGAGCCCTGATTAATCTTAAAAAAGCTTTGGTTTTTAGAAATGAGAATAAAAACAAAAAAAGGTAATTAATAAAATTATAAAAATGAAAAAGGAAAAAGATTTCAAAAAAATAATTAAAGAGGTTGAAGATAAGGATTTAGCCAGTTTCTTTGAGATCTTGGATAAAGAAGAGGAAAAAGAGCTAAAAGGTTTTTTGGCTCGTTTAGTGCAGCTTAAAAAAAGAATTGAGCCTTCACAAGATTTGGCTTTAAAGGTGCTTAATCGGCTTTTAGAAGAAAAATCCGCCACAAATCTTTCCTCTCCTCGTCCTTTAAAGGAGGAAGAAAATTTAAGGTCGAGCTTCTTTCCTTTTAAATTAAAAATTCAAATGCATATGCCAAAAATTTTAACTATTGCTATTCCTGCTGCCGTTGTTGTTTTGATAGGGTTGGTGGTTTTGCTTAATCCCTTTGGCAAAGAAAATCTTCAGGTAGCCGAATTAAAAGATATTGCCAGCGATGAAAGTATGGCAGAAGAAGCAGGGGTTGATTTTGATAGCTTCTTAGCCAGCGAAAAACAGTTAAGAGAGGTAGATGATTTGTTAAATCAAGTGGCTCTTAGTTCAACGGCAGAAGTAAATGGTTTTGATACAAATCAGATTGATGCTGAGTTAAAGGGATTAGAGACAGAAACTGACTTAAATAGCTTTTTTTCTCAAGAAAATAATTTAAGTGAGGTCGATTCATTATTAAGTAACTTTTAATTTTAAAAAATATGAAAAAGAAATTATTACTTTCCTTGTTAACTTTAATTTTAATAGCGGGAGTAGGAGGTTTTATTTACCTTACTCCGCAGGTTAATGCTCAAGGAGGAGACGATGATTTTTCTAAGTCTTTCTTGAAGTTTAGAGAAGAAAAGAAAAACTGGGAAAGAGTGAGAGCTAATTTTGAGCGCAACCCAGCTTCTTTTAAAGATCAACTCAATAAAGGAAGAAAGTTAGCTTTGGAGAGAGCAATTGAGGTGATAGAAAAAAGACTTCAGCAATTAGAGGAAAGAGTTAAAAATCGAGAAAAGGTTTACGAAGGAATTGCACAGGAATTATTAAACCAGATAAAAGCTAATTTAGAATCTTTGAATCAGATCAAAACTCGCTTGCGATCAGCTACTACCGCTGATGAATTAAAAGCGATTGCTGAAGAGCTTAAAACCTACCGCCAGAAAGAGAAAGAAGTCTTAAGAAAATTGATAGTTTTGGCTCACATTGGCCAATTCGAAAATTCTCTTATTAAAGCTGCTGAAAATCGAAGCCAAAAAATCGCTCAAAGAATTGCAGATTTGAAAAATGCCGGTAAAGATGTAGCTCAGTTGGAGGATTTGCTCAATCAAGCTAATCAAAAAATCAGCCAAGCCAAAGCCAAATTGCAAGAACTAAGAAATCAGGCTAACAGTGGTGCATTGGATATCTCTAATCTTTCTGAAGTTCAAAAGAAGTTAAATGAGATTAAAACTTTGATCAAAGAAGCTTACTCTCTTTTTAAGGAGATAGCAGTTAAGGGCAACGAGTTGTTTGGCAATAAAGAAAACGATTAGAAGTAAAATCTCACTAGCTTTTCGGATAACAAATCCCCCTTTTAAGAGGGGGATTTGTTTTTTTTATTAGCGCTTCTTCTTGATATTTTTACTTTTTGTATTAAACTTTTTTTAAGTCTCCACCCGTAGCTCAACTGGCAGAGCAGCTCCCTCTTAAGGAGATGGTTGAAGGTTCGACTCCTTCCGGGTGGACTTATTAAGGGTTTGAAAGTAATTTGAAAAAAAGTTATTATTTTTTATCAAAAGCGGGAGTGGTGTAGCGGTAACACGCCACCTTGCCAAGGTGGAGATTCGCGGGTTCAAATCCCGTCTCCCGCTCATTATAGTTAATGCTAAGCGCCCGTGGTGAAATGGATATCACAACGGTCTTCGGAACCGTCGTTGGGGGTTCAAGTCCCTCCGGGCGCGCTTTCTTTCTAATCTCTTGATGGAAAATTTTTATCTTCCCAAAGAAATTGGAGAAATTATCAAAAAGCTTAAAGAAGCTAATTTTCAGGCTTATCTAGTGGGCGGCTGTGTCCGTGATATTTTGCTAGCTCACCCGAAAAATGATTCTTTAAAAGTTTTTTTGCCTAAGGATTGGGATATTGCCACTGATGCTTTACCTCAAGAAGTTCAAAAAATTTTTCCAGAAAGCATTTACGAAAACGAGTTTGGAACAGTGGGGGTAAAGGTAAAAAGTAAAGACAATTCAGAAACTCAGATTGTAGAAATCACTACTTTTCGTCAGGAGATCGGCTACAGCGACAAAAGGCATCCAGATAAAATTATTTTTGCCAAAAGTTTAAAAGAAGATTTAAAGCGGCGCGATTTTACTATTAATGCTTTGGCGCTGGATTTACCCACTTCTTCTTTAGGAGCTTTAAATCAAAATCGAAAATATTTGAAAGTTTCAAAGTTCCAACTCATTGATCTTTTTGAAGGAGAAAAAGATTTAAAAAATAAAATTATTCGCGCCGTAGGTGACCCCAACGAAAGATTTAAGGAAGATGCTTTAAGAATGTTAAGGGCGGTGCGGTTTGCTGCTCAATTGGATTTCGACATTGAAAATCAAACTTTAAATTCAATCGTTGAAAATAGTCATTTATTGAAATTTATTTCCAAAGAAAGGATTCGAGATGAGTTAATAAAGATGTTAAATACTTCAAGAGCCGCTTGGGCAATTCAGCTGCTTTCTAATTTAAAACTTCTTCACTTTATTATTCCTGAGTTAGAGGAAGGAATTGGTGTAACTCAAAACAAACATCATATCTATACGGTTTGGGAACATAATTTAAGAGCTTTGGATTATGCGGCTAAACGCAATTATTCTTTGGAGGTGAGATTGGCATCGTTGCTTCATGATGTGGGAAAACCTCGAACCAAAAGAGGTGAGGGACCGGAATCAACTTTTTATGGGCATGAGTATGTAGGCGCTCGAATGACAGAAAAGATTTTAAAGAATCTCAAGTTTCCTAGGGAGGTGGTAGAAAAAGTAACTCTTTTAGTAAAACACCATCTTTTTTATTACAATGTGGGCGAGGTAACAGCAGCAGGAGTAAGAAGATTTTTAGCACGAGTGGGAGAGGAAAATGTCGATGATCTTTTAAAGGTAAGAGAAGCCGATCGAATTGGCTCGGGGGTTCCTAAGGCTTTTCCTTATCGGTTGCGCCATCTAAAATTTATGATAGAAAAAGTAAGACACGATCCGATTTCTCCCAAGCAGTTGAAAATTAATGGCTATCAATTAATGGAGTTTTTAAAAATCAAACCGGGACCGCGAGTTGGGCATATTCTTAATGCTCTTTTGGAGGAAGTAATCGAAGATCCGAAAAAAAATAGCGAGGAATATTTAAAGAAAAAAGCGTTAGAACTAAATAAGCTTTCGGATGAAGAGTTGCAAGAATTAAGAAAGAGGGCGGAGAAAAGAAAGCAGGAATACGAAGCGGGAATAGAAGCTGAGATGAGAAGTAAGTATAAAGTTTAAGTTTTTATTTTTAAGTAAGCTATTTAATATGATAGGTTTCTTTGATTCCGGGGTAGGGGGGTTGGCAATTTTTAAAGAAGTAGAAAAACTTCTTCCTTCCTACTCTTATCTTTATTTGGGCGATAATGCGCGCGCTCCTTATGGTTTTCATAGCCCGGAGGTGATTTATCGCTTTACTTTACAGGGGATAAGGTGGCTTTTTAAGAAGGGGGCTAAATTAGTGATTTTAGCTTGTAATACTGCCTCGGCGGTAGCCTTAAGAAGAATCCAGCAAGAATTTCTCCCTCAGCATTTTCCTGAAAGAAGGGTGTTGGGAATTATTATTCCTACTGCTGAAGAGGTGGTTTCTTTAACAAAATCCAAAGAAATTGGAATTTTAGCTACTCAAGCAACTGTTCATTCTTTTGCTTATCCTAAAGAAATTGCCAAATTAGATAGCTCAATTAAAACCCATCAGCAAGCCTGTCCTCTTCTGGTACCTATTATTGAGGCGGGAGAATTAGAGTGGGAAGGATTGGAGTTGGCAGTTAAAAAGTATGTCAATCAATTATTAGAAAAAAGTTCAAAATTAGATGTTGCAGTTTTAGCTTGTACTCACTACGCTCTTATTGAAAATATCTTCAAAAAATTTTTTCCTTCTTCGGTGGCAGTTTTTTCTCAAGGACCGATTGTAGCTCAAAAGTTAGCTATTTATCTTAAGGCTCACCCAGAAATTGATTCAGAGCTCAAAAAGGAGGGGGAGAGAATTTTTTATACCACTGAAGATTCTTGGCGAGTAAGAAATCTTTTTCATTTATTTCTTGAAAGAAAAGATCTCGATTTAAAAAAGGTTAGCCTCTTTTAATTTTTTAACTCTTCTTGACAAAAAAAGGTTTTGTTTCTTTGTAAGTAGCTATCTTTCTTTTTCTTTGTTATTCTAAAAGAGGACATCTGTGTGGATGATGTCTGATGGTTTTTAAAAAACCAGCTTGAAGCTGATATTGGTTTTTTTGTTTATTTTCCAAGCTTTGGCAGTTTTGAAATCTATGAATGAAAATCTAAAAAATCCCATTTCTTATTATGGAATTGTAGTGACGGCGGCTGATGTAATGAATCCCAATGTTGTTTCGGTAAGAAAAGATGCTCCCATTTATGAAGTTGTTGAAATTTTTAAGAAGTACGATTTTGTTGGAATTCCAGTGGTTTCAGAAAAAAATGTTTTGGTAGGTCTGATTACTCAATTTGATTTAGTTGTTAAGGAAAGTGGTTTTCATATTCCAACCCTTTTAAAGATTTTTGAGGAAATAAAAGTTTCTCCTTTAGAGCAGGAGAGGTTAATTCTTGAAGATATTTTAAAGCCGATAAGAAGACTAAGGGCTAAGGACATAATGAATGAAAATCCTTTGTTTTTGTATGCTGATGCTCCTCTGGAAGAGATTTTGAATAAATTCGCTCAGTATCATCGGTTAAGTCCGATAGTGGTAGTAGATAATGCTAAAAGAGTTTTAGGAGTAATAGGGCGTCATGATCTAATTAAGATTTTAGCTTTGAAAGAGCTGGGAAAAGAAATTAATGAAATTGCTCCGTATAATCTTCAGCAATCTGAAAAAAGCGCCCCATTAAAAATTTCTGAAGCGCTTAATAAGATTAAGGAGGGGTTTTACTTTTTTCCTAAACACAAAGCAACTAAATGGATAGTTTTTGCTCTCTCTCTTTTTATAATAGGATTTTTGAGTTCCATTCTTTTTGTTGCCAAAATACCTGATTTTTCTCCTAAAGTAGTCGAGGAAAAATCTCAGGTTCCTATAGGGAAGGGGGCGATTTTAAGTTTGAGAGTTGATAAAAATTCTTATGCGTTGGGAGAAAAAATTCCCTTAAAGATTTCAATTAAATCAGGAGACATTCTTTTCATTAAAGAAGTTCACTTATCTTTAAAATTTGATCCTGCGATGGTGGTAATAAACGAAAAAGTGAGAAATTTAAATTCTTCTTGGAATCTAGCTTTGCAGATGGTTAATTTAGAGGATAACTCCTTAATTTTAAGTTGGGTTGCTGATAATCCTCAATTAGTTTCTAACAATTATTTAGATTTAGGTGAGGTGAAATTTCAAACTTTACAAAAAGGCAAAATTGTTTTTTATCCAGATTTTAAATCTTCTCGTCAGAAAGAAGGTTCTTTGGTAAAAGATGCAACTGGTCAGAATTTATTAGATAATGCCGAGAAGGTTTCGGTAGAAGTTCTTTGATTTTTTTGTTATAATGTTATTATTCGTAATTTTCAAAGGTCGAAAATAAAAATCTTTTTATTGATTTATTTTATGGAAAAAAAGAGTAATGTCTTTAAAATCATTTTGATTGTTTTAGTTGTGGTAGTAGCAGCGTTTGGGGGGTATTTTTACGGGAAAAATTATGGAGTTGAGCGTAAGATACTCTCTAAAATAGTTTCTGATTATCTTAACCAGTCGGAGGCAAGAAAGTTAGAGAACTTTGGTTCTTGCGGTGGAATAGTCGGTCGCAATGGACTTAGCAAAATTGATGTTGGAGGTAAGTACCATGGAGTTTGGGATGGTTCAGCAATAGTTGGGGTTTGCCAATAAATTTTTATTCTAAATTTTCTTATAAAAAGGCAGATGTAAAATCTGTCTTTTTGTTGTATAATCTTTTTTAAGAAGCAAAAGATTGTATTGTAAAGAAGAAGCGTAAAGCGGGCTGTCGTATACCGGTAGTACGCACGCTTCGGGTGCGTGAAGACTGGGTTCGATTCCCAGCAGCCCGACTTAAGATAATTGAAACAAAAATAAAAAGCTTTTAAGAAATTGAGAGGGAGTTGAAATCACACCACAAGATTAATTACTTTTCTGGGGACGTAGATAACTTTTTTGATTTTTAGGTCTTTTATTTTAGAAGAGATTTTAGGATCATTTTGAGCTACCTTTAGAATCTCTTGATCAGAGTAGCTTTTGTTTGAAGGCAGCTGAAGAACTCCTCTTAATTTGCCGTTAACCTGAACAACAATTTTTAGAATTTCTTCTTTTATTTTCTCTTCTATTTGAGGCCATTTTTGTTGGTGAACGCTGTATTTGTTTTTAAGTTGTTTCCAAAGCTCTTCTGCCAAAAAGGGAGCAAAGGGCGCCAAAACCAAAACGAATTTTTCCCACCATTTTTTGGAAAGAGCGCTTAATTCTTCGGCTTGATTAACATATTTCATAAACTCGCTGACACAAAGATTAAACTTTTCCTTTTCTAAATACTGAGTGACATTGAAAATTAATTTTTGAGTAATTTCTTTTTCTTTTTCGTCTTCTTTGACGACTTTGGTTTTTACTTTATCTTTAAGTTTCCAGATTCTTTCAATTAATCTTCTTACTCCAATTAGAGAACGAGTACTCCAAGGCTTGCTTTGTTCTAAGGGTCCCATAAACATCTCATACATTCTTAAAGTATCGGCGCCAAATTTTTGAGCCACCTCATCGGGTCGAATAACATTTCTCCAGCGCTTGCTCATTTTCCTGTTGTCTTCTCCCAAAATCATTCCTTGATGGCGAAGTTTAAGAAAGGGCTCATCAAAATCAATTAGTTTTAAGTCGTAAAGAACTTTGGTAATAAAGCGAGAGTAAAGAAGGTGACCAACGGTATGCTCGGCTCCTCCGATATAAATATCAACCGGCATCCAGCGTTTTAATTTTTTAGGATCAGCAAATTGTTTTTTGTTTTTGGGATCGGGAAATCTTAAAAAATACCAAGCCGAATCCACGAAGGTGTCTAAAGTTTTTGTTTCTCTTTGAGCAGGTCCTTGGCATTGAGGGCATTGAGTATTAACAAATTTTTTTGATTGAGCTAGGGGCGGAATTCCTTTGGGGCGAAAATCTTTGATATCATCAGGTAAAAGAACTGGCAAATCTTTTTCTGGCACTGGTACTTGGCCACATTTTGGACAATAAATAATGGGAATAGGTGCTCCCCAATATCTTTCTCGAGAAATCAACCAGTCTTGAAGTTTGAAGTAGGTAGTTTTCTTTCCAAATTTAGAGAGCTTTGCTTCTATTTTTTGACGAGCAGTTTTTAGATCCATTCCTTTGAAAGGAGAAACAATCATTTTTCCTTCTTCATCGGGGTAGGGTTTATCTTCTGGTTTTTTAATAGAATCAGGCAAAAAGACATAAGTAATGGGTAAGTTGTTTTCCTTAGCAAATTGGAAATCTCTTTTATCATGAGCGGGTACTCCCATTACCACCCCCGTAGCGTAATCCATTAGCACATAATCGGCCACAAAAACTGGGATTTCTTTTTTGTTAAAGGGATTAATTGCCCAGCTTCCACTAAAAATTCCTTCTTTTTTCTTTTCACCAGTTTTTCTTTCTAGCAAGGTTTTATTTTTTACTTTTTCCAAGAAGTTTTTTACTTGAATAAGCTGCTTGTCGCTAACAATTTCTTCCAAAAGAGGATGTTCTGGAGCAATAGCAAGAAAGGTAACGCCGGGAATAGTTTCCGGACGAGTGGTAAAAACTGGCAAGTTTATTTTTTTGTCTTTCAGAGGGAAATTAATCTCAAATCCTTGACTTTCTCCAATCCAGTTAATTTGACCGATTTTGGTTCTTTGAGGCCAATCTAATTTTTCTAAGTCCTTAACTAGTCTGTCGATATAGGCGGTGATTTTAAAAAACCATTGCTCAATGTTTCTAATTTCTACTAAAGAATCACACCTTTCACAGCGGCCGTTAATTACTTGTTCGTTGGCTAAAACCGTAAGGCAACCGGTACACCAGTTAGCCGGAGCTTTGGCTTTATAGGCTAATCCTTTCTTGTAAAGCTGTAAAAAGAGCCACTGACTCCACTTGTAGTAGTCTTTGTCGGCGGTATTAATTTCCCGATCCCAATCATAAGAAAGACCGACTCTTTGACACTGAGATCTAAAAATAGCGATATTTTTTTGAGTAACTTGATGAGGATCTTGTTTGGTTTTGATAGCAAAATTTTCAGTTGGCAAGCCAAAGGCATCCCAGCCGATTGGATGTAAAACTTCATATCCTTTCATTCGGAAATAGCGCGCCAAAATATCTGAGGCAGTGTAGCCTTCGATATGGCCTACATGTAACCCCTCTCCGGAAGGGTAAGGAAACATATCTAAAATGTATTGTTTAGGTTTGGAAGAACTATCTTTGGCTCGATAAATCTTGTCTTGAACCCATTTTTTGGCCCAATAGGTTTCTATTTTTTGATGAGGATAGTTCATAGAAACTTTTTTCTTACTTTCAATAGATAATTTTGATTATAGCCTAACTTTTTTTAATAACAAGTTTTTTCCTTGCTTAAATTTACAGCCTTGTTATTATTCTTTAAAAGCTTAACTATGCCCAAAAATTTCTTTTTTATTTTATTTCTGATTATTTTTTCGGTGCTTTCTTTTTTTATCTTTCTTCCTTATTGGAATGTGGTTTTTTTGGCATTGGTGATGGCGGTTGTTTTTGAGCCACTTTTTTTGAAGATTAATCGAATAATTTCTTTAAAAGGATTAGCTTCTCTTTTAACGGTGTTAATTGTTTTTTTTATTATCACTATTCCTTTTTTGGTCTTGGGAACTTTAGTTTTTAAGGAAACTTTAAATCTTTATTATTCTCTCACGAATGAAAAAAGTTTGGGTTTTATAAATCAGTGGTTTATTTCTTTTCAAAAAAAACTAAGTATCCTTCCTTATTGGTCGCAGGAGATCAATTTAGAAGGATATTTAACTAAAACTTTAGAGTGGTTAATTAAAAATTTGGGAGCAATCTTTTCGGGAGTAATTCAAGGAGCTATAAGTTTAGCACTGGCTCTTTTTCTTCTTTTTTACCTGTTTAAAGATGGAGCTAAGTTTAAGGATTCTTTTATTTCTCTTTTTACTTTGGAAGAAAGGTATAGGGAAATAATTTTTCAGAAAATAAAATCATCTATTCGTTCGGTTATTGGCGGATCTTTAATTGTGGCTTTTATTCAAGGATTAGTAGCGGGAATAGGTTTTTATATTTTTGGAGTTCCTAATCCAGCGCTTTGGGGTGGAGTGACTGCTTTGGCTGCCTTAGTTCCAACAGTAGGAACTTCTTTAGTAATCGTTCCAGCGGTAATTTTTCTCCTTCTTTTTTCTTCTTGGCCGATGGCTTTAGGGCTTCTTTTGTGGGGAGCTTTGGCGGTTGGATTGATAGATAATTTATTAAGGCCTTATCTTATGAAAAAAGGAACCGAAATTCACCCTTTAATGGTTTTATTAAGCGTTTTAGGGGGAGTTTCTTTTTTGGGGCCGATAGGATTAATTGCCGGACCAGTGATTGTTAGTGTTTTCTTTTCTTTGGTTAAGATTTATTCTGAAATAACCAAAGAGGCGAGGGGCAATTAATTTTTTAGATCAATAATAAAATTAAATGAAATTAATATGATAAATTTAGAACGTTTCAAAGAAATTGAATTAAAAACAGCCAAAGTTTTGGAGGCAGAAAAGGTGAAGGGTTCGGAAAAGTTGATAAAGCTTCAAGTAGAAATTGGTTCCGAAAAGAGACAAATTATTGCTGGCATTGGCTTAAAATATCAGCCTCAAGATTTGATTGGAAAAATTATTATCATTGTTGCTAACCTAGAACCTAAGAAGTTTAGAATTCGTCAGGGAGAAGGGGAAGAGTTTGAGGAGTTAGAAAGTCAAGGAATGTTATTGGCGGTCTCAGATCCTCAAAGGGGTCCTGTTCTTTTAACTACTGATGAAGAGGTAGATTCGGGGTTAGGAATTTCTTAAAAGTTTTTTTATTTTTTCTTTTTTTAGAAAGATGAAGAGAATAAAAATTTTCTCTCGGCATAATGTCTCCGATCTTTTGCCTTTTTTAAAAGAAAACTTTTCTTTAGTGGAAGAAAATCCAGAAGTGGTTTTGGTGTGGGGAGGAGATGGCTCTCTTTTGCAAGCCGAATATCTTTTTCCCGGTATTCCTAAACTTCTTCTCAAAGGAAGTCGAGTTTGTAAACTCTGCTCTTCTTTTTTGAATCAAAAGTTTTCAAATTTAGAAATTCTCCAGAAGTTTAAAGACGGTTTCTTTACTCTTGAAGAAGTGGAAAAATTAGAGGCTTTTTCGAAAGATCATCGATTGGTTGCTCTTAATGATATTGTGGTTCACAATAGTGATGTGCGCCACGCTTTGCGCTATTTGATTTTTATTAATGATCAACCTTACGCCGAAGGAAGAGAAATTATTGGTGATGGAATTGTGGCCTCTACTCCTTTAGGTTCTACCGGCTATTATCGAAGCATTACCGATAGTTTTTTTGAGGTCGGTTTGGGATTGGCTTTTAATAATAGTACCGAGCAATCCGATCATGTAGTTTTAAAAGAAGATTCGGTGATTAGAATGAAAATTACTCGAGGACCGGCGGTGGTTTATGCCGATAACATCCCTGAAAGTTTTGTTTTGGAAAATGAAGAAGAAATTACAATTCAAAAGTCTCAACAAAAAGCTAAAATTATAAAGGTGATTTAATTTCAATTTATGAAAACAATCAAATCTCTTAATAAAAAATCTTTATCTCAAAATAAAAAGAAGCTTTTCTCGTGTCCAGAGTGTGGCTTGCGATATCGTGATAAAGATTTGGCTAAAAAATGTCAGCAGTGGTGCAAAAAATATCATTCTTGTAATCTTGAAATAGCTTCTTTAGCGGAAAGAGAATAAAATTAATGAGTATGAATCAGGAATTTCTTTCAGAAAAAGAAATCGCCGGTGAACTTATTGTTTTTGTGGTCGGACAGTTCAAGGGGCGGCCTCGGGGAGAAAAATTAGAGCCAATCACTTTGCGCTCGGCGCCTACTTATTTTAGAGCCTCTTTGCCCAAACAATTAATTCTCAAATCTGAAAAGCAAACGATTGAAGATCGCTTGGTTGAATTTCAGATAAAAACTTATCTTCCCGATATTTTAGTAGTAGAGGCAAGGGTGTCTTTGGAAAATATCTTTTTTGACAAAGCCTTGGATTATAAAGATAAATTGCTTGAGGCTTGCTATTTGTTTTTTGAAAAGCGAGGAGGAAAAAAGGAATGGGTAGAGGAGTATTCGGTTTGGGTAGTAAGTAATTATCAAGGAGAGCCCGAACAGTTTTTTCAGTGGAAGGAAAAAATTGCTAGCTTCCTGAAATCAGAAAAGTTGCCCTTAGATGAGAAAGAAATTAATCAAACCCTAGAGGCCCAACTTAAATATGCTAAAAACGATTTAGTAATTATTGATTGGGATGGAGCTTTTATTTTTGATCCGGAGGGAGACTTTGCTGCTATTGTGGAACTCTTGGAATTAGCTAATTTTCAGCTTTTAAAGTACCGTCTTCTTGATTTTGAATTGGATGAGCGTCTTTTGGAGGTAGCTAAAATTTTTGGGAGCTTTCCTCAGAAAAAACCATTCTTGGGGGCTTTTTTGGGAGGCAAAGAGGTAAAGGAGGGAATGCAATCAATTATTAAAATTCGTTCCGCTTCTATCTTTGAATTTCAGGCTTTAGAAAGAGATATTAAGCTTATTGGTGATTGGTATTGGGCGCGTCTTTATGATTTGGCGGCTAAGAAATTTAAGTTTGAAGAATGGCGCAAGCACATTAAAAACAAACTTGAAGCAATGGAGGATATTTACTCAATTGTGGCTGAGCGTTTTAGCTGGTCTCCAGAAAGAATTGAATTAGTTGGTTGGTTCTTGCTTCTTTTGGGGTGGATGGTGATTTTAATTTTTGATTTGTGGAGAACTTTTTTTAAGTAACTGTGTTTGTTTCTAATTCTTTTCATTCCCAATACTCAGATATTAGTAACTTTTTGGGAGAAGAGTTTGTCATGAAGGTTTTAAGAAGGGGGGCTGGGGGCTATAGAAGTCGCCCCTATACTTTATTTGTTTTTTCAAAACATCTTCGTTTTTTATGTTTTGTTAATTCTTTTATCTTTAAAAGGGTTTTAAATTCTTCTTTGGTAACTTTGTTGAAGTTATTTTTTACTTGCTTTTCTTCTATTTTCTTAGTCTCTAAATAAAAAGGAGTCCTTTGGACTCCTTTTGGGTGCTAAGCTTAGGGGCAATGATTAGAAGGAGGAAGTGGATTAGAAGAGGTGGGCAGCTGTTTTGTCAGTGTTGATACGAGATTGTTCTTGCTAATTCTTTCGATCCCGCGTTTTTGATACTCAAAAATGATGCTTTCGTCGCTTGTTGTGGAGTAGATTTTTATTTTCTCCCTCTGTTCTTGACGCAGTTGATCTACAACCTCAATTCCTTCGTTGCCTGTGGTGGTGAGGTGATGATCAAGAAAAATAACATCGGGGTGGTGTTTGGAAATTGCACAAAGTGCCTCTTCGGTGCTATGACATTCAGCAAAAACAAAATTCTGATTCTGAAACAGCATTTCCAGTAGTATTTGTAAACATTCGAGCCACCCCTTGTTATCATCAATAAACAGATACTTCATATCTTCCTCCTTTCTTTTTAGAGAACTGTTTTTCTATCTTTTGTTTACTTATACTAATCAAATCTTTATTTGTCAATTTTTAAAGATTTTTATAGATAAACATAAAGCAGATTATTTCGAGTAATGTTCTAAAAAGAGTTAAAATAAATTTAGGGATCCTGAAGTTGATTTTAGATCCTTTTACTCTATTTTTTCGATAAAAGTAAAAGGGGAAGCCTCCTAGTTTTTAAGCAAGATAAAACAAGAAGTAAGGTGAAATTAGTTCTTTAAAAAAGTTTGACAGTTTGTGAGGTGTGGACCGGAGGGGATTCGAACCCCTGACCTCGGCATTGCGATTGCCGCGCTCTAGCCAACTGAGCTACCGGCCCATCTTTGTTTTTTTACCTTTCTTATCTTAATTGATCTTTTTCTTAAAATAAAGTTTTGTTAGAATTTTTGATGTTTGCCTTTTTAATAAATTGAGGTTTATTAGCTGTATGGTTTTCAATATCAAAAAAAATTTCTTTCGATTAATTGGGGGAGTAGGGCTCTTTTTCTTTTTTTCTTATTATGCTTTTTCTTTGGCTCAAGAATCATTCTCGGTAACCCTTTATTTTTTTTATGGAGATAGTTGCCCTCATTGTGCTAAAGAAGAGATTTTTTTAAAAAAACTTCAAGAGAAATACCCTTCTTTGGAAATTAAGAGATTTGAGGTTTGGTACAATTCTGATAATCGGAAGCTTTTAACTCGAGCAGCTGAAATTTTAAATGCTCAAGTTAGCGGCGTTCCTTTTACGGTGATTGGAAATTGGTTTAAGGTGGGTTACTTAGATGATGAAACGACTGGTAAAGAGATTGAAGAGCAGATAAAAAATTGTTTAAAAGTGTCGTGCCCGGATTCTTTAAAACTCTTAAATCAAAATGAAGGAAAGAAGGATAAAAAAGTTGATCTAGTTCTTCCCTCCTCTCTTCCGGAAAAAATCTCTCTTCCTTTTTTGGGGGAAATAAAAACCAAAGATCTTTCTTTGCCTTTTTTGACGGTGGTTTTTGGATTGGCGGACGGATTTAATCCTTGTGCGATGTGGACGCTAATTTTTTTAATTGGGTTGCTTTTGGAAATGAAAGATAAAAAAAGAATGTTTCTTTTGGGGTCTGCTTTTATTTTAGCTTCGGGGGTGGTTTATTTTATCTTTATGGCGGCTTGGTTGAACCTCTTTCTTTTCTTGGGGTTAATTTTTTGGGTCAGAGTCTTGATTGGCTTGGTGGCAGTAGGCGGAGGAGTCTGGAGCCTAAAAGATTTTTTTACCAAACCTCAGGCGGTTTGTTCGACTGCTGATTCTGAAAGGAAAAAGACTACTTTTGAAAAATTAAAGTTGGCAGTTAGAAAAGAGAGTTTTTGGTTAGCTTTGGGGGGTATTATTCTTTTAGCCGCTTCGGTTAATTTGGTGGAATTAATGTGTTCGGCGGGATTGCCAGCGGTTTATACACAAATTTTGTCTTTGAATCGTCTTCCTCTCCTTTCTTATTACGGCTATCTTTTACTTTATATTCTTTTTTATATGCTGGACGATATGATTGTTTTTGGGGGAGCGGTTCTTACTTTTCAGCTAAGCGGGCTTTCGAGCAAATATTCTCGTTGGTCAAGGTTGGTAGGAGGGATTATTTTGTTAATTTTAGGAATGCTTTTGATTTTTAAACCCGAGTGGCTAATGTTTTAGCTTACAGTTTGAAATCTTGAAAAATCTTAAAAAGAGGTTAAAATTATTTTTACTTAAAAGGTTTACTTAATTTTCAAGCGGGTGTCGTATAATGGTTATTATGTCACCCTTCCAAGGTGAAGATGGCGGTTCGATTCCGCTCACCCGCTCTTTTCAAGGATTGAAAAAAATTGTTAAGATTATGAGAGAAGAATTTTAAGGTAAGTTTAGTTTTGGTGGGAGAGAGGAAAGAAAATTTATTTAAAACACATGCCAAGTTTTCTTTTTTTGAAAAATCACAAAAAGCTAAAACTTATTATTTTTTTTCTGATTCTTTTGGGAGCGGTAAGTTTTGGAGTTTTTAACCTTCTTTTTTCAAAAGCAGAAATCCCCCCTGCTTTTCAACAAGGGAGAAGCCAAGCTTCTTTGTATGCTAAAGAAATTGTTGGTCTTATTCACGAAATTTCTCAGAGTCTGAGAGAAATCCAGAATTTGGAAGGTAAGGATAAAGACGCCAAAGCCTTGGATATTGTTCTGGTTCAGATTGAAAAAAATAATCAAGTCCGCCAAAAAGCGGTTTTACTAGCAGAGGAATTAACCAAGATGACTAATGCCATTTCCTATATCCGTCCTCCAAAGGTGGGAAAGACGGCTTTAGAGGCTTTAAGCACTGAGACGGTTTTAATTCAGAGATTAGTTAATTACAACGAACTTTTAAGCAAGCTTTTGACTTTAATTAAGGACGGACTTTTTAGTAAGAAAACTGATTATGATGAGATTAATAAAGTAGTCAATCAGCTTAATAAAGAAGCGGACGAAATTAATAAATTAAACGACAAGTTTCTAAGCTTAATTGGAGATTTTGATGGTTATTTTTTGAAATAGTTTATTTTCTTAGTTAATTAGGAGGGGATTTTAAAATTAGTCCTTTGTTTGACTAAGTTGGGTGCTTGCAAATAGAATAAAAGAGTGGCTTTAGGGTGAGAAAAGGGCCCGTAGTTTAGTGGTAAAACGCCTCATTTGCAATGAGGAGAGCGGCGGTTCGATCCCGCCCGGGTCCACTATCTAATTTTTGAAAGCAATGAATTGATTTATTGAAATCGAAATACTTTGCTATAATAAAGTAAGCCTTGCTCTTGGAAAAAATATTTAACAACTCAAAGGTCGCAAGAAATTTAGGAATTAGATTATTAAGTAAGGATTTTTTTACAATATGAAAGGCTACATTGGTAACATTGAAAAAGAAACCAAAGAGAATGAAAATTTTAGAAAAGTTTTATTTACCGCTCCTCATAGTCAATTAGTGGTAATGAGTCTTTTGCCGGGAGAAGATATTGGGGAAGAGGTTCACGAAGTCGATCAATTTATTCGCATTGAAACCGGAAAAGGGAAAGCGGTGTTAGATGGAGAAGAATTTGAAATTGAGGATGATTGGGCAGTTGTGATTCCAGCCGGCACAAGACATAACATTATCAATACTTCGAGTGAGAAAATGAAGCTTTACACTATTTATTCGCCAGCCAATCATCCGGAGGGAACTATTCATTCAACTAAAGAAGAAGCAATGAAGGCAGAAGCAGAGCATCATCACTAAGAAAAATTAATTTCATGAAGTTGCCCCAAAAGTTTCCTCAATTTGAAGATGAAAAAGCTTTAATTGTGGTAGCTGGTCAGATGGAGGCGGATTTTTATCTTCTTTTCAACGGAGAAATTAATAAAATTTCTTCCTTTAAAGTGGAAAAGCCTCGTTATTCTGATAGAGAAGGATTCGTGGCCCGGCGGGCTGGCGGAATAACAATCGGCGGAGGACCATCTTATAATGTAAGTAAGGAAAAAATTAAAATTGAGTTCTCAAAAGAGTTTAAAAAAGCAATCAAGCCTCTTTTATCAGACAAAAAGATTAGCAGGATTTATCTTTTTGCTGAAAGTTATGTTGTTAATGAAATTAAAGATCTTCTTTCCTCTTTTTCGGGCCAGCTAAAACTTATAGGGCGGGGAAATTATTTAAAAACAAAGCCACTTGATTTACTAGAAAAAATTTTTTCAAAATAGTTAAGTCGGCCTTCCTTTTTTTTGCTTTTTTTGATTTCCTTTACTTTTTTCAAAAGTTAGCGTTAAAATACTGAAAAACTTTTGAAAAAAGAGGAGGGTTGCGCCGAATGGTAAGGCACCAGTCTTGAAAACTGGGGCCCCGTAAGGGGCTTAGAGGTTCGAGTCCTCTACCCTCCGCTAATTAGTTTTCCACAGCTTTTGTTTTTGTTGAGGTTGTTTTATGTTATCTTTCTTTTTAGAACTCTAAAGAAAGGGGGGGAGAGATGACAAAAAAGAATTGCTTTCTCTGCGGTGCGGAGGCAGTTGATGGTGGCACTCGAGTTAAGGTTCAGGAAGTTATAAGTGGAAGGCTCTACCTAATTTACCGCTTTTTCTGTTGGAATTGTTTTTTTACAAAAAGAGCTCAAGAATTTATTGTAGTAAATAACAATCATGGGTATGAGCGGTATTTTGGATGGTGTGTTGGGAGAGGTGAATTAGGGTTCTGCGGTAAGCCGCTTAGTTGGCTGGATGAATGGTTTGGAGCCTCGCCCTCTAATCCATTCTGCATTACTCATCTTCAGGTTCCTTGCGATTGTTGCGGAAGACCAGCCTCCCATGTATGTCAGAGAAATGATGAAACATCTGGTTTCCCATATGGGAGGTGTGGAAAGCCATTGTGTCAACTTCATAGGGAGTGCCTGAAGCACTCTCCTCCCGATGACAGAAAAGAAGATGAGGAAGATGAGCTCAAAAAATATTATGAGTTTATCCTCGAAGTTTCTCGCTTACAGCGAGAACGCTTTAGAAAGTAAAGTAGAGCATTCTTAAGCTCGCCAAAGGCGAGCTTTTTCTTTTGCTATACCGCTTTTAAGCTTTAGCGACAACGAGGGCAATTATCTTTTTGGCTCCATTTTCTTTTAAAACTTTCACCGCTTCTTTAATGGTGGAACCAGAGGTATAGATATCATCGATTAAAATAAAGTTTTTTCCTTTAATTTCAGAAAGGTTTATAGGTAAAAAGCAGTTGGCGATATTTTTTTGACGTTCCTGAAAATTTTTACTTTTTGCTTGAGAGGGAGTATTTTTTATTCTTTTAAGTGTTCTTAAGAGAGGCAAAGAAAAGTAATTAGCGATCTTTTCGGCCAGCACTTGAGCTTGATTAAACCCTCTTTGTTTTTCTTTAATCCAATAAAGAGGAATATAGGTAATATAAAAAGAGCTAAGGTTTAAATCTATTTTTTTAAGATAAACGATTAAGAGAGCAGATAAAAAATCTGAAATCCCTTCAAGTTTTTTGTACTTAAAGTAATGAATTAAAGCAGGAATAGGCGGAAAATAATTAGAAGCGGCAGCTAGAAAAAAGGGGGCTTGATGAGGACAGCTAAATTTAAGATTAACAATTCTTTGCCCGCATTCTGGACAGTGGAGAAAAGAATTAATTTCCAGAAGTTCAAAACAAAGAGGGCAAAGTAAAAGCTTTTGAGAAGGAAGGGAAGATCGGCAGTTTAAACAAATGGGAGGGAAAAGAATATCTAAGAAAAAATCTGCCACCTTTTTGATTTTTTCTTTGCTTAAAAGCATTAAAATGTTTATAATTTCTATGACCTTTTTTATTTTAATTGAAAAAAATTTTTTAGAAAATTAGGTTTGAGAAGTTTTTGAAATATGTTTGATTCTTTTTTGGGTTTATTTAAAAAAGCCAATGCTTACTTGGGAGTGGATATTGGAACTACTTCGATTAAGGTAGCAGAATTATCCGGCTCAAAAAATAATGTAACTCTTAGTAATTATGCTTTACTGGAAAGCTTTGGTCATTATGAGAGAGCCAACAATGTGATCCAGGCTAATTCGGTAAAAATTTCTGAAAAGGAAACAACTGCGCTTTTAAAAATTCTTTTAAACAAAGTTAAGTTTAGAACAAGATTGGCGATTGCTTCAATTCCTCCTTTTTCTTCTTTTGTTACTTTGCTGGAGTTACCAGCAATGTCAGAAGAAGAAACTAATAAAGCAATGGCTTTTCAGATTCGGCAAAGCGTTCCTTTACCATTAGCCGAAATTGCGGTTGATTGGATAAGAGTAGGACAGCGGCAAGATGAAAATGGTTTTGAAAAACAACAAATTCTTCTTATTGCTATTCCCAACGAAGTGATTAGCTGTTATAAATCTATTTTCAAAAATGCTGGTCTTTCGCTGAGAGCCTTGGAGATAGAAAACTTAGCTGCTGCTCGAGCTCTTATTGGAAATGATCCAGTTCCAACCTTGATAGCAGATATTGGCGCTCGTTCTTCCAGTGTTAGTATTGTTGAAGGCGGCTTTCTTAAATCAAGTGTTCAATTTGATTATGCGGGCGATTCTTTAACTCAGGCAATTGTTAAGGGTTTGGGGATTAGTTATCGGCGAGCAGAAGAGTTAAAAAAACAAAGAGGAATAAGTGGGGGGATAGGGGAGTACGAGTTATCCACATTGGAAATGCCTTTTGTAGATGTTATAATTAAAGAAGTAATGAAGGCCAAGGAAAACTTTGAAAAAAGTTACGGCTCTTCTTTACAAAGAGTTCTTTTAATTGGTGGAGGAGCGTTGCTTTTGGGATTAGATAAGTATTTCGAAAGCAAGATTGGAATCCCGGTGGTTTTGGGAAACGGGTTGCTTTATGTTAATACTCCACCTCAATTGAGTGTGGTGGCAAAGGAGATCCAAGTTCGTTTTGCTACTGCAATTGGTTTGGCTATTAAAGGTTTTCTTTAAATAAAAATTAATCAAGGATTGGAAGAAAGGTTAAAATAAAATTTATGGCAGCTTTTAATTTTTCAGCGGTTTCTAGAAGTAGTTCTCAAAGAGAGGCAATTTCTTCTTTGGGGGTTCCTTGGAGAATTTTTGTTATTGCTTTGGTGGTTTTTATATTGACTTTAGTAATTTGGGCAGGAATGGAATTTGGTTATTCTCCTTATCTTAAATCAGAAATTAAAAAAATTGATGCTAAGTTAGAATCTCTTTCCAGTACTTTTAGTGAAGCTCAGCAAAAAGAATTTTCCAGTTTTTATTCTCAACTTTACAACATTAAATCTTTAGCCGCTTCCCATCCTTATCCCTCTAAGCTATTTGAGTTTCTTGAAACTTCTCTTTATCCAACAGTGAGACTAACTAACCTTCAAGCAGATTTAGGCTCGGGAGAGATAAGAATGGAAGGAGTAATTGTTAGTTACAACGATTTAGCTAATCAATTAAGTGTTTTTCAAAAAAATCCTAATGTGGAAAGTGTTTCTTTGGATACTTCTCGACAATTGGAAGTCAAAGATGGGGGTGGAGTTTTCTTTTCTTCTAAGATTATTTTAAATAAAAAATTTTTATTTAATTCTGAAAAATGAGCGGATCTTCTAAAAGAATATTATTTATTTTTCTTTCGTTGGCTCTTTTTATGGGCTCAGCTTTTCTTTATTCTACTTTTGTAAAAGATGCCTATCAAAATATTACCACTCTTCGCTCAGATTTAGCTTCAAAGACTGATTCTTTTATAAAAACTCAGGAGACTATTACTCGAGTTCAGTCGCTTTTAAAAAGCTTACAGAACGCCAGCGAAGTTCAAAAAAGAGCTAGTTTAATTCTTCCTAATGAAAAAGACCCTGGCTATCTAATTAATCAAATTACAGGGTTGGCACGGGTAAATGGATTGGAGTTAGAATCTCTTTCTACTCAAGTAGCTCCTTTGCAACCTTCTCGCTCTAATATTGTTCGCAATGTTGGTCGCCTCAAAGCAGATCTTCGCCTAAAAGGAAGTTATGCTGGGTTTAAATCATTTTTGAAGAATTTGGAAAATAACATTCTTATTTTAGATGTCAGTGATTTAAGAATTGAAGCCAATCAAGCTAAAGGGGAATCCAGTACCTTAAATTATTCCCTTTCCATTACTAGTTATTATCAAGTAGAATAAAAGTATGGCAATCGTTATCGAAGAAGAAAAAAGAAATGGCGGACGGTGGTTTAGTTTTGGAATTGCGTTGTTAGCTTTAGCTATTTTAGGTGTTGCTATTTACTATCTTTTTTTTGTTAAGCCGGAGTTGATTTCTTCGGTGGTGCCGGTAAAGTTACGCTCGATCGATGAATTGGCCAAACTTAATTTTGATCCGCAAGAACTCATTTCTTCCAACTTCTTCCGCTCTGCTCGGCAGTTGGTTCCTCCTCCTACCCTGATGCCCACTGGCAACAGCTCTCCTTTTGGTGTTTTCTAATTTAAGAATTTTATTTTTTAAAACGGTAAAAGTTTAGTTTTTATGGAAAACAAGGTTTTTCTTGACAAACTTTTAGAGCAAAAATTAATTTCTCCCGAAACCGCTCAAAAAATTCTTCAGGAAAGCTCTTTTTCTAAAAAATCCGCCGAAGAGATTATCTACGAAAAAAGAATGGTGCCTGAGGAAGATGTCCTGAAAGTAAAGAGCCAAATTTTAAAAGTTCCTTTTAAACAAGTTGATCCTCAAACTATTAGTGATGAGTTAATTAAGCTGATTCCTGAGGAAACAGTTAGAAATTTTAAGATTGTTCCTCTTTCTTTTGAAGAGGGGTTACTGGTGGCTGGAATGGTTAATCCAGATGATATAAAAGCTCAAGAAGCTTTGAAATTTATTGCTAAACAATTGAGGGTGAATTTGGGAATTTATTTGGTTTCTTTGGGGCTTTGGGAAAGTATTTTAAGAAAGTATTCTCCTTATCGAAGTGAAGTTGAGGCAGCAGTAAAATCTCTTCTTTCTTTAGGGAGTAAAAAAATTTCTCTTCCTCAAAGAATTGTTCAAATCGAGGCGGGAGCGGGTGCTGAAGAGGCTCCCATTATTAAAATTGTAGCCTCTACCTTAAAAGAAGCAGTTTGGCAAAAAGCTTCTGATATTCACATTGAGCCTCAAAGGGAAAGGTTGCGTATTCGTTTTCGAATTGATGGAGAACTTCAGGAAGTAAGCTCAATGCCTTTGGAGCTTCATCAGCCGATTGTTTCCAGAATTAAAGTATTAGCAAATTTGAAAATTGATGAAACCCGCGTTCCTCAAGATGGCCGGTTTCGGACGGTGCTTTTGGGAAGAGACATCGATTTTCGGGTAGCGACTTTTCCCACTCCGGCAGGAGAAAAGATTGCTTTAAGAGTCCTAGATCCTCAAGTAGGATTAAAAGGGTTGGAAGAATTAGGACTTTTGGGAAAGAACTTAAGAATTTTACAGGAAGGGATAAAAAAACCCTACGGGATGGTTTTAATTACTGGGCCGACTGGTTCAGGAAAAACCACCACCTTGTATGCTTTGATGCAGATTTTAAACAAAGAGCAAGTTAATATTGTCAGCTTGGAGGATCCAGTTGAATATTACATCGACGGGCTCAACCAATCGCAGGTTCATCCGGAGATTGGTTACGACTTTGCCTCGGGTTTAAGACAAATTTTGCGTCAGGATCCAGATGTAATTATGGTAGGAGAGATTCGAGATAATGAAACTGCGGGTTTAGCAATTCACGCGGCCTTAACTGGTCACATTGTACTTTCTACTTTGCATACCAATAATGCTGCCGGAGTTATTCCCCGGCTGGTGGATATGAAGGTAGAACCCTTTCTTTTACCAGCGGCTCTTAATTTAATGGTGGCGCAAAGATTAATTCCTCGTTTGTGTCAGCAATGTCTTTCTAAAAAGGAGCCTTCTTCAGAAATTAAAGCCATTATTGAAAAAACTCTTAAAGAAATGGATCCTCAGGTTTTGGAAGAATTGGAAGGAGAACAAATTTCTTCTTACCAAATTTTTGAGTCAAAAGGATGTCCAGCTTGTAAGGGAAAAGGAGTAAGCGGGCGAGTAGCTCTTTTTGAAATTTTACAAATGACTAAAGAGTTAGAAGAAATTGTTGTTAGTCGAAAATCGGAATCCGAAATTGTTAAGGAAGCGAAGCGTCAAAAGATGATTACCTTGCGTCAAGATGGCGTGATTAAAGCTTTGAAAGGATTAGTTTCTTTGGAAGCGGTTTTGAGAGAAACCGAAGAATTTTAATTTTATTTGTTTTTTGGGCTAACTTTTTTTATACTTATATTGTATGACAGACTATAAACAAAAATTAGGAGAACTTTTACTAACTTGCGCTAAGCAAGATGCTTCGGACTTACATTTAGCAGTAGGGCGTCATCCAACCTTAAGAATTGATGGAGCTTTGGTTCCTTTGACTTCTTATCCGATTCTAACCCCTCAGGATGTAGAACAATTGATTTTTTCTCTTTTAACTGAGAAACAGCAAGGAGAACTTCTTTTGAAACGGCAGGTGGACTTTTCTTACACTTATGAAGACAAAGCTCGTTTTCGAGTTAACGCTTATTTTCAAAGAGGTTACATGGCGGCAGCTCTAAGATTGATTCCGGCCAAAATTAGAACAATTGAAGAATTAAGATTGCCGCCAATTTTACATGATTTTACCTCTCTTTCGCAGGGGTTTGTTTTGGTAGTGGGGCCGGCGGGTCATGGGAAATCAACTACTTTAGCAGCGTTGTTAGACGAAATTAATCATACTCGAACCGAGCACATTATTACCATTGAGGATCCAATTGAGTATATTTTTATTCAGGATAAAAGTATTATTTCTCAAAGAGAGGTAAGAAGCGACACTCCCGATTTTTCTCAGGCATTGCGTTCAGTTTTAAGACAGGATCCGGATGTAATTATGATTGGAGAAATGAGAGACACCGAATCAATTGCCACTGCTTTAACTGCGGCTGAAACTGGGCACTTAGTTTTTTCTACTCTTCATACTAACTCCGCTGCTCAAACAATCGACAGAATCATCGATAGCTTCCCCGCCGAACAACAAGGACAAATTGCTTCTCAGCTGGCAGCAACTTTGGTGGCAATTATTTCTGAAAGATTAATTCCTCGAGTAGAAGGAGGAAGGGTGCCGGCTTGTGAAATTATGATTGCCAATCCTGCTATTCGCAATCTTATTCGGGAAAGAAAGAGTTATCAAATTGATTTGGTTATCGAAACCAATGCTCAGGAAGGGATGATCACTCTTAATCGTTCTTTGGCAGATTTAGTTAGACAAAGAGAAATTAGTTTGGAAAATGCAGAGATGTATTCTTTGAATCCGGCAGAATTAAGAATTCTTTTGGAAAAGTAGTTTTTGAAAAATTTTTTGTTGGTAAATTATAATGGCTAAGTTTAAGTACCAAGCGCGAAATAAGGAGGGAGAACTGCAGGTGGGTTTTGTAGAAGCTCCGGATCAGGAAGCGGCTACCAAGATTTTACTTAGTCACGATCTCTTCGTTTTAAGTTTGGTTTCTACTGAAAAAAAGGGAATTAAAGAAGGTCTCTTTTCCTTTCTTAATCGGGTTAAAGTTAAGGATTTGATGGTTTTTACTAGGCAATTGGCGACTTTAATGGAATCGGAAATGCCGCTGGATAATGCCCTAAAAACTTTAATTCAGCAAACTAAAAATCCTATTTTAAAAGAAGCAATTTTTCAAATTCAGCAGGATGTAGAATCAGGACTTGCTCTTTCTCAAGCTTTGGAAAGACAAAAGCCAATTTTTTCAGATTTTTATGTCAGTATGGTTCGCTCAGCTGAGGTAACGGGGCGACTTCAGGAGGCGATGTCTTTTTTGGCTGATTATGTAGAAAAAGAAGTTCAGTGGAAAAGTCGAATCACTAATGCCATGATTTACCCCTCGGTTCTTTTGGGGCTCTTTTTAATTGTGGCAGCGGTAATGGTGGCGGTAGTTTTTCCTAAAATTCAGCCTATTTTTGAGGAGTCAGGAGTAGAACTTCCTTGGATAAGTAGAGCTCTTTTGGGAGCGGGGGACTTTTTGGTGAAATGGTGGTGGTTAGTTATTTTAGTGGTAGCAGGATTGGTTTTTATGGTTGTTGATTATTTTCGTAGTAAAGAAGGAAAGTTGGTAGCCAGCCAAATCATTTTGATTTTGCCTGTTTTTGGAAAACTTTTTCAAAAAATTTATATTGCGCGCTTTTCTCAATCCTTAAGTGTTTTGATTAAAGGGGGAGTACCTATTGCTCAAGCAATTGAGATCGCTGCTGATACAATTGGTAATGTTATTTATAAGGATGTTTTAGAAAAGGTTGCCGGAGGGGTTAGAGAAGGACATCTTTTTTCTCAACTTCTTTTTGAACAGGAAAAATACTTTCCTCCAATGGTGGGACAAATGATTGCTATTGGAGAAACTACCGGAAGAGTAGATGAAATGATGCTTAAAGTCTATGATTTCTATGATAAAGAGGTAAATGACATTATGGCTAATCTTTCGGAATTGCTGCAACCGATTTTGATTTTAGTCATTGGTTTGTTTGTTGGATTACTCTTTGCTTCGATTCTTTTGCCGATTTATAACTTGGCCCAAACCTTTAAGTTGTAAAAAAATTAATTTAGTTTATAATTTTATCAAGTAGTTGTTTTTCTTTATCAAAGGTCTTTTCTAAATTTAAAATCTATCCTATGAGAAAAAATTTTTTTAACTCGAAAGGTTTTACTTTGGTGGAAATGTTGGTGGTAGTAGCAATTATTGCTATTTTGGCTTCTATTTTTTTGGTGGGTTTAAGAGGGTTTCGAGGAAGTGCTTATGATTCAAAAAGATTAGCCGATCTTCAAAGAGTGCAAAGTTATCTGGAAATTTATTACAACAAGAATAGAGCCTATCCAACAGGTATTACTACTTGGTCGGGATCAGCTACGTCTTTGGAGGTAGCACTAAAGAACGCTAGTATCGGAATAACTTCTATTCCTAATGATCCTCAATTTGCTAGTGATAATACCAAAAATTACGGTTACAAGCCGTGCGATGGAGGACAAGGATATGTTATTTCCGCTCTTATTTCTAAAGATTCATCCTCCTTCAAAGACGCTCCTGCAGTCGATGAAACTAATTGCGATACTGGAACTGGCTTTACTTGTGGTGCGGAAGTAGGGGGATTAAAGCGTTATTGTGTAGGATCCTAACTTTTCTTTAAAATTTTCTGAAAATGAACATCTTGTTGTTTAATAGCTACTACTCTTTTTCCTTTCTTTTCTTAATAGGTTTAGCAGTAGGAAGCTTTCTTAATGTCGTTTCTTTTCGATATCAACCCTCGAGAAAAACTTGGGAAAAGGAAGTTTTTTGGGGACGATCTCATTGTCTTTTTTGTAAGAAAAAACTCTCTTGGTATGAATTGATTCCGCTTTTAAGTTTTTTAATTCAAAGGGGGAAATGTCGTTCGTGTAAAAATAAAATTTCTTTCCAGTACCCAGTGGTTGAGCTTTTGGGAGGATTAATTTTTGTTTTGGTTCCTCTCTTTTTAAAAAATTTCTTTTTTTACTTTCCACCTTTAGCTTCTTGGAGTTGGGTTTTTGCTACTCTTCTTTGGATTTTAGTTTTGTTGGATCTTCTTTTGGTTTTCTTAATTGATCTTAAACATTATCTTATTCCTAACATTTTAAATCTTTTACTTTTAGTTTTGGCGATAGCCTGGATCTTTTTAGGAACTCAAGGGAAAATTTTTGAAAATTCTTTTGCCGGCTCTTTCTTAAAAAGTTTTTCGGCGATTTTTCCTACTATTGAAAATGTTTGGCTGGCTCATTTGGCGGGAGCTTTAGTAGGGGGAATCTTTTTTTTCTTAATCGTATTGCTTTCAGCAGGAAAAGCAATGGGAATGGGAGATGTTAAGTTAATCTTTGCCTTGGGATTACTTTTTGGATGGCCCGATATTTTATTAATTATTTTTGTGGCTTTTATTCTGGGAGCTCTCGTTTCTTTAATTTTAATTCTTTTAGGAAAGAAAAAGGTTTCTGATTTGGTTCCTTTTGGACCGTTTATTGTTTTGGCGGCAGTTGCCACCTTTTTCTTTGGAGCCAAGATTCTTTCTTTGTATTTTGCTATAATTGGAATGTAGAAAGTTTAGCGATTTAGTTTCTTAATTAGGAAGAGTTAGTGTTTTTTCTACCGCTTTTAAAATGAAAGCTTTTTTTAAAAAATTTCTTTTTACTTCTAGAGCCTTTACTTTAATAGAGTTGATGGTAGTGATTGGATTATCATTACTTTTTGTTGGAGCGGCTTCTTTTTATAATCGGGCTTCTGACAAAATGATTTCAGTTTATCGAGAAGAGGCTTTGATTGTTTCTAAACTTCAGGAGGCTAAATCGATGGCTGTCTCTACCTATTTGGGAGAGGAAACAAATCCGGGTTGTGGTTGGGGGCTTCATTTTGATGCAGTCAAAAACAAAATTCTTATCTTTAAGGATGTTCCTTTGCAAGGATTGGGGGAATTTGAAAGGTGTAAAAGTTTTACGGGTGCTCTTTATTCTGATAATGATGTAGTTTTAGAATCTCTTTCTTTAAAAGAATCTCAGCTTAATCTTGGTCAAAACGATGAGTTGGACATTCTTTTTGTTCCTCCTAATCCCACCGTTTATTTCTACCCCTCGAGTTTAGAAGAAGCGGTAATTACTCTTTCTTCACCCAGAGTGGAAAATTTTTCTCTTTCTATAAGAGTAAATCGCTTTGGCCAAATTTCGGCTGATTAAATTTTTTGATAAAATGTTTTGACAAAAAATATTTATTAAGCCTTATGAAAAATAAAGAAAAAGATAATCTTTTTTCGATACTCAAAAATTGTCGCGGACAAATGCTAGCCGAAACAATGGTGGCTTTGGGAATGGTAACAATTGGTCTTCTGGGGCTTTTGGCTCTGCTTTCTTATTCTTTAGCACTTAACAAGGTGGTAGCGGATCAATATATTGCTACTTATTTAGCAACAGAAGGAATAGAAATCACTAAAAACATTCTTGATAATCAAATAGCTCGGGGCCGAGGATTTGGGTTGGGCGAAGGGTATTTTGAGGCTGATTTTAATAGCAGCGAACTCTTTTTTCTTTCTAAGGATAAAACTCAAGCTCAATCGTCGGCGCGTTCTTTTTATTTTGATTCAGTTTCGAAAAGATATTCCTATCAGGCTGGCAGCCAAAGCCAAACAACACCTTTTCGACGAATTATTCGTCTTCAGCAATTAAATAATCCTGAAAAGATAGTGGTTAATTCAATTGTTTTTTGGAAAACCAGAAATCAAGGATCTTTTGAAATTAATTTAGAAGATCATTTTTTTAATTGGAAATAATTTTATGATTTTTGAAATTAAAGAAAAATTTAAGAAGTTTTTTTCTGGGGCAAAATTTTCTAAGGATTTAGAGGGCAGTACCTTAATAGAACTTCTTTTGTCTTTAGGAGTTTTTAGTGTTTTAATCTCCATTTCTATTGCTGGTTTTGTCCAAACTCTTTTTAACCAAAGGTTGCTTTTAAAGCTAATGGCGGCTACCGATAATGTTAGTTCGGCAATAGAACAAATGACAAGAGAAATTAGAGTCGGAACCAATATTGAAACCCTTCCGGAAGGAGGCTCTTCTGTCCAATTTATTAATCCTGATGGGAAGATAATTACTTATTTTCTTGAGGTTAACAACAATCAGGGAAGAATTGTAAGAAAAGAAGAGGATGAAGTAGGCGATCCTACTCCTTTGATTCGGCCAATTACTGCTGATAATGTTAATGTCTCCTATTTTCAGGCTCAGGCGCTAGATTCTGGCTTTGGGGGGCCGGTGCGAGTTGTTTTAAATGTGGGAGTAAGAGTTTCAGAAAGAAAAGCAAAAGAGATTGATACCTACCTTCAAACGGTAGTTAGCTCACGAGCAGAATAATTTTTAATTTTTCTTAAAATAGTTTTATGAGAAAAGAAAAAAATATTTTTGGATTTTTAAAGACTGATTTTCTTAATAACAAAGGGCAAGCGGTTTTGATGGTGGTTTTGGTTTTGGGAGCTACAATGTTGGGTATTACTACAATTGCCGGATTTATCTCTTTGGAAAAGATTAAAACTGGAGGTGATGTTATCCGATCAGCTGAAGCTATTTATGCGGCAGATTCAGGGGTAGAGTGTTATTTTTATAAAATTATTAAGGATCCTCAGATTGATTGCAATCTTTCTTTAAGCAATGGATCAACAGTGAGTGTTGCTACCTCTACTGATGGCGTTTATGAAGTGATAAAATCAGTAGGGAAATCAGGGAAAGTCTCTCGGGCCTTTGGTGTTTTTCTTGAGCAGCAACAGCCCTAATTTAAAAAATATTTTGGCTTGCTATGAATAAAGAGGAAGCTAAAGAAAGAATTGAAAAGTTAAGAAAATTAATTGAATATCACCGCACCCTCTATCATGTTTTTGATGCTCCTGAAATTGATGATGCGGCTTTTGACACGCTTAAGAATGAATTGGAAGAATTAGAAAGAAAATTTCCTGATTTAATTACCCCCGATTCTCCCACTCAAGTTGTTGGAGGAAAGCCCCTTGATAAATTTGCCAAGGTAAAGCACATTAAACCGATGCTTTCTTTTTATGATGCTTTTGGAGAAAAAGAAATGGAGGAGTGGCTGGAAAGATTAGAAAATTATTTAGGGAAACCTTTGGAAAAAGTTGCTGATCCCAATTTCCCCTTGTTTTATTGTGAATTAAAAATCGATGGCTTGGCTATTGAATTAGTCTATGAAAATGGAATTTTGGTTCAGGGATCGACTCGAGGAGATGGCCTGATCGGAGAGGATGTTACTCAGAATTTAAGAACAGTTAGAGCCATTCCTCAAAAATTGGAACAGCTAGGGAAATATCCCATTCCTAAACATTTGGTAGTCAGAGGAGAAGTTTTTATTTCCAAGAAAGAGTTAGCGGCTATAAATCGCCAACAAGAAAAAATGGGTCTTAAGCCCTATGCTAACGCTCGAAATTTAGCCGCTGGCTCTGTTCGTCAGCTGGATCCCAAAGTAACCGCCTCGCGCAAATTAGATTCTTTCCAATATGCTATTGTAACCGATGTTGGTCAGAAAACTCATGAAGAAGAACATAAAATTTTAGCTTCTTGGGGATTTAAAATAAATCCTCACAATCGCCCAGCAAGAAATTTGGAAGAAGTTTTCCGCTTTCATCATCTTTGGGAAAAGAAAAGAGAAAGCTTGGAATATGAAATCGATGGGATTGTGGCGATTGTTAATGATAATAAAGTTTTTGAAAGAGCGGGGGTGGTAGGAAAAGGACCACGAGCCGCGATTGCCTTTAAATTTTCTCCTCGCCAAGCAACTACTATCGTTGAAGATGTAAGGGTTCAAGTTGGGCGAACTGGGATTTTGACACCGGTGGCTATTTTAAAACCAGTAGAGGTAGGAGGAGTAGTGGTAAATCGTTCCACTCTCCATAATTTTGAGGAAATTAAAAGGCTTGATTTAAAAATTGGTGATACAGTAATCATTACTCGTTCGGGGGATGTGATTCCTAAAATTCTTCAAGTGATAAAAGAGCTAAGAACAGGCCGAGAAAAAGAGATCAAAGTACCTGTTGCTTGTCCAGTAGATGGCGCTCCTTTAAAAAAGGAAGGATTGCTTATAAGATGCTCTAATCCTCGCTGCGGAGCTAAAAACAAAGAAGCTATTATTCATTTTGTTTCTCGAGAAGCTTTTGATATCAAGGGATTGGGAGAGAAGATTATTAACCGTTTCTTGGATGAAGGTTTGATTAACGATGCCGCCGATATCTTTTTCTTAAAGAAAGAAGATATTGCTTTTTTGGAAAGATTCGGAGAAAAATCGGCCTTTAATATTATTAATGAAATTCAGGCTTCTAAAAAAATAACTTTGGATCGATTTTTATATGCCTTAGGAATTCTTCATGTTGGTCAAGAAACTGCTAAAACGCTGGCGAAAAAATTTCAAAGCCGCGTCTCGACTCTAGGAATCAAAGAAGTCGCTAACTTTTTTGAAAAAATCTCTTTGGAAGAATTAAAGGAAATTTCGGATATCGGAGAAAAAGTAGCTTCTAGTATCAAGGAGTGGTTTTCAAATAAAAGAAATCAAAAATTTTTGGAAAAATTAAATCAAGCCGGTATAAAGCTTCTCCCTTTGCAAGAAAAAACCTCGGGAGTATTGGCGGGGTTAAATATTTGTTTGACCGGCACTCTTCAATCAATGTCTCGTCAACAGGCTAAAGAATTAATTGAAAACAATGGTGGGCATTTTCACTCCACCCTAACTTCTTCTGTGAAGATAGTAATAGTTGGTCAAAATCCGGGCTCAAAATACAAAAAGGCCTTGGAAAGAAAGTTAGAAATATGGGACGAAAAGAAATTTTTAGAAAAAATCGGCTTTAGAAAATAGAGCTATGGTTTTTATCTCGGAAGTTTTTCCTAATCCCAAAGGAGACGACGCTCAGGGGGAATACATAAAAATTTCTAATCAATCGAATTCTCAAATTTCTCTTGATGGCTGGCGAGTTGCGGATGCTTCTGGAAAAAGTTTTTTGATTAATGATCAAACTCTTTCTCCTTATGGCTCTTTGATATTAAATTATTCAACTACAAAAATTTCTTTAAATAACACTAAAGAAACTCTTTTTCTTTATGATGAAAAAAATAATTTGGTTGATAAATTGGTTTATCAAGAAAGAGTGGGCGAGGATATTTTGGTGAGAAAAAATCCTTTGAGCGGAGAAGTGATTTTTCTTCCTTTAAAAGAAAGATCATTGGCTGATTTTTCTGAGAATAAAATCAATTCTTTGATTCTCAAAGAAGAAACTAGCACGAATAATTCAAATGATTTTAAAACTGAATTTATTACTCCTTCCCTTCAATTAAAAGATATTTTCTTATTGGGCTTTTTTGTTTCCTTAATATTGACTTTGATTTTTTGGATTCTTTTTAAAAATATTGAGAAAGATTTCTAAAGAGGCGTTTTAAAGATTTTTTTAATAAAAACACCTTCAGCCAATGAAAAAATCTTTTAAGCCAATTTTTTGTTTTTGCTGATTAAAATTAGGGTGAAGAAGAGTTTATTTAAGTAAGCCTTGACAATCTTTACAAGTTTTTCTTATAATCCTTATTGTTATGAGATACTTAGTAAATTTCCAAAGCGGATGAGCGAAAAAGCGCTTCTTTTTGCAGTTCGCTTATCCGCCCTTGAAGGCGGATTTTTATTTCAGGAGATCTGCCCAAGGGTAAAGAATCTACTAAGTATCTTAGAACCTTGAAAATTGAAGAGCGCAGGTATAAAGGTAGTTTTCTGCGAAGTGAAGGTAAAAGCAGAGGACTTGAAAAGTCAAGATTAGGTTAAGGGTGTGTGGTGGATGCCTCGACACTAAACGGCGATGAAGGACGTGGCGTAGCTGCGATAAGCCTCGGGGAGGTGCGTAGCAACCTGTGATCCGGGGATCTCCGAATGGGGCAACCCAACTGCGTAAACCGCAGTTATCTGCCAATCTCAAGTTGGCAGAGGCAAACCCGCTGAAGTGAAACATCTCAGTAAGCGGAGGAAAAGAGAACAATCGTTATTCCCCCAGTAGCGGCGAGCGAAAAGGGAAGAGCCCAAACCTTCTTTGTACTTTTTAGTACAAAGAAGGGGTTGTAAGGTGTATACGCTGTCGCTCTCGCGGATTGGTGCTAAAGCTTGGCATCAATCCGCTTGTGGCGATAAGGGGAAGTTACAAATTCTTTTGTTAGCCGAATCTGCTGGGAAGCAGAACCAAAGAGGGTGAAAGTCCCGTAGGCGAAAACAAAAGAACTTCCTAGTATACATCCTTGAGTACCTCGGGGAACGAACGCCCTGAGGGAATCTTCCTGAACTATCAGGAAAGGCTAAATACGTTTAGTGATCGATAGTGAACTAGTACCGTGAGGGAAAGGTGAAAAGCAGGCCGGTGAGGCCGGTGAAATAGAACCTGAAACCACACACCTACAAGGAACCGGAGCCCGCAAGGGTGACGGTGTGCCTATTGAAGAATGAGCCAACGAGTTTATGTGCATCGCGTGTCTAAGCTCTACGGAGCGGAGGCAGAGCGAAAGCGAGTCTTAAAAGGGCGCTCATCTTGCTTTTAGCAAGATGACGCGGTGCGCATAAGACCCGAAGCCAGGTGAGCTTACCTTGGGCAGGGTGAATCTTGTCGAAAGACAAGAGGAGGCCCGAACCGGTGGGTTGTGCAAAACCTTCGGATGACCTGAGGTAAGGAGTGAAAAGCTAATCGAACCTGGTAATAGCTGGTTCTCTCCGAAACAGCTTTCGGGCTGGCGTCCGGGAAAAACGTTAGAGGGGTAGAGCCACTGGTTGAGAAGTAAAGGGCGAAAGCTCGGCTTCTCAGTCAAACTCCGAATACTCTAACGTAAAGCTCGGGCAGTTAGACTGTGGGGGCTAAGCTCCATAGTCGCGAGGGGAACAGCCCAGATCGTCGTCTAAGGTCCCTAAATGTGTGCTAAGTGTGAAAGGTAGTGGTCTGCCAGAGACAGGTAGGAGGTTGGCTTAGAGGTAGCCATCCTTTAAAGAGTGTGTAACAACTCACTACTAGATGGCAGGCTGCGCCGAAAATTTACCGGGGCTAAGCACACTACCGAAGACACGACTCATCTTGTCAGAGACAAGATCGCGGAAAGACACAGGCTTAACGCAGACTAACGCGGAACAAATTTTTTATTTTTCTGTGTGGTTTAGCGTTAGGTCGGCGTAAGTCAGCGTTCTTGCCTTTGATGAGATGGGGGTAGGAGAGCATTCCAAACAGCGATGAAGCTCTAGCCGCGAGGCGGAGTGGAGCGTTTGGAAGAGAAAATGTTGGCATGAGTAACCACAAGTCCGATGCGAACTCGGACCCCCGAAAATCCAAGGTTTCCTTCGCAATGGAAATCAGCGAAGGGTTAGGCGGGACCTAAGGCAATGGCGAAAGCCGAAGCTGATGGACAGCCGGTTAATATTCCGGCCCCCTAAGTTCTTCCCGATGGAGTGACGAAGTTGAGTAGAGGGAGCGCCTTAATGGTTTGGCGTTCTTGATCGAGGACGTGTTCTTGGGAAATCCGGAACACTGCCTTCAATGGCGAGTCCCAGAGTAGAGACGACCCGGCGTTTATCAAAGGGAAGTCCCTCGAGCCAGCTTCCGAGAAAAACTTCTAAGGATAAAGAACTTAGGCCCGTACCGTAAACCGACACTGGTGGGTGAGGCGAGAAGCCTAAGGGGAACGAGTGAGTCATCCTCAAGGAACTCGGCAAAAAAGCGGCCGTAACTTCGGGATAAGGCCTGCCTTGCGTAAGCAAGGCCGCAGCTAAAGTCTCTCTGGCGACTGTTTACTAAAAACACAGCTCCCTGCGAACTCGTAAGAGGATGTATAGGGGGTGACGCCTGACCGATGCGAGAAGGTTAAAGCTGCCGGTCGTAAGAGAACGCAAGTTGTCTTACGGCTGAGCGGCCGAAGCCCTCGTCAATGTCAGCGGTAACTATAGGATAACGGTCTGTAGTTATAAAATCCGGCTATATGCGGGAAAGTCTCGTTGAAGCAAAGTACTCGGCACGACTAGTCATCGTGTCAGTAAAAATCTTTGTGGAGAGACAATCCGCAGGAAAGACAATTTACGAATCACAAGTAACCACAACTATGAATCAGACAACTTCAAATCAATGGCTAAAGAAAGTTCCTCAGGAAGTGGGTTGGTATCTGGCAGGCTTTGTTGATGGAGAGGGAAGCTTCAATGTTTCTCTTAAAAAAGTTTCTGATTATCAACTAAAATGGAAAGTCGAACCAAGTTTTAATGTCTCTCAGCGAGACATAAGCAATCTAATCCTTCTGAAAAAATCATTAGGAACCGGAAGATTAAGGAAAAGAAAGGATGGAGTAGCTTACTTTGAGGTTAGGAATTACAAAATGCTTTACGAAAGAGTAATTCCTTTCTTTGAGAAGTTTTCATTCCGTTCCCGATTGAAAGTGAGAAATTTCTCTATCTTTAAAAAAATAGTTAAGCTTATGGCTCGCGGAGAGCATTTAACAGAAGAAGGGTTTAAAAAAATTCTCCTTCTTCGTGAAAAATTAAACGAAGGAAAAGGGCGAACAAGAAAATATTCATTAACCGACTATCTCGATTCGTAAATTGAATCCTCAGAGACTATACGCCGGATCCCGCAATATGTGGGAATGATATAGTCCGACCTCACGGGCGACCGTGAGAAGCTCCAAGGTAATGGAGCGATAACACAAGTGAACCGTTCTAAGGTAGCGCAATTCCTTTCCGGGTAAGTTCCGGAGCGCACGAATGGCGTAACGACTGGAGAACTGTCTCGAGGATGAGCTCGGTGAAAATGCGATTCCCGTGAAGACGCGGGGTACCTGCAGCGGGACGAAAAGACCCCAGGAGCTTTACTGCAGCTTGATATTGGCTTTAGAGCTTGGATGCGTAGCGTAGTGGGGAGGCTTTGAAGTCCACCTTTCGGGGTGGATGGAGCCGCCAATGAAACACCCACCTTCCAAGTTTTAGAGTCTAACCTTGACGGCAAAAACGTCAGGGGACAGTGTCTGGCGGGCAGTTTCAATGGGGCGTTGTCCTCCTAAAGAGTAACGGAGGAGTTTATAAGGTCGGCTTAGCCCGGATGGAAATCGGGCTGGACGTGTAAAGGCACAAGCCGGCTTGACGGCAAGACTGACAAGTCGCGCCGATGCGAAAGCAGAACTTAGTGACCCGACGGCAATGTCATCTTGTTTTATTCAAGACAAGATGACTCCTTATAGGAAGGCCGGAGACAACGGATAAAAGCTACCCTGGGGATAACAGGCTGGTGAGGTCCGAGAGTCCACATCGACGACCTCGCTCGGCACCTCGATGTCGGCTCACCACAGCGCGGGGGTGGAGAAGCTCCCAAGCGTTTGGCTGTTCGCCAATTAAAGTGGTACGCGAGCTGGGTTTAGACCGTCGTGAGACAGGTTGGTCTCTATCTGCTGCAGGCGTTGGATGCTTGAGGGGAGTTGGCCCTAGTACGAGAGGACCGGGCTGAACGAACCTCTGGTCTACCGGCTTTGGCACCAGCTGAAGCGCCGGGTAGCTATGTTCGGAAGGGATAAGCGCTGAAAGCATCTAAGCGCGAAGCCCACCCCAAGATTAGGCATCCTAGGGCGGTCGAAGATGACGACCTTGATAGGCTCCAGGTGTAAGATCCGTAAGGATTTTAGCCGAGGAGTACTAATAGCCCGAATTAATCTTGACTTTTAAGTTTCTCTGCTTTGCCTTCACTTTGCAGAAAATTACCCAAAGTAAAAACAAAGGCTCTATTGATTTCCCGGTGATTTAGTGCAGTGTGAACCACCCTAATTCCATTCCGAACTAGGAAGTGAAAGCACTGCACCCCGATGATACTCCTTTATGGGGGAAAGTAGGGTTCGCCGGGGAATCAATGGAGCTTTTTTTATTTTTTATGCTAAAAAGCTGGCTCCATTTATCTCTCTTTTAAGATGAGATATAATACTTAATGTAATTTAAAAACTTCTTCTTTTTTTTTATTTATGAGATTAGCAAAACAATTACTTTACGGGATTGGTTTTCTTATCTTTTTTTCTGCTTTTGTTTGGATTTTAATTAGTCTTCTTTTTCCTTCTCAGCCAAGTTGTTTTGATGGAAAAAGGAATCAAGGAGAAGAAGGAATTGATTGCGGCGGTCCCTGTCTTTCTTGTGAGATTAAGTCTTTAAAGAATATAGAAGTAAAGTTTACAAAAGTTTTTCGAGCTGGTAATGGAGTAGGAGTAGTAGCAGAAATTTATAATCCTAACCCCGGCTGGGGAGCTAAACAATTTGATTATCTTCTTACCTTAAAAAATTCTTTAGGGGTACCGGTTAAATCTTTCGAGGGCAAATCTTTTATTTATGCAGGAGATTTAAAGTATTTAGTAAAGCCCTTTATTGAAGTTAATCCAGAAGAAGTAATTAGCGCTGAATTAGAAATTAAAAATCCTTTCTGGGTTTCTTTGGAGCAATTCGAAAAACCAGAAATTCAGGTTAGCGAAGTTAAGACTTTCAAAGAAAACTTTTTGTATGTTACCGGTAAGGCAAATAACAAATCTCATTACGATTTTCGTTCGGCAAATGTTTACGCTCTGATTTTTAATAAGGAAGGGGAGCTTTTGGCAGGTTCCTTAACGGTTATTGATCAGCTTCCCAAATTCGAATCAAGAGAATTTAGTATTCCTTTCTCCAAAGACTGGGAGATTTATCAATTAACTACTCTTGATTTTTCTTCCTTTTTTCCCCGCTCTTTAAAAATAGGAGATTCGGGAGAAGATGTTTCTTTTCTTCAATCGCTTCTTTTAGAAACCAAAGCCATCGATCGCCAACCAACCGGTTATTTTGATAGCTTAACTTCTCAAGCGCTGATGACTCTTCAGAATAATTTAGGAATTCCGGCTTCTGGAGAATTTGATGATCTAACAAGACAAACAGTAATTAATCTTTTATCTGGGCAAATTAAGAAAATCTCTCAAGCTCGAGAAAAACTTCAGGTTGATCCTGCAAAAACCAGAGTTTTTGTTGAGGTAAATTACTAACTAAGTTTTAGAATAATTTAAGAGATTTTTTTTTGATTTTTTTCTCTTAAATTGTAAAATTCTTTTTAGCTTTATGAATCAAGACTTTTTAAAACCTTACGATCATTCTCAAGAAGAAAAAATTTATCACCGATGGGAAGGGTCGGGGTTTTTTAATCCGGATAAATTTCTTTCTCGATCTCTACAAAAATCAAAAAAAGATTATTTTTCTATTATTATGCCTCCGCCCAACGCTAATGGTTCGCTTCATGTTGGCCACGCGGTAATGATTGCTTTGGAGGATATTTTGACTCGTTATTTTCGATTAAAGGGAAAAAGGACTCTTTGGTTGCCGGGAGCCGATCATGCGGGATTTGAAACTCAAGTGGTTTTTGAAAAGAAGTTAGAAAAAGAAGGCACTAGTCGCTTTGAAATTCTTAATCAGCCTCAGGGAAAGGAAAGGCTTTTTCAGATGATTTGGGATTTCACTTTGAATAACAAAAAGCATATGGAAGATCAAATCAGGCGACTGGGGGCTTCTTGCGATTGGAGCCGAGAAAAATTCACTCTTGATCCAGAAATTGTCAAAATTGTTTACCAAACCTTTGAAAAACTTTATAAAGATGGCCTTATTTATAAAGATAAGCGAATGGTAAACTGGTGTATTAAACATCAAACCACACTTTCTGATTTAGAAACAAAATATGAGGAAAGAAAAGATCCTCTTTACTATATAAAATACGGTCCCTTAACGGTAGCAACGGTGCGCTTAGAAACTATTTTTGGAGATACTGCTTTAGCAGTTCATCCCAAAGATAAGCGTTATCAGAAATTTATCGGTCAGGAATTAGAAGTAGAAACTTTAATTGGGAAAAGAAAAATAAAGGTAATCGCTGACGAAGTAGTTGATCCTCACTTTGGTACTGGTGTTGTGAAAGTTACACCCGCTCACGATCCTGACGATTACGAAATGTGGAAAAGGCACAAAAGTGAAATTGCTGGCCCTTGTCAGGTAATCGATCAGTTTGGGAGACTAGATTTATTAAGACATTTTCCCGGAAATAAAAAAGCTCAAAAGTATCAGGGTCTCAAAATCTCTCAAGCGAGAGAAATTATTGCCAACGATATGCAATCTTTGGGATTAATAGAAAAGATTGATTTTGATTATAAACACAACATTTCTTTGTGCTACAAGTGTCTAACTCCTCTTGAGCCAAGAATTTTGGATCAGTGGTTTTTGGATCTTTCAAGCCCTCAAGCTAAGAAAAAGTTGGTTTTGCCTGCTCTTGAAGCAGTAAAGAAAGGCAAAATTAAGATTATCCCTAAATTTCAAGAAAAGATTTATTTTCATTGGATGAAAAATATCCGCGATTGGAATATTTCTCGACAAATTGTTTGGGGGATTCCTATTCCAGTTTGGTATTGTCAGGAAAACGAGAAAAACTTTGTGATCTCTCAAAGTCAACCCAATCGTTGTCCTTTTTGTAAAAAATGTGCGATGAAGAAAGAAGAAGATGTTTTTGACACTTGGTTTTCTTCAGGACAATGGCCCTTCGCAACTTTAATGGCTCAAAAATCAAAAAATGGCTCTGATTTTAAGGATTTTTATCCAACTAGTGTTATGGAAACGGGGTATGACATCCTCTTTTTCTGGGTAGCGCGAATGATTATGTTGGGGCTTTATGTTACTGGCAAAGTTCCTTTTGAAGTGGTTTATCTTCATGGATTAGTAAGGGATAAAGATAAACAAAAAATGTCCAAATCAAAAGGAAATGTTGTTGATCCCTTAGGGGTAGTTGAACAATACGGCGCCGATGCTTTAAGAATGGCGTTGGTAGTGGGTAATTCTCCCGGTCAAGATGTTATCTATGATGAAAATAAAATTAGAGGCTATCGCAATTTTTCAAACAAATTGTGGAATATCGCGAGATTTGTTATTTCTTCAACTGAATCTTTGTTAGATCGGATAATTTCTCAAAAAAGGAATTTTTGGAAGAATCTTTCAAAGCTTGGGAAAGAAGACAAAAAATTACTAAAAGAGTTCCAAGGGATAAAAAAGAAAGTTGCTTTGGAAATAGAAAAATTCCGCTTTTCTCAAGCGGCGGAAATCGCTTATCACTATGTTTGGCATAGATTCGCGGATGAAATTATCGAGGAGAAGAAAAAAATCCTTAGCGGTGATAATGAAAAGGAAAGAAATTCTTCCGCTCTTTTGCTTTATTTTATTCTTTATCAATCTTTAATAATGCTTCATCCTTTTATGCCCTTTGTTACCGAAGCTATTTACCAACGCCTTCCTAAAAAAGAAAAAGAATTTTTGATGATTGAGAAGTGGTGACTTTAGAAATTAGTCTAATAATCAGTTAGTATGTCGGAAAATAAATTTAGTCCTGAAGCACAAGAACAAAAAGAAAAACCCCATCTTAAATTGTGGTTGATTGACGATGATGAAGCGATGGCAAGAGCAATTCAGCGCTTATTAAAGTTCGAAGTAAGCGAAATTGAGATTCAATATTTTCCTGATGGAGAAAGCGCTTTAGCGCATCTTGAAGAAGAATTACCAGATGCAGTAGCGATTGATTATGATCTGGGAGAAAACAAAATAAAAGGAGACGAAATTGCTAAATCGATAGCTCAGAAAAACAACGAGATTTTTATTATTGCCATCAGTAGTCTTCAGGAATCCAATGAACTTATTCAACAATCTGCTCAACAGGCAGGAGCTCAAGCTTTTATTGTTGACAAATCTAATGTAAGCCGGCAATTGCCTTTAATTTTGAAAAAAATTAAGGAGGAACAGAAGTAGATGCAGTAATTATCCCAATTTATATCAGGAATAAGTCTCAATTTTTTCTGATCACATTAACAATCTCTTTAAACCTTGTCTCAAAAAGGGGGGTACTTTATACTTAATTTATGTCTATTGCTGTAGCTTTAGCTTTAGGATTTATTCCCACCTTAATTTGGTTGGCTTTTTTTCTTAAGGAAGATATCCATCCAGAACCGCGTCGGCTTATTGTTAAGGCGTTTATCTTTGGAGGACTTTCGGCTTTTTTTGCTCTCCTTTTGGAAATTCTTCTTAAACAACCATTAGAAAAAATTGTCTTTACTCTACCGCGATTAGCAGAAGAAAATTTGAGTGTTTTTACAGGATTTGGAATAGTGGAAGAAGTAGTGAAATTTTTTTTCATTTATTTATTGGTAAGAAGAAGTCCTTATTTTGATGAGCCAATTGATGCGATGGTTTATATGGTTACTGGTGCCTTGGGATTCGCTACTACCGAAAATTTGTTTTTAGTTTTTTCTGCTAACCCAGAGTCTGTTTTTTCTACTATTCTTTTTAGATTTGTGGGTGCTAACTTGCTTCACGCTCTTTCCTCAGCTATTGTGGGCCATTATTGGGCGCGAGGAATAAGATTCAATTTGGAAGGAAAGCTTATTTTTGCTGGATTAGTTTTGGCTTCTCTTTTTCATATTATTTTTAATTACTTAGTCTTTAAATTTAGTGATTTTTTGGTCTATCCAATTGCCTTTTTGGCTATTCTAGGCTTTTTTGTTCTTTATGATTTTGAAGAACTGAAAAAGGTTGCCTAAAGACATCTTCTTAAATATTTGCTAAAATATCAGAAGCAAGAAGTTAGATTTATTTTTTATTTTTTGTTAGAATAAAAACATATGGCTGACAACAATAAAGAATTTTTCGAAAAATTAGCCGGAGTAATTTCAGAAGAATCTCAAGAAGAATCTCAAGAAAAAGATCTTTTTGAAGAAGAAAATAGTTTTTCTCCTTCCTTAGAAGTGGAAGAAAGCGAGAAAGAAGTTCAATTAGTGAGCGATTTTTCTGAGGGCGATTTAGAAGAAGAGGTTGAAGGACAGTTAACAATTGATGTTTATGAAGATGATCGACATTTGGTTATTGAATCGGCGGTGGCAGGTGTTGAGCCAGAGGATTTAGATATTTCTATTTCTCCGGAGTCGGTGACTATTAAGGGGAAAAGAGAAAAGAAAGATAAAGTGAAGAAGGAAGACTATCTTTATCAAGAGTGTTTTTGGGGAAGATTTTCTCGCTCTATTATTTTGCCTTGTGAAATTGATCCTGATAAATCTCACGCCTCTTTAAAAAACGGTATTCTTAAGATTGTTCTTCCTAAAGTTAATCGCACTCGCACCAAAAAGGTAAAGATTCGAGTCGATTAATTTTATTCTAAATGGATCTCCTCTTTGAAATTTTTAAGATAAGCTGCTAAATAGGGGTGGTTTTTTAATTGAGGATCTTGTTCAATAAGCGAGTAGGCTGTTTCTCTAGCAACTTTAACTAATTGAGGATTCTGAAGAGCTTTCATTGCTAAGTCAGGCATTCCGGTTTGTTCTTCTCCCAAGAATTGCCCCGGCCCTCTAAGTTTTAAATCAATCTCTGCTAATTGAAGGCCGTTTTTTGCTTGAATTAAGGCTTTCATTCTTTGTTGAGTGGTTTTTGATTGAAGATTGGAGAAAAGAAAACAATAAGATTGATGTTCACCTCTTCCCACTCTTCCTCGAAATTGATAAAGCTGAGCTAATCCAAAATGTTCTGATCCTTCTATCACCATAATATTGGCATTAGGAACATCAATTCCTACCTCAACTACTGAAGTAGAAACCAAAATATCTATCTTCCCATCTCGAAAATCGCTAATAACTTTGTTTTTTTCTTGAGCCTTCATCTTTCCATGAAGCATCCCAATTTTCAAATCCGGAAAAATTTTCTTGGAGAGTTTTTCGTATTCCTCCTTAACTGATTTGACTTCCAAATTAATTTTTTCTTTGAAAGAAAGTTGTTTTTCTTCTTCATTTTCTAAACTAGGTTCAATGCGAGGGCAAATTACATAAGCCTGCCTCCCTTTTTTGATTTGTTCTCTAATGAATTCGTAAGCTTTTTGTCTTTGGCTTGGAGAAATGGCTTTAGTAATAATTGGTTTTCGATTTTTTGGAAGCTCGTTGATAAGAGAAAGCTCTAAATCTCCAAAAACTGTTAAAGCCAAAGTGCGAGGGATAGGAGTAGCCGACATCGAAAGAAGGTGAGGTAAAAATTCTTCTCGAGTCCCTTTTTTGTTGATCAATTGAGCTCTCTGTTTAACTCCAAAACGGTGTTGCTCATCGATAACCACGAAAGCTAGATTAAAAAAGTTTACTTTTTTTTGAATTACTGAATGGGTGCCGATAATTATTTTTACCTTTCCTTTTTCTATTTGTTGAAGAACTTCTTTTTTGCTAACTTGACTTTCTAATCCTTTGCCGAAAAATATTTTAGCTTGAGAGGAGGTAAGCAAGACAATTCCGCAAGAAATATCATCAAAAAATTTTTTGAAAGTTTGATAATGTTGAGAAGCTAAAACTTCGGTAGGAGCCATAAAAACCGTCTGTTTTTGATTTTGGGCTACTATTAAAGCAGCGATTGCAGCAACAATAGTTTTCCCCGAGCCAACATCTCCTTGAAGAAGTCGGCTGGTTGGATAATCTTTTTTTAAGTCTTCTAAGATTTCATATAAAGCTTTTTTTTGAGAAAGGGTTAGTTCAAAAGGCAGGGAGGAAATAATTTTTTTAATTTGTTCTATTTGATAAGGGCAAGAATAGGCTTTTTTTGATAAAAGTTGGTGCTTTTCAGAAGCGTTAATGAGTTGAAGAAGAAATAAATCCTGAAAAGAGAATCTTTGAATAGCTTTTTGAGCCTCAGTTAAGGTTTTTGGAAAGTGAATATCAACAAAAGCTTTTTTTAAAGGGGGAAGATTTAGCTCTTGAATAATTTTTTCGGGTAGAAATTCTTTTACTTCTTCAAGTAGAGGAATAACCTTGCTTATTACAAATCTTATCATTTTTGAGGTTACCCCCACAGTTTGAGGATAAATTGGCACTAAGCGAGCGGTGTGTTTTGTTTCTTGAAATTCATTGCTGAGAATTTCAAAAACAGGATTTTGCATTAAAGGTTTTTTTCCTTCAAAAGTAATTTTCCCGGAAAAGTTGCCACTCAAGCCCTTTTTCAAGGATCTAATTAAAAACTTTTGATTAAACCAAACCGCTTTTAATTTTCCAGTGTTGTCATCAATTAAAGCTTCTACAATCCACATTTTTTTCTTCCAGGTTCTATAAAGCTTAACCTCGGTGATTTTTCCGTAAACTGTGGCTACCTCTCCCTCAGAAAGTTGAGCGATTTTTTTTATTTGAGAAAAATCTTGATAACGAAAAGGAAAATAATAGAGAAGCTCTTTGACGGTTCGGATTTTAAGTTTGGCTAATTTTAAAGCAATTCTTGGACCAATTCCTTTTATTTCGGTGAGTGGCTGAGAGAAGGAAATCATAGGTTTTAAGATTTTTATCTTTTAGCAAGAAATTAGCAAGAAATAGTTTGTGCCTCCAGGAAGAATTGAACTTCCATCTTCGGCTCCGGAGGCCGACGTTTTATCCGTTAAACTATGGAGGCTTTTTAATGAGTGCTTTCTGAAAGTGCGCCTGCGAGGAATTGAACCTCGATCCCAGCCTCCGCAGGGCTGTGTTCTATCCGTTAAACTACAGGCGCTTTACTTAAATAGCTTACACAAAAAAAGAGAAAAACTCCACCCCTTGGAAAAGAGGGATTGTTTTAGATACCTAAAATTTTACCTAAAATATCAAAAAAGGAAGGCTCCATTTTTTTCTGAGGAAGCTTAGTTTTTAGAAACTCTTCTATTTTTTCTTTGTCGGCCTTCCAGATTTTTACTCTTAAGATTGGCTTCAATTTTTCTTTGAAAGCAAAAAATATTTCGTAATCGTCAGGGCTAAATTCATAAATATCAAAAGCAGCAAAGTTATCGAGGTTATAAATGCTATCTTCCCCGATAGTAAGTTCTTGGTCGGTGAGTTTGAAAGAAAGAGTTTCGGGCTTTTGGTTACTGATAAAAAGGAGGGTACCGGTCGCCAAAATAGTAAAAACTCCAAAAAGAAAGTTTTTTTGCCAAATAGAAAAAATCAAAAGTAAAGTCATTATTCCTAAAAGAATAAAGTAGAACCACTCACTCTTTTCTTCGCCTGTTTTTTTGATTTCCCAGCTAATTTCAAAAGTAGAAGAAGCTTGATTAGAGGTGTCTTGATTTCTAACTTGTTCCTCCTTTTTGTTTTTCATAATGATTTTTTGACATTATAACAAAAACAACTTTTTTCTCCAATCACTATATTTTTTCAATTGCGGTAATTCCTAAAATTTTTAACCCTTCTTCTAAAACAAAAGCCGCTTTTTTAATCAAAAGCAAACGAAATTTTTTTCGGGAAAGATTTTCATCTTTAAGAATAGGAATTTTTTCGTAAAACTCATTGATTTTGACAGCTAATTCAAAAAGATAATCAGTCAAAATATGGGAAGAGGATTCTTTTTGACATTTTATTAAAACTTCTCTAAAAGAAATTATCTTTCTAATTAAAGCAAGCTCAAGAGCTCCGACCTCCTCCCAGCGGTTTTTTTCTTTTTTAGTTATATGAGAAGACTTTTTCAAAATGCTTTTTAGCCTTACTAAGGTATATTGAAGATAAGGAGCACTGTTGCCAATTAAAGAAAGAAATTTTTGAGGATCAAAGATAAGGGTCGAGTTTCGTCCTTCTTTAAGAAATCCGTACTTTAGCGCTCCAATTCCTACTGCTTGAGCGATTTTTTCTCTTTCTTTGAGAGGAAGCTCCTTTCTTTTAGTATTTACTATTTTTCGGGCTTCTTGAATAACTTGCTTGATTAGATCCTGAGCTTTAATGATTCTTCCTTCTCTGGTGGAAAGCTTTTTTTTGTTGGCGCCTAAAACTATGCCAAAAGAAATGTGTTCAATTAAGGGAGGGTTTTTAATTACCCCCCTTTCTTTTAATTTTTTAAGGATGCCAGTTAATTGTTGAAAGTGAAGGCTTTGTTCGCTGCCAACTACATAAAGAATGCGGGAAAGATTTTTAACTTTTTTAATTCTGTAAAGTAAACTGGAAATTTCTCGGGTTAAATAAAGAGTAGTTCCATCAGATTTTTGAATTAAAGCGGGTGGCAAATTTTCTTCTTTTAAATCAACAATCAAAGCTCCTTGGCTTTCAACTAGAAGATTATTTTTTTTCAGTAATTTGATTGTTTGAATGTTTTCTTTTTCGTATTGACTTTCTCCTTTTTCAACATCGAATTCTTTGAGCCCGAGAGTTTTATAAATTTGATGAAACTCTTTTAAAGATTCCCGAGCAAACCAATCTAACAATTTTCTATTTTCTTTATCTCCTTCTTCTAACTTTTTAAACTCGTTTCGCGCCGCTTCTTCTAAATTTTTATTTTTCTTTGCTTCTTGATGAAATTTAACATAAAGAGCCAGTAATTCTGAGATGGGATTTTTTTCTATTTTCTTTTTATCTCCCCACTTTTTGTAGGCAACAATCAACTTTCCAAACTGAGTTCCCCAGTCTCCTAAATGATTCCAACGGAGAACTTTCCAGCCACCAAGATATTGATAAAGATTAGCCAAAAAATCTCCCAGTAAAGTGCTTCGAAAATGGCCCACATGCATTGGTTTAGCAATATTTGGAGAAGAATATTCGATAATGACCGTTGGTTTTTTCTTTGATTTTGGAGCCTTTTTGATTTTTGGAAAAAAGTTTAAGGCTTTTATCCAGAATTCTTTTTTAAAAAAGAAATTAAGAAATCCTCCGCCGGCAATCTCCACTTTTTCTAACCAAGAATCATTTTTAAGAATTTCTTCTTTTATTTTTTGGGCGGTTTTAAGAGGAGATTGTTTAAGAAAGGGGGCGAGTAAAAAAGCGATATTAGAAGAATAATCTCCAAACTGTTCAATTTTTTTGCTTTCTATTTCAAAAGAAGGAATTTTTTTAACTAACTTGCTAGTTGATTTTTCAATCAACTTTCTAAGGTAGTCAACTGGAGAAGAAAGATAAGAGGTCATATAGGGAAGAAAAATTTTATTTGGCTTTTTAGAAAACGGGTTTTATCTGGATGACAAAAAATAAAATTTTTTTATTTTAAATTTGGCGGAGAGGGAGGGATTCGAACCCTCGAGGCCCTTGCGAGCCTAGCATCTTAGCAGGATGCTGCTTTCGACCACTCAGCCACCTCTCCTTCTGTTTTTTAAGAATACCTTTTTGATTAAAAGAAATCAAATAATTTCTTCTCTTGCGGTATAGATATTTTTGTGGTATTTTTAAGTAAAGTAATTTTTTTTAAAATATGGTTATCAAAGTTACTTATGAAGATCCCAGAAATCTTTTGGAAGAAATCAAACGTGTTAGAGAGGAAATTCATCAAACAGAAGAAGAAATCGCTAACTTTCAAAAGAAAATTGAGGATAGTGGATTTATTTTTAGGGAGTCAACTTTGACATCTGAGGATTATTTCCAAAAAGTTGAATCAAAGGACCCCTCAGAACTAATAGAAATTTTGGAAAAATTAAGAGGTTATAAAGATAGGCTCTCCCACTATAAAGACGAGTTATTTTTAGTTGCTGGAGTTATTGAAGCTTTTGGTAATGAAACTTTACCTGGTGAGATAACTCGACTTTGCAAAGAAAAAGAGATTTTAGCTTTTCTCAATAAAGTTTTTTTGGTAGCAGGAATAGAGTTCTTTAGAAAAACTGGCTTTCAACAGGATGATTGGCAAAGAGGAGCCTTAATGGTAAAAATTATAATTCGTCTTTATGAAAATGGGCTTAAAGAACTTTTTGATGCCTTTCTTCTTAACTATTTCTTAGTTAAATCTGAGAGTGGAGAAGAAAAGCGCGGGTTTGTAGGTTTGCTGGATTCTCTTTATAGAATATTATCTGGAAAAGAGAGCGGTTATTATTCTCGGCCAATACCGAGATTTGATCCGGAGAGGTTGATAAGGTCATTGGAGAGAATTTTAATTGAAGAAAAATCAAACGACGGGGCATCAGCGGAAGAATCAGGAAAAGACTTGTCTGGTGAGCAAGAAAAAGAAGAAAGCTGATCTTTTATTAAATAAAGTCTATGGATAACTTCTTATCACAAAATCCGCCAATGGCGGCAAAAAATCCAGTGTCTTCTGATCTCCCAGTTCGCCCTCCTATTATTGTGGTGATGGGCCATGTTGATCATGGAAAAACGACTCTTTTGGATTATTTAAGAAAAACTAAGGTAGCCGAAAAAGAAGCTGGTGGGATTACTCAATCAATTGGTGCTTACGAAATTATTTTTAAGGGCGAAAAAATTACTTTTATTGATACTCCCGGTCATGCCGCTTTTACTAAGATGAGAGAAAGAGGAGCCAAGGTGGCCGATATTGCTATTTTAGTGGTGGCCGCAGATGATGGTGTTCAGCCGCAAACAGAAGAGGCGATCACTATTTTAAAAAATTCAAACACCCCTTTTGTGGTGGCAATTAATAAAATTGATAAAAGCAACGCCGATGTAGAAAGAGTAAAACAGGATTTGCTTTATCATGGAGTAGAATTAGAAGGCTTTGGTGGCCATATTCCTTGGCAGGCAATTTCTGCTAAAACTGGGGAAGGAGTTGACGGTTTACTTGAATTACTTCTTTTAATGTGGCAGATGAATCCTGTTTCTTTCAATCCGCAGGGGCTGGCAAAGGGGTTTATTTTGGAAGCTCGAGTCGATAGTCAAAAAGGAATTTTAGCTTCTGTAATTGTTACTGATGGAACTTTAAAAGTTGGTCAAAATATTGTTACTTCTTCAGCCGGCGGGAAAATAAAAGCTTTGGAAAATTTTTTGGGTGAAAGAGTTTCGGAAATAACCCCTTCAAGCCCTGCTTTAGTTATTGGATTTGAGGAGTTACCGACGGTAGGAGAAATATTTGAAGCAGGAGAATTGGAGATTGGAGAGAGAGTAAAGATGATTTTGGAAAAGAAGGAAAAAAAATCTAGTGAAATTTTGAAAATAGAAAAAGAAGAAAATACCCTTCCTCTCATTTTGAAGGCTGATGTTTCTGGCTCTTTGGAGGCTTTGTCTCAGATAATCTCGAGTGTTAGTTTTGAAGGTTTTTCTCCTAAAATTGTTTTGGCTGAAGTGGGGGACATCACTGACGGCGATGTTAAATTAGCTCAAGCTCTCAAAGCCTTGATCGTTGGATTTAATTGTAAAATTTCCAAACCGGCTGCTAATTTAGCTCGCTCTGCTGGAGTAGAGATTGTTGTTTCTAACATCATTTATCATCTTATCGAAGCTTTGGAAGAAAAACTAAAAGCTCTTCAATCTAAAGAAGGAGTCAAAAATATTTTAGAGATTTTAGCGGTCTTTAACAGAAAGGGAAAGAAGCAAGTTGTGGGTGGACAGGTAAAAGAGGGGTTCTTTACTCTTAATCAAAAAGTTCAAATAGAAAGAAGTGGAGAAATTGTTGGGGTGGGAAGAATTATTAACCTTCAAAAAGAAAAAGTAGACTGTCGTAAAGTCGATCAGGGGCAGGAGTGTGGCCTAATGATTGAATCGGAGGCAGAAATTTTAGTAGGAGATAAAATCATTTCAGAAAGAAGTTAAATCAATCAGCTTGAAGATTTTTAGTTAATTTAAGTTTATGCGTTATCGTAAGGAAAGATTGGAATCTCTTATTGCTCAATTACTCTCTCAAGAAATTGTTCGGACAGTTGAGGAAGCGGGAACTTTGATAACGATTATTAAAGTGGTAATTGATGACGAATTAGAAACTGCTAAGGTTTACATTGAAGTTTTCCCTGATAGCAAAAGAAAGGAAGTAAAAAAACTTCTTAAAGAAAAAACTCCTTACTTTTCTCAATTTTTGAAAAAGAAGATAAATATTCTTCGGCTTCCTGAAATTGTTTTTAAATAAAAGGTTGGCCAAAAATTGAGAGAGGATTAGACAAAATCTTTAAAGAAGGTTAAAATTTAAAGTAAAAAAATAAGCACTTTGAGTGTTGGGCCTGGTAGCCAAGTGGTAAGGCAGAGGTCTGCAAAACCTCTATACGTGGGTTCGATTCCCACCCAGGCCTCTTTTGGGTGAAAATTTGCATTTTCGCTCTTTTTATTTTAAATTATCTTCAAGAAAAAGTTTTATTTGCCCGGGTGGCGGAATTGGTATACGCAAAGGACTTAAAATCCTTGGCCTTCAAAAGAGGCTTGTGGGTTCGAGTCCCACCCCGGGCACCAATGTTTTTTAAAAAAATATAAATTAGGATTTTTGAGAAAGATTAAAGATTCTTATTAATTCATTTCTGTGTTTTGAAGATAATTTGTGTTTGAAGATAATTTTTAACTGTAAGTTTTTTACGTAACTTCTTCTCATGTTGTATCGTGTTATAATAACTAGCAAAAGCTAGGAGTCAAAGGCTTTACTCCGAGTTTTATGATATCCAAATTCTTTAAGATAGTTTTTAAGCATAAGACAATCTCACTACTGGTTTTTTTTCTAACCGGAGTAGTTGGTTTTTTTATTTACACCGGGATTTTTAATAAAAACAATTTTCCTCAGTATCTGATTACTGAAGTAAAAAGAGGAAATCTTGAAGTTTCTGTTTCAGGAAGTGGTCAAGTTTCTAATCTTAATGAGTTGGAAATAAAATCAAAGGTAAGCGGAGAGGTTGTTGATGTCTATCCATTTTTAGGTAAGGAAGTAGAAGCAGGGAGTTTGTTAGCGGTAATTGATTACAGAGATGCTCAAAGAGCGGTTAGAGACGCTGAGATCGGTTTAGAAATTGCTAAATTGGAGTTAGAAAAAATGCTTCAGCCTCCAGATAGACTTACTCTTCTTCAAGCAGAAAATGCTGTAGTTCAAGCAAAAGAACAGCAAGAGAGTCTTAAAAAAGATATTCAGAAGGCATATGAAGATGGATTCAACGTAGTCTCTAATGTTTTTTTGGAATTACCAGATATTATGGCTGGATTAGAAAGTGTTATTTTTGATTATGATTTTGATAGGATAGTTAATAATTTAAGCTGGTATTTAAATCAGATCAGCGATCAAAAAGAAAGAAACAAGGCTTTAGAATATCAAAAAGATGTTATTAATTACTACAATCAAGCGCGTTTGGTTTATAGTCAAAATATTGATCTTTATAAATCTACTTCTAGAAACTCTTCTCAAGAATCGATTTCAAAATTAATTTTAGAGACTTACGAAACTGTTAAATTAATTTCCGAGGCTGTTAAAAATACTTCTAATTATATTGATTTTGTTCGTAATTTTATGGAGTTAAGGGGTATAGTTATTCCTTCTCAAGTTGCTAGTCATCAGTCAAGTATTGAAAATTATATCACTAAAACAAATTCTTATCTTTCTTCTTTGCTTTCCGCTAAACAGGTGATTGAAAATCTTAATCACTCGCTTTTAGATATTCAAAGAACAATTCAGGAGCGAGAACTTTCTTTAGAAAAAATAAAAAAGGGTCCCGATGCAATTGATATTCAAGCCAAAAAAATTTCTATTCAACAAAAAGAAAACGCTCTCCAAAACGCTAAAGAATTATTAGCCGATCATTATATTAGAGCTCCTTTTGGTGGTATTGTTGCTAAAATTAACATTAAAAAAGGAGATAATGTTTTAAGTGGTAGTTCTCTTTTTGTTTTAGCAACCAAAAATAAAATTGCTGAAATTTCTTTAAATGAAATTGATGCGGCAAAAGTTAAAGTAGGCCAGAAGGCTCTTCTTTTTTTTGATGCTTTGCCGGATTTAATGATTGAGGGAAAAATTGTTGAGGTAAGTGTAGTGGGTGACATTTCTCAAGGAGTAGTAACCTATACCGCTAAAATTGAATTTAATACTCAAGATGAAAGAATTAAGCCAGCAATGAGTGTTTCGGCTAAAATTATTATAGAAGAAAAAAACAATATTCTTCTAGTTCCCAACTATGCTATCAAAACGCAGGGAGAAAAAAATTATGTGGAGGTTGTCGAGAATATTGATAAAAGCAAATTGGAATTTAAAGAAAATTCTCCGATAACTCTTAAAATTCCTCCCCGTCGTCAATTCATTGAGATTGGATCGTCTAATGATGAATTTACGGAAGTTTTGAGTGGCTTGAATGAGGGTGATTTGGTTGTCTTGCGTACTATTCAGCTGCAATCAAATAATCAAACAAATTCTCGCTCTCTGTCTCCGTTTCCGGGTGTTTCAAGTGGTATAAGGCCAGGAGTAAGAAATGTGATTCGCTAAAAGAATTTTTATGATTGAATGTTATCAAGTAACAAAGATTTACAAAAATAATGAGGTGGAAACTCAGGCTTTGAGAGGTGTTTCTTTAAAAATAAGGAAGGGCGAGTTTGTAGCAATTATGGGCCCTTCTGGTTCGGGGAAGTCAACTTTAATGCATATTTTGGGTTGTTTAGATACTCCAACGAGTGGCCAATATTTCTTAAATGGGGAGAATGTTTCAAATTTTTCCGATGATCAACTTTCCGAGATTCGTTTAAAAAAAATTGGTTTTATCTTTCAGTCTTTTAATCTTTTACCAAGAGCAACTGTTTTACGCAATGTAATGTTACCTTTAGTTTATGCCAAAGTTTCTAAGAAAGAAAGAGAACTAATCGCAAAAGAAGCTCTAAGAGAATCGGCTTTTCCTGAAAAATTTTGGAATCACTACTCTAATCAACTTTCAGGAGGAATGATGCAAAGAGTTGCTATTGCTCGAGCTTTAGTAAATAATCCTGATTTGATTTTGGCAGATGAGCCGACGGGTAATCTAGATACTAAAACAGGAGAAGCTATTTTGGCTGCCTTTCAACAACTTCATCGAAAGGGAAGAACAATTATTTTGGTTACTCATGAACCCTACGTAGCTCAATGTGCTGAAAGAATTTTACACATTAGAGACGGATCAATTTTTGAAGACGAGATTGTAAAAGAAAGAAGGATTATTAAAGATTTTTGATTTAAAATGAAAACCCAAGATCTTATTTATGAAATTTATTCGGTTTTTTGGTCAAACAAGGTAAGATCAGGGCTTACGGTGTTGGGGATTGTTATTGGAATCGCTTCTGTTGTTGCAATGATTTCTATCGGGCAAGGAGCTTCTTATCAAATACAGTCAAGCATTGAAAGCTTGGGTTCTAATCTTTTAACAATTATTCCTGGTTTTGTGCAACCAGGAAGAGGAATAGTTTCTTCGGGGAGAGGGAGCGCTCAAACATTAGTTAACGATGATTTGGAAATAATTGAAAAGGTTCCAGGGGTTATTTATCTTTCTCCGGAACTTCAGCGTCGTTTTCAGGTGGTTGCGGGTACAAATAATACCAATACTACTGTTATTGGAGTCGCTCCTGATTATTTTCAGGTGCGCAATATGTCTATAGCTTTGGGTTCTTATATTGTTGAGCCTCACCTAAGAGGTTTGGAAAGAGTGGCGGTACTTGGTTCAACAGTTGCTTCTGACTTGTTCGGAGAAGGAATAAACCCAATAGGAAAATCAATTTATATAAACAAAACAAATTTTAGAGTAATTGGTGTTTTGGAACCTAAGGGAAGCGTTGGTTTTTTTGACCCTAATGATACTATTTTAGTTCCTCTAACAACAATGCAAAAAATTTTAGCAGGAGTTGACTATCTTTCAATAATTGCGGTGGGAGTAGAAAGTAAAGATTTAATTTCTCAAGTTCAAGAAGAAATAACTCTTGCTCTTTCTCGTAAACATCGCGTCGATCCTCAAAATCCAGATTTTTCCATTGTTTCTCAATCAGATATTATTGGTACTCTTACTCAAGTCGCAAACACTTTTACTATTTTCTTAGCAGCGGTGGCGGGGATTTCTTTGTTGGTTGGTGGTATTGGTATTATGAATATGATGCTTACTACTGTTACTGAAAGAACAAGAGAAATAGGTTTGCGTCGAGCCATTGGTGCTAAAAGAAAAGATATTTCTCTTCAGTTTCTTTTAGAATCTATTGCACTTACTTTTATCGGGGGAGTTTTGGGAATTATTTTGGGATGGGCAATTGCTGTTCTCGTTTCTAATTTTGCAGGGATTACCACCAAAGTTTCAATTCAAGCAATTTTTCTTTCTTTTGGAGTTTCAGCTGCTATTGGAGTTGTTTTTGGTTATTATCCTGCTAAAAAAGCTGCTTCTCTTAATCCTATTGAAGCTTTAAGGTACGAGTAATAATTTAAAGTTTTTTAAATTTTGTGACCCTACCGGGAATTGAACCCGGATTTGCGCCTTGAAAGAGCGCTGTCCTAACCGTTAGACGATAGGGCCTTGATAGCCATCAATAAGTTACAACAAAAATTTTCTTTAATCAATATAGGCGATAGATCTTTTGAAATAAAATTCCCCCTGCAGTTTCCTTGTGTTTCCTGCAAGGGGATGGAGAGCGAAGCAAATGGTTTGGGGCCATTTTATTCCTCCAAGATGATTTTCAGGTTTTTTTTGGACTCCGATATTTTTTCTGTAACAACATTGACCCCGATTGACCTGTAAGCTCTTTCTAGGAAAAAGGCGAGGCTATTCTTTAGGGACGGAAATTCAAGGATAAAACTGTTATTACTCTCACCTGTTTTTACGATCATTGCATAAACTTCCCATCCTTCATCAGTGATGTGAACGGGGAGTTGAACTTTTAAGTGTACCCGGGACTGACTCGAGAATCTCATCATTTCCGAGGCAACTCCCTTTTTGCTTAATAGTCTCTTTAATGCTGCAGCGTCTCCTGCTCTCACCCTCTGGATAATCATTCTTGGAGGAACGAACTGAATATGGACTGTGTACCTATACCCCACGACACACCTCCTTTCTCCTGATTTTTACCGCCTCAGGAGGCGGTTACTAACCTTATTTTAGTTTATTATTTAAAAAAGTAAACGAAGTTAATTTCTTTGTTTAAGAGCTCTCTCTTTTTCTTTCTTTATTTTTATTGCTATACTTTTTACTAATCATTAATTGTCAAAGTCTTTTCTCTTTATGTCTTATTATCGTCTAATGGAAATTTTACCCGCTTTTCTTTCTTGGACCACTCTTATCTTAATGTTTCTTCTATCTTTCTTTGTTCCTAAGGGGGTGGCGATTTTTATTATTCTTTTTGATACCTATTGGCTTTTTAAGACTATTTATCTTTCCCTTCATTTGAAAAATAGTTTTAAGAAATTGAAAGAAAACTTAAAAATTAATTGGCTAGAAAAATTAAAAAACGATCCTCTCACCAAGGATAAGTGGGAGAAAATTTATCATCTAATCATTCTGCCAATGGCAATTGAGCCTTATGAGGTTGTTAAAGAAACCTTTCTTCAATTAAGAGAGAGTAATTATCCCTTGGATAAGTTTATAGTGGTTTTGGCAACAGAAGAAAGATTCCCTCAAGGGCAGGAAGTAGCTCAAAAAATAGAAAAAGAATTTGGCTCTTATTTTTTTGAATTTCTTTATACTGTTCATCCGGCTAACTTAGAAGGAGAAATGCCGGGAAAGGGTTCTAATGAAGCGTGGGCTGGAAAAAAGGCTCAGGAACTTTTGGATTCTTTAAAGATTGATTATAAGGATGTAATTGTTTCAGTTTTTGATATTGATACTCAAGTTTTTAAGGATTACTTTGGTATTTTAACCTATAATTTTTTAACCACTGCTTATCCTCTTCGCTCTAGTTATCAACCTGTTCCTCTTTTTTTAAATAATATCTACAAAGCTCCTGCCCTAGCTCGAATCATTGGTTTTTCAGCTACTTTCTGGCATTTAATGCAACAATCGCGCCCAGAAAAACTAACGACCTTTTCTTCTCACTCAATGCCCTTTCAAGCAGCAGTAGATATCGGTTTTTGGCAGAAAGATATTGTTTCGGAAGACTCGCGAATTTTTTGGCAGTGTTATCTTCATTACAATGGGGATTGGCGGGTAGTGCCTCTTTTTTATCCGGTTTCAATGGATGCCAATGCTGCTCCTACCTTTTGGAAAACCTTAATCAATCTTTACAAACAGCAAAGAAGGTGGGGGTGGGGAGCAGAAAATATTGCCTACATTGCTAATGGTTTTAAGAATAATTCTCGAATTCCTTTTAAGAAAAAATTTTTTTGGCTTTTTCATGTTATCGAAGGTTTTCATTCCTGGGCAACCAATTCTTTGATTATTTTTGCTTTAGGGTGGCTGCCTATTATTTTGGGAGGACAAAGATTTCGGGTAACTCTTTTAGCTTACAATCTTCCTTATATCACTCGTTATATTATGACAGTTGCTTCAATTGGAATCGTTAGTTCAGCAATTCTTTCTATGGCGCTTTTACCACCCAAGCCACCCAACTTTGGCAAAAGACATCTTTTTTGGTATTTTGTTTCTTGGCTACTTATGCCTTTAACCTTGATCGTTTTTGGTTCTCTCCCGGCCTTGGAGGCTCAAACAAGATTAGCTCTTTCTGGTAAATGGCGACTGGATTTTTGGGTTACTCCCAAACATCGTTGAAAATTGATGACTCTTAACCTATGAGAATTTTAGCTATTGAAACAAGTTGTGATGAAACAGCAATTGCCTTGCTGGAGGCTAAAGGAGGAATTAATCGGCCTTTTTTTAAAGTAATCAAAAGTTTTGTTTCTTCGCAAATAAAAATTCATGCTCCTTTCGGAGGAGTAGTGCCTTCTTTAGCCAAACGACAACATCTCAAAAATCTTCCTTTGCTTTTAGAAAAGGTATTAGGCAAAGATCCTTTCTCTCAAAAACAGCAAATAGAAAAAATTGATTTAATTGCTGTCACGGTTGGACCGGGATTAGAGCCGGCTTTATGGACAGGAATTAGTTTTGCTCAACAATTATCTCAAGAATGGAAAAAGCCATTGGTGGGAGCTAATCACTTAGAAGGTCATCTTTTTAGCTTTTTACTTTCTTCAAAATTTTTTGATAAGAAAAAATCAGAAAGTTTAAAAAATTATTCTTTAAAATTATGGTTTCCGGCGATTTCTTTGATTGTTAGCGGCGGCCATACGATTTTGGTGCTTTTAAAAAACTTAAAAAACTATCAAAAAATAGGTGAAACCTTGGATGATGCAGTTGGAGAATCATTTGATAAGGTAGCTCGCTTGCTGGGCTTAAGTTATCCCGGTGGTCCAGAGATTGAAAGATTGGCTAAAAAAGGAAATGCTCAAGCTATTGCTTTTCCTTTGCCGATGATTTCTCAAAAAAATTTCAATTTTAGCTATTCAGGTTTGAAAACGGCGGTTCTTTATTATTTGAGAGATTTAAATATGAATACTAAAGAAAATAATCATAATTTTTGGAAACCGGGAGCATTTAAAATTAATCCCTCTCTTCGGCAAGATATTGCTGCTTCTTTTCAAAGAGCAGCTTTTTTGCCGTTAGTAAAAAAATCTTCTTTAGCTGCTTTAAAATATCAAGCTAAATCAATTTTTCTTGGGGGAGGAGTAGCAGCCAATAAAAAACTTGCCCAGATGATACGAAAAGAGATAAAGGATAGAAAAATCAAAGCCAACCTCGTTGTTCCTCCTTTAAGTTATTGTTTAGATAATGCAGTGATGATTGGAGTAGCAGCTTATCTCAATAAATTAAGTAAGAAAAAATATCCTTTAAAAGCAAATGGCAATCTCAACCTTTAAGATTCTGGAAGTTATTTTCTAAAAAATTGAAATTACTTAAAATTATTTATTTGAGCTAATGAAAATTATTATTCAAAAACTTGACTGGAAACTTTTGGGAGCGGTTTTTGTTTTGGTGGCGATGGGGTTGTTGAGCCTTTTAAGCACTGCTCCACACTTATTTTATAAACAATTAGTTTGGGTTGGGCTTTCTTTTTTTCTTAGTCTTTTTTTAATGATAGCTGATTTACGCTCCTTTTTAGGAAGAAAGGGTTTTGTTTTTGGTCTTTATTGGGGAATGGTTATTCTTTTGATTTTAACCTATTTTTTGGCTCCCCAGATTAAAGGGAATCGGGCTTGGATTGTTTTTGGGGGGTTTCAGTTTCAACCTTCAGAAATAGCAAAGGTGATTTTGATTATTACTTTATCTTACTTTTTGAGTCGCCAACATATTAGTATTGCTTATTGGCGCGTTTTCTTTTCTACTATTTTTTATGGAGTTTTACCAACCCTCTTAATTGCTCTTCAGCCAGATTTGGGATCGGCTTTAATAGTGGCTTTTCTTTGGCTGGGCTTTATTCTAATTTCGGGATTGCCTTTAAAAAAAGTTTTCTTTATTTCTTTAGCGGCTTTGTTGGTTTTCATTTTAGCTTGGTCTTATTTTCTTAAAGATTATCAGCGCCAGAGAATTTTAGGAATTTTTTATCCTCAAAGAGATCCTTTGGGAGTTAACTATAATGTTATTCAGTCAAAAATTGCTATTGGCTCGGGTGGTTTTTTGGGAAAAGGATTTCGCCAAGGAACTCAAGTTCAATTAGGATTTTTACCTGAAGCTCAAACCGACTTTATTTTTGCTGCTCTAGTAGAAGAAGGGGGAATGTTGGCGGCGATTGTTCTTTTTCTTGCTTTTGGAGGAATGATTTTTCGAATTCTTAAAATTGGTTTGGAAAGCGAAAGTAATTTTTATAAATTTTTCTCCTTGGGTTTAGCGATTTTATTTTTAACTCAATTTACTTTGCATGTTGGCTCTAATTTAGGAATTTTGCCGGTAGTGGGAATTACCCTACCTTTCGTTAGCTACGGTGGCTCAAGCATCTTAGCAAGTTTTCTTTTGATTGGTATAATTCAGTCGGCTTATATAAAAAGATAGCAGGTAGAAAATGAGTAAAAAATTTTTATTTCTGAGTTTAAGTTTAATATTGATTGTTTTAATAAGTGGCTCTTTGTTTTCCAAGCAAATTCAAGGCCTTGAGGATGAGCGCTGGGTAGAGTTTAGTGTTTATCCTTCTCAAGGAGTTAGCCAGATTGCTCAAAAGCTTTTTGAAGAAAAACTAATTTCTTCTAAATTTCTTTTTTTGGCTTATACTTACTTTTCGGGAAAATTTTCTCAGCTGAAACCTGGACATTATCTTCTTTCTCCCTCTTTGAGTCTAAAAGAGATTGTTAAAATTCTTTCTCAAGGGCCTTCGCCTTTAGAAATAGTTGTTTATCCGGGAATGACTTTAAAGGAAATAGATGAATTGCTGGCAAAAAATAGGATTATTAAAAAAGGAGAATTACTTTCTTTGGAGGCAGCTAATTTTTCCCAGAAGTTCCCTTTCTTGAGTGCCGCTCAAAGTCTGGAGGGCTTCTTAATGCCCGATACTTATAAATTTTTTCCTTTTTCTTCTCCTTCTCAGGTAGCAGAAATTTTTCTTGATAATTTTTGGGAAAAAACTAAAAATCTTTGGGGCGATTTAACTAAGGGGGAGGAAATTTATAAAAAAGTTATTCTTGCCTCGATTTTAGAAAAAGAAGTCAATTCTTTTGAGGATAAGAAATTGGTAGCTGGGATTATTCTAAAAAGATTAGCTTTGAATATGCCTCTTCAGGTAGATGCGTCAGTGGTTTATGGAGTTTGTCAGGGAAAGTTTTTGGATTGTCCTTCTTTGGTAGCTAACGATTTTAAGAGGGATTTTTCTCATAATACTTATCTTTATTTAGGCTTGCCTCCAACTCCGATTGCTAACCCCTCACTGGAATCTTTAAAAGCCGCTCTTTCTCCTCAAAAAAGCGATTATCTTTTTTATCTTTCTGATCCTTTGACTAAAAAAACAGTTTTTTCTAAAACCTTCCAAGAACATAGTCAAAAGAGAGCTCGCTATTTAGGTTTATAATTTTTTTGTAATTTTTTTTAAAAAAAATTTAAAAAGATGACGATGGGGGAAAGAATAATTTCTAAAAAATTTTTTCTTCGCAAGAGTCCTTTTTTAGCACCTTGGCTAATTGGAAAGATCTTAGTAAGAAAGATCGGCAGAAGAAAGATTTATTGTCTTATTACTGAAACTGAAGCTTACGAAGGAAAGCATGATAAAGCTTCTCATGCTTGGCGAGGCAAAACTCAAAGAAACCAGGTAATGTTTGAAAAGGGGGGGCGATGGTATGTTTATTTTGTTTACGGCAATCACTGGATGCTAAATGTTGTTTCTGGTCCCTTAAATTATCCTTCGGCGGTTTTAATTCGTCAGGGAATAGTAGTTGATAAGAATTTAAAGGTTTTAAAGCTTCTTAAGGGGCCAGGCATTTTAACTCGTTTTCTTAAAATTGATAAAAGCTTTAACGGTAAAGAAATTTCTTTAGCTTCTAATCTTTGGCTAGAGAATTGGGGGATTCGAGTCTCTCAGTTTATAAAAAAAGGAAAACGAATTGGCATTGATTATGCTGGCAAATTTTGGTCTCAAAGAAACTGGAGGTTTTATTTGGATCTTTCCTCTTTTTTAAAAGAGAAAAATTAATAATTAATCAAAAAGGTTTTTTGGGAAATTATTCACTTAAAAGACTTGACATTTTATTTTTCTACTGATAGGCTTTAAGTACTAATTTTCTTTTGGAATAAGAAGCCGGCCTGTTTCAATGATAGACGGAAAAGTTTTTGCGCGTTTCTTGGTTTTAAAAAACTTCTCCAATAAAGTGATTAAGCTTAATTAATCTATTTTTCCTTTAAAAACTCTCTTTTTAAAAGTGAGGTTTTTTTGCTTGTTATTAAAAATTTTTTAATAATATGAACAAGTTAGAAGTCAAGTCTTTTTCTCATCATCCGGGGGATCTTACCCAGATGCCATTTTTAGCTGAAATTCAGATTAATTCCTGGAAGTGGTTTGTAGAAAAAGGAATTAAGGAAGTTTTTAAGGAAATTTCTCCTATTCGCGATTATACCGGCAAAGAGTTTGAGCTTTATTTTTTGGATTACTATTTTGATGAACCTAAATTCTCCGAAGAAGAATCTTGGAGACGACTTTCTACTTATGAGGCAGCTTTAAGAGCTAAGACGCGTCTTGTTAACTTAAAAACCAAAAAGGTTGTTGAACAGGAAGTTTATTTGGGAGATTATCCGATAATGACAGAAAGAGGAACCTTTATTATTAATGGGGTGGAAAGAGTGGTGGTTTCTCAATTAATTCGCTCTCCGGGAGTTTACTTTACAGCTCGCTTAATTAAGGGAAGCAAATATTTTGGAGCTAAAATTATTCCTGATCGAGGAAGCTGGATGGAATTTGAAACAGAAATGGATGGCTCTTTAACCGTGAAGATAGACAAACATCGCAAGGTGCCCGTTTCTTGTTTACTGAGAGTTTTTGGTTTGGAGACAAATCAGAAAATTTTGGAAACTTTTGCTGATGTTGATACTGGAGAACTTAAGTTCATTCAAGCTACTTTAAAAAAGGACTCTGCTTCTGATGCGGCAAGTTCTTATGTGGAGATTTATCGCCGTCTTAGACCGGGAGATTTGGCTACCCCAGAAAACGCCAAAAGTTTAATAGATGGTATGTTTAAGCGAGAAGATCGTTTCTCACTTTCGGAAGTGGGCCGCTTTAAATTTAATGAACGGTTGGGAATCAATGAAAAAGTAGAAACTCAATTAGTAAGATTAGAAGATTTAATTCTTATCGTTAAAGAAATCATTCGCTTAAATAATGATCCAGAAGCTCTCCCAGATGATATTGATAGTCTTTCCAATCGTCGGGTGAGATCGGTGGGGGAATTACTTCAATCAAGAATGAGAGTTGGCTTTGCTCGAATGCGAAGAATGATTCAGGATAAGATGTCTCTAATAGAAGAAGGAGCTAGTGTTACTCCGATGCAACTTATTAACCCCAAGCCACTTTTTTCAGTGGTGAGAGATTTTCTTGTTTCTTCTCAGCTTTCTCAGTTTATGGATCAAGTAAATCCTTTATCAGAATTGGAACACAAAAGAAGGCTTTCAGCGATGGGGCCGGGCGGTCTTTCGCGAGAGCGAGCGGGGTTTGAAGTGCGCGATGTTCATACTTCTCATTACGGAAGAATCTGTCCGATTGAAACTCCAGAAGGAGCCAATATTGGTTTAATTAATCATTTAGCTACTTTTGCTCGAGTTAATAGGTTAGGATTTTTGGAGACTCCTTATGCCAAAGTAAAAAATGGAAAAGTAACAGGCGAGATTGTTTGGATGACGGCTTTAATGGAGAAAGGTTACAAAATTGCTGAAGGAGGAACACCCTTAGATAAAAACGGAAGGATTCTTTCTGAAGAAGTGGAAGCAAGAATTGATGGCGAGCCGGGAATGTGTAGACGAGAAGAGGTAGATTTTATTGATGTTTCGCCTTATCAGTTGGTGAGTACTGCCACTTGTTTAATTCCTTTCTTGGAACACGATGATGCTAACCGGGCCTTGATGGGTTCTAATATGCAGAGACAAGCGGTGCCATCAGTAAGACCCCAAGCGCCCTTGGTGGGGACTGGTTTAGAAGAAAAAGCGGCTCGAGACTCAGGAAGAATGGTTTTAGCTAAAGAAGATGGAGAGGTATTAAAAGTGGACGCTTCTTCAATTGTTGTCAAAACTAAATCCGGCAATGATGTTTATGAATTAAATAAGTTTAGACGCTCTAATCAATATACCACTATTAATCAAAAGCCAATTGTATCAGTAGGTCAAAAAGTGAAAAAGGGGCAGGTTTTAGCTGATGGTCCTTGTACTGATAATGGGGTTTTAGCTTTGGGGCAAAATCTTTTGGTAGCTTTTGTTCCTGCCTTTGGAGGTAACTTTGAAGATGCGATTGTGCTTTCAGAAAGAGTAGCAATCGAAGACAGATTTACCTCAGTTTATATAGAAGACTTTTCTTGTGATGTGAGAGACACTAAATTAGGTCCTGAGATCACGACTGCTGATATCCCTAATGTTTCTGAAGAAAAATTAAAAAACCTTGATGAAGAAGGAATTATTAGAATTGGAGCCGAAGTTAAAGCAGGCGATATTTTGGTGGGGAAAATTTCTCCTAAAGGAGAAACCGAATTAACCGCCGAAGAAAAACTTTTACGTTCTATTTTTGGTGAAAAAGCTCGAGATGTTAAGGATACTTCCTTATATCTTCCTCACGGAAAGTCGGGAAGAGTGGTGGGAATTAGAATCTTTTCTCGTGATCGAGGAGATAAATTGGAGCCGGGGGTTATAAAAAGAATTCAAGTTGAAGTAGCGCAATTAAGGAAAATTAGAGCCGGAGATAAATTAGCCGGCCGTCACGGGAATAAGGGAGTAATTTCTCAAATTTTGCCGGTCGAAGATATGCCTTATCTTCCTGATGGAAGGCCGGTGGATATTGTTCTCAACCCCTTAGGAGTAGCTTCAAGAATGAACTTAGGGCAGATCTTGGAAACTCATTTAGGGTGGGCGGCTAAAGTTTTAGGCTATCGAGCTGTTACTCCTATTTTCTGCGGAGCCACAGAGGAAGAAATTCGTCAGGAGCTTAAAAAAGCGGGTCTTCCTGAAGATGGCAAAACCTATCTTTATGATGGAAGAACCGGCAGACGTTTTGAGGATAAAATCACCGTTGGCTATATTTATATGCTTAAGCTTAATCACTTGGTAGAAGATAAAATTCATATGCGCTCTATTGGACCTTACAGCTTGGTAACTCAACAGCCCTTAGGAGGAAAGGCTCAGTTTGGTGGCCAGCGCTTTGGAGAAATGGAAGTTTGGGCATTGGAAGGATATGGAGCTGCTCATACTCTTCAGGAAATGATTACCATTAAATCGGATGATGTTTTAGGAAGAGCTTCTGCCTTTGAGTCGATTGTTAAAGGGGAAGATGTAAAAATCTCCAATTCTCCCTCTGCCTTTAATGTTTTGGTAAGTGAAATTAATTCTTTGGGATTGAAAATAGAGCCACTGAAAAAAGAAGATGTTGATGAGTAATTAGAATTTAGATTACCGTTAGTTTAAAAAGTAATTAAATTTTAGATGGCTTATGAATATTGACTTTGATTATTTAAGATTAAAGATTCCTTCTCCAGAAGAAATTCTTTCTTCTTCTTACGGAGAGGTTACAAAGGCAGAAACTATTAACTACCGGACTCAACGCCCAGAAAGAGACGGTCTTTTTTCTGAAAGAATTTTTGGTCCCACCAAAGATTATAAGTGTTATTGCGGAAAGTATAAGGGTTTGCGCTATAAAGGGACGATTTGTGATAAATGTGGAGTAGAGGTAACTCGTTCAATTGTTAGAAGGGAAAGAATGGGTCATATTAAGTTGGCAGCCCCAGTAGCTCATATTTGGTTCTTGAAAACCGGCAACTCAAAGCTTGGACTTTTCTTTGATGCTCCCGCCAATAAATTGGAAAAGGTGGTTTATTATGCTTCTTATATCGTTACTAATGTAGATGAAGGTAAACTCAAAGAAGCTTTAGAAGCTTTAAATGAAGAGTATAAAGAGAAAAAGAAAACGCTTGAAAACGAGGAAGAGCTTAAACTTTTGGAAGATTCTTACTCAAAATCCAAAGAATTTCTTTCTAAATTAAGAGTGGGAACCATTCTTTCTGAGTCGGAGTTCTTTTATTTTTCTCGAAAGTTTGCTGATGTTTTTGAGGCTGGGAGTGGAGCTGAAAGTTTACGTAAGATTTTGGAGAAAATAAATCTTAAAAAAGAAATCGCAGCCACAGAAAAAGAATTAGAGTCCTTAGCTCGACAGAAAGACTCCACTCGTTTTAAGAAGCTTTCTCAAAAATTAAGAATTCTTAAATCGTTTTTGAAAAATAACATTCGCCCAGAGTGGATGATTTTAACGGTTTTGCCGGTTTTGCCACCGGATTTAAGACCAATGGTGGCTTTGGATGGAGGCCGCTATGCCAGCTCCGATTTAAATGATCTCTATCGTCGAGTGATTAATCGCAATAACCGCTTAAAGAAATTAATAGAATTAAAAGCTCCAGAAATTATTGTTGTTAATGAAAAAAGAATGCTTCAGGAAGCAGTTGATTCTTTAATCGACAACACTGCTCGAATGGGTCGTCAACAAATGGCGTCATCGCAAAATCGTCCTCTTAAATCTTTGGCAGATATTCTCAAAGGAAAGCAAGGAAGGTTCAGACAAAACTTGTTAGGTAAAAGAGTAGATTATTCAGGAAGATCGGTGATTGTAGTGGGCCCAGAATTAAAGCTAAACGAATGCGGAGTGCCTAAAAAAATGGCTTTGGAGCTTTTTAAGCCCTTTGTTATTGGAAAAATTTTGGAAAGAGGTTTGGCTCATAATATAAAAAATGCTAATCGCTTAATCGAGCAAGGACCAGCAGAGGTTTGGGAAATTTTAGAAGAAGTGATTAAGGATAAATTGGTGCTTTTAAATCGCGCCCCCACCCTTCATCGCTTGGGAATTCAAGCCTTCAAACCAGTCTTGATAGAAGATCTGGCGATCCGCATTCCTCCAATGGTTTGTGCTGCTTTTAATGCTGATTTTGATGGTGATCAGATGGCAATTCATTTGCCTCTTTCCTCTCAAGCCCAAGAAGAGGCAAAAACAAGGATGATCTCTTCAAAAAATATTATTAAGCCCGCTGACGGAGAGCCGATTGCCACTCCTTCTCAGGATATTGTTTTGGGTTGTTATTACTTAACTAAGATTGTTGGTGATACCTCTGATCCTTCTAAAATTAAAATCTTTAGTTCTCCTGAAGAAGCTCTTATTGCTTTTGAGTTGGATCTTATCAAAATTAATGAGCCAATAAGATTAGGTTCTTCTCATTCCACAGAAATTACCAGTTGCGGAAGAATCATTTTCTCTAAAAGTTTGCCGGGAGATTTCGGTTTGATAAACGAAACAATGAATAAGAAAGCTCTCAAGAAATTAGTAGCTCGCTATATTGACAAATATGGGATTGAGTCGGCTTGGGAGTTTTTGGATGCCTTAAAGAAGGTTGGCTTTTTCTGGGGAGCTCTTTCGGGGACCACTTGGAATATCTTTGATCTCACGGTGCCGGCTCAAAAGAAAGAAATTATTGAAAAAGCTAGAGAAGAAGTCAAACTTATCAATGAAGCTCACGATAATGGTTTAATTGATTCTGAAGAAAAAAGATTGCGTACAATTGAAGTGTGGGACAAAACCAAAAAAGAAATTTCTAAAATTGTGCCTCAAGCTTTAGCTTCTTCTTTCAGTATTTTTAATATTACCGATTCAGGAGCGCGAGGAACTTGGGAACAAGCTTCTCACATGGTAGGAATGAAAGGTTTGGTAACTAATCCTCAGGGAGAAACCATTGCTCTTCCTATTATTTCTTCTTATAAAGAAGGACTTTCGGTTTTGGAATTCTTCATTAACACTCACGGCGCCAGAAAAGGGCTAACCGATACTGCCTTGAAAACTGCTTCTGCTGGTTATCTTACTCGCCGAATGGTTGATGTGGCTCAAGATGTAATAGTGAATAACAAAGATTGTGGCACCAAGGAAGGAATTAAAATAGAAAGAGCGGTGGGAGATCAATACGGCTATTCCTTTGCCGATAGAATCTTTGGAAGAACTTTGGCTGAAGATGTTAAAGTGGGTTCCAAAGTCTTGGCTAAAAGAGGCCAGATTATTGATCGTTCTTTAGCTCAAGAAATTGCTGCTTCTGCGGTGGCGGAAGTAGTGGTTCGTTCTCCTATTACTTGCAAATCTTTGTATGGAGTTTGCTCTCAATGCTACGGGCTGGATTTGGGGCGTCTAAACTTGGTTGAAGAGGGAGAAGCAGTAGGAATTGTGGCTGCTCAATCAATCGGAGAGCCGGGGACTCAGCTTACTTTAAGAACTTTTCATACTGGGGGAGTGGCGGAAAAAGATATCACCTCAGGATTACCAAGAATTGAAGAGATTTTGGAAGTTCGCCCTCCTAAAGGAAAGGCTGATTTAGCTAAAAATGACGGAGTAGTGGTGGATATTCAAGAAGTGGGTTCGTCTAAAGTAATAAGAATTAAACCCACAAAGAAAATTCGCGTCAAAGGTAGAAAGAAAGATAAGTTAGATGAATATTATGCTCCACGCAATGCTTCGCTCTTTGTAGAAATTGGTCAGAAAGTTAAAAAAGGTGATCAACTCTTTGAAGGTAGTCTTGATCTAAGAGAACTCTTTCAGTTGCGAGGAAAAGAGGAGGTACAAAAGTATATTATCAATGAAGTTCAGAAAATCTATGTTTCTAACGGAAATGTTATAAATGATAAGCATATTGAAATTATCGTTCGACAAATGTTTTCTCGGGTAATGATAAAGGAAGCGGGAGACAGTGACTTTGTTGTTGGTCAAATTGTTGAAAAATCTCGCTTTCTGGAGGTTAATCGTCGTCTCAAAGCTCAAGGTAAAACTCCTGCTAAAGCCAAGCAACTTCTTTTGGGAATTACTCGAACCGCTCTTTCTACTGAAAGCTTTCTTTCGGCCGCTTCCTTTCAGGAAACTGCTCGGGTGTTGGTTTCGGCTGCCACCGAAGGAAGAATCGATCGCCTTCGCGGCTTAAAGGAGAATGTAATTATTGGCCGTCTAATTCCTGCTGGCACCGGCTATAGGAAAAAGGAGGAGACTAGAAACAATTCCAAAAAGGAATTGGACGATTAAGTTTATTAAAAAAGTTGAATTGAGTTGAATTTTATGTTATACCCTTCTTGGATTGGTTTTTAGAAGAAAGAGGTTTTTAAATTAAAATTAGGTTTAGAAAATAAATTTTGAAAGAAAATATGGAAGAAGAAAACAAAAAACAGTACGAAATTTCCTTTCTTTTAGAATCGGAGGAAGATTTGAAAATAATTGAGGAGAAAATAAATTTTTTTAAAGGAGAGATTCTGGAAAGAGGGGAGCTAAAAAGAATTAATTTAGCCTATCCGATTGCTAAAAGAAATGAGGCTCTTTTTGGATTTCTCAAGTTTCTGGCAGAGCCAGCGGTGATTAATGACTTATCAAAAGAATTAAGGTTGGAAGGACGAATTCTTAGATTTCTAATTGTTATTGATATCTTTCCCAAAGTCTCCCAAACTAAAGAGAAAAAACTGCCTGAAAAACCAAAAGTTTCAAAGGTAAAGGAAAAACCCGCGGTTACTCCTAAAGTTATTACTAACGAGGAATTAGAAAAGAAGTTGGAAGAGATTTTAAGTTAAGTTTTTGAGCTTGTCATTTTTTTGAGGTTGTGATAGCTTGATAAGAAAGAATTTATAAGTTTATTCTATGAATCTTAATAAAGTTTTTCTTATTGGTAGAGTAACTTCGGATATCAATCTGAAGTCTACTCCCTCAGGACAGTCGGTGACTTCTTTTGGAGTAGCTACCAATCGGGTTTGGACAGATAAATCAGGAAATCGACAAGAACAAACGGAATTTCATAATGTGGTGGTTTGGGGCAGACAAGCAGAGTTAGCCAGTCAGTTTCTTTCTAAAGGAAGTTTGGTAATGATAGAGGGAAGATTACAAACACGAATCTGGAAGGGGGCTGATGGTCAAAATCGTCGAACTACTGAAATTATCTGCGAAAGAATTCAATTTGGTCCTCGCAGCGCTTCTTTTAATAACGGGACTCCAGCAATAGCAGAAGAAGTGTCTGTTAAAGACGAACTTCCTCCCTTGGAAGAAGAATTAGCTGAAGTTCCTGAAATTTCTTTAGATGAAGAAATAAAAGGAGAAGAAATTAAACCAGAAGATTTACCCTTTTAGTTTAGAGATTAAAAGTGATGCTTTAAAAACATATGAATAATAAAAAACAATGTTTTTTTTGCTTTCAAAATATCAAAGAGATCGATTACAAAGATCCTAATCTTTTAAAGAAGTTCATTTCTTCTCAGGGGAAAATTATTGACCCTCAGCATACTGGTACTTGTCCTCGACATCAAAGAAGATTAGCTCAAGCTATTAAAAGAGCGCGCTTTTTAGGGCTGCTTTCTTATGTTAAGAAGTAATTTAATCTATTTAATTTGAATTCTTACCAATGGGCTTTTTGAAGGAAGATTCTTTGTTTTCTTTTCTTTATAATCTTGGGCGTCAAATATTTCCCAAAGGAGTAATTGTTTTTTTGGGTAGCTACTTAATTTTTTTTATAGTAATTGTCTTCTTTTTTTTGGTTTGGAAAGAATCAAATCTTAAAAAAAGGATTTTTCTACTTAATTTTTTTATCTTAGCCGAAATTTTAAGCCGAGGAATTTTAACTGAAGTGATTAGATTTTTTTATAATCGCTCTCGGCCCTTTTCGATTTTAGAAATAGAGCCCTTAATTTCTCATTCTGCTTCTTATTCTTTCCCGTCAGGGCATGCAGCTTTTGCTTTTACTTTAGCATTGGTGGTTTTCCTGATTAATAAGAAAAGAGGCTGGTTTTTTCTTGCTGCTGCCCTGCTTATTTCTTTGAGTCGAATAATAGCAGGAATCCATTGGCCTTCTGATATTTTGGCTTCTTTGATTATTTCTTTAGTTTCTTTCCTTGTAGTTTACTATCTTGTTCTTCCTTTAAGGAAAAAAATTTTTTCTTAAGATTTTTGAAGAAAGCTAAAGTTTTTGGGAAAACTTTAATTCATTTAAAGGGAGTTTTGAAGGTGCCCGGGGTGGGACTCGAACCCACACGGGAGTAAATCCCACACGATTTTGAGTCGTGATCGTCTACCAATTCCGACACCCGGGCTCTTTTTTATTGATAATAACCACTTTTTCGGTTAAAATCAATACGAGAATTCTTAAAAATTTTCCCCATTTTCTTGTTTTTAAGAAACCAATTTTATGGCGCGCGTTATTTCTATCTGCAATCAAAAAGGAGGGGTGGGAAAAACTACTACCGCCGTTAATCTCTCTGCTTATTTAGCGGCTTTGGGGAAAAGGGTTTTGGTGGTTGATTTTGATCCTCAAGCCAATGCTTCCTCGGGTTTAGGAATTTCTCCTCGATTTTTGAAAGAAAGCATTTATCATGCTCTTTTTGGCTATTTAGAACATCACAAAGTTATAAAGGAATCTTCTCTTTTTAATCTTCATATTGCTCCTTCAAGCCCTGATTTAGCGGGAGCACTGGTTGAACTAATTGAAGTGCCTGATAGAGAATTTCTTTTAAGAAAGTTAGTTAACCGTCTTCGTCATCAGTATCATTACATTATTATTGATTTGCCTCCCAGCCTAAGCCTTCTAACGGTTAATGGGTTAGTAGCCTCAGATGAAGTGATTATTCCTATTCAAGCAGAATATTATGCCTTAGAAGGGCTTTCTCAGCTTTTGGAAACAATTGAAATGATAAACAATAATTTGGGAACAAAGATAAAAATTGCCGGAGCTCTTATTACTATGTTTAACAAACAAGAAACTTTATCTCGAGATGTAGCCTCTGAAGTAGAAAGACATTTCCCTTATTATGTTTATCAAACTCGCATTCCTCGTTCGGTTGCCTTAGCTGAGGCTCCCAGTTTTTCTAAACCAGTGATTTTGTACGATCCGCGCTCAAGCGGAGCTCGAGCTTATGAGCTTTTAGCGCGAGAGGTAATTAGTCAGGAAATCGACAATACTTTTAGATTGTTAAGTTAAAAAGGGGTTGGCTTTCAATTAATAAATTGCTAAAGTTAGAAGAATAATTAACATTTTGGTTAAATCAAAAAGAGGGTTAGATTTTGAAAATCAAACTTATATATAAACAAAAGTATGTTAGGAAAAGGCTTAGAATCACTTATTCCCAAAAAGAAATCAGCTGCTGATGTCGAATTTTCTGATTCAAAGGGTGATTTAGATTCAAAAGAAGGACTATCTTCTGAGGTTTCTTATTCTGAAATTGAAGAGATAGAAATAAAAACTTCTCAATCAATAGAGGAAAATTTTTCTCAATCCGAAAAAGAACCTCCTTTTTTAGAAGGACCAATTTTTCAAGTGGAAGTAGATAAAATTGTCTTAAATCCCTATCAGCCTCGCAAGCATTTTGATGAGGAATCTTTGAAAGAATTAGCTGCTTCTATTAGAGAGTTTGGTATTTTGCAACCTTTGGTGGTTTCTAAAATAGAAGAAGAAACAGAATCTGGAACAAGAGTGGTTTATCAATTAATTGCTGGTCAAAGAAGATTAATGGCAGCTAAACTTCTGGGGCTAAAAACAGTTCCTGTGATAATCAGAGGTTTTTCTAAAAAAAATGAGGTTTTGGAAATGGCGATTATTGAAAATATTCAACGAGCAGACTTAAATCCTATTGAAACCGCTCGGGCTTATGCTCGCTTAGCAGATGAATTTGGTTTAACTCAAAGAGAAATTGCTGCTCGTTTGGGTAAAAGCCGAGGAGTGATTGCTAATGCTTTAAGATTACTAGAGCTTCCTTCAGAAATTCAGGAGGCGCTTTCAGAAGGAAAAATCAACGAAAGTCACGCTCGTCTTCTTCTTCAAATCAACGACGCTCAAAAACAAAAAGAAATCTTTGATCAAATTGTTAGTCGCAATCTAAGTGTTCGAGAGGCTAGAAAAAAGATGAGAGAAATAATTCAGCAAAAAAAGACTTCCGAGGATGTGTTGAATGTTTTTGATTTAGAACTTAAAAAAATGGAAGATGAACTTTCTGATTTTCTAGGAGCACCTGTAAAAATTGAGTTTGGGAGAGGAGGAGGAAAAATTGTTATCCACTTTTATTCTCCCGAAGAAGCTGCAGGAATTGTCGAAAAAATAAAACCCAATCACGAAGATACTTTGTAGTCTCTTAATTGACTACCTTGTATCCTACCTCCTTAACTTCTTTTATCTTCTTTAGTTTGATTAAAATTTCCTCTGCTTTTTCTTTTTTATTAATATCAGCAATTATTTTAATAGTTGGAAAATGTCCCTTGCTTTTGGTTTCTATGTCGCTGATATGAATATGATTGCGAGAAAAAACAGAAGAGATATCCTTAATCAATCCAATTTTGTCTTGGCAAGTAATTTGAAACTCTACTTTCTTTAAAGGGGTTATATCTTTAAGAGCTGATTTTATCTTCTTTTTAGCGTGACGAGTTTTGACAAATCCTAACCAGCTAGGAGAAGGTTTTTTACTTTTTTGAGTAAGAATTTCCACTACATCTCCTGATTGCAGCTGATAATCCAAAGGAACAATTCTGTTGTTAACTTTTGCTCCCACACAGGAGTCTCCAATTTTAGTGTGAATTTTATAAGCAAAATCTACAGGAGTGCTTCCGGCAGGCAAATCAATTACCATTCCTTTGGGAGTTAAAACGAAAATTCTATCAGAGAAAAAATCAACTTTAATGGCTTCGATAAACTCTCGAGAGCCGGGGAACTGATTCTGCCATTCTTTTAATTGCTTAATCCAGAGCGCTTCTTTGAGATCGGCGGCAATAGCCTTTTTTTCGCTGTACTCTTTACTTCCTTTTTTAGATTCGTAAAACCAGTGAGCAGCAGCACCATTTTCTGCTTGCTCGTGCATTTCTTGAGTGCGAATTTGAAATTCGGTTGGTCGATTGTTGACACAGAAAACAGTGGTGTGTAAGCTTTGATAGCCATTAGGTTTGGGTAAAGCAATATAATCCTTTATTCTTCCCGGCATTGGAGGCCAAATCTGATGAATCACTCCCATCGTCAGATAGCATTCCTCGATTGTTTTAACAATAATTCGAAAAGCCACCAAATCGTAAACTTGCTCCAAATTCATATTGTAGCGAATTAGTTTTTTGTAAAGACTAAAGAGTCTTTTGGCGCGATAGTCGATAGCTAAAGGATAAACTCCAGCTTTTGCCAACTGTTCTCTTACTTGAGGTTCTAATTTTTTTAAATAAGCTTCTCTTTCTTGGTAGCTTTCTTTAACATTTTCTTTAAGCCAAGCGTATTCTTTAGGGTAAAGATAGGGAAAGGTTAAATCCTCTAATTCTCCTGCTAAGCTTTGCATTCCTAACCGATAAGCAATAGGCGCATAAATTTCAGCTGTTTCTAAAGCAATTCTTTTTTGTTTAGGCTGAGGTAAAAACTGTAAAGTCTTGATATTATGAAGCCGATCGGCAAGTTTAACGAAAATCACTCTCAAATCTTTACTGATTGCTAAAATCATTTTTCTCAAAGATTCGGCCTCATTTTTTTCATCCTCTTCTTTTTCTTGGCGATATTTTAATTCTCCTAATTTGGTTACCCCATCAACAATAAAAGCTATTTCCGCTCCAAACTCCTTTTCTAAGACTTCCTTGGGGATTTGACAGTCTTCTAAAACATCATGCAAAAATCCAGCGGCAATAGTAGTGGCATCCATTCTCCATTCAGCCAATTTATAAGCGGTTTCTAAAAGGTGATTAAAATAGGGTTCTTTGCTGGCTCTTAACTGGTGACGATGAGCTTCTTTGGCAAAGGAAGCCGCTTTTCTTATTAATCTTTCCTGCTCTTCTTGGTGAGGAAAGTGAGCGTTAAATTTTTTGATTATTCTTTCTAAATCCATTTCCTTTTTTAAGAAAAAATCCTTCGACGCCAGCCGATTTTTTTAAATCAAAGCACTTCTTTTTTCAGAAGTCAATTTTTAACTTTTTAGGATTTTTCCTGAGGCTTTTCTTGAGGTTTTTGCCAAGAGGCGTAGTCGCATTCTGGATAGCGAGAGCAACCGTAAAACCATCTCCCCCTTTTAGTTTTTCTTCTGATCATTTCTCCCTTTTGACATTTGGGACAGCTTCCTAAAGATTGAGAAAAAGAATTGTTATTGTTAAGAGGTTTAGTAAATTGACATTCAGGAAATCCAGAGCAGCCCAAAAACTTTCCAAAGCGGGAAAATCTTATTTTTAAAGGCTTGCCACATTTTTCACACTTTTCTTCGGTTTCTTCTTGAAAGTTTTGGTTTTGAACGCTTTGATATTTTTCTTGAAGATTTTTTGAAAAAGGAAAATAAAATTTTCTAATCACTTCTTGCCATTTGAGTTTTCCTTGAGCAATTTCATCTAACTCTTCTTCCATTTTGGCAGTGAAGTTGATATCAACAATCTCTGGGAAATGTTCCACTAAAATATCATTAACTTTCTCTCCAATTTCGGTGGGCTGAAAAGCTTTCTGTTCATTTTTAATGACATAATTTCTTTCTTGAATAACCGAAATAATCGGAGCGTAAGTAGATGGCCGTCCAATTCCCAATTCCTCTAATTTTTTAATTAAAGAAGCTTCATTATACCGAGGAGGGGGTTGAGTAAAGTGCTGACTAGGAATAACTTTTTCTAAAGTAACCGCTTGTTTTTCTTTTACCTGAGGGATTTCCTTTTCTTCAATTTTTTTGGGCCAAATTTTTAAAAAGCCATCAAATTTTAAAGTAAGGCCGCTACATCTAAAAAGGTATTTTTTTTCTCCCTTCCCTTCAATTTCAATGGTGGTTGAATCAAAAATGGCTTCCGGCATCTGCGAAGCAATGAATCTTCTCCAAATTAGTTCATAAAGTTTTTCTTCTTGAGAGGTTTCTATTTTTTTACTTGCCGGATGCTCTTTTTTTCTTAGACTTTTGGGGACAAGGTCAATAATGGTGGGACGAATAGCTTCGTGAGCTTCTTGAGCATTTTTTGATTTGTTTTTAAATTGTCGAAAGTGAGAGAGAGCATACTTTTCTCCTAAATTATTTTTTAGCCATTGCTGAGCTTGAAAAAGTGATTGTTGAGAAAGATTAACTGAATCAGTTCTCATATAAGTAATTAATCCTTTTTCATAAAGAGATTGAGCAATTCTCATTGTTTGTTTTGAAGAAAATCTAAGTTGGCTGAAAGCGGTTTGCTGGAGGGTACTGGTGATAAAGGGAGGCAGGGGATTTCTTTTGGTTTCTTTTTTATTGACCGAAATGATTTTAAAAGAAGCCTTTTTTAAGTCTTTAGTAATTTCTTCGCTTTCTTCTTGAGTGCGAATACTTTCTTCGGCAATTGATTGGTTGTTTATTTTAATTAAGGAAGATTCCAGCTGCTTTCCTTCTTCAGTAAGAAAAATAGCTTCAATTAGCCAATACTCTTGTGGCTGAAAGCTTCTTATTTCTCTTTCTCTCTCAACGATTAATCTTAGAGCTACCGATTGAACTCTTCCTGCCGAAAGCCTTTTGGCTACCTTTTTCCATAAGAAAGGAGAAAGGCTGTAGCCCACTAATCTATCAAGAATTCTTCTGGCTTGTTGAGCGTCAACCAAGTTTAAATCTATTTGGCGAGGATGAAGAAGAGCTTCTTTTATTGCTTGGGGAGTAATTTCGTGAAAAACAATTCTCTCAAAAAGAGAATCTCTTTCTTTTTGATTGTTCTTTTTTGTTTTCTTTAAATCAGCGCTTAAAACCTCCATTAAATGAAAAGCAATGGCTTCTCCCTCTCTATCTTCATCAGTCGCTAAAATTATCTTTTTAGCTTTTTGAGAAACTTTTTTTAGTTCTTTGACTCTTTTCTTTGCCTTAAGGGGAATAATATAGTGAGGCTCAAAGTTATTTTCTATATCAATTCCTAGTTTGCTTTTGGGAAGATCGCGAATGTGTCCGTAGGAGGAAACTACCAGATAGTTTTTATCCAAAAAAGAACTAATCGTTTTAGCCTTGGTAGGCGATTCAACAATTACAAGATTCATATTAATAAAATATTTTTAAGTTTTTGTTGATCTTAATTTAAAAGGAAAGAGTGTATCTTCCTCGATTATTTTCCTTAACTTTTCCCTCAATAATTAGCTTGGATAATTCTGATAGCAATTCTTGGGAGTTTAGTTTAGTAAGTTGACAGAGATTGTCAACATCTAACTCCTTTTTTTCTCTTAAAACCTCTATAATTTTTCTTTCTTTAGAATTTAGAGAATCAAGATCAACTTTCTGTTGAGTGTCGGTTTTTATTCTCAGTTCTTCTAAAACATCATCTGCATTTCTTACCAAAATAGCGCCTTCTTTAATAAGTTGGTTAGTTCCTTGAGAATTAGGAGAAAAAGGAGAGCCGGGGACGGCCATTAACTTCTTTTTTTGCTGAAAAGCAAAATGAGCAGTAATTAAAGCTCCCGATTTTAAAGGAGCTTCTACTACTAATACTCCCTCTGCCAAAGCACTAATTAAGCGATTTCTTAAAACAAAGTAGTGAGTTTGAGGGAAAGCCCCGGAAGGATATTCGGAAATTAAACAGCCCCCCTTTTCTATTATTTTTTGAGCAAGATTTTTATGACTGGCAGGATAAACCTTATCCAAACCAGAAGCTAACACTGCCCAAGTAATTCCTCCAGCTTCAAGAGCGGCTTGGTGAGCGATGCAATCTATTCCAAAAGCCAAACCACTAAGAACTATAATTTTTCTTTGAGCCAACTCAAAAGCAAGCTGATAAGCTATTTTTTCTCCTTCCCGAGAGGGCTTTCTGGTTCCTACAATAGCGATAATCTTCTTTCCTTCGGGATCAAATTTGCCTTGAAAATAGAGAGTTTTAGGGGGAGAGGATATCTTTTTTAGAGAAGAAGGGAAATTTTTATCTTCTTTTCTAACAAGCTTGATTTCTTTTGGATTGTTTTCCATTGGCTTTTATTATACAATTCTTAAATAATAAGGAAAAATTCAAAAGGGATTTTTGAGTTATGCTTGACTTTAAAAAGACTCTTATTAAAAATCTTGTTGCTGTGGGGGTGGCAGTTGTTATTTTTTTGATCTTCTTTTTTCTTTTTCGATTAGATATTAATCATCAAGTTGAAGTTATTCAGGATTTGCAAGGACGCAAAACTGCTCTTTCTCAGTCAGCCGAAAACCTTTCTCTTTTAATCAAGGAGTGGGAGACAGCTAAAAAATATAAAGAAAGGGTCAATCTTCTGATTCCGCCTAAAGATAAGCTGGTAAGTCTTTCTAACGACTTTCAGAAGATAGCTCAAGAAAAAAATGTCAATCTTTCCTTTAATTTTGGAAAAGAATCAGATCTTCCCTCCGCTAAAGGATTGGGCTCAGTAAGCTTTGTTGCTTCTCTGGAAGGAAGCTTTTCAGGAATTTTGGCTTTTTTAAAGGAAATTGAAGAAAAGTATTATTCTTTAAAAATAAGTTCTTTTGATTTAATGGATGGAGGAGCTGATAGATTAAGGATAAATATTAATGGTCAGGTATTCTTTTCTTCCTAATAAAAATTATGAAAAAAATAGATTTTAGTTTTTTCAAAAAGAACAAAAGAGAGATTTATTTTAGTTTGATTGGATTTTTTTTGGCTACCCTTTTAATCTTTCTTTTCGTTAACTCTATTAGTTTTTTGATAAAAAAAGTTAATCTTGCGCTAGAGTTAAAAAGTGGATCATCAAGTTTTGTAAGGTTTAATCTCGAAGCCTTAAAAGATTTGGGTTTATTGAATCAGGATGAGGAGAAAAATTAAAGATTTTTTTGTATTGACTTAAAAAGGAAAGAAGGTGTAAAATTTTGGTAGTTTACTTTGAAAAGCGCAAGTAGTTCAGTGGTAGAACGCTGTCCTGATAAGACAGAGGTCGGAGGTTCGATCCCTCCCTTGCGCACCAGAGCACTTTAGAGGCGCGTGTAGCTCAGTTGGTTAGAGCGTTTGCATGACACGCAAAAGGTCCCCCGTTCGAGTCGGGGCACGCGCACAGGCTTACTTAAAAGTTACTCTTAATTTTTAGAATGACAGAGAGAAAATATAGAAATAATTATCTCTACTCTCCTGAAAAAGAGGATTCGGAAGGTAATTTAGTAGAAACGGTTGTTAGTCAAAAAGACTTAGAAGAAGTGAGAAAATCAATAGAGGACTTTTACGAATCATCTTCGCCTGATCAAAGGGCAGTTTTTTTCTGGGAGATGAATAGTTTTGCTTCTCTTCTTCTTTCAAAGATTGGTGAAAAGGTAAGGAAAAATCCTTTATTTCATCTTCTTATTGGCAGCAGTCTTTCTCGAGAAGATGAAGATAGAATGATTGAAGAGGGAGGATTGGTAGATTATAGTGGAAATTTTTCTATTTTAGATTTCATAAGAAAATTATTTCAAAAAATTAAAAAGGGTCCGAAAGGAAAATAATTTTTGAGGCAAAATTTTAATTAATTTACAATTAAATTTTAAAACTTTTATTTATGACTTTTGAAGAATATCAAAAAGAATCTCGTAAAACAGCTAAGTACCCGGTAATTGATAAGGGATTTGTTTATCCTCTTTTGGGATTAGTAGGAGAGTCAGGAGAAGTAGCTGAAAAAATAAAAAAAATTTTTCGAGACAAAAATGGAGTAGTAGATAAAGAAACCAAAGAAGCGATTAAGAAAGAGTTGGGTGATGTTTTATGGTATCTTTCTCAAGTGGCAACAGAATTACAAATTTCTTTGGAGGATGTTGCTCAAACTAATTTAGAAAAGCTTTTCTCTCGCCTGGAAAGAAACAAAATTTCAGGAGAGGGAGATGAGAGGTAAAATTATTTCTATCTTTATGTATCTTTATGCATGAATTTAGGGGTTTTCGAGAAGAAGGAAAAATGCTGGATCGAATTTTTTTGGATCAATTGTATCGGGAAGCAAAAAAGTGGAGAGAGGGTCTTTCTATTAAGATGGAAGATTTTATTGATTTGTATGGTCCAGAAAGAGTAAGAGAAGATTTAGAAAGAGTGGAAAGAAGAAAAAAACATTTTGAACAAATAGATGCCGGAATGCCGGCTGAAGTTTTAAAACTAGGGATTGCCTTTGAGGGAATGATTATCGAGCGAGGGGTAAATAAAGAAGATAGACTTTTTGGTCCTAATTCTTTAGTAAAGGGGACTTCTTTATATGATGACTTTTTCGGAGGAGTTGATGCGGTTGTTGAATTTTGGGAAAAGAAAGAGGATTTGTACTCTCATTTAGGATTAGCGGTTGATGTTACTACTGGGAGAGAATTAGAAGGGAAATTAGAAAGAGTTTTAGAAGATGTACGAAAAGGGAATTTTGCTCGAGTAAAATATTTTTCTTCCCAAAGGATGAATTTTCGAGGGGAACTTTCTCGAATTCCGCGAGTTGTTATTGCTGCCGATCCGGCGACGGTAAAGGATTTTGGGCAAATTTGGCTTTCAAGAAGTAACCCAATCTTTCAAGAAAGAGTAAAGAGTCATTTTTTGAATTTTCAAATTCTGAGGGAGATTATCTTAGAGTTGGAAGCTTGGATGGATTACGCAAGAAAAAATGGACGACCAGAAGAAGAAATTTCTCTTTATCGAAGAGCCTTGGAAAGAGCAAGAGAAGTTTATAGAAGAAGGGTTTCTTTGTTTGAGGAAAAAGCTTCTCAGGAGATTGATCAAAGAGATGCATCTTTTGAGACTCTTGCTTATTACCTAGAAAGCGTCCAGCGCTAATTTTTAATGAAGGGGGTAGAGATTGTTTTTCAAAATAAAGATTTTCTGGTTTTAAACAAACCCGCTGGGTTGTTGGTTCACGGCGCCCCTTATTTTAAAGAAAAGCAGCCAACCTTAGTTGATTGGTTAGTAAAAAACTTTCCTCAAGTTAAAAAGGTGGGTGATGATCCTATCTGGCGCCCCGGTATTGTTCATCGCTTAGATAAAGAAACTTCCGGAGCTCTTTTAGTGTGTTTACATCAAGAAAGTTTCGATTATTTTAAAAATCTTTTTGCTCAACGGCAGATAAAAAAAACTTATCTAGCGGTGGTGAGAGGACAACTAAAAAATAAGACAGGAGTAATAAATCTTCCTCTTGGAATTAAAAAAGGAACCACCAAAAGAACGATTTTTTCTTCAAAAATGACCAAAGAAGCAATTACTGAATATAAAGTTCTCAAAGAATTTAAAAAAGGAGAAGAATGGTTTTCTTTATTAGAAATAATGCCTCTTACTGGAAGAACTCATCAAATAAGAGTTCATTTGAATTTTTTAAACCATCCAGTAGTAGGAGATAAAATTTATGGAGGTAAGAAAAATGCTTCACTGGCTTCGCGACTAATGCTTCACGCTTTTTCTTTAGAGTTTAGCGATTGGCGTAATCAAAGATATAAAATCGAAGCCCCTTTACCTGATGATTTTTTCTCTTTTTTGGGGTTTGATTTTGACAAATAGATTTTTTTCCGCTATTCTTTTTGGGTATGATAGACAAAGAAACTGCTGAAAAAATAAAACCGGGAGCTTTAGTGAGTGTGGTAGAAAAGGTAGGTGAAGGAGAAAAAGGAAGAACCAGCACTTTTAAGGGCTTGGTAATTGCCAGAAAGCACGGCAGTCAACCGCAGGCAACCTTTACTGTTCGAGCAATTGTCGATGGAGTGGGGGTAGAAAAAATTTATCCCTTAAACTCTCCCAATATTCTTTCAGTAAAAATTCTTTCCTCTCCTAAGAAAGTAAAAAGGGCCAAACTTTATTGGGTAAGAGAAGCTTCTAAGAAGAAGATTCAAAGAAAGTTAGGGGTTTCTTTATAAAAGAAAGCTTTTTGATGATTATTCAAAACAGGGGAAAGGAACCCTGTTTTTTGTTTTTAAAAAATTCTATTTTTTAGAAACGTTGAAATTTGATTTTTCTTTGTCTATAATTTTTTTAAGAACATTTTATCTTTAAGACGATTTGAATGCGCGGGTGGCGGAATTGGTAGACGCGCTACTTTGAGGTGGTAGTGCCTTTTTAGGCGTGGAGGTTCGAGTCCTCTCCCGCGCACTGGTTTTTATTCTTTGTTTTTCTTAACTCTACTTTTGTTTGGCAAAAAACTTGTTTTCTATTCTACTTCAGAAGGTTCTTTAGAAAGGAGGGAGAAAGATGGGTGAGGTTCTCTATTTTCCGAGAAATTCAAGGTCGGTTGAATTTGATGAAGAGATGGAAAAGTTCGTTAGAAAAATGGGAGAGGAAATGGGATACGACGGAGATTGGTTTCTTGAGTTTGTCAGAAAACAACCTTCCCTTTATTATGAGGAGTTGAAGAAAGAATCTCAGAAAGAAAAATAGAATTTGCTCTTTGGTTTTTACCGTGTTGCTACGATACGGCTTTTTATTATTTGTGTTTTTTGTTTTTTTTGCTATTATTTTTTTGATTAAGTGATCTAAAATTAAAAAATCATTGAAAATGAAACGCGAATATATTGTTGCTAAAGATCCAATTAGCGATCAATTATTAGAAGAACTAAAAAAAAGAGACGATATTCAAGCAACAAGAATAAAAAGACTTTTGTCTCTTCCTGATCTTACAAGGAAAGAAAATTCGCCTCTAAAGTTTATTGTTGAAAAGATTCTTTCAATTGAAGCTTTTAAAGACTTTGACATTATTGAATTTCCAGAGATTGTAAGCGTTCGGGATAATTTTGATTTGCTTAATACTCCTTTAGATCATCCTAGTCGCCGAGAAACAGACACTTATTATGTCAGCAAAGATTATGTTTTGCGAACCCAAACCACGGTAATGTGGACTTTTTATCTTCAAAGAGAAGATGCTAAAAAGAAGCTTCAAGAAGAAGGGGAAATTGGACTCTTAAGTTATGGTAAGGTTTTCCGGAAAGACGAAATTGACAGGAATCATTTCCCGGTTTTTCATCAAGTTGATGGGCTTTACTTATGTCGGCGAGATAAAAAAATTATTGGCATTCCCGAGCTTCAAGAAGTGCTTTCAGAGATTGTAAAAGCAATTTATGGCGAGAAAGTAGTTTTCCGATTTTTAGAAGATACTTTTCCTTTTACGCATCCCAGCACTCAAGTAGAAATCAAAATTGAAAGCGATGGTGGAGAAGAAAAATGGCTGGAGGTGGTAGGGGCAGGAGTAGTTCATAATCAGGTTCTTAAAAATCTTGGAATTGATCCAGAGATTTACAATGGTTGGGCCTTTGGTTTTGGTTTGGAAAGATTGGCAATGGTTAAAATGAAAATTCCCGATATCAGAATTTTTTGGTCAAATGACCCGCGCATCACTAGTCAGTTTACTAGCATTGATAGTATTTATCGTGAAGTGAGCAAATTCCCGATGACTTATCGAGATATTTCTTTTATTGTGCCCAAAAATATGAGTCTTAACAATTATTATGAAATTGTTCGTGATTGTGCTGGAGAATTAGTGGAGGAAGTTAAAATGTTGGATAAATATGAAAACGATGAGAAGTTTGGTAAGGATAAATTAAGTTATACCTTTAGAATCATCTATCGTTCTCCAGAAAGAACTTTAACCAATGAAGAAGTAAATAAAATTCAGGAAAAAATTGTTGAAAAAACAAAAGAAGAGCTTAAGGCATTAATTAGGTAGTTGTATAAAATGAATTCTATTAAAAAAATCCTAATTTTTATTCTAATTTTTATTCTTTAAAAGAAAACTTTCAAAAATCCTTCACCCTTGTAGAACTCTTAATTGTTATCGGCATCATTGCAGTTTTAACTACCGCTGTTATTGTTACTTTAAACCCTTTAGACTATCTTAAACAAGCTCGCGATGCTCAAAGAGTCTCTGATTTAGATAGCATTAATAAGGCTTTATTAGTCTTAGAGTCTCAAGGATATACCTCTTTTGGAAATCCTAATACTGTTTATGTCTCAATCCCTGATACCTCTTCAACTTGTGCTAATTTAGGTTTACCTTCTTTACCTTCAGGTTGGAGTTATCGCTGTGTTACTCAAGCTAATCTTCAAAGAATTGATGGTAATGGCTGGATTCCTGTTAATTTCTCTCAATCCAGAGCTCTTTCCTTTTCTAAACTTCCTATTGATCCTATTAATGCTACCTCTACTGGAAATTATTATACCTATGTAACAGGAGGAAGTTGGGAATTAACTTCCTTATTAGAATCAGATAAGTATATTTCCTCATTTACCGGTGGGAATGGAGTTTATTATCGTAGAACTTCAGTATCTTCATTGACTCCCTTTACAGTAAGGTTGACGGGGTTGTTAGGACATTGGTCTTTTGATGAAGGGTCTGGTTTGATAGCTAACGATTCTTCAGGAAAGGGAAACCATGCTACTCTTTATAATGGTCCTATTTGGGAGACTGGAGCTAATTGTAAAAAGGGAAGTTGTCTTAATTTCGATGGAGTAAATGACTATGCTTTAGCTTCGGTAAACAATTTACCAAAAGGAAATTCCCCACGAACGATTTTGGCTTGGGTAAAACCGTTAAATAGTGTCAATTACTATGGCATAGTTGGTTATGGTAATGGAGATTGCACTGGCAAACAGTTTTATTTTGGAAGGTTTGGTACTAATCTGAATTTCTGGGGAGGGTGTATGGATACTAATTTTTCTAGCTTTAGTTTTCCTTTAAGTCAATGGACTTTTGTTGGAATTTCTTTTGATGGTTCTACTGTAAAAGCTTTTAAAAATGGTAATTTTGTCCAACAATTTTCTCCCTCATCTATTAATACTCCCTCTTCGGTGACTAAGTTTGTTATGGGAGCTGAGTCTACTACAAATGGAGTAGATTTCCGTAGTTATTTCAATGGATTATTGGATGAGATTTATCTTTTTAACAGAGCTCTTTCTGATTCAGAAATTCTTTCTATTTATCAAGCCACCAATTAGTTTTTTAGTTTGTCTTTTAGTATAATTAAACTTGATCTGATCTTAAAAAATTTAACAAGGTGTTTTTTTTATAATTAATTTTTTTATTAGAAATATGAAAATTGCTATTAATGGTTTCGGAAGAATCGGAAGACTTTTCTTCCGTCAAATTTTTGATCATTCCGAGATAGAGGTGGTAGCTATTAACGATCTGGGGGGATTAGAAAATTTGGCTTATCTTTTAAAGTACGATTCAGTTTATCGCGCTTGGGGGAAAAAAGTTGAAGTAGATACTGCTAAAAATCTTCTTTCAGTTGAGGGTAAAAGCATCCACTTTTTTCAAGAAAAGGATCCTCTAAAGCTTCCTTGGGGAGCGTTAGCGGTGGATGTGGTTATTGAATCAACGGGAGTTTTTGAATCATATGAAAAAGCCAAAGTTCATTTAGAAGCGGGAGCTAAAAGAGTTCTTTTAACTGCTCCTGCCAAAGATGAGGATAATGAAATAGGAAAAACCGTTCTAATCGGCCTTAATGAGGATAAAATTTCTACCTGTAAAATTTCTTCCAATGCTTCTTGTACTACCAATGCTGCTTCACCAGTGATAGCGGTTTTATCTCAAAATCCGGGAATTAAGAAAGCAATCTTAAATACTGTTCACGCTTATACTGCTACTCAAAATCTTGTTGATGGTCCGGTAAAAGGAAATGATTTTCGCCGAGGAAGAGCGGGGGCTTTCAATATTGTCCCTTCTACGACTGGAGCCGCTTTAGCAGTAACTCGGGCTCTGCCAGAGTTAGAAGGAAAATTTGATGGGGTAGCGATGAGAGTACCGGTAGTAAGTGGTTCAATTGCAGATATCACCTTTGTTTCTAAAAGACCAACTTCGGTTGAAGAAATAAACCAAATTTTAACTCAAGCTTCTCTATCGCCTCAATGGCAGGGAATATTAAAGGTAACTAATGATTCGGTTGTTTCTAGCGACATTATTGGAGAGCCTTACGGAGCAATTGTTGACTTGAAATTTACCAAAGTAATTGACGGTGATTTGGTAAAAGTTTTGTCTTGGTATGATAACGAGTGGGGATATGTAGCAACCTTAGTTAAGCATTTGTTAAAAATAAAAGAGGTCTTGTAAGGTTATGAAGAGAATCGCGATAATATTGATTGCTTTAGCATTAATTTTGGGAGGAGTATTAATATACACTTTTATTAACAAACCGGTTTCTAATAGCGGCACTAATAAGGTAAATCAAAACCAAGTAACCAGTGAAGTTAATAATCAGCCCTTTATTGATTCTATTTTTCCAGATTCTGGATCGGTGGGAATACCCATTACTTTAAAAGGAAAAAACTTAAATGGTCCTGATGGTTGGACAGATATTTGGATAACCAATAGTCGTGGAAAAAGCGGAGTTTTTAGCGTAAAAAACACATTAAATTCAAATCTTTTGAATTTTCGATTTCCCGAAAAAGTTTGTGTTAAAAAAACGAATCCGGAATTACCTTGTCCCGGTTATTTAGAAGTTATTCCGGGAGTTTACGAGATTTATGTAGCAGCTTTTGGTTTAAGAAGCAACTCAGTTACTTTCACTATTGTTGGGCCTTCTGAAACAAATTCTTTTTTTCTATTACCACAAGAAGGTAGTCGATTGGTTATTGGAAAGTCTTTTAGTATTAAACTCGCCAGTAATATTTTAAAAGATTATCATCCTCTTACCCACCTCTTTACTTTAGTCGATGAGAAAGGAAAAGAAATTGGTGCTTTGTGTCCAGATGCGGCAATAAAAAATGATAGCCAGTTTGAATGGAAAGCGGGATTTGTTATGTCTTCTTGTGCTGGCACTAGCAACTTTGAAATAAGGGTAAAACCGGGAAATTATAGAATTGTTTTTGTTTTGCTTGATGGTAACGGAAATCAAAAAATGAAGGAAACCAGCGGAAAGTTTTTATTGGTTGAGTTTTAGCTTTTTTGAATTTGGTTTTTTAAGGCTATTTCATTTTTTGAGAAGATAACAAAATTAATTTGTGAGAAACTTTATTATTTTTTCTTTTGTCGTTGTTTTTCTTTTGGCTGGATTGAGTTATTTAGGAAGACAAATTTTTGATGCTTGGGAAAAATCTTTGGAATCTCAACTTACTGCTTCTCTTTTGGGTAATTTAGTTAATGTTAGTCGGCAGGATAATCAGCATCAGTTAGCAACTCTGATATTTGTAGGCGATATTATGCTGTCGCGAGCTGTAGGAAGGCAGATGGAAAAATATAATAACTATACCTTCTCTTTTCAGCTTTCTGCTGACTTTTTGAAAGGAGCCGATATCACTTTTGGAAATTTGGAAGGACCTATTTCTGCGCGTGGCAAAAATCAGGGGAGCATCTATTCCTTTCGGGCTCATCCTAAGGTTGTTGAAGGATTAACCTATGCTGGCTTTGATGTTTTGTCTTTAGCTAATAATCATATTTGGGATTGGGGCAGAGAAGCCCTTTTTGACACTCTGACAATTCTAAAAGATAACGGAATAATTCCTGTTGGCGCTGGAGAAAATTTTGACGAAGCTAATTCTCTTAAAGTTGTTTCGTTAGACGCTGATCGTTTAAAGATTGGTTTTTTAGCTTATACAAATTTATATCCAAAAAGTTTAGAGGCAAAAGAAAATCAAGTTGGCATTAGCCGATTTGATATTGAAAGGATTTTAAAACTAGTAGCGGCTATAAAAGAAAAAAAAGAAGCGGATATTCTTGTTGTTTCTCTTCATTGGGGGAACGAGTATGAAAAAAATGCTAGCCGCTGGCAGAAAAAATTGGCTCATCAACTTATAGATGCTGGAGCTGATATTATTGTTGGTCATCATCCTCATGTTGTTCAGGAGATAGAAAGATACAAAAAAGGCATTATTTTTTATAGTTTGGGAAATTTTGTTTTTGATCAGAACTTTTCAAAAGAAACAATGGAGGGATTAGCGGTTAAGGTTTTTGTTTCTAAAAAAGGGATTGAATCTGAGGAAAGGTATAGAGTTTTTATCAATCGTAATTTCCAGTCAGAAATACATTAATTCTTATATTTATTTGTTGAGGATATAAAAAATTTTGTAGACTTTCTTCTCTTTTCCAAAGAATTAGCTTATAATTACCAAAAGAATTAAAAAGGTCTCTTTCAAATAATTTTTTAAAACCTCTCTTTCCATGAAAAAATCTCTTAATCTTCTTCTTTTACTTTCTCTTCTTATCTTTCCCCTTCTTTCTTTACCAATTAAGGCTCAAACAGGGGGAGGTACTTTCATCCATTATGTTAAATTAGGTCACTGGCAGGGATCAACCTTTGTTGAAGATGAAACCCTTCCAGCTAGTAATGGGGCAGGTAAAGTAGAAGTCTGGACTCAACCTACCAGCGCTTATGACAATGGCAAAAAAGTCGCGACTGGTGATGTTGGAAAACCAATTTCTTTGCCTCCGGGAAAATATAGACTTTCTTCAAAAGTTTCTCTTCCTTCTGGTTATGATTCTGGATCCTTTAAGGAAGCTAATTGTCCTGATTTTGAAATTCAAGCAGGCCAAACAGTAGTCTGTACCTTTCAAGCTTATAAGAAAAGCGATTCTCGTAACTATGAAGGGCTTATTCCTTCATCAGAAAGACCCTCCGGTGCTCCACCAATGGTAGAAGTTGATTCGTCTCTAGGTTCCTATCAGTTTATTAAAAATGTAGTGGATATAAGCGCCGATGTTTCCTCGGGAGGAGAAGGAATTATTTCGGTTGGTTTTGCTACTCTTTATAACAAAAAGGTAATGTTGGTAGGAACAAGAAAAAACCTTCCTTCTTATAGAGATTCCAATACCGGCTATACTATTTACCCTCAAGAGTTAAAGCTTTTAATCTACGATGTAACTAATCCTTTTAATCCTCGGCTATTAAAAGAAAATTTACTACCGAATAATAATAAAGGAGCAGCTATTTTGCGAGGAATATCTTTACCACCAGCTATGGGTGGAAAGCTAATTCTTGATAATCATCCATTTATTTATGGAGGAATGATGTATTCTCATATGAGTTTGAATACTGTTCCTTTTATTAAAATTAATGAAGATTGGAGTTTGAGTGAGGCTCAGGATTTAAAAGTTAAGTGGGAAAATGGTCAGATTAGTAGTGATCACATTGTTCTTCTCTCTATGTTTAATGGAATTGATAGAAAGCCATATGGATTAGTTATAGATGTTGGTGAAGGGGGTAGAGCATATGGTTGTAAAATTATAAAGGTAGTTGATTTATCTAATTCTCCAGCTATTGTTGTTGGGGAAATAAAAGAATCAGATTTGGGTATTGGTTATTGTGAGGGGGGTGTTGATTATGGTGTATCAAAAACAATTGAATGGAGAAATATTACACCCGTTTTGGTTAATAGTAAGCTATACCTAGTTGTGCCTACCTTTGATACGGTTGGTCGTTTGCATGTAGTAGAACGTTCCTGGGTTTCGGTTTTTGATTTTACTAGTCCTTCCAATCCCCAGTTTGTTGGTAAATGGCAGATGAGTGGGTTAAATAGCCAAGAGCATTTTCCTGATGCTTCAGAAGTAGAAAAAATAAAGATTTATGCTGATGCTGGATTAGTGAAAGTTGATCAAGCAACCGGTTATGTTTATGATATCTTTCCTCACATGGGAGACTATCAGAATGCTGGATTTATGACGAGTCCAAAGGCTGTTGAGGCTTTTTACAAAATAAACGGTTCTTTCCGTTATCGAAACGGCATTATTATAAGAAAAATCAATTCTCAAGGTAATTTCGATTATGTAAGTCGCTATACTCTTTGTGAAAAAGAAGGGGCAGAGCAACTCGGAGGTCATGCTCATACATTTTTCTGTGGCAGCGAGGCGGTAAAAGTATTTGGTATAAATCCAACATTTGATAAAGCTTTTTATGGAATAGGGGGTTACATAGGAATATTACCTTCTCCCGGAACTCATGCCTATAACGGAGTGGTTTTGCTAAGAGATCTTGTTAAGTCATCGGTAGTGGCTGGTTTGGTAACTTCTGATGATAAGTTTAAAGTCATTTCTGATTCTTCTGATGAATTCCTAAAATTTGCTGATTCACTTTCAAAAGTTGTTTTTGGTAATTCAGATGAAAACTATGGCAAATATCTTCTTGATGCCCACCTTCAACAGGTAGACAATAAAACCTTTGCTATCTTTCAGATTCATCCCGCCTCAATTGATGTGGTTAAACTTACCCTTAAAGATCCTCGTCCTTTACCTCAACAAGGATCAATGGGAACCAAAGCAACCACCTCTGATCTTAAAACTTCTTCTACAGGTACCCCTCCTTCCTTGGAATCTTTTCAACAATCTCTTTACTCTATTAAAAGTATTTTGAATGTTATAAAACGCATTCTAAATAGGTAGAACGTTAACTAACCCTTGAACATTTATATTATAGGGAGATTTTTATTCACCACTGAGAACTGGGAGCAGAATATTGGTTTTTATAGAGGGGAGTAGTAAAATTTAGGCAATCTGCTATAATCTTCAAAATTATTTTTCAAAGGTCGTTTTTAAATTTATTCAACTTAACTTTTTATTATTGATTATTTTTAGTTAAAAATATGATTAAAAAATTTTTGTTTTTTGTAATTGTTCTTGGCTTGGGGGTAGCTTTCTTTCAAGGGAAAGTCTTTGCTCAAAGTGAGCTAACTTCTTTGGAGGCAAAAATTCAAGAATTAATGAGAATGGTTTCTCAACTACAAACTCAACTTCAGCAGGTGCGAGCCTCATTGAAAACTCCCATCTTTTTGGGACCGCCTGTAAGAGAAGGGGGTAAGGAAGATTCTTTAAAAGAAAAAGGGAAAACTTTTGATTCCTCGGCAACAAAAGTGCCACCGATGGGAGTTGTTGTTCCTCCTTCAAGAGATAATCGATTGTGTTATAACTTTAACTTTAATCTCTCTTTAGGGAGTCGTGGCGAGGCGGTTTTGGCGCTTCAAAGAATTTTAGAGGTGGAAGGTTTTAATTTAAAAGAAGAGAGAGAATCAGGAGTGTTTGGCGAAGCGACTGCTTCAGCAGTAAGCGGTTTTCAGGAAAGGTATCGCAGTGAAATTCTTGATCCCTTGGGATTAAAATATCCTACTGGACTTGTCGGCAAATCAACTCGAGCAAAGTTAAATGCATTGTATGGCTGTGAAACAATTTCTCCGGGTGTTCCACCAAAAGTAATGCCTCCTGAAACAGGAGGGGTTACTCCTTCACAACCACCACTTGAAAGAGGGATGATGAAGAAATTTATTGGTTTCTTAAAGGCAGCAGAACCAAGTATTTATATGTGGGGAACCCACACTCTTTCCACACAAGAGCAGGTTATTTGTGTAAAAGCTCCTTGTTTGCCAATATCGGTGCTTTATCGTGTAAAAGCGGCTAATGATAATGTTTTAGAAAAACTTAAAAAGCTGGAGAATCAGCAAGTAGTGATTAAGGGGTATCTTGAATACATAAAATTGGAAGGCGGCTTTAACGGCCTTGTAGCTTATGAGGTTGAAGCTTACGAGGGGTCTTCTTTACCTACCTCTTCTATTGTTACTGTTATTTCTCCTAACGGAGGAGAAACTTGGGTAAAGGGAACAACGCAAGTAATTAACTGGCGAGATAATACACCTGTGCCAAGCTGCCCATCGGGAGCCGAATGTTCTCCTCCAGCACCAAAATTCTGGGATATCAGGTTAATTCCGGAATTTCAGCCTTGTACAGGAAGCGTTTGTCCGATGTATGCTGTCATGCCTTATGTTATTGCTAAAAAAGTAGAAGGCCTTTCGTACAAGTGGTCGGTTGGTGAGTTTATAAATTATAGTGGTACAAGCATTATGGCACCCGATGGTCCTTATAGAATCCAAGTTTGTCAAAGTGAAACTAATAACTGCGATTCTAGTGACGGTTACTTCAAAATTACAGGCGGCACTACCACCGCTAATCAACCTCCAGTAATTCATGAAGTTAGTGGCCCAACCACTCTTTCAGTTAATCAACAGGGAACCTGGACAGTTAAAGCTTCTGATCCAGAAAATGGAAGTTTGCGTTATTCGGTAATTTGGGGAGATGAAGCTACAGCAACAGGAATGCAAGCAGCTCCTTCTTCTGCTTCCTTCCAGCAATCAGCAACCTTTACTCATTCTTATAGTAAAGCGGGAATCTATAACCCAACATTTACAGTAACTGATGATAAAGGAGCTAGTGTAAAAACAAGTATTTCTGTTAGTGTTGGAGAAACTAGCCAACCCTCTATCACTGTTCTTTCGCCGAATGGGGGAGAAACGTGGAAGTTTGGAGAACAACAAGTTATAAGCTGGAAAGAACAAAACATTAGCGAATCAACGGCTAACGCTGTTTCTGTCTATCTTGCTTTTAGTGATGGAGCTTTGTGTTATTTGGGATCTGTCAATCCTGTGGCTAATTCGTATACTTTTACTCCACAAGAAAATTATTTGTGTCCGAATATACCACGAACTCTTGTCCCCGGACAATACAAAGTAGCTGTGTATGTTGGTGAGCCAACCAGCGGAACTTTCCAAGCAAAAGATTATAGTGATGGCTTGTTTAGCATTATTTCGCCGACAGTGACCTTCCAATCATCTCTTAACTCCCAAATGGCGAACATTCTTGAATCTGCCAAAGGATTACTCTACCAAATACTTGAAACGCTTCGGTAAAGGATATTGAAGATATTCTTTCTGCAGAAACCGCCTCTATAATAGAGGCGGTTTTGATATTTGTAAGTTACTGATGGTGGGTTATAATAAAGTTATGTTAATCTATCTTGCTGCTGATCATCGCGGATTTTTGTTAAAAGAATCTTTAAAACAACATCTTAAAAATGCCGGCTATGAAGTAGCCGATCTTGGCAATAAAGAGAAGGACGAGAGCGATGATTATGTTGATTTTGCTATTGCGGTTGCGAAAGAGGTAAGCAAAGATCCTTCTTTTGGCAAAGGAATTTTAATCTGTGGCTCGGGAGTAGGAATGGATGTGGTTGCTAACAAATTTAGAAATGTGAGAGCTTCTTTATGTTTTTCTCCTGATCAAGCAATGCTCGCTCGTGCTCATGATGATGCTAATGTTTTGGTTTTGCCGGCTGATTTTCTTGATGAAGAAGTGGCTAAAAAAATTGTTTTTGTTTGGTTACAAACTCAATTCGATCAAAATCCTCATCATCAAAGGCGATTAGAAAAATTAAACGACTTAGAAGCAAAGACTCTTAATTACTTTGAATAATTTTTATGAAGGTTTTTCCGGTAATTAATTGCTCAACTAAAAGCTGCTTTGAAAAAAGACTTTCGCTAGCTAAATCTTTTCTTCCCAAAAATTCTTGGGTAAGTGTTGATATTTCTCAAAAGCCTTTTGCCCGAAGTCATTCTTTTTTTGATTTTAAAATTTTAAGAAAATACTCTGATTATTTTAAATTTGAAGGGGATTTGATGATAAATAAGGAAGAAATTTATAACCTTGGTTGGTTTCATTCTCCTTTTAAAAGGTTACTCTTTTACTGGCGTCAGGTAGAAGATTGGAATTTTTTAAAAAAAGCAGCTCGAAAGCATAAAAAAATTTTAGGAGTAGTGGTAGAGGCTGATTATTTTTCTTCTCGTTTCCTTCTTCCTCAAGGGGTTAGATTTATTCAGGTGTTAGCTGTTTCTCCGGGTCCCTCAGCTCAAAAATTTAGCCTTCAAGCCTTAAAAGTTATTAAATTTTTGAGAAAAAAGTATCCTTATGCTACAATATCAGTAGATGGAGGCATTAATCCAGAAGTAGCGCAAAAAGTAAAAAAAGCAGGTGCAAATATAGTTGTTTCTTCTTCTTATATTTGGAAATCAAAAAACCCCCAAGAAAGATTTTGGGAATTGAAAAAAATTTAGCTTATGCTTCTTTCTTATCATCGCCTAAAAGAGCTATATAAAACCGCTAATCGTCTTAGGGAAGATGTGATTGAAATGCTAACTGAGGCTGGTTCCGGGCACTCAGCGGGGCCTTTGGGAATGGCAGAAGTTTTTGCTGCAATGTATTTTTTTATTTTAAACCATCGGCCCAAAGAACCCTCTTGGCCTCAAAGAGATAGGCTAATTCTTTCTAATGGGCATATTTGTCCCATTCTTTATGCTACTTTAGCGCGGGCGGGATATTTTCCTTTGAAAGAATTAAAAACTTTAAGAAAACTTGGCTCGCGTTTGCAAGGGCATCCCCATCGCAAAAGTTTGTCCGGAGTAGAAACTACTTCTGGACCCTTGGGAAGCGGTCTTTCTCAAGCAATTGGAGTAGCTTTAGCGGCTCGGCTAGATGGGGCGCGCTATCACACTTATGTGATTATGTCTGATGGTGAGCATCAAGAAGGAAATGTTTGGGAAGCGGTAATGTTTGCAGGAAAAAACCGCTTAAGCAACTTAACTGCTATTATAGATAGAAACAACATTCAAATTGATGGCTACACAGAAGATGTTATGCCTCTGGAACCTTTGCGAGATAAATATCAAGCTTTTGGATGGAATGTAATCGATGTTAACGGCCACGACATAGAAGAATTTGTAGCAGCAGTTTTAGAAGCCAAAGCTGTCTATGAAAAGCCAACAGTAATTATTGCTCACACTATTCCGGGTAAAGGAGTAAGCTTTATGGAGCAAAAGTATCAATGGCACGGAATTCCTCCTACCAAAGAACAAGCCAAAGAAGCTTTGCGTCAACTGCGTCGATTGGGAGGGAAAATTAAATCAGAACACGATTAAATAAAATTAATTTTTTAAAAATATGAATATCGAATGGGTGAAAAAAATTTACATTTATCTTTTTTCAGCGGTGGGACTGGTTTTGTTAATTATAGGGGGAGTTCAGCTTATTAATCTTGCTTTAAAAACCTGGATTTTTACTAAAGCCGATATTTACTACAATTATCCGGCGCCAAAAGTTATTTCTGAAAAAGAAAATACTTTAAAAGAGCCCGATCCTAAAGAGTTGGAAGAGTTTCAAAAAAACGATTTAGCTAGTCGACGTCAGCGGCAGGCAGCCAATGCTTTGGCGATGATTTTGGTAGGGACGCCTTTATTTCTTTACCATTGGAGATTAGCTAAAAAAAGTTTGTAAGAATTTTAAAGAGATAAAAAGTTTTTAATCAAAACTTTTTCTTATGCTTAATTTGGAAATTTATCCTAATCATAAAATCTTCGATAAAGATCCTGGTCAGGAAGCTTTGCGGGATGGCTACGGCAAAGGCCTTTTGGAAGCCGGAAAAGAAAGGAATGTTGTTGTCTTAACCGCTGATTTGGAAGAATCTACCCGCTGCCAGTGGTTTAAAAAAGTTTATCCGGAAAGATTTATTGAATGTGGAGTGGCTGAACAAAATATGGCGGCAATTGCTGCAGGATTAGGAATTTCTGGGAAAATTCCTTTTATTAATTCTTACGCTACTTTTTCTCCGGGTAGAAATTGGGAGCAAATTAGAACTACTATTGCTTATAACGATGCTAACGTAAAAATCGCCGGCCATCACGCCGGAATTTCTACTGGACCTGATGGCGCTACTCATCAAGCAATTGAAGATATTGCTCTAATGCGTTCAATACCTAATATGAAAGTAGTGGTTCCCTGTGACGCTGAAGAAGCAAGAAAAGCAACATTGGCTTCAGTTTTTATTTGGGGACCGGTCTACCTTCGTTTGGCGCGAGAAAAAACTCCTCTTTTAACTACTCCAGAAACACCTTTTGTTTTTGGAAAAAGTTACCCTCTTTGGATTTCTAAAGGGAAAACTTTAGATGTAGCCATTATTGGAGCTGGTCCTTTGCTTTACAATGCTCTTTTAGCCGCTAAAGAATTGGAAAACCAGAAGATAAAAAGTGTGGTGGTTAATCTTCATACAATTAAACCTTTAGATAAAAAAGCAATTGTTGATTGGGCAAAGAAAGCAAAAGCAGTGGTAACGGTAGAAGAGCATAATGTTTTGGGAGGAGTGGGTTCAGCAGTTGCAGAGGTGTTGGCTCAAGAATATCCAGTACCGATGGAGTTTGTAGGAATTAAAGATGTTTTTGGTCAATCAGGAAAAATTTACGAGCTCTGGAAAAAATATCACTTGGATGTGAAGGATATCATCTTGGCTACTAAAAAAGTTTTGAAAAGGAAGCTATAAAAATTTTGTTCTAAAAATAATCAATGAATAAAAATAAGTTCGATGTTTTAACTATTGGAACTGCTACTGTTGATGTTTTTATTAGAAATGATTTTAAAACAATCAGTGATTTTCGCTACCTTTCTCTTTTAGGGTTTAAAACTGGAAAGGCTCAGTGTTTTTCTTTGGGTTCTAAAATTGAGATAGAAGAGCCCTTTATTTCTATTGGAGGAGGAGCTTTCAACGCGGCGGTAACTTTTGCTCGCCACGGATTTAAAACGGCCACTCTCTTTAATATTGGCGATGATTATTGGGGGAAATTGATTCTTCAAAATACCAAAAAAGAAAAAATTACTCCCTTAGTGATTGTTGATAAAAAAAGATCATCAGGCCAGTCTTTTATCTTGCTTAATAAAACGGGAGAAAGAACAGTTTTAGTTAGTCGAGGGTGCTCAGGTCAAATTACTTTAAAAGAAATACCTTACGATAAACTTTTTGCTTCTTGGGTTTATGTAGCTTCTGGAAGTATTCCTTTTCCTGTAATAGAAAGAATCCTTTCTCTTCTTAAAAAAAGAGGAGCCAAGATTGCTCTTAATCCTTCTAAGGATATGTTAGAAAAAGGGATTCGTCGTCTTCGAAAAATTTTTAACTGGTGCCAAGTGGTCTTTCTTAATCGAGAAGAAGCTTCTTATTTAACAGGAATTAACTACTTGAAAACAAAAGAGATTTTTAAAAAATTGGATGAATCCGTTTCTGGGGTGGCAGTTATGACTGATGGAGAAAAAGGCGCCTATGTTTCTGATGGAAAAATTCTTTACCAAGCGGGTGTTTTTAAAGAAAAAAGAGTTGTTGATCGAACTGGTGCCGGTGATGCTTTTGGCAGTGGCTTTGTGGCTGGGTTGTTAGAATGGGAAAAGAAAAACTTTTTTTCAAAGGATAAAAATTATAAGAAAAACGGCTTTGATCAAAAGCAAATCTCTTACGCCTTAAAAAAAGCCAGCGCCAACGCTACTTCAGTTATTGAACACTTGGGAGCTAATCAAGGAATTTTAACCGCTAAAGATTTTTCTCATCAAAAGAGATGGAAAAATCTTAAAATTTTAATAAAAAAGTTAAAATAACTTTCTCTATGGATATGGATTATTTAAGAAAAATTGCTCGAATCTTAAGAACCGATAAGGATGTGATTTATTTTTTGGAGGCTTACTTGGGGAAATTGTCAAAAAAATCAAAAGTTATTGAAGCGATCGCTAAAGAAAACGAAGAAAGAATTAAGCAAGTTTTATCCGACCTTAATCTTTCCTCCTCTGCTTCGGCAAAAGAAGTTTATCAGGCTTTAATAACTCGTCTGGAAAAAGATGATGCTTCTCTGAATCGAGCAATGAATTATCCCGACTGTCATCTTCATCAAGGTTGTTTAGATATTGTCTCTTACTTAGAAAAGAGCCTTTCTTTCCCTGACGGCTTTTTTTTAAAGAAAGAAAGCTTTATTAGAATTCTTGAAGCTCAACCTCCTCAAAAGCTTCTAGAAGTGTTGGGTTTGGATTCGGTTACTCAAATGTTTGAGCGCTACGACTGGAAGGAAATTGGAGCAGCTTTAAGATTTGTGGAGGGAGGGGATTGGATAAATCAAAAACTCTTACCTCATTATCTTTCTTTATCTCCCTCGGATTTTGAAGAAAGGAAAATTGAAATTATTGCTTTAGATCAAAGATGGCAGGAGATTGCCACTTCTTTTATGAAGAAGAAATATCACAATATTAGTCATCTTAAGGAACTGGGAGTAATTTTTATTCTTCCAACCAAAATAGAAGCCAAGGGACAGCTAATGAGAACAGTTGCCTTACTTATTCATTATCTTAATGAAGTTTCTTTTTATTCAGAACTTTTTAAGAAGGCTGCTCTTCAGCCAGAGAAAGCTTTTGCTGACATTTTATCTTCTCTTATTCGGGGAGATGTTATTGATGATCGTAATGCTGTTAAAGATAATCACTGGCTTATTATTCAAAGATACTTAGCTAAAGACGATGAAAATGATTGGCGTCTGAGTTTTCCTCATGTGAATCCCGAAGCTCTTCACTGGGAAAAAGCCGAAAGAGGTATTTCTCTTTTGGGAAACTCTTTAGGATTAAAAAATTTTGATTTTTGGCAAGATCTTAACTGGGTGGGAGATTATTTTGTTACCGAAACAGGAGTAGAAGTATTGGTGAGTTTTAATTTAGTTGATATCACAATGTCTTTGGTCCAAAATAAGGAGATGGTAAAATATCTTTATCATCATCAAGAATCTCTTTGGAATAAAATTTTTGCTTCTTTTGTTGGCTGGGAAAAGATGGAGGAATTAATCAAAGAAAATCTTATTAAAGGTTATCTTGATCCGGAAAATATTTGGTCAAAGTAGAAAATTAAGTTTTCAATAATTTTTTAAATTCCAATTTCAAAGATTTAAAATCTACTAAAAAGAAAAATGATAACTTTAAAAGAAGCTATTCAACAAGCTCAAGAGAAAGGTCAGGCGCTTGGTCATTTTAACATCTCAGATTTTTCGATTTTAAAGGGAATTGTTTCCGCTGCTCAAAAGCTTAATTTGCCAGTGATTATTGGAGTCTCAGAGGGAGAAAGAGATTTTTTGGGGGTAAAGCAGACAGTTGCTTTAATTAAAAGCTTGAGAGAGGAATATAATCTTCCTATTTTTTTGAATGCTGATCACACTCATTCTTTAGAGAAGGTTAAAGAAGCGGCGGAAGCGGGGTTTGACACTATTCTTTTTGATGCTGGTCAAAAAGATTTTGAAGAAAATCTCAGGCTTACTAAAGAGGTGGTTGAGTTTGTTAAAAATTATAATCATCAAAAAGGCACGGAAATTTTAATAGAAGGAGAATTAGGTTACATTGGCAGCGGCTCGATTATTTTAGAAGATATTCCCCAAGGAGCGGCTATTAGGAAAGAAGATTTAACTACTCCTGAGCAGGCGGAAAGATTTGTTCGCGAAACCAATATTGATTTATTGGCTCCAGCGGTGGGAAATCTTCATGGAATGCTGGCGGGCGCTTTAAATCCTAGTTTAGATATTGAAAGAATTAGCGAAATAAAAAAAGTAGCTGGAGTTCCTTTGGTGCTTCATGGCGGCTCGGGAATTTCAAATGAGCAACTTAAGCTTGCTATCAAAGCGGGAGCTTCTATTATTCATATCAGTACAGAATTAAGAGTGGCTTGGAAAAGAGGTTTAGATTTGGCGCTTTTATCTCATCCTAATGAAATTGTTCCCTATAAGCTGCTTCCAGAGGTGGTTTATGAAGTAGAAAAGGTGGTTTTAGAAAAATTAAGGATTTTTAGCGAGGTTTAGCTTAATCTTTAAAGCCGATTTTTTTAAAAAAAATAAATGGGGGGATTTATTAAAACAAGAAATTTTTTAAATTCGAATAAATCTTTCACTCTGGTTGAAATTTTGATAGTAATTGGAATTTTATCTATTTTATTTTCAGCGGTAGTGCTTGTTCTTAATCCTGTTGAGTATTTTAAAAGAGCCAGAGATTCTAAAAGAATTGCTGATATCAATCAGTTAGCTCTTTTAATTTCTAACTATAAATACAAAGGCAATCGAGCTCTTTCTTTGGGAAGCGCAAATACTCTTTATCTTTCTCTTCCTTCGGCTAATCAAGATTGTTCTGATTTAAATCTTCCAAAATTACCTTCGGGGTGGAGTTATCGATGTGTTTCTTCGGCTAATCTTTTAAAAATTGATGGCACTGGTTGGATTCCTATTAACTTGACGGGTAGCTTATCTTCGTTAGGAACTTCTTCTTTACCGATTGACCCAACTAACTCTGATACTGAAAATCTTTATTATTTCTATGCCACTGATGGAGTGGGGAAATTTGTGGTAGGAGCAAGAAACTTCGAAAGCTTTGATTACAAACCTGGAGGAGATAAAGAAATTTCGTCAAGCGATGGAGGAATTAGCGATTACTCTTATGAAAAAGGAGATAATTTGTCTTTTTATAAAAATGAAAATATTGTTATTAATTCTTCTGTTAATGATCTAACTACTCCTTATACTCCCGGCTGGGATGTAAACTTGAACGGAACTTATCGGCCCACCAATGGTTTTAGTTATGGCTATAATGGCGGGGTAACCAATCCTTCGGTTGGCTATCACGCTCACGCTACTTCTACAGGGGGGATAAAAAATAGCGGAGGATTGGAATATATAGATGAAAATTGCGCCTACGGGTATTGTCATCGATGGCTAGGATTTGCTCAAACCTTTTCTACGCCGGGAATATCTTTGGGATGGATGAACGGAACAAAGGTAAAGGTTCGTTTTATGGCAAAAGTAAACACTACTAGCAAACCTGCTAATTTTGGTCTTTATCATTGGTCAAACGCTTCTGGAGCCTACACCTTTGGAACAGCGAGAGTAGAAAAGAGTTTAAGTAAAGCTAATCGATGGGAAGAAATCAGCCAAGAATTTACTATTGATAGTGATTGGGAGCTTAATAGTCACAATGTTGCTCTTTATCTTTACGGACATACTGGCAGTGAAGGACGGTTGTGGATTGATAGTGTTGAAGTTTCTTATAAGTAGATTTTTGGAATAACCAAAGTTTTTATATTTTTTGCTTTAAATTATCCAAATCTTGCCTCTTTTTTTGGTTTATGATAGCTTTCTTATATGCCTCAATTAAACGCTCAAATAAGAGAAATTTTTGGGAAAAAGGTTAAAAATCTTCTCAAACAAGGTTTTATCCCAGCCGAGCTTTATGGGCCGGGAGTAGAAAACCTTCATTTAATGGTTCCCGCTAAAGAATTTTATTCTGTCTTTGAAGAAGCAGGAGAAAGCTCCTTGGTTGATTTAAAGGTAGAAGGAAAAACTTATCAGGTGATCATTCATGAGATAAGCAAAGATTTATTAGGGAAAGAAGTTATTCATATTGATTTTTATCAGGTGAGAATGGATAGAAAAGTTACTTCTCATGTTCCTCTTCACTTTGAGGGAGTTTCTCCCGCTGTTAAGGAAAAAGGAGGAATTTTAGTAAAAGCAGTAGAAAGGTTGGAGGTAGAAGCTTTACCTTCTCGAATTCCTTCGCATTTGACGGTAGACCTTTCTTTATTAGACGAAATTCATAAAAGTATTCACTTAAAAGATATTTCTATTCCAGAAGGAGTGCGAGTATTGGCCGATCCAGAGACAGTTTTAGCAACAGTAGTAGAGCGTCGAGTAGAGGAGGAGAAAGAAAAGGAAGAAGCAGAAACTCCTGAAGAAGAAAAAGAAAAGTCAATCCCAAGTTCCGAGACCGAAAAGAAGGAGGAGAAAAAGGAAACTTCTTAATTTTGTTTTGGAATCATCTTGTTTCTGATATAATAAATAAGAGCTTATCTTTGATGATTGATAAGTGATTTTGATTTTTTATTCTCTTTTTATTTATGAATTCTAATCCTCATCACAGAAAGTTTTGGGATATTTATCCGAATAAGAGAAATTCAGCAAAAGCTCATCCTTCTTTTTCAAGAACTATTTTTCTTTCTTCTAAAAAAATTGTTCTTCCGCTGAAGAAAGTCTCAGTTTTTTTTGCTATTTCTCTTTCGGTGTTTTCTTTTATCTTAAGCTCGGCTTATGCTCCGATTAACACTAAATTTTTAATGGCGGCTTCAAATAAAGAAGCAGAAAGAGCCGAGCTGGAAGCTCAACTTAAGGAGCTAGAGAAACAAATTGCCGAATATGAAAACACTGTCTCTCAGTATCAAAAACAAGGAAAAACTTTAGAATCAGAGATTAAGGCTTTGAATGCTAAAATTGCTAAACTTAATCTTCAAATTAAAGCGATTAATCTTAGCTTAGAAAAATTAGATAGAGAAATTAATCTTACCAAAGATAAGATTACTCAAACCGAGGGCGAAATTTTAAAAAATAAGAAATATTTAGCTTCTATTCTTCAGGATATTTATGAAAATGAGCAGGTGAGTGTGATTGAAATGATGGCTACTAATCCCAAAATTTCGGACTTCTTTTTTAATATAAATAATTTAATAGCAGTTCAAGATAATTTAAGAATAACCTTGGAAAAGATTATTGATTTAAAGAATAATTTGTTAGATCAAAAAGAAGCTTTAGCAGAAGAATACAACGATGTTTCTCAATTAAAGGCTTATCAGGAAAGCCAAAGAGAATCAATTAAGAAAACAGAAGCTCAAAAGAAAGAACTGCTTACTCTAACCAAAGGTCAAGAAGCCAAATATCAAGAAATTTTGAAAGAAAAAAGAAAAACCGCTGCTCAAATTAGAAGTAGAATTTACGAATTGATCGGTGGCGGCGAGCTTTCTTTTGGAGAGGCTTATAAATTAGCCAAAGTAGCCTCGGAGGCAACCGGTGTAAGAGCGGCTCTTATTTTGGCAGTTTTGGATAGAGAATCAGCTTTGGGAAGAAATGTTGGCCAGTGCAAATACAATGTCAACCCTTATTATCCAGCCAAAGCAAGCAATCCTACAACTATGCATCCCACTCGAGATATTCCTTTGTTTTTGCAAATAACCTCTAAATTAGGCTTAAATCCTGAAAGTGTAATGGTTTCTTGTCCAATTCCGGCTGATGGAGCTTACGGTGGAGGAATGGGACCAGCTCAATTTATTCCTTCTACTTGGATGAAGTATGAATCTCAAATTGCGGCTTTAACTGGTCATAACCCTCCCTCTCCTTGGAATAATTTAGATGCTTTTATGGCAACCGCGCTTTATTTGAAAAACGCAGGAGCAGGTAAGGGCGCTTCTTTGTATGATGAAAAAGTAGCAGCTGCTAGATATTATGCCGGGGGGAGATGGCAGTACTATTTAAATAGTTATGGTGCTCGAGTTATTTCCCGAGCACAAGAATTTCAAGAAGATATCAATGTTTTGGAGGGATAAAATTGGTAGCTTACTTTCTTTGATTTTTGAAGGCTTCAATTATTGGCTCTAAATCTCCGTCTAAAATTTTTTCAATGTTGTGGAATTTTTTGCCAATTCGATGATCGGTAATTCTATCTTCAGGAAAATTATAGGTTCTGATTTTTTCGGAGCGCTCACCAGAGCCAATTTGAGCTCGCCTTTCAGCAGTTAGTTTTCCTTCCTGTTCTTCTCTTTGAATTTCATAAAGTTTGGCTCTTAAAATTTCTAAGGCTCTTTCTCGATTAGCGTGTTGAGAACGTTCTTCTCGAGAAGAAACTACAATCCCGGTTGGTTTGTGAAGAATTCTAACGGCAGTTTCTACTTTATTAACATTTTGTCCTCCGGGCCCTCCAGCTCGGGAGAAGGTAATTTCTAAATCGTTTTCATTGATTTGAATCTCTTTTGGTTCGACGATCGGTAAAATAGCTACGGAGGCGGTGGAAGTGTGAATGCGGCCTGATTTTTCAGTTTTAGGAATTCTTTGAACGCGATGAACGCCCGATTCTTGCTTGAGTTCGTCATAAACTCCTTGACCTTCTATTTTACCAATAAAAGTTTTATAGCCACCCAAAGAAGTTTTATTAAAATCAAGAACCGTAAATTTCCATCCCTTCTTTTGAGAATATTTTTGATACATATTAACCAGATCGCCCGCAAAAATTGCTGCTTCATCTCCTCCCGCGCCCGCTCGAATTTCTATAACAATTTTGTTGATTGTTTCCATAAAAGCAAAAAACCAAGTTTAAAACTTGTTTTAAAATGAATTTTTTCGAAGAGCTACTTTTTCTCTTTCTTTACTTTTTTAGCGGCTCTTTTTTCTGACTTTTTTCGGGTAGTAACTTTGGCTGCCTTTTCTCTTTTAGCTTTAAATTTTTCTACTCGGCCAGCGGTATCAATCAATTTTTCTTTTCCAGTGTAAGCAGGATGGCAAGCATAGCAAATTTCAACTTTAATTTCCTTTTTGGTTGAGCCAACAGTGAAAGTATTTCCGCAAGCGCAAACTACTTTGGCGTCTGGATAATAGGTAGGATGGATATCTTTCTTCATAAAATAAAAAATTTACTTAAAAACTTCTTAAAAATAATACAAGAAAGTAATTTAAAGTCAAATAGTTTTTTAAAATAAGTAATTTTGATGAAATTTTTAAAAGCAAGTTAAATTTTTCAATTAATTTTTTAAAGGCATTTTTTTACTCTATTTCTTGACACCTTTAAGTTCTTTGCTATACTTATTTTTGCTTCTGAAAGCACCTTGAAAATTTTTTTGGTTGTCCCTTGTCTAAGAGTCGCTAACAAGCGCGGACTGGACGCGGACTTACGCGGACATTTAATTTTGTCGGCGTCGGTCAGCGTTAAGTCAGTGTTAAGTTGGCGACTTCTTTGAGAGTTTGATCCTAGCTCAGGATGAACGCTGGCGGCGTGGATAAGGCATGCAAGTCGAACGATACGGCTAAGATTACATCAAGGCCGTATAGTGGCGAACGAGTCAGTAACACCCTGGTAACCTACCACCAAGACGGGAATAACCCCGCGAAAGCGGGGCTAATACCCGATGTGGCCAAGTTGTCGTCAGACAATTTGGTTAAAGGAGCAATCCGCTTGGTGATGGGCCTAGGTCCGATCAGCTAGTTGGTGAGGTAATGGCTCACCAAGGCTACGACCGGTAGGGGGGCTGAGAGGCTGTTCCCCGACGACGAGACTGAGACACGGCTCGTACACCTACGGGTGGCAGCAGTCGAGAATATTCCGCAATGGGCGAAAGCCTGACGGAGCGACGCCGCGTGGAGGATGAAGGCCTTCGGGTCGTAAACTCCTTTTCCGCGGGAAGAAGCGCAAGCTGACGGTACCGCGGGAATAAGAGGTTGCTAACTCTGTGCCAGCAGCAGCGGTAATACAGAGACCTCGAGCGTTATCCGGATTTACTGGGCGTAAAGGGCGCGTAGGAGGCTTGGTGCGTCTTCTGTAAAATCTCACCGCTCAACGGTGAGCCCGCAGAAGATACGACCAGGCTAGAGGGTGCCAGAGGCAAGTGGAACGCACGGTGTAGGGGTGAAATCCGTTGATATCGTGCGGAACACCAGAGGCGAAGGCGACTTGCTGGGGCACTTCTGACTCTGAGGCGCGAAAGCGTGGGGAGCAAAAAGGATTAGATACCCTTGTAGTCCACGCCCTAAACGATGTTCACTAGCTGTCGGGAGTATCGACCCTCTCGGTGGCGAAGCTAACGCGTTAAGTGAACCGCCTGGGAAGTACGGCCGCAAGGCTAAAACTCAAAGGAATAGACGGGGACTCGCACAAGCGGTGGAGCATGAGGTTTAATTCGACGGTAAGCGAAGCACCTCACCAGGGCTCGAAACCCTAACGACGCTCTGGCGAAAGTCAGAGCTTCCCAAGTTTACTTGGGACGGTAGGGCAGGTGCTGCACGGTTGTCGTCAGCTCGTGGCTTGAGTTGTTCCCTTAAGTGGGGTAACGAGCGCAACCCCTGTCGCCTGTTACAAGTGTCAGGCGAGACTGCCCCCCTCTAAGCCCGCAAGAGTTTAGTAATCTTTTGTTGGTTTAGAGGGGGGAGGAAGGAGGGGATGACGTCAAATCAGCGTGGCCCTTTGATGCCCTGGGCGACACTCATGCTACAATGGCAGGTACAATGGGTTGCCAAGCCGTGAGGCGGAGCCAATCCCATCAAAACCTGCCCCAGTTCGGATTGGAGTCTGCAACTCGACTCCATGAAGCCGGAATCGCTAGTAATCGCGGATCAGCACGCCGCGGTGAATACGTTCTCGAGTCTTGTACTCACCGCCCGTCACTGCAGGGGAGCCGGGAGTACCTGAAGCTTCGCTTTAAGCGGAGTCAGGGTAAGCTCGGTGACACGGCAGAAGTCGTAACAAGGCACGTGTAGCGGAAGCTGTGCGTGAAACAACTAATTTTTGTTACGTCGATGGCGTCTTTGACGTCGAGGAGTTGGTCGAGGATCCTCAAGTTTCGACCCATCTTGCTTTATAAGCAGGATGTCTCAAGGGACAACCGAAAAAGTTTTTAAGGAATATAAAGGTTAATAAAACACCACCCTTTTAAGGTGGTGTTGTTTTTTGTAAGAGTTACTGATATAATTCAACCATATGGAAACAACAATAGAAGCAACAAAGGGAAATAAAAAAATTCTTTTGGTAGAAGATGATCCGTTTCTTTCTTCTCTTTTGAAAAATCGGTTTAGCCGAGAAGGGATAGAGGTAATTCATGCCAAAGATGGTCAGGAGGCAATCTCTTTTCTTCAAACCAGCACCAAACCAGATTTGATTTTGCTTGATTTAATTTTACCCAAGAAATCAGGTTTTGAAGTGATGGAAGAAATAAGACAAGATCCTCAACTTAACAGCGCTCCTATTATTATTATTTCTAATTTGGGGCAGCCGGAAGATGTAGCCAAAGGACAAGAACTGGGGGCGATTGAGTACTTTATTAAAGCTAAAACCTCAATTGACGATTTAGTAACCAACATTTTAAGTTTCCTCAATCCTTCTTAGTTTTAATTTTTAGTTAAGTTATCAACAGATTTTTTTTGATTTTTTTTCTATTTTTTTATAATGTTTAAGGGAGTGTTTTAGTTTTGGGGTCGATAATTTATTTAATTTTATTTTTCTATTTTTTTTAATTTATAATTCATTAAAATTAATTTAAGTTGAAAAAACTATGAATCAAGAAAATAAAAAGGGTTTCACTTTGGTAGAATTGTTGGTAGTTATTGGTATCTTGGCCATCTTGGCAGCTGCAGTGGTAGTAGTGCTTAACCCAGCGGAATTGCTAAGACAAGCGCGTGATGTTCAAAGAATGTCTGATTTAGATACTGTGAAAAGTGTGGTTGCTTTGTATCTTTCGACAGTTTCAAATCCTACTTTGACATCCGGTCCTTTTGCTTCTGCTACTGGAAGTTGTTATAGTTTAGTTGGAACTTGTTCAACTAGGGGTTTTGCTATTAATAATGGTTGGGTAGGAGTCGATTTAACAGCAATGACAAGTCCTCCACCACCCATTTCTGCTTGGCCTAGAGATCCAATAAATGATGGTACTTATCATTATGCATGGGATGCAGATGCAACAAATTTAACTTTTGAATTAAACGCTGATTTAGAAAGTGCCAAATATTCTTCTGGTGGAACAAATGACAAAGAAGGAAACGACGGTGGCAATTCTACCACCATTTATGAAGTTGGAACGGAGCCGGGATTAGACTTATAGTTGTAAAGTTTGCTCAACTCTTTTTTAGAAAGCGCCTTTTGAAAGGCGTTTTCTTTTTTATTTCATCTAATTTTAAACAAAAATCTTGGCAATTTGTTTTTTTAAGCCTAAATTTGTGTTAAAATAAAAAGTACAGAAAGAAAATACTTTTCATTATATGGTACCCATTCCTTCTCAAAAACTTAAAACTTTTCTTTTAGAACAAGGATTAATTGAGGAAGAAGATTTCAACCAAGCCTTAGAAGAAGCGCGCCGAATGAATCAAGATTTAGGAGATGTTTTGATTTCTAAAGGATTTGTTACTAAGGATTTTCTACTTCATTTAGCTTCTAATTTTTTTGGGGTAGAATTGGCTAATTTAAGGTATCGAGGAATTAATCGAGAGGTTCTTTATAAAATTGAAGAAAAATTTGCTCGAGAAAAAAATGTTATCGCTTTTGCTCAAGAAGGAGACGGAACAATCGATTTGGCAATGGCAGATCCAACCGATTTAATAACTATAGAATTTTTAGAAAAAAAACTATCTTCCAAAATTAGACCTTTTTTGGCCTCTGATGATGATTTAGCCTTTGGTTTTTCCGCTTATGGTTCTCAGCTGACTCAAGATTTCAAACGTTTAATTGAAGAAAATATCAAAGCTTCTTTGGAGAGGAAAATTAGCGCTTCTAAAGAAGAAGAAGCGGCTACTCAGCTTCCAATAGTAGAAATTGTTAATAACACTCTTTCTTACGCTTCTTCTTTAAACACTTCCGATATTCATTTGGAAGCAATGGAGGATAGTATTTTAGTGCGTTTTCGAATTGATGGAATTTTACACGAAGTTTTTCAGATTCCTAAAGAAGTTCATCCAGCCATTGTTGCTCGCATCAAACTTTTAGCTTCCTTAAAAGTAGATGAACACCAAAAACCCCAAGACGGACGCTTTCGTTATAAAGTCGGATCAACGGTAATTGATGTCAGAGTTTCAGTAATTCCCACTTTGTATGGAGAAAAAATTGTTTTAAGGCTTCTTCCTGCTACTCAAAGGCCTCTTTCTTTAATTGAGTTAGGAATGACCGAAGAAACAGCAAAGATAGTAGAGGAAAATATTAAAAAAACTTACGGGATGATTTTGGTAACTGGGCCCACGGGTTCAGGAAAAACTACTACTTTGTATTCTATTTTAAATATGCTGAATCGGCCGGAAGTAAACATTGTTACTATCGAAGATCCGATTGAATATAACATCAAGTATATCAATCAGGTGCAGATTAATCCTTTGGCGGGAATCACTTTTGCTTCGGGGTTGCGTTCTATTTTAAGGCAAGACCCAAACATTATTATGGTAGGAGAAATTAGAGACCAAGAAACCGCTGAAATTGCTGTTAATGCGGCCTTAACTGGACATTTACTTTTGTCATCTCTTCATACCAACGATGCTCCCACCGCTGTTCCGCGGTTAATTGATATGGGAATTCCCCCTTTTTTGGTAGCGGCGGTTTTAAATATGGTTTTGGCACAACGCTTGGTAAGAAAAATTTGTCTTGATTGTATCGAGTCTTTTTCTCCTTCGGAAGATTTCCTTCATTCTTTAAGAACACAAATAAAAAGTCTAAACTTACCTGATTCAAATATTCCTCGAGTTCTTTATCGAGGGAAAGGTTGTAAATCTTGTGGGGGAACTGGTTATCGAGGAAGAATGGGTATTTTTGAATTACTTGAGGTAAATGAAGATATCAGAAAGATTATTGTCAGCCCAGATTTTTCTTTAGACCTTTTAACAATGGCTGCCAAAAAGAATGGAATGGTTACAATGTTCGAGGACGGATTAAAGAAAGCTTCTTTGGGGCAAACTACTATTGAAGAAGTCTTGAGAGTAATTCGGGAATAATTTTTTAAATAGTTATTGGTTGGTTTTTTTGAAGTTGTCAATTAAAAATTTAATCAAAAAATAAAATTATGCGTTTTTATTATAAAGCAGTTCGCCCAGACAGCAGAATAGCCGAAGGAGAAATTGAGGCTCAGGGATCATCTGAAGCAATTGCCAAAGTTGCTTCGATGGGATTAAAGCCTATTTTAATTAAGCCGATTAAAAGATTTTCTTTCCAAGTTGGCGCTTTGGTTCATCAGAAAATTACTCTTGAGGACAAAGTTTTTATTACTAAGTATCTTTCCTTGATGTTAAAAGTAGGTACCGATCTTTTTAAGGCGATTGATATTCTAATAGAAGATTTTGATAAACCAGCGGTTAAATCTTTGCTTTTAGAGGTGCGTTCTAGTTTAGAGAAGGGGCAGCCTTTTTATACTACTTTTGCTCATTACCCTAAAGTTTTTTCTCAGGTTTTTGTTAATCTTATTAAGGCAGGGGAAGTTTCTGGAAACCTAGAAAGAGTTTTTGATCAATTGAGTACCTCTTTAGAAAAAGAAAGGGAACTTAACAGCAAAATTAAATCATCTTTAACTTATCCAATTATTCTTTTCTTTGCTTCTATTTTGGTTTTGGTTCTTTTAGTAAGCTTTTCTTTGCCTAAAATCGCAACTGTTTTTCTTTCCGGGGGAATGAATCCTCCTACTTTCTCAAGAATTGTTTTTACGGTTGGCCTTTTTATTGGAAATCACTTGGCTCTAATTTTATCTTTGTTGGGACTTTTAATTTTTGGAGGATTTCTTTTCTTTTTTAAAACTTTGGTAGGGAAAAAATTTCTTTTTAATCTTGCTTTAAGGTTGCCAGTGATTAATCGGGTGCTTAAAGAAATTTCCCTTCAAAGATTTGCAGCCACTCTTTCCTCTTTACTTAGTTCAGGTTTGCCGATTATTGAAGCGCTAGAAATTACCGCTGATTCAGTAGGATTGCCGGAATTAAAGAATGCTCTTTTAAGAATTTCTCGAGAAGGAATTACTCGGGGTTTAACAGTGGGGGAGGCTTTTCGCAAAGAACCTTTCTTTCCCAAAGTAGTTTCAAACTTGATTGCGGTTTCAGAAAAATCAGGCCATATTGAAAGTATTTTAGCGACGCTGGCTGATTTTTACGCCAAAGAAGTTGAATCTTCAGTAAAAGCGTTAGTTTCTTTTATTGAACCAATAATGCTTCTTTTAATTGGAGTAGTGGTGGGAACGATTGCTTTAGCAGTAATTGTGCCTGTTTATCAGCTAACCAGCAGCTTCTAAAAAAACTAAACTTTTATGTTTTTTTTAAAAATTCGCTGTCAAAAATCTTTCACTTTGGTGGAGTTGTTGGTGGTGATCGGCATTCTTGCTATTATAACTGCTTTTGGAGCGGTAAATCTTATTTCTTTTAAGATGAAAAAGAACTTTGATCTGGATGTAGAAAAAATAACTCAAGCCATAAAAAGTGCGCAAGAGAAAGCTATCGCTCAAGAAAACAGCCAAGGGTGGAGCATTCGTTTTACTAATAGTGCCTCTTCTGATGATTATTTTGAAATTTTTCCCGGAACTACCTATTCGTCCTCAACGGTGGTTTTAAGAAATTCTTTAAGTTCTTCTTCGGAACTTACAAATCCTGCCGCTGGATCCAGCAAAACAATTTCTTTCTCTGCAATTTCAGGAAAACCTCTGACTGCACAGATTGTTTCCTTAAAACAGAAGTTTGGAGGAAAAAACGCTGCTTCTATTTTTGTAAGTAATAGCGGGCAAATAAGAAGTCTTTTTGAAGATGGGTTAGTAGGTTATTGGCCCTTCGATGAGGGAAGCGGATCGGTAAGCTATGATGCTTCAGCTTACGGAAATAATGGTACTATTAATATTGGTGCTGGTGGTTCTCAGACTACAGTAACTCAAGCTTGGTCTAATGGCGGAACTGGAAAAGCGGGCTTAGCAATAAATTTTGATGGCACAGATGATTATACAAATCTTCCTAGTGTTAATCCTACTTCTGCTATCACAGTGAGTGCTTGGATTAAGTCTGCTTTATCTTCAGGTTATAGTGGAGTTTATCAAATTGTTAGTAAATATTCAGCTTATATTTTAGGAACCGGCTCTGCTGGTGGAAAAAATATGTGCTTTATTATTTACACCACAACTTGGCAATATAATCCTTGTTACACTGTTAATGATCCTCAAAATTGGCATCATTTTGTTGGTACTTATGATAGTAGTACCGGCGACAGAAAAATTTATGTTGACGGTGTTTTGCAAGGCACAGCTACTTCAACTGGATCTATTGCTAATGATACTGGTCCAATTCATATAGCTCATAGAGAGGGGATAGCTGTTGGAACCGATCATTTTAACGGTTCAGTTGACGATGTTCGCATTTACAATCGCGCTCTTTCAGCTGACGAGGTAAAAAGACTTTATGAAAGTTATTAAAGTAAATGATATAATTTTTTAAAGTAAAGAAAATCTTAGCGACTAAATTTTTCGAAGAATTATTTTTTAAAGTTTTTAAGAAATGATTGAAAAACTTTCATGAAAATTTATTTTGATTTTTTTAAAAAGAAATCTTTTCTTTTCTCTTTATCAAATGGACAATTATTAGTTGAAGTTTTGGTGGTGATTGGGGTCACCAGCATTCTTTTAGCAGCTGCTACTGTTGCCATTTTGGGAGCGTTAAAGCAAAATTTTGAGTCAAAAAGTAACCAAATCTCTTCTTCTCTGGCAGCGGATTTGCTAAATCAGGTTGCTTCTTTTAGTGAATCTGATTGGCATAATCTTTACAATTTGCCCAAAGGACAAACTAATAAATATTACTTAGTTTCTAATTCTTCAACAAAGATAGCGGTAGCGGGAGAAGAAAGTGTTCTCTCAAACGATATAACAGCTGGTTTAATAGGACACTGGAAATTCGATGAAGCCACAGGAACGACAGCTTACGATTCTTCGGGGAATTTTAATAATGGAACCCTCTATAACGCTCCAACTCGAGTCGCTTCATCAAGTTGTGCTGTGGGAAGTTGTTTAAGTTTTGATGGAAGCACTAATTATGTTTCTGTGCCGGATAATAACTCTCTTGATATCAGTGGGAGTTTTTCTGTATCTGCGTGGGTGAAATGGAATGTTTTCAAAAATTATGGAGTAATCGTTCAAAAAAATACTGGCGGTGGAGCTGCGTCGATAAATTATGGAATTTGGTCATATGATACATATATCGCTGGCTATATTGGTAATGGGTCACAATCAAACTCTGTTTCAATAAGTTATTCTTCAGCAGGAATTAGTACTGGTAATTGGTATTTGGTTTCGTTAGTTTCTGATGGTAGTAATCTCAAACTTTACGTAAATGGAATTTTAAAAAGTTCTACTTCTCAAACTATAACACCAGTGGGGAATTCTTATCCTCTTTATATTTCTAATCCAAGCTATGTATTAAATGGCTCTATTGACGATGTTCGCATTTATAATCGCGCTCTTTCGGCCGACGAGATTAAACAGCTTTACCAAAGTTCTGTTTATTCTCGTTATTTTTATGTAGATAATGTTTCTCGTGATAGTGGTGGAGCAATTGAATCAACTTATAATTCCAATAATGATGATCCTTCTACCCAAAAAGTAACTGCGGCGGTTCTTGGGGAAGAGGGAAGAAAGATTGAATTCTTTTCTTATTTTTCTAGATCGCGAAGAAACTCTGTTTTCTGGCAGGTTGATTGGTCGGGAGGAGGTGGCCAAGAAGGTCCTATTACAGAAGTAAATAATAAATACTCTTCCGCAAGCAATATTAGTGCCGGCTCTTCTTTACAAATAACTAACAAGAGCTCTGATGGAATTTTGTACTCTTCTACTTTCGATACTCAAGTAAACGGAGGAGCAGCTTTTAACTCTTTGATGTGGAGAGGAACAAAACCCGCTGGCACCAATGTTAAATTTCAAATTGGTTCATCTAATTCTGCTTCTGGTCCGGGGGGTAGTGCTACTGGTACTATTGATACGATATATCACTATGCTTGGAATGACTATATTGGTTGGATTGATTTTGGATATGCGCCGGGTAATGTTGTGGTTCAAAATACTCAATTAACTGGTTATGCTTACAACGATGATGTCGGGGAAATCTCTTTAGATTGTGCTACTTCACCAGCTGGCAACATCTGCGCCACTTCTAACTACAAAGTTACTCGCGATTCAAGTGGTAATTTAGCTGGTTGGGCATGGAACGATATTATTGGTTGGATTAGCTTTTGCGGGGGATTAGGAACAACTGATTGTCCCGGTTCTGTTTCTTACAGAGTAAATGTTAATCCTACTACTGGATATTTTTCTGGTTGGGCATGGAACGATATTATTGGTTGGATTAGCTTTAATTGTGCAGACGCTGGGTTTTGTGGGTCTTCTGATTATAAAGTGGCTGTTGCTGGAGCTTCTGGTTGGCGTTATATTGGGCCTGATGGTACAAGTCTTACTTACTATGTTCCTACAGGTTCAGGAATTCCCATTGCTATTAATTTGAAATATCATAATAATCATCGCTATTTCCGCTATAAGATTGTTCTTTCTCCTGATTCATCTTCTACTCTTACACCGACAGTGGATGATGTTATTATTAATTGGTCTCCCTAATTTTTTAGTAGGAAATGTTAATTTTAATTTTTACGAAAGTGTTATTGGATTATTTTTTGATATAATTGTTAAAAAGAGTGGAAAAATTATTTTATGATTGAAAAAAAACCAACAATTCTTTTCATTATTAGTGAAGCAGTTCTTATCATTTTAGTAGGTGCTCTTTTGACTTTTGCTTTCACTGGGCCGTCTCAATCTCCTTATAATGGTAGTCCTTATTTTTGGCAAATGAGTGGCAGTAATTCTTATTATTCGGCTGGAAATGTTGGGATCGGAACAAGTACTCCTTCTTATAAAGTGCATGTGAGTGGAGGTGATGTTTATACTTCAGGCTATGCTAGAGGAGGAACTCAAGTTTGTATTGGTTCTGATTGTAAGAGTGATTGGTTTGGAGATGCTCCATCAGGATCAGTAGCCTTCTTCAACCTCTCCGCCTGTCCTTCTGGCTGGACTGAGTTAACTTCTGCTCGCGGAAGATACATTGTTGGTCTCCCTGCGGGAGGAACTTTAGGAGCAACTGTCGGTACCGCTCTTTCTAATCAGGAAAATCGTCCGGTTGGGCAACATACACATGAAGTAAATGATCCAGGGCATACTCACTTTACTAATTTTGGATTAGCGAGTGGTGGATGGATGTATGGAAATGGTACACATAGTTTTACTCCTCCTTCTGAAGGAACTGGCTATTCATATACAGGAATTACGGTTAATAGCACTGGTACGGTGGCTGGTACTAATGCTCCTTATATTCAACTTTTAGTTTGTCAGAAAAATTAGTGAATTTTATGGAAAGAAAAAGGATAAATTTAATAGTGGGGTTAGCTTTCTGGATTCTCTTCTTTTTATTCATAGCAACTTTTGTTGTTTTGGCTTTTTCTAATCCTACTCAAAATCCTCCTTTAGGAGAGGTTTCTTATTGGAGAAGAAATGGGACTAACTTGTATTTTAATTCAGGGAGTGTTGGTGTCGGTACCGCTTCTCCTTCTTATAAGCTTCATGTCAGCGGTGATATTTTAGCTTCTTCCATTAGAGCAGCCACGGGTATTTGTATTGGATCTTCTTGTCGGACTTCTTTTCCTTCAGTAGTGCCCTCTGGAATGGTTCTTTTCTTCAATCTCTCCGCCTGTCCTTCTGGTTGGACGGAGTTAACCTCTGCTCGCGGAAGATATATTGTTGGTCTTCCTGCAGGAGGAACTTTAGGAGCAACTGTTGGTACTGCTCTTTCTAATCAAGAAAATCGTCCCGTAGGACAACATACACATACTATCAATGATCCGGGACACAACCATCCTCTTTTTCATAAACCCTCTATTGGTCTGAGTGGAACTGATTTTATGCCGAATAGTGGTGCTACATTAGCACTTCAATATCCTTATCCATCAAATTCTGCTCAAACCGGTATTTCCTTATTAAACACTGGCTCTGTAGCAGGTACCAACGCTCCTTATATTCAACTTTTAGTTTGTCAAAAGAACTAATATGTCTCAAGAATTTTTAAAAAATTTTATCAGTCGTAATAGGCACTTTGTAAAGTTGTTTACCTTTGTTTCTCTTCTGTTAATTACTTTGACTGTATTAGCTTTTACCGGTCCTTCTCAAAGTCCTCCCAATGGAAACTCTCAATTTTGGCTTTTGAGTGGAACTAATATTTATTACAATTCAGGTAACATTGGTATTGGGACTTCCACTCCTCCTTATAAATTAAGTGTAGAAGGGGGAGATATTTATGCAAGCGGTGCTCTGAGAGGAAGTAGTTCAATTTGTATTGGGGCTAGTTGTATTTCTTCTTGGCAAGGGATTCCTTCAGGGGCGGTAATGTTTTTCAATCTCTCCGCCTGTCCTTCCGGCTGGACCGAGTTAACCTCTGCTCGCGGAAGATACATTGTTGGTCTTCCTGCTGGTGGTACTTTAGCTGCTACTGTTGGTACTGCTCTTTCTAATCAAGAAAATCGTCCTGTGGGACAACACAGTCATACTATCAATGATCCGGGGCACAGTCATGATTCTACGGAGGCTATAGGAAGTGGTACTGATGTTGGTGGTGGAACTAAAAGCCCCTTTGGTTATTATAATGACGGTTACACAGGAATTACAATTAACAACGCTGGCACCGTTGCCGGCACCAACGCTCCTTATATTCAGCTTTTGGCTTGTCAAAAAAATTAGTAGTTAGTGCGAATCTGCAGATGAAACTTTAAAATTCAATTAGCTTTTAATATTTATTTGTGATACACTTTTTTGTACCCGTCAGTAAAATAAGCAGTTATTATAATTTAGTTAGTAAATAATATGTCACTAAAATCGATATCATCAAGCAAACTTCTATTTTTTGGTATTCTTTTCTTAGTTCTTATTCTCGCGTTAGTTTCTTTAGCATTGTTTTTTTTCGTGTTTAAAAAGGGAGCAGTTAACTCTAGTGATTACTCGGCTATTTACTTAGAAACAGGCGATATTTATTTTGGAAAACTTTCTTATCTTCCTTCTCTTAGTTTGTCTAATGTTTGGTATTTAAAAAGAGAGCCTAACGGCGAGCTTTCCTTGCAGCGATTTGAAGAATCAGCTTGGGGCCCGGAAGATAAATTAAAAATTAATAGAGATAAAGTTGTTTGGATTGCCAAAGTTTCTCCTTCCAGCCAACTTATTTCAATAATGGAAGGGATGCCTCTTTCCAATTTACCTGCGGGCGGAAGTAGTAACTCTAATAATTCCAATCTTTCCAACCCCTCTAATCCTTTGCCTTTTGAAGGAGAAAATAATTCTGAAAGCACTTCTTCTCCTTCTCGCTAGAATTATAAGGCTGTAAGATTCTTTTTTGGAGGTTGTTTTTTTATAGCTGATTTTTTTGTATAATAAAAGAGTGAAAAATAAAACTTTTACTCTTTCTTTGAAAAGCAAGAAAGCAAACAAAGGGGCATTAGCAGTTTCTTCTATTTTAGTAGTGGGAGCGGTGGTTTTTGAAATTTCGGCAGCAGCTTTTTTAATTTCTTATTTAGCTAGTCAGGGAGGATTGGGGACAAAGATTTTAACAGCTGTAAACTTTGCTGCTTTTTCTGGAATTAACGATGCTTTAAGAAGAATTATTCACAATGACTTTTCTTCAAGCACTTCTTATAATTTAAATATCTCCAGTATTCCTGTTCAAATAACAGTTTGCAAAAACTTAACTTATTCGGGAGGAACAAATTGTGGGACGCCGTCTTTGACAGATAGATATGAAGTGGTTTCTTTGGCAACTTTTTTAAATAAAAACAAAAAATATAAGGCTCGAGTTTATCTTCATCCTTTAAGTGGTCAAGTAATTTTAGAGTCGATTGAAGAAATTACCGCTCAGTAAAAGTTTGTAGTAAGAGATACCAATCTAATTTATGAGTGTTTTTTTTAAAAAAGTTTTTCGCTTCTTAAAACCCTACTTAGAAATTGGCGGTTTGGTGATTAGTGATAGCGGGTTGACTTTTTTTTCTTTCGGGGAAAAAAGAGGACAACTTCAAAAGTTTTCTTTAAAGTTTCCTGTGGGTGTTATCGAAGAGGGAAAGCTAATTAACCCCAAAGAATTTTTTAATTCTCTCAAAATCTTACATCATCAAATCACTTCAAAGGAGTCAGAGAAAATTCCCGTAATTGTTTCTCTTTCTGATGCTAATGTTTATACCCAGCTTTTTTCTCTTCCTCTTTTAAAAGATGCAAACTTGGAAGAAGCGGTTCGCCTTAATTTACAGGTTATTTCTCCTCTTGATTTTTCTCGAGCCTATTCCGATTGGCAAAAAGTAGAAAGTTTGCACTCCAATTCTAACTATGAAATAGAAATTCTCTCCTCTTTCATTTCTAAGGAGATTGTAGATAGTTTTTATCATCAACTTGTTCAAGCCAATTTCTTGCCTTTGGCGATCGAACAAAAGGCAATGTCTATTATCCGTTTAATTAATTTTGAGGAGAAAAATACTTTGGGAGAAGAAGATTTTTTTGTTCTTTATATTGATGGTGATGGCTTAAGCTTTTCTATTGTTCACAAACACTCTCTTTACTTTAATCACTTTTCTTCTTGGAGCACAGTAGCAAGTAATTACAGCTTGGAAAGAGAAATTTCTTTTGCTGATTTTCGAAATCTTGTTGTTCAGGAGACTCATCGGGTAATTAATTTTTATTCCAGTCGCTTTGCGAAGGATATCAAAAATGTTTATTTAATTGCTCCCGGATTGGAAAAAGAGGTTAGCGGAATTTTGAAAGATAATTTCAGCTTACAAATTCTCCCGTTTCAGATAAAAAGTTATCCCTTAGAGCTTTCTTTTGCTTGTGCATTAGGGGTAGCTTTAAGAGGTTTAATTCCGCGTTCTCAAGATACAGAAATTAGCCTTGCTCCTGAGGGAACCGAAATTCAGTTTTTTCATTCTCAGGTTCTTTCTTTTGTTCGTTTGTGGAGAAATATTTTAATTGTTTCTTTGTCAGTGATTTTAGCGGCTTTCTTGGGGATTTTTATCTTCTTGAATCTTTTTATTAAAAGTTTAACTAATGATTTATCTAATATTTCTTCTTCTTATAACACTGCTTATTTTAATTCTTTAAAGAATGAAGCTAATGATTTTAATCTTAAGGTAGAAAAAGCGCTCACGGTTAAATCTCAGCAAACCCGCTGGGCTTGGTTAATTGAAGAGCTTTATCAAAAAGCATCTGAAAATAAAATAACAATTGAAAGAATTCTTATTCAATCTCCAGATGTGCCTATTATTGTTAATGCTCGTGCTTCCTCTGAATCTGAAGCGGTAGAGTTTAAGAAGTCATTAGAGAAAATAAATGGTTTAAGCAAAGTCGATTTACCTTTAGCCAGCCTTACTCCTTTAGAAAGCAATTTGGTTAGCTTTCAGGTTACTTTTTATGCTAATCGTCAGTAACTTTTGATAAAGGATAGGAAAGATTAATCTAATTTTATTTGAAGAATTTTTATTTTTCCTTTTCTTAAGAGTTTTATTTTAAGGATTTCTTTTTGACTAGTTTTTTCTAAAATTTCCTCTATCTTGTTTTGAGGAGTAATTGCTAGATTATTGATTTCTAAAATTATATCACCCTCCTTAATTCCTCCTTTCTCTGCCGGGCTTCTTGGAATAACCGCTGGCTTAATTTTAGGGTTAGGACTAGCCACTAAAGCTCCTTGATTTACTGGAACTTTAAAAATTTCTTGAACTTTTTTGTTGATCAAAATATAGCGTACTCCCAAAAAAGGAATTTTAAGAGATCCAAAACGGCGAATTTTTTCAAGTTCTTTTTTGATGCTATTTATGGGAATTGCGAAACCGATGTTTTCTGCATAAGCCACACTCGCAGAATTAATGCCGATTACTTTTCCTTGGCTGTCAATTAGTGGTCCTCCGGAATTTCCGGGATTAATCGCTGCATCTGTTTGAATTAAACCATGAAGATCTTCTTCCATTTCTTGATTTTTGGCAACAATTGATCGTGAAAGACCAGAAATAATTCCTTTAGAAACGGTGTTTTGAAAAATTCCCAAAACATTGCCAATCGCAAAAACTTCTTGGCCAAGTTGAAGATTAGAAGAGTCTCCTAAAGGAATAAAAGGCGTTTTAACATTTGGCTCTATTTTTAAGAAAGCGACATCATTAACAAAGCTAACTCCTATTTTTTTTGCTTTATAAACTTTGTTATTAAAGGTGGTGATTTGATATTCGGTTTCTGGATTGGAAGAAATTACATGCAGAGTAGTGACAATTGTTCCTTTATTATCTACAAAAAATCCCGACCCTCCTTCTTGAAGAGAATTCTTTGGTTTTTGAGAAAAACTTATTTTTGAATCTAATCTTTTATCTTGGTTTTTAAAAACAGAAATTGAAACTACCGCCGGCAGCACCTTTTTTATTATTTGAACTGTCCTTTTTTCGGATATTGTCATAATTTTTATTTAAAAAATAATAATTGTTGAGGTTATTAAATAAACCAGTAAGCTAAGGTTATCGGAAATAATAGTAGTAATTTCATCAGTTCCTAAGGCGGGATCTTTTTTTAACTTGAAAAAAATAAAAGGGATGGCAATACCTAGAAAGACCGCAATAACACCATTAATAATCATTGCCATCGATACCGCTGTTGATAGCTTTAAGTCATGAAATCTAAAATAGCTAAACAATCCCATTGGGACTCCACTCATTATTCCTAAAGAAAGACCAACAAGAATTTCTTTTAAGGCTAATTTTTTTAAACTAACTCTTTTAAGAGCTAATTCTCTGATAAAAAGAGCCAAAGTTTCAGTTCCAATGCTATCGCTAATATAGACAATCATTGGGATAAAAAAGACTAACTCCATCTTTTTCAAAAACATTTGTTCGTAAGATTGGCTTATCCAAATCATCGCGATCCCAGCAAGCACGCTTAAAAAAATCCAAGGAGTTCTTCTTTTAATTTCTTGGAGAGCTTTTGTTTTGGTAATTTCCAAATTCACTTCCGGCCGCTGACTAAGAGTAGCTCTGGTAATATTTTTATTCTTTTCTTCCCACTGAGTGTTTGTTTCTGTATTCATAGTGAAAAGTTTAAAACAAAATTCAACTAATAAAAGTATAACATAATGTTTTTTAAAAGGCTTCTTTTTTAGGCTTAAAATCAGCGGAGGGTAGAGGATTCGAACCTCTGAGGGGATTTTGTCCCCAACCGCATTTCGAGTGCGGCGCATTCGACCACTCTGCCAACCCTCCTTTTTGGTGCCCCCGGGAAGAATCGAACTTCCATTTTATCCTTAGGACGGATCTGTTCTATCCGTTGAACTACGGGGGCTCTTAAAAACTCTGATTATTTTTTTGTGTTGAAATTGATTTTCTCTTATTGTATTATTTATTTTAGTAAAATCAAATTTCCTTAAATTTTCAAAAGGGCCCGTAGCTCAGTTGGCTAGAGCGCCTCGATGGCATCGAGGAGGTCGTCGGTTCGAGCCCGATCGGGTCCACATAATTAAAAAACCTTCGTTGATGAAGATTTTTTGCTTTTGTCGGGCCGCCGAGATTCTCACATCGCTTCACTCTTTTAAAACCCTCGGTTTTAAATAATTTCCTATACGGGAGATTAAGTATCTCCCGACCCCTTTCTATTCGAACCTCTTAGACCACAGCCAATAAAAACTTTTTGTAAAGAAAGTTTTTATTTGTCGGGCCGCCGAGATTCGAACTCGGACTAAATCCTCCCAAAGGACTCGTGCTACCATTACACTACGGCCCGAATTTCTCTTATAAATTTATCAAATATCAAAAAAGAAAACAATTTCATTCTCTTAATTTTTTAAGGTGTTTTTCTTTGATTTAATTAAATACTCTTCCATTTTTTCAAGAGCTTTTCTTCTCATAGAAAGAGAGCTTTTCTCCTTGGAATTCATTTGAGCGAAGGTTTTTTTAAATCCTTGAGGGATAAAAATTGAATCCCAGCCAAATCCTCTTTCACCAGAGACTTTTTTAGAAATAGTTCCTTCAATCTTTCCAACAAAAACTTTTAAATTTTTTCCATCATATAGGCCAAGCGCTGTTTTGGCAACAGCAAAGCGATTTTTTTCTCCGGAAAGCATTTTTATGATTCCTTGTGCTCCAACACTTTCTAAAAGAAACTTAATTAATGCTCCCGGAAAATTATTCCAAGCTTTAATTTCAAGGCTGGTATCTTCAACCAGAACTGGTTTTTTAACTATCTTAAAAGCTTCTTTTGCTTTTTCCTTAACAACTTCTTCTACCTTTAAGCTTTGAATTTCAGAAAGATTGAGAGTGCGTTGTTTTATTTCAAAATTTTTGAGAATTTGACGAGCTTCAAGAACTTTATTTTTATTTCCGGTAATAAAAACAAAAGCAAGCTTATTTTTTTGTTTTTTTGCCATTGGTGCCGCGGGAGGGAATCGAACCCCCGACGCCATGCTCTTCAGGCATGCGCTCTACCACTGAGCTACCGCGGCAATTTTTTGTTTTCAATTACTTTTTAAAGATATCAATTGAATGAAAAAAAATCAATAAAAAAAGCGCCCCCGGAAGGAATCGAACCCTCATCTTGTCCTTAGAAGGGACCTGCTCTATCCATTGAGCTACGGGGGCTCAAACTTATTTTTACTAAAAACGAATTTGTTGTGCTTTCTTGATTTTATCAATAAATAGCGTAAAATCAAGGAAAAATGATGGAGGCTATGGTGTAGCCTGGTAGCACAACAGGTTGTGGCCCTGTTAGCAGCGGTTCAAATCCGCTTAGCCTCCCAAGTTAAATTCTTGATTTGCTAATCAAAAAAGCTCCTTGAACCCAAGGAGCTTTTTTGAAAGAGAAAATAATTAATTTACTTATTTTTCTTTTACCTTAATTTTGACTTTGGTTGCTTTTTCTTCTTTAGCTTTGGGCATTACTATCTTTAGAATGCCCTTTTCGTAGGTTGCTTCTATCTGATTTTCTTTTACTGCTTTTGGCAAGCTAATAACTCTTTCGAAAGAGCTTTGTCTGAATTCATGGCGCCAATAATCTTTTTCTCTTTCTTCTTTTTCTTCGTCTATCATCCCTTTTACTCTTAGCATTCCATTCTCTACCGAAACCTCAATATTCTTGGGATCAAAACCTGGCACCTCCACTTCAGCTACAAATTCCTTTTCGGTTTCTTTAAGATTAATAGCTGGTTTGGTGAGGGTGTGCTTAGAAAAAACAGGTAAAAACCAATCATCTTCAAAAAACTTTTCTAAATCGCTAAATGATTTCCAAGGTATTAGCGCCATAGTTTTATAAAAAAGGTTAATTGTAATTAGGTTTTAAGCGACCTTTAGGAGGGTGAAAAAATCACTATAAATTATAAAAATTTTGTTTCTGAATTCAAGATTTTTTAATTTTTGATATTGTTTTCTGTAATTTGCTAAAAGAAGTTTTTTTCTTTATCATTAGGAGTCGGTGGTTACTTGTAAATTCAAAGATTTTATGACTAAAATTTCACCTCTTCTTTCTTCTCAACTTCTTGAAACTATTAAAAACTCTCGCAAGATTCTTCTTCATTGCCATCCTTTTCCTGATGAAGATAGTTTAGGCAGTGCTTTGGCTATGTATCAAGCTCTTTTGGGGCTTGGTAAAAAAGCGGTGGTTATCTCAGGAGATTCGGGCGTTTTGAAAAATCTCTCTTTTTTACCCGGATTTAAAGAAATTGAAGAAAAAAATTTTTTTGAGGTAAATTTAGAGGAATTTGATCTTTTTATCATTTTAGACAGCGCCAGTCCCGAGATGATTTCTCAACTTAATAAAGTAACCTTTCCCTCCAATTTAAAAACTATTGTGATTGATCATCACGATTCTAATAGTGGTTTTGGGGACATCAATCTTATTGATTCTTCTTACCCAGCTACTTGCCAAATGCTTCATGATCTTTTTAAAGAGTGGGGGATAACAATTACTCCTGAAATCGCGGCTTGTCTTTTAGCGGGTATTTATGCTGATACCGGCGGCTTTCAATACGATAAAACCAGCTTAGAAACACTAGAGATTGCTTGTTTTTTAGCAAGACTTTATCCTGACTTTAGAAAAGTTTTTCAAGCTACTAGGAAAAAATTAAACAAAGAAATACTCAAATTAAGAAGCTTGGCTTATAACAATTTAGAAATTCTTTTTGATGGCCAAGTGGTTATTTCTGAGATTACTTTAAAAGATTTGGAAAAAAGCGGAGTGGATAAAAAAATTATCTCTTTGAATAATGTTAGTGATGAATTGCAGTTGGTAGCGGAGTGGAAGATTGTGATTACTTTGATAGAAAAAGAGGAAGGAATTATTAAAGTAAGTTTGAGAGCGCAGGAAGATGTTGGGGTCGATCTTTCTCAATTGGCAGCGCTTTTAGGGGGCGGAGGTCATAAACTAGCAGCGGGAGCGGTGGTAAAAAAATCCTTAGAAGAAACAAAGAATATCATTCTCGAAAACTTGCCTAAACTCTATCCGTGGCTAGCAAAAAAATAAGCAAAAACAAGGCTTTTTGACTTAATATTTTAATTGTTTTTCTTTTTGTTTTTTGTTATACTTAAGTTAGATTCTTCCTGAGGAAGGAAGTTTTCTTTTGTTAATAAATTCCTATGGATAAAAATAAAGAAGAAAAAAATACTCAAAAGACAAGCACTTATACTGCCAAGGATATTTATGTTTTGGAAGGTTTAGAGCCGGTTCGCAAAAGACCGGGAATGTATATTGGCTCCACCGGTGTAGATGGCCTTCATCATTTAATTTGGGAGGTGGTAGATAACTCTATTGATGAAGCAATGGCTGGTTTTGCTAAAAATATTCGAGTTGAACTTCTTAAGGAAAACAAAGTAAGGGTAACAGACGATGGAAGAGGAATTCCAGTGGATATTCATCCTCAAACTAAAAAATCAGCTCTTGAAACGGTGCTTTGTACTCTTCATGCTGGTGGAAAGTTTGGAGGCGAATCTTATAAAGTTGCCGGAGGACTTCACGGCGTAGGAGTTTCGGTGGTTAATGCTCTTTCTTCTTGGATGAAAGTAGAAGTGGAAAGAGATGGGGGAATTTATGTTCAAGAGTATAAAAGAGGGGTTCCTCAGTATAAATTAAAAAAGGTAGGAACTTCTTCTAAAACCGGAACCATCGTTACCTTTCAACCAGATAAAGAAATTTTTTCCAAAATTGAATTTGATAAAAAGAAAATCATCGATCATCTTCGTCAGCAAGCTTTTTTGGTGAAGGGAGTAAAAATTGAAGTCATTGATGAAAGAGAGGAAGCGGTTGATTATTATGCTTTTTATTTTGAAGGAGGCTTGCTTTCTTTTTTGGATTATTTAACTGAATTTACTGAAGTTATTCAGGAGGTTCCTTTTTATGTCAGTAAAGATTTTGTTTTTGCCGAAGAAGCACCAGCTTCTAAAAAGGCAGAAACTATTCAGGTAGAAGCGGCTTTTGTTTATAGTAATGACACCGAAATTCAAGAACTAAGTTTTGCTAACAATATTTATACTTCTGATGGGGGAACTCATTTAACTGGTTTTCGTTCGGCTTTAACCAGAGTTTTAAACGATTACGCTCGTCAAAATGGTTACATTAAGGAAAAAGAAGAAAATCTAACTGGAGATGATGTTAGAGAAGGTTTAGTAGCCATTGTTTCTATAAAAATTAAAGAGCCTCAATTTGAGGGGCAAACCAAAGCGCGATTAGGAAATCCTTCTGCTCGAACCGCTACCGAATCCGTTGTTTCTGAGGCGCTTAAAGAATTTCTTGAAAAAAATCCTTCCTCTGCCAAAAATATTATTGCTAAATGTCTTTTAGCTGCCAAAGCTCGACGAGCCGCTAAAGCCGCTAAAGAAACCGTTTTAAGACGCGGGCCTTTGGAAGGTTTATCGTTGCCGGGTAAATTAGCAGATTGTATTTCTAAAGATCCTTCTGAATCAGAATTATTTATCGTAGAAGGTGATTCAGCGGGAGGAAGTGGAAAGCAAGGGCGGGACAGACGCTTTCAAGCAGTTTTGCCTTTGCGAGGAAAAATTTTAAATGTCGAGAAAGCGCGCTTGGATAAAATGCTTGCTAATAACGAGATTAAGTCTTTAGTAATTGCTTTGGGAGCGGCAATTGGTAATGACTTTAACCCCGACAAAATTCGCTATCACAAGATTATTATTATGACTGATGCTGATGTTGATGGCGCTCATATTCGAACCCTGCTTTTAACTCTTTTTTACCGCTATTTTAGAGAAGTAATAGAAAGGGGTTATCTTTACATTGCTCAACCGCCTTTATACAAAATCCAAAAAGGAAAGGAGTTTTGGTATGCTTATTCAGACGCGGAAAAAGATAAAATCATCGAGCAAATAACTAAAAAGCATCAGGAAACTGTTAGTAAAAAAACTAAGAAAGACGATCAAAAGGAAGCAAAGGAATCACCAGAATCTTCCTTAAATATCAACATTCAGCGCTACAAGGGTTTAGGGGAAATGAATCCTCAGCAGTTATGGGAAACAACGATGAATCCCGAGACAAGAATTTTGCGGCAAGTTACCATTGCTGACGCTCAAGAAGCTGATCGAATGTTTGATATTTTAATGGGAGAAAAAGTAGAACCCAGAAAACATTTTATTCAAAGTCGAGCGGTAATGGTGAAGAACTTAGATATTTAGGGTTGATATAATATTAAAAATAAATTTGACACAAGCTTTAAATCTTGATAAATTAAAAGTGAGCCGCCCCAAGGCGGTTTTTAAATAAATTAATAAACTTTGTTTGAAAATATGATTTCTAGATTAAAAAACTATCTTTTGGAGTCATGGCAGGAAGTAAAGAAAGTGAACTGGCCTACTCGAAAAGAAGTAACCAAACTAACCTTGATTGTGTTAGGTTTTTCTGTGGCTTTGGCTATTTTTTTGGGAGTCTTGGATATTATCTTTTCTTATGGTTTAGAGCAACTGATTTTTAATCTTCACTTTTAATTAAGTAATTAAGAAAGTAAAAATGGAAGAAAAAAATAAAGCTAAAGAAACAGCCGAAGAAAAAAAGGAAAGAGATTTGCAAGTCACTGATAAGGAAAGAGATCAGCGTCGTTGGTATGCTATTCATACCTATTCTGGCTATGAAGACGCAGTGGCTCGCTATTTAAAGCAACGAGTCGAATCTCTTTCGATGGGTGACAAAATTTTTAATGTTGTTGTTCCTAAAGAGAAGAAGATTAAGATTAAAAACGGTAAAAAGAAGATTGTTGAAGAAAAAGTTTATCCCGGCTATGTTTTGGTAGAAATGAACTTAACTGAAGATTCGTGGTATGTTGTAAGAAACACTCCGCGAGTAATGGGCTTTGTTGGTCCAGATCCCACGAAGCCCACTCCTCTTTCTCAAGAAGAGGTAAATTATCTACTTTCTTTTATCAGCGATAATAAAGAGAAAGAGATGAAGTTTAGAATTGATTACTCGGCAGGAGATTTGGTAAAGATTATTGATGGTCCTTTTAAGGATTATGAAGGAAAGGTGTTGGAGGTGGATGAGGAAAGAGGAAGGGTTAAAGTAGCCATCCCTATTTTTGGAAGAGAAACGGTAGTAGAAATTGATTCTCTTCAATTGCAAAAAGTTTAGGAGTTATTCATTGCTTTTTTTAAGATTATTTGTTATTTTTTCTAGAAAATATGAAACCAATTAAAGCAGTAATAAAAATTCAACTTCCAGCGGCCAGCGCTACCCCGGCTCCTCCAGTAGGAACCGCTTTAGGTCCTTACGGAATTAACTTGGGGCAGTTTTGTCAGCAATTTAATGAAGCCACCAAAGAAATGGCAGGCAGTGTGATTCCTGCGGTAATTACAATCTATGAAGATAGAACCTTTGAATTTCAGCTAAAAACCCCGCCAGTTTCCGATTTATTAAAAAAAGCCGCTCGCTCTCTTAAAGGAGGGGGAGGAGTAGGAATTGAAAAGGGCTCTGGCGATCCTTTGAGAAATAAAGTGGGGTTTGTAACCAAAGAGGATATAAGAAAAATTGCTGAAAAGAAAATGCCCGATTTAAATACTACCGATATTGAAGCAGCGATGAAAATTGTCGAGGGAACCGCTCGCTCAATGGGGATTGAAGTAAGAAACGAATAAAAATGTTTTTTAAACTAAAATTTTAAACAGCCTGCTTTTTTGAGGGGGCTGTTTTTGTTATAATGGACTTATGGTAACTGAAAGAAACTTTGTTGTTTTTGAAGGAATAGACGGCTCAGGTAAGGGAACCCAAATAGAAATGCTAAAAGATTACTTTCAAAAAAAACAAAGAACAGATGTTGTTTTTACCTTTGAACATACTAGAGAAAGCCATTGGTCTCAGAAAATAGAAGAAATTCTTTCAGGAAAAATAACCGATTTTTCTTTAAGAGATCTTCAATTGCTTTATATTTTGGATAGAAAAGAACATATTGAAAAATTTATTAAACCTCAGCTAAAAAAAGGAAGTTTAGTTTTTTGTGATCGTTATTTTCTTTCTACTTTAGCTTACGGAAGTTTAGATAAAAGTCTTCATTGGAAAACCCTTCTTGATTATCACAAGCAGATTATCGGTAAGGATTTTATTTTACCTGCCAAAACTTTATTTTTTGATGTCAGTCCTGATATCGCTTTGGGGCGGATAGAAAAAAGAGGAGAAGAAAAAACTTATTTTGAAACTTTAGAAAGACAGAAATTGGTGAGAGAAGCCTACTTGAATATCGGAAGGCACTTTCAGGGATTTGAGGTAGTTGATGGAAATGGAACTCCTCAAGAAGTTTTTGAAAAAACTAAAGTTTCTTTAGCAGAATACTTGTAGTTTTTCTGCTTTTTTGAAAGAATGGATAAATATTTGAAGTGAGTTAGAATTTGATTTTTTAATTATGAGGTATTACCCAACTATTGGTTTAGAAATCCACGCTGAGCTTCTGACAGAAAGCAAGATGTTTTGTGATTGTAAAAACGATCCTCTTGAAACTACACCTAATGTTAATGTTTGTCCTATTTGTTTAGGACATCCGGGAACTCTTCCTAAAGCCAATTGGAAGGCAATTGAGTTGGTTATTAAAACAGGTCTGGCTTTAAATTGTAAAATCAATCATTTTTCTAAATTTGATAGAAAAAATTATTTTTACCCTGATTTACCTAAGGCTTATCAGATTAGTCAGTATGATCAACCTTTTTGTTATCAGGGTTTTTTAATTTTGCCATTTCTTAAAAAAAGGATTGGGATTCGTCGAATTCATTTGGAAGAAGATGCGGCTAAGCTTTTTCATTCTCCTGATGGCAAACATAGTTTGGTCGATTTTAATCGAGCGGGAGTGCCTTTAATGGAATTAGTGACTGAGCCAGATTTCTCCTCAGCTTCAGAGGTAGTTGAATTTGCTCAAGAACTACAGCTTATTTTGCGTTATCTTAAGGTTTCGGCAGCAGATATGGAAAAGGGGAATTTAAGATTAGAGGCTAACATTTCTGTTTCTCAAAATTCGAATGAGTTAGGAACTAAAGTAGAAGTAAAGAACTTAAATTCTTTTCGTGCTCTTGCTAAAGCAATAGACTATGAAATTAAAAGACAAATTGATTTGCTGGAGAAAGGCCATCAAGTAATCCAAGAAACGCGAGGGTGGGATGAAATAAAAGAAGAAACCTTTTCTCAACGCAGTAAAGAAGAGGCTCACGATTATCGTTATTTTCCTGAACCGGATTTGCCTCCTTTTTCCTTAAGTGCTGAGATAATTGAAGAAATAAGATCAAAAATAGAGGAACTTCCTCAAGAAAAAAGAGAAAGATTTGAAAAAGAATACAATCTTTCAGAAAAGAAAAGTCAGGTTTTAGTTGAAAACTTTTATTTGGCTGACTTTTTTGAGGAAGCGGTTTCTGAATTGAAAGTCTTAAATAAGGAAGTGGATATTAATTTAGTTTATAACTATCTTGTTTCTGATGTGAAGGGATTAGAAAAAGAAAAAGGTATTCTTCTTGAAAACTCAAAACTTAAACCTAAGGATTTGGCTTATCTTGTTTCTTTGGCAGGAAGTGGAAAAATCTCTAGTCGAGTAGCAAAAGATGTATTGGCTAAAGTTTTTGAGAAAGGCTCTTCTCCTCAGGAAGTAATTACGGCTGGCAATTTAGAGCAGATTTCAGATGAGAATCAGTTAGAAAAGATTGCTCGCTTAGTTATTGACAAAAATCAAAAAGTATGGTATGATTACAAAAATGGAAAGGAAAACGCCTTACAATTCTTAATCGGCCAAGTAATGAAGGAAACAAAAGGCAAGGCTAATCCTAAAATTATCCACTCAATTTTTGAAGAATTAAAAAGAAAGGAAACAGATTAAAAAATAATTTACAATAAACAAAATATGAGCGCTTTATATTTTCATTTCAATGAAAGGGGAGGAGGATCTCAGAAGAGAAACATTGCAGATATCGCTCTTGCAAATGTTGGACTTCAGCTTCCTGATTATGAGCTTCAAGTGGTAAAGAAAAATCTATCTATTTTTGGCGGCTCTGATTTGATAAATTATATTGAACATCTTGTTCGCGGAGGGGAGGAATTGAATCCTAATTTTTTAAAATCAAAAATTGATGAACTTGATGAGGTTTTAGGAGAAATCTTTTTCAGAACACGAGGTAGAGGATATAGTGGGAAAGGAAGTTATTATCAAATCTTTTTGGATTTGCTTAAAAATTACACTTTTTTGATTTTCGAAGGAAAGGCTTTTTTTGATAAGGAGACACAGATGAGAAAAGTGGAAGAGATTTGGAGAGAAATAGAAGGAATTATAGAAGAGAAGATAGAGGAATGGGAGCCTTCGTCAAAGAGGGAATCTATGAATGAAGTTATCTACAGAACATTAAGATTTGAAGTTTGGGAAGGATTTTTAAGGAATTTTATCTTCGATGATTCATATTGGGAAAAATCAACTTCTGATCCTTATACAAAAGCAGCTAGATTATCTCAAGAGGGTGTTCTTTCTTTGGGAGAAATTATGGAAAAAGTGGTTAAATTGTACAAAAGAATTGTTTATGAAGAAAATTCTTATTATGATATACCCCAATATATTTTTGATGAATCATTTTTGAAATTTAAAAATGAAATAATGGATGAATTAAAAAAAACGCGTCTGTTAACTCCAGAGATGGCTTTAAAAAGAGGTGATTTGGTATTAAAGCATTTAGAAAAGCGGCTTAAGATAAGAAATGAATAAATGAATAAAAAAGAATTAAGTTAATGAATTAAAGTGTTAGTTTTTAAAATGGTCGCAAAATAAATTATTATTAAACTTTATTATTAATATATTAATATGAATATGGAAAGTTTGATGAATAACAATCAATCTAATCAAGAAGAGCGAAGAATAACAGCTGAACAAGAAGTAACTGCTCAAAGAGAGATACTTAAAGTTAGAGAAGGAATTGCCGAGCTTAGTGAGTTAACTGATGAAGAGTTAAAAGAAGAATTAAAGAAAGTAGCTGAAGAGTTATTTAAAAGAGGAAAAATTTCAAAAGAAGATCTTGATCAATGGCAAGCAAGTTTAGAGAATAAGAACTAAATTTTTTGATTATGACTCATAGAGAAATAGGCTTTAGCGGTAATTTGGAAAGAGAAGAAAAAGAATCCTTACCAGTTAATTTAGAGGGAATTGAGCAAGAATTATTGAATTTGATGGATATTTTAAGAGGCTCTGACAAAAGTGAAGAGCGGGAGGTGAAAAAAATGAAAGAAAAAATAACCGACACTCAACTAACTCAAATAGCCGAATTATTAGAGAAACTTTACTCTGATATTCAAGAGGAAAGGGAAAGGCGACTACAGGAAAAAACCAGAGAAGTTTTGGAAAATTTCTTAAGTTTAGTTTATAGCTGGAATGATTCAAATAAAATTGATCAAGCAATAAATATGATGGGAGCTGAAAGATTGCTAAATCTATTAAGTAGAATAACTCTAATAACTAATAAATTGAGCCGGAAGATTGAGGGGCGAATAAGAGAAAGAAAAGAAAACCTTCAAACAGAGGAAGAAAATCAAAATAAAGAGAGCGATTAATTTAAAAGAAAGCTCTTGACTAAATCAAGGGCTTTCTTTTTTTCTGAAAAGGGAATCCAGTGAATATCTTTTTCTTTTTTCCACCAAGTCATTTGTCTTTTGGCATATTGGCAAATGTCTTTAAGGAGATTATTTATCATTTGATAGAGGCTAATTTTTTTCTGAAGATAAAGAGAGATCCATTTAAGTTCCAACCCAAAACTTTCTAATCGCTTCCAGGAAAGCCCTTGTCGATGAAGTCGCTGAACCTCTTTAATCATTCCTTGGTTGATTCTTTTCTTAATTCTTTTAAGAATTTTTTTTGAAAGTTCTTTTTTTTCGATTAGAATTCCTATTTTTAAAGTGTTAAAAATCCTCTCTTTTTTTAAAGGAGGAATTGGTTTTTGGGTAGCAAGAACAATTTCTAAAGCTCTGATTAATCTTCTTTTATTAAATTTATCAATAGTTTGAGCTCTTTGAGGATCTAATTTTTTTAATTTTTGATAAAGCTCTTGCAGAGAAAGTTTTTCTAATTTTTTTCTTAATTTAGGTTGAGGTTTAACAGCGGGAAAGCTTAAATTATAAATTAAAGAATCAATATAAAATCCCGTTCCCCCACAAATAATAGGGATCTTATTTTCTTTAAAAAGTTTTTCAATAATTTCTTTTCCTTTCTTTTGGTATTGAGCTACAGAAAAAGTTTTTTTAGGGGAAGCAATATCCAAAAGGTGATGCTTAATTTCTTGATAGTAGTAATCCTTTTTTCCTTTTTCTTTGGAGACCTTACCGGAAACTAAATCAAATCCTTTATAGATTTGCCTTGAATCAGCTGAAAGAATTTCTGCACCAGCAACTGCAAACTTTTTTTGAAAACGATTAATAAACTTAGCAATTTTTACAGCTAAATCCGATTTTCCACTGGCCGTTGGCCCAACAATAACAATTACCTTCCTTTCTTCTTCCTGCTTACTTTTCATAAGAAAACCGAAGAGAAATTTTAGGCAGAAATTTCTTAAGAGGCTCTTTTCCTTATTTCCTCTAAAGCTTTTTTAATAAAAGCTTCTAATTTCATTTCTCCCAATTGTCCCTTCTGATAACTTCTGACATTAACAGAATTATTTTCTTTTTCTTTATCTCCAACGATCAAAAGGTAGGGGATTTTCTGAATTTCTGATTGGCGGATCCTTTTGCCCAAGGTTTCTGCGCTTTCGCTGACTTTAACTCTAATTCTTTCCTCTTTCATTTGTTGAGCTATTTTCTGAGCATAGCTTGAATGTTTTTCAGAAACTGGCAAGACTTCTACCTGAGTAGGAGCTAACCATAAAGGAAAAGCTCCGGCGTAGTGCTCAATTAAAAATCCTATAAGGCGCTCGTGGGTAGAAAGAGGAGCGCGATGAATACAGAGTGGAGTTTTTTCTTTTCCGTCTTTATCTTTATAGGTTAAACCAAAGCGAGCCGGCACTGCAAAATCAACCTGATTAGTAGCTAAAGTAAACTCTTTTCCGATAGCGCTCCAAATTTCAACATCGATTTTTGGTCCATAAAAAGCTGCTTCATTGGGAACTTCAATGAAAGGGATATTTTCTTTTTTAAGAATGTCTCGCACCATTTTTTCAGTTTTTTTCCAAAGCCTTTCGTTGTCAATGTATTTTTTTCCTAATCCTTCTTTGCTGTGAGTACTTAAGCGAATGACATATTTTTTAATGTCAAAGATTTTAAAATATTCCAAATACATTTTTATTACCGCCAAGAACTCTTCTTGGAATTGTTCTTCAGTGCAATAAATATGAGCGTCGTTCATTTGAAGAGAGCGAACTCTCATCAATCCAAAAAGTTCCCCGCTTTTCTCGTAGCGATAGCAAGTTCCGTACTCTGCTAAGCGTAAAGGCAAATCGCGATAACTTCTAGGTTCAGAGGCATAAATTTGATGATGGTGAGGACAATTCATTGCCTTTAGATAATAAACCTCCTTTTTGCCGTTTTCTTCTAAGACCATGGGCGGATACATTGAGTCAGCGTAATAAGGTAAATGCCCGGAGGTTTTATACATAATTTCTTTAGCAATGTGAGGAGTGCGAACTCGCAAGTAACCAGCTTCTTCTTCTTTTTCTTTGGCTAACTTTTCTAATTCTTCAATTAAAATAGCGCCATTGGGAAGCCACAACGGTAATCCCGGTCCAACAAAATCGCTGAAGGTAAAGATTTTTAGCTCTTTGCCTAATTTTCGGTGGTCTCTTTTTTGAGCCTCTTCTTGATTTTTAAGATAGGTTTCTAATTCTTCTTTGGTTTCAAAGGCTACTCCATAAATTCGAGTAAGCATTTTATTTTTTTCATCTCCTCTCCAATAAGCACCGGCGATTGTAGTAAGCTTAAAGGCTTGAGGATTAATTTCGCGAGTATTTTTTACATGAGGACCCGAGCACAGATCCAAGAAAATTAGATTCCCCTTTGATTGATTTTTGCTTTTAGATTTTTCACAGGAGATTGTTTTATAAATAGAAAGGGGGAGTTTTTTCTTGTGAATTTCTTCTATTAATTCTAATTTATAGGGAGCATCAGCAAATATTTTTTTGGCTTCCGGATAACTAATTTTTTCCTTAATAAAACAAAGGTTTTGTTGAGCTAATTCTCGCATTCTTTTTTCCAATTGAGGCAGATCTTCTTCGGTTAAAACTTTTTGAGGAGAAGTGCTTTTTCTTTTTTGAGACGAATAATTGAAATCGAAATCATAATAAAAACCATTTTCAATTACTGGACCAATTGCTAATTTTGCCTGCGGCCATTTTTCTAAAACCGCCGCTGCAAGTAAATGAGATAAAGAATGGCGGATGCAATGAAGTTTTTTTTCGCGTTCTTTTGATTTTGATTCTTTTTCTTTTTTCATAGTGTTTTTAGGGTTAACTTTTGTTGATAATTTATTAATTTAGCTTAATAGCTTGATCAACAATAATTTTGGGTTCGTTTTCTTTTAAGGAAGGCTTTCCTTGAAGGATAATGATATTTTTTTCTTGCCAGAGAGAGAGGTTTTTTTCTAAAACATCAGAAAAAACCACCACTTCTAAAGTATCGCTTAAATCCTCAATTTTTGCAAATAGGATTGTCTTTTGGTTTTTGGAGATAATTTTTTTAATGCTGGTAATAATTCCTCCGGTTCTCAAAGAACTAATTCCTTTTCCAGAGCTGATATATTCGGCCACTTTTTTTATAGAAAGAACCTTTTTTTCTTCGAAAAGTTTTTGATACTTTTTTAAAGGATGATCGGAAACATAAAACCCAATTAATTCTTTTTCCCAGGAAAACTTTTCTTCGCTTGAGGCAGGAGGTGATTTTTCTAAAATTAATCTTGTGGTTTGGTGAAATTGGCTTCCAAAAAGATTGGGTTGAAGATGATTATTTTTTTTGGCATTAGCAGCAAAGTTTAAAATTTTATCTAGGTTAGTTAGCAGTTGTTTTCTTTCTATTCCTAAAGAATCAAAAACTCCTGCCTTAATTAAGCTTTCGAGAGATTTTTTGTTTAAGTCTTTATGAGTGACGCGCAAAAGAAAATCTTCCAATCTTTGAAAGGGACCGTTTTTTTGTCTTTCCTGAACAATCGCTTCAACAATATTGGAACCAACATTTTTTATTGCCGAAAGGCCAAAACGGATATTTTTTCCTTCCGGAATGAAATTGGAGTAGCTTTTGTTGATATCTGGCGGCAAAACTATAATCTGCATCTTTTTTGATTCTGAAATTAAAAAGGAGATTCTTTCAACATCAGCTTTTTCAGCATTTAAGACGGCGGTCATAAATTCAACCGGAAAATGAGTTTTAAGATAAGCAGTTTGATAAGCAATTAAGGCGTAACAAACAGCGTGACTGCGATTAAATCCATAACGAGCAAAAGGAGGGAAAAGTTCCCAAATTTTTTGAGCGGTTTCCTTATCAATTCCATTTTTAATCATTCCTTCGATTAATTTTTCTTTTTGTTGATCTAAGAGCTCTTTTATTTTTTTTCCAATAGCTTTTCTCAAGGTATCGGCTTCAGCTAAAGTAAAGCCGGCTAAATCTCGAGCAATCTGCATCATTTGTTCCTGATAAACTCCAATTCCATAAGTGCTCGATAAAATTGGTTCTAATTTTGAATGAAGATAAACGACTTTCTCTTTACCGTGTTTGCGAGCAATATAATGGGGGATAAGTTCCATTGGGCCGGGGCGGTAAAGAGCAACCATAGCAATAATATCTTCGAGTTGAGTAGGAACTAATTCTTTCAAATATCTTCTCATTCCGCTGGATTCTAATTGAAAAACTCCAGTAGTTTGAGCTTCTTGAAGAGTTTTAAAGGTTTTTTCGTCATCAAGAGGAATTTTGGAAATATCTAAAGAAATGTTTTCGGTGTCCTTAATTAGACGAATTGTATCTTCAATAATGGTTAAGTTTTTTAGTCCTAATAAATCCATCTTTAGCAGCCCCAAATCTTCAATGGTGTGCATTTCAAATTGGGTAATAATGGTATTAGGATCTTGGGGGGCTAATTGGAGGGGTAAATATTCAGTAAGAGGTTCTTTAGAAATAACAATTCCACAAGCATGAACGCTAGCATGACGAGCTACTCCTTCCAAATGTTGAGCGGCATCTATTAGTTTTCTTACATCTGGATTTTGTTGATAGGCTTTTTTGAATTCCTCCACTTTTTCTAAGGCTTGACTTAAAGTTAAATTAAAGGGGATCATTTTGGCAATTTGATCGCAAAAACCGTAAGAAAACCCCAAAGCTCTTCCAGCGTCTCGAATAGAGGCTCGCGAAGCCATTGTTCCAAAAGTGATAATGTTGGCTACTCTGTCTTCACCATATTTTTGTCTTAAATAACTAATCACCTCATCTCTTCTTACATCGGTAAAATCAAGATCAATATCAGGCATTTGGACTCTGTCAGGATTAAGGAATCTTTCAAAAAGAAGATTATATTTTAAGGGATCAACTTCAGTAATTTTTAAAATATAAGAAACCAAGCTTCCAGCCGCACTCCCTCTTCCCGGGCCGACTACAATTCTTCTTTCTTTAGCCCAGTTAACAAAATCTTGAACAATTAAGAAGTAGTCGGCAAAGCCAGTTTTCTCGATAATTTCTAATTCATACTCTAATCTTTCTTTAACTTCATCAGTAATTTCTTGATATCTTTCTTTAATTCTTTTTTCTATTAACTTTCTTAAATAAGAGAAACTGGTTTCTCCTTCCGGAAGTGGAAATTTGGGAAGGATAGTTTTTCCTAAGGGAATTTCTACCTCGCATTTTTGAGCTACCTCAAGAGTGTTTTCCAAGGCTTGAGGCCACAAAGAAAAAGCCTCTTCCATTTCTTTTGGAGATTTCATAAAAAATTCTCCGGCTTTAAGAGTAAGCCGATCATCGTCGGTGATTCTGTTTCCGGTTTGAACCGCAAGTAAGATGTCATGAAAAAGAGCATCATTTTTTTCAAGATAATGGACGTCTTGGGTAGCGACCAAAGGAACATTTTTTTCTTCGGCTAGTTTAACTAAAAGAGGAACTAATCTTTCTAATTCTTTGATTTTTGGCTGACGCCAAATTTCTATATAAAAATCATTGCCAAAATTTTCTTTGTAAAAATCAACTACTTGAGCTGCTTCTTTATAATTTCCTTTAGCTAATAACTTGGGAATTTCTCCTGAAGGACATCCTGAAAGAACAATAATTCCTTCTTTATATTCTTTGAGTAATTCTTTATCTATTCGTGGCTTATAATAAAAGCCTTCTAAGTTAGCTTTGGTAACTAGTTTGATTAAGTTTTTCCAACCTTGATTGTTTTTAGCAATGAGGGTTAAGTGAAAATACTTTTCTTCGGGATTTTTCTCAAATCGGCTTTTGGGAGCTAAGTAAGCCTCTACTCCTAAAATTGGTTTTATTCCTTCTTTTTTGGCTTTTTTGTAGAATTCGATGGCTCCATAAAGATTGCCGTGATCAGTTAAAGCCAAAGCCTCCATTTCTAAATCTTTTGCTTTCTTAATGAGGCTATCTATCTTGGCTAATCCATCAAGAAGAGAATAGTGACTGTGGACATGAAGATGAACAAATTTCATAGAAATCAAAAAATTTTCCAACTCAATTTTTAAACCTTCTTAATTATAAGAGGGGTTTTCTAAAAATCAAAATAGAAAAATAATTGGTTTTAAGGTATCTTATTAAGAGAAATGAAAAAAAGAATTCTTTCCAACTCTCACCCCTTATTACCCCTTTTATTAGAGGAAAAAAGCCTTTCTTTTTCTTATCGTTATTTGGTGGGCATTGATGAAGCGGGAAGAGGAGCTTTAGCAGGAAGATTGGCGGTAGCAGGAGTTGTTTTGCCCTCAGAAAAAATTAATTTAATTAAGGGAGGAATTTTTCTTGAAGGCAAATTTCTCCCTTTAAGGGATTCTAAAAAGCTTTCTTCTTCTCAAAGAAAAAAGTGGTTTGGGTGGATAAAGAAGGAAGGAATAATTTATAGTACTTCTTTTGTTTCTCCTAAAAAAATCGACAAACTTAATGTGGCTAAAGCTTGTAATTTAGCGGCTTATCGATTACTCGAAAAGCTTCTTAGAAAAATTAAGACCAAGAAAAAAACCGACAAGATTTTAGTTATTGCTGATGGGGGAATTCATTTCGAATTGAATGATTTGGAAAGAAAAAATTCTCTTACTCTTTTAACTTTTCCAAAAGCCGATGAAAAAGTTCCGGCGGTGGCTTTGGCTTCTATTGTGGCTAAGGTTTTAAGAGATAAAGAGATGGAAAGACTTCATTTAGTTTATCCGGAATACCAGTTTTGCACTCATAAAGGTTATGGCACCAAAAAACATTTTCAAGTTTTGAAAAAAATTGGTCCCTCTCAAGTTCATCGCCAAAGTTTTTTAAGAAAATTTTTTGGATCTTTTAAAGTAGCTTAATTTGACTTTTGAGAGGGGGTGTCTTATTATCATTGAGAATTTAAAATTAAAAGAAAAAAAGAAATTTTTCAAAATTAAGATTAATTTTTAATTATGGGTGGCGTTCCAACAAAACATCATACTCGCTCCAAAACTGGTAAGAGAAGATCTCATATGGCTTTAAAGCCAGCCAATTTAATTCCTTGTCCGGAATGTAAATTTCCAACTCTTCCTCATCGCGCTTGTCCAGAGTGTGGATTTTATAAAGGAAAAAAGAAGGGGAAATAATCTAAATTTAAGCGATGTTTGAAAATCTTTCACTAAGAAAGAAAAAAGATTTAGGTTTTAATTAAAGCATTGAAAATTATGGCTACTCGCCATTTGGCGCGCTCGATCGTTCTTCAATCTCTTTACGAATGGGATTTTTTGGAAAAAAAGGTGGATTTAGTAAAGATTGTAGAAAGAAATCTAAACGAATTTGCTCCTGGTTTAAACGAACCGGAGTTTGTTTGGAAAATGGTTGATGGAATTATAAAACATCTTCCGGAAATCGATGAAATTATTTCAAAATCTGCTCTTGAGTGGCCGTTTGAGCAAATTTCTTTAATTGATCGAAATGTTTTAAGAATTGGAGTCTACGAGCTTCTTTTTGCTGATAAAAACGAGGTTCCTTATAAAGTAGCTATTAACGAGGCAATTGAATTGGCAAAAAATTACGGAGGAATTAATTCTGGAAAATTTGTAAACGGAGTTTTAGGGACTGTCTTTAAACATTTAGAGGAGGTAAAGAAACAATGATTAGATTTAGAGTTTTTGGGAAAAGTATGCTTAAGGATTTGTCTTCGTTAGAAAAAAAGTTAGAAATAACTTTTAAAAACAAAGAATTACTAAAAGAAGCGCTTACTCATCGCTCTTATTTAAACGAAAATCCTTCTTGGCCTCTCCCTCATAATGAGAGATTGGAATTTTTAGGAGATGCGGTATTAGAATTAGTGATTACTGAAAATCTTTTTAAAGAATATCCTCAAGAAGATGAAGGCAAGTTAACCAGTATTCGAGCCGCTTTAGTCAACTATCTTTCCTTGGCAGAAGTAGCTCGAACTCTTGATTTGGAAAAATATTTGCTTCTTTCTAAGGGAGAAGCCAAAGACACCGGCCGAGCCCGCAAGGTAATATTAGCCAACGCTTTGGAGGCTTTACTGGGGGCAATTTATCTTGATCAGGGATATCAGGTAGTTTCTAATTTTATTAAAAGGTTTATTTTTTCCAAGGCTCCAGAGGTAATTAAAGAAGGTCTTTATAAAGATGCTAAGAGTCTTTTTCAGGAATTAGCTCAAGAAAAGTACAAAATTACTCCGGTTTATCAGGTTTTAGAGGAAGTAGGGCCCGATCATCAAAAAATTTTTCGAGTGGGTCTTTTTTTGGGGGATAAAAAAGTAGCTGAAGGGGAAGGTTTTTCTAAACAAGAAGCGGAAATAGAAGCAGCTAAAAAAGGATTAGCCTATGTTTTTAAAAAGACTGGAAATTAATGGATTTAAATCTTTTGCGGGGAAAACCGTCTTCGATTTCAGCGGAGCCGGAATTGTTTGTATTGTTGGCCCCAATGGTTCGGGAAAATCAAATATTATTGATGCTATTCGATGGTTAATCGGTGAAAGAGAAACCAAAGTTTTGCGAGGAGAAAAGATTGAAGACTTAATTTTTGCGGGAACTCCTAAAAAGCCCAAGCAATCTTTGGCGAAGGTAAGCTTGGTTTTTGATAATTCTCAAGGGAACCTTCCTTTTGATTTTAAAGAAGTTGTTGTTTCGCGAAGTATTAATCGAGGAGGAGTTTCTCAATATTTTATTAATGATGCGGAGGTACGCCTTAAGGATATTATTGATTTTTTTTCAAAAATTAAGCTCGGTAGTCGAGGGCTTTCGATTATTGGGCAGGGAGAAGGGGATATTTTTGTGAAAGCTTCGCCTCTGGAAAGAATGATGATGGTTCAGGAGATTTTAGGACTAAAGGAGTATCAATTAAAAAAGAAAGAAGCAGAAAGAAAATTAAAAAACACCAAGATTAATTTAGAAAAAGTATCAGCGATGATAGAAGAGGTTTTGCCTCGCTTAAGAACTTTAAAAAGACAAACAGCACGTTGGGAAAAAAGATTTGAGATTGAGCAAGAGCTTTCTTCTTTGGAAAAGAATTTCTTTGCTTTTAAAATTAAAAACCTTAAAGAGCTTTCTTTTAAGATTCGCCAGCCCTTGGAAGGAATTGAAAATCAAATTAATGAGTTAGAAAAAGAAATTAAAGAGGCTCAAAAAAGATTAGAGGCAGTAGAAGCCACTGCTTCTGCCAGTCAAGAAATTACTTTTCTTCAGAAAAAAAGGAAAGAAATTTTCTCTCAAAAAAATGATTTAGAAAAAAATCTTTTACATTTAGAAGTGGAGTTAGAAAAAACTTCTTCTTATTCTCAGGAAAACCAGTTTTCTCTTGAGGATTTATTAGATTTAATTAAGAATGTTCGTCAAAAACTTGCTCAACTTCTTGAAGAAAAAAATCTTGACTCTTTAAAGAAAGAAATTCAAAAACTTTTAGAATCTATTGAAGAAATTTTTTCTTCAGGAAAAGAGAAAAAAGAAAAAGAAAAAGCTATCCAACTTTTGGAGACTCAAAAAAAGGAAATCACTTCTCAAATCTCTGATTTGGAAAAGCAGCTTAAGGAATTAGAAGAAAAAGAAAATCAGCTTTCCTCTGATTTGGCTGAATTTAATAATCGATTTAAAGAGGCTTTTTCTTACTTAGAATCACTTCGGCAAAACTTGCAAAATTTAAATAAGGAAAAAGAAAGAATTCTTTTTGAAGAAGAAAGAATTGCTTATCAATTAGATGAATTAAAAAATCAAATCCACTCTCTTGGGCTTCATTTTAAGGATTTTGAAACTTTGGCAGAAAGCGAGACTTTTGATGTTTCTTTTAATGCTGAAGAACTTAAAGAAATAGAAAGAAGGATCTTAAAACTACGCTTAGAGCTTTCAAGTATTGGAGAAATAGATCCTTCTTTAGTTAAGGAAGCAGAAGAGGTGGAGGCTCATTACAACTTTCTTTCTAAAGAATCTCAGGATTTACTAAAGGCTATCGATAATCTTAATTCCTTAATTAAGGAGTTAGAAGAAAAAATTTCAGTGGAATTTAGAAGCGCTTTTAGTAAGGTTAATCAGGAATTCCATCGATTTTTTAGAATTATGTTTGGAGGAGGACAAGCGAAGATGAAAATTATTTCTCGCCCACTTCTAGAAGGCAGTGAAATTTCTCGTAATTTAGAAGAAAAATTGGATTCTCAAAAAGAAGAGCAAAAATTTGATGAAGAAGAATCAAGAGATCAAGATTTAGGCATTGAAATTGAAGTCTCAATTCCTCAGAAAAAGATAAGCGGATTAGAAATGCTTTCTGGAGGAGAAAAAAGTTTGGTTTCTTTAGCGGTTTTATTTGCTTTGATTTCTGTTAGCCCCCCGCCGTTCTTAGTTTTGGATGAAGTAGATTCTGCCTTAGATGAAAAAAACTCCCGGCGTTTTTCCGAATTGATTAAAAGCTTTTCTTCTCAAAGTCAGTTTATTATTGTTACTCATAACAGAATCACAATGGAAGCAGCCGATGTGCTTTATGGAGTGACGATGGATGAGGGTGGTTCTTCTAAAATTCTTTCTCTTAAATTAGAAGAAAAGGAATCCTCTCAATTAAGTTCTTAGATTCTAAAATATTGACTTTTTTACCTTTTATTGTTAGCTTACTTATACATTTTGTATTTTTAATTTTTGGTTTAAAATTTAAAATTCAGAGATCAAAGAACTATGCTAAAGATTAAATTAAGACCGGTTGGGAAAAAGAAACAGATTTCTTTTAGAGTGGTAGTAGCAGAAGCTCGTTCTAAGCTTCAGGGAAAGTTTATTGATGATTTGGGATGGTATAATCCTCACATAGATAAATTCTCTTTAAATCAAGAGAAGGTAAAAAAGTGGCTTTCTCAGGGGGCTCAGCCAACAGAAACGGTTCATAATATTTTAGTTTCTGCAGGAATCATTGCTGGTCCTAAAATTCCTCTTCATAAGAAGTCGAAGAAAGAGGTTCAGGCTCAGAGTTCTGCTGAGGTTGGAACTCAAAGCGAAATTAATCAGCCAACTTCCTCAGCTCAGCTAAACCAGAATCAAGAAAGCTCTGCTCAAACTTTGGAAAATCCTCAAAGCGAAAGTAGTCAAGTTCCTGAGGCTGAAAATCAAAATAAAGAGAGTAAAGAAAATGAAATTCAATCTGAAGGAGAAGAAAAAGTAAAGGAAGATCAATCACCAGAAAGCTAATCCTTTGCATTCCGAAAGAAGAGATTTTTTTCTCTTCTTTAAGGAAGTTTAAAAATCTAAAGGTCGAAAAAGTAAGTAATTCTAAAAAGTAAGTTACTCTGAAATTCATGGAAAAACCTCGCGATCAAGAATTTCTTGAATTTGTGGTTAAATCCTTGGTAGACAATCCCAACGATGTGAAGGTGGAAAGAAAGATTGATGAGATGGGAGTTCTTTTAACCCTTCAAGTCAATCGAGCAGATATGGGTCAAATCGTTGGCCGCCAAGGTTCTACTGCAAAAGCTATTCGCTCGCTGTTGAGGATTGTTGGCCTGAAAAACAATGCTCGAGTTAACTTAAAAATCTTAGAGCCGGAAGGAGGCAGTCGTCCTTCTTCTCGAGTAGATCAGGCAGTGGAAGATATCAAGAAAGACCTTCAACAGCAATAATTTTTGACTAAGTTTTTCTTAGTCAGATAAGAAAATAAAAATCATCCTGATTTTTCAGGATGATTTTTATTTTTGTTTTGATATACTAATACTAGCTTATGAACTTCCACATTATTTCAGCTGTTCCCCAAGCCTTTGGAAATTATTTTAACACTTCTATCTTAGGCAGAGCCCAAAACAAGGGTTTAATTTCTGTTAAGGTTTATGATTTAAGAAGGTGGGGGATAGGTAAACATAAAAAAATTGACGATCGCCCCTTTGGTGGAGGACCGGGAATGGTTTTAAGAGTCGAGCCAATTTATAAAGCGGTTAATTCTATAAAATCCAAAATTAAAAAGGAACGTCTGGCTGTCAGAACCATTCTTTTTAGTGTTCGTGGTAAAAAATTCGATTCTTCCCAAGCCTTGCGTTTGTCTAAATATAAAAATCTAATTTTAATTTGTGGTCGCTATGAAGGAGTAGATGAAAGGGTAGCTCGCTATATTGCTGATGAAGAAATATCGGTAGGAGATTTTGTTTTATCGGGAGGGGAGATTCCAGCGATGATTGTGGTTGATGCTGTTTCTCGATTTATCCCCGGAGTTTTAGGAAAAAAAGAATCGTTGGAAGAATTTAAGGGGAGCTATCCTACCTATACTCGGCCAGAAGTTTTCTCTCCTAAAAAAGGAAAAAAGAGTTTTTGGCGAGTTCCTGCGGTGCTTCTTTCGGGAGATCATAAGAAAATTTCTGAATGGAGAAAATCTTTTGAAAAATCTTCCGATTAAAGAAGCTTCGAATTTTTTCCAGAGCCCTTTTTTAAAGGTCTTGATTTTATCTCTTTTTTAAGATAGACTTTGCTTGTCTGATTAAAAAAATTAGCCTTTCCTTCTTATTTTTTTATTTTCAGATTAAATATGAATCAACAAGATTTAGTTTTAAATGATTTAAATCAGAAAGAAGAAACTTCTTCTAAAGAAAAGGAGTCAGCTGTTAGTGGGGCTGAAGAAGAGGCTTTGATGATGGAGATGATGAAAAACGGAGTTTTTTATGGCCATCGAAAGTCAAGAAAAAATCCAGCTTTTAAGAATTTTGTTTTTGCTTCCAGAAATGGAATAGAACTGATTGATCTCTCCTTCACTATAAAAATGCTTGATGAAGTAGCTGAGTTTTTAAAACAAAAAATTCAGGAAAAGAAGAAGTTTATGGTGGTGGGGACTCAGCCGGCCGCAAAGGAAGTGGTGGTAAAATTAGCTAAAGCTTTGGGCAATTGTCCTTACGTAGTAAATAAGTGGATTGGCGGATTGATTACCAATTTCAATGTTCTTTTAAGAAGGATTGAATATTTCAAAAAGAGAAAAAGAGATTGGGAAGAGAAAATGTTTGAAAATTATACCAAAAAGGAAAAATTACTTATTGAAAGAGAGTTGGGAAAAATGAAGCAAAAGTTTTTGGGCTTGGAGGAATATAATAAACTTCCCGAGATTCTTTTTATTATCGATTCTTCTTTAAAAGGACACAAAAGCGCTCTTAAGGAAGCAAAAAAGAAAGGAATAACGGTAGTGGGAATTATTGACAACGATGATAATCCTGATGATTTTGATTATTTTATTCCAGCCAACGATCATTCAAAACCATCGCTGGAGTGGGTTGTTGGTAAGTTGATAGAAAAAATTTCCTCTTAAAGTATTTAATATTTAAATTTAACTTTTTTAAAATTATGGCTTCTATTTCTACAAGCGACATTTCAAAATTAAGAGAAGAAACAGGAGCGGGAGTAATGGAGTGTAAAAAGGCTTTAGAAGAAGCAGAGGGAGATTTTCAGAAAGCCAAGGAAATAATTTTTCAAAGAGGATCGGTTTTGGCGACAAAAAGAGCCGAAAGAAAAACTGGAGCTGGTGTTCTTTCTTCTTATATTCACAATGAAAGAATTGGAGTTCTGGTAGAGGTGCGCTGTGAGACTGATTTTGTTGCTAAAAATGAGGTTTTTCGTCAACTGGCACGGGAGTTGGCAATGCAAATTGCCTCAATGAATCCAGAGAATGTTGAGGAGCTTCTTTCTCAGCCCTACATTAAAGACGAGTCTCTTAAAGTTTCGGATTTAATAAATCAAGTGATTGCTAAAACTGGAGAAAATATTAGAGTTGAGAGGTTTTGCCGCTTTGAAATTTAAAGTATAATAAACAAAGATTTAGAATCTTTGTTTAATAAATTTTTATGTTTTATTTTATTGCTCAACTCGTCTTTTTTCTAAGTTTGGGAGTAATGATTTTTCTTCTTTCTCAGAAACTTCCTTTGATTGAGGAGAGTGCGTCTTCTCTTTCTTCTTCAGAAAAAAAAGGAAAAAAGCCTTTTTACTTTCATTGGATTGAAGTTTTAGATAAAGAATTTCTTTCTTTTCTTTCTTTGTTTTTAAGAAAGCTTCGTTTGTGGGTAATGAAAATAGATAATTGGGTAAGTCGATCATTGGAAAAAGTAAGTCAAAAAGCTAATTTCCAAGCTAATCAGGGTAATTTGATAAAAGAAATTAGCTCTTCTGATTCTGAAGAAAAAGAAAAGAAAGAGGAAAACAAAGATACCGAGAAAGATTCTAAATAAGCTCTAAAAGAAAAGGAGATAACTGACTTTTTTGAATGATTAAGATTTTTTAAATTGCTTTTCTTAAATAAAACCCCCTTTCTTAAAGAAAGGGGGTTTTATTATTTTTCTATCTTTTAGTTTCGATATGCTTAGTATGAGCGCGGCACCACTTGCAGTATTTATTTAATTCCAATTTTTTCTCTGAGGTTTTTTTGTTGCGACGGGTATAGTAATTAATTCTTTTACATTGAGAACATTTCATTCTTACCAAGTTCTCAGAATATTTTGATTTAGCCATATTTTTTAAAAATAAAAAATAATCTTCTTGAGCCAATGGGCGGACTCGAACCGCCGACCTACTCCTTACCATGGAGTTGCTCTACCAGCTGAGCTACATTGGCTTTCTTAAATGATAACAAAAATTTTTAATCTTTGGCAAATGTTTTGTTTCTTTAATTTTTAGTCTTTCAGTTTTTGAGCCAGCGGAGGGATTTGAACCCACGACCTACGGTTTACAAAACCGTTGCTCTACCACTGAGCTACGCTGGCTTTTCTGTGCGCAGGGAGGGATTCGAACCCCCGTAGCCACTTAGGGCGACGGTTTTACAGACCGTTGCATTTGACCACTCTGCCACCTGCGCTTGCTTTATAAAGATTATCAGAAACTTTATTTTTAAATCAAGTAATTTTGCGGGCCCGGCAGGACTCGAACCTGCAGTCCCGGTTTTGGAGACCGGTGGTTTGCCATTAACCGACAGGCCCTTTTTTATTTTTTATTTTAGGAAAAATATCTTTGGATTGCAAATTTTAAATAAAAAAACCGCCGCAAACGCGGCGGTGTTGGAGTGCCTACCTGAAATAAGGTGATGAGGGAAGGATTATAATAGTTTTTCCTTCCTCCATCAATCTGTAAACTTCTTCTTCTATTCTTGCCCCTCTTGGGGCAAGAATAATCTCTCTTTCTTTTTTGTTTCCTTCTATTTTTATAAAGGAGGGTGTGAACACTCCCCACCTTGGACTCGATATTGTCCTTGAAACAATTCTTCCGATCCTATCTCTTTTCACCTTCTTTTTATTTTCTCCTATACAAACGGTTATCATCATTCCCTCCTTTCTTTTTTGGATTAACTTTCTTTAAAAAATTAACTTGACGGTGGTGGCATTTCCTCCTCCTTTTTTGAGTGCTAAAGTGCTATTTCAAAGCTTATAATTATTTTCTTTCTTATGTCAATATTTTTTGATATTTTTCTTCTTTCTTTGTATCATTTAATTGATGTTTAATTCTAATAAGGAACTAGTAGAAGAACTGATAAGTTTAGGTTATTTAAAAAATCCTCTTCTTATTGAAGCTTTTTTAACTATTGATAGAAAAAATTTTGTTTTACCTGAATATCAAAAAGACGCCTACTTAAATCAGCCGCTTCCTATCGGTTTTGGACAAACTATTTCTCAGCCGCTAACGGTAGCTTTTATGTTAGAGCTTTTAGATTTAAAGGAGAAAGAGAAAGTTTTGGAAATTGGCGCTGGCTCTGGTTGGCAAACTGCTTTAATTGCTTTTATGATAAATCGATCTAAAGAAAAAGATATAAAAGATGATTCGAATGAAGAATCTACAGAAATAAAAGGAAAAGTTGTTGCTCTTGAAAGAATTCCGGAATTAGTAAAATTTGCTATTGATAATGTTTCTAAATATAATTTTATTGAAAAGGGGATAGTGGAAATAATTGAGGCGAATGGCTACTGGGGATGGGAGAAAGAAGCTCCTTACGATAAAATCATTGCCGCGGCTGCTGCTGACGAAATTCCTCAAAAATGGAAGGAGCAGTTAAAAATTGGGGGAAAAATTGTTGCTCCAATTAAAAATAGCATTGTTGTTTTAGAGAAGATTAATAAGAAAGATTTCGAAGAAAAGGAATTCTTTGGATTTTCCTTTGTGCCTCTAATAAGCGATTAATTTTAGTGATTGATAAGTTCATTAACCACTAAATAAGGTGGTTTTTTTGCTTTTAATCAAGACATTGACATAATAACGTTTTTATTATAATCTAAAATTAGCTCTATGAAAATGAAAAAAGGATCCCCGGTCCTTTAAAAACCGGGGGAAAGGGGGAGAAAGTGAAAAAAGTCTTTTTTGCCTTATTTTCATTTTTTGTTTTTCTCTCTTCTGCCATTGCGGTAGAAGAGAGAAAGGAGGAGCCGGCAGCGGTTCACCGCTGTCGACTCTTAGTAAGTCCAGTCAACCCTCAGCGGGGGGTTGACTGGACAAGTGAGCTCCTCGTCGTTATCGACGAGGAGAAATTGGTTACTATGGCCACCGGAAACGGTGGCCGGGACACCTGTTTACTTGGGCGTGGTATCGCGGTCGTCGTGGACCGCGATACCCGCGTCGCAAAATGGATTTTGGTCTGCGGGAATGATGTATTATTTCCCGTGGACTGGCGTCCTGGTGGGCGAGTCATCGCTCACGAGGATAGGCTTACTAGTATCCTGGAGGAGCAGATAAAACTCCTCCAGGAAGTTGAAGCGCGTCTTGGGGTTGTCGAGCAAAAACTCGACGACCTGATGACGGTGGCGCGCCCCGCGACCGTCCTTGATATCGAAGGGGCGGTCCGCCGGGCGATGGCGGAGCAGAAGCCATCGCCGATCCCGCCGGCTCCTCCGAAGAGGAGCTGGTGGAGTAGCCACTGGTGGGTAATACCAGTAGCGATTATTGTTATTTCCATCACCGTCTTCGGCGGCGGTGGAAATAAAAAGTCTCCCGAGCGAGGGGGACCGACTATACCTTGAAGCACTCTCGGAGGTGCTTAGCACCTCCTCATTTTAAAGGAATCAATATTTTGATTTCTTTAAAATGAGATTGATTTCAGTAATTTTTTTATCTTTTGACAATATATTGACATTTTTATATTTTATGATATAATTCCACAGTTAAAATTATGGTCTTAAAAATATGAGAATTTTTCAAAAGCTTTTAAATAAAAATTCATTAAAAACCTTCGGATTGGTTGGTGTTTTGTTAGCTTCTTTTGTTTATCCGCCTTTTAACCTTACAGCTACTGGTCAGGCTGCTTTTTCATCTAGCGGAATGTTTTTGGTGGGAGATCATAGAGATGCCGGAACCTATAACTGGGTTTCAAGTTTAAGCAATATGAAACCCGGAGATCAAGTGGCTTTTAAATTTACTTTTTATAACATTTCTTCAACTACTGCTATCGATGCGAAAGCAAGGTTTTCAGCAACTTCGAATGGAAACACTATTACTGTCACAGGAACTATTTGGGCTCAGAATGCTCCTGAGGTTTCAAGCTCGGTAACTATTTCTGCGGCTCCGGGATATTCGATTTCTCTTTCTCAAATGAGCGCTTCTTTTGGTGGAGTAGGAGATGTTTTGCCGGGATATTCTAATAGAGAATACTATGCTACTGGATTATATCAGATAGTTAGCCAAGGGGGCGGAGGCACCAATCCTCCCACTGCTAATCTTTGGGCAGAATATCCTGATGGTGTTAGAGTTTCTCAAGTTCCCAGAGGAACCGCAGTCATAATGAAATGGAATTCAACCAATGCTGATCGCTGCGACAAATTAGCTGGCGCTGGTTTTGAAACTAATGGTTCTCCTTCCGGTTCCGATGTCGTTGCTCCTTTGGATGGAACTACTACTTTTTCTATTCGTTGCACTGGTCCGGGGGGTTCGGTTCAAGCAAATTATACGGTAACAGTTACCAGTGGTCCTACTCCTCCTACTGCTAATCTTTGGGCAGAATATCCTGATGGTAATCTTGTAATGCAAGTTCCCAGAGGAACCGCAGTCATAATGAAGTGGATCTCAACCAATGCTGATCGCTGCGATAAATTAGCAGGTGCTGGCTTTGAAACCAACGGTTCTCCTTCTGGCTCTGATGTCGTTGCTCCTTTGGATGGAACCACAACTTTCTCTATTCGTTGCACTGGTCCGGGTGGCTCAATTCAAAAAAATTATACTGTTTATGTGACTAATGGCGGTGGCGGTTCTGCTCCTTTAGCTATTACTAATCCCGCCTCCAACATCGGCTCTATTTATGCTACTTTAAATGGTCAGGTTAATCCTAATAACGCTGCTACTTCTTACTGGTTTGAATATGGCACTACTACTAACTTAGGTAATACCACCGCTTCTCAATCTGCTGGCTCTGGCAACTCTTCCTTAAATGTTTCTCAAGCTCTTTCTAACCTTTCTCCTAACACCACTTACTACTTCAGGATTGTTGCTCAAAACCAAAATGGCACTACCTATGGCTCCATTCTTTCCTTTACTACCACTACTGGTGGGGGAGGTGGCGGTCAAGGTTCAGCTCCGGCGGTAATTACTAATCTCGCTTCTAATGTTGGATCTTCTTTTGCTACTCTTAATGGTCAAGTTAATCCAAATAATGCTAATACTCTTTATTGGTTTGAGTACGGTACCACAACTAATTTAGGCAATACCACCGCTTCTCAAACTATTGGATCCGGAAATTCTTTTGTTAGTGTTTCTTTCCCTCTTTCTAACCTTTCTCCTAACACCACTTATTATTTTCGTTTGGCAGCTCAGAATCAATTCGGTATTTCTTACGGCTCCATTCTTTCCTTTACTACCACCACTAGCGGTGGCGGAGGAGGCGGTGGCGGTTCTGCTCCTTTAGCTATTACTAATCCCGCCTCCAACATCGGCTCTATTTATGCTACTTTAAATGGTCAGGTTAATCCTAATAACGCTGCTACTTCTTACTGGTTTGAATATGGCACTACTACTAACTTAGGTAATACCACCGCTTCTCAATCTGCTGGCTCTGGCAACTCTTCCTTAAATGTTTCTCAAACTCTTTCTAACCTTTCTCCTAACACCACTTACTACTTCAGAATTGTTGCTCAAAATCAAAATGGCACTACCTATGGCTCCATTCTTTCCTTTACTACGAGTATGGGGGGAGACGGCGGTGGTCAAGGAAATGCTCCCTTAGCTAACACTAACCCTGCTACCGGTGTTTCATCTAACTCTGCTACTTTAAACGGTCAAGTTAATCCTAATGGTTTCGCTACTTCTTACTGGTTTGAATATGGTACTACTGTTACTTTGGGTAATACTACCGCTTCTCAATCCATTGGTTCTGGAAGCGATTTTCAAAATGTTTCCCAAACAATTTCTAACTTAATTCCCAATACCACCTATTACTTTAGAGTAGTTGCTCAAAATCAATACGGCACTGCTCAAGGCTCCATTCTTTCTTTCACCACCACTAGCGGTGGTGGAGGAGGCGGTGGCGGTTCTGCTCCTTTAGCTATTACTAATCCCGCCTCCAACATCGGCTCTACTTATGCTACTTTAAATGGTCAGGTTAATCCTAATAACACTGCTACTTCTTACTGGTTTGAATATGGCACTACTACTAACTTAGGTAATACCACCGCTTCTCAATCTGCTGGCTCTGGCAACTCTTCCTTAAATGTTTCTCAAGCTCTTTCTAACCTTTCTCCTAACACCACTTACTACTTCAGGATTGTTGCTCAAAACCAAAATGGCACTACCTATGGCTCCATTCTTTCCTTTACTACCACTACTGGTGGGGGAGGTGGCGG